>Ga0181528_10000017_pt1 | contig 203244 bp, 174 predicted proteins | sample PEATcosm2014_Bin_47_FD_119742 | JGI IMG/M metagenome (GOLD analysis project Ga0181528, IMG submission 119742) | Peatland microbial communities from MTU Mesocosm Facility, Houghton, MI, USA - PEATcosm2014_Bin10_10_metaG | ecosystem: Environmental > Terrestrial > Soil > Wetlands > Peat | place... | reverse complement strand
TTCCACGAGAACCTGACGCCGGAGAAGATCGACCGGATTTTAGACGAGTATAGGCAGAAGGCGGCCCAATAGCAGCTATGGCATACCTGGTCTCACATCCCGATGAAGTCAAGGTCGTTAGCAAGCGCTTTGGTCAGGGCGCGGCCAACCTGAACCGGTATCTCGAACTCGACGGCTACAAGGCCGTGCAGAGGGCGCTTGAACTCGGACCCGATGGCATCATCAATGAAATGAAGGCTAGCAATCTTCGCGGTCGCGGCGGCGCTGGATTCCCAACGGGCATGAAGTGGTCTTTCGTCCCGAAGGTAAGTGCCAAGCCCAAGTACGTGCTCTGCAACGGCGACGAGAGCGAGCCCGGAACCTGCAAGGACCGCCTCATCTTCGAGCACGATCCGCACGCCGTAATAGAAGGCGCGATGATTGCGGCCATCGCCGTCGGCTCCCACGATGCCTACATCTACATTCGCGGCGAGTATCGATACCTGCTTGAGATCATGCAGAAGGCGATTGCCGACGCTTACGCGCGAGGATTCTGTGGCAAGAACATCTTTGGCTCGGGCTACGACCTCAATGTTTACTGGCACGGCGGCGCGGGGGCGTATGAGGTGGGCGAAGAGTCCGCGCTCATGGAATCGCTCGAGGGCAAGCGCGGAGTTCCGCGCATTCGGCCTCCATTCCCCGCGGTGGTTGGACTTTGGGGCGGCCCGACGGTCATCAACAATGCCGAGACCCTGGCCAGCGTGCCGCACATCATGCTGATGGGAGGCAAAGCGTATGCCGAGATTGGCGTGGAGCGCAACGGCGGTACCCGCCTATTTTCACTCAGCGGACATCTCGCCAAACCCGGTGTTTACGAACTTCCTCTTGGCTACAGTTTGCGCAAAGCTATCTACGAGGTAGGCGGCGGCATCGCCGATGGACGCACGCTGAAAGCCGTCGTTCCCGGCGGTTCGTCAGTGCCCTGCCTTAAGCCTGATGAAATCGATGTCAACCTTGATTTCGACTCCATGATGAAGGCTGGAACCATGCTTGGCTCCGGCGGTGTCGTGGTGATCAATGACCAGACCTGCATCGTGAAGTTTGCCCTCCGTACCATTCAGTTCTACAGGCACGAGAGTTGTGGCTGGTGCATCCCCTGCCGCGAAGGCACGGACTGGCTCTCCAAGAGCCTAAAGCGCTTTCATGCCGGGGCCGGAGTGGCAAAGGATATCGACGACATCCGCTACCTTGCTGAGAATATGCTGGGCCGCACTTTCTGCCCGCTTGGTGATGCAGCGGCTATGCCCATCATCGGCTTCGTGAAGAAATTTCGCGAAGAGTTTGAGGCGCACTTGGACGGGCGTCCCTGCCCTTATGAGCAGCACAGCGTGGTTGCGGATTTGGCGGTGTTGCGTTGAGTGCGAAACGTCCCGCAGAGGAGAAGCAGGAAGTGTTGGCGCTGCTGAGCAGTACACGTGACGAATACCTGGCAGCGCTCGATGCGGTTCCGGCTGACTTGCAAGATCGGTCAGCTGCGCAGGAGAGATGGTCAGCGCTGCAATGCGCCGAGCACGTGGTCAACTCCGAAGAGGGCATGTTTAAGCTCTGGGAGAAAATGGCGGCGGCGGGCACAAGCGATCGCACCACCGATGACAAAATTCGAACCGGGCTCAGTGACCGCAACAGCAAGAGGGTGGCTCCACAGCGAGTGAGCCCGCTGGGCCGTATTCAGTCCCTGATGGAGGCGCGTGAGCGCTTCCTCGCCGCGCGCAGCAGGACGATTGCTCTGGTTGAGGGGATTGCGGCAGAAGATCTGCGCTCAAGGGTTGTACCGCACCCACTGGTCGGCACGGCGGACGGTTACCAGCTTTTTCACATTATGGCAATGCACTCGGCGCGCCACGCCATACAGATCCACGAGACCGCAACACAGGTGGCCTCCCTTCAGGGCGGCAAGGAATAAGGCATAGCGAAGATGGCTGACGTAACGCTTACGGTGAATGGACAAACGATCTCGGCTCCCAAGGGCACGCTTCTGATTGAAGCCTGCAAGCAGAATGGCATTGAGATCCCCGCCTTCTGCTACTACCCGGGCCTCTCCCTGCAGGGCGCATGCCGTATGTGCCTGGTCGAAATTGAGAAGATGCCGAAGATGCAGACCGCCTGCACAACGCCGATTGCGGAAGGCATGGTGGTGCAGACCGAGACTGAGAAGGTGGTACAGGCGCGCAAATCGACATTAGAACTGCTGCTCGCGAACCATCCACTCGATTGTCCGGTCTGCGACGCTGGGGGCGAGTGCGAGTTGCAGGACATGACTTTCAAGTATGGCGCTGGCGAGTCGAAGTTTATCGACATCAAGAGCCATCGCGATGAGCAGCAGTGGTCGCCCGTGGTCTTCTATGATCGCCCGCGCTGTATCCTCTGCTATCGCTGCGTGCGCGTCTGCGGAGAAGGCATGGACGTTTGGGCGCTCGGTATTCAGAATCGCGGCCAGGGTTCGGTCATTGCCCCCAATCAGGGAGATTCTCTCGATTGCGAAGAGTGCGGAATGTGTATCGACATTTGCCCAGTCGGCGCGCTCACCAGCGGCTCCTACCGTTACAAAACTCGCCCGTGGGAGATGACACACGTAGGCACCGTCTGCAACCACTGCGGAGATGGCTGCCTCACCACGGTTGGTGTACGCCGCTCTGAAACTGGATCGGAAATAGTGCGGTGCGACAATCGTGACCGCAGCGGCATGAATGACGATTTTCTGTGCATCAAGGGCCGCTACGCTTACGACTTCGCGGCCAACCCCGAGCGCGTCACCACGCCGCTCATTAAGCGGGATGGAAAGTTTGTGGCCGCAACCTGGACCGAAGCTGTCGAACTGGTTGCATCGCGCTTCCAGCAAATACTCGCCTCACACGGCCCGCAATCAGTTGGCGTAATCGGTTCCAATCGCACCACCAACGAAGAAAACTATCTGCTGCAGAAGTTCGCGCGCACGGTGCTCGGCACCAACAACATCGACCACCATCGCACCGCCGACTTCCCTTCTTTTGCGCGCGCTATTGCCGCCAATCAGGCGCAAACAGCATCGATGACAGAGATTGCCACCGCACCAGCCATTCTGCTCATCGGCAGCGATCCCACCGAGCAGCACCCTCTGCTTGCCTGGCAGATTCGCAACGCCGTACGCCTGCGGAATGCGCGCTTGTACGTGGTGAATTCAGCCAAAGTCAAGCTGACCAAGCAGGCTGCGCACTTCGCGCAGATCGCCGTCGGATCGGAAGAACATTTCGTCTCCTTCCTCACGGGGCATAATGCGGCTGCCGCCAGCGTAGGTGGTTCCGCGGAGGCACTTGGTACGTTGCGCGAAGCACTCGCAGCGGAGAGCGGCATGATCGTTGCCTTCGGTCCTGAACTTCGCGGCGAAGCCATTGACGCGCTGGTTGCGCAGTTCGCGCCGAAGGGAGCGAAGTTTATCTGCCTTGCCGACTACGCAAATTCGCGTGGTGCAGCCGACATGGGACTCTTTCCTGACCTGCTTCCCGGTTACCATTCAGTCTCCGGCAACTCGCGCATGAAGATCGCGTGGGCAAAGAACGTACCGACTACGCCGGGGCTTCACCTCAGCCAAATGCTGGACCACGCGGCCAGCGGAGACTTGCAGGCACTCTGGGTCGTCGGCTCGAATCCTGCCGACCGGTATCTCAACAGCGACGCCTTCGCCAAGCCTTTCCTGGTGGTGCAGGATATGTTCCTTACGGAGACCGCGCAACACGCTGACGTATTTCTGCCCGCAGCCTTTGCTTACGAGAAGGCGGGAACCGTGACCAACACCTGCGGTGATCTGCAGCGCCTCAAGAAGGCTTCGGACGTCCACGGCGTAAAAGCTGATTTTGAGATCATTATTCGCCTCGCGGAAAAGATGGGTGCGGAAATCGAGCAACTAGTTCCCTTCCGCGGCTACACCTTTGCTGATGCGGGCCAAAGCCGCGGAGCGCAATCTGGTGAAGCCGATCGCAATGCCGTTTTTACAGAAGCACGCGGACTTGCCTCACGCACATCTCCCCTGGACCCAACTATTACGCTCGATGAAATTTCTCAACTAGTTCCCGGTTACGCGATCTCGCGACTTGACTTGGCGGGTGGCAATCCTCAACGCACGCAGCTGGTGCAGATTGAGCCTGCGGGGATACGCAGCCATCCCGAGTTGATCCAGCCTGCCGGAAACGCTTTGTTTACTTCCGGTACGCTGGGTCGCTACTCGGCAACCTTGAATTCGGTCATAGAGAGTCATCGCAACGCGATCGAACCCATTGGTGCCGACTGAGTTTTCTTCCTCCGGCTGGTAGGCCGGACATTGTAAGTTTCTGCCGTCGATGCACGGCTGGGGATTGATTCTTCGATGAGCGCTTTAACCTTCTTGATTGTCGCGGTTATCAAGATCGCCGTTACTCTAGGCGTTCTGCTCACCGTCGTTGCCTATACTGTGTGGCTGGAACGCAAAGTAGTGGGCCGCATGCAGAATCGCTGGGGCCCCTCTCGCGTTGGCCCCTTCGGACTGCTTCAGCCGCTAGCCGATGGAATCAAGTTTCTTCTGAAGGAAGATCTGACGCCACCTTACGTGGAGAAGAATATCTATCTTCTCGCGCCGGGCTTGGCGCTGATCATGGCGTTGACTTCCATCGCCATGGTTCCTATCGGGCCCATCATCCATCTCTTTGGCATCAGCACCCCGGTCCAAATCACCGGAGTCGTGGACGCCTCGGGTCAAGCCAGCGACATCAACGTTGGAATTCTCATTGTGCTGGGTATTACGTCGCTGGGCGTTTACGGAATTGCCCTTGCGGGGTGGTCCTCCAATAGCAAGTATTCTCTGCTCGGTTCTCTGCGTGCCTCAGCGCAGATGGTCAGCTATGAAGTTTCGCTTGGCCTCTCGCTGGTGGGTGTGCTGCTCATGTCCAGCACACTGAGTCTCAGTGGAATTGTGCACGCACAACTTGGGCATTGGCACGGAATTCCACAGTGGTTCCTTTTTCGCGGACAGTTTGTCGCATTCTTCATTTACATGATGGCCGCGTTCGCCGAGACCAACCGCATCCCCTTTGATCTTCCGGAAGCAGAAACTGAACTCGTTGCTGGATATCACACCGAGTACAGCGCCATGAAGTTCGCAATGTTTTTCATGGCCGAATATGCCAACATGGTCACCGTGGCGTGCATCGCGTCCGTCATGTTCCTCGGCGGTTGGAGCGGCCCGTCGCTGCCCTTCCTGCCTGCGGCCGTTCAGGCGTTCTTGCCCCTGATCTGGTTTTCATCCAAAATTTTCTTTTTCCTGTTCCTTTACATCTGGATTCGCGGCACGCTGCCGCGCTTCCGTTATGACCAGTTGATGGCTTTCGGCTGGAAGTTCCTCTTCCCGCTGGCGCTGGCTAACGTGGTAGTGACCGCTTTCTTTGTGGCGATCCGGGCATGATGGCCGGAATGGAAAACTGATGCATCAATTTCTCTTTCTGCTTTTCGGAGCCTTCTGCGTGGGTGGCGCACTCAATCTTCTGATTCAGAAGAAGACCATCAACAGCGCGCTCTCGCTCATTGTCGTCATGGGCTCGCTAGCCCTTCTTTACCTGCTGCTCGGCGCGGAGTTCGTCGCCGTTGTGCAGGTCATCATCTATGCCGGCGCCATCATGGTGCTCTACATTTTTGTCATCATGTTGCTCAACGCCGGTCAGGAGGAGCAGGAAGAAGCTGCCAAGGGAAGCAACGTTGCCAAGATCTTCGGCATACCTGGCCTCTTTGCCGGCGGCTTCATTGGCATCTGGGTTCTGCTCAAGCACAGCCCCGCGGACAAGGGGACCGGGTTCCGCATCGGCGAACTCTACGGACCCGCGAGCGACGTCGGCATGATGTTGTTCACCAAGTACCTGCTGGCCTTTGAAGTTACCAGCATTCTGGTGCTTATTGCCATCATGGGCGCTGTCGTGCTCGCCCGAAGGAGCCAAAACTTATGACGGTTCCCATCTCCTGGTATCTCTTGCTCAGTGCATTTCTGTTCGCCTGCGGCGTTACGGGATTCCTGATTAAGCGAAACGTGATCACGCTCTTCATGTCCATTGAGCTCATGCTCAACGGCGTGAATCTCTCCTTCATTGCCTTTGCCACGCGCCTTCATGCACTGGACGGACACATTTTTGTCTTCTTTGTCATGGTTGTTGCTGCGGCCGAAGCCGCTGTCGGATTGGCTATCATCATCTCTGTCTATCGCACGCGTGAGACGCTTAACGTGGATCGTGTGAACTTGCTCAAACTATGACGAATTTATTTCAGCCATGGCTGGTTCCGATTCTCCCGTTGCTCGGCGCTCTGGTCAACGGACTCTTCGGCAAGCGCTTTTCCAAGGCGGCTGTTGCCGCTATTGCGCTCACTGCGACTGCTGCGTCGTTCCTTGTCGCTTGTGTGCAAGCCGCCATCCTGCTGCAGTCCGGACACCCGGCACTCGAACAGTTTTATGGCACATGGATCAAGGCTGGTGATTTCTCTGTCAACTTTGGCATCTACCTGGATCACCTTTCGCTGATCATGATGCTGGTCGTGACCGGAGTCGGATTCCTCATCCACGTTTATTCCGTTGCCTACATGGAGCATGAGGGCGGTTACTATCGCTTCTTTACCTACCTCAACTTCTTCATGTTCTTCATGCTGACCTTGGTGTTAGCGAACAACTACCTGCTCATGTTCGTGGGCTGGGAGGGCGTGGGACTGGCTTCGTACCTGCTGATCGGCTTCTTCTTCCTGAAGGACTCGGCGGCCAACGCAGGTAAGAAAGCATTCCTCACCAACCGCGTCGGAGACTTCGGCTTTCTTATTGCGCTCTTCCTGCTCATCCAACGTTTCGGAACTCTACATTACGGCACACTCTTCGTGGTGCAGGATTCCGCGCTCTCGCGCATGCCGATTGAAACCTCAGCCGGGATACTCACCGCCATCGGACTGCTCATGCTTGTCGGCGCCTGCGGCAAGAGCGCGCAAATACCGCTGTACGTCTGGCTGCCGGATGCCATGGAGGGCCCCACTCCGGTTTCTGCGCTAATCCACGCTGCCACCATGGTCACCGCCGGCGTTTACATGGTCTGCCGCTCCAATGCGATCTTCAGCCGAGCGCCGATTGCGCTGCTCGCGGTGGCCATCATCGGGACACTAACCAGCTTCTTCGCCGCGACGATCGGCATTACTCAAACGGATATTAAGCGCGTACTGGCCTACTCCACCGTCTCGCAGCTTGGCTACATGTTCATGGCTGCCGGAGTCGCCGCCTATTCCGCCTCGGTCTTTCATCTCATGACCCACGCGTTTTTCAAGGCGCTGCTCTTCCTCGGCGCTGGCTCGGTAATTCACGGCATTGGCGGCGAGCAGGACATGCGGAAGATGGGAGGTCTTCGCAAGTACATGCCCTGGACCTTCTGGACCATGCTGATTGCCACACTCGCGATCTCAGGCATTCCGCCCTTCGCTGGATTCTTCTCGAAGGACGAGATACTCTGGCAGGCCTTCAGCAGTCCGCACGGCAGCAAGATCTTCTGGGCTCTCGGCGCGATTACTGCTTTCATGACCAGCTTCTACATGTTCCGCCTCATCTTCCTCACCTTCTTTGGCGAGTATAGAGGCGCACAGCCAGAAGTACATGCTGAGCACGGATATGACGATCACGGCCACGGCACACCGCATGAGTCTCCATGGCTCATGCTTGGTCCGCTCGTGTTGCTGGGAGTTCTCTCAGTGGTCGGTGGCTGGGTTGGTATTGGCAATCGCTTCGAGCATTTCCTGGACCCGGTGATTCAAAAGGTTTCAACGGAACAGGCGACGGCTCAAAATGGGGAAGCCGTCACCACTCCTGTCAGTGAAGGTGAAGGCGCAGCAAGTGAAAGCAAGGTTCTCGAGAATATCCTGATGGGCGTCTCCGTTCTGATCGCCTTTGCTGGTCTCGCGCTCGCTTGGTTCCTCTACATCAAGCGCCCTGAACTTCCCGCACAGATCGCTACGTCGCTTGGGGGCCTCTACCGGCTCGTGCTTAATAAATACTGGATCGACGAACTCTACAAGGCCGCTATCATTGGCCCTCTTGTGGCATTTTCGCGCGTGGTTCTCTGGCAGACAATCGATCAGAAGGTCATCGACGGGTCGGTCAATGAAAGTGCGGTTGCCGCACGCGATGTCTCGCAGATCATCCGTCAGCAGCAATCCGGACTGGTTCGCAGCTATGCGGGATGGATCGCTGCCGGTGCAGCCCTGGTGGTGGCCTACATGGTCTGGATGGGAACCCGATGAATACGTCAACACTCAATCCATGGATCCTCACGCTCATCACCTTCCTGCCCGCCTTGGGAGCGCTGCTCATTGCCTTCGTGCCGCGCCGCGACCGCGAAATACGCATCGTAGCGTTGGCCATTTCGGTTTTCACATTTCTGGTCTCGCTGCATCTGCCCGCGCATTATCGCGAGGTCGCGCCCACCAACTCCGGCAGCTTTGCCTATGAGCAGAACCTGCGCTGGATCACCAGCCCCAACATTCACTACCACATCGGTATTGACGGCATCTCGCTCTGGTTGGTCGTCCTCACCACGTTCCTCGTGCCCTTCTGCGTGCTTGCCTCATGGAAGTCGATTCACGATCGCGTGAAGGAGTTTTTCATCCTCCTGCTGATCCTTGAAACCGCGATGATCGGCGTCTTCATTGCGCTTGATCTCTTCCTCTTCTACTTCTTCTGGGAAGCTACTCTCATTCCCATGGCACTCATCATCGGCATCTTCGGACACCAGCGCCGTGTCTATGCCGCCGTCAAGTTCTTCCTTTACACGATGATTGCCTCGGTCTTTATGCTTGCGGCCATCATCTGGTTGTATGCGCAATCCGGCACCTTCGACTTCACCGAATTGCAGCATCTGCTCGCCAGCGGAGCCATCGCCCTGCCGGGTCACACCACACTTTGGCTTTTCCTGGGATTCTTCGTAGCCTTCGCAGTCAAGGTGCCGCTTTTCCCGCTGCACACCTGGCTGCCTGATGCTCACGTGGAGGCGCCAACCGCCGGATCTGTGTTGCTCGCCGGAGTCCTGCTCAAGATGGGCACTTACGGCCTGCTGCGCTTTAACATAGGACTTTTTCCCGCCGAAGCACACAAGAATGCGCCCTGGATCATTACACTCGCCATCATCGGCATTGTGTATGGAGCACTCGTCGCGCTCGTCCAGCCAAACATGAAGAAGCTGGTCGCGTACTCTTCGGTGAGCCACCTCGGATTTGTGGTGCTAGGTATTTACAGCTTCACCCGCGCCGGCATGGATGGAGCCGTCTACCAGATGCTCAATCACGGCATCTCCACTGGCGCGCTTTTCCTGCTACTCGGCGTGGTTTATGACCGCCGCCACACTTACGAGATCAAGGAATACGGCGGTCTCGCGACGCCCATGCCCATCTACGCCACGCTCTTCCTGCTCATCACGCTTTCCTCTATTGGATTGCCTTTGATGAACGGATTCGTTGGCGAGTTCCTTATCTTGAGCGGAGCCTTCCAGGCTAAAGCCATTTACGGAGTCATAGCTGCCAGCGGTGTGATCTGGAGTGCCTTCTACATGCTCTGGCTTTATCAGCGCACATTCTACGGGGTGGTCACCGTACCGGTGAACACAAACTTGCCTGACCTCGACTTGCGTGAGCGCAGCATTCTATGGCCGCTCGCCTTCCTGGCCCTTGTTATGGGAATCTTCCCAAACATCTGGATGAACCCGATTGATGCCTCCGTCGCTGGCATTCTGGAGAATCAGAAGAACGTCTCCGCTGCCCCGACGCTTCAAGTTCATGTGAATACGGTGCTCAAATAACCATGCCGCCAACAGCCGCCGACTACGTACGCATTCTTCCTGAAATTGTCCTCTCGGTTTGGGGCATGATCGTCATGTTCGTGGAGCCGATACTGCCCGCGGGCCGCAGCCGCAAAGGCCTCGGAATCTTCTCCGCTCTCGGCGCAGTAATGGCCATTGCAGCCACGTTTTACCAGGCTCAGCCGCAATTCGCTGGATTCGGCTTCAATCACATGCTGCGCGTTGATCACTTCAGCGTGTTTTTCCATCTAGTAGTGCTGCTCGTCGCGCTCGCCACCATCCTGATGTCCCTCGACTATCTTCCCTTTCAGAAGATTGATCATGGCGAGTACTACGCTCTTATTCTTCTTGGCTCGGTCGGCATGTGCCTCATGTCCTCGGCTGTCGAGCTGGTACTCATCTTCATCGCCCTGGAGATCTCGTCCATCGCCAGCTACATCCTCGCAGGCTTCCGCCGCCATGCCGCGGAGAGCGCCGAGAGCTCGATGAAGTACTTCCTTCTAGGCTCGTTCGCCACTGCCTTCTTCCTTTACGGCGTTGCCCTGCTCTACGGCGCAACAGGTTCGACGAACGTCTTTGATATTGCCACCACGCTTAACCAAACTGGACGAATTGAGCCGCTCGCCTACGTTGCAGTCGCGCTCATCTTCACGGGACTGGGTTTCAAAGTAGCTTGCGCGCCTTTCCATATCTGGACACCGGACGTTTACGAGGGAGCCCCGTCGCCCGTGGTGGCATTTATGTCCACGGCTCCCAAGGCCGCGGCCTTCGCTGTTCTAATCCGCCTCGTCATTGATACGGCGTCCCCGCACTGGTTCTGGGTCATCTGGATTGCGGCCGTTCTCTCCATGTGCGTCGGTAATCTCGGCGCAATTCTTCAGAGCAACGTGAAACGCATGTTGGCCTACTCTTCCATCGCTCACGCCGGGTACCTGATGGTGGCCTTTGCCTCGGCTAGCAATCGCGAGCTAGGCATCTCCGCAGCGATGTTTTACTCTGCTGCCTACGCCGCTATGAATGTCGGAGCTTTTGCGGTGATCACGCAAATGGCTGGGAGCGGCGAGCGCTTCTCACAAATTGACGATTACTCGGGACTGGGCAAACGCTCTCCTATCCTTGCAGCCACGCTTACCTTCTTCCTGCTGTCGCTGATAGGGATTCCGATTACTGGCGGTTTTTTTGCAAAGTTCTACGTATTCAGCGCCGCGCTTCGTACGCACCTCATCTGGCTGACCATCATTGGCGTAGCGAACAGCGGTATGGGATCCTACTACTACCTTCGGCTGATCGTCCGCATGTACATGTTTGAGCCTCGTACCGAAGCGCCCGCCCCGAAGGTTCAACTTGGGATGGCGCTGGCGCTCGCGATCAGCCTTATCGCGACCCTCTGGCTCGGCGTGCTCCCCAACGTCGTCCTCCACTACACGCAGGGCGCACCAACTATCCTCGCCGCTCACTAACCCGCTCACAAAGATATGCATGATAAAGGCCCCGCACATTCTGCGGGGCCTTTATTTACTTGTATGGAGCTCCCCCCATCGCATTTCTCGCCTGCACTCTATTCTGGGCCCCTTCTCGCCGATACCCGAGCCATCGAGCAAGCGGTGGTACCTATGCAATACAACGACGAGAGGCGGCGCATGGAGCGCCGCCTCTATAAACAACAGAACCGATTAGTTGATGTATAGAACGTCAAACGCTTGTCCCTTTACATCTGTGTTGTACTGCGAAACGAAGGGATTGCGATTCTTGTCGTAAATGTGCAGTTCGCCACCCTCGATGGTGTACACGAAGCCGCTATTGGTGGCCAGCGTAATCCCCGTAGCATCGCCGTTAGGCGTGGCAGACAGCGGCGTGGCAGAGGTCAACGCACTGTTCACCATGGTAATGCAGTTCGCCGCACCACAGTTGCGCGCACCAATCCAGAAGGTCCCGCTGATGTTGCGAATAATGCGATTGGTTCCGTTACCGATCTGGATACTGGGCGGGGTGTAGGTTGAACTGGTGTTCGTAAGATCGATGGCCGTGAAGTAGCCGTCAAACACATTGTTTCCCGCAACGACTGTTCCGGTGGAACCAGCCACGTACAGCTTGTTGGCAGTACGATCAATCATTCCAACCTGTGCGCCCTTGACCTGCCAGACTGCCAGAACCGTAGCAGTGCCGCCGGTAGCCGTAGTGGGAGAAGACGGCGTACTGATGCTAGTGGTATCTATGACGGTCACATTCGCAGGCGTGGTGCCCCCACATTCAGGGCCACAGTTCAGCACATAAGCCTTGGTATTATCCGTGGAAAAGAAAACGGCAACAGGACGCGAGAGAGATACACCGTTTCCGAGGCTGTCCGTAAGGGTGAGGTTGAAGTACGGCGGGACCTGAGTCGTGGGGTCGAGGGTGGAGAGATCCACCCAATACGCCTGATAATCGGACTGAGTGAAAGCCATCAGGTGTTTTTCGGCGGGGTCCATGCCAAGATAGAGAACGTTGGGAAACTGAATCTGGGTGTTTACACTACCGTCGGTGGGATTGAAGCGAACGATGGCGCCAGGCGTACGGAAGGTTCCGTTGGAGTAGTTCGGGACCGCCGCAAAGCCGACCTTGTTGCTGACCGAGGTGACGAAGCTCTTGGTGTATCCCGAGAGCCCGATACTGGCCTTCACCGATTCCTGATTGTTGTTCAAGGAAGAGATGCTGTTGGAACCAGTGTTGTTGATAAAGGTCAGCGTGCCGTCAGGAGAGGACTGCATGTAGGTAGGCTGACTGCCTGTGGCGAAGGTGTAAGTGGTGAGCTTTTCTTCGGTGGTGTCCACAACCTGCAAGTTGCTGGCATAGTAGTTGCTAACTATGGCGCGATGGGACAGGTGCGTGGTGGGCTTGAATGGCTGATCGCCGGAGCCGTTGTTATAAGTGCTTTGGCTGGTGGTGTCACCGTTGCCGCATCCGGCCAGGGAAATTGAGCCCAACAGGGCGAAAAACATTAACGCTCGCTTCAAGCAACGCACTCCAGAGCAGATGGATTTCGAAGATGCTGGAAAAGCCGATTATAACATTGCGGGAGGGCGGCTTTGACGCCTGCTATGGTAAGGTTCCAGAAAAGCAATTAATTGCAGTACTACGATAAATGAACTGAAGGAATCGCGATGTCATTGTTTCTAGAACGGCTAGGCCGCGGACCGGTGCTGTGTGACGGCGCCATGGGAACGTTGCTCTACGCCAAGGGCGTGTTCATCAATCGATGCTACGACGAGTTGAACGTCTCGCAACCGGAGATGGTGGGCACGATCCACTCCGAGTACGTCAAGGCCGGGGCGGAGGTGCTGGAGACAAATACCTTCGGAGCTAATCACTACCGACTGCTGCGGCACGGATTTGAGGGACGGGTACAGGAGATCAACCGCGCGGGCGTGCAATTGGCGCGAGCAGCGGCGGGCACGGACGTGATGGTGGCTGGCAGCGTGGGGCCGCTTGGCGTGCGAATTGAGCCGCTCGGCAAAATTGCACGCGAAGAAGCGCGGTCGGCGTTCCGCGAACAGATACAGGTGCTCGCAGATGAGGGGGTAGACCTGATTCTGCTGGAGACATTTGGGTATATCGATGAACTGCACCAGGCCATTCTGGCAGCGCGCGAGGTAGCTCCGGGCCTCCCCATTGTTGCCGAGGTGACGATCGATGAGGACGGCAACGCTCTGGACGGTACAGAAGTGGAGGCGTTTGGACCTCGACTGACAGATTTTGGTGTAGACGTGGTGGGCTGTAACTGCTCGATTGGCCCGGCGGCCATGCTGGACACCGTGGAGCGGCTACGCAGGGTGACTTCCCTGCCCTTGGCTGCACAGCCGAACGCAGGCATGCCTCGCAGCGTAGAGGGACGAAACATCTACCTGTGTTCGCCGGAGTACATGGCAAGCTATGCGAGGAAGTTCGTGGCCGCAGGAGTTTCGTTAATCGGCGGATGCTGCGGCACAACGCCGGAACACATACGGTCGATGAAGTCTGCGTTGCGGGTGGGCGAGGCGCGAACATCGTCATTTCATGTGACAGTGGCGAGCAGGACGACAGTTCCGGCAGTGAAGCCGTTGGAAGAACGCTCGAAGTTAGGTCGCAAGCTGGCAGCGGGCGAGTTTGTGACGATGGTGGAGATTGTTCCACCTAAGGGAAGCGATCCGGCAAAGGAGCTGGCGGCGGCAAAATACCTGCGTGCCGTGGGCATTGACGCAGTGAATATTCCGGACAGCCCGCGCGCTTCGGCGCGCATGGGCAATCAAGCACTGTGCAATCTCATTGAGCGTGATTGCGCGATTGAGACCGTGCTGCACTACACCTGCCGCGACCGCAACGTGCTGAGCATCCAGAGCGACCTGCTGGGCGCGTGTGCCTTGGGGTTGAACAACCTGATCTGCATCACCGGCGATCCGCCGAGGCTGGGAAATTATCCCGACGCGACGGCCGTGTTTGACGTGGATGCAATTGGGCTGGTGAACATTGTCCGCAACCTGAATCTGGGAGTGGACATTGGCGCGAATCCAATTGGCTCAGCTACATCTTTTGTGATTGGCGTAGGGGCGAATCCGGGGATCAGCGATGTCGATGAAGAGGTACGGCGCTTTGAGTATAAGTGCGAGGCAGGCGCGCACTATGCCGTGACTCAGCCAGTGTTCGACATGCGACTTTTGGAAGATTTTCTGCGGAGAGTGGAGCACTGTAAGATCCCTGTGCTGGCCGGAATTTGGCCACTGACGAGCGTACGCAACGCGGAATTCATGCGAAACGAGCTAAGGGTTTCCGTGCCAGACGAAGTTCTGCGGCGTATGGCCGCAGCTAGTGACAACAGCGAGATGGCTCGTGCCGAAGGCGTGCTGATTGCTCGCGAGATGCTGCTGGAAGCGCGCGGGATGGTGCAGGGTGTCCAGGTGAGCGCCCCGCTGGGGAAGTTTGCGGCGGCTGTAGATGTGATTGAGGCACTGGGCGTGCGGACGGTGGAATAGGTTGCGCTGTCTGAGATTCATCAGGCCCTCGTGAAACCGGGGGCCTTTCAGTCAGCTGATGACGGGTGAGCGCAGGACACCAGCGACTACATCGGCAACAGGGAGCTCTATCAGAATTTCCAGGCCGTGGGGTTGGAGGTTTCGAGCGCTGACTCGCCCGTTATGGGACTTGACGGCTCCACTCACTATGGAGAGTCCGAGACCGTTACCGCCGGTGGTGGTGGTGCGGGCATCATCAACGCGATAGAAGGGTTTGAAGAGTTTTGGAAGGGCATCTTCAGGGACACCAGGTCCGTTGTCGCGTATGGAAATGGTCGCAAGCCCTTTATCGGAGGTGAGAGCTACCTCAACGCGACCGCGGTCCCCCGAGTAAAAGATCGCGTTACGCAGGACATTCTCAAAGGCGCTCCGCAGCATGTTCTCCTCGCCAGAGATAGTTCTCTCCGGCGTGCTTTCGTCATAAACAATTTCGACATTCGACTGACTGGCTTCGAAGCGGGCGTCCTCGACCGCCTCTCCAATCACCTGATTCAGTGAGAGCGGTGCAATGGAAGGCTGAAGCTGTCCGCTCTCAAGGCGTGCAACCGTGAGGATCTGCTCGATCATTCCATTGAGCCGCAGAAGTTCGACTTCAATGCGGTCGAGCATCTCTTGGCGTTCTGGCTCGGGCGCGGTGGCAGCAATAGAGAGAGCGACACGGATGCGCGAGATTGGCGAGCGGAGGTCATGAGAAGCTCCCATTAACATGCGCTTGTTGCTCTCCACAAGATCGTGGATCTCGCTGGCCATGGTGTCAAAATCTTTAACGAGGTCGGCAATTTCATCGCGGCGGGTGCTGCCGGAGAGACCAGCGCGCGCCTCTAGATTGCCTCGGGCAATGGCATGAGCCGCATCACGTAGACGGATGATAGGACGAGTGAGATACTGCGCCAGCGCCGCGCAAAGCAACGAGGTGAGCAATGAGCTGATCAGAATGGCCGCGAAAACACTGACAGGCAGTGTGCGGACCAGTGGAGGATGGAAAAACTCTCCGGCGAAGATGAAAATGTGCCCCTTGGAGTCAGGGAGTCTTTCGGCAATGAACGTGCCATAGCGGGTGGTAACGATACCCTGATGCTGAAGAGCGCGCTGCACGGAGTCTCTGGCATCATCGGGCATCCAGAAGCCGCTGAGTTCATTCATTTGATCATCAAAGAGCCAATACGCCGAGCGTTTGGGCAGCGCGATATCGTGGAAGAGCTCCCGCAGGCCTTCTTGTCCGCGGGTGGCGTATCGCCACGTGGCGTAGCGAGCGAGGATTGGAATAGCGCGGCGCTCAGGCTGCACCCACCAGGGACGATCTGGCCCATAGCTGGCATGGACGCTGTAAGCGAGAAACAGCATAATGCAAGTCTGCAGAATCCAGAAAGGGAGAAAGATCTTCCAGAAGATGCGGCTCTTCATTGCGAAACCCTCACGGCGAGGGCGTAGAAATATCCGATGCCACGGACCGGACGAATGCGCTCTTCGCCTCCGGGAACGCAGCCAAGCTTCTTGCGGAGCCTGCTTACGTGGACGTCGACACTGCGATCAAAAGCGCTGAGGGGACGACCGAGAGCAGCCTGGGCAAGTTCCTCGCGGGTCACAACGGCTCCCGCGCGACGGAGCAAAAGCTCGAGCATATTAAATTCGGCGCCGGTGAGTTCAACTGGAACTCCGCCACAGAGGACAGTTCGGGAGAGCAGCGACAGCGAAATGTCGCCTACAGTGAGAGACTCATCACCGAGTTGGTCATTGTGAAGCTCATGCGAACGGCGAAGCACAGCGCGAATGCGGGCAACGAGTTCGCGGGGATCAAAGGGCTTGGGAACGTAGTCATCGGCGCCAATCTCGAGACCGAGGATGCGATCGACGGCTTCTCCGCGAGCTGTGAGAAGGATGACAGGCACGCGGGAGTGAGCGCGCAATGACTTCAACAGCTCAAAACCGGAACCACCGGGCAACATGACATCAAGAATAATGACGTCGTATTCACCAGTCAGAGCAGCGTCGAGACCGGTACGATGATCAAAAACAGCAAAGACTTGAAATCCTTCGTTTTGTAGATAGCGCTGAAGGAGGGAAACCAAGCCCTGATCGTCGTCAATGATAAGAACGCGGCTCATAGCTTCCATTCTGCGCGAGCGCGAGATGCCTGGCAGTGAAGAACTGTTACGATTTATGTCCGAGCGATTCACAAAAGTTTACGTTCCTCAATGGAGGCGGTGGTTTAGATGCCATCACGGACCCAGCGGCACCCTTCTATCATAAGGTTTAGCAAGACCTTGCGTCGGCTCAGCCCTTTACATTTTTTAACCAAGTCTGATGGCCAATAGCGGCGGCGAACGCGTACCGTTGAAAGTGAGATTCGCGAGATATTGAAAGTGGGAAGTACAAACGTTCGGACCGTATAGCGCAAGCGTGACAGTATCGAGTTCCGGCTTTAAGCTGTTTATTGACTTTATCGACGATTGGCTTCGACTTCCCTCGGAGTGTTCCTGGGAAATCGGTCATCCTTTATAACCCGTGTAACTCCCGTGTGTTTGGGATTCTGCCAGAAGTACAATGCCACGCAAGAAGGAAGATGCAATGGAAGAAAATCCTCCCACTCCCCCAGTTCGTCCCGATGACACATCTTCCAACACCAAACCGGCCCGATCCAAAACGCGGACGGTAATCGTCTGGATTGTAGTGCTGCTGGTTGCGGCGGGACTCTTTTGGCTAGTTTTGCACTCGCAGAACGCCCCCCAGACTGCAGCCAAGCGAGGTGCCATGGGTGGCACGATTTCCGTGATGACTGCCACCGCGCAGAAGGGCGATATTGGGGTTTATCTGGAGGCAATTGGCACGGTAACGCCGGTCTATACAAGTTCGATCACCAGTCAGGTGACCGGCTTGGTGACGGCGGTGCACTACAAAGAGGGGCAACAGGTCCGCAAGGGCGATTCACTCATTGAGATTGACTCACGTCCTTTCGTGGCACAGTTGGCGCAGGCTGAAGGTACGCTGGAAAAGGATACCCAAATCCTGGCGCAGGCCAACATGGACTTGGAACGCTATCGCGCGGCGTGGGCCAGGAATGCGATTGCTAAACAGATCCTGGACGATCAGGAGAAACTGGTATTGCAAGACCAGGGAACGGTGAGAGCAGACCAGGGGCTGGTCCAATACGACAAGGTGCAGGTCGCATACTGCCACATCACTGCCCCATTCGCCGGACGCGCTGGGTTGCGATTAGTGGATCCGGGCAACGTGGTGCAGGCTAATGGCACCAATGCATTAGTGGTCATCACCCAGGAGCAGCCGATTACTGTGATCTTTACGATCGCTGAAGATTCTCTGGGCATGGTGCAAGCGGAGCTTCACCATGGAAGCGCGCTTTCGGTGGATGCCTTTGACCGTACGGCTCAAACGAAGATCACAAGTGGCAAGTTGCTGACCCTTGACAACCAGGTCGACACAACAACGGGCACGGTGAAGTTACGCGCGATCTTCGACAACAAGCAAGGCACGCTGTTTCCAAACCAGTTTGTAAACACCCGGCTACTGGTGAAGACATTAAAGGACCAGGTTCTGATACCCACTTCGACAATTCAGCACAACGGACAGACATCCTTCGTCTACGTGATTCAGAACGGCACGGCACAAATGCGGAACATAAAGCCCGGAGCGGCGGACGCGGGCATGACTGCGGTAGAAGGTATCCAACCCGGAGATGTGATCGCGAACAGCAGCTTTGAAAAACTTCAACCCAATGCGAAGGTGACTATTGCGTCGGCGAACCCGCCCGCCAACCAAGGTGGAGGCGGCTCGAAGTGAGTCCATCACGCCCATTCATTCTGCGTCCGGTAGCGACCTCGCTGCTGATGGCTGCCATTCTGCTGGTGGGAATTGTGGCGTATACGCAGTTGCCGGTTTCCGCGCTGCCGCAGGTGGATTACCCCACGATTCAGGTGCTGACGTTCTATCCTGGCGCGAGTCCGGACGTGGTTGCCACCACGGTGACGGCGCCATTGGAGCGGCAGTTCGGGCAGTTGCAGGGACTGAGTCAGATGACCTCGACCAGTTCGGGGACGACCTCCGTCATCGTGATGCAATTCAACCTAAGCCTCAGCATCGACGTGGCAGAGGAAGAAGTGCAATCGGCAATCAACGCGGCACAGAGCTACTTGCCAAGTGTGCTGCCTGCTCCGCCAATCTACAGCAAGACGAACCCGGCCGACGCGCCGATTTTGACGCTGGCGATTACGTCAGACTCCATGCCACTCTCGCAGGTGGAAGACCTGGTGGACACGCGACTGGCGCCGAAGCTCTCGCAGTTGAATGGTGTAGGACTGGTGAGCATCAGTGGCGGGCAGAAGCCAGCGGTGCGCATCCAGGCGAACCCGGCGGCACTCGCCTCCTACGGACTGACTCTGGAGCAATTGCGTACGGCACTGCTTCAGACCAGCGTGAACGCGGCCAAAGGAAATTTCGATGGTCCTCGGCAGGACTACCAGATCGACGCAAACGATCAACTGCAACGTAGCATTGACTATCAGAACGTTGTTGTTGCGTACCGCAATAACGCTCCGGTAGTACTGAATAATGTGGCGCAGATTGTGGATGGGGTTGAGAACGACAATCAAGCGGCGTGGATGAATCAGACGCCGGCCGTGATTCTCAACATTCAGCGGCAGCCAGGTGCAAACACCATCAGCGTGGTGAATAGCATCAAGGCCATTTTGCCTCAACTTGAAACTAATCTGCCGGCTGCCATCAAAGTCACGCAGATGACCGACCTTACGGTGCCGATCAAGGCTTCGGTTGCAGACGTGGAGTTTGAGCTGGGACTGACCGTGGTGCTGGTGATTCTGGTCATCTTCCTGTTCCTGCGCAGCGTGCGCGCGACGATCATTCCGGCGGTGGCGGTTCCGATTTCTCTGGTGGGCACGCTGGGTGCGATGTATGTGCTTGGCTATAGCCTCGACAACCTCTCCATGATGGCGTTGACGATCGCCACGGGCTTTGTTGTAGATGACGCCATCGTGATGATTGAGAACATATCACGCTACCTGGAAGAGGGTGATCCCCCGATGGAGGCGGCGCTGAAGGGCGCTGAGCAGATCGGGTTCACGATCATGTCGCTCACGATCTCCCTGATCGCTGTTCTGATCCCGCTGCTGTTCATGGGTGACGTCGTGGGCAGGCTGTTCCGCGAGTTCGCAGTCACGCTGGCAGTGACGATTGTGATTTCCGCAGTGGTCTCACTGACGCTGACGCCGATGATGTGCGCACGTTTGCTGCATCACACTCCAAAAGAGCAGCAGACACGCTTCTACGTGTGGTCAGAGCAGATGTTCGAGCGCATGATCGCCTTTTATGGGCGAACCTTGAAGTTCGTCTTGCACTATCAGACGATCACCTTGCTGGTTGCGCTCGGTACTCTGGGACTGACGATCTTCCTTTACATTGTTGCCCCAAAGGGATTTTTTCCGGTGCAGGACACGGGAGTGATTCAGGGTATCTCCCAGGCGCCACAGACCATCTCATTCCAGGCTATGGCACTGAAGCACCAAGAGCTGGCAAAGCTGATTCTGGCAGATCCGGCAGTTGAAAGTCTGACGTCCTTCATTGGCGCGGACGGTACGAATACCACGATGAACAGCGGACGCTTCTCGATCAATCTGAAGCCGCTGGAAAATCGTGACCTCAACGCCTCGGACGTGATTCGCAGGCTTCAAGGTAAGTTGCAAAACGTGCAGGGGATTCAGCTCTTCATGCAACCGGTGCAAAACATAACAGTGGATGACCGGGTGAGCCGCACGCAGTACCAGTACACACTGGAAGATCCGGATCAAGATGAGTTGAACCTCTGGACTAACCGCTTTGTGGATGAAGTGAAGAAGCTCCCGCAAGTGGAAGACGTGGCCACAGACCAACAGACGGGCGGCCTTGCAGTGTCCTTGATGATCGACCGCGTGACGGCTTCAAGGCTGGGGATTGCGCCATCGACCATTGACAACACGCTGTACGACGCATACGGACAGCGTCAGATCAGCACCATGTACACGCAACTCAACCAGTACCATGTCATTCTGGAGACGACTCCCGACTTCCGCCTCGATCCAAGCAATCTGTCGAGCTTATACATCCAGTCCAGTGCGTCATCGGGCGCGACTGGCGCTGGAGCATCGACGTCTTACGCGTCGTCCAGCTCGGCTTCCGCTGGTTCGAATGCCGCAACGGCATCGGCAGCTTACACCCCCGCTTCAGGAGTGCTGACCTCGCCAACCAATGCACTGACGAGAGGCAGTACTTCCACCTCAAATGTTGCCAGCAGCGTGACTCCCGCTAACTCAGTACCTCTGAGCGCGTTTACGCATATGCAGCGCGTCAACTCGCCGCTTTCAATCAATCACCAGGGACAATTCCCTTCTGTTACCGTATCCTTCAATCTTTCTCCCCGCACCTCACTGGGCTCGGCGATTACGGAAATCGACAAAGTGCAGAAGAAGTTGGATATGCCTGCAAGCCTGCAGGCAGATTTTCAGGGAACGGCTGCATCGTTCAGAAATTCGCTATCCAACGAAGCACTGCTAATCCTAGCTGCGCTGGTGACGGTGTATATCGTGCTTGGCGTGTTGTATGAGAGCTTCATACACCCGATCACAATTCTTTCAACGCTGCCTTCGGCTGGTGTGGGCGCCTTGCTAGCGCTGATTCTCTTCCGCCAGGATTTGAGCGTTGTGGCCATCATCGGCATCATCCTGCTCATTGGTATTGTGAAGAAGAACGGCATTATGATGGTCGACTTTGCGCTGGAGGGTGAGCGCAAGCACGGAAAAAACGCCACCGACGCTATCTACGATGCGTGCCTTTTGCGTTTCCGTCCAATCATGATGACCACGATGGCGGCGTTGCTCGCCGGCATTCCTCTGGCCTTGGGCCGAGGCATTGGCTCGGAACTCCGGCGACCGCTGGGCATCTCAATGGTCGGTGGGCTGCTCCTGAGCCAAGTACTAACGCTGTACACAACGCCAGTCATTTACATCTTCTTTGACGGGCTCGCGCAACGTTTCTCCCACAAGAAGCCAATCGAGAATCCAGACGGCACCGGCTCTAACCCACAGTTGGAGCAGTCATGAACCCGTCCCGGCTCTTCATTAATCGTCCTGTGGCGACGACGCTGTTAACGCTGGCGATTGCTCTTGCGGGAGCCATAGCTTTCAGAGTGCTGCCGGTCTCACCGCTGCCTCAGGTGGATTATCCAACAATCTCAGTGGGTGCATCTCTGCCCGGCGCAAGCGCGGATATCATGGCCGCGTCGGTGGCAACTCCGTTGGAACGCCAGCTTGGACACATTGCCGGCCTCACGGAGATGACGTCCAGCAGTTCTCTGGGCACCACGGGCATTACACTTCAGTTCGACTTGAGCCGCAACATTGATGGTGCCGCGCGCGACGTGGAAGCCGCGATCAATGCGGCTCGTACTTATCTGCCTGCCAACCTGCCAGCCAATCCTACGTACCGCAAGGTGAACCCGGCGGATGCGCCCATCATGATCGTCGGCTTGACCTCGGACATTTATGACCGAGGTAAGCTATACGACGAAGCTTCGACGATTGTGCAGCAGAAACTCTCACAAATTCAGGGCGTGGGACAGGTCACAACCGGCGGCGGCGCATTGCCCTCCGTTCGCGTAGATGTGAATCCGACGCAGCTGAACAGCTATGGCTTCACCTTGGCCAGCATTCAGTCGATGCTGAGCCTGCAGAACGCACATCAGGCGCGCGGGCAACTTGCCAACGGCGTGGTCACGGCTGACATCATCACCAATGATCAGATTCGGTACGCGGAGGATTACAAGCCGCTGATCGTGGGATATAAGAACGGCGTGGCGGTACGACTGTCCGACGTGGCAGCCGTGACGGATTCGGTGCAGAACATCCGTTCAGCTGGATACTTGAACGGCAAGCCAGCCATACCGATCATCATTTTTAGGCAGCCGGGCGCGAACATCATCGACACGGTGGAGAATATCCGGCGTGAGCTGCCCTCCATTAAAGCCTCGATTCCGAAAGATATCCAGACCACGATCGTTCTAGACCGCACGACGACGATCCGCGCCTCTGTGAAGGATGTGGAACGCACCCTGATTATCTCCATTGGGTTGGTCGTCGCGGTGGTGTTCATCTTCCTCCGGAATCCGCGCGCCACGCTGATTCCCGCGGTGGCCGTGCCGGTGTCTTTGGTCGGAACGTTTGCGGTCATGTACCTGCTGAATTTCAGCATCGACAATCTTTCACTGATGGCACTGACGATCTCCACGGGTTTCGTGGTGGATGACGCGATTGTGGTGATGGAAAACATCACGCGCCACATTGAGAATGGCATGGAGCCTTACGATGCCGCGCTCAGGGGAGCGAAGGAAATCGGATTCACGGTATTTTCCATCAGCATGTCGCTGATTGCCGTGTTCATCCCGATCCTGCTGATGGGCGGTATTGTAGGACGCCTCTTCCGTGAGTTTGCAATCACGCTTTCGACGGCAATTCTCGTGTCGATGGTGATCTCACTGACCACCACGCCGGTGATGTGCGCGTATCTGCTGAAGCCGCACACGGAGAAGCACGGACGACTGTATCAATCGAGCGATAGATTCTTTAACGGAATGCTTTCGGGCTACCGGCGCTCGTTGACCTGGGTGCTGGACCACACTGTGCTGACGCTCGTTGTGCTTGCACTGGTGATTGCGCTGAACGTCGTGATCGTGATGGTGATTCCAAAGGGCTTCTTTCCGCAGCAGGACACGGGAGTGGTTTTCGGCGGCGTGCAAGGACCGCAGGACGCGTCCTTCGCCGTCATGAAGGACTCGGTGCAGAAGCTGGTTTCTGTGATCAAAGCGGATCCTGGCGTGGACAATGTCGTGGCGTTCACGGGTGGTCAGGGAAACATGAACGGCGGTTTCATCTTCATGTCACTGAAGCCGCTGGAGCAGCGCAAGGCGAGCGCGATGCAGATTCTAGGGCGTATACGACCGAAGATGTCGGCGCTGCCGGTGGCTTCGGCCTTCATGCAGCCGGCCCAGGACCTTCGTATCGGTGGACGTGCAAGCAATGCAATGTATCAGTACACGATCCAGTCCGACAGTTCGGAGGACCTCTCGAAGTGGGGGCCAGTGCTGCTGTCAGAGATGAAGAGGTTGCCAGGATTCCAGGACGTCAATTCTGACCAGCAGAATGGCGGCCTTGATCACTACCTGACCTATGATCGTGAGACTGCGGCGCGCCTTGGCATTACTGCGCAAGGGTTGGACTCAGCTTTGTACAACGCATTCGGCCAGCAGGAGGTATCCATCATCTACACGCAGTTGAACCAGTATTACGTGGTGATGGAGGTAGCTCCTCAGTTCTATCAGGACCCAAGCGGGCTGAAATATATCTATCTCACCTCGGCAAATGGCGCGAACATCCCACTGAGCGCGGTTACGAAGGGACAGACCCGCAATATTCCGCTCTCGGTAAATCACACAGGGCTGTTCCCTTCCGTGACTGTCTCTTTCAACTTGGCTCCAGGTATGGCCCTGAGCGACGCAACTCGCATGGTCGCTGTGATGCAGGCAAAATTAAACATGCCGCAGACGGTGAGAGGCTTCTTTGCAGGCACGGCACAGGCGTACCAGACCTCCCTCGCCTCCGAACCAATCCTGATTGCCACTGCACTGCTTGCGGTGTACATAGTTCTGGGCATTCTGTATGAGAGCCTGGCGCATCCACTGACCATCATCTCCACCCTGCCCTCTGCTAGCGTCGGAGCCATGCTGGCACTCATGCTCTTCAAGATCGACTTGAACGTAATCTCCATCATCGGCATTGTGCTGCTGATTGGCATTGTCAAAAAGAACGCGATCATGATGATTGACTTCGCGCTTGCGGCCGAACGCAATGAAGGAAAGAGCACGTCCGACGCTATCTTCGAAGCATGCATGTTGCGCTTCCGCCCCATCCTGATGACGACGATGGCGGCGATCTTCGGAGCGCTGCCGCTGGCATTCGGTACGGGCATCGGCTCGGAATTGCGGCGTCCACTTGGAATCACCATCGTGGGGGGACTTGTAGTGAGCCAACTGCTCACGCTGTACACCACGCCGGTGGTGTACTTAGCGATGGATCGACTGCGCCTCCGCGCACTGGGCAGAGAGCGCGACTCACTGCCCCCCACTGCTGGAAGCGTTCCTGAAGGAGCCGTGTAACAGGGAATTCTCATGAAAAGATCAAATAACGAAATGCGTGTGACAAAGCTGAATTTCCCGTCGAAGTTGGGTCTGGGGGCCACGGCTGTGCTAGCGTGCGTGCTTACTGGATGCGTTGTGGGTCCGAAATACCACGCGCCGGCACCGCAGGCTCCGCCCGACTACAAGGAGACGCCCGCTAACACTCCCAAGCCAGCATCTTCGCCCTCAACCACTGCAACCGCGGCGGCTGATCCGACGCTTGGCGGTCTAGGCGACTGGAAGGTGGCCGATCCGAAGGATGGGTTGCTCCGGGGCAAGTGGTGGGAGATGTACAACGAGCCGGAGTTAAATGGGCTGGAGGAACAGCTTAACGTTAACAACCAGAACATCAAGCAGTCCTTTGAGAATTTCATGGCTGCAAGAGCGGTTGTGCTTCAAGCACGTTCACAGTTCTTTCCCACCGTAACAGTCGGTGCCAACGGCTCACGCTCAAAGAGTTCGTCAAATGTGGGCGGAGCCGCCACGAGCGGGAGCGGCGGCGGCCTGACAAGCACGTTGCTGGAACTACCAGCAAACATCTCGTGGGAGCCCGATCTTTGGGGTAAGGTTCGCAACACGGTACGGCAAGCGCAATACACGGCGCAACTCAGCGCGGCTGATCTCGAGAACGAACGGTTGACCGAGCAGGCTGCGCTGGCAGTTTACTTTTTTGAGTTGCGCGGGCAGGACGCACTCCAGGAGATATTAGACACGACGGTTGCGGCCGACCAGAAATCGCTGGACTACGCGCGCGCGCAATACGAAACAGGAGTGTCAGACCAGCTTGCCATGGTGCAGGCACAGAGCACGCTGGAAAACGCGCAATCGCTGGCCGTCAACCTGGGTGTGGCGCGGTCACAGTACGAACACGCTATTGCCATGTTGATTGGCAAGGCAGCATCGGAGCTTTCGATACCACGGCGGGCGCTGCTGATTACGCCCCCGAGCATTCCTGTTGGACTGCCTTCCCAATTGCTGGAACGACGCCCAGACATTGCTGCTGCGGAGCGCACGCTGGCTGCGGCCAATGCTCAAATTGGCATTGCGCGCGCGGCCTACTTCCCTACCGTGTCGCTTTCGGCTTCGGGAGGACTTGAAAGCTCGGCTTGGAAGCACTTGCTGGACTGGCCAAGCCGATTCTGGTCGGTTGGTCCGGGAGTGTCCGAAACAGTATTTGACGGAGGCCTACGCCGCGCCACCACGAACCAATACATTGCCACCTACAACGCCGACCTTGCTGGTTATAGGCAATCGGTGCTGACGGCTTTCCAGCAGGTGGAAGACGCACTGGCAACTCTGAGAATTCTAACCGAGCAGATTCAGCAACAGCACAAAGCTGTAGAGTCAGCCACGCTGGCTCTGCAACTGGAAACCACGCGCTATCAGAACGGACTCGATCCATACATCAACGTTGTGACCGAGCAGAACGCTTTGCTCACGGCCCAACAGACGATGGCGCAGATCGAGATTCAACGCGCCACGGCTTCCGTGCAATTGATCGAGGCATTGGGCGGCGGTTGGGATCGTTCACAATTGCCTACCGTGCAACAGATCACAGCAAAGCCCGCGGTGGCTGATACAAAGATTCAGCAATAGGATTGCGCGCAATCGGAGGCTAAACGAGTTCTCACGGGGTACTGTGCTCGTTTCACAATGCTACTTCCAGCTCACATTGTGCCTCTTGAGATACCAGCAGGGCGGGTTCCATTGCGAGGCCGCATACTGAGGTAAAAGGCTGCTGGCACAGCTGACGGCGCTGGTGCCGAGATAGTCATACTCTGTTTTCTGCCCTTTGAGCGGTGTAGTGAGGAACTGGTCCACGGAGACGCTTTGCAATCCCGTCCCGTGGCTTAACCGTGCCTCGAAGACAGCCCAATCAACGGCATAGATCACCACTACGGCGATCAGCAGATATTTTGCGGCGGTTGCGAGGTAGCGCAATTGGTCGATACTCCAGCGTAAAAGGTGCGCAAACAGAATAGCGCAAAACTCGTGGCCCTCGCTTCGCACGAACCAAGAGAACCGCTCCCCTCGTCTGTTCCGGTCCAACGGGAATGGCCACTCCAGTAGAGTGGCCATTCTCAACTTTCGACAATTCGACAATACGCTCACCCACTAGAACGTGAAGGTGGCAGAGAGATCGAAGCGCCGATTCGCGGTTCCAGAAGAGAACGGTCCGCCAGCGAGGCTATTGGACTGGCCGAACTTGGCGGAGGACAGGTTTCCGATGGGCGAGCCTGGGTTCCAAGTGTTCAGGAGATTGCGTCCCATGGCAGCGATCGTGAGGTTGTAGCGGCGCGTGGTGTTCGAAGGGCCGAAGAGGTTTCCCATACCACGCGGGCCACCAAAGCCCCCTCCAGGAGGCCCTCCGGGCCCGCGGCCTCCGCCTGCGGGCGGACCGCCAGCAGGGGTGGAGTTGGAGGCGCTAGGCTTCTTGGTATCCCGGCCGAAGCCGAAGGTCTTGGCGACACGCAGGTTTACCTGAAAGTTTGCTGGTCCCTTGCCATAGTTGATCGGTATGCGCTTGTCGGTGAGACCGGGAGTTGTATTGAAGCAGCCATATGCGGTGAGCCGGGGATTGCTGCCCGGAGTCGTGCTCTGCCCTGTGCAGGTTGTAGCAAAGCTTGGGCGATCGTTATAGAACGAGTCCCCATTCACGTCACTTCCTGTGGTGATGTTAAACGGCGCACCCGAGTTCGCGATGATGAACGGACTGATGCGGATATTGTGAGCAAGCGACGCTGTACCGCTAAGGAAGAGGCGGTTACGCACGTCGAAGGATGCACGACCGTAATCATCGGTTAGGCGATAGCCATTGCCGAGGTTGGCATTGGAGGGATTGCTAGAGACGCCGCTGGCATCGCTGTTGACGTACCCAAATGCGTAGAAGCCCATTAGCGATAGCTTTTGTGAAATACGAATCTGCACGTTAGTGATGAGCTGATTCTGCTTGAATATTCCCTCGGAGTAATAGCGGTATATATTCTGCGCGCCGTAAGGGCGAGTGCTCAGATCGCCCTCGGTTTCAGGGGCGTTGGCGTTGATGGTATCGAGTTGATGAACGCCCCGCGAATTGAGGTACGTAACCGACACGGTTCCCACTGAGCCTAGTTGGCGCTCGAGGCTAGCCGCCACCTGCATGGTGTAAGGCGCATGCAGATTGGGGCTGATCTGGTATACGGTGGGCGACGAGACTCCAGCTGGCAGTGTGCAAGTTGTGCTGCCACCGCTCTGGTAAAACGAGAAAGACATCGGCTGACCTGATGCATCGTAGCTGCCTGGCGCGCACTGGATTGGATTAGTGGGCGTGGCGGCGTAGATGGTCTCCTGCTCGGTATGCCCATTGAGGCGCTGCGCCTGAAGAACGAGGTCGGATGTGAAGCGGTCGTAAAATATTCCGTAGCCCAGCCGGAGAACGGTTTTGGGCGCGCTCTTGGCGCTGCCGAGTCCCCACGAAAGGCCGATACGCGGAGCAAAGTTGGCCTTGTTGCTGATGGCAGATTGCGACTCGAATCGCAGCCCATAGCTGAGGGTGAGATTAGGACGAAGCTTCCAATCGTCTTCGGCATAAACTCCAACATCGGCGAAGGACAGCGAAGCGTAGGGCGAACCGCTCACCACGGATACCTGCGAAGGCGTACCGGCAAGGTAGGCGTTCAACGCGTCCGTAGCTGTGGCACCGGTGTAGGTGACAATGCCGTTGAAGTTCGTGTAGGAGGTATTGGTATCCTGCGATGCGCGAAGGCGTCCGCCGAACTTCACGAAGTGCTTGCCTGCCGACCAAGAGGTATAGTTCTGCAGTTCATAGAGATTGGTGGCGTCGGAGGTGATGCCGGTCGGATTGCCTCCTGCGTTAAACGCACCTGGAACGTTGATGGCCGCAAGGCCAGGTGAATTTGGCGCATTGGACTGATCATCGCGAATGTACTGGAAGCGAGTTTCGTTGATCAGGTGAGAGCTAAGCACCTGCGTGTCTGTGAGCTGCAGGGTTTGCTGGGTGTGGTGGTAAGCGCTACCGCGCGAAGCTAGCGTGAACGCACCGATACCCTGATTAAATTCATCGTTCTGCAGATACTGATAGCGCGCTGTGAGAGTGTTGCTGGCTGTAACCTGCCAGTCAAGGCGCGGGCTGACGTTAGTACGAGTTTCCGGTGAAAGTATAGCCTTGCTGAATGACGACACCGGAAGCCCCGTTGTGGGGTCAAGCTGGCCCAGTTGAGTAGTGGCGTCAATCGCGGAAAGCTCGTTGATGTCGCGCCGCTCAAGATTAACATTTATCGAAAGCTTCTTCGTGAGCGCGCCGCTGACATTACCGCTGTACCGCTCGGTATGATAGGGCGGAATGTCGCTGTTAGCCGAGACATACGGGTTGCGCGAATTGAGGACGTGATCGCTCTCGTTGAACATGAACTGGCCGTGCCACGTATCCGTGCCAGGCTTGGTGAAGACCTCCACACGGCCGAAACCTGGACGGTCGTACTCGGCGGAGAAGGGATTCTGATTGATGCGAACTTCGCGAATAGAAGATTTCGGTGGCAAGGTTCCGTTGGAGAAGCCATCAATATAGATCTGGCCTCCGTTCGGACCAACGGAAGGACCGGCGAGAGCTAGAAGGTCCTGCTCTAGTTCGTCCGGATCATCAGACAGAGCAGCAAGATCTTGCTCTTTGAGGACGGTGGCACTGGCATTGTTCTCCGGATTGACGTCCACGGTTGCGGTCTCGCTTTGTACGGTGACCTGCTCCGACTTTCCTGCAATAGCAAAGGCGATGTCCAACTGCTGCGACTGGCCTGCAGGGATAATCACGTTGGGCATCGTGTAGGCCGTGAAACCCGTAGCGGTGGCCGTGACAGTGGCGCTTCCGGCAAGCACGCTACGGACGTAGTAGGCGCCTTGCTTATCACTGATGACCTTCTGGATGGAGCCGTCGCCCGCAGTCACTGTGACGGATGCGCCGATGACGACGGCTCCGGAGGGATCCGTCACCTGACCATGAAGACTCCCGGTTGGCTTCGAAGACTGGGCGAAGAGCGATGCGCAGGAAGATAGACAGATAAAGCAAAGGATGCAGAACCGCTTGTAAAATGCCACTTTCATAGACTCCTACGACAAAATGGAACAGGAACGAGCGTACATATCAGTACGCTATTGCTGATCACCACCAGGGGCGCTGGCAAGCGACCACGGGGTAAGGAATGATTGCGCACCGGTTCCGGCTGGCGAAGCTGTAAGTAGAGGCTCGACGCCACCAAGCAAAGTGATGGCCGTGGGCGACTGCATAGAGGAACCCTCGGTGCTGAGAATCATGACCGCATCTCCCTTTTTCAGATCGTTGAGTGTTGCCGCCGGAAGCCGTGCAAGGAGCTGGTTGATATCTCCACTGCGAGGACGAGCGCCTTCGGGCGAATTGGCTGATGTGGATGCTTCAGAGGCCTTCGGAGCAGTGGTAGAACCGCCCACAGCTGCCGTAATACCCTTCGCTAATCCGTAGGCGAGCTGAGAGGGAAGCTTCTTCATTTGCGAATCCGCGGTAATCCTCACATTGACGGGCTTCTTGCTCGCAAGATCCTGCACGGTTACAGTTCCCTGCGTGGAGTCGACGGCAGAAACGAGGCCGGATATATTGCGGAATGTGCCAGCAACGATCTCTTCGGCGGTGAGTTGGGTGCCATCATCACTCTTGTTTCCCTTGGCGCGGAGCTGATCGCCGGGATGAATGTCTTCGAGTTTGGCAACGGTAGCATCTTCCCATTTGACGGAGTCTGGAGCGTAGCGCTTACAGGTAGTCTTATTCGTGGTGTTGACTACAACAGACTTGCCAGCAATGTTGAGCGTGATAACGCCAGTTGCTAGATCAACCTGTTTGACGACACCTCCAACGCTACGGCGTTGCCATTCGAGAAGTTCTCGCTGTTTGAGCTGCGCGATGTCTTGCTGCTTCATGACGGCTACAGCCGAGGCATTGAGGGTGGTGCCATCGCTAGCAAGGTTGCCGCGAACAAGGACGCGATCGCCAACCTGCAGGTCCGTAACCTGGATCGGCGTTGCGGACTTGGCGTCTGTCTGCCCGGGAGCAAACCTGAAAAGGCGCGCGCCGGGCTGAATGCTGACTTGAATGACGCCGTCTTTATCAGTAGCAAGCGACAACTGGCTTCCATTGATCGTCTGGATGGAGCCAAGCTGTTTGACTCCCGCTGAGGAAGGTCCGGGCGCCTGAGCAAATAGCGTGGCGCATGAGGCAATCATCACGATCAACATCAAGCCGCGGAATGGGTTCTTCATGGCACAACATCTCCGAGGTGAATGAATGAGAGCTCTAGTCTGAGCCCTTCCTTTGTACCGCATGCGGGAACACGCGGATGTTGCGTTTTGTTTCTTTCCGTAAGCTTCATGCATTCTTGTGTTTACAGAGAACCAAAGAACGATTTAGGAATCACGTGTACAGGGATCGAGTGGATGTGCTTACCGGCTGAGGCCGTCGGCAGAGCCACTTTCCGGAGCTGGCACTATTTTCGCTTATGCCTTGTATCAAAACTTTGAATGACTCTGGGTTTTGTTTTAAATTGTTCCAGCTGCCATCTGCCATTAACCTAGTATCCGTACAGCAACCAAACGTCCTTCCCACACACCTTTCGAGGAGATTCATGTCGAACGAACTACGCAACTTTTTGACGCTTACATACGACGAGCTGGAAGAACTTAACCTGAAGGCTAAGGAACAGCGGAAGAATCGTGTTGCCGCTCATACGATCCAGGAAGAACGGCTGAAGTACTTACGCGATGAAAAGCGCATCAAGGCCGTAACCGTGATGTTCAGCGACTTGGAAGGCCGTCTTCACCTGCTCGACTATGACAAGAAGTTCTTGTTGGGCAGCTATGACAACCTGACATTCGATGGCTCCTCGATTCGCGGCTTTACGGCACAGCATGAGAGCGATCTGCGCCTGGGGTTGGACTGGTCAGCGTTCTACTGGGTGCCCTCAGATGTCTTCGGCACCGGTAAAGTAATGGTCTTCGGCGAAGTGATCGACAAGAACGGCAAGCCATACAGTGGTGACATTCGTGGAGTGTTGAAGACCTATGCCGATGAGCAGTTCAAGGCCAACGGCTACACGCTGAACGCTGCCAACGAGATTGAAGGATTCCTGTTTAACGGCAAGGAAGCCGAGCAGGACTTCTACAAGACGGGCAAATTTGAATACGTGGACGGTGGCGGCTACTACCACTCACTCCCTGGCGATCCGTTGCGCACCTTCATCGACACAGCTGCGGAAGTACAGCGCGCGATGGGTTTCCAGAATGAGAAGGATCACCCGGAAGTTGCGCCTTCCCAGTTTGAGATCAACTACGGCTACGGTGATGTTGTGGCGGCCTCGGATCAGATTCAACTCTATAAACTGATCTGCCGCCAAGTCGCCAACAACATGGGCTATACAGCAAGCTTCCTGCCGAAGCCAGTTGTGGGCGTGAACGGCAGTGGCATGCACACCAATGTCTCGGTAAGTAAGGGCGGCAAGAACCTGTTCTGGGATCCAAATGGCGAGGAAAAGGTCAGCCCGTTCGCATGGGAGTTTGTTGACCGCATCCTGACCGCAGGCAATGACATCTGCCTGATCCTGAACCCAAGTGTCAACGCATATCGCAGACTCGATCCACATTTCGAAGCCCCGAATCAACTCAAGGCTTCAGCAATCGACCGTGGCTCGATGGTCCGCATCCCGATTGGCAACGAACGCAGCGCGCGCGTCGAGGTCCGTGCAGTAGCGCCCGATGCGAACCCCTACCTGGTGCTGTACGGAGTGTTCAAGACCGGCATTGACGGCGAGATTGCGAAGATTGAAAACCTCCGCCAGGCTCACCGCTACCTTCCGGACAACATCTACTCGGCGCTGGACCTGTTCCGTGCATCGGCCTGGACGGGAAAGATATTGGGTGACGACGTCAAGGAGCGGTACGCGGAACTGAAGCAGAACTCTGCTGATCGCTGCCCGCGCCTACTGGGCACAGTCGTGAAGCCATCCGAAGTTCAGTTCCATCACGCTGTTTACAACCAGTTTCTCTGGAACCATTTCTAGAACGACCCGTCGCAGAGAAGAAAGGCCCTGGCTTTTATGCCAGGGCCTTTTTAGTTCTATGTTGGGCAATGCTTATTTCGGAGACGTTGTCTTCTTCCCGGTAGGTTCGGTGGGTTCGTCCAGTCCACTGAGGTAGGCCGCCATTACCACACCGCAGCCTTGGTGGCAACGAACACACACACGGCTACCGCATGGGAGAGCCCCACGCTTACGCGGGCGGTCGCGAACAGTGGTGAAAACATTACGCAGACTATGATCCTGATCTTTGGAATCCATGCTTTGAGGCTAGATCCTGTGCGAGGTCGCGTCTATGACCGAGGTCACAGAATAGAACGGAGATTACGGTCAACCCAACGCTCACTTTTCGGGCCCAGAGCGATCCTCGGGCAAGAGAATGATGCCCTTATCCTCCGAGGAGAATTTCTGCTCACCAGTGGGAGCTTCAGGCTTGGGAGCACCCCGGTAGGAGTAGACGATAGCCAGCAGCGGCGGCGCGAGCAGGACTCCCCAGAATGGAATAAGGATGCCGAGCAGAAGAGGAGTGACCAGAGAGGCCCAGAAGGGCACTCGATTCTGACGGCGCATCAGGTAAGGCTGAAGGATGAGCCCATCCACAACAGCGATCACAGCATAGATCGCGAGGAAGTAGAGCCAACTCCGGATTGGAGCTCCCGTGAAGAGCATCGCCATTGCCGGACCGATGAGAGTGAGCAACGGGCCAAAGTGCGGGATGAACTGGAATGCGGCAGCGAGCAATGCCCAGAACGGCGCCCACGGGACCTTGAGCCAGAGCAAGGCAGCAACCCAGAAGAGGCCCACAATCAGAGAGTCATATAATTGTGCTACAAGCCAGCGCCGCAGGGCTCCTAGGGTGAGGTTGGCGTGATACTGAAACTGCATATCCTTCGTTCAATCCCTTTCAAACCAATGCTACACTGTGAGTAATCCCAGCCGTATCTGCGAGAGTGTGGAATGAAATTTGGCGTTATTATTTTTCCGGGAAGTAACTGCGATCATGATGCATATTGGGCATTCAAAGAAGTATGCGGACAACCAGCAACCCTGCTCTGGCACGATTCGCATGATCTGGAAAACTCGGACGTAATTATTGTACCCGGCGGTTTTGCCTATGGCGATTACTTGCGTACGGGGGCAATTGCGCGCTTCTCTCCGATCATGCAGTCGGTGAAGCGGTTTGCCGACTCAGGCGGGCTGGTGATGGGTATCTGCAATGGTTTCCAGATTTTGTGCGAAGCGCAATTACTGCCCGGCGTGCTGCTGCGAAACAAGACTCTGAAATATATCTGCAAGCCGGTCCACCTGCGCGTCGAGAACACAGCAACTCCTTTCACGCATGATCTCCAGAAGGGCGAAGTTTTGGAGATTCCCATTGGCCACGGCGACGGCAATTACTTCTGCGACGATTCCACACTGGCGCAACTTCACAAGAATGAGCAGGTAATCTTCCGCTACGCAAATCCCGCAGGCGAGACCACGTCTGAGGCAAATCCAAACGGCTCATTGGATAACATCGCGGGCGTCTGCAACGAAGGCCGCAACGTGCTGGGAATGATGCCGCATCCGGAGCGCGCCAGTGAGGACCTGCTCGGGATGAAGGACGGACTGAAGCTGTTGAGTGCCTTGGTGTCCAGCACAGCAGTACAATAGACCAGAAGGCTACATGGGCTCACGCACCGTACATCACGAAACCAACATCCAGAAACACTCCCTCAGCGAGAGTGCGCTTGTGAAGCGCGATGGCGAGTTGCTGCATGTAGTGGACAACTGGCTCGCCAAGGCTAGTGCACTTGGTGGTGAACACATTGCTTGCCGTCCCGGGTGTGCGCAGTGCTGCGTGGGGGTATTTGCCATCAATCGACTGGATGCGGCGCGCTTGCAGCGTGGGCTGAGCGCTTTAGCGGACATCGACTTGGATCGCGCGCAGCGCGTACTACAACGCGCAGCAGAGTCGCTGGAGCGGAATGTAGATTTTTTTCCAGGCGATGTGGAAACAGGGATTCTGGATGACTCGCTGGAGGCGGAAGAAATATTTGAGGATTTCGCCAATGACGAGCCTTGCCCTGCCCTTGATCCCGTGACGCGGACCTGCGACCTGTATGCCCACCGTCCCATGACCTGCCGGGTCTATGGACCTCCGATCAAGTCAGAGGGGGGCTTAGGCGTATGCGAGTTGTGCTTCACCACTGCCAGTCAGGAAGAGATTGTCGCCGCTGAGGTGCCAATGGAAGGCATGGAACAAGAGGCCGCACTGAACTTGGAATTGGAGCGCAGCACAGGCAACGGCAAGACGATTGTGGCATTTGCTCTGCTGGGAGCTTAGACCGCGAATACCTCATATATTGATGCTCACGACAAGGCCGCGCATACGGCCTTACCTCTTCACTTTAGGACGGTTGTCTTGTTCGCGCGCTCCTGGGCTTCCGTAAACTCATTGCGGGCCGCAGCAAGTTCGCGATTCTTTCTCTCTATCTGATCGCCCAAGCTCTTGATCTCATCATTCTTCTGTGCGCGATTAGGATCGCCGTAGACGCTGGAATTCCGAACAGACGTCCTCTGCCTTTCCAAATCACCCAACTCGTTTTGCAGAAGTTGCACGCGCTGGCTGAGTTCCGTAATTCGCCGACGTTGCTGACCTGCACGTTCGGCATCTTGCTGGCTGTGGTCGATGGCCTTCGCGCCAGGCTTTGAGCCTGGATTAGGCAGCGCTGGCGCCTGATCGAACGGTGAAAAATCGTTGTTGGTAATGACACGCTTGGCACGCGGGCGGCTCGGATCATCGCGTTGCGTACGCGCAACATCACCCAGCGATTGAGCCGTGAGTGGCGTGACACACATCAGTAGACCCGCGATAGGAACCCATCTCATAGAATCTCCAGAGTTGCTGGAGATTCTAATCGAATTATCGCGAATCGGCCGTGCTTTTCCGTAGCCGTCGTACTTTCGTAATCACCGAGGCCGCCAAAGCGCGACTACGGGAGAAAAGCTTCCTTATTTACCAGATATGGCATTTTGCTGTGGTCCGTGCCTTCGAGCATGTCAATAAGCCCCTGCACACAACGCCCAGCCATGCCAATGTTAGGGTCGGCCGAGAGCCGGGTGGCAGTTCCTCCGCTACTGAAATGATGGAATAGGCGGCAGCGGTCCTCGATGGCAGGATCCCGTAAAGGCGAGGTGGCCGGCAATGGCTCGGTCTCAAAGACGTCAAGCGCAGCTCCGGCGATCCAATGCTCGCGAAGGGCCTTCGCGAGAGCGTTCTCATCCACCACGGGGCCTCGGGCGGTATTGACAAGGTACGCAGTGCGCTTCATTCGATGAAGCCTCAGCTCGTTCATAAGATGGAATGTGGGAACCTTCGACTCGCCCTCGCGCAGCAGCGGCACATGCAAAGAAACGAAATCAGCCTCGCGGAGGCACTCGTCCAGTTCGGCGTACCGAATCGATGTCAGGCTGCGCGACAACCCGAGTTGGTGGCGCAGGTCCATCAGTTTCTGAACGGAGGCGACGAACTTCTCGTTACGGTACTCTGCGTCATAACAGAGGACGTTCATGTCAAAACCGGAACACTTTGAGATCATTGCCTGGCCAATGCGTCCGGTGCCGATGACGGCGATGGTCTTGCCCGTAACCTCATCCCCGAGGAATGGCAAGAATGGGTGCCAGTATTCCCAGCGATTTTCACGGACAAGGCGCTCGCTGGGCCAAAGCTTGCGCGCAACATCCAGCAAAATGGCAAAGGCAAACTCAGCAGTGGCATCCGTAAGGACCTCTGCCGTGTTGGAGAATGGAACCTTGTAGCGATTGGCGTCCGCGCGACTGATATTGTCAAACCCGACGGCGAACTGAGCGATGCCTTTTAGTGTTCCTTTCCCCGCGAGGAAGAGTTCGTCGTCAATTTTGTCCCGCAGAGTGGAGATCAGGCCGTCGATGCCGCTTGAGACCTTTTCCAACAGTAGTTCACGTGGCGGCGCGGCGGGACCTGTGTAGACCTCAACTACATATCCACGGTCGCGCAGCAACTCAATGGCCGGGCCTATTTCACAGGTGGCAAACACACGAAACTTCTTCCCTTTTCCTTGTGAGCTTTCTGGCAATTGCGAGTTCCCCTTCTTGCTTGATATGCGACAGGAAGAGCCCGCCGAGACGGGCTCTCCGTAATACTGGCAGCCGAATAGCTACTTCACATTCTTGCCGGCCCATTCTTCGACGCGATCGAGTGCCTTGCGAATGTTCTCCAGCGAGTTGGCGATGGAGAAGCGCAGGTATCCCTCGCCGTAAGCTCCGAACGAGGTTCCAGATAGAGCGGCTACGCCCGCGTCATTGAGCAAGGCATCTGCAAGCGGCTTGGACTTCCACCCCGTGCCGGTGATGTTGGGGAACATGTAGAAGGCTCCCTTAGGCACCAAACAACGGAATCCCTTGATGCTGTTGATGCGCTCAGCAAAATAGTCGCGACGTTTCTTGAACTCGTCATTCATGACGGTGACTGAATCCTGTGGGCCACAGATAGCCTCTATGCCTGCCTTCTGGGTGAAACTGGCAGTGCAGGAGTTGGAGTTGGTCATGAGGCGGGCAATCTGCTGCGCCAGATCCACACGCATGACGCCATAGCCCATGCGCCAGCCAGTCATGGCGTAAGTCTTGCTGAACCCGTCAAGCAGGATGACGCGGTCGCGCAGGTCGTCATAGCTGAAGAGCGAGTGGTGCTCGCCCTCGAATATGAGGCGCGAGTATATCTCGTCACTAAGCACCATAATGTCGCGATCGGCGAGGATGGCGGCCATCTCTTCGATGTCTTGCTTGGTCATCACTCCGCCGGTCGGATTCTGCGGCGAGTTTAGGATGATGAGCTTCGTACGATCAGTGATGAGGTTCTTCAATTCCTTGGTGTCAAGGCGAAATTCTCTCTCTTCATGAAGTTGGATCGGGACGGCCTTCGCTCCGAGGAACTGAATCATCGATTCATAGATTGGGAAGCCGGGATTCGGATAGATAACTTCATCGCCTTCTTGAACAAGCGCCATAAGGGTAAAGAAAATAATCGGCTTACCACCCGGCACAACGACGACCTCGTCGGGAGAGACCTCGGTGTGTCGGCTGGCGGCTACCTCGTCGGCAATGGCTTTGCGCAGGTCAGGAAGGCCAGCGCTTGGCCCGTAGTGGGTGAAGCCATGATGCAGAGCGTCTACTGCGGCGTCAACAATGTTGGCAGGCGTATCGAAATCGGGCTCGCCGATTTCGAGATGCACGATATCCCGCCCCTGGGCCTCAAGGGCGCGGGCTTTGGCTAAAACTTCAAATGCGGTCTCGGTACCCAGGCGCGACATGCGCTGGGCCAAACGCAGTTCAGTATGCAGTGCCTTACTCATAGGAAACTCCGCCTTCGGCAGATTGCCGTTTTCGAACCTTGGCCGCAAGAAGCTCTTTCCCTGCAGCCAAACCCGCTATTTTATCCCGCCCCGGGCGGGCGCACCACCCCTCAGCAAAGAAAAAGCCTGCCATGAAGGCAGGCTGCTGACAAACGTGGGGAACTAGCCGTGGATTTCGCTCTCTTCGCCGGTTTCGCTCCGAATGACCTTGGCCACGCGATAGGGTTGACCGGAGTGTGGTTCGTGGAAATGGCGAACCTGCAACTCGCCCAGAAGGCCGAGCGCAAGCATCTGCACTCCGGCAACGAGCATGACCGCTCCGAAGACCATCATTGGTCCGTGAGCATCCATCACATTAACGTTGCGCACCAGTTTCTCAAAGACCATCCAGAGTGCGACAAGCATGCCTGTTCCGATGCCTGTCATACCAATGCCTCCGAAGAAATGCAGCGGGCGCATCATGTACTTCAGCAGGAAGCGGATAGTGATGAGATCGAAGAATACACGAATGGTCCGCGAGATTCCGTAATGCGAAGTGCCCCCCTCACGGTCAATATTGACGATAGGGACTTCGCAGATTTTCGCGCCATACCACGAGGCCAACGCGGGAATGAAACGGTGCAAGCCCTCCCCATAAAGAGGAATATCTTCAATCAGTTCGCGCGTGTAAGCCTTGTAGGTGGTGCCGAAATCATGCAACCTGACGCCGCTGAGCTTTGACATAGCCCAGTTGGCGCAGCGCGATGGGATGCGGCGCAACCAGAGATTATCGATACGCTTCTCTCGCCAGCCGCTGACTATGTCATACCCTTCGTTGAGTTTGGCAACAAACTTGGGGATCTCGGCGGGATCGTGTTGGAGGTCGCCATCCATGGCAATAACGAAGTCGCCCTGCGCATGGTCAAAACCAGCGGCGAGGGCCGAAGTTTGACCGAAGTTGCGGCGCAGCTTGACTACCACGACCCGGCTGTCCACGGCGGCGATCTGACTTAGAAGGGTGAAGGTTGCGTCACGCGAGCCATCATCGACGAAAACCAGTTCAAACGGCTCGCCAACCTGTTCCATGACCACCTTGAGGCGGTCGTAGAGCTCTGTAACGCTTTCCTGCTCATTGTGAAAGGGTACAACTATTGAATACTTAGGCACCTTAAGATTATAGCGCGATCAAAGCGAACCCGCCCTGAAAACGAACTCTCAAGGCTTTGCGGGGTCAGAGCAGCAGCGCCGCGGTCCGAGAGACACGATAATTAGGCTAACCATCGTCCGGAGCTTACGCACCAAGGCGAATTAGGGCGACCTTCGCCGCGGTCCGTGAGAAGGGTGTCGCAGTCTATCTGGAGCAAAGCAGGAAGGGGCGGGGTTGTTTATAATCAATTTTTGTTTGGCGCGCTGACTATGTCCTCTACCTCCCTCGCTCAAAAGTTCGGATCACAGGCGGTTGCCGGGGTATATGCCGGGGCTGAAACGGTGTTGAATTTCGGCTCAAAAGCCGACGAACTCACGGCGCTGCGGCATGGCTGCGGCGTCTTCGACCTGGGCTGGCGAGGCAAGCTGGTTCTGAGCGGCGAAGATCGCGTGCGCTGGTTGAATGGAATGGTCACCAACAATACGCGAGACTTGGTGCAAGATTTCGGCAATTACAACCTGGTACTCAACGCACAGGGCCGCATCCAGGGCGACCTTATGGTGTTTCAGCGCGGCGAATTCTTTGTAATGGAAACAGAAGCTGGACAACTTCCATCCATCCGTGAATTCCTTGAGCGCTACATCATCATGGATGATGTGGAAATTGGCGACATCAGCACTCGCTTGACATCGATTGGCGTAGCCGGTCCAAAGGCGATGGAAGTGCTACAGAGGGCTGGGGTAAATCCGAGCGCGGCGCGCACTGGACAGGTGCTGGACGGAATCTGGAACGGCATGGGCTATTCGCTTGTAAAGGACCCGATTGAGGCGCGTGACTGGTGGGAGCTGTGGCTCTCTCAAGATAACGTTGAGGCGTTCTGGCATGCCCTGGCAGCGGCTGGGGCGGCCCCGGTTGGAGTTGAAGCCCTGGAGTGGCACCGAATTCTGCTCGGTCTTCCTCGCATGGGCGTGGATACCGGAGCGCGAGTGCTCCCGCAGGAAACCGGGCAGGAGTATGCCCTGCACTATACGAAGGGTTGTTATATCGGCCAGGAGATCGTGGAACGAATTCATTCGCGCGGTCAGGTACACCGCCGGCTAGCAGGTGTGATTGTAGAAGGTGAGCTGCCCCCTCCCGGAAGCAAGCTGCTGGCCGGAGAGAAAGAGATTGGCGAGGTAACCAGCGGCGCCGAGATGGTTGTGGACGAAGTGCGCCGAACGCTGGCGTTGGGATATGTGAAGCGGGAAGCTATTCCCGTTGGTGTTGGCACGCAAGCTGCGCCCGGTGAGAGTGTGACTGTCGGCGGAAGCGCCGCCAAGATTACGCAATTGCCATTTCAGTTCTAGTGCGAATTGAATCCTGCACGAATGGGATGAGGAAAATGGAAAAAGAGAAGAAGCAAGAGTTCGTAGTGACCGATCGCCGCAAGTTCAACGTGGACGGAGATCCGAGACCAGACGCTCCGGCAGAGGCAGCAAATCCCACTCCAGTACCGGAAGTTTCGGTTGCGAAGAGCAAACCAACTGAGCCTCCCCCACCAGCGGCAAACCCTGAGCCCCTTCCATCTCCGTTATCTGCGGAAGTGGCGACCTCGACGGGCTATAACGGCGACAAGGAGCGCGGCGAATTCGGTGGGCAGAAAATGGAATTCATCCATCTTCTCGACATGCTGGTACAGACCGCAATGATGTACGCGGGCGCGATGGAGACTGGGACGGAGCGGAAGGTGGACATTGTCGGCCTACGCCAGATGATTGACCTCATTTCAGTGCTGGAGGAGAAAACCAAAGGCAATTTGTCCGAGCAGGAGAAGGCGATCCTTACGAACACGGTCTTTCAACTCCGTATGACGTACATGGAAATCGTGAACATGATCGACAAGCAGGCGATGAAGAGTGCTCCTGGCGCCCCGAGGTCTCCGCGCAAGTGAAGAGAGGCACGGTGACAGTGCTGGGCAGCGCGACCTCGATGGGGGTTCCCACGATTGGTTGCAATTGCGCAGTATGCCGCTCCAAGGACCCGAAGGACCGGCGAACGCGGCCCTCGGTGATGGTGGAGTGGGAAGGACATCGGGTTGTTATTGATAGCGGGCCAGACTTCCGCGAACAGGCATTGCGCGAAGGGATCACCCGTCTAGACGCTGTGCTGTACACCCATGGTCACGCCGACCACATCCTGGGCCTCGACGATCTTCGTCCTCTCACCTACCCGCGAGTGACAGGCGGAGGGCGACTACCCCTCTACGCAAGAGCGGAGACTTCCCACATTCTCCAATCAGTGTTCAAGTACATCTTCGACGACAACTACAAGTATGGCGGGCTGGCGAAAGTTGAGTTGCGCGAAATCAGCGGACCGCTCGAACTGCTGGGTGTGAAGGTAATTCCGATTCCTGTCATGCACGGCGATTCCGAAATCATTGGATACCGCATCGGACGCTTCGCATATCTCACGGATTTCAGCGCGATTCCGGAAGCTTCTATGGCAATGCTCGACGGTGTAGAGTTGGTTTTTCTCGACGCATTGCGACATGAGCCGCATCCGACCCACTCGACAGTAGCGAACTCGCTCAAGATTGCCGAGCGCATTGGCGCAGCGCAAACGTATTTTACCCACATCAGCCATGACTTGGGGCACGAGGCCACGAATAAGACGTTGCCTGCGAACGTGCGTCTCGCCTATGACGGCTTACGAATTGAAACTGACCTGGAGAGCTGAACGCGTGCAGGTATTCGAATCACTCGAAGAAATTCCAGCGGATTTTGGACCAACGGTGGTCAGCGTCGGGAATTATGACGGCATCCACCGGGCGCACCGCAGCCTGATCGATGCGATCCGGAAGCGAGCTAAGGAGTTGAATGCGCGTTCCGTGCTGGTGACGTTCGATCCGCACCCAACGCGAATTTTGAAGCCACATGGCGGGCCGCCGCTGATCACGCCAGTGCTGCGCAAGATGGATGTGCTACGTGAATGCGGGGTAGACGCAGTGGTAGTAGTTCCCTTCACTCGCGATCTCTCAACCATGCCTGCATTCGAGTTTGCGGAGGAGATTCTCTACAACCGCCTCAACGCGATTGAGGTCCACGAGGGCTTCAACTTTCGTTTCGGACACAAGGCAGAAGGAAATGTGGAGCGACTGCAGGAGTTCGGCCGCAAGCTGGGCTTCACAGTTGTCGCACATGAGCCGATGCACTGGGGCGAGTTTATTATCAGCAGCAGCAACGTCCGTGCCGAGGTTCTCGGAGGTCGCGTAGAGGCAGCACGGCACCTTCTGGGGCGCCCCTTCAGCATTGACTCTACACCGGGACGCGGGCGCGGTTATGGAACGAAGTACACGGTGCCAACGGTGAACCTGGCACGCTACGATGAGTTGACTCCCGCATTCGGCGTGTACGTCACGGAGATGCTTATCAATGGCGAGGAGTTCCAATCGGTAACAAATGTGGGAAATCGTCCTACGTTTGGCGCAGACTCCTACGCGATTGAAAGCTACATCCTCAATTTTCATCCCATCGAACTTTCGGCCGAGTCGCCGATTCGGCTGAGCTTCTTGCACCGTCTGCGGGGAGAGATCAAGTTCCCTAGCGTGGAGGCGTTGAAACAGCAGATTGGTAAGGATGTGCTCCGGGCGCAACGGTACTTCCGGCTGAGAGATGCGCTGAAACGGCTCTGAGGCACTACTCCATCGGATCAAAGGGCGGCGCAATGCCGCTCTTTTGCGTTTCCATCTGCACAAGAAGAGTGGACGTCAGGACGAGCAGAATTCCCGCTACCTGAACTCTTCCCAGTAGTTCCCCCAGAAAAAAAGCCGCAATCAAGATTGAAAAGACCGGCTCCAGGCAACTGGTGACGATCGCCCGCGTCGCATCCAGATGGTGGAGACCAGCGAAGTAGAGCGAGAACGGAATAAGGATGGATGTGACCGAAAAGAGGATCATGAACATCCACTGGGTACCGGCATAGTGCGCGGCCAAGATGGCCCACGGCGGATTGATAAATAACCAACAAAAGGCTGCTCCAGCAAAGGCCCATGCCTGAATGGTCCAACGGTCATGGGCTTCCACAAGGTGACGGCCGAATACGTTATAAAAAGCGAAAGCTACAGCCGCGATCAAGGCCGCGATGACGCCAATGACGTCGAAGCGAATCTGTCCGGGGATGATGATGAGCCAGGGGAATCGAGCGGACTGGCTGACGACTCCGATGGCCAACACGGAGCCGAGCACCGCAAGGATGACTCCAGCGATGCGGGAAAGCGTTGGTGGCTGAAGCTTACGGCCCAGCATCCACAGCAGAACAAAAACAGGCGCAAGGTATTGCAGAATGATCGCCGTCGCGACGCTGGTTCGCTGTATGGCGAGGTAATAGAAGTAGTTGGAAGCGGCGACTCCGAGGGTTCCAAAGATCACGCAGTCGCGGATCTCCCGGCCACTCATGCGCAGCGATCTGGGGCCTCTAGCGAAAAGCAGTAAAGGAAAGAGCACGAGGGCTGCGAAGGTGGTGCGGCTCTGCGCCAGCATCAGCGGCGGCACGAGAGGAACCGTGGTTCCGAAAAGCTTGAGGCGTCCGGTAAACACCGCACGTCCCATGGAGGCAGAGGTAGCCCAGAAGAGCGCCGAAGCACTAATGCAGAGGTAGCCCATAACGGGCGATGGACGAAAAGCGCGAACCCGAGTGCTCAATCGACGTACTCAATCTCGTCTGTGATCTCAGCGGTCTTGGAAAGCATTTGCGACACCGAGCAATACTTCTCCCGCGAGAGCCTTACAGCATCTTCCATCGCTTTGGCCGAGACGGACGAACTGACACGATAGAGAAGCTTGATGGCAGTAAAGACCATCGGCGGCTCCGATGCGCGCTCTGCCTTGGAGTGCACCTCCAGAAAGGAGAACACCTCCCGTTTCTTGTGCAGGATAGTGGCTATGTCACTTGCGGTGCAGCCGCAGAGTCCGATGAGGACAAGTTCCAGAGGACTATTGCCGAGCTTGGGTTCGCTGGCATCGGTGACTAGAGCGTGACCACTGGTAGCGACTCCGACGAATCGTTCTTCAGTGACCCAGGTTGCGCTGGCTTGCATGGCGGGACTCCTTTAAACCTAACGCCGATTGTCTGTCTGCGGCTCTGGATGAATTAGCACACGAAACAGCTGCGGCGCTTCCAACTTGAATTGAATCTCCATAGCGGTCTGTACATCGTGAACCCGCGAGAGCGGAAGATGGTCCTGCATGGTGACGTGACATGAGAGAAAGATGTGCTCGCGGACGCGCTTGAGAATGATCTCGTGAACATCCACAACGTCAGGAAAGGAGGCGCCGATAGCTTTCAACCGCTCTTCAAGATCGGGGTCTTCAAGGATTTCATCGCTGGTCTCAATGGTAGCGGGCTCACTCTCGATGTGTGTGAGAATCGATGTGATTTCGGGCACGTGGGCACGGATATCAGACTCCAGCGCTGTCACGCGGTCATGGGCAGCGATAAGCAGCATGTTCTCGTCGAGTTCAACGTGCAGTTCAACGTGGATGTCACCTTCGAGATCCTGAACGCTGATATCGTGCACCATCAGGTTGTTCCGAAGAGCTGCTGCGCGAATGCGGTCGAAGGTGCTCTCCGTGATGACTTCCCGCGGGACCGCATTCACAAGCACATCGGAATCACCGAGAAGGTTGTGAATGCGATGGCGAACTTCCGAAACCACAACGTCTGAGGCCTGAAAAGTGACATTGCGTCCCAGTCCGACAGAGACATCGGCAAAATAGCGGCTGCCGGCCTTGCGGATACGGACACGCTCTACGCCGAGAACTCCGGGGACGCCACCAACCTGCGCGATGATCTCATTGCGTATGCCCGTGGGAGCGGCATCCAGCAGCGCGTCCAGAGTTTCACGCGCTAGGCGCCAACTGACCCACATGACGATCGCGGCGACACAGAGCGCGGAGATCGGGTCAGCCTTGGCGAGCCATGACACCTGAAAGTGACGACCCGCCCAAACAAATGCGAGCCCAACGATGACGACCGAACTGGACCATATGTCTGTAGCAAAATGAAGCGCATCGGCCTGCAACGCCTGGCTGTTGTATCTGTCCGCAACGCGTTTGAGCGCACGTGAGCGCCAGTAGTCGAGCCCGATGGAGACACTCATCACGATAACGGCCCAAATGGTGGGTTCGATCTCCACATTGCGAAAGAAGAGGCGATGGATTGCCTCATAGACAATCCAGACGCATGTAGTAAGCAGCAGCGCCGTCTCAATGAATGCAGAGAAGTTCTCGATCTTGCCATGCCCGTACTGGTGATCGGCGTCGGCAGGCTTATCGCTGACACGCACCGAAAACAAGGTCACAACGGCAGCAACCAGGTCCAGCGAGGAATGCAAGGCCTCCGAGAGAATGCCGAGGCTGCCACTCAGAATGCCAATAATGAATTTGAAGATAGTGATGACGACGGCAACCATGACGCTGTTGCGCGCGACCCGCTGCTTCTCAGCTCGCATGACCTCAGGATTGATCGCCGTGCCGACCATGCAAGAAGCTTATCGTGGCGGAAGATGGATGCCAAGCACGGCTGACGATTTCATTGAGGAAAGTCCGAATATGCTACGATCAGGTTTTTGAAACACCTCTGCCCGTTGTGCCCCAAGGCCTCGATGGGCATCCTCCATGTCAGACGAGGTTCTGAATTGAACGACCCGCGCCCCACCATTCTAGTCACTGGCATTTCTGGGACTTTAGGCCGGAGACTGCTTCCGTTTCTTTCCGATTTTCACGTCGTGGGCGTAGATCTTTCGCCGGTTCCAGAAGGCGCTCACCCCGTTGTGCATCCATTAAATGTGGGACACGAAAGCTCATGCGTACAACTGGTCAGGCTGTTGCGAGAGAGCGGCGCAGAGGCCGTGGTGCACTTGGCGTTTGTGAACGATCAGCCGCCCGGGGCACCTGACCAGGGCCGCATGTGGCAGGTCAACGTGGCAGGAACCGCACGCGTGATGGAGGCCATTGCAGAAGTAAACCGGCATGGCGGGAATGTACGAAAGTTCATCTATCCGAGCAGCGTTTCCGTGTATGGGCCGGAAACTCCCCCGCTCGTCGATGAGGATGCGCCGTTGAGGGCCCACACGTTAAGACATGCTGTGCAGAAGGTCGAAACCGAGGGCGTGGTACTCTTCCGGGCCAGCAGCATGGGAAACTGCAGCACCTATATACTGCGTCCGCCAATTTTCGCTGGAGCTTCCGTGGAGAATTACTTGGTGAATGCAATGCGCGGCCGGGCGTACGGCAACGGCAAACTGGCCACCCGGCTGAAACAGAAACAGAAGCGCCTGCCTCTGCTACTGCCCTACGGAGAAAGCTATCCCAAGAAGCTCCTGCAATTTGTCCACGTGGATGACATGGCAAGATTGATCGCGTGGCTTTTGCAGAAGCCAGCGCCAAAAGAAACCAATGTGGTGGTGCTGAACGTGGCAGGGACAGGAGCGCCGATCAGCATTGCAGAGTGTACGGAAGTTGCAAAGGCACGCATTGTGAAGCTGCCTACCCGCTGGTTATGCGCGAAGGTGATGGCGCTAGCCTGGAGATGGGGAGTTACGTCAGTGCCGCCTGATGCATTCGCATATATGTGCGGCTCCTCCACCATGAATACGAAGCGGCTGCGAAACTTACTGGGCGGCGACTTCGACAAAGTGATCCGATATTCGACCGAGGCGGCATTCCATGACAGTCTTGCAGAAAGCCAAGATTCCAGTGTGGCCCGATCGGTCGACTAGTCAACAGCGCCGCGCAGAATCACACAATAGTTTACTTCTTACCCCAATAAACACCGGCAACTCCGAAGGTATATGGCGTGTAGTTGACCTCCCGAAAACCGGCCGCCTTCATACGCGAAAGCATCTCAGGCGGTTGCGGAAAGCGCGCCACGCTGGCAGGAAGATAGGCGTAGGGTCCGCGCGTGCCCGAGATGACGGAACCAATAGCGGGCAGCACACGGCGAAAGTAGAAGCGATAAAGCTTGCCGAGTAAACCGCGAGGCTCTCCGAAATCCAGAATGGCGACTTCTCCGTCCGAGGCGAGCACTCGATGAATCTCGTGAAGGCCTGCGTCATAATTGGCGAGGTTGCGAAAGCCGAACGCCGATGTGACGAGGTTGAAGCGAGCGTCCGCAAAGGGCATCTGCAGAGCATCAGCCTCTACCCATTGCAATGGCAACTTGATGCTCTTCTCCACGGCGCGGCACAACATGGGATGGGCAAAATCCGCACCCACAATCGACGCGCCACCTTCCCGAGCCTGGCGGTAAAGCGCAAAGGTCATGTCGCCGGTCCCACAACACAGATCAAGGACCGCAGCATCCGCCCGGCAGAGAATGTGGCGGAATCGGCGCGCAGTGCGCCACCACCAGTAGCGATCTACGTTCAAGGAAAGAACGTGATTGAGCAGGTCGTAATGCGGGGCGATAGTGGAGAACATTTGGCGCACAGCATTGGCCGCAGCCTTCTGGTCCTGCGCGGGCTCCACGCGAGCGCCCAGCGTGGTTCCCTCATTTTTCTCGCGGCCCTGTTTTACTTCGTTCATCTGAACTCGTTCCGTTCTGAAAGTTGTGCGGCCGGGCCGCAGCACATATGGGTTACGCTTGCGACAGACTCCGCAATTCCTGCACTACCTGCAGCACAGCGCGCTCGGGGACGTCAGTGACAACATCGACATGGCCGATGTCGCGCGGCAGCACAAAGTGTACCTGCCCATCGAGCGTCTTTTTGTCGCTGGCAAGGCGGCGGAAGATTGCCTTCGGACGTACATCGACCTTGGGCAGTGCTGCGTAAGCCAATACCAGGCTGATAATGCGCTGCGCCGCTGGCAACGAAGTCTTGTGCATGCCAACAGAGATCATAGCCGCAGCAACCATTCCCCACGCAACCGCCTCGCCGTGGAGGAACACCTTGTAGCTGGTCTCAGCTTCGAGCGCGTGCCCGATAGTGTGTCCAAAATTCAGTATCTTGCGTAGGCCGTGCTCTTCCTCGTCTTGGCCGACCACGTCGGCCTTGACGCGAACAGACTCAGAGATCAGCCATTCCAGTGAGCTTGGACGCTTGGCCAGCACTGCGTCGCGATTTTGTTCCATGAAGTCGAAAATTCTCGGATTTCGAATTACTCCCGCCTTGAGCGACTCATAAAGACCAGAGCGGTATTCCCGCTCTGGCAACGTGGTGAGCACCTGCGGGTCGACCAAAACTAATTCGGGCTGTTTGAAGCTCCCAATGAGATTCTTGCCGACTGCAAGGTTTACACCCGTCTTGCCTCCCACCGAGGAATCTACCTGGGCCAGAAACGTAGTCGGAATTTGGACAAAGCGGATTCCGCGCATGTAGATGCTGGCGAGAAACCCGGTGACGTCGCCCACAACTCCGCCACCGAGCGCCACCAGAACGGTGTTGCGATCCGCCTTCAGATTGACGAGTTCCGTGCAGAGCTTCTCGACCGTCGAGAGCGTCTTGCGGCGTTCGCCATCCAGCATCTCAATCACATCTACCCGTGCACTGTCGGAGGAAAACGAATCCAGCAGAGGCTTACCCCAATGCTTTCGAATGGGAGCAGATGTGACCACCACAATGTGCTTTGCCGAGGGCAGAGTGTCTCGAATATAGGCTGCTGCTGAGCACAGCAATCCCGCCTCGATGAGCACTTCGTAGGACTTAGTTCGGGTTTTAACCTGTATGCGAATCAAGCCTCTATCTTACCAGCCATGATGATGAACAGCACCGCGCTGTGGATGTTTTCGTGAATGGGGGTTGCTGGTGTTAGCATGAACTTTCTCAGTCATGAATCCTTCCTACGATTTCATTGTTGTCGGAGCGGGCATTGCCGGACTGCGTGCCGCAATTGAGTTGGGCAGTCATGGCACAGTCCTATGCCTGTCCAAGCGCGAGCTTACAGAATCCAACACACAATATGCTCAAGGCGGAATCGCCGTGGCGCTCGGTCCGGACGACTCGCCGGAAATCCACCTGCGAGACACCTTGACGGCTGGCGCTGGCCTCGTCAATGAAGAAGCTGCACGCACCCTGGTGACAGAAGGGCCGAAGCGAGTGCTCGAACTGCTCGACTGGGGCGTTCGCTTTGACCGCGACGAACACGGCCAGCTGGCATTTACTCGCGAGGGAGCACACTCGCGTAATCGCGTACTGCATGCCGATGGAGATTCTACCGGCCGCGAGATGGGACGATCCCTCTACGAACATGCCCGCAAGATCCCTAATATTCGTTTAAGTGAATTTGGATTCTGCCGAGATCTGTTGTTACAGGATGGACGCGTGGTCGGCATAGCAGCGCTACACGACGATGGCCAAGTCGAGCACATCAGAGCGCGGGCGGTGCTGCTGGCAACCGGTGGTGCGGGGATGGTCTATGCCAATACCACAAATCCTGGCGTGGCGACGGCCGATGGCGTCGCAATGGCGTGGCGTGCCGGCGCTGAGCTAAGTGATATGGAGTTCGTTCAGTTTCATCCAACGGCGCTGTACCTGAAGCGAGCTCCGCGGTTCCTGATCTCCGAAGCGGTGCGCGGGGAGGGCGCGATTCTCCGCAATGACCGTCGCGAACGCTTTATGCCCAACTACCATCCGCTGGCAGAGCTTGCACCACGAGACGTAGTAGCACGTGCAATTCACCGTGAGCTGGAGCTGAGCAAGGCTGCTGATCCCGTCGTGTACCTTGATGTGACGCACCTAGATGCAGCGAAGCTAAAGGTGCGTTTTCCACGGATTTATCAGACCTGCAAGCAATATGGACTCGACATTACGCACGATCTGATCCCGATTCGTCCGGCCGCTCACTACGCCATGGGCGGCGTGCGCACCGACTTGGACGGGAGGACTACCCTCCCTGGCCTTTATGCAGCGGGAGAGGCGGCCTGCACGGGGGTTCACGGTGCTAACAGGCTGGCCAGCAATTCCCTTCTGGAAGGCTTAGTCTTTGGCACTCGTGCTGCCCGGGCAATGGCTGAAGATGCTGCGCTGGAGATGACAGGAGGTGTGCAGGAGCTTCCCTCTACTGCTTATGGCAGCGGAAATGCCGACGCTTTACAGCAAGAGGTGCGGCAATTGCTTGAGAACCATGTGGGAATCGTTCGCAATGCCGAGCAGTTACGACGCGCTGTGGAGCGACTGGCCCAGATTCTGACGCATCTGCCAGAACCAAGCAACCGAGGGAGGGCGGAGGCACGCAACATTACAGAGATTGGCTTGGCAATTGCACGATCGGCGCTGGCACGGAAAGAGAGCCGGGGTGCGCATTACCGTAGCGACTATCCCGCAAAGGACGACGCGACGTTCTCCAAACGTTCGGTTTTGAAACGCGAACTGGTACATTTTGAATAGGCACATCGGCTGCACTTGTGAGTTTTGCACGGCTGACGCCGCGAGGCTCTTGGCGAATCTGCGAGCGACTGCTATGATTGCCAAGTACGAAAAGTAACCACCCAGGTTTGTGGGGCTATAGCTCAGCTGGGAGAGCGCATCGTTCGCAATGATGAGGTCGTCGGTTCGATCCCGACTAGCTCCACCAAAATCTTACAACTTCCTTCCTCAACACGTTCACATCCAATTCCATCGCCTGCTGGCTTCAAAACCCCGTCCATCGCACGCCTGAAGCTTGTCCTTTCCTCATATGGAACACCCCTTATCAGATTGACACATTCTGTAAAACAGAGGTTCGCATGCGGGTAAAATGTCCCCCAAAGTGTACTTACGACTTCTCGCGCGCGGAAGGTGCGTGATGGCAAAATCTGGCAGTTGGATTTGTTCTCTTGTTTCGGTTGTCTGTGCGGCGCTCCTGCTATCCTGCGGCAACGGAAATAGCACGCCACGTGCAACTCAATCCGTGGTAGTGAGCCCCACGTCTGCGACTTCGCAGAATCCGACGCAGGTGCAATTCACTGCCACCGCATATTACACCGCCGCCCCTTACAGCATCACCCAGCCAACAGGCACTACGTGGGGAGTGTGTTACCAAGGCACTCCCACGACGGCTGTCACAATCAGCAGCACAGGCCTTGCCGAGTGCGGTGCATCAGCGGCGGGCACTTACTCGATTTTTGCGGAGGCACCGCAGGTATCCAGCGGCGCCGTGTGCAATGTAGTTGGCCCCTGCGGTCAGAGCTGCGGCGTGGTTACCGGGTATGCGCAGCTTACCTGCGGCAAATAGCAGCGCTCTCTTTCAAAAATTGAACCCCACTCTGAAGTGGGGTTCATTGTTAGCACTTCCCTGTTGCCGAGCCTTACTCGTCGCTATCCTTCAGCTTGCTGATAACCGCGAAATCCTCCAGCGTGGTGATGTCACCTTTGACCTCGCCATTAGTAGCTAGCTCGCGAAGCAGGCGACGCATGATTTTGCCAGAGCGTGTCTTGGGCAGTTGCTCAGTAAAGCGAATGTCGTCCGGCTTGGCCATGGACCCGATCTCCTTGGCGACCCAGGCGCGCAACTCCTCTTTCAGAGCGGGCGTAGCGGCCACTCCGCCTTCGAGTGTGACGAAGGCAGCAACCGCCTGCCCCTTGATGTCATCGGGACGACCGACGACCGCAGCCTCAGCGACCTTGGGGTGAGCAACCAGGGCCGACTCGATCTCCATGGTGGAGAGCCGATGGCCGCTGACGTTGAGCACGTCGTCGACGCGCCCCATCACCCAGATATATCCGTCCTTGTCGATTCGCGCCCCGTCTCCGGTGAAATACACGCCTGGAATGTCTGACCAGTACTGTTTCACGTAGCGTTCGGGATCGCCAAAGATGGTGCGAGCCATCGCCGGCCAGGGCTTCTTGATGACCAAGTAGCCACCTGAGCCAAGAGGCACCTTCTCTCCGCCGCGATCGACAACTTCGGCGATGATTCCGGGAAACGGTTTTGTCGCCGAGCCGGGCTTAGTGGCGATTGCACCCGGGAGCGGAGAAATCATGATGCAACCCGTCTCCGTTTGCCACCAGGTATCCACAATGGGGCAGCGCTCTTTGCCGATGACTTCTCGATACCACATCCACGCTTCAGGATTGATGGGCTCGCCCACCGAGCCAAGCAGACGCAGGCTGCTGAGATCATGCCGATTGGGATACTCATTTCCCCACTTAATGAACGTACGGATAGCCGTGGGTGCGGTGTAGAAGACGCTGACCTTGTACTTCTCCACCAATGCCCAGAAGCGGTCCAAGTCCGGATGATTAGGCGCGCCTTCATACATCAGTGTGGTTGCACCGTTCTGCAAGGGGCCGTAAACGATGTAACTATGCCCAGTAACCCAGCCGATATCGGCGGTGCACCAGTAGATATCCTCTTCCTTAAGGTCGAATATCCACTTGGTAGTGATGTAGGTTCCCACGGCGTAGCCGCCCGTCGTGTGGACAATGCCCTTGGGCTTTCCGGTAGAGCCGGAGGTGTAGAGGATATAGAGCGGATCTTCACTGTCCAGCGGCTCAGCAGGACAAGTGGGCGACGCCTTGGCTGTGAGTTCGTGCCACCAGTGGTCGCGACCGGCTTGCATGCTGACCTCGGTGTCCGTGCGCTTGTACACAATCACGTTCTTGACAGTAGGACAGCTCGCAAGCGCTTCATCCACGGTTCCCTTCAGCGGGAATTGTGTGCCGCGACGCCAAGAGTAATCCTGCGTCACTACGATGCTGGACTGTTGATCATTGACGCGGTCGACGATCGCGTTGGCTGAGAAGCCGCCGAAGATCACGGAGTGCACGGCGCCGATGCGGGCGCAGGCCAGCATGGCGATGGCAAGCTCAGGGACCATGCCCATGTAGAGTGCGACGCGGTCTCCCTTGGCGACCCCGAGCCCCTTGAGTGCGTTGGCAAACAACTCTACTTCCGCAAGCAACTGAGCGTAGGTGAGGGTACGCGTGTCTCCTGGTTCCCCCTCCCAGAGAATTGCAATCTTATCCCGGCGTGCGGAGTTGGCGTGACGGTCAAGGCAGTTGTAAGAGAGATTGATCTTCCCCCCAACAAACCACTTGGCCCACGGTGCATCAAATTCGAGAACCTTGGTCCAGGGAGCGAACCAGTGCAGCTCTTTTGCGATCTTGCCCCAGAATGCTTCCGGATCGGCCGCCGCCTCGGCATAGATTCGTTCGTACTCTTCCAAGCTCTTGATGTGCGCCTTGGCACTGAACTCTGCCGAGGGAGCGAATAAGCGGTTCTCCTGCAACATCGAATCGATATTTACGCCGTGCACTGAAGTTTCGTTCGCCATGCGTCCTGCTTCCTCCGTAAAAGGCGGGGCTCGCGCCCCGCGTCAAAAGTTGAATGTCAGCGAGTCGTGGAAACTCCCGAGCTACTGCTCCAGAGTCGAAATGTCGCCAATCTCCTGGCCTGTTTCCTTCGCCTTCAGGTAGCGCCGCATGATCTTGCCGGAACGCGTCTTCGGCAGTTGAGTCACGAACTCCAGGTGCGAGGGCGTGGCGATGGGGCCAAGCTCGCGACGGACATGCTCGATCAGTGCAGCTGAAAGCGTGTCGCTGGCAACTTGTCCGGCACGCAGCAGGACGAATACCTTGATGCATTCGCCCTTCATCGGATCGGGGATACCTATTGCCGCAGCCTCTCCCACAGCGGGATGCGAAACCAGAGCCGACTCCACTTCTGCGGTTCCGATGCGGTGGCCTGCGACATTCAGCACGTCGTCTGCCCGCCCGAGGACAGCGATGTAGCCATGCTCGTCCTTCATGGCGACATCGCCGGTAACGTATGCACCTTCAATCTGCTTCCAATCGCGCTCATAGCGTGCATCGTCGTTGTACGCAGTCCGCATCATGTGCGGAAATGGCCCCTTCAAAACAAGGCGCCCGCGCTCGTTCACACCCACGGATTTACCATCTGCATCCACGACGTCGGCAACTACTCCGGCAAGCGGGATACCCGCCTTGCCAGTGCGGTATGGCATAGTGACCGGGGTCCCGAGCGTAGGACCGCCGAGTTCGGTCTGCCACCAGTTGTCCACCACATAGCCCCACTTGCCGTCTCCGGCGAGATAGGTCTGCGCCCAATGCCAAGCTTCCGGGTTGAGAGGCTCTCCGGCGCAGGCGATAACCCTGAGCGAGGTCAGATCGTGCGCGGCGGGGAGATGCTCGCCATAGCGCATGAACATTCGAATCGCCGTGGGCGCGGTAAACATCTTGGTGACGCCGTAGCGCTCCACAATCTCCCAAGCCACTCCAGGGTCAGGCCAGTCAATCGCCCCCTCGCGGAAGAGCGTCGTGACTCCAGCACACAGTGGACCGTACACGATGTAACTGTGCCCCACCACCCAGCCGATGTCAGAGGTGCACCAGAATAGATCGCGCGGATTCACGTCGAAGAACGTGCGCAGGTGGTAGGTGATCCCCACCATGTATCCGCCATGCACGTGAACCACGCCCTTCGGGCGACCGGTCGTACCACTGGTGTAAAGGATGAACAACGGATCTTCGGCATCCATCTCCTGCGCGGGACACTCGGAGGAGAACTTGAGAAGATCGAAATAGTTGACCTCGCGGCTGCTCTTGGGCTCGTACTTCTCTGAACCACGCGGAACCACGATGACATGTTCAACAGCGTCAAGCCCGTCGATCGCCTCATCGACAATAGGCATGAGCGGGACAGGCTTGCCGCGGCGAACACCCGATTCACCGGCAATGATCACTTTGGCTTCAGCGTCAGTTATGCGGTCACGTAACGCGGTGTGACCGAGTCCAGCGTAGACCACTGAGTGAATGGCGCCCACCCTGGCGCAGGCCAACATCGAGACGACGCCCTCAATCGTAAGAGGCATGTAGATAATTACGCGGTCGCCCTTACCAACTCCGAGGGAGCGCAAACCGTTCGCAAAGCGGCACACCATGCGATAGAGCTGACCGTAGGTGATAACCCTCTCAGAGCCGTCTTCTCCCAGCCAAATGTAGGCAACTCGATTGAACCGGTCGCTTTTGGCGTGACGATCCAGACAGCTAAGCGTGATGTTCGTCTTGCCGCCAACAAACCACTTGTGATGAACGCCATCCCACTCGCGAACCTTGTCCCATTTCTTGATCCATGTGTAATTGGAAGCTTCGGTCGCCCAGAATGCCTCTGGGTCTTGGATGGAGCGATCATATTCGGCCTGATAATCTTTGATGTTGGCTTCGCGCGACACAATAGACGGCGCGTCATAGGAGAACGCGGGAGAAATCACTTCTGGTTTCGCTGTGCTACTCATAAAAGAACCCCCTGACAGGATTGGCGGCAATGCAGAAAAGATCGGTAATCGAGTGGTTTGGAATCATGGAAACAGTGTTCTCCACCCCGGAGACATTCTATCGAGGGCTGGTGCATGACTCTGCACGAGTTCTGCCCGTTTGAACGTGTCCGGCATCATATCAAATCCGCCGGGGCGGAGGAGCAGTGCAAAAAACTCCTCCGCCCGGCTCAGAACCGGCTGCGGTTAGTGTGCGGTCGCCTTCTCAGAACCGAGCCCGGTGTTGGCCCGAACCTCAAGTTCTTCAAAGCGCTGGATTGCGTGCGGATCCTTCTTGCCTAACAATGTCCCCAAGATGGCTCCAGCAAATCCGATCGGAACGCTGAGGATACCCGGGTTTTCCAGCGGGAAGATTGGCACGTGCTGAATGGGATGGCGCGCGGCACCCACCACCGTCGCCGCATCGATGCCCATGATACTCGGGCCAATGAGAATCAGGACGATGGAGCCGATCAGTCCAAAGAGCAGTCCGCAAACCGCTCCGGAGGTGTTGAAGCGCTTCCAGTAAATCGAAAAGACGATCACAGGAAGATTGGCTGATGCCGCGACGGCGAAGGCCAGCGCCACCAGAAACGCCACATTGGCAGTTGGACCCAGAATGATGGCGATGGTGATGGAGATTGCGCCCACAGCAAAGGCCGCAATACGCGCCACTAGCCGCTCTTCACCTGGCTTGCGTTCCACGCCACTGTGAATGACGTTGGTCCAGAAATCATGGGCGAATGATGTGGACGCACTGATGGTGAGTCCAGCGACCACGGCCAGAATAGTGGCAAAAGCAATGGCGGAGATGAATGCAAAGAACACATCTCCGGCAATGACCTTGGCCAGCAGGGGCGCGCTCATGTTGGTCCCACCGTTCTTGGAAATGAAGTCACGACCCACGATGGTGGCGGCTCCGAAACCAAGGAAGGTAGTCATGATGTAGAAGCTGCCGATGATCACCATGGCCCAGACCACAGAGTAGCGAGCGGTCTTGGCATCCGGTACGGTGTAGAACCGGACCAGGATGTGCGGTAATCCGGCGGTGCCGAAGATCAGCGCAACGCCAAGCGAGATGAGTTCCAGCGGACCATAGGGCAATTTGAAGCGCAGCCCCGGAGTCATGAAGTCCTTCACAACCACCTTTCCGTCAGGAGTATGGTAGGTCACCTGCGAAATGGCTTGGAAGAACTCGACGAAACTGAAGTGGAAATGCGCCAGCACGAGAACGCTGAGGAGGATAGTTCCAGCGATCAGCAGCACGGCCTTGATGATCTGCACCCAGGTAGTGGCTAGCATGCCGCCGAAAACCACATAGACAATCATCAGAACTCCGACGCCGCTGACGGCGACAGTGAAGCTGATGTGGCTCCCCTTCAACAACAAAGCGACCAGGGAACCGGCACCGATCATCTGGGCGATCATGTAAAAGGTACTGACCGTCAGCGTGCTCAGCGAAGCCATGGCGCGCACCGGACGGGGATTCATGCGGTAGGCCAGCACATCTGCCATGGTGTATTTACCGGCATTGCGCAGCGGTTCAGCGACAATCAGCAACACGGTGAGATATGCGACGAGCCAGCCCACGGAATACAGGAAGCCGTCATATCCGAAGAAGGCGATCAGTCCGGCAATGCCCAGGAACGATGCCGCGCTCATGTAATCGCCAGCAACTGCGACACCATTCTGCCAGGCAGTAATCTGGCGGTTGGCGGCAAAAAAGCTTGCCGACGAACCGGACCGCCGGGATGCCCAGGCCGTGATGCCAAGCGTAATGGCAATGAACCCGAGAAACAGGATTAGCGTCATGTCAAAGTGCATCGGCTATAGGCCTCTCTTTCCGTCTTGCTTGTCGTCGTACCCCTCACGCTTGAGGGTTTCAAGAATGTGGGCGCCGAACTTGTCAAACCTCTTGGCGGCACTCACATACGCAAAGGCAATGCCCCAAGCCATAAAAAATTGCGAGAGGGCAAAGAGATAGGCGATATTTACCGGTCCTAGAACCTTGCGGCTCATAAATGCCGGCGCGTAACCGACTAGCACGGGAAGCGCAAAATAGTAGACGACAAAGAACACCGTCGCGGGAACAACGAATTCCTTTTTTGCCAAGATCAGCAAACGGAACTCGTCCATCTCCTGCACTCGGTCCCACTTGGTCTTTTCAAGATTGGGGTTGTCGTCCGTTGTTTTGAGTGTTGCCATTGCTCACCCTCCTGGGTTGTCGGAGCCAAAACTCCGCGCATGATGCCGGTTAAGAGACAGCGGAACAAAACCCTTATATAGATGAGGACAGAGCACAAACAGGGTACCTGATAAAAGTTATGACTGGCCGATTCAGCGCTCACAGTCCCCACACCGCGATGCCGATTGTGCAAACTCCCAAGAACCTGACGCAGAACTTCACTTCCCTAGGCACGAAGCCGACAGTCCAGTGACCACTCCTACGCACTTAGGGAACTGGCGCGTAACTATATGCCGGATTTAAGTTTGCCGCAAGAGGGAGAACAAGAAAAGTCCAGGAGTCCGCGCGGTGTTTGGTAGGAATATTGAAACCCACGGCCGATCCGCTCCAGCCTGAGGTCCAGAAATGCTCCACAATATGGGTGTACGGTGGTGGAATTTGTGGCTCAACTGAGGACCGGAGACAAATTTCAGACCGGCCCGACTCGCCCCTGATTAAGCCGGCTAAATTCCGCTGGAAAGGAAAACAAGAGTCTGTAATAGTTGTCACAGGCAGAATGTGATATAAGTCACGTTTAGGGAAGATTTCACTTAGGCGCCAGAGTCGGTCAATCGCCTCGCGGCATTATTGACCGGATGGGCTGGAAAGCTGGAAGTGTTATCATTCTAGTTAATTGGGAGGACGAGTTGGGATCACCATACGGCTTGGAATTGGTTGAGAACTGCGTGATATGTAAGCTGCGCACGGACAGCTTTTTCTGCGGCCTTCCCAAGACCTCCTTGGAAGCTTTCGAGAAACTGAAGTTCACCGCTGCCTATCCGGCGGGGGCGGTGTTGTTTGTGGAGGGCCAGTCGCCTCGCGGCATTTATATGCTGTGCAAGGGACGAGTTAAGCTTTCCACCACCTCAAGCGACGGCAAGACCCTGATTCTGAAGATTGTGCAACCTGGAGAAGTGCTCGGTCTCCACGCCTCCGTTTCCAATACGCCCTATGAGATCACAGCCGAAACTGGCCAGCCCTGCCAATTGAATTTCATCAAGCGTGAGGATTTTCTTCGTTTCCTGCAGCAGCATGGCGACGCTTGTCTGAAAGCTGCTCAGCATTTGAGCAGAGATTGCCAGTCCGCCTATCAGCAGATTCGTTCGCTGGGATTGTCGCACTCGGCCCCCGAACGACTGGCGCGCCTTTTGCTCGAGTGGTCTCACGGTGAAGGAGCCGATGAGGCTGGAATGCGAATTAAGGTTGCGCTCACCCACGAGGAGATTGCGCAGATTATAGGAACCTCGCGCGAAACCGTAACGCGAACTCTAGCCGATTTCCGCAAGAAGCAGATTGCCGTTCTAAAGGGATCAACCCTCATGATCCGAAATAAGCCCGCATTGGAGCGCCTGGTCGGAGCGTAATATCTGCTTTGCTGGTCAGGGAAACTCGCCACCTTGGCGAGTTTTCCCTTTTCGGGAATTATAATTTGTTTATTTTTTGTCTCGGGACAACCGAGAGCACCTGCTTATTTCTTCAACACTGTCGCAAGTTTTCGCATTGTACTGTTGCACAATGCAGCGATAACCTCTCAATAGTCGTTCTGGAGCACGCGGCGATGTGACGTATGTCACGGAGCAAAAACAAACGACAGGTACATTCTTGCAGCGCATCGATAAATCGGAAACGGTAACTCGATGACGATTTCCCTCCTCGGCCCGGTTATGAAATGGAACCAGGGAGGCAGTCCGGAGCCATAGACTTCGGCTCATATTATTTCGGGCGATGCCATAAGCACTGACCCGCTGAAACGTCAGGCAGCCAAGGAAGAGCACAGCGCCGGAGAGTATCCCGGCCGAATGACAAGTGCGATGTGGGATGATCGGCGCTTTGAAGGCCGTAGCCACTGCACGCTCGTCCACTGCGGCGCGAACCGCTGGCCTGCGTGAGGTAACCGAAAGAGCAACACGGTTGCCGGCTCCGTCCGGATCAAATCTCCCCTCTCCCACGCCAGATGAACTTATTCCGACTGACATGAAATGCCAGCCGTTAGCGGTGTGGAGATCTTATGAGCAAGGGAATTTTATACGATGCGACACTATGCATCGGCTGCAAACAGTGTGAGAGCGCTTGTGCACAGCAGAACGAACTCCCCTACGACGACAAGGTAGCGGCTGAGGCGGTTCAGACTGACCACAAGTTCACTGTGGTTCTCACAAAAGAAGACAAATACATGCGCCGGCTTTGCCAGCACTGCGACCATCCAGCGTGCGCTTCGGTTTGCCCGGTAGGTGCCTTCCACAAGACAGCAGAAGGCCCCGTCGTGTATGACGTTTGGAAGTGCATTGGATGCCGTTACTGCATGGTAGCCTGCGCGTTTTCGGTTCCCAAGTACGAGTGGGGAGCTCTGAACCCGCGTGTCCGCAAGTGCATTATGTGCCCGGACCGTGTATCGCAAGGCCTAGCAACGGCCTGCGCCACAGCCTGCCCCACAGGTGCAACGAAATTTGGCGATCATGATGCTTTGATTGCCGAAGCAAAGGATAGAATCCGCAATAATCCCGAAAACTACGTCGATCATATTTATGGACTGAATGAAGTGGGCGGAACCGGCGTTCTGATGCTTTCTTCTGTGCCCTTCGAGCAGTTCGGCTTACCCAAGATCCAACGGATCGGAGAAGAGGCGTTGCCAGAGTATACCGGCCGCGTGATGGATATGATGCCGGACTTTATCCCGCTCTGGGCCTTGGTCCTCGGCGGCGTGTACTGGGTATCAAACCGGCGCGCTGAAGTCGCCGAAGTTGAAGCGGAAGAAAGAGCCCTGAGAGGTGCAAAATGACGATCATGAACATAAAGGTAACGTTCTGGAGAGTTCTGTTTGTGGTGATCATGATTCTTGGTCTCTACTCCACATACGTTCGCTATCTTCATGGCCTGGGCGCAGTCTCCCACATGAACGACCAGTACCCATGGGGACTGTGGATCGGTTTTGATTGTCTCTGCGGCGTCATGCTGGCGGCTGGTGGCTTCTGCGTAACCGGTGCGGTCTACATCTTCCATGTCGAGCGACTGCATAGTGTTTGTCGCCCGGCTATTCTCACGGCCTTTCTCGGATATGTCCTGTTCATCGTCGGCCTGCTCTTCGATCTCGGCCGTCCGTGGTTCATCTGGCACCAGATGATTTATATGAACTTCCACTCTGTAATGTTCGAAGTGGGCATGTGCGTGATGACCTACACCACGGTTCTGTTTCTCGAATTTCTTCCCAATGTGCTGGAGCGCTTCAATCTTGCGGCGCCCATTCGCTGGGTCAAGAAAATCTATCCCGTACTGGTATGTCTTGGCATCCTGCTCTCAACGCTGCACCAGAGCTCGCTCGGATCGCTTTTCCTGATCTTCCCGGAAAAGATGAGTCCGTTCTGGTACACGCCTGCACTGCCTTTCTTCTTCTTCCTTTCAGCAATTGCCTGCGGCTTGGCAATGACCATTTTTGAATCAACACTTAGTGCGCGCGCGTTTGGCCGTGGCCTGGAGCGTTCCGTCATGACAGAACTCGGCGGCGCGCTGTACGTGGTCACGTGGATCATTGCTCTTCTTAAGCTTCAGGATTTGGTTCACCGTCACGTGTTCACAAGCATCTTCAAAGGCTCCTACGAGGCGTATTTCCTCTGGGCCGAGCTGATCATGTGCTTCGTGATTCCTCTCACTATGCTGAGCTTTAAGAAGGTCAGGACGAATCCGCACCTGCTCTACCTTGCTGCTTTGTCCACCATCCTGGGCTTTGTCACCAACCGATTGAACGTGGCGGTGACGAGCATGGATAGATGGAATGGAAGCCACTACCTGCCTAGCTTCACTGAGACCAGCATCACTCTCATGATCTGCGCATTGGGCTTCTTCTTCTTCACGATGGCAGTGAAGTTTCTGCCTATCTTTGAGGATGAGCACCATGGGACTCCACACGCGTCACCTGCGCCCGAGTTGGCTCAGACTCAGCAGCCGACACTGGTGCACTAACCAATGGGCGGGAGTTCTCTTCCGAGAGACTCCCGCATTTTTCCGGAGCGATGATGCTTGAGCAATTTCAATCGCGAGTAAAGCACGTCAGCACGAAATTGCTGGTTCTATTGCTCGCGTGTCTTGCATTCGGTTCGGCATTGCTCGGGTATATCAATATTCGGCTGCACCGGCACGATCTGGAACAGGTTTCGCTGGAGCAGGCGATCGAAATTAGCGACTTCGTTCGAGACAACACCTATCGCTCCATGATGGCCAATGACCGCCAGGGTCTGCACGAAGCCATTCTGGGAATTGGTAATCATCAGGAAATTGACCGCATCCGCATCATCAATCATGACGGCCGCGTTGCGTTCTCCAGCGACTCACACGAGACCGCGACGCTGCTCTACCGAAACAGCAGCCCTCAGTGCATGGAATGCCACCAGGGCAACGGCACACCGACGCTGGCTAAGCGATTCCGCATCTACGAGGTTGGCGAACAGGGTGGGCATCGTGTGCTGGGCGTCATCACTCCGATTCTTAACCGGCCGGAGTGCTCGAACGCGGCATGCCACGCACATCCAGCTAGCCAGCGCATTCTGGGCGTGCTTGACACCGATATCTCCTTGAAGCAGGAAGACGCGAGCCTGGCGCAAAGCAGCCTGTGGATCATTCTGCTGCTCCTTGGTGGTGCAGGTCTTGTCGGGGTGGTGGTATGGGTTGCGATTCGCACAGTGCTGCACACTCCGTTGAAGCGCCTGCGCGAAGGAACAGAACACCTGGCTGAAGGCGAGCTTGGCTACCAGATCCCGGTACTCTCGGCAGATGAGTTAGGCGATCTGGCAAAGGCTTTTAACAGTATGAGTAACCAGTTGCAGGCTGCACAAAAAGAGATCACGAGTTGGACGCACACGTTGGAACATCGCGTGGAGCAGAAGACAAGTGAGTTGCAGAATACGCAACAGCAAATCCTGCAGGTAGAGCGCATGATCGCCATCGGAAAGATGTCAGCAGTGGTGGCGCACGAGATCAATAATCCACTGGCAGGAATTCTGACCTACTCGAAGCTGCTGAAAAAGTGGATTGCCCGCGGTATTCGGGACGACGCGCAGCGCGATGAAGCAGTCGAGGCATTAGACCTGATCGCCAGCGAGAGTAAGCGTTGCGGTGAGCTGCTGCAGAACCTCTTGTCGTTCTCGCGAACAGCACCCATCAATCTGAGTCTCTCGGACTTGAACACCGTGATAGCCCGGACAATTCGGCTGGCAGAACACAAGGCCGAAATGAGCGGCGTTCTGCTCCAGGTCGATTTGGACCGCAACTTGCCTCCATTGCAGTGCGACGCCGCGCAAATTGAGCAAGTCGCGCTGGCAATGGTCATCAACGCGATCGACGCGATGCCGCACGGCGGCAACCTTTGGGTTTCTACACGATTGCTGCCGGGCACCGATCGAATTGAATTGCAGGTGCGGGACGATGGCGTGGGAATCCCGCCGGAGATTCTTCCGCAGATATTTGATCCCTTTACGACCACCAAAGAAGTCGGCAAGGGTGTGGGACTGGGACTGGCAGTTTCCAAGGGAATTGTGGAGCGCCATGGAGGCCACATCGAAGTTACCTCCGAGCTCGGCGTGGGGACAACTTTCAACATTATTCTTCCGTTGCACACCGTGCAGCACGAGAAGGAACAGGCACAGGCTTCATCGGGTAGTTGAGCGCGAGCGCGAAGGCGCAGGAGTGGGACGTGAGCGAGAACAAGGGCCGTTTGCTAATTGTGGATGACGAGTTGAGCGTACGCGATTCGCTGAACAAATGGTTTCGCGAAGAAGGCTACGAAGTGGGCACGGCGGAGAACGCCAGCGAGGCACTTCTCCGGCTCGCTGAGCACCCGTGGGACATCGCACTCCTCGACATCAAAATGCGTGGAACAGATGGCATCGAACTGCAGCGACGGATTCACGAGCTGGATCCGAACCTGATCGTCATTATGATGACCGGCTATGCCTCGGTGGAGACCGCGGTGGCAGCGCTGAAGAACGGGGCTTATGACTACGTGACCAAGCCTCTGGACCCGGACGAGATTGCCCACTTAATGCATAACGCACTCTCGCACCGCAAAGCACAGGAAGAGAATGTTCGACTGCGTGAGACTGTAGACCAAGTGGCACGCCCAGACCACATGGTAGGCCAGAGCTCCGCGATGAAGAAGGTCTTCGACGCAATTGAGACCGTAGGTCCTACGGACGCGACCGTGCTAATCACCGGCGAAAGCGGGACAGGCAAGGAATTGGTAGCTCGCGCCATCCACTTCGCCAGCCCTCGCCGTTACCACCCACTGGTGGCCATTCACTGCGGTGCACTGACCGAAACGCTGCTGGAGAGCGAACTCTTCGGACACGAAAAGGGCGCGTTTACTGGGGCACAGTACCGCAAGAAGGGCAAGTTCGAAGTAGCCGAGGGCGGCACAATTTTCCTTGATGAAATCGGTGATATCAGCCTGCGCACCCAGACCGACATGCTGCGCGTATTGCAGGAGCGCGAGATTGTTCGCGTGGGCGGCAACACCTCCATCAAAGTTGACTTCCGTTGCGTGGCCGCCACGAATAAGCCGCTGGAGCAAGCGATCGACGAAGGTCGCTTCCGGCCCGATCTGTATTACCGGCTGAATGTGTTTCGCATTGAGTTGCCGCCTCTACGCGAACGCCGCGATGACATTCCGATGCTCGTCGACCATTTCGTGCGCAAGTTCTCGCGCGAGATGAACAAAAAAATCCTCAGGGTAAATCCGCGTGCCATGGACCTCTTGCAGCAGTATCACTGGCCCGGCAATATCCGTGAGTTGGAGAATGCGGTCGAGCGCGCAATGGTGGTCTCACAAGAGCCGGAGTTGCGCGAGCGCGACTTTACGATTCAACCTCATGCAACTACCGCGGCGCCGTTGGCTGATGCGCGGTCGCTGGAGGATATGGAAAAATCGCACATTCTGCGTGTTCTGGACGAATGCGGCGGCAACCAGACCCGCGCAGCAGAGATATTGGATATAGACCGGGTCACCCTGCACCACAAATTGAAGAAGTACGGTTGGACCAAGCAGATTCTGGCGGCACCTGAAAGCAGATGAAGGTATTACAGCTATTACCAATCGGGGGACCTCATGGACCGATGCTCGACTGGCTGCGCTCGGAGCTCTCTGAGGCATTCCAGATCCGCTGCGAGATCATCAGTCCTCCGCTAAGACCAGAGTTCGCCTTCCACGCCGAGCGCGGCCAGTACCACTCCAGTGAGCTGCTGGCGCGTATGCAGCAGTATGCAAGCTGGAAGACTTGGCGTGTCCTTGGCGTGACGCCAGTCGATTTGTACATCCCCATCCTCACCTTCGTCTTCGGCGAAGCGCAGATGGGCGGCAAATGTTCGGTTGTCTCCTACGCACGACTGCGCCAAGAGTTCTATGGCCTCCCATCGGACGTGAACCTGCTGGCGCGGCGGTTACTGATTGAGTCCATCCATGAGCTCGGGCACACCCTCGAACTCCACCATTGCGACGACTATCGCTGCGTCATGTCCAGCTCGCACGCCGTGGAATGGATTGACTTGAAAGAACAGACATTCTGCATGGACTGCGCTGCCAAGGCGCGCGCGCTCGCGAACAAGTAGTCCTCTTGGCTGCGCTCTGATCACCCTACAACCCACGGCACCTACCATTCTGGATGTCATCATGAAACGGTTGCGAATAGTACAATCGGCTTTCCGGCAGTGATGCCGATTGCAGAGCAGACAGGAGTGCTTAATTGATCGTAGCCGGCGTGATGAGCGGAACCTCCGCGGATGGAGTGGATGTGGCTTTGGTGCGGCTGACCGGGAACGGCCCACGCACGCGCTTTCGGTTGATTCGCCATCGCTCATTTCCATACCCCGCCAAGGTACGTGAAGCCGTCCTCAGCGCGATGAATGCGCCTGCAATCGCGGTGAGCGAACTGGCGCGCCTAAATTTTCTGTTAGCGGAGGTCTACGCCGATTGTGTGCGCCGCGTCATTCGCCAGGCGGGGATGGAGTGTGAACTGGTCGGATGTCACGGACAAACCCTCTATCATCAGGGAGCACCCTCCAACTACCTTGGAAGGAAGATTGCGTGCACTTGGCAGATTGGCGATGGATCGGTGCTCGCTGGACGGTTGGGCATTCCCGTGGTGAGCGATTTCCGCCCAGCGGACATGGCGGCCGGTGGCGTTGGTGCGCCCCTGGTTCCCTACCTTGATTTACTGATATTTCGCCATGCAAAGCGGGGAAGGATTGTGCAGAACATTGGCGGCATCGGAAACCTGACAGCCATTCCCGCCGGAGCTGACACCGCACAGGTTTGTGCTTTCGATACCGGCCCGGGGAATATGGTAATCGACGCGGTATGCCAGAAACTCTTCGGCAAGCCGTTTGATGCTTCCGGAAGACTGGCTGCGAAAGGGACGGTGCTTAGCGAAGTCTTAGCCCAAGAGATGCAGCTTCCTTTCTTTCAACTCAAAGGACCTCGCACCGCTGGCCGTGAGGAGTTCGGACGCGAATACGTTCAACAATTCCTGAAACACTGCAGGCGCGCGTCGAGTCATGACATTCTGGCCACGGCAACAGCACTCACTGCGCGCTCAATCGGAGACGCCGTCCGAAAGCTCTCACGGCGCGAGCGTTACCACGACCTGTTTGTCTCCGGCGGAGGCACGCGCAATCTCACCCTTATGCAGTTGATTCGCAACGAGGTCGTTGCACTCGACATGGCTGTGCTGCCCACTGATGCGGCTGGCGTGCCGTCGCAAGCGAAAGAGGCTGTTGCGTTCGCCCTGCTCGCCTACCAGACTTGGAACCGAAGAGCTTCGAACATTCCGAACGCCACCGGAGCGAAACACGAAGCAATTCTGGGCAAGGTAAGCTATGTGTAGAAGCGCGCTGACCGCGTTGGCCCTTGCCGCCGGCATGGCGCTCGGTGGCTGCTCACAACAGAAGCCTGACGCCCACACCGCGGTCATGTTGATTGAGAGTTCGCCGCTCAATCTAGACCCGCGGGTCGGCACGGATGCGCAGTCAGAGCGCATTGGTGAGCTGATGTTCGAAGGGCTCGTTCGTCGCGACCAGAACTTTGAGTTGCAGCCCCGCTTAGCCGAGAGCTGGCAGATTCCAGATCCGCTCACCTATGTCTTTCATCTGCGCCACGATGTGCATTTCCATGACGGACGTCAGATGACCTCGGCCGATGTGAAGTGGACCCTCGATTCCCTTCTCAGCGGGAACATTCGCTCGGCGAAGACCAGCGCTTATCGCTACGTGGACCGAGTGGAAGCTCCCGACGATTTCACGCTGGTTATTCGCCTCAAGGAACCTTATGCCGCGCTGCTCTGGAATTTGTCTGACGGCGCGCTGGGAGTAGTTCCTCGCGGTTCAGGAGAGGAACTTGCGCGCCGCCCCATCGGCACAGGACCGTTTCGCTTTGTCTCTGAAACTCCGGACCGCGAAGTTGTGATCATCCGAAATGAGCAGTACTGGGGCAAGCGCACAGGGCTGGCGCGAGTGCTTTTTAAGGTTGTGCCCGACGCGACCACGCGTGCACTCGAATTGCGCAAGGGATCCGCAGATGTCGAAATTAATGCGCTCCCAGGAGACATGGTGCCCACGCTGGCGCGTCAGCCGAGTCTGGTGGTGGAGCAGGCGCCTGGAACCAGTTACCAATACCTCGCGATGAATCTGCGCGATCCAATTCTGAAGAACGTCCTGGTACGGCAGGCGCTGGCTTATGCCGTGGACCGGCAAAGCCTGATCCATTATCTCTGGCATGACATGGCGCGCCCGGCGAACAGCGTATTGCCTCCGCAGCATTGGGCTTACGATTCTAGGGCCGCGCAGTATCCGCATGATGTCGCAAAGGCGCGCGCGCTGCTGGATCAAGCGGGCTATCGGGCGGGAGCGGACGGCGTGCGCTTTCATCTGGTGATGAAGACTTCCACCGATGAGACAACACGGCTCCTCTGCGCAGTGCTGCAACAACAGTTGCGCGGGGTGGGCATTGCGCTTGACATCCGCAGCTATGAATTTGCCACCTTCTACGCTGACGTTGTGAAAGGAGCGTTTCAGCTCTATTCCCTGCGCTGGGTTGGCGGGAGCAATCAGGATCCTGATATTTTTGAAAACGTCTTTGACACTGCAAGCTTTGCTCCGAAGCGCGCCAACCGTGGTTACTATTCGAATCCTGAGGTGGACCGATTAATTGCTCAAGGCCGCCATGACGTGGACGAACAACAGCGTGCGACCGAGTACCGGAAAATCCAGCAGATTCTCAATCGCGAGCTTCCATACGTCAATCTTTGGTGGTCTGACAATGTCCTTGTACACACCCGGAGATTGGAAAACGTACAACTCACCCCTGCCGGAAACTACGATTTCCTACGCGATGCGACGCTGGCCTACTGATTTACATTCAGCGCTCGATTTTAACCTTACGAATATCTCTGCACCGGTGGATCTGCGATAGAATTCAAGCGACACGGAGAAGATATTGCCCAAGTTTGAAGAGTGCCTGCAAAGGCTCGAAGTGATCGTTCGGGAAATGGAGCGGGGCGAGTTGCCGCTGGAAGACTCGCTCAAACTCTTTGAAGAAGGTGTTGCGCTTTCCAGCTCGTGCCGCAGTGAATTGGAAGCCGCAGAAGGTAAGGTTGAAATTCTCTTGAAGCAAAACGGACAGCTGCGAGCCGAACTTTTCGGCGAGAGCAGCGAGAATAAGTATTAACCGAAATTGAACCCTCCTCTTTCCTGAACGACGAATTAATCCTCTTTCCGACCGTCTACGCGGAAACGCGCAGGCAGTTACAGTACGGAGAGAACATGGTGTCGCCAACAGTAGTGATTGCACAAAACGATTCCCAAATTGCCCGGGAACTGGCGAACGACCTTCATGCACATTTTGCTCAGGTGACTGTCGCAGAAAATGTTTTGGAGCTGCGCACGATGCTGCTGCGTCATGAGGCGCGTGTGGCCGTGCTCGACTTGGAATTAGTGAGCCTAACCGAAGTCAATCAACTGACTCGCAATTTTGTAGATCTGACAATTGTATGCACGCACCGCTCACCGGATGAGCGGATGTGGATGGATGCGCTGAAGGCTGGAGCTGTCGAATTCTGCCATCCGCTAGACCTGCGGTCCATCCTGCGCGCCGCGCGCTCTGCGGGCCACCATCACTTGGCGGTCGCTGCATAGCGAGCAACTAAGAATGCGAGAACGCCTCGCTGGATGCGAGGCTTTTTTGCATCAACGATTGTCTCTCGCGCGGTTATAATCCGGTCACATGAACTCCTTACAAACCATGAGGCAATCCCTACGACTGAACTGCGCTTTGATGGCAGCGTTCTATCTTGCATGTTCCGTGCCGCTTGTCGCGGTTGAAAAACCTGTCGAGCCTTCGATGAGTGCCGTTATCCAGGAGAAGCTGACCGAAGGAATGGTCGAGGTGAACGGGCAGAAGATCGCCTATCAAGCCGTCGCAGGCACGATCACGGTTGGTGCCACAGACGAGTACGATATGCAGATTAACGCTGAAGGCAAACTACTGGAGCCCTCAGATCTCAAACTCCCGGCCGAACCCAACCAGGCTCCAGCCACAGCGCGAATCTTTTATGCAGCTTACTTCAAGAAAGATCAAAAAGCAGAACAGCGCCCCATCACGTTTCTCTTCAACGGCGGTCCGGGCAGCGCAACCATCTGGTTACACATGGGCACATTTGGTCCAAGACGAATATTGACGCCCGGAGACCAGCACCTTCCGGCAGCGCCGTACCAGTTGGCGAACAACGCCTACAGTCTGCTCGATACCAGCGACGTAGTGTTCATCGATGCACCGGGCGCGGGCTTTAGCCGCATTTACGGCAAGGATAAGGAAGACGCATTCTGGGGAGTGGATCAGGATGCCGAGGCATTCGCCCGTTTCATCGCACGATTTGTCTCCAAGTACAATCGCTGGAATTCGCCGAAGTATATCTTCGGCGAGAGCTATGGCACCACTCGCGCGGCCCAATTGGCCAACATTCTGCAATCGCAAAAACACATCGATCTGAATGGCGTGATCATGCTTTCTCAGATTCTGACCTACAACAGCAGCCCCGACCGCGCTGAACCAGGACAGGACATTGCATATGAGTTGGCACTGCCGACCTATGCGGCTACCGCCCGCTATCACAATCGCCTCCCAAATCAACCGGCGGCTCTACAGCCTTTCCTTGCGGAGGTCGAGAAATTTGCACTCAGTGACTTTGCGCACGCACTAGCCATGGGCACCGCTCTGCCGGAACCTGACAAGAAAGCCGTCGCCGACAAGCTGCACAGCTACACTGGACTGCCTGTCCCGCTACTCATGAAAGCTAATTTGCGTATTGACGGTGGGGTCTTCGAGAAGTCTCTGCAAGAGGATCAGGACACCACGACCGGACGGCTGGATACGCGCTTCTCCGGCCCAACACTGGACCCGTTAAGCAAGGGCGCAGAGTACGACCCCATGAGTTCTTCCATCGCTTCGGCCTACGTCACCATGTTCAATGACTACGTGCGGCGCGATCTGAAGTATGGCACTGACCAGACCTATACGCTCTACGCGAACTTCCAGGGACATCGCTGGGGGCCACGGCGGCGCAATGGCGGAAACGTCAACGTGATCGGCGAACTGGCAACAGCCATGAAGCTCAATCCGAATCTGAAGGTTCTGCTCAACGCAGGCTACTACGATCTGGCGACCCCATACTTTGCCGCCGTCTTCGAGGATCGACATCTGCCGATTCCTGCAGAACTGGTCAAGAACGTCGAGTACGCATTCTACGAATCAGGACACATGGTGTATCTGCAGGAGCAGTCACTCAAAGCGTTGCATGACAATGTGTCTTCCTTTATCCGTAAGACCTCCGGGGTAGCGGGCGGAAACTAGCTGCCCGATGAATCTGCGAGGTCCGGCTCCGGCCGGGCCTCTACCTATCACAGCGGCACTGGCATCCGTCGCTCCTGCACTGTTACACTTTTGAGCGCCCATGTTGAAAGAAACTTTGTTACAAGGACAGAAGATTGCCGACGCGGCGCTGGAGCGTTTGCTACCAGCCGCTACGCAGTACCCCAGCTCCATCCACCAGGCTATGCGGCACAGTGTGTTCGCAGGAGGCAAGCGCCTGCGTCCCATCCTGTGCATGGAGTCGGCACGGATGGTTAGCGGTGCCATGCCGGAAGGGGTTGACGAGCTCGGCGCCGCCATCGAAATGCTGCACACCTACTCGCTGGTGCATGACGACCTGCCGGCGCTCGACAACGACGACCTGCGGCGCGGGCGTCCCACCTGCCACAAGGCGTTTGGCGAAGCCACAGCCATCCTCGCGGGAGACGCGCTGCAGACGCAGGCGTATGAGGTCATGGCACGGCTCAAGTGCCCGGCCGAGGCGCGAGTACGCATCATCGAGGAGCTGGCGCACGGCACGGGAACCATCGACGGCATGATCGGCGGACAGGTCGTGGACCTGGAGTCTGAACACGTGCGGCCTGACCTGCCGACGCTGGAGTACATTCACCGCGCCAAGACCGGGGCGCTGATCGTGTCTTCCCTGCTGACTGGCTGCTACTACGTGGGCGCGAAGGCCGTGGAGGTGCAGCGGGTGCGCGAGTTCGGACGCGCTGCGGGGCTGGCATTCCAGATCGCCGACGACATCCTGGACGTGACGCAGACCAGCGAGCAGCTGGGCAAGACCGCAGGCAAGGACGTGGCGGCGGAGAAGGTCACGTATCCGGCACTCTTCGGGCTGGCCAAGGCCGAAGAGATGGCGGACCAACTGATCCGCACGGCGTGCTCGGCACTGGACAGCTTTGGCGACCGCGCCAACACCTTGAAGGACATTGCGCGATACCTGGTGGAGCGCAAGAAGTAACGGCTGTGGTTCCCGAGTCACAAGGAAGGGCTTCCGCATGAGCGTGATCGACGAAGTTCTGGCCGCCAATGCCGCGTACAAGGAAACGCACGATCCCCGGATGTATTCACCCGAGCCGCGGCGCAAGCTGGCTGTGCTGATGTGCATGGATACGCGACTGGATCGGCACGCGCTTGGCATCGACTTCGGCGACGCACACTTCATCCGCAACGCGGGAGGCATCGCCACAGACGACGCGATCCGCTCGCTGCTCGTCTCCCATTACATGCTCAATACGGAAGAGGTGATGGTGATCAACCACACCGATTGCGGACTGCAGAAAGCCAGCGAAGAGGAGATGCACGCGCTGATTGAGCAGAAGGCCGGAAAGCCGGCGAATATTCCGGTGCGCTTCCATGCGTTCAAAGACGTAGAGAAGAATGTGTATGAGCAGTTGGAGCGGCTGGCGGCGCATTCGTGGGTGCGCAAGGAATTGATTTTGCGTGGATTTGTTTACGACGTGAAGACCGGTCACTTGACGGAAGTTCCGTGGACCAGCCGTCGAGGCTGAACAATAGATTGTGAAACGTGATTTTGGGAAACGTGTAGAAATACGAATCCCGAGGATTGCGAACCCATTCACCTCGACCAGCAGCTCGCTTTAGACCCTTACCAGACCTGCTCTCGCTGCTTCCAGCTTATTAGGCTGGCCGCCTCGCGCGGCCCCGGTTCGGGCTCCGGGCTTACCACCAATCGGACAAACCGATTCGTTCCTCGGGACTCTATCTTGCCTTTCACAGTATCCTGTTCGCCTCGACCAGCAGCTCGCTATAGACCCTCACTGCCCCTCGAAGACTCACCGTCGGATGTCATCATCAGCAGGCCTACCAGTTTGCGGCTGGCAAGCCGTGGGTTTGTCAGTGCGACCTGACTCGCCCTGCGCCGGATTGCGTCCGGCGCGTGGCCCAATTGTCTTGCGACAATCGAGCACCTGAAGAGTTGCGCTCTGCAGGCCCTGTCGCCTTTGCGGGCGCCAGGCTGGGTTCCTGTCAACACTGCCGTGTTGGCAGGAGATGCTAGGGCTTTCACCTTCGCGTCGCGGGACCGCCGTCCCTGGTCTCCAGCGGCTGCCGCCACTGGATTCGCTGATGACTTCCAAGTCCGTCGATGGCCTATGTGAGCTCGTTTGAGCCCCGGACTCACCACCAACCGGGTAAACATTGGAATACTGTCAAAGAACGATTGTGAAAATAGCGCAACCGGAGGCAGAGTCAAGAAAACTTTGTCGAATTTATGTGCTTTGTTTTCAGCGAAGTGCAGCTCGTCCACAGGCGGGTGCCAGAAACATTGTGCAACGGGCGCGAAGAAATCGTGTTTTGCGGGCGGTTGTCGAGATGGATGCAATCCCTTGCTGCTTTGTGAAAGCCGCATGAATACTGGGGGAAACGCAATTGTGCATTACCGGAACGACCGCAGAGACGAACCTTTCAACCGTTCTTTGGTCCGAAAGGGTTACGGTGGAAAAGTAACGCGGAACCTCTATTTACGCGGTTCGCAGAATTTTACAAATCGTACTTTCAGTCAGAATCCTGCTCTTGGAGCTCGCATAGAAAATGCGTTGGCGAAACGTTTGCCGAGCGCGGCCGATTTCCCAGGGCACCCCCTCCCCCCTATATTTCCCGTCAAAAATTTGAAAATAGAGTAGTTACAAGGCAATTAGTCCGGGTGCGTCAGGTGATTGTTTGTTGCTCCTACTTTCAGGATAGCAAGTCTGGGAGGCGATCCCCTCACCTGGGGGCAAACTCTATGTGCTCTGCCATGAGCAGGTTAGAAGGAAGTGCCAAGAAAGTTTGCTTGACATGGGGCAAAACGGGGCCGCTTTCGCGTGAATTCGTGCTGCTTGAAGCTGTTTTGAGGCGAGTTGGGGGCAGGTGAGAAATGCTGTCCGGAGTGGTTTCCAATAGGTTAGAAGGCTCACGAGTAACTCGGTGGGTAATCGTTGGACGAGGGAGGGTGACTGGATGGGTAATGGTTTGGTGCACGTGCCCGGGGTGCCGGAGTTCGTGATTGTGAGATTGGCTGGTTTGCGACAGCGCACCAATCCTCGCAAACTACTCCCCAGATTCTCTTTGCTGTCAACACACAAGGAGGGTTCCCTTATGAGGCGCGGATACTAAACTCGGCCGTGATTTGGAAGGAAACTTCTGTATCGCAGAAGTCACATTGGGCGATGTTCACTCCCTTTGGGAGCGGTATTGAGACTGGGAACGTCCTTAAACATGCGGGACAAGTCACTGCGATGTAGTTTGCCTTGGAATTGACAGGAATCCAGACGGCTGATTTTGGCGCACTGCCGACCCGTGGGCGTGCGGGGACTTCTTCGAGCAATCCGATGATCTTCTCGAACAGTTCCTTGGGGGAATATTGACCCTTTTCGAAGAAGGCATCGGCCAGTACGCTCTCGGGCACATCAACCCCAGAGAATTCACCGCTGATGGCGATGGCAGGGATGTGGGGAAAGCGCCTGCGCACGACGGACAGGAATTCGAAGCCATTCATGTTGGGCATTCGCAGGTCGGAAATAATCACGTCAGGCAGCGACTGTTTGAGGGCGGCCAGGCCCTCAAAGCCATCCGCAGCGGTCAATACCTTATAACCCTGTGCTTCAAGGAGCATGTGCGCCATAGCACGTATATTCTCGTCATCGTCAACAAACAGAATTCTGTATTTGAACGTTCCTTTGATTAGGTCGCTCTTTTCGGTTGCCACTGCTATAACCACGAGATGTTCACCTTTGTGTCTTTGCCGGAGCGGTCGTTTAGGTTGCTCATTCAGACTCCCTGACGTGACTATAGGATCTTCTGCGAGGGGGAGTATGAGCAATAGAGACCACTTGACGAGCCTTGCAGAGTTTGCCGCGTACCGGCGTGCAAGAGAAGTGGAGCACGGAATGCGCTTCGCGCGACTTCCATAGGTCCCACCTTCGTTTGCCAAAGGAGGCAAGCGAAGATGGGGCACCGTGCAGTCTACCTGCTACTTTCTAGTGGTCAGTTCTTATTCCAGCGTTAGCTCGCGAGGGATGCCGGGCTTCATATCCCAGAGATCAAAATGCTGGTGCTGGGCGGTGGGCGCTAGTTTGTGGGGATCGCCGGTGAGCATGGGGAAGGTGCCGAAGTGCATGGGGATGACCACGCGCGGCTTGAGCAGCTTGCAGGCGTACTCGGCTTCGCGGATGCCCATGGTGAAGTGATCTCCCATGGGAAGCAGGGCGAAGTCTGGAGCGTAGAGGTCGTGGATGATTTGCATGTCGCTGAAGACCGCTGTGTCTCCGGCGTGATAGAGCTTGAGGCCGTTGGCGAACTCTAGGACGTATCCGCAGGCCTCGCCACCGTAGATGAATGAGCCGTCCTCCTCCTGAATGCCGCAGGAGTGCACGGCGTGAACCATGGTGATCTTTACGCCTGCGACCTCCTGGGTGCCTCCCTTGTTCATGGGGGAGATGTTCTTGGCGCCCTTGCTGCCCAGCCATGAGGCAAGCTCGAAGATTCCTACTACGATGGGTTGGTGCTCACGGCAGATGGACACGGCGTCGCCAATGTGGTCGCCGTGTCCGTGGGTGCAGAGCAGCACGTCGACTTTGCGCTGGTGCTTCTCGGATTCAGGGCAGAGGGGATTCTGCGTGATCCATGGATCGATGAGGAAGGTCTTGCCTTCTTCGGTTTCAATTTTGAAGGTGGAGTGGCCCAGCCAGGTTAAGTTGATCGGCATTTTTGTCTTCCTCGTACACGATATTGGTTGCGTTGGCCGTGGGAGCCGTTGCTAGCGCGACTCTGACTGCTTCCATGCGCCGTAGCCTCCGGCGAGTGAGAAGACGTTGCGATATCCCAGATGCTGGAGAGACTGGGCGGCGAGGGCCGAGCGGGTGCCTCCGGCGCAGTAGAGCACAATCTTGCGATCTTTGTCGGCGGTCACGTTGTCGACGTTCATCTCCAGAATGCCGCGCGGAATGACAGTGGCACCGGGAATGATGCCCTGCTGAGTCTCGTTGGGCTCGCGGACATCGATGAGCGAGAAGTCCTCTCCGGAGGATTTCATCTGGCGCAGAGTGTCAGAAGGGATCTCGCGCACCTCGCGCTTCACCTCTTCCATCAGCTTCTTGAATTCGGGCAATGCCATAGGGCAGACCTCCGGGCGAAATGGACAGGACCGGATGCGGCCCTGCATTGCGCTGTCCGAGACATTCTAACGCCAAGAACGGCAAGAGGCTTCAACAGTCGGCGATGATAGAATCCGGGATGCGGTGACGCTGGACTCGACGATGCGTCAAAAGTGATTTTCTCGTAATGTCAAACACCTTTCAAACCGAAGAAGAAGGCCAGGGTACATCCCGCGAGATGGAAGGCTTCCTGCTGGAAGTAGCCGATGCGGTGAATACCACGCTCGACCTGGAAACCTTGATGCATCGGGTGGCCGAGTTGGTGAAACGCATCATCAACTACGACGTCTTTGCGATCCTCCTGCTGAACGAAAAGCGACAGGAACTGCGTATTCGCTTCCAGGTGGGGCACTCGCAGGAAGTGGCCGACCGGATTCGGGTGAAGGTGGGCTCGGGAATTACAGGCATGGCGGCGCAGCGCGGCGAAGCGGTGCTGGTGAATGATGTGCTGCAGAATCCTGAGTACATTGCCAGCGGCGCGAAGGTGCTTTCAGAGCTGGCCGTGCCGCTGATTGTGAAAGGCCGCACGATTGGCGTGATTGATGTTGAGGCGTCGGAAAGCAACTTCTTCTCTGAAAAGCATCGTAGCCTGCTGATGCTGATTGCTTCGCGGGTGGCAATTGGAGTGGAGAATGCCCGGCTCTATACGCGGGTGGCGCGACAGGCTAAGCAGCTTATCCTGTTGAATGAAATTAGTAGAGAACTGACCTCGATTCTCAATCAGGACCAGCTCTTTAAGCGCATTGGCGAACTGCTGCTGAAGCTGATCAACTACCAGATGTTTTCCATCCTGCTGCTGAACTCGACGCGGACCAAGCTGCAGCACCGCTTCTCCTTGCGCTTCAATGAGAACGTGCAGCTCAAGCATGAGATTCCTCTGGGGCGCGGGCTGGTGGGCTACGCAGCCGAGCAGAACAAGACGATTGTGGTTCCGGATGTGGCGCGCGACGAACGCTACATCCCACTGAACCCGGAGACGATGAGCGAGCTTTGCGTCCCGCTGGTATACAAGGGCGAAGTGATAGGCGTGCTTGATTTGGAGCACACACGCAAGAATTACTTCACTGAAGAGCACGCGCGCATGGTGAAGACACTGGCGGCACAGATCGCAATTTCCATAGAGAATGCGCGGCTGTACGAGACCATCGAGCGGCAGGAGCAGCGGCTGGAAAAGGATCTGCTGCTGGCGCGCGAGCTGCAGTATCGCCTGCTGCCGCAGAAGGTTCCGCAGTTACGGCAGGCAGAGTTTGCGGCGCGCTCGATCCCGGCTCGCACGATTGGCGGCGACCTTTATGACTACGTTCCCTACGCGGGCACGGAGCTGACGGCGCTGGCGATTGGCGATGTGAGTGGCAAGGGAGCTCCGGCCGCGATCTATGAAGCGCTGGTGAGCGGCATCCTGCGGCTGCATGCGGTAGAAGCGCCGGGTGCAGCGGAGATGTTGACGGCCATCAACGAGTCGCTGGCAGAGCGTCCCATTGCGGCGCAGTTTGTTTCCATCATGTATGTGCTGTGGAACGAGAACGACCGATCACTGCGGATTGCGAACTCCGGACTGCCACATCCTTACCGCTGCGGCAAGACAGGAAAAGCAGAGCGCGTGGAGATCAGCGGGTTGCCGCTTGGCCTGTTCGCTACGGCAGAGTACGATGAAGTCACGTTCCGCACACGGCCCGGAGAGGTTTTCCTGTTCTTCAGCGACGGCATTCCAGACGCACAGAATGAGGATGGCGTGGTGTTTGGTATGGGGCGCGTGGCACACGTGCTGGAGAAGCATCGGAAAGAATCGGCCAGCGAGATTATGGAAGCGGTCTTCACCGAGGTGAACCGCTTTGTGGGAAGCGTAGAAGCATTCGACGACCAGACGGTCGCAGTAGTGAAAATCAAGGAAACGACAAAAGAGAAGTGACCATTCGCAAAGGCTCCATCGAGGAGCGTCCCCCAGCTTTTACTTACCGAAACGGCCGTCGTGGCCGCACCCTATGCTGTGATGAAGTGGAGTTGGAGAAGCTGGCGCGCCAGTTCGACACACCACTATACGTGTATTCGGCTACCGCGATACGCGAGAGCGTAGCGGTGTTTCAACGCGCGTTTGAAAAACAGTCGCACACCATCTGCTACTCGGTGAAAGCGAACTCGAACCTCTCTGTGTTGAGGTTGCTGGCTTCGCTGGGCTGCGGCTTTGACGTGGTGAGCGGCGGAGAGTTGATGCGCGTGATGCAGGCAGGCAAGAATGCCGCAGCGGGCGTGGTGTTCTCCGGAGTGGGAAAGACTGCGGCTGAGATGGACGCCGCGCTCGATGCGGGCATTCTGCTCTTCAACCTGGAGAGCGAAGCCGAGCTGGAGTTGCTGGGCGCACGCGCAGCGGAGATGAAGAAGACGGCGCGCATCTCCTTCCGGGTGAATCCCGACGTGAAGGCAGAGACGCATCCGTACATCAGCACCGGGCTGCGCCAGCATAAGTTCGGCGTGGCCATCACAAGGGCGCGCGAACTCTACCGCAAAGCTGCGAGCTATACGTATTTGGACCCGGTGGGCGTGAGCGTGCACATCGGCTCGCAGATCACAGACATGAAGCCCTTTGGCGAGACGATGGAGCGGGTGCTGGCCCTGGTTCGCGAGTTGGCGGAAGACGGCTTGAACATCAGCTTTGTGGATGCGGGCGGGGGCTTGGGGATTCGCTACCGGGGTGCGACGCTTGCCGAACGTGAGCGCAGCGTGAAGGCCTATGCGAAGGCGCTGATGAGGCCATTGCGGCGCACGGGACTGCATCTGCTGCTGGAGCCTGGACGCTCGATTGTGGCCTCGGCCGGGGCGCTGCTGACGCGCGCTCTTTACGCCAAGGAAAATGGCGGCAAGCAATTCCTCGTGGTGGACGCGGCGATGAACGATCTGATTCGTCCCTCTCTCTACGGAGCTCATCACGAGATCGTGCCGCTGACGCCGCGTAAAAGCTCTCCGGAGACGGTAAGCGGCGTGATGGACGTAGTGGGCCCGGTGTGCGAGACGGGAGACTTCTTTGCCCATGAGCGCGAGATGCCTCCGACGGCCTCGGGCGACCTGCTGGCGATCCTGGATGCAGGGGCTTACGGCATGAGCCTGTCTTCCAACTACAACACGCGCGGACGCGCGGCTGAACTCATGGTAGATGGCAAGAAGGTTCGCCTGGTACGCAGGCGTGAGAGCTTTGAAGACATCATCCGCAACGAAATCTAAGGTCGGATAAAGGCGGCATAAGCGAATTGCCGGATTGTGCGCGGCGGAGTGTGTGGGTACTCTGGCCGCACCATGTCTTCCGAATCACAATTACCAGAAGAAGAGACGCTGACGAGCTGTGCCTGGTGCGGCGGAACGCTCGGCGCAAACGTCATGCCCGTAAAGAGCGCCAAGGTGTTTTGCTCACGCCGCTGCGAGATTGAGGCGAATTTCTGGCTGTACCAGGAGATGTGTGTCATCGAGATCACGCACACCAGCGACCCGAAGCAGGACCACTGCGACAGCCCGTAGTGTACGATCTAGCGCTGTCCCCAACGCAGTTTGCTGCGCAGCACGTCGAAGAACGGTTTTCTGATGCGCAGCAGCTTGACCTGGTAATTCGCCTTGCAGCAAACAATCTGATCGCCCTGCGCAACGGGCATTCCAACCTGCCCATCCACACTGAGAACGCCATCGGCACCACTATCCAGCCGCACTGAGATCGACGCATCATCACCCACTACGAGGGGGCGATGGGTGAGCGAGTGCGGGCAGATAGGCGTGAGCACGATGGCATCGACACTTGGCATCAGCACCGGGCCGCCGGCGGCAAGCGAATACGCGGTCGAACCCGTGGGCGTGGCTACAATCACACCATCAGCCTGATACTCCACCACATGTTCGCCGTTGATACAGAGCCGGAAACCAATGAGGCGCGCGACAGTGCTCTTGATAACCGCATCGTTCAGTGCACGGTAGTGGGCGATCTCGCGACCGTCACGAACGAGCTTGCATTCCAGAACCGCACGCGACTCCACGGGGCAGCGGCCTTCGACAACGGCCTCCAGCGTGTCATAAAGCTCGTCAAGGCGCACTTCTGTGAGAAAGCCGAGCGAACCAAGATTGACGGCTAGCAGCGGAATCTGCGCCTCGCCAATGGCTCGGGCGGCCGAGAGCAAGGTGCCATCTCCGCCGAGAACCAACACGAACTCGGGCTGCTCACGGGCAATCTCGCTGCGCGCAACAACCAGGTCATGCGCTGTGTAAGCGGCGGTCTGCTGATCGATGAACACTCGATAGCCGCGCGCAGCAAGCCAGCGGAGAGCTTCCGGCACAATGGCGGCCAACTCGGGCTTGGCAGGTTTGGAGACGATTGCTGCGATCTTCACAATTTATTTGTACTCCACTTTTTCATTTTGCGGAGCAGCGAAGCGCGCGTGCAAGAGGAATTCGCGATTGCCTTCAGTGCCGAGAATCGGGGAGTCGATCACATCCAACTCCTCGCCGCCAAGTCCTGCGACGGCCGCGCGCACCTTGGCTACGGCTCCAAGCTGCGCCTCCTCACTGCGCACAATGCCACCCTTACCAACCAGTTCCCTGCCCACCTCAAACTGCGGCTTGATGAGCAACACCAGTTCGCGGCGAGGCTGCCCCTTGGCGGCGAAGGCTGACTCGATCACAGCGGGCAGCACTTGCGTGGCAGAGATGAACGAGACGTCCATGGAGATGAACTCGACCGGCTCGGGAACCATTTGCGGCTCGAGGTAACGCGCGTTGGTCTTCTCCAGCAAGCGCACGCGAGGATCGTCACGAAAGCGGGCGTCGATCTGTCCGTAGCCAGTGTCAACGGCGAGAACGCTGGCAGCGCCGTTCTGCAACATGCAATCCGTGAATCCACCGGTGGAGGCGCCCACGTCCATGCAGACAGCGGCGTCCAGTGCGATGCTCCAGTGCTTGAGAGCTGCCTCCAACTTGAGGCCGCCACGGCTGACGTAACGCATATCGCTGCCCAGCAGACGGACGGCGCAATCGTCGTTCACGCTGTGGCCGGCCTTCTCAATCTTCTGCTCATTCACAAGCACGCGGCCAGCCAGAATCATGGCCTGGGCCCGTTCCCGCGAAGGCGCCAAGCCGCGCTCCACCAGCAGAATGTCAATTCGTTTCTTCACAATTCTCCGTCCAGCAAGTCATAACTTTTCATCTCCAGCGTGGCGCACCGCTATTTGTGCAAAGCGGAGGAGAGCCAATGAATCCAATGGCCAGCGCTACACGGCAGCAGGTTTTGCTCGTCTATTTCCACACATGTGTTGAAAAACAGAATGTGCCAGCAGGAAGGATTGTAAATGCTGGGTGCGTGAATCGACCGGGAGGAGATTTCAGAGTAGCAACACAAACGGTGCAGATTGGAGAACAGCCCATGAACACTGGATCCAACGCACCTCTCCGACAGTTACCCACCGGTATTTCAACATATGTGTTGAAAAGCAGCGACGCTCGACGCCAAAGATTGCGGCTGCTCCGATGCGAATTCCGAGCAGAGAGACTTTCCAGAGCAGCAACACAAACGGTGCAGATTGGAGAACAGCCCATGAACAGGGGCTCAAACGCATGTCTCTCACAGTTACTCACGGGCATTTCCACACTTGTGTTGAAAAGAAAACCGAAATCACTCCAGAGCACACCGCGCATTGTAAGCCGCATGGGTTAGAATGGCGGAACCAAATCACATGCCTATCGCAAAGCCTGCAAGAGCCCCGAAGACCGCGTCTACCCCGAAGATTTTTTCACTGGTGCCCGCCGAGGCACAGCGGGAGATGTATAAGACGATTTCCGCAATGAAGCCGGCAATCTTCTCAGATGCAAGCGGCGCAGAAATTGCCGAAGTCGCGATTGCGGTGGCGATGGGCGAGCAGGCCCCGCTTATCCTCTGCCATACGGCTCGGGGCGCACGTGCGGTTCGGATGACATCCATTGCAGCCAATGTGAAGAACGCAGATGGAAGGCTGGAGGCTGCCACAGTTTCGGCCGTCGCGGCACTGCTGGGCGATGAAAAGGCAACAGCGTTGGTTTGCGCGGGACGTTTGCAGGCCGGGGACGACTACCGAAGGGTATTCACCTTTGCAGCGCGTCACAAGCTGCCCATCCTCTACGTGGTTGCAAACTCAATCACTCCGGGCCGACGGGATGCGTTAGACTTGCGCACGCTTTATGCGGAGTGCGGTATTCCGGTCTTCAGCCTGGAAGCGAATGACGCCATTGCCGCCTATCGGGTTGCTACCGAGGCTCTGCACAACGCGCGGCACGGACGGGGTCCTTGCGTCATAGAAGCTCTTACCGTGGGCGACGAGCGAATCAGCAAGACGAGCTCCCTGGAACTGCTCAAGGGCTACATGGAACGCCACGGAAACTGGCCGCTGTAACAGCGTGACCAGGCAGGTTCGCTTTACATCTCTTCACCTTTCGTAACCTGACAATCGCGGCGACCTGTTGTCTGATAGTAGGCATGATTCGGGCTGCTTCACGTCGGTTTATCCCTGCTGCGGTGTTTTTCCTGATGCTCTGCGTTTCGGTTCTTTTCCTGGCAGCCACCTCTACGTTGGTGCCGCTGTCCGGGAGAAACCTGCCGGAGCTGCGCGCTGACATTCTCTCGGCGTTCTTGCGCTGAGCTGGCGCATTCGCAGGCAAACAAAATCCGCACCCTCAGGTGCGGATCCGCGATCAGACAAGCAATCTCGACAACTCAATAGATTGATACTTGATCCGCAGGTGGCTTGAGGCGGATCACGAATTCCTGCTGCGGTTGGTTTACTTCCACATCATCGCCATAGGTCTGCATGCTGTGCGCGATCACCTGAAGGCGTATCTTGCCGTAGGGGATATCGTCGATATGGGCCTTTCCGTCGTTATCCGTCTTGAGCTGGAATCCCTCGCTCTCCTGGGTGCCATCCTTGCGGAGGCCGTGGACAACCACGCTGGCGTTCTTGATGGGTTTGCCGCTGGAATCCCTGAGGATGACAAAGCTGAGAGCGCAGAAGTGCTCCGGGGAAGCTTTCTTCTTTCCGCTGGCCGAGAGGCAGACGGGGAATATGAGCAGCAGGGCGATGATTGTGGCAAATCGCGACTTCATGGCACTCCTCAAAGTTCAGGGCCGGAGAGAGCCTCGCAAGGCAAAGAGCTCTCCCCGAGTGGCTCCATTGTATGCGGAAGCGGGTACGGTGCAAACTCCTTGCTGACGGGCTGTTGCAGGAGTCTGGCGGGGTCGAGGAGGGTTTCAGCTCTGGATATATGAAATATGAGTGAATTACACTCATGGCAACTTGACATTGCAGCAGCGAGAAGATTAAATTAGCACTCGTATGGCGAGAGTGCTAACAGCATCCTCCACGGATGTCACTTCGCCAACGTTTGAGATGCGGCTTCTACCGCAATTGCTCGACTCAATCCCGAGAGGAGTTCCAAGAATGGCAACTGCAACTACTACAAAGCTAACCCCTTTGCATGATCGTATTGTTGTGAAGCGCGTCGCTGAGGCGGAGACCAGCCGTGGCGGCATCATCATTCCTGACACCGCCAAAGACAAGCCGCAGGAAGGCGAAGTTGTCGCCGTCGGCAAGGGCAAGTCGAACGATGAAGGCAAGGTATTCCCCTTGGCCGTGAAGTCTGGCGACCGCATCCTGTTTGGCAAGTACGCCGGAACCGAAATCAAAATCGACGGCGAAGATCTTCTGATCATGCGCGAGGAAGAAGTCCTCGGCATTCTCGGAAAGTAGTTGTGGGCGGCCCATCTGGCCGCCGTTCAAATTTTGATCCCCCGCGGGATGAGCCCGCGAAGCGGACAGTTCAAGATATCGAAGGAGCTTTTACAAATGGCAAAGCAGATTGTTCACGGTGAGGATTCCCGTCAGGCGATTCTCCGCGGCGTAAATACCCTGGCAGATGTAGTCAAGGTTACGCTCGGACCGAAGGGTCGCAACGTTGTTATTGAGAAGAAGTTTGGTTCCCCGCTCATCACCAAAGATGGTGTGACCGTGGCGAAGGAAGTTGAACTGAAGGACTCGCTCGAGAACATGGGAGCGCAGATGGTGAAGGAAGTCGCCAGCAAGACGAGCGACATCGCCGGAGACGGCACCACCACCGCAACCGTTCTGGCCCAGGCCATCTTCCGCGAGGGCGTGAAGACTGTTGCTGCCGGCGCGAATCCAATGGCTCTGAAGCGTGGCATCGAGAAGGCCATCGTCGCCGTCAATGGCTCGGTGGACAAGGAAGGCAACCGCATCCCGGGCGCTCTGGACAAGCTGAGCAAGCCGGTTGATCGCGAAGAGCTGATTGCCCAGGTGGGCACCATCTCGGCCAACAACGACGAGACCATCGGCCACATCATTGCTGAAGCGATGAAGAAGGTCGGCAAGGACGGCGTTATCACCGTGGAAGAAGCCAAGACCATGGAGACGCAGCTGGAAGTGGTCGAAGGCATGCAGTTCGACCGCGGCTACCTGTCGCCTTACTTTGTGACCGACGCCGAGCGCATGGAAGCCGTGCTCGAAAACGCCGTCATCCTGATTCACGAAAAGAAGATCAGCAGCATGAAGGACCTTCTGCCGCTGCTCGAGCAGGTTGCCAAGAGCGGTCGTCCGCTCGTGATCATCGCCGAAGACATCGACGGTGAGGCACTGGCTACCCTGGTGGTCAACAAGCTGCGTGGCACGTTGAACGTGGCCGCCGTCAAGGCTCCTGGCTTTGGCGATCGCCGCAAGGCAATGCTGCAGGACATCGCGATTCTGACCGGCGGCAAGGCCATCACGGAAGACCTCGGCCTGAAGCTGGAAAACATCACGCTGGCCGACCTCGGCAACGCCAAGAAAGTCACCATCGACAAGGACAACACGACCATTGTCGAAGGTAATGGCAAGGCTGAGGACATCAGCGGACGCGTCAAGGAAATCCGCGCCCAGATCGACAAGACTACCAGCGACTATGACCGCGAGAAGCTCCAGGAACGCCTGGCGAAGCTCGTGGGCGGCGTTGCGGTGATCAAGGTCGGCGCAGCTACCGAGACCGAAATGAAGGAAAAGAAAGCTCGCGTGGAAGATGCAATGCACGCAACACGCGCTGCTGTTGAAGAAGGCATCGTCCCGGGTGGCGGTGTTGCCCTGATCCGCTGCATCGCTGCTGTGGAAGCCCTGAAGCTGCACGGTGACGAGCAGATCGGTGCCAACATTGTGAAGCGCGCATTGGAAGAGCCACTCCGCCAGATCGTCGCCAACGCTGGCGAAGAAGGCGCAGTGATCATCGGCAAGATCCGCGACAACAAGGACACCGCTTACGGCTACAACGCCCAGACCGGTGAGTTCTGTGACCTGGTGAAAGCCGGCGTCATTGACCCGACCAAGGTGACCCGCACGGCCCTGCAGAACGCAGGTTCGATTGCGGCCCTGATGCTGACCACCGAAGCCCTGATTGCGGATGTTCCGGAGCCAAAGCCGGAAGCTCCTCAGCACGGCGGTGGCGGCATGGGCGGCATGTACTAAACCCTTCCACCTGTCATTCATCGAGCCCTCTGCACATGCAGAGGGCTCTTTGCTTGCCGTTTCCCCTATTGGTAGAATCTGAGCGCGAGTGATTTTCATCACACGTCCCCGGTTGGATCTGGTGTATAAACATTCCATGCGGCTTGGCAAACTCATCTCGTCGGCGTTGCTCTTCACGGTGCTCATGGCACCCGTGTTGGGGCTGGCGATGTGTGTCTCGACGGTCGCTCCTGCACCGTCCGGCTGTGCGCATTGCGCGAAGATGAGCCATTCTCAAGGTGCACCGCAGCAATCGCCCGCGAAAAGCAAAGCTCCCTGCTGTGAGCGCAAGGCGCCCACGACGGGCGTCACTGAGATCGCCGCGCAGATTGTGCCTCCGGTGCAGATTGCACTGGCTCCGGCAGACACGGCTGTTGTGCTGCTCCCGGCGGCACTCACGGCGCACGTGGAGTTGGTTGCCACGCCTCCGCCTCTGGCTTCCCCGTTATCCCTGCTCTGCACCCTTCTTATCTGAACTCTCTCCCCTGTTGCTGACTTGCGCCTTGGGCTCTTGGCCTATGTGCGCGTGGCATGGCAATCACCTGGAAGAGAGATGACCAATGTTTCACAAATTGTGTGTTGTTCTTGTATTAGTGCCGTTGGCATTGGCGCAACAGCCTCAGGCTCCTCGCAATAGTGAGGCGAGCACGACCGCGCAGACGTCCGAAGAGTTGAGGCTGGATGATGTGTTGCACGAGGTTCTGTCGGCCAATCCCGCGCTGCTGAAGGCGCATACCCTGGTGGCAGCGCAGCGCGCTCACGTGCCGCAGGTGGGAGTACTGCCCGACCCCACGGTGACACTTTCATGGATGGGCGACCCGGTGCCCTTCAAGGTGATGGACAACGATCCCTCCAGCTATCGCGGGCTCACCGTGATGCAGATGATTCCGCTGGGCGGCAAGCGTGGATTGCAGCGCGAGGTGGCGCGCAAGGATGTCGCGGTAGAAGAGGTCAGTGAGAGCGCAGTGCGGCGGAACCTGCTGAGCGAAGCACGAGCTGCATTCTTCGACTACGCGTATTACGACCAGGCGCTGCAGATCACGGATCGCAATCATGCGCGGCTCGCACAACTCGCAGAGATTACAGAGTCCCGCTATCGCGTAGGCAAGGCGATGCAGCAGGACGTGTTGCGGGCGCGGTTGGAGATTTCCATGCTGATGCAGAGGACGGCGGCCCTGCAGCAGCAGAAGCTCACGGCTGCGGCGCGGCTGAATTCACTGATGGGACGTCCGGCCGGCACTCCTCTGTCTAAGGCAACGGAGCAGCCTATGAGTGCGTTGCCTTCGATTGAGGCACTGGCGCCCGCAGCAGAGGCCAACGACTTGATGCTCTCGCGAGAGGCTCGCATGGGCGAGCGCGAAAAGGCAGCCTTGGCCTTGAGTCGCAAAGATAAGGTGCCGGACCTCAGCGTTGGCTACATGTATCAGCAGCGGACCGGACTGCCTGACATGCACGGAATGCAATTCACGGTAAACCTGCCGGGACTGCATCGCGAAAGGTTGCAACAGGAGATTGCAGAAGGTCAGTTGCGCGTGCGTGCGACGGAGCAGGGGCAGCAGGCACGGCGACTTGAAGTGAGTTATGAGTTGCAGCAAGCAAGCGCCGCGGCACAAACCGCGAAGCAGATGCTCGACCTATACGACCAGGCGATTCTGCCTCAAGCGGAGTTGGCACGCGATTCCGCGCAGGCCTCTTACACCGTGGGCAACGTGGATTTTCTGACGGTGCTGACCAGCTACACCGCGATCTACTCCTACGAACTCGACTATCACCGGCAGCGCGCCGATTACGAGATTGCCATCGCCCACATTTACGCCCTGACTGGCGAGATGGATGCGCCTGGCGCACCGGAGGCACACTAATGAAAAACATCATTCGCCTGACAGCCCTGGCCGCCGCACTCGTCCTCATCGCGTTCCTGTTGGTTGGCAAACATCTGCCGTGGCACAGAGCTACGAAGGCCGCGGCGGCACAACCGACCGCAGCAACACTATCGCAGAAACGCATTTTGTACTGGTATGACCCGATGCATCCGGCCTATCACTCAGACAAGTCGGGCATCGCTCCGGACTGCGGGATGGCACTGGTTCCGATGTACGAATCGAAGACGTCTGCCGAGCAGGCCAGCACGGAGACCGGATTGATCCACATGCCCGCCAGCCAGCAGCACGCGCTTGGAGTTCGGCTGACCACGGTGGAAGAGCAGAACGTAAGCCGCACGCTGAGAACTTCCGGGATGGTGACCGCAGACGAAACGCGCATTGCGCACGTACACGTGAAGACCGCGGGATGGGTGGAGGATGTTTACGCAAACTTCGTAGGGCAGCTTGTTCATCGCGGACAACCACTGTTCACCGTGTACAGCCCGGACCTTGTCGCTACACAGCAGGAGTATCTGATTGCCCGTCGCGGACAGCAGCAACTTGGCCACTCGCAATATGACGAGGTGGCGAAGAGTTCGCAATCACTGATGGATTCCGCGCGCGAACGCATGAAGCTGTGGGACCTCACAGACAAACAGATTGCCGAGTTGGACCGCACGGGAGTGGTTAGCAAGACGGTCACTGTGTACTCACCAGTCAGCGGCTTCATCACGGATCGCAAGGCGTTCCCGCACATCTCGACCTCTGGCGACACGGACCTTTACACCATTGCCGATCTCTCGCGCGTGTGGGTGACGGCAGACGTGTTCGAAGCGGACCTCCCCTATGTGAAGGTCGGACAGAAGGCGGTGATCCATTTCCCATACGCTCCCGGCGAAAGCATTACGGGCCGCGTGGGATATAGCTACCCGGTGCTGGATCCGCAGACGCATACAGCGAAGATTCGCATTGAGGTTGCGAATCCTGGCCTGGTGCTGAAGCCCAATATGCTGGCCGACGTGGAGCTAACCATCGACTATGGCCGCCACATGGTTGTACCCGCCGAAGCGGTGCTGAACAGCGGCACCATGCAGACGGTTTTCATCTCGCGCGACGATACGACGTTTGAACCACGCATGGTAACGATGGGCGCGACGGTGGACGGCAAGACCATTCTCACCTCCGGGGTGAAGAAGGGCGAGACGATTGTGGAGAGCGGAAACTTCCTGCTCGACTCTGACACGCGGCTGAACGCTCCGATGGAAATGGGAGGAGCCAAGTGACAGACGCCATCATCGAATTCAGCGCGCGTCACCGGGTGCTGGTACTGATCCTGGTGGCTGTGGCCGCGATGTTCGGCTACCGCGCGATGCGCAACATCAAGCTGGACGCGATACCCGACCTCAGCGATACGCAGGTGATTGTGTACGCGAAGTGGGATCGCAGCCCCGACATCATCGAGGATCAGCTTACCTACCCTTTGACCTCGGCGCTGCTTGGCATGCCGAAGGTGAAGGACATTCGCGGCTTCTCGGACTTCGGCTACTCGTACATCTACATCATCTTTGACGAAGGCACGGACATTTACTGGGCGCGTTCACGCACGCTTGAATACTTGAACTCCATCACCTCGCGCCTACCCAAGGAAGCAAGCGTGGAGCTTGCAAAGGACGCGACGGCCGTTGGCTGGGTGTATCAATATGCGCTGGTGGACGAGAGCGGGCAGTACAGCCTCGAGCAGATGAGGAGCTACCAGGATTGGTATCTGCGCTATGCGTTGCAGTCGCTGCCCGGCGTCGCGGAGGTTGCGCCAGTTGGCGGATTCGTGCGCGAGTACCAGGTGAACATCGATCCCATTCGCCTGCAGGCCTATAAGCTTCCGGTGAACGCCGTGGCCGATGCGATCAGCAAATCCAACAACGATGTTGGCGGAAGGCTCGTGGAGTTCAGCGGGCGCGAGTACATGGTGCGGGGCCGCGGATACATCCGTTCGCTCGATGACATTGGAAGCATCGTGCTGCTGAACAACGCTGCGACCGGCACGCCGGTGCGCGTACGCGATGTGGCCACTGTTACTTTTGGCCCTGCGATGCGGCGCGGCGTTACGGACCTAAACGGGCAAGGCGAGGCCGTGGGCGGCGTGGTGGTGATGCGCGTCGGCGAAAATGCGGAGAAAGTGATTGAGCGCGTAAAGGCCCAGCTGGTTGCGGTGCAACCATCCATGCCAAAAGGGCTGCGCATTGTACCCGTCTATGATCGCTCGGAACTGATCGACCGTGCGGTACACAACCTGCGGCACACGCTCATCGAAGAGCTGGTCATCGTGAGTCTGGTGATTTTAATTTTCCTTTGGCACTTTCCCAGCGCAACGATCCCCATCATTACGATTCCGGTGACGGTGCTGATTGCGTTCATTCCGTTGCAACTCTCCGGGATGACAGCGAACATCATGTCACTCGGCGGAATTGCTGTCGCCATCGGTGCGATGGTGGATGCCGCCATTGTGGTGGTGGAGCAGACACACAAAAAGCTGGAACACTGGGAGGCCGATGGTCGCAAGCAAGACTATCACCGCGTGGTGATTGATGCCGTGAAAGAAGTGGGCGGACCAAGTTTCTTCGCCTTGTTGGTGATTGCCGTTTCTTTTATGCCTGTCTTTTCCCTGGAGGCGCAGGAGGGGAGGCTCTTCAAGCCGCTCGCACTTACCAAAACGCTGGCCATGGTGATTGCCGCGATGCTGGCCATTACGCTGGACCCCGCGATGCGGCTGCTGATGACGCACGTCAAGAACTTCGAGTTTCGACCGAAGTGGATTGCCAGTACGGTGAACGCGCTGCTGGTCGGGAAGATTCGCCCGGAGGAAGAACATCCCATCAGCAAGCCGCTGATGAAGATTTATCAGCCTGTGGTGGAGTTTTCACTCAATCACAAGTGGGTTCCGATCACGGTGGCATTGCTGATGATGGCGGTTACTGTCCCGATCTACAACAAGCTTGGCTCCGAGTTCATGCCGCCGCTGGATGAAGGCACGCTGCTCTACATGCCGACCACCACGCCGGGGATTTCCGTGGGTGAGGCGAGCAAACTGCTGCGCGAGCAGGATCGCATTCTGAGCAGCTTTCCGCAGGTTCAGTCGGTCTTTGGCAAGGCGGGACGAGTGGAGAGCGCAACCGATCCCGCACCGTTCTCAATGATGGAAACGGTGGTGGTATTGAAGCCGCGCGAGCAGTGGCCCGAACGCGAACGCTGGTATACGCACCGTTTGCCAGCGTGGACACATAGTGCGCTCAACCACATCTGGACTGACCGGCAGACCAGCGCAGAGCTGATCTACGGCGAGGGCGGCATGAACGAAGCGCTCACCATGCCGGGCGTAACTAACGCGTGGACCATGCCCATCAAGGGACGCATTGACATGCTGACAACGGGTGTTCGCACGCCGCTCGGGGTGAAGGTGCTGGGCTCCAACCTGGAAGAAATTGAACGCATTGGACACGAAGTGGAACAGACACTGCACAGCGTTCCGGGGACAGCCAGTGTTTATGCCGAGCGCACGACGGGCGGATACTTCCTGGACTTCACGCTGAAGCGCGATGCCCTGGCCCGCTATGGGCTTACCGTGGACGATGCACAGAACGTGCTGATGACCGCCGTTGGCGGGCAGACTGCAACGACCACGGTAGAGGCCCGCGAACGTTACGCCGTGAGCGTGCGTTACATGCGTGGCTATCGCAGCGATCTGCAATCGCTGGAGCGCGTGCTGGTGCAGATTCCGGGGGGCGCACAGGTGCCGATGGGCGAGTTGGCTACGCTCTCGATGCGCTCGGGACCGGGCATGATTCGCGACGAGAATGGGCGACTGAGCGGGTACGTGTTTGTCGATGTTGCGGGGCGCGACTTGGGGAGCTACGTCGCAGATGCGCAGCGCGCAGTGCAGGGACGGGTGAGCGTGCCTACGGGGTACCAGCTCATCTGGAGTGGCCAGTACGAATCGATTCAGCGCGTGCGTGAACGGATGAAGGTCGTTCTGCCAATCACAATCTTTGCTGTGTTTCTGCTGCTCTATGCCAACACCGGATCGATTGCCAAGACTTCGATCATCCTGCTGGCGGTTCCCTTCTCTGCCATTGGCGCGGTGTGGCTGCTTTACTGGATGGGCTACAACATGAGCGTCGCGGTGTGGGTAGGATTGATCGCGCTGCTTGGCGTGGATGCAGAAACCGCTGTGTTCATGCTGCTCTATCTTGACCTCTCATGCGCCGATGCCGCTGCGCGCGGGAAGCTATCCTCGTGGCCGCAGCTGCGCGAGGCCATTGAGCATGGAGCGGTGAAACGCCTGCGGCCAAAGGTGATGACCGTGGCTTGTATGATCTTCGGACTGTTGCCCATCCTATGGTCGAACGGCGCGGGCGCGGACGTGATGAAGCGCATTGCCGTGCCGCTGGTCGGCGGAATTGTTACTTCGTTCCTGATGGAACTGGTGGTGTATCCTCCGCTGTTCGCCATCTGGAAATGGAACTTTGAACTTCGCCCGGCATTGCGGCGGGCAGAGGTATTTTCAATAAACAGTTTGAACCCAACAGATACCGCAACACCCATTCAATAAGGAGAAAACCAGTGAAAAAGCTTTTTGCGTGCTCGATAATGTTCGCAGCTCTCTGCGCCATCCCCGTGATGGCCGCCACCACTACGTTAACCGGCGTGATCACCGATGACATGTGCGGCAAGACGCACACCATGATGCCCGGCAAGCCCGATGCAGACTGCGTCCGCGAATGTGTGAAGAGCGGCGCGAAGTTTGCCGTAATGTCGAACGGAAAGCTGGTTGTGCTGGCTGGAAAGAACTCTGAGCTCAGCGCCCTGGCCGGCAAGAAGGCAACCATCAGCGGCGAGCTAAAGGGCAACACTCTGAACGTAACCTCGGTGGCGGCAGCAAAGTAATTCGTGGCTTGACACTGCCTGAAGCTTCCGCTATCTTCTTAGTACTTACATGCGAATTACAAGCACATCCCGGACAGCAACAATGACAGGCACAATTATGTGCCTTACACCGGGCGCATGTGAGTTCCGCGAAGAGATCAGCTAAAACACACTGATTCGCACCCTTCCAGAACCCATCGTCCGGCGGACGATGGGTTCTTTGTTTGCGCGAAATGCTAAGGAGTTCGGAATGATTGTAATGAAATTTGGCGGCACTTCTGTCCAGGACGCGGCCGCCATTCGCCGAGTCGCCTCAATTGTGGCCTCCCGATTAGCCGAACAGCCGTTGGTGGTGGTAAGCGCGATGGGCGGAGTGACCGACAAACTGGTGCAGGTAGCCGACGCAGCAGCCCGCAGCGAGTTGAGTGCCGCACTCGGACTGCTGGATGGCATCCGGGTAAGGCATGTGACGGCCGCAGCGGACATCCTGCCCCAACAAGCGCAGGCGGCATTCACGGAGGAGCTTGAGGGCCGCATTGCCGAGGCTACTGCGCTGGCCGCACAGATCGCAGCCCAAGGCTCGGCTACTCCCGCACAGCATTCGCACATGCTGACCTTCGGCGAATTGCTCTCAAGCGTTCTGGTTGCAGCAGCCTTCGCAGGACTCGAAGTTCCCTCCGCTCACGCCGACTCCCGAAAGCTCATCGTCACCAACGCAAAGCACCCTGCCGCTGCTCCTCTCGCCAATCCTACCCGCACCAAACTTCTTGAAGTGATCCCCGCTCTGCTGGAGCAGAATCTCGTGCCGGTGCTCGGCGGCTTCATCGCATCCAGCGAGGCTGGTGAGATCACGACGCTTGGGCGCGGCGGCTCCGATTATTCCGCGGCCATCATCGGCGCAGCGCTGGATGCTGAGCGCATTGAGATCTGGACCGACGTGAGCGGCATTCTCACTACTGATCCACGCATCTGCCCGGCTGCGCGACGCATTGCCGAAATCAGTTTTCATGAGGCCGCCGAGCTTGCGTGTTTCGGCGCAAAGGTGCTGCATCCGGCCACGCTTCTTCCGGCCATCGAGCACAACATTCCCGTTGCGGTGCTCAATTCTCACAAGCCCACTGAGCCCGGCACCATCATTCGCGCTTCCGCCGCGCCCGGTCCGTCGGCATTCCGCGCCATCGCCGTCAAGCGAAACATCTCGGTGTTCAATGTCAGCGCGCCACGCAACGTTGGCTCGCTGCGCTTTCTGGATGATCTGTTCAGCCTGTTGCGATGGCATCATCTGCAAAGCGAGATTGTCGCCATCTCCGGAGCCAGCGCTTCCGTAGCCGTAGAGGGTAGTCGCGAACTGGTGAAGCTGACCTCAGAATTGGAAGCGTTGGGCGAGGTCGATTTTCAGCCAGGTATGGCAATCATCTGCCTGGTGGGAGAAGATATTCGTGGATGCATTGGCATTGCGTCTGAGGTTTTTGGCGTGCTCGCTGCCTCTGGAATTAACATTCGCATGATTGCCCAGGGATCGTCGGAAATCAGCGTGAGCTTTGTCATCGACGAGAAAGATGCCGTCAACGCTGTCACGCAACTGCATCGGCACCTGTTTGAGCAGGCCGCAGCAACGCCCTCACGCACGACTGTCGCCAGCCCGCGCAAGATCGCGCAGGCGTAAACAATTTCAGGCTTCACAACGATTGGAGAAATGGTTTGGCCACTACTACTGCAATTGATCATCATTCCTCTGTGCCGAGTCCTGTACTGAAGGTTGCCATCCTCGGATTCGGCACGGTCGGGAGCGCCGTTGCGCGCATTCTAAGCGATCAGCCCGAGCACTTTCCTCTTCGCCTGACTGAAGTTTTCAACCGCAATGTGGAGCGCAAGCGCGTGGACTGGCTGAACGGCGATGTTCGCTGGTCTAGCGACGTGGAGCAGGTGCTTGCCTCCGATGCGGACATCATTGTGGAACTGGTCGGCGGCATCGATCCCGCGCACGCCTGGGTTGAGAGTGCATTGCAGGCAGGGAAATCGGTGGTTACGGCTAACAAGAAACTGATCGCGCAACACGGGCCGCAGCTTTCCGAACTGGCACACGCGCATGGCGGGGTGCTCTCTTTCGGAGCTTCGGTGGCGGGTGGTGTCCCGGTCATTGATGCACTGCAGGAAGGGCTTGCAGGAGACCATCTTTACAAGGTCTGTGGCATTCTGAATGGAACCTGCAACTACATTCTCACCAAGGTTGAGCACGAAGGCATCTCATTTGACTCTGCACTCAAAGGCGCGCAGGTTGCGGGCTTTGCAGAGGCCGATCCCACGGACGACGTCGATGGTTATGACGCTCGCGCGAAGCTGGTGATTCTTTCTCGCATCGGACTGAAAGCAATTGTGCAGCCGGAGCAGGTATCCTGCGGCTCCATTCGCAATATCGATGCGGTGGATTTCATTTACTCGCACGAACTCGGATGCACGATTCGCCAGATCTCGCGCGCCGAACGTCGCGACGGACGCATCTACGCATCGGTGCAGCCTGCGCTCGTTCCTATCGAGTCGCACATGGCGCACATTACCGGCAGCCTGAACCTTGTGCTGTCGAGCGGCAAATATGGCGGACAGACCGCATTCAGCGGACACGGCGCGGGTGGTCACTCCACGGCGGTGGCGGTGGTGAGCGATCTGCTGGACATTGCACGCGGTCGTCTGGGTGATAATACGCGGCCACAGGTTGCGGCCGATGTGCTGCCGGTAAGCGGAAACTTTGCCGACAAGTATTACCTGCGATTCACGGTGCGCGATCGCCCCGGCATTGTGGCGGCAATTGCCAGCGCAATGGCCGCACACAGTATCAACATAGATGCACTGCTGCAGAAGCCGGGCTTCGACAAGGACGCGCTACCATTCGTAGTCACGCTGGAGAAATGCACCTTCGAGCAGCTGGACGCCGCTATGCACGACATTCGCAAACTAGACTTCCTTGTCCACGAACCACTGACGATGCCGATTCTCTCCAAGGAGCTGTGATGCGCCTTCGCTGCTTTGATCCGAAATGCGCGGCCACCTTTGAGTTGCACGCGCCCGAACTTGCCTGTCCCCGGTGCGGCGAACTGCTTGAGGTCGATGTCGATCTCACGTCAGTGGACGCCTCGGCGCTGAAGGAGCTGTGGAGTGAACGCCGCAAGTCACGCGATCCCCGCGATATCAGCGGCGTCTGGCGCTATCGCGAATTTCTGCCGGAGTACAAGGCGAATGAAGTCGTCACGCTCGGCGAAGGCAATACTCCGCTCGTGCGGGGACGCAAGACCGCGGATTGGGCTAGCGTGGACGATCTGCAGTTCAAGCATCTTGGATGGAACCCGACTGGCTGCTTCAAAGATTTGGGGATGACCGTGGGGATGACGGAAGCGCTGCACACCGGAGCGAAGGTTGTTGCGTGCGCGTCCACGGGAAACACTGCTGCGTCGCTTGCAGCCTACGCAGCACGGGCCGGAATCATTGGCCGCGTTTATCTACCCGCTGGGCAGGTTTCGCTGAACAAGCTTGCGCAGGCGCTCGACTTTGGCGCTGAGGTAGTGGAGATTGAAGGAAGTTTTGACGATGCGCTCAATATGCTGCTCGCGAAAACCAGCGAGGGCATTTACTTCCTGAACTCGATCAACCCCTTCCGCATTGAAGGTCAGAAGACGACGATGTTCGAGTTGCTCGACCAGCTTGATTGGAAAGCTCCGGACTACCTCGTGGTGCCGGGTGGCAATCTGGGCAACTCTGCGGCCTTCGCTAAAGCGTTCGATGAGCTGTTGCGATTCGGCTTCATTGACCGTGCACCGCACATGATCGTTGTGCAGGCGGCGGGGGCAAATCCATTCGCGCAACTTTGGCGTGATCAGGCGGAGGAACTTACTCCCGTCGCCGAGCCGGAAACGGTCGCAACAGCAATTCGCATCGGGAATCCGCGCTCATGGAGAAAATCACTGCGCGGCGTACGCAACACCGGGGGAGAGATTCTGGACGTCACCGACGAGGAGATTGGCGAGGCGAAAGCCGTGATTGGCCGCGACGGCATCGGCTGTGAGCCCGCTTCGGCCGCAACTCTCGCTGGACTCCGAAAGCTGCGCAAGGCCAATCGCATTCCGCCCGAAGCCAGCGTGGTGGCCATTCTTACCGGACACGTGTTGAAAGATACGAACTTCATCATCCAGGCTCACCAGCGGGAGGAAGCACATGCTCACTAACGAAGATGAAATCGTCATACGGGTGCCGGGCTCGATTGCGAATCTCGGACCGGGCTTCGATACGCTCGCGGTCGCCGTTCAGCTCTACCTCACCTTGCACGTGCGTCCCGCCGCGGGTGAGGGGAGCCTGCACTTCACGTTTGTGAATCAGCACCTGGAGGGCGAGAACTATATTGAGCGCTCGTTCCGCTACATCGCCGCCAAGCACGGTTTCCCGATTCCATCGCTCGACATCCAGGTGCAGAGCGACATTCCGATGAAGGGCGGGCTCGGCAGCAGTGCAGCCGCCACCGTGGCGGGGCTGCGACTGTTTGAGGCCGTCGCAGGCCAACTCGACGAGCAGGAACTGCTGACCACCGCGTGCGAGTTGGAGGGCCATCCTGACAACATCGCCGCTGCGTTGCTCGGCGGACTCACCGTAAGTTGTGAGGTTCCTGGAGCATTGCGCGTGCTGCGTGCCACTTGGCCAGAGTCGCTCGCCATCGTTGTAGTGACGCCGCAGCTGCATCTGGCCACCACGGCATCGCGCGCCGTACTGCCAGAAATGATCTCGCGCGGCGATGCCATCTTCAACGTGCAGCGTGTCGCTTTCCTGCTGGAAGCCTTGCGTTCCGGGGATTTTGCGCTGCTGCGCGAAGCCCTGGAAGATCGCCTGCACCAGCCCTATCGCGCCTCCATCGTCCCCGGCTTGCAGGAGGCACTCGACTTGCGACACCCCAGCCTGCTCGGAGTTTGTCTCAGCGGCGCCGGACCTTCGATTGTCGCCATGGCACAGCAGCATCTCGACGAAATTACCGAGCTTCTTTCGAATATTTACATTCGTAAATCCATTCCCTTCTGTGTCCGAACGTTGCAGGTACATCCGACTCACGGCAAAGCTGCGGTGCAGGCGCGCACTTGTTGTGTGGAATCCGCCGGAAGTTGGAGCGCCTAACGGCGCTCATGAACTTCACTCGCAAACAAAGAAGACGGCCCGTGAGCCGTCTTCTTTGTTTGCGACGAAGCGCAGGTTATGCGTTGGCAGCCTTGGCAGCGCTGAGGTAGGCATCCACGCTCACGGCAGTCTTGCGTCCTTCAGCAATGGCCCACACAACCAGCGACTGTCCGCGACGCATATCGCCGGCGGCAAAGACTCCCTGCACCGACGTCATGTTCTGATCGTCAGTGGCAACATTGCCGCGTCCATCAAGAGCGACGCCCAGTTGATCCAGCATTCCGGAGCGCACTGGCCCCGTGAATCCCATGGCGAGCAGCACAAGGTCCGCCTCAATCACGGTTTCCGTTCCGGCGACGGGTTCAAACTTGGGCGGCGCGCCTACCTGAACGGCGTGCAAGCGAGTCACGTTGCCGTCGGCATCGCCCTCAAAGCGCACAGTTCCGAGGCTCCACTCACGCGTGCCACCTTCTTCATGCGAGCTTTCGGTGCGCAGTTGCAGCGGCCACAGCGGCCACGGCGTCTGCTCGGCACGCGTCTCAGGAGGCTTCGGCATAATCTCAAACTGGCGCACGCTGGCAGCACCCTGACGAAGACTGGTGCCAAGGCAATCCGCGCCTGTGTCGCCGCCACCGATGATGACGACTCTCTTGTCTTTCGCGAGAATCGTAAGCTCGGGCGGCACTGTGTCTCCGAGCACGCGCTTGGTTTGCTGAGGCAGAAACTCCATGGCGAAATGGATGCCCTTGAGTTCGCGCCCAGGCACAGTCAAATCGCGCGGCGCTTCCGAGCCACCGGCAAGCACGATGGCGTCAAACTGCTTGCGCAGATCCTGTACGTCCACGTTCACGCCGATGTGCGCGTTGGTTACGAACTTCACGCCCTCGGCCTCCATCTGTGCGAGACGGCGATCAATGACGTGCTTCTCGAGTTTGAAATTTGGAATGCCATAGCGCAGGAGTCCGCCGATGCGGTCGGCTTTTTCGTACACAGTCACATCGTGCCCCGCGCGGCACAACTGCTGCGCCGCTGCAAGGCCCGCTGGGCCTGAGCCGATCACCGCTACCTTCTTGCCGCTCTTCTCGCTGGGAGGCTCAGGAGCGATCCACCCTTCGTCCCAGCCACGCTCGACGATTGTCTTTTCAATCTGCTTGATGGTAACTGGAGGCTGGTTGATACCAAGCACGCACGCGGCCTCGCATGGTGCGGGGCAAATGCGTCCCGTAAACTCGGGAAAGTTGTTCGTCGCATGCAAGCGGCGCACGGCTTCTTCCCAACGTCCGTGATAGACCAGATCGTTCCAGTCAGGAATGTGGTTGTTCACAGGACATCCGCTGTGGCAGAAAGGGACGCCGCACTCCATGCAACGCGCACCCTGCTGCTGCAAACTTGCCTGCGGAAAATCCTGATAAATCTCGAACCAGTCCTTAACGCGTTCTTCCGTTGCGCGTCGCGAAGGCAATGCTCTTTCAAATTCCAGGAATCCAGTTGGCTTACCCACGCTGCACCTCCGCGGCTGCCGCAACAGCCATCTCACGCCATCCTGTATATTGCGTTTGCCTGCGCTCCACGCCCATCACGCGCTTCAACTCGTGCGGATACACCTTGATAAAATGCGACAGCACGGAGGTCCAGTTCGCAAGAATCCTCTTAGCCTGCGGACTCCCGGTGCGCCTTGCGTGTTCTTCCACCAAGGCAGTCAGGATGCGAACATCCTCTGCTCCCATCAATGGCTCGAGGTCCACTGATGCGAGGTTGCAGCTCTTCTCGGAGAAGTCACCGCGCTCGTCATAAACGTATGCGATGCCTCCGCTCATGCCCGCAGCAAAGTTCCTGCCGCAAGGGCCGAGCACAACCACCACACCCTTTGTCATGTATTCGCAGCCGTGATCGCCAACGCCCTCCACCACGGCGGTAGCCCCGGAGTTTCGAACGGCGAAACGTTCACCAGCCACGCCGCTGAAATAGGCTTCGCCGGTTGTAGCACCGTAGAGCACAACGTTGCCGACGATGATGTTTTCTTCCGGCCTGAACCGAGCCGCACGCGGAGGATAAACGACAATGCGCCCGCCTGAGAGTCCTTTGCCAACGTAATCATTGGCTTCACCCTCGAGAGTCATGGTGATTCCCTTGGCGAGGAATGCGCCAAAGCTTTGCCCTGCAGAACCATTGAACCGCAGATGAATCGTCTCATCGGGCAGGCCTTCTTCGCCGAAGCGCCGCGCGACTTCGCCACTCAACATGGTTCCCACCGAGCGATGCACGTTCTTGATTTTGAACGAGACGTCGACCGGCTTCGCCTCATCCAGCGCGGGAGAAACGGCGGTCAGCAACTCGTGATCAAGCGCCTGTTCCAATCCGTGATCCTGCTTGTGTATGCAATGGCGCGCAACGCGAGTCGGCAGTGCGGGCGAGTACAGAATGGTTGAGAGGTCGATGCCCTTCGCCTTCCAGTGATCGCTCGCAAGTCTCGCTTCAAGGCGATCCACACGTCCCACCATCTCATCAAAGGTGCGGAAGCCGAGACGCGCCATGTATCCGCGAACTTGCTCAGCGAGGAAGAAGAAGAAGTTGACGACGTGCTCGGGCTGGCCTGCGAAGCGCGCGCGCAACACGGGGTCTTGCGTGGCGATTCCCACAGGACAGGTGTTGAGATGGCACTTGCGCATCATGATGCAGCCGAGCGCAACCAACGGCGTGGTGGCGAATCCGAACTCTTCCGCTCCGAGTAGCGCGGCAATTACCACGTCGCGTCCGGTCTGGAGTTTCCCGTCGGTCTGCACGCGGATGCGACTGCGCAGATCGTTGAGCAACAGCACCTGCTGCGCCTCTGCCAATCCAAGCTCCCACGGAATGCCCGCGTGTTTGATGGAACTGAGCGGCGATGCGCCAGTGCCTCCGCTGTCTCCGCTAATGAGGACAACATCGGCATGTGCCTTGGCAACACCGGCTGCCACCGTACCTACGCCCACTTCCGAGACCAGCTTCACGCTGATGCGCGCTTGCGGATTCACGTTCTTCAGGTCGTAGATCAACTGCGCAAGATCTTCAATTGAGTAGATGTCGTGATGCGGCGGCGGCGAGATCAGCGTTACACCCGGCGTAGAGTGCCGCAGCTTCGCGATGATTTCGTCAACCTTGTGTCCGGGCAACTGTCCACCCTCACCAGGCTTTGCGCCCTGCGCCATCTTGATCTGTAACTCGTCGGCGTTCACCAGGTAATTCGCAGTGACGCCGAATCTCGCTGAGGCCACCTGCTTCACCGAACTGCGCCGCAAATCGCCGGATGCGTCGGGCTTAAAGCGCGCGGCGTCTTCGCCGCCTTCACCGGTGTTGCTGCGGCCGCCAATGCGATTCATGGCGATTGCCAGCGTCTCGTGCGCTTCTTTGCTGATGGAGCCGTATGACATTGCGCCAGTCGCAAAGCGCTTTACGATCTCCTTCGCTGACTCGACTTCCTCAAGCGGAATGGGATGCTCCAACTCTTTTAACTTCAGCAGGCCGCGCAGCGTGCAGAGCTGCTTGTTCTGAGTGTCGATGAGGTCGGTATATTCATCAAAAGTCTTCTGGCTGTTCTGCCGGACCGAGTGTTGCAGCTTGCTGATGGTCTGCGGATTCAGCAGGTGATACTCGCCATCCACGCGATGCCGGTAGGAGCCGCCGATCTGCAATTCCAGCTCGGAGGAAGTGCGCGGCCGGAATCCATGCTCATGACGCAAAACGGATTCCCGGGCGATCACATCCAGTCCCACTCCCTCAATGCGGGAGACGGTGCCGGAGAAATACTCGCGAACGAGTTCGCGGCTCAGGCCGATAGCTTCAAAGACCTGCGCTCCCCGATAGCTCTGCAAGGTGGAAATGCCCATTTTCGAAAAGGTCTTCAGCAATCCCTTGTTGATCGCTTTGACGAAATTCTTGCAAGCCTTTTCCGCAGTGATCTCGGGTGGCAGCATCCCACGCGCGACCATGTCATCCAAAGTTTCAATCGCGAGATACGGATTCACCGCGCTGGCGCCGTAACCGATCAGCAGCGCGAAGTGCATTACCTCACGCGGCTCGCCGCTCTCAATAAGCAATGCAATCTTGGTACGCGAGCCTTCCTTCACAAGATGGTTGTGCACAGCGGCCAGGGCGAGCAGCGAAGGGATAGGCGCGTATTCTTTGTCCACGCCGCGATCAGAGAGGATCAGCAATGTGTAGCCCGATTCCACGGCCAACGAGGCGCGACGGCAAAGACCGTCAAGCCCGCGCTTTAAACCCTGTCCATCTTCCTCAACACGGAAAGCCGCGGAGAGCGTGGTGGCCAGCAGGTCGCCACTCGATACCCGGCGCAGCTTCTCGAGATCGCGGTTGGTGAGCACCGGCTGCGGCAACTTGAGGGTGTGGCAGTTCAGCGGCGTCTCGTCGAGAATGTTGCGCTCGGTTCCAATGTAGCTGGTCAGCGACATCAGCAGGTCTTCGCGAATCGGATCGATGGGCGGATTGGTGACCTGCGCAAACAACTGCTTGAAGTAGTTGAAGAGAAGCTGCGGCTGGTCAGAAAGACAGGCCAGTGGCGTGTCTGCACCCATGGAACCGGTGGGCTCTTCACCATTGCGCGCCATCGGTTCAAGAATGATCTTGAGATCTTCCTCGGTGTAGCCGAAGACGCGCTGGCGAGCGATGATCGTCTCGTGGCTCGGGCTGTGGACGCGCGTTGGCTCGGGCAGCTGCTCGAGCGTGACCTGATTTTGTTTGATCCACTCGGCGTAAGGCTGGCGCGCGCTGAGCTTTCCCTTAATCTCGTCGTCGCTGATGATTCGCCCTGCGACCGTATCCACCAGGAACATGCGGCCAGGCTGGAGGCGGCCCTTGTACTTCACGCGCTCGGGCGAAAACTCCAGAACTCCGGCTTCGGAGGCAAGCACAACGAGATCATCGGTGGTCACAACATAGCGACCGGGACGCAGACCGTTGCGGTCCAACGTTGCGCCAATCACGCGGCCATCGGTGAAAGCCATCGACGCAGGACCATCCCAAGGCTCCATGAGTGAGGCGTGGTACTCGTAGAATGCGCGCTTGCCGGGATCCATGTGCGGATTACGCGACCACGCTTCTGGAATCAGCATGGCCATGACGTGCGGCAACTCGCGTCCGGAGTGCAGCAGCAACTCCACGGCGTTGTCGAGCGAGCCAGAGTCGCTGAGGCCGGGCGTAATGATCGGGAATACCTTCTTCAGGTCTTCGCCAAAGAGCGGAGACTCCAGCAGACGCTGGCGGGCATTCATCCAGATCACATTACCTTTGACCGTATTGATTTCACCGTTGTGCGCGACGTGACGATAAGGGTGAGCCAGCGGCCAGCTCGGAAAGGTGTTGGTGGAGAAACGCTGGTGCACAAGACAGAGCGCACTCTTGACCAGTGGATCGCTCAACTCCGGGTAGAACTTGGTGATCTGAGGTGCCAGCAGCAATCCCTTGTAGACGATGGTGCGACAGGAGAGAGAGGGAATGTAGAAGTTGCTGCGGCCTTCGATTTCGGCGTGCGCAATTTCATTTTCGATACGGCGGCGGATGATGTAGAGCTTTCTCTCGAATGCGGCCTCTTCCAGGGGCGTCGGAGTCTTGAGAAATACCTGCTCGATGTAAGGCTGCGAGCCGCGAGCGACGCGACCGATGGCAGAGCCGTCGACTGGGGTATCGCGCCAGCCAAGGACCTCGAGGCCCTCTTCCTGGCTGATCTTTTCAACCACGCCCTCACACTGCAGACGCTCCAACTTTCCGACCGGGAGGAAGACCATGCCGATTGCGTATCCGCCGGGCTCAGGAAGCGCAATGCCCTGGGTGGCGCACTCGCGCACAAAATACTCGTGCGGAATCTGGATCAGAACACCAGCGCCATCGCCTGTTTCGGGATCGCAGCCGCAAGCTCCGCGATGTTCGAGGTGGGTAAGTACCTCGATTCCCTTCTCCACGATCGCGTGGCTTTTCTCGCCACGAATGCTGGCCACAAAGCCGAGGCCGCAGGCATCATGTTCATTCGCTGGATCATAGAGACCCTGCGCTGGCGGCAGTCCGCCGGCTTGCTGGTGTTGATGATCCGAGTCGTTCATTCCCTGGTCGTCTCGCATTGCTCTCCCGTGTGCGGTGCGCATCTGGAAATGCGCGGAAACATGAGCTAAAAACACGAAGCCCGCCTGATTTGAGTTTGGCGGGTGAGTAGTACTCGGGCTGATTAAGATTGCCTGATTCTATCCCCCGCTGCCGGTGGTAATTCGCTTGGGTACGCAGGTTGTGCGTGTGGCAAGCGATGCCGGTGTTGTAAGCGAGGCTGTAGCCATGTGAGTCATGATTGGTAATCAAGATTACCGGGAAACGCTTTCAGAGTCAACGGGGATGGCGGTTTCAGCGGTTATTTTGCACGACGCGGCCGTCAGATTCGCTCCAGATCGCGCCAGGACAGAAAATCAACGATGTACCGATCGTGTAATCGTTTGGGAACAGGAGTTTACAAAGTGGATAATGGTTGTGCGGTGAGCCCAACCATTGCCCTGAGAATCAACAGATGCAGGGTAATGTTCACTTGCTGGTTTATAGTTTGCCAGTTAATCCTTTGATCCCCCTCCTGAAATGGGGCGAGATCACACAGGAATGTGATACTATGCAAGCAGTATCTCGCGAAGTTGGATGCGCGATTCTGAGTTGACCCCGCCGAGCAGCAACTGCGATTCGATCTCAAAATCTCCTCCCGACAGAAAATTGCAGGATATGTGTTTCCGCGCGCACACATCCAACTCGCGCGCACAGTTAAGAAGAGAGAAGAAGAAAACCACAGAATGAGTACATTTCAAGAAATGCCGCTTCAGGCGCAACTACAACAGGCGCTGGCGGCAAGCAAGTTTGTAAACCCTACCCCAGTACAGATGCAGGCGATTCCGCCGGCCCTAGATGGCGATGATGTAATCGCGACCGCGCAAACGGGAACCGGCAAAACGCTGGCTTTCCTGATCCCCGTGATGGAGATGCTTGCGCAGGTGCCCCCCGGAAAAATTAACGCCCTCGTGCTCGTGCCTACCCGCGAGCTTGCCATCCAGATTCATGAGCAGTACGAAGCACTGCGGAACAAGAAGAATCCTCCGGCCGCGCTGGTTATTGGCGGATTGAGCGAGAAGGTCCAAATCCGCGCACTGCGCGCGGGAGCACGGATTGTAGTTGCAACTCCGGGCCGTCTTGAAGATTACATGCGGCGCAAGATTGTTGATCTCCGTTTTGTCTGCACCTTAGTGATGGACGAAGTGGACCGCATGCTGGACATGGGCTTTTTGCCCGCCATTACGCGCATCCTGGCTGCGCTTCCGAAAGACCGCCAGACTCTGTGCTACTCGGCAACCCTGGAGAAGTCAGTACAGGGATTGTTGCTGAAGTGCACCCGCGATGCGGTTCGCATCTCGATTGGAAACGTTCTGAAGCCGAATGAGTCGGTTCAGTTGCAGGCTTATGAAGTTCCGCTGATGCAGAAGGGCACGGTTCTTCGCGAACTGCTCTATGCCGAAAGCGGCAAGACCCTGATCTTTGCCCGCACCAAGCGTGGCACGGAGCGGTTGGCCAAGGATCTGGTGCGCGATGGTTTCTCCGCATCGATGATTCACGGCGATCGCACCCAGAGCCAGCGTTCGGCTGCACTGGCAGGCTTTGAAGCAGGACGCATTCAGGTGCTGGTGGCGACCGACGTGGCAGCCAGAGGCATTCACGTGGGCGACGTGGCACACGTGGTGAACTACGATCTGCCGGCCATTCCCGAGGATTTCATCCATCGTGTAGGCCGTACGGGACGGGCGGGCCACACGGGCCGCGCGACCTCGATTGTAAGCGGCGCGGAGATGATTGAGCTTCGCCGTTTTGAGCGCACGCTCAAGCTGCGGATCGAGCGCATGGAACTTGCCAAGACGAGGACGGTAGCTCCGGTGAACATGCCGATTCCGATCTCGCTGGGCCGGAGAAACACGAACACGCTGAAGTCGCGCACGCTAAACAGCCTGCCGGGCGAAGTGTTCGCGTAAACATTCGTATTGAAAACGCCAGAGGCTCTCGCCTCTGGCGTTTTTGTTTGGGGCAAAGAACTACCCCCACCCGGGCCAGCTTCATTTTGCGGCGCTGAATTTTGTCCATGGGTGGGCGTCCAAGTCTCGCTGGAGATCTTTTTGCCAGGCGAACTCTGGGTGCGCGGTGAGGTGGAGAGCGGGCTTGAAGTTGAGACCGCAGGCATGTCCGGCAGCACCGTAGAAGCTCATTTCCTTGATCATGGCGGCGTCGGCTACTTTGTTCTGGACAGCTCCGGCGGTGCCGTAGGGTTCGACCCAGCCGGGGTAGCCGCGCGCAGAGAGTTCGACGTGGCCGTCTAGAGTGCGCTCGCTGGGCTCTTCCTTCTTTTCGTAGGTGTCGTAGTGATCGCCGAGGAAGCGTTCGGCGGCGGCGGTGTCTATCTTTCCCTTGTTCTCAGAGATGAGCTGTCCCCAGCGGACGCGGCGCGCGGCCGAGCTCTGGCTCATGTCGTTGACGTCGTAATTGGTTTCTTCCTTGATGAGCTTGGGATTGATGGGATAGTTGGCGCCGACGAAGACGCCGTCGGTGCTGCGCTCGAGCGTGACGTTCTTGAGGCCGAGCTCGAGACGCGCGATCTCGTTGTGCGTGGCGTCGGCGATGAGCCAGGTGTTGGCGTATCCGCCGTTGTTGCCTTCCTTCATGATGCGCGCGAAATCGTCAATGGAAGCCGAGTACTGAGCGGCCTTGCGGGCGCGGACGAACTCCGGGATGCCGGCGGGATCGTAACCGCTGAAGTGGCCGATTGTGGTTTCGGTGATTGCAATGCCTGCGGAGTTGATGACGAAATCGTCGGCACTGTGGATGATGCCGGGAATGCCATCCATGATGACGCGGTAGCCGTGGGCGGGAGCGATGTCATAGACGATGGTCCAGCGCTCACCTTCGAGATAGCTGGACCAGTTGTTGTGAGCGATGACGACCTTGCCATCCTTGGTGTAGCTGCCGATGGCGACGAATGCGCTGCAATGCTCGGCTACATTCCTGGGCGAGGAGGCGACGGCGTGCTGCTGGTCATACTGCTTGACGTAGTAGTCCCACTCGAGAAGAGCGTTCATGGCGACAACGTCCCAGAGGTCTAGAGTGATGCCGTGGGCGCGAGCTCCGTCGGCGACGCCCTGGAGTTCTTCACGATACTCGGCCTCGATGTGAGGCCACATCATTTGCTCGGCGGCATGGCGAAAGAAAGCCCAGTCTTTCTTGTTGCTGCGCGCTGTTTCAAGCTGCGCGACCTTGAGCATGTCCGCGACTTCAGGTGCGAGGAGATACCCGTTCTGGAAGCCGACCTGATGGGGCGTGCCTTCGAGATGAACGTAGGTCCAACCGTTTTTCGGCGCCAAGCGGTAGGAGCCCTTGAGTTCCGCCTCTGCGCTCCGGGCGGGCTTGGCGAAAAGAGCGGCGGTGGACAGCACGAGGAAACCAGTCAGCACGACGAAAGCTCTGCGCATTGGAAAAACTCTCCTGAGAGAAGCTGTGAAGATCATATAGATGCGGGGACAGCGATTAGGGAGCAGAAGCAAAGATGACAGCCCAACTAGCGCACCATCCAAAATTGGGAGCGGTCTATCGAGTCTTTGAACTACCCCACCCTAAGCCAACAGAGGGCTCAGGATGGGGCACCCGGTTTGAATAGCCCGCTGGCTACGGGTTGAGAGCTTTGGATCGCGCGGAAAATTTGTAAGGGGCGGGGGTCCTTCGCTGCGCTCAGGATGACACTCCTGAAACAAGAGCAGCGGCAGGACAAGCAAGAACAAAACCGCAAGGCAACCGAAAAACAAGTCCAACATCGACTACCCCACCCTAAGCCAACAGAGGGCTCAGGATGGGGCACCCTTGAGGGTATTGATTATTGGGCGGTCCAGCCACCGTCGACCGGGATCATGGCGCCGGTGATGTTCTGGGCGGCTTCCGAGCTGAGGAAGACGGCGAGAGCGCCTATGTTCTCCACGGTGGTGAAGCGCAACGAGGGCTGCTTTTCAGCAAGCAGGTTGTGCTTGGCGGTCTGGACATCGATGTGCTCTTTTGCGGCACGGTCATCAATCTGCTTCTGGACAAGAGGCGTCAGCACCCAGCCAGGACAAATGGCGTTGCAGGTGATTCCGCTGGTAGCGGTCTCCAGGGCAACGGTCTTAGTGATGCCTACGATTCCGTGCTTGGCAGCGACGTAGGCGACCTTGTTGGCGGAGGCGACGAGGCCGTGGGTGGAGGCGGTATTGATGAGGCGTCCCCAGCCGCGCTTCTTCATGCCGGGCAGAGCTGCCCGGATGGTGAAAAATGCCGACGAAAGATTGATGGCGATGATCTGATTCCACTTCTCAATTGGGAACTCATCGATGGGAGCCACGAACTGGACGCCAGCGTTGTTCACCAGAATGTCCACGCCACCAAGGCGCTTTTCGGCGTCCCGAATTAAGGCCTCGCACTCGTCCGACTTGGAAAGATCGGCAGGATTGTAGAAGACCTGTACACCGTGCTTGGCAGCCAGTTCCGCGCGAAGCTTCTCAATTGCGGCGGCGTCTCCAAAACCGTTGAGCATGATGTTGGCGCCCTCGGCTGCGAGTGCGCGGGCGACTCCTTCGCCAATGCCGCTGGTAGACCCGGTTACAACTGCGTTGCGACCTTTCAACATACCGTCCTCCTCTTTAAGGTGTTGCCTGTTTGGAGCATCCTCCAGCCGTCTCCTGACTACGCAAACGACTGGTTCAATAAGGATCTGAAGTTATATGCCTGTTTACGGGCGTGGATTACTTTATACTGTTTGAAGGCCCGTCGAAAATAATTTCTCTTGATGGATTCTCTCAATATGGCATGGGTGGCAAACCTGGTATTGTGGGCGGCCGTGATTGGGGTGCTGACCTCAACGGGCTACCTCTTTCTGCTGCTGTTTGCGACTGTGCGGTTCCGGCTGCGACAAGGCCGGACGAAGGCTCCTGAAGGAGCGATGCCACCGGCAACCATGATGAAACCGCTCTGCGGTATGGAGCCGGGACTGGAAGCCCACCTCGAAAGCTTTTTCCTGCAGGATTATCCCCAGTTCGAAATTTTATTTGGTACTCGCAATGATCGCGACCCCGCGCTGGAAGTAGTGCGGCGACTGTGCGCGCGTTATCCGGAAGTGCGGGTACGGACGGTTTATTCCGGTGAGCCGGACAGTCCGAACGCCAAGGTATGCACGCTGCGCAAAATGTTTCGCGCGGCGGCCTACGAACACGTGGTGATCAGCGACAGCGATGTGGGCGTGGATCCCGACTACCTGCGCCGGGTGATCGCTCCCCTGCGGGACGAACGGACCGGGCTGACGATGTGTCTGTATCGCGGGGTCTCGACGGGCGGGCTGTGGGCTGGCCTGGAGGCGCTGGGCATGTCGGTGGAAATGACGGCGGGCGTGCTGGCGGCGGCCTCGATGGGCGAAGTGGATTTTGCGCTGGGACCGACGATGGCCACGCGGCGCTCGGTGGTACATGAGATCGGCGGCATCGGCGCGCTGGCCGACTACTGCGCCGACGACTACGTGCTGGGCAATCTGGTGGCGAAGTCAGGGCTCAAGGTGGAGATCAGCGACAAGGTGATCGACCACTACGTGGTGAATCGTTCGTTCTGGTCCTCCATGCAACACCAGATGCGCTGGATGCTGAGCACGCGGTTCTCGATTCCGGTGGGCCACGCCAGTTCGGTGCTGGGCTTTGCGGTTCCGTTTGGCGTGCTGGCGGCATTGGCTGGATGGCTGGGCGGGCATGCGGAGCTAGGCCTGGCGCTGCTGGGTTGGACGATCGTCAACCGCATGGCAATGTCCGTGGCAGTGGGCTGGGGCGTGGTGCGCGACCGGAGAGCCCTGACATGGTGCTGGCTCTATCCGGTGCGTGACCTGATGGGCTTTGTCTTCTGGCTGGCCAGCTACACGGGAAATACGGTGGACTGGCGTGGCGAGCGCTACAGACTCGTTCACGGCGGATTGATGGTGCGTGAGGGCGGCGCCACCCTGCCAGCCCCCGAGCCCGAGGAAGAATCAGTTGTGGTTGGTGTAGACGACCTTTCCTGAACTTTCAGCGAAGATCAATTTGTTGGCCCCTAACAGTTCATCCACCTTCTTGTGCTGTTCGTCCGGAACAAAGAGAAAGACCCTCGTGCCGGAGTTCCAGAGTTGTAGCAAGTCCTCATCCTTCAAGAAAATGTGCGGCGCGTCAGGGAATGTGGAACCAAACCACATGGACGTGGTGTTTCCATTCACCAACTCGACAGGATGATTCAGATAGAAGACGAGCGAGGACCCGAGGGCCTGATCTCCGTAGATGAGGACCTTGTCCTGCGGCTGCAATACGGTCTCAATGCGCTGGGAGAGCACGTGCGAGCTCAGGTAGGGGTCGAAGCGGATGAGCGCGACGTGGGCCGCTATGAGAAAGACGGTAGTGCTGACGGCCAGTGCCCAGATGCTGGCAGAGTTCTTACGCCGGATGCGGAGGATGATTTCCGCGAGCGAACCGAGGACCAAGGCGAGGACGGCCAGGATGGCCGGGAAGCGAAGCGCGGCGAAAGACTTGCCCGTGAGATCTAGGATGTGGCCCATGGAGAGCGTGTAGTTGTCGGCGTTGGTCTGCGCCAACACGTCTCCGATATCGGGCACGAAAGGCACGTTGCGCGAGGACCAGAGGCCTCCAATGAGAACGGCTGCGAAGGCGAGACGGATGGCGACGCTGACGGCCGAGGTGGTCAGCAACCAGCGCCGTCGGTTCTGCTGCTCCTCTCCGGCGACCGACGCCGCGATCAGCATCAGCAGAGGCATGTAGGCCGGGAAGGTGTAGTACTCCTGGTTGGTGGAGAGGGCGAAGAACAGCAAAGTGACGGATGCCCAGAGGATGCAGATCCAACGAGTGCGCGAGCGGAAGTCGAGCTTGACGCTCTGCGAGCTGGCAGCCTGGTACGCGGTAATAGACGCCGATCCGACTGACGCGCTCGGGCGCATTTCCGTCCACATGCGGCGGACGGCGAGAGGAACATAGAGGCTCCAGGGGAAGAGCCAGATGAGGTGCAAGGCCCAATAGAGATAGGCGGGCTGCTTGTTGTAGTCACGGGGAATGCGCTTGCCGAGGAATCGCAGGACGTGCTCGTTGATGAAGTAAAACCAGAGGAATCCGTGATGCTGCGGCGTGCCGGGGTTGCGGAGTCCGGCGAGGATATGCCAGGGCGCAGCGATGGCGAAAAACAGCAGCAGGCCGGTGAAGAGATGGAACTCACGCCAGCGACGCCACTCTCCGGTGATAGCCAGATAGACGATCAAGGTCGCGCCAATCACAACGAGGGCGAGGAGTCCCTTGGTGAGCACGGCAAGGCCAAGCAATACGTACCCGCCATACCAGTAGCCGCGCTGGTTGGGGCGATCGAGGGCGGAGACCAGGCAGTAGAAGGCAGTGGCGATGAGCAGGCTGAGGATGGCTTCCGGAATGAGGACGCGGGTGAAAAGAAAATAGCCGACGCCAGTGGCGATGAAGAGCCCGGTGTAGATTCCGGCGCGGGGGCCGAAGGCGCGGGTACCCCAGTGAACGCCGAGCAGCAAGAGCAAGAACATGGCGAGCACGCTGGGCACATGGGTGGCGAACTCGGTGTAACCGAGGACACGGAAGCATCCGGCGACGAGCCAGTACATGAGGGGCGCTTTTTCAAGGTAGCGCACGCCATTGATGTGGAGGGTGACAAAGTCGCCGCGAGTAAGCATTTCGCGGGCGGCCACTGCGTGTGAGGTATCCACATCGTCCTGCAGGGCGGGTGAGAAAGCTGAGCCGAGATAGACGGCCAGAAAGAGTACGATGACCGCGGCAAGCGCGAGCCTGCGCGAAGAACGATTCGCTAGATCCAAGTCACAATTTCCTTAATCGGTGTCACCTCTATGCTACCAGCTTGGAAGCGGGACACAGGTTACCACCAGGCCACTGCAGCGAAACGAGTGGCCGGGGCACGGAATCACTCCGCATCGATATGGGGATTCCAGCCCTCGGCGGGATCGCAGTCAGCGGATTCAGAGTGGATGGGATGATGGTCGCGCTCGATGAAGGGCTGGTCGGGGAGGATCGGCCCTCCGCAGGCGCTGCAGACCATGATGGTGACGGCATCGTTGTCGGAGAGAAGCATACTGGCCTCCTTACGCGCGATGGAATTAGAGCTCCGGACGGCGGGGTGCGCGGTGATGGACGTCACGGGTGAAAGTGAGGAAGGAGCGGGCATCATGCGAGCGCAGGAACTCATCCCTTGTCCTCGAGAGAGAGGAGCGTGAGAGTGATGGGTGGCAAATCACTGGCCTCGGTGTTTGTTGCGACAAGCGTTGACGGCTACATTGCGCGGCTGGATGGAGGGCTGGATTGGCTTCCGGGCGATGATGAGTGCGAGCCGCACGGCTACGATGAGTTCGTGGCGACCGTGGACGCCCACGTCATCGGGCGAAAGACATTCGAGATAGTCCTCGGGTTCGGGGGATGGGCGTACGGCACGAAGCCCGTTGTTGTGCTCAGCAAGACGATGACAAAGCTGAAGGTTCCGAAGGGAGCCGTTTGCGAGTTAATGTCCGGCGACCCGAAGGAGATTGTGGACCGTCTCTCTGAGCGCGGACTGAAACACCTCTACGTGGATGGCGGCGTGACCGTGCAGGGCTTCCTGAACGCGGGATTGATCCAGCGCCTTGTTATCACGCGCATTCCAGTGCTCATCGGAAGTGGAATCCCCTTGTTCGGGTTCCTGGGGCACGATGTCCGGCTGAAACACGTGGCCACTCGGAGTTATCCGAGCGGCCTGGTGCAGAGCGAGTATGCGATTGGGAAGGCTGTGACGAGCAAAGTAGCTGCGCGATCTGGAAGCCGCACGAGATCAAAGTCAACTACCCCACCCTAAACCAACCGAAGGCTTAGGATGGGGCACCCTGCCACCACGCGGCGGGCACCCTATGCGGCAGACGAGGTTGACTGAAGATCCTCCAGGATGGCTTCGATCTGTTTGAGGTGATTGACGTCATGGCCAGCGACCAGGCGAGCGAGGTGGCGGAGCGATTCCCTGCCGCGCTCCTCGTGCATCCCGAACCTCTCCCACTGCTCATCGCTCAAGTCGCGGAGAATGGCGAGGTTCATGTCTCGGAGTTGTCCGAAGTTCTTTACGTCATGGGCAGGGTCTCGCTGCTGGTAATTGAGATTGGCCTCCCACAGATTCTGGTCATAAGCAGAGATGGTGGATCCGGGCTCACTGAGGATTTTGCGGATACGATAGGCATTTACAATTTCGGCGTCGGTGAGGTGGGCGATGATCTCACCAACGGACCATTGGCCGGAAGAAGGACGGCGCTTTAGGTTCACGGCTGGAACATTCTTAACCAGGCGTTCCAGCTTTTGTCTGGTGGCGGACTGAATGGCGAGAGAGTCTCTATCTACGTTGCTCAGAATTCGATCCATGTATTGCTGTGCGGTTTCAGTCATGGGGCCCTCCTCATTTGGTACAGCAGAGTGATGCGAGGAGTGGCCGCCGTTCTGTCCGGTTCTGCCGAAAACTGTTCAATTTTGATGGATAGCGGCTGAGCGAGAGGAAAGAGTCGATAACCGCACTCAAGCCGGAAGTTAGAAGGAATGAATCGGCTAGCCTGAGGCTCAAGCAAAAACCCCACCCTAAGCCAACCGAAGGCTTAGGATGGGGCACCCTGGAGGTTTCTCCGGGTTAGTAGCGGTAAGTGTCTGGCTTGTAGGGGCCGGTCACGGGGACGCCGATGTAGTCTGCCTGTTTCTTGGTGAGAGTGGTCAGCTTGACGCCGATCTTCTCAAGGTGCAGGCGGGCGACTTCTTCGTCGAGAATCTTGGGGAGGGTGTAGACCTCCTTGGCGTACTTGTCGCGATTCTTCCAGAGATCGATCTGCGCCAGCGTCTGGTTGGAGAAGCTGTTGGACATCACGAAGCTTGGGTGTCCGGTGGCGCAACCCAGATTGACCAGGCGGCCTTCGGCAAGCATGAAGATGGAATGGCCGTCGGGGAATGTGTACATATCCACCTGCGGCTTGATGTTGGTGCGCTTGACGCCCGGCGCGTTGTTGAGGCGATCGATCTGGATCTCGTTGTCGAAGTGTCCGATGTTGCAGACGATGGCCTGATCCTTCATCTTCTCCATGTGCTCAAGGGTGATGATGTCCACGTTGCCGGTGGTGGTGACGTAGATATCGCCGGTGCCGAGGGTGTCTTCAATGGGCGCGACCTGGTAGCCGGCCATGGCAGCCTGGAGAGCGTTGATGGGATCGATTTCCGTGACGATGACGCGAGCGCCAAGGCCGCGCAGAGATTGCGCCGAGCCCTTGCCCACATCGCCGTGTCCGCAGACGACGGCCACTTTGCCCGCCATCATCACATCGGTGGCGCGCTTGATGCCGTCAGCCAGAGACTCACGGCAGCCGTAGAGATTATCGAACTTCGACTTGGTGACCGAGTCATTGACGTTGATGGCCGGAACGAGGAGAGTTCCCTCTTCCTTCATGCGATAGAGGCGATGAACGCCAGTGGTGGTCTCCTCCGAGACACCGCGCCAAGCGGCAACAATCTGGTGCCAGCGCTGCGGGGTTTCGGCGTGAACCTTCTTGAGCAGATCCTTGATGACCTTCTCTTCATGCGACTCGGAGGGAGTGTTGACCCAGTCAGAGCCGTTCTCCAGCTCATAACCGCGGTGGATGAGGAGGGTGACGTCGCCGCCGTCATCGACGACCAGCTCAGGGCCGGTGCCGTCAGCGTGGCTGATGGCGCGCATGGTGCAATCCCAGTATTCTTCCAGCGACTCGCCCTTCCAGGCAAAGACCGGAACGCCAGTGGCAGCGATCGCAGCGGCAGCGTGGTCCTGGGTGGAGAAGATGTTGCAGCTTGCCCAGCGGACGGTTGCGCCGAGCTCGACGAGGGTCTCGATGAGCACGGCGGTCTGGATGGTCATGTGCAGCGATCCGGTGATACGCACGCCCTGGAGCGGCTTTTCAGCGGAATACTTCTTGCGGATGGCCATGAGGCCGGGCATTTCCGCCTCGGCAATGGAAATTTCCTTGCGTCCCCACTCGGCGAGGGAGAGGTCGGCAACTTTGTAATCGGTCAAAACGGGCGTGAGCTGAGATACCAAGGAAATTCCTCCGAAGTGCGGCGCTGAAATGTGCGGGCTGGCCCGCTCTGTACCGCTATGCAATACATCGATTATAGCGGCTTGGCCGGGCGTTGGGATAGGGCCGGGCCATCAGCGCCGGGTGAAGGTCAGCGGGAGCGACGCGCCCTGGCTCCAGGTGCCGCTGATGGACTTGGAATCCGCGGCGAGGGTGCCGGTGAATTCGCCGTGGACTGCCGGGATCTGAAACGAGAAATGCTTTCCGTTGGCAGTGATGCTGGCGCACTCGAGGCCCATGGCGTGCTGGTCAAGGCTATCGAGGGTGCAGTAGAGGCGTCCTTTGGCGTCACTCTTGACGTTGAGTTGGAGGCGGAGATTCTGCGGGCCGGCGTGAAGAGTTCCGAGCCAGGTGCCGTCGAGGGCTGAGGGCTTGGCGGCAGGCATAAAAGTGTCACGCTTGAAGTTGAGAGGCATGGCGGAACCCTGCTCCCAGGTACCGGCCAACACGCCGGTGAGACCGACCGTTCCCGTCCAGCTTCCATGGACGCTGGGGACGGTGAAGCTGAGAGATGACCCTTCGAGACGAATGTCAGCGCAGGGGAGTCCGACGGCACCCTGATCGGGACTGTCCAGGGTTCCGGTAAGCTCTCCGGTGGAATCGCTCTTGAGGTGCAGCTTGAGATGGAGCGAGCCGAGGGTTCCAGCGTAGTCTCCCGCGACGGAGGCTGCGGGCTGTGCGGTGGCAGCGGTTAGCGCGAAGAGCAGGATGCAAAGGATTGCGGCAACGCGGTTGAAAAGGAAATCAGAGGTCTTCATTCGTACACCTTCTTACTCCGGAGGAATCCGGCGGGGAGTATTGGCCGCGGCGCTATGCGTCCGGTTTGAGAATGACGCCGACGCCGCGAGTGCCGCTGATGGCGACGGTAAAAGGCGCGTCGAGGCGGATATGGCGGACAGAGCCAATCTGCTGGATAGCGGGCTGTGCGGCAAGCCATGCCCAGTCCACCTGACCTTCGCCGAGATCGGGGTTGATGGTGAAGTAGGCGATGCGGAAGGCTGTGAGGTTTTGGAAGAAGTGACTGCCCTGCGAAGGAGTGACGCGGAGGTCGCGGAATCCGGCCTCCACAATGACACGTGCGCCGGAAACCTGGTCCCATGTCACGGGGATGCCGAGCCACGGATCTTTGGAGCCCCAGCGACCTACTCCGATGAGAATGTACGGGATGTTGGCGTGGATAAGCTGCGCGTTGAGACGGGCGACGGTTTCAGCAACCTCGACGCTATCGGCACGATGGAAGCTTTCGTAATCGACCACCACGACGTCATGAATGTCTTCGATGCGCCCATTGCCGAGAACGTGCGAGCTTCGGCAAAGGACGGTCGCGGGTTCGACGGATTCGATGGCTATATCTTCACTCTCGCGCGAACAGATGAGAGGCCGCATCTGGAGAAAGCCGAACTCGGCTGACTCGGATGAGTTGCCCATGCGCACGGCAAACTCGATTTCAACGGGACGCCCCAGTGCGTCGGCTCCCAGCTTCTGGATGTACTCGAGCATTTCAGGCAGCGGAAAGATGTTGTGCTTGAGAATCGGCGCGAAGGTGACGACGCGCGGACCGGGACGGCTGAGTCCGTCGCTGATGGTGTCATTGTCACGCGAGTAGGTGGAGGCAACGTAGTGAAGCGTGCCATCGGCCTCGGCATCTCGGAGAGGAAAGCTGCGCTCACGCAGATGCTCGATGAGATGGTGGGGCGCAACTTCGGCGGCCTCGGGCAGCCCGCTTGGCGGCAGGAGGTCGAGAGCCATGAACTCGGTTTGCGCGTTGCGGAGAATGTCTTCAACGCTGGAGAACTGGATCATGTTGCGCGGATAGCGAGGACAGAAGGAGAGCGACTTGCCACCATCCACCACGGTGCGGCCAAGGCCGAGAGCGACGGCGGCGATGCCATCATTCGGCTGCATGGGCTCGGCGGGATAGAAGTTGCGGGACCGCACGACGCCGGAGAAATCCGGATAGAAACGCGGACCGTGCGCGGCGCCGACGAGTTCCTGAATCATCACGGCCATCTTCTCCTCTTCCAGGCGGAAGGGCGTGGCGTGGATGTATCGCTTGGCGTGCTGGGTGAAGGTGGAAGCGTAGACGCGCTTGATGGCCTCGTAAAGTTCTTCGAGACGCGTGTTCAGTTCGGCGTCGTGGTTGGCGAGCATGAACGTGTCATAGACGCCGGTGAATGGCTGATACTGCGAATCCTCAAGCAGGCTGGAGGAGCGCACCGCGAGCGGAACGCGGATGGTGCGCAGGAAGTCGGCGAGAGCGGCGCGCAAGGTCCGGGGCAGGCTGGCGGCGAGAAAACGCTGCAGCAGTTCGCGGTCGTCGGCGCAGTGGATGGCAAAGGATTCGAGATTATTCTCGGCAAGAAAGAGCTCGAAAAGATCGGTGGCAATGACCAGCGTGTTGGGCACGGAGACGCGCACGCCGGGAAAACGCTGGGTGACGTTGTACTTGTGCAGCAGGTGGCGCACAAAGGTGAGACCGCGAGCCTTGCCTCCGAGAGAGCCAATGCCGAAGCGCAGGAAAAAGCCTTGCGAAGGGCGAAAACTTTCGGGTTGAAAGTCTCCGACGAGAACCTGCTTCTGCTCGCGGCGATAGTCGCGAATGGTCTGCAGACAGTGCGCGCGAAGGGCCTCGGCATCTTTGAAGTCCATCACACGGCGCGGGCGCAGCTTCTCAGCCAATGCGAGCTCAGTGCGGGCGATGAGCCAATGCGATATATCGTTACGCTCGCCATGATAGATGAGCGACTCGGCGGGAATGTGGCGGAGTTGCGACTCCATGGCATCAAGGTCGCTGGCGCGTCCAACCTCTTTGCCATCGGCAAGACGGAAGACGAAATCTCCGAAGGCAAACTCGTGGGTGAGGAGTTTGCGCATATCGGCCAGCAGCGTATCGGAGCCTTTGCGAAGAAAGGCAAAACCCTCGGCGTTGGCCCTGGCGTGCAGTTGCGAGTCGCTGGACTGGAGGACCACAGGAATGTCAGGGATGGTGCGGCGCACAAGATGCGCGAGTTCGAATCCGGCATCCGGATCGAGATGGCGCTCGCGGGGAAACTCCACGTCAGAAACAACTCCGAAGAGATAATCACGATAACGCTCGACGATGGCGGCGGCGCTCTCATAATCCTGCGCGAGAAGTATCTTGGGACGGGCGCGCATGCGGACGAGTTTGTGCGCCAGGTTATATCCCTCGCTGAGGATGCGGCGCGATTGCGAAATAAGCGCGGTATAGATTTCCGAGAGCAGCGCGGAATAATAGCGCACATCATCTTCCACGACGAGTACGACGGGAACGCCCATCTTCAACGTGTCGTGCTCGGCGTTGCGCTTGTCTTCCACATATTTAACGATGGCGAGCAGCAGCCGGGGATTTCCCTGCCAAAGGAAAACTTGTTCGATGCCCGGCAGCGAGCGGCGCGCAAGCAGGGCCTGTGCCTCTTGATGATCGAAGGCGAGAACCGCGACCGGAATGTCGAGTTTGGCGGCGCGCACGGCTGCGGCGAGTTCAAGGCAGCCCATGTCATTGAGGTGAACGTTGGTGATGATCAGGTTGTAGCGTGACTGGCTGCGAGCGAGTTCTAGCGCCTCGGCGGCTGTGGAGACGTGGGTGATCTCAGGTGTGTGCTGGAGATGCAGTTCGAGAGACTGGCCGATGAGCAGTTCGTTGAGGCGTCCGTCTTCGCGAAGGATAAAGGAGTCGTACAGGCTGGAGACCAGGAGGATATCCTGCACCCGAAACGGCATGAGGTTCTCAAAGCCCTCAAAAAGGCGTTCGGGATCGGCGAAGAGCGGTGATGTGTCAGTTGAAAGCATGTTGCGAAGCCTTGCACAAACTCTGAATGACTCGCGCAACATAGTATATGGCGCGGCACCAAGACGCCATGAAGAATGATGGACGGAAGGAAGGGGCGGCCGTTTGTGCCGCCCCTGACGGACTACTGCTGGGCCCACATGGGAGCGCGTGGATGGCACTGCTGACAACTGTTGAGCGGGAAGGCGACCCGCAAGTGACACGCGCCGCAATGCCGGCCGTGGACGTTGGAATACATGGTGTACTGGACATCGGACTTCTTTGCGGTAGGAAAGATCTCAGGATGGCAGAGTTCACAACCATTCCAGATGGAGTGCTTGTCATGCGAAAAGTAGACGGGATGCACCCATGGGACGCCTGCCGTGATCCCAAAATCTTCCCGTCCCTGAATCTGTGCCTTCCTGAAGGTAACGCCCTCCATGACATCGATTGGCTTGATCATCCCTTTGGCTTCGGCAGCCTGCCAGTCAATGCCATACATCATCGCCTTGGGAAACTTTGCGGTAAACGTGTTGTATTCGTACTTTCTGGCAGCGTACTTGCCAACCGAGTGACAACGGTTGCACTGCGCGTCAGCCGGAGAACTCGAGCAGGCCGCGAACACCGGCTTACCCTTTACCAGCCTCTTTCCATCGTGGCAGGCGCCGCAATGGAAGCCCTGGCCGTTGGATTCAGCGGTGATTCCCGTTGCCTTCGCCAACATTGCGAAGCCAATATCGACATGACAGAGGCGGCAGGTGAATTTGGACCGGTGCAACCAGTGATCGAACACCACCGCGCCGGGACTCCCCGGTTTGGAAGCGTAGTTGTCCAGAACTACTTTGCCGTATTCCGAAGGTTGCTTAGGCGGGGCTGGAGGCAGGAAGATCTGAGCTGCGGCGGAGCCGAAGAGCATGAGTACCGCACAGCCGAGCGTGAACAGCGGGTATCCGCGCTCATTTCTTTTCATTCCTCTTCGATTCGAGAACGTAAGCATAAAGGCCTCGGCACATTCGGAGTCGTCCCAGGTAGACCTTCTTTCGCGTTTCATCGAGCTTTTCGATTTGCGGCAGCAGGGCGTCACATCTCTGGACGAATTTCGCGAGCTCATTTTCTGAGAAGCTCATCGCCTCCTGCGTAGTGGAGCAGACCTGGTCAAATTCCTTCTGCCACTCGTGCGCGGAAGTCGACCGCTGCGCTACCTGCTGCCCATCTTGGTCAACCGTGCTTTTCTTCGCACCTTGACCGACCGCGCACACGCTACCCATGCTTATCGCGACGACGAGCAGCGTGGCGACACGTATCCATTTGAAGGTTCTCCAGACAGTCATTGGGGCCTCCGCTCAGGGTTGTACGGGTTTGGAATGACAGCGCTGGCAGTCCGTCAGCGGGAATGCGACGTTCACATGGCAGGCACCGCAGGACTTTCCTTCGGAGATATCCACCATCGTGTAATGGCTGCTGCCCTTCTTCACGCCCATGAAGATTTCAGGATGGCAGAGCTCGCATCCATTCCACACGGTGTGTTTCTTGTGCGAGAAGATGATGTCAGGCATTCCTTCGACCTTGGGATTGAGGTAGAAATCCTTCTGGGCGGCCAGAGAACGCTTGTTACTGGTGAAGCCATCCAGATAAGCAGCGGGCTTGATGAGCCCCATCTCCTCTGACTTCTCCCAATCGATGCCGTTTCCGAAGCGCTCCTTGGGGAGAGGCTGGCTGAAGGTGAAAAAGTCGAAGTCACTCGGCACTTTCTTGCCAAGGGAGTGGCAACGATCGCAACGCTTCTGGTCTTCGTAGTTCACTCTTCTGGAGCAGGCGGCGAAGACACGCTTTTCGTCGACCATCATCTTGCCGTTGTGGCAGGCGCCGCAGTAGTAGCCGCGCTCATTGTCCACCGCGCGGATGCCCGTCTGGCCAGCCTTCATGGCAAAGCCAATATCAACGTGGCAGACGCGACAGGTGAACTTGGAACGATGAATCCAGTGCTCGAAGACTACCGGAGAGAGGTCGGACTTTTCAGAGTAATTATTGAGGACGACGCGTCCGAACTCGTAAGGAAGAGGGCGTTTCTTTTTTGTGCCGGTCTGGGCTAGGGATAGACCACAGAACACAAGGAGTAAAGCGAGAATCGCAAATCTTTTCGCGTTCATCGAGAACCTCCTCCTCGAGTGAACTTCGCTCAATCGTCTTGTGCCGATGCGGGTTCCGGGTCTCATCCCTCCTAAGTGCGCCCTGCCGGGAAGATTCCCGATGCATGCGGCACGAAATCCGATCAAGCATTTACTACCTCGAACCACTCTCCCGCAGTGACCCGGCTCACGTCTGGGCGTGACCGATTGGCAAGCTCCCGGCCCATCGGCGGCGAGGCACTCTGGCGGTGTATACTTCACCCACGCTAAAGACATGCTGTGTTGGCGGGCCCCCACCGAAGTGCACACGATTGGAACCAGGACTTTGCTTGCCGAACTCTTCCATGACGTTTCGCAATAGAAAGCTCTGGGCCTGGGTGAGCACCTCTTTTCTGTCTTCATGATCACGGCCCGGACAACATTCGTTGGCACGTTGCGGTAGATGCGGCATTGGCACTGATAGAGGGAGATTCCCAATGGGAAAATGGCAGAGTCGTTCGATGAAGTTCGTAGTCCTGTGTGCCATTCTGGCGCTGCTCGTGTGCCCGGCATTAAGCACAGAGAAGGAAAAGAAAGCGGCAGCCCCGGCGAAGCCCGCAGCAGCAGCGAAGCCTGCGGCTCCAGCACGTCCAGCAGGCGGTGCAGCCGCTACCGCCGGCCACACCACAGGCGCTGCGACCACGACGACACATGGTCCCACGACGGGCGGCACGACGACCACCACTCATGGTGCGACGACCACCACGACCGGCAGCCACACGACAACCGGCACGACGACGACCGGAGTGGGCGGAGCGACTGGCGCGGCGCACACGACGACCGGAGCTGGCGGACACGGCCCTTCCGGAGCGGCTGGAGTGGGACACGCAGCGGGTGCAAGCAGGGTTCCGGCGGGCCACACGATGGTTGCGACGAGGAATGGCGGCAGCATGACGCGGCGTCCGGACGGAAGAATCGCTTCGGTGCATGATACGCGTCGCGGCATGGACGTTCATCGCGGGTTGGATGGAAATCGCAGGGTGATGGTGGAACGGGCAGACCACAGCCGGGTGTTTGTGGAGCACGGCGGTCACGGCTACGTGCAGCGTCCGTATATGTACCACGGCCATGAGTACGCGCGGCGTTCCTACTATTATGGCGGGCACTACTACAACAACTATTACGGCCGCTATTACTACCGCGGCGTGTACGTGAATCCTTACTACCCCGCGTTTTACTACGGACCGGGCTTCTACGGGTGGGCTTACAATCCGTGGGCCGTACCGGTGGCGTTTGCGTGGGGCTGGGGCGGGAATCCCTGGTATGGATATTACGGCGGCTACTTTACGCCGTATCCGGTATACGCCGGTCCGGCATTCTGGCTGACGGATTACATGGTCGCTGCATCGTTGCAGGAAGCCTACCAGGCACGAGCTGAGTCGCAGCAACAGGACGCATTGAACAATCCTGCGCCACTGACTCCTGAGACGAAAGCGCTGATCACCGATGAAGTGAAGCGGCAGATTGCGCTCGAAAACGCCGAGGCACAGACTGGCCAGACCGCCGAGCCGGACCCTGCGTCGAGCAGCATTCAACGTGCGTTGAGCGATGGCGTGCAGCACGTTTTTGTGGCAGGGCAGGAACTGGATGTGGTGGACGCCTCCGGACGCGAGTGCGAGATCAGCCAGGGTGATGCGCTGCAACTGGCCGGACAGAATCCGCCGGACGCAACCGAAGTTGACCTGATCGTACTCGCCAGCAAGGGCGGCAAAGAATGTCCGCGCGGCGACACGGTTTCGGTTGGGCTTCCGGAACTGCAGGACATGCAGAACCATATGCGCGAGACCATCGACCAAGGTATGGCCGAGTTGCAGAAGAAGCAGGGACAGGGTGGGCTGCCGGCGGCTCCGGCTTCAGCCAGGGTTGCTCCCACTGAGTCGGTGATGGCGTTGAACGCGCCGCCTCCGCCTCCGCAGGACGAAATTGTGACCCAGCTCAAGGAAGAGTCGAAAGAGGCAGACGTTGCCGAGAAGGAAGCAGCCGGTGATGTTGGTGCTCCGACGCCTGTTGCGAGTGCTGAGCCTCCGACGGTTGCACTGGGACAGACGCCAGATCAGGTGATGGGTGCGCTTGGAAAACCCAAGAGCATCATGGATCTGGGAAACAAGAAGGTTTTCGTCTACCCGGATATGAAGGTCATCTTCCACGGCGGCAAGGTGACTGACATTCAGTAAGCTCGCGCAAGGGGCACGCCAGAACAGAGGTGTGCCCCTTAGCGATCCCCTCCTGCAGCAAACCCGATACTTGAATTGAAGGATGGGTACAACGGATGAGCGTTCCAGCAGGGAGCGCGCGGCCTAGCTTGTTTTCTGCGGCGGCGCTTCCCTGCTGGAATATCACTTTCCGGCTGCCGCGGGCCTTGTTTTGCGCAGCGGCAACCATGAAACGTGACGAGATCGATTCCGGAAAGTGCGTGTCCGCACCTCCCGGAAGGGTTTAGACGAGGCCCTGATCCATCATTGCGTTGGCCACCTTGAGGAAGCCGCCGATGTTGGCGCCTGCCACCAGATTGCCAGGGGCGCCGTAGGTTGCGGCGGTCTCAAAGCAATTGCGGTGAACCTCAACCATGATGCTGTGGAGCTTCTGGTCAACTTCTTCACGAGTCCATGCCATACGCTGGCTGTTCTGCGCCATTTCCAGGCCAGAGGTGGCGACGCCACCGCAGTTGGCAGCCTTGGCTGGGCCGTAGAGGATTCCGTGCTCAAGGAAGAAGCGGGTTGCGGGCAGCGTGCTGGGCATGTTGGCGCCCTCGGCCACAACCTTGCATCCGTTCTTGATCAGGTTCTCGGCATCCTTCAGGTTGATTTCATTCTGCGTGGCGCTCGGGAAGGCGCAGTCGCCCTTCATCGCCCACAGCGGGTTGTGATCCATCTGCATGTCAGTGGGCACGAAGATGGCTTTCTTGAACTTGCTGACGTACTCCATCATGCGGCCGCGCTGCACGTTCTTCAGTTCCATGACGTATGCGAGCTTCTCGCGGTCAATGCCATCGGGATCGTAAACGACGCCGTTGGAATCGGACATGGTGACAGGCTTGGCGCCGAGGTCGAGCAGCTTCTCGACAGTGTACTGCGCTACGTTTCCGGAACCGGAGACGAGGCATACCTTGCCTTCGAGCGAGTCCTTGCGGGTCTTCAGCATTTCCTGCGCGTAATAGACGCAGCCGTAGCCAGTGGCTTCAGGCCGAATCAGCGAGCCGCCCCAGTTGAGTCCCTTGCCGGTGAGAACGCCCACAAACTCATTGCGCAGACGCTTGTACTGGCCGAAGAGGAAGCCGATTTCGCGGCCACCCACGCCGATGTCGCCAGCGGGAACGTCGGTATCAGCACCGATGTGACGCTGGAGCTCGGTCATGAAGCTCTGGCAGAAGCGCATGACTTCGTTATCACTCTTGCCCTTGGGATCGAAGTCCGAGCCGCCCTTGCCTCCGCCCATGGGGAGCGTGGTGAGGGAGTTCTTGAAGACCTGCTCGAAAGCGAGGAATTTGAGGATTCCGAGGTTGACGGAGGGATGGAAGCGCAGGCCGCCCTTGTAGGGGCCGATGGCGCTGTTCATCTGGATACGGAAGCCACGGTTGATCTGCATGTTGCCGTGGTCGTCAAACCAAGGAACGCGGAACATGATGACGCGTTCGGGCTCCACCACACGCTCAAGGATGCGGGCTGAACGGAATTCGGGATGCCTGTCGAGGACGGGACGCAGGGATTCGAGAACTTCCTGCACGGCCTGATGGAATTCCGGTTCGGCGGGATTCTTCGCCTTCACCTGGGCAAGTACTTCTTCGATGTAGCCGGCCGGATTCTTGATTCCGGGGGTTTTGGGGTTTACTTCAGTTGGCATGTGTTAACGCCTCCAGTTCGTAAGAACCATACTTCTTCTTATAGAAGGCCCCAGCGGGCCCTTCGCACGAAGAGGAGGAGGATGGAGCGGAGCAGCAGGACATCTTCAGAGTGCGCAAGGCAACGCACTACGCTGCAGCGGACCAGTACCACCAAACCTGGGGTAAAGGCGGCCCGGAGGCCTTTTGTTCGAGGGAATAAACCCTCGATCCGGGACAGCATTAAATCCCGTGCGCGGGAGCTGCGCCATGACGCATATCACCTGCTGTGGTGATGTGCATCCAGAATGCAACCCTCCCAATTGCTCTGTCCCGAAAGCGGCACCGCGCGGGTGGCGGGCGGCAGGGCCAATGCATGAATGATCGTGATAGCATGAGGAAATTCAACTCTCTCCAGGTACGCAGAACGATTCGCACGGCAGGCGAGCAACGGCCAAAATCGGCGACCGGGAGTTCCGCACTCCAGCCCCAGAACGAAGGAACACGGATTCATGCAGCAGAACCCGAAGTTGATTTTGTCCTCCCAGTTGCGCTTCGCCAATCGCTGCTTCCTCGCTGCTCTGATGCTGGTGGTGTTGTCGCTGGCTGCCATGGCTCATACGGCATCGGTGTACGTTCCAGTGGATAGCTGGGTGTATGCAGCAGCGGAGCGGCTGGCGGCCCTGACCGGAACGCAGGCCGAGGTGACGGGAATGCGTCCGTGGACGCGCAGCCAGTTTGCCCACTTCCTGGAGAGGGCGCGGGAGATGCAGCACGATGCAGAGGCTAATGGGTTGCAGGAGTCGCTGGAGCGCGAATTCTCTCCGGAGCTGAACAGCGAGATCGAGCGCGCGGCGCTGGAGTCGACCTATGTGCGCACCACGCAGATCGCTGGGAGTCCGCTGCGCGATGGCTACCACTTTGGCCAGACGTTTGTGAATGACTTCGGAAGACCATACGGTCAGGGCTTCAACGCAATTTCCGGCAGCTCCGGCTACGTGCAGGAGCAGGCCGGGATGCTTTATGTGCGCGGCGAGTACCAGCATGGCGCTTCGCTGGCACGGCCTCCGGCATCAGCCATTGATTTTCTTGCCGAGCATGATGAGGTCACGAGCAATCAGCTCCTGACCCAGGGCGGGCCGTCGGTGGACAATCCGCGACTGCTGGACGCCTACGCAGGGACCTCCTTTGGACATTGGACGGCGACGCTGGGAAAACAGAGCTTGTGGTGGGGGCCGGCAACAGGCGGAGCCTTCCTTGAAAGCAACAACGCGGAACCGATCTGGATGGGACGGCTGACCAATGATCTGCCATACAAGATTCCCTTTCTCGGCAAGGCGCGGCTGGACATGTTCTACGGCAAACTGCAGGGGCACCCGTACCTGGCGCAACCATGGATTCACGGCGAGAAGATTTCCTTTCAGCCATTCAAGAGCTTTGAGATCGGCTTCACACGCACCGTAGTGTTTCTTGGCGTGGGGCGTGGAGCCACGTTCAGCCGCATCTGGCATAGCTACGTCAGCATTGACGATGGAGCGCCAGGGAACTCCAGTGCAGACACAGCGGCCAACGATCCTGGCGACCGTCGCTCGGGCTTGGATTTCTCATGGAAGCTGCCGAGGATTCCCGTGACGCTGTACAGCGACGGCTTCTCTGACGATGAACCCTCGCCACTGGCCGCACCAACGCGCTCGGCGTTCCACCCGGGTATTTACGTGGCGCAACTTCCCGGGCCACTGGCGAAAGTTGATCTTCGGATGGAAGGCAGTTATACGGCTTCGGAGAATCCGTCGATCTTCAACGGGTTCAACTACTGGAACTCCAGCTATCGGGATGGGTACACCAACAAGGGATTGCTGATTGGCGATCCGGTGGGTAGGGCCGGAGTGCAGTGGCAGGTGTGGAGCACGTACTGGCTTTCGCCGCGAAACAAGATCCAGGTCAGCTTCCGCGATCACTACGTCAGCCCGCAATTTTTGCAGGGCGGCGGAACACAGAGTACCTTCCGCGCCAACTCGAACTTCCAGCTAAGGCGCAAGGTCGAGCTGGAGTTGGGAGTGCAATCGGAGCGCGTTGTAATGCCGCTGCTCACTGGCAGTCTTGCCCCGAAGTACAACACGAGCGGATGGGTGGGCCTGAAATACTCGCCGGAACACAAGGTGCAGTAGCAGGTCACGGCGGTGCAAGCGGATCACTCGACCGCAGGGTTAATCCGATTCAGACGGACCGGGTGGTTCCCCGACCAGAGGCCGCCAAACTCTGGCGGAAATAGTCGAGACTCAAGGTCAATCCTGCGCGCAGGTCAATTTTCGGCTCCCAGCCGAGCAGAGCCTTTGCCTTGGAGATGTCAGGGCAGCGTTGCTTGGGATCATCTTCCGGAAGCGGCTCGAAAACCAGTCTGCTTTTGGAGCCTGTGACTTCCAGCACCATCTTCGCGCACTCCAACATGGTGAACTCGCCGGGATTGCCGATGTTGGTGGGCAGGTGCTCACCGGAGGCGGCAAGACGCACGATGCCTTCAATCTCATCGCTGACATAACAGAAGCTGCGGGTCTGGCTGCCAGTGCCATAGATCGAAATGTCTTCTCCAAGCAGAGCCTGCTTCATGAAGTTGGAGATGACGCGGCCATCATCGAGTTGCAGGCGTGGTCCGTAGGTATTGAAGATACGTACGATGCGAGTATCAACCCCGCGATAGCGGTGATAGGCCATGGTGAGCGCTTCTGAAAAGCGCTTGGCTTCGTCATACACAGAGCGCGGACCGATCGAGTTCACGTGTCCCCAGTAAGACTCCGGCTGCGGATGGACGTCCGGATCGCCATAGCACTCTGAGGTGGAGGCGAGGAAGAAGACCGCTTTGTACTTGTGAGCAAGCTCAAGGCAGTTGCGGGTTCCGCGCGAACCAACGTCCAAAGTCTCCAGACCCCACTTCATGTAATCAACAGGACTGGCAGGCGAAGCAAACTCGTAGAGCAGGTCGAATGGGCCGAAGTCGAAGGGCTGACACACATCATGCGACTCAAAGGTGAACCGGGGATCGTTGGAGAAATCGCGAAGGTTTTCAAGACGGCCGGTCAGCAGGTTGTCAACGCAGACAACCGAATGACCGTCTGTCAGCAGGCGTTCGCACAGATGCGACCCCAGAAAGCCGGCTCCGCCGGTCACGAGAATTCTCATGATGGAATGATAAACGAAAACAGATTGTGTCCATGCAGAGGGAATCAGGATGAACTACAAAACAGAGAAAGCAGGGGGCTATCCCCTGCTCTCTGTTTCGACAATAGAAATAGGTTCAGTTAGAAGCGATAGCCGACGCCGCTTCCCCAATTGCTGTAATAAGGAGTGTGGCGTCCCCAAGGCTGCGGCTGAAGATCGAACTGAATAGCACGCCAATACAACTTGTGCAGTATCTGAATATCCAGGCCGCCGCCGGCGCGATAGGTGAAGCCACTCTCGGTGTCATTGGAAGGATGCGCAAGCGGTGGATGGTGATCGCCGGCATACATCCCGTTGGAGGTCTGGTGAGCATAGCCGGCTTGAACAGTGACGTAAGGGCGGAATCGGCCGGTAAGGAGGTTCATTCTGGGCCCCACGGTTCCCGAGAACTGTTTCACGTCGTAGACACTTCCAAAGACCATGGCGGCGGAACCGACCAGCGCAAAGTGCGGGCGATAGTTCTTGGTGTAGTCAACCTGCGCCCCGCTCAAACGGAAATCGGTGTATTGCTGACCGTAATCCGGAAAGGTGGTGGTGTAGCCGACATACACTTCAGAGTTCGGAACATATAACGGCACGGTGGGCCCTTGCGCGAAAGAAGCGGCAGCCGTCAAAAGCAGCAGTACAGAAATGCAGAAAGCTCTCATCTTGGCCTTTCATCAGTCTACTGAGTTCGGCGCGACGGGCGCACAGACCTCCGCCTGAGTACACGAATTGAGATGTACTGGGTAGCTGATTATAAACAGAATCTCTGAATGGCAATATCAATTCAGGCGCGCTGCAACGTGGCGCGCGTCCTGAGAAATGGTTGTTAAGAACGCGAAGGCTCTACATTCAAAGGCTGACCTGGTTCCGCGAATGGGCGGCCCATGCTGTAGTAATGAAAGCCGGCATCCATCATCTTCTTCAAAGAGAACAAATTGCGGCCATCAATGACAACTGGGTAGCGCATCGCCTGATGCAAGCGCCCTAAATCCAGACATGCGAATTGTGGCCATTCGGTCACCACCAAAAGTGCATGCGCATCCTGCGCGGCGCCAAACTCATCGGTCGCATACACTAAAGTTTTCTGCGCGGGCAATACCTCACGAGCCTTCTCCATAGCGGCAGGATCGTAAACGGAGACGCTGCATCCTTCCGCCAACAATGCCCGGATGATGTTCACGGCTGGAGATTCGCGGATGTCGTCGGTTCCACCCTTGAAGGCCAGTCCGAGCACACCGATCTGTTTGCCCTTCAGCGTCCAAAGTGCTGCCCGAAGCTTCTTCATGAACGCAAGCTGCTGACTGGCATTGATGTTTTCCACCGCCTTGAGCAGTTCAAAGTCATAGCCAACCGACTCTGCAATTTTGTAGAAGGCGCGAACATCTTTCGGAAAGCATGAACCACCGTAGCCGATACCTGCGTTGAGAAACTTGTTTCCAATGCGCGAGTCGGCGCCGATTCCATTGGCCACCTCGGCAACGTCGGAGCCAACCAGTTCGCAAATATTAGAAACTGCATTGATAAAGGAAATCTTGAGAGCAAGAAACGCGTTGGAGGCGTGCTTGATCAGTTCCGCGCTCTTGGCGCTGGTCTCCAGGTAGAGCACGCCGCCAGAAAGATCACGCGGGCCGGGAATGTGGTTCGGCCGCGCGAAGTAGCTGCCGTCTATGAGCGGCTGGTAGATGCGACGAGCCAGCGCGCGCGCACGCTCACTGTCAGCGCCAATGACGATCCGGTCGGGATAGAGAAAATCTTCAATTGCCGTCCCCTCGCGTAGAAATTCGGGATTGGAGATCACGTCAAAATTCTCTTCACGTGCGCCATTGAAGCGGAGGGTGCGACGAATCCACTGATTGGTGAGCACGGGAACCGTGCTCTTTTCGATCACAACCTTGAATTCCTTGAGTTCGGTGGCAATTTCACGGACGGACGCTTCCACGTAGGAGAGATCGGCCTCTCCGGTGGGCGATTGCGGCGTGCCAACGGCGATAAAGATGGCACTCGACTTTCTGACTGCAGCGTGAAGGTCGGTTGTGAAGTGGAGGCGCTCTCCACGATGGCGCGCCAGAAGTTCGGGCAACCGCTCCTCGTAGATGGGCACCTTGCCAGCCTCAAGTGAAGCGACCCTGGAGGCATCAATGTCTACGCAAATGACCGAATGACCTAGTTCCGCGAAGCAGACCGCGGCAATTAAACCGACGTATCCGGAACCGACAACCGCAATGTTTACCGAAGCGCTTGCTGCAAGCTGGGTGTCCACCATTACGCCTTTCGTGCGGCGGAGTTCTGAGCACATTCGCCCATCGATGGGCAGATCGGCCAACGCCATCCGGGAGCCAGATGCGCGCCCGCGATGTATTCAGAATACCAGTTCGCCAAGTCTTACCAGAGGCAATGAAGCGCAGGGAGCAAGGTTTCCGCGAGCGGTTGGAAGCTGATATCCTTTTTCCATTCCTTGCCACGACTGCGAGACCCTAGAAGTAATGACAAAAGCTTTGATTACCGGCATCACTGGTCAGGATGGCTCCTATCTCGCCGAGTTGCTTCTTTCCAAGGGCTACGAGGTGCATGGCGTAAAACGCCGCAGTTCCCTTTTCAACACGGACCGGATCGACCATCTTTACCAGGACCCGCACGAATTGCACCGCCGCTTCTTTCTCCACTACGGCGACATGACAGATACCAGCAGTCTGGTGCGCATCATTCAGAGCGTGCAGCCAGATGAAATTTACAACCTTGCCGCGCAGAGCCACGTATCGGTTTCCTTTGAGGAGCCGGAGTACACGGCAGACGCGGACGCGATTGGAACGTTGCGTGTGCTGGAGGCCATCCGAATTCTGGGACTGGAAAAGACCACCCGCTTTTACCAGGCATCAACCTCCGAACTCTACGGTAAGGTGCAACAGATTCCGCAGACTGAGACGACGCCGTTCTATCCCCGCTCTCCCTATGCGGCAGCCAAGCTCTACGCCTTCTGGATCACGGTGAACTATCGCGAGGCCTATGGGCTTTATGCCTGCAACGGCATTTTGTTTAACCATGAATCTCCGGTACGCGGCGAGACGTTTGTCACCCGCAAGATTACCCGTGGACTATCACGCATCAAGGCTGGCCTGCAGGAGCAACTCTTCCTGGGCAATCTCGATTCTTTGCGCGACTGGGGCCATGCCCGCGACTACGCTGAGATGCAGTGGTTAATGCTACAGCAAGAGAAGGCCGAAGACTTTGTGATCGCCACGGGCGAGCAACGCAGCGTTCGCGACTTCGTCAACATTGCGGCTGAAAAACTGGAGATGACGCTGACCTGGAAAGGTACGGGCGTGGACGAAAAGGGATACGACGACAAGGGCCGCTGCCTGGTGGCTGTTGATCCTCACTACTTCCGCCCAACCGAGGTAGAAACGTTGCTGGGCGATCCTTCCAAGGCGAAGGCCAAACTAGGGTGGGCGCCGAAGACGAGCTTCGACCAGTTGGTGACCGAGATGGTAACCAACGATTACGAACTTGCGCGTCGGGACGCACTGGTGCGCGAGGGCGGCTTCAAGATTCTGAATCATCATGAATAAGGCAATCCAGAAAGACGCGAAGATTTTCGTGGCTGGCCACCTCGGTCTGGCGGGCTCTGCCATTACGCGCAAGTTGCGTTCCCTGGGTTATGCAAACCTGGTGTTACGCACAAGGGTGCAACTCGATCTGCAGGACGCCAGTGCGGTGCGTGACTTCTTCAAGGAGGAGCGCCCGGAATTTGTCTTCCTCGCCGCCGCAAAAGTCGGGGGCATCCTGGCAAATCGCGACTTTCCTGCTGAGTTCATCGCACAGAACCTGCGCATCCAGAGCAATGTGATTGAGAGTGCGCACCACACAGGGGTGAAGCGTCTACTCTTCCTAGGCTCAAGCTGCATCTATCCGAAGCTGGCACCGCAGCCCATCAGCGAAGACCAGTTGCTGGCAGGGCCGCTGGAGTTTACTAACCGTTCCTACGCCGTGGCAAAGATTGCCGGCATTGAAATGTGCTGGGCCTTCAACCGGCAGTACGGAACCGGATATCTGGCGGCGATGCCCACCAATCTCTACGGCCCGGGCGACAACTACGACCTTGCCGCTTCTCATGTGCTTCCGGCGCTGATCCGCAAGGTGGACGAGGCCAAGCGCAAGGGCGAGCTCACCGTGACCGTTTGGGGCACAGGCAAACCGCTGCGTGAATTCCTCTTCAGCGACGATATGGCCGACGCTTGCGTCTTTCTGCTGAACCTGCCCGAGAAAGAGTTCCGCAATCTGACCGCAGACTCCGAGCGTGCGCCGCTGGTGAACGTCGGGAGTGGCAGCGAACTAAGCATCGGCGAACTGGCTACGAAAGTATGCGAGGTACTCGATTTCAGCGGCAGCATCGTTTTCGACACGACGAAGCCCGATGGCACGCCGCGCAAGTTAATGGACAGTTCACGGCTCTTCAGCTACGGATGGCGGCCAAAGGTTTCGCTGGAAGAAGGGATCCTCATCGCCCATGCCGACTTTTGCGCACGTGCTGCATCCGGAAAGCTGGGACGGAGCTGAAGGATGATTGATATTCACTGTCACATTCTGCCGGCCGTGGACGATGGCGCGAAATCTTGGGACGTCACGCTGGAAATGTGTCGCATGGCGCAGCAGGACGGCGTCACCCATATTGTGGCCACGCCGCACGCCAACTTCGAATACATTTACAACCGCTCCGCGCACGAGGCACTGCTCGACGAGTTGCGTGAGCGTGTGCCAGACCTCAGCTTCTCGCTAGGATGTGACTTCCATCTTTCGTTCGAAAACATCGAGGATGCACTCATCCATCCCGAGCGCTACGCCATTGGAGATACGCGGTACCTGCTGGTTGAGCTCTCCGAATACAGCGTCTTCAACGTAAACCAGACGCTTTTCCAGTTGCGGACCGCCGGACTTGTGCCGATCATCACACACCCGGAGCGAAATCCCATCGTGCTCGCCAACCCCGAGATGGTCGACGCATTCTTCGAAGCGGGCGGCCTCATCCAAATCACGGCAAACTCACTCACCGGATTCTGGGGAAGAACATCGCAGAAGATGTGTGAATCGCTGTTGCGGAAGAACATGGTTCACTTCATCTCCAGCGACGCCCACGGAGTGAAGAACCGTCCCCCGCTGCTTTCAGCTGCGCGCCAGGCTGCTGCCAAGATCGTGGGAGATGAGGCGGCAGACAGACTGGTGATTGCGAACCCCGATGCAATCGTAACGAACCAGAACATCCCTCAGACGACCTAGTTCGGAAGCTCGCAGTCATCCGCTGACGAGGAAAGCGTGCGCCGACCGACAGATTCTATTTATGGAAGCGATACGTTTTAGTTATCGGAGTTGCTGATTTCGCGACTGCCCAACGCTTTCACTGAACGGCTCTTCTCCCTGCGACCATCGTAAGATCAACCCCTGCAACAGAATTGTTCCTCCTACTTTTTTCTCGATGTATAACAATTCGCCACATTGCATATTCTGCGGACCGGGAGAAGCCTGATACAACATTCCGTTATCGGAGCGATAAATAAAAGGAATTGGTATCCACGAATAAGTGCGGTTACTCTCGGCCAATCAATTCACAAGGGATTCACCAACGCTCAGGGAATTTGCGGTACTGACTTTTAACCGGAGAAAAACTTGATGCATATGACACGCCTCTGTTCGAAGGCGCTGGGAATTGTTTTCCTCGCGTGCGCCCTACCTGCTGGACTTGCCGCACAAACCACTGACACCGACAAGAAAATCGCTGACCTTGAAAAGCAGCTTGAAGCAGTCCGCGCACAGATTGAAGCGTTGAAGACAGCTCCCGCACCTGCACCGGCAGCAGTGGCAGTTGTCACACCTGCACCGGCGGCGGCAGCAGCGGCCGCTCCCGCACCGAATCCCATGGCCGGCATCACAAGTGTACTCGGAGGCGTGAACCTCACCGGACTTGTGGATGCGTATTATGGATACAACGCGAATCATCCGTCGCTCAGCCAGGGCGCCACATCCACAGAGCCATTCACCTTTACCAACAACCAGTTTTCGCTGAACCTGCTTGAACTGCAGTTAGACAAACCGGTAGATAAGACGGCTCCTCTTGGCTTCCGCGTGGCGTTTGGATTTGGCCAGGCGATGAACGCAGTAAACAACTCCGGCAACTCTGGGTTCAGTCCTGACGTGGCTTCCAAATTGAGTGGCGCCTCGCAGTACCTGAAAGAAGGGTATCTCTCGTACTTCGCTCCCATCGGCAAAGGCCTGCAGATTGACGCTGGTAAGTTCGTAACTCCGGCGGGCGCCGAGGTGATTGAGACCAACCAGAACTGGAACTACTCGCGCAGCCTTCTGTTCAGCTATGCGATTCCTTATTACCACATGGGCGTTCGCGCGAAGTACACGTTCAACGACAAGTGGTCCGTAACTGGCTACGCAACGAATGGCTGGAACAACGTGGTCTCCACCTCTACAGGCAAGACTGGCGGCGTCAGCATCGCATGGAATGCGACAAAGAAGCTGTCAATCACCGAGACGTACCTTGCCGGGCCGCGTGACTACTTTGGAACCGGCAACAACGGACCGTGGAATCACCTTACCGATACGGTGATTGCCTACAACGTGACGCCGAAACTCACCGTGCAGGCCAACATCGATTACGACCGCATCGAACAGTTCATCGGAAACAAGCCCGCGGACTACGCCGGTATCGCCGGATACGCGAAGTACCAGTTCAGACCGAGTTCAGCGTTTGCCGTACGCTACGAATACCTGAACGATCATGATGGCTTCGCCACCCCGATCTACTTCAATGAGATCGCACGTGGACAGCATCTGAATGAGTTCACCGGCACGTTAGAGCGCAAGATTGCCGGGCACCTGCTCACCCGCCTCGAATACAGACATGACGGTTCGAACCAGAACTTCTTCACTCGCGGAAATACCGCCGGAGCAGTGAAGGGGCAATCAACGGTCGATGCGGGCATCGTTTTCGTACTGGAACCCAACGACACCAAGTAAGGGAATCAAGGCGGGCTGATTGCGGTCCGCGACTCGATATTCATGCACGTTACTCACCGGCCGGGCACCCGCCTTGCCGGTGCGTAACAGCAAATGCTAACCAAGCAGATTCTGAACGACGAGGAGATTCGCATGGCTGAGGACACCACCGTAGGTACCGTTGAAATGCAGAAAACGCTGGGCCTGACTGGGCTGACGATGAACGCAATGGCACTCATCGCCCCCGGCGCTTTCCTCTGGCTCACCTTCTACATCCAGGCGACGACTGGCACTACCGGTCCGGCCATGTGGATGGGCATTGTGCTTGCCCTCCTGCTCTGTCTTGCCACCGCGGTCTGTTACGCGGAAATGGCAAAGCTCTATCCGGGCACGGGCAGTTCTTACTACTTTGCCGAACAGTCCTTCCTGAATCATGACAAGGTCTGGCGCTTTGCCCGCCTCTCGAAGTTCATCGTAGGCTGGGGCTCGCATCTTTATTACTGGATCTATCCGGGCGTGATGGTCGGCGTCATGGGCATCCTCTGCGGATACCTGGTAGGCACCCTGTGGCCGAACTTCATGAGCGCCTCCAATCCGGGCCCTGCGTTCATGATGCTTGTTGCCGTGGTTTTCTCTTTCTTCATCGCATATATCGCCTATCGCGGCGTGAACGGCTCGACGGCGGTGAACATCGGCATCAACGTGATCCAGATCTCGGCGCTGATTGTGTTCGCCGTGCTGGCTCTTGGATATCGCTCGAGCCACCCTGCAGGCAGCCAGGGACGCCAGTTCGACTCGACCTCCGGCGCTTCTTACAACTATGAATTTTCCACTACCACCACAACAGTCAACGGCGTTGCCACGGATAACATTGTTCGCGACGCGAACCAGGTTCCGCAGCCGAAGCTGGATGCGGCAGGCAAGCCCGTACCCTTCGTCGTCACCTACCCGACGACGGATGCACAGGGCAACTTCCTGACGCATGACAAAGCCAAGTCCGTAATCAGCCCGCACAAGTTCAGCTGGGTCTTTTTGCAGGCCACGGTAGCCATTCTCATCCTGGTCGGCTTTGAATCTGTGACCGCCATGGGCGGCGAAGCGAAGAACGCAAAGCGCGACGTGCCGATTGCCGTCATCGTTTCATTGCTGGTGCAGGGCCTGTTCTGCTACCTGTTTGAATACTTCGCGGCCAACTACTTCCTCAACAGTGGATACACCATGCAAAGTGCGGCAGGCTCGGCGGCACCCATTGGCGACATGATGATCATCGTCGGCGATGCGCTGTTTGGCGCCGGCCGTGGACGCATCTTCATGCTGGTGGAAGCCTTCACGGTCTTCCTCGCCCTGATCGGAACCACGCTCTCCTGCATGAACACCGGCGCTCGCGTGACCTACGCAATGGGCAAGGATCGTGAAGTGCCTGAGCACTTCGGCTTCCTGCACGGCGACAACTTGACGCCTCACCGCGCGATCTGGGTGTTGGCCGCGATCTCGGCTGTGGTTGGCTGCGTTGCGGTCATCATGCCCTTCGGCAACGCAGGCGCACCGGCTGACACCGTCATCCAGGCTCTGCCGCATGGCTTCTTCTCCAGCTTCGGCTACTCCACTCATGACAAGATGGCGGCAATGCCGAATTCCCTGCTCACCGTTACTCTGGCATCGAACTTTGGAACCTTCCTGCTCTACGCCTTGAGCTGCATCACCTGTATGGTGGCGTATCACAAGCATCCAAAGTTCAGCGTTACGCGCCACTTCCTGATTCCGGTCTTCGGCCTGCTCGCCAACCTGGCTTGCATGGTCACCTACCTGGTGGGCCCGTTCCTCGGAATCGGCACCAAAGCGGAACCGCTGCTCGCACTGGGCATCGCACTGGTATGGGCCATCTATGGCGGCATCTACTTCGTGATGAGTTCCAAGTCCAGTGGCAGATCCACGCTGGTGACCACCCGCGCGTAGCTTGTACCGCGCTGTTGCACTCACTCTAACGATGCAGGCGGGGAGACCCGCCTGCATCATTCCACGTATGGGAATTGTTGTGCTGCGAGGCTGTGGAAGCAGACGGTGGCACTCCAGACCAGGGATCAAGACCGGGTATGCTGGAAATTGAGTTTGCCGAGGCCACGGATTGTGGCCCCGTTCGTCCACACAACGAGGATTATGTAGGACACGCCCTCCCCGGCGACGAGGAGCAGGCGCGCACGCGTGGCTGGATCTTTACGCTGGCCGATGGCGTCGGTGGCCAGGAGCGCGGCGAAGTTGCGTCACAGTTGACGGTGGAAACCGTGCTCGCCGAGTACGGCAAAGCCGCTACCAGCGAGAGCCCATCCTCGCGGCTGACGCGGGCCGTACAGGCCGCCAACACTGCCGTATATGAGGAGTCGCACGGCGGCATCGCTTCCACGGTTGTAACCTGTGCGCTGCGCTTTGACCGCGCCACGATTGCGCACGTGGGTGATTCGCGCTGCTATCTGATTCGCAACGGACGGCCGCACAGGTTGACGCGCGATCACACCGTAGCCAACGATCAGGTTCGCCTGGGAATCTTCAATGAGATGGAAGCACGCCGGGTGGCGACAAAGAACGTGCTGAGCCGCTCGGTTGGCGTCAACCTTTTTGTTGCTCCGGAAATCAGCGAGCACTCCGTCCGGCAGGGCGATCTGCTGCTGCTATGCTCGGACGGGTTGCATGGCGCGGTGAGCGACGCCGAAATTGCGCGCATCGCTACGGCGCCCGGAGTCAGTCTGCAAGATGCCACCGCGCAGTTGATCGCCATTGCGAACAAGAGCGACGGTGGTGATAATGTGAGTGTCCAACTCATCCGGATCAAAGATGTGGAAGCCGTCGGGATGTATCGCGGACGGCCATACCGGATCAACGGATGAACTTAACTCTCCTACGGGGCCGACCTTAAGCCATGATCAGCGTTCATGCGGGCGAAAAACTCGACCACTTCCAGATCGAACGGCTGGTTGCCCGTAGCGGCATGGCGTCGATCTTCCAGGCCACGGACCTCGCCAACGGACAGACCGTTGCCATCAAGATTCCGCATCCCGAGATGGAGTGCGATCCGATCTTCTTTGAGCGCTTTCAGCGCGAAGAAGAAATCGGCAAGAAGCTGAATCATCCGGGCGTGATGAAAGTGATCGCCAACGACGATCGACGCGATCCCTACATTGTGATGGAATGGGTACCAGGACGCCTCCTCCGCAATGTGATTCAAGAGAATCGCAAGATGCCTCCGGAGCGCGCCATCAAGATCGTCGTGCAGATATGCAAGGCGCTCGATCACATCCACAGCCATGGCGTGATTCACCGCGATCTGAAGCCGGAAAACATCATGATCGATGAGAATGACAACATCAAGATCATCGACTTCGGTATCTCCGCCAACCTGGGCTCGCGCCGCATCACCTTCGCCAAGCTGAGCGACACGATGGGCACGCCCGACTACATCTCTCCCGAGCAGGTGCAGGGCGGGCGAGGCGACGCGCGTAGCGATGTGTATGCCGTGGGCGTGATGCTGTATGAAATGCTGACGGGCTCGGTGCCCTTCACCGGAGCAAACGCGTTCGTCATCATGAACAACCGCCTGCTGAACCATCCCACGCCGCCACGCGAGTTGAATCCGGACATTACGCCGCAGATGCAGGAAGTGCTCTACCGTGCCCTGGAGCGCAGTCCGCACAAGCGATATCGCAACGCGCGCGACTTTGCTTTTGACCTGGAGCATCTGGACCAGGTGGGCGTGGAGGACCGTCCCGAGCTGCATGACTGGAAGCGGCAACGGTCTCCGTGGGCGCGCCGGGTTCTGCTGTACGTTGGGCTTGCGCTGATTCCCGTGGTCGTGTTGGGACTGCTGCTCTACGTTGCACGACACGCCTAGTTACAGGCCAGCAGTGATGCGCTAATGAATTCAAACGGACCTCACTCATGAAAGCTGCCGGATTGTTCTTGCTGTTTGCGGGATTCATCATCGTGATGAGCGCCCTCGTGGTGCTCTCGCCGAACGCGCCACGAGTAGCGTTCATGGTGGCCGGAATTGTCATCCAGATCATCGGACTGCTGCTTACCTTTCGCGCCCACTACTCTGAAGGCGAGGGACACTGATGCAGATACACGCGGCCACACTTACCGAGACGGGTACGGCAGTCTGCGCTCTTTGCATCTTTCTTGTTCCGCTGGCTGCTGCCGGGCTGGCGCTGGTCAACACCGGCTTCGGACGCTCGCGCAGCGCTGCTCATTCCGTGCTCAGCGCAATGAGCGTCTTCGCCTCGGCGGCGCTCGCGTACATGGTCATCGGCTTCGCCTGGCAGGGAGACGCGGAAAGTCCTGCGCACCTTCTCAACATCGGCGCGCGCTCATGGAGCATGCTCGGCGCAGGACGCTGGATGATGCGCGGCGTCGCGTTCAACGGCTCCTCTCTCTCTCTCGTGGCCTGCCTGCAACTGTTCAGTGTCGGAATTGCCGCTCTGATTCCGCTTGGCACAGGCTCGGACCGTTGGCGGCTTCGCGCCAGCTGTATTTCAGCGGCGATACTGGCGGGCATTACCTATCCGATCTTTGCGCACTGGGTATGGGGCGGCGGCTGGCTGGCGCAGCTTGGCACACTTGCGGGATGCGGCAGCGGTGTGATCGACACTGGTGGCGCGGGCGTTATTGCGGCCGTTGGCGGTCTGTCTGCGCTTTGCATGGCATGGATTCTTGGGCCGCGTCAGGGCAAGTATGAAGCTGGCGGCATGGCCATTCCCGGACACAACATGGTGATGGTCGGCTTTGGCTGCATGCTGATGATGGTGGGCTGGCTCGGATTGGATTCTGCGGGAGCGCTGCTCTTTGCGGAGGCCGGAGTCGGCAGCCTCGCGCTGATCGCCGCCAATAACATCATTGCCGCCAGCACCTCTCTGGTGACGGCGCTGCTTGTGACCCGCGTGCGCTACACCAAGCCCGACGCGTCCATCAGCGCCAACGGCTTTGTCATCGGATTGGTATCCATCTCCGCCGCCTGCGCCATGGTTTCGCCGGTCGAGGCTGCGGCAATCGGGCTCATCGCCGGATTGATGGTTCCGTTCTCGGTGGAGTGGATCGACCGATGGGGCTTTGACGATCCCAGCGGCGCAATATCCGTATTCGCCGTAGGCGGGCTGTGGGGCATCATCGCAGCGGGGGCCTTCTCGCAGGGGCGTCCCGGCCAGATGCTGGCGCAGATAGCGACGGTCGCCGCGCTACTCGGCTTTGTGCTGCCACTAACCTACTGCCTCAACCTGCTGCTGAACCGCTTCTCTCCACAGCGCATCAGCAAAGACGGCGAGCGCCAGGGACTCGACATGAGTGAGCTTGGCGCCGGAGCGTACCCGGAACTGACGCAGATCACGAAGGACTATCTCTTCCGCTGAGACCTGGCAGGCGCGGCCTCAGCGGACCTCGTCCGAAACAATCTCAAAGTTCTTCAACGTAGCAGCGCCGAACGAAGTCAAGAAGGCAACGTCGGCGGCATCGCGGCCAGTGGCCATCAAAACGCGTCCGACTCGCCGTTGGTTGTTGCGCGCATCGAAGGCCCACCAGCGGCCGTCTAGATAGGCCTCGAACCATGCGCTAAAGTCAGCAGGGTCAGAGATGGGCACCTGGATGTCTCCCAGGTATCCAGCAACGTAGCGAGCCGGAATGTTCAGTGCACGGCAAAAGCTTACGGCCAGATGCTGAAAGTCGCGGCAAACGCCGCAGCGATCCGTGAGTACCTCCATGGCCGTCTTGGTGCTGCGTGCAAACTGGTACCCGAAGGTGACGTTGTCATGGACCCAGTTGCAGATTGTCGTAACTCGCTCCCAGCCTGGGGTGACGCCTCCAAACAGGTTGACGGCGGTTTGCGAGAGAAGATCCACTTCGCAGTATCGGCTGTTCAGCAGGAACTGGAGCACCTCCGCGGGCAGATCCTGCGGAGGAATTTCGCGCGCCTCCGGACAGATGGCATCAGGCTGGCCGGAATCTTCAATGAGCGTGGAATTGTAAAGACGCAATTCGCCCGCTGGCGCGAAGAAGCGTGTGCACAGGTTCCCGTAGCTGTCAGAGTAATCCTTGAGTGGAAGTTCAGGCGTAGTGTGCACCACGTCAGGCTCGCGCAGATCGGCAATGCGCGAGGGGTGCACGCGAAGCTGTGCCACAAACGCCGCAGGTGCCGGCAAATCGAACAACATATCGTATCCCAGGCGAATTAGCATAGTTTCCTTACGTTAGTTGTCTGGTGAAATCGTTGCTGGCGTCTTCCAACCGCAGCACGGAACTGACACAATGTTTACAGGGGTGGCAAATGACCTACTGCTTGGGCATCATGACACATGAAGGCTTGGTAATGGCATCGGACTCACGCACCAACGCCGGGTTTGATGATCTAAACATCGCGCGCAAAATGCACACCTTCGTGCAGCCAGGAGAACGAGCCTTTGTTGTGCTCAGCAGCGGCAGCCTTTCGCTGAGCCAGTCGGTAATCAGCTTGCTCCGTTCCAGCTTTGAAGCGGGCGAAGGCTTGGGTCAGGTCAAGTCGCTCTATGAAGCAGCGCGCGAAGTCGGCAAAGCCGTGCGCCAGGTTTCGGAAATCGATCGCGAGTCGCTGGAACGTGACAACTACAACTTCAATGTTCACTTCCTGCTCGGAGGGCAAGTCCGCGGAGAAGCGCAAAGCCTGTACCTCGTCTACCCTCAGGGAAATCCCTTGAACGCGACCGTAGACTCCCCATTCCTGCAACTGGGCGAGTACAAATACGGACGCCCAATTCTGGACCGAGGAATTGTTTATGGCTCCACCACTCTCGAAGTCGCCGCCAAGTACGCCCTGCTTTCATTTGATGCAACCATGCGTTCAAACGTGACGGTTGGGCCGCCAGTGGAGTTGATGCTCTACCGCAAGGATGCCCTGGACTTCGACTCTTATCGCCGATTTTCGGCCTCAGGCAACGAGCTGGAGTTGATTCACGCACGATGGGAACAGTCGCTGCGCCGCGCCGTCGAGGATCTTCCGGAGATCCATTTCGCGCCACCGGCCATGCGAGCCCAGCAGCAACTCCTGAAGTAAGAACGCAATTAAACGCAATGAGAAAGGGCACCCGAAGGTGCCCCTTTCCGTTTGCATCCGCGATAGTTAATTGCTGGGCGCGGCCAGCCTTGCCTGATTGTGCTCGGCAATGGTGCGGCGGGCATTGTCAGCCAGTTCCTTGGCCTTTGGCATCAGCTCCAGAGCTTTGAGTACGCTGGGGTCTGCTTCGGCCTGCACACGCATTCCTTCCTGCTGCCCGAAGGCGCCCACAAAGAGCTCGCTCTTGATGCTGGAGCGGACCCAGTCATTGTTCTCAACCAGATCCTTCTCCGTGAACGGCAGCTTCGAGTCGTTCAAAAAGGTGCGGAACTCCTGCAGCACGGCGTCATCTACCTGGAAGCTCTTGTCGATCTTGTGCGTGATCGAGTAATGCTTGGAGAAGTTGAAGAACGCATATTTGCGCAGCAACTCTTCCTGGAATTTGTTGGCCTTGAGCGGAGCAATCTTTACATCTGGCGTGATGCCGCCACCGCCGTACACCGTGCGACCGCTATCCGTCAGTTTTACTTCACGATTGGCGTCGTCCTGCTTCACGCCGTTGATCGAGTAGTCGGCGGTGTTGCGGTTGTAATAGTAGTCGTACAGCGACACGCCGCTATAGTCGCGCTGGATCAAGCGTCCGCTGGGCGTGTAGTACTTTGCCGTGGTCAGTGCCAGTCCGGTGTTTTCGCTCAAACGATACACGGTCTGAACCAGTCCCTTGCCGAAGGTGCTCTCGCCGGCGATCAGGCCGCGGTCATGATCCTGGATTGCGCCGGAAACAATCTCCGCCGCCGAGGCCGTGCCGTGGTTGACTAGCACAACAACCGGATAATCCTTGGTGCTGCCGTGAGCCGCGCGATAGACCTTCTCCGGTGAATTGCGGCCATGATGGCTGACAATGACCTGCCCCTTCTTAAGGAACTTGTCGGCAACGCCAACGCCTTCGCTGAGCAGGCCGCCAGGATTGTTGCGCAGATCTAGGATTAACCCCTTCAGGTCGCCCATCTCGTCCATGGCAGCCGTGGTCTCAGCCTCGGTCGTCTCCTGGAAGCCGCTGATGTGCAGATAGCCGATGCCGGGACGGATCAGGAAGTGCAGGTCCACCGAGTAGCGGGGAATCTCATCGCGTACCACGGCGAAATCGAGAGGCTTCGTGCTGCCCTCGCGCAAAATCGAAATGTGGACGGTGGTGCCCTTCGGCCCCTTCAGCAGATCAGCCACGTCGCTGGTTGTCATGTTGTCGGTCGGCTTGCCGTCAATACCCGCAATGATGTCACCCGGGCGGATACCGGCGCGGTAGGCCGGAGCTCCCGCAAAGGGAGCAATCACGATGACTTTGTTGTTACGAGGTCCCACCTGCATGCCGACGCCGTAATACCGTCCGCGCTGCTCTTCCTGCAGGGCCGAATACTGCTTTGGATCAAAGAAGTTCGAGTGCGGGTCCAGCACGCGCAGCATGCCCGGGATGGCGCCGTCATAGATGGCCTTGTCAGCATCCACTTTCTCGGCGTAATTCTGCTCAATGACGCTGTAAACCTGCGCAAAAGTGCGCGAGGAATCCTGCATGTCGCTGTCGCCATTGGAAGGCACAGCCCCGGTCCGCCCGAAGACTACTCCGAGAAAACCGCAAGTCAGAATTACCAGGAAAACCAATACAAGTGAGCGACGGGAACGTCCAGCCATTGAAACTTCCTTTTTTGCCCTGCGCAGGCGTGCTACGTGGATGTTTGCCGCGCCCGCACACAGAAAGAGCGCAACCCTCTATTTGGCAAGAGTATAGCAGTTAGACTGCGAATTTCGTAAGCGCGCCCCAGATGCAGAAGTCGGAATTCGGTCTTCGCCGTCACTGCATGAGATGCGAAAGGATCCTCAATCGCTTCGGAACTTCTACAAGGATGGTTCTCTGGCCAACCCACTTCAGCGGAACTGGCGTAAGGCTCGGTTTTTTTGCTTCCTCAGGCGGCTTACCGTCTTACCGGAAGGCAGATGAGCCGTGTATGATAGCAGCGTATGAGTGCCGATATGATTTTCATCCTCTTCTTGGCCTTGATCCTCTTTGGCCCGAAGAAGTTACCCGAAATTGGACGCCAGATCGGCAAGTTTATGGCCGACTTTAAACGCGCGTCCAGCGAATTCCAAAGTCAGCTCACCAATGAGATTGAAAAGGCTGGCGTGGATGTGGCCCCGTTTTCGCAAGGAGGGGCGCAACAGAGTACTTCTCTGTTCGGTCAGTCGAACGTCTCGACGTTTGCCCAGACGTTGCTCCCTCCCGCTGTCAAGTCCGCAATTTCCGATATAGACACCGCTCACGACCGTCTGATGCAGACTGCCCGCATGGCATTTGATGCCCAGAACTTCACCCTGCGCCCACCCGATGCGCCGGTGATTGCTGCGTCAACGGAGCCTGCCGAGGCCGCCCTTCCGCTGCCCTCGGAAACCAACGTGGCTCAGTCCAACGCGCCTGCCGCATTGCCTGAATCATCACCGGTTGAAGCTGTGACCGACCAACCTACGCACGTTCCGGCGCCGGCCTCCAGTGACTCTGCCCAGCAGAGCAGCTAATCCGACGATCCAACAAAGGTTCTGATGGCAGAAACTGAAACTTCAACAGGTAGTTTTAAAGACAGGCAAGAACTTGCGTCCATGGGATTTCTCGAGCATCTTGAGGAATTTCGCAAACGCATCATCTGGAGCATTGTTTACATTGCAGTCGGCTTCTGCGTCTGCTACTGGTGGCATGACCAGATCTTCAGCTGGATGCAGGCTCCTATCGTATTCGCCCTGAAGAATCACAACCTCCCGACCAACCTCGTCTATACCAATCCCACTGATCCCTTCAACATGTATCTGAAGATCAGTTTGATCATGGGAATCTTCGTGGCCTCGCCTTTCGTCCTGTACCAGGTCTGGGCCTTCATCGCGCCCGGCCTTTATAAGAACGAACGCCGCTACGTTGCGCCGTTCATGTTCAGCACCGTCGGCCTGTTCGTCGCCGGAGGATACTTCGCCTACCGGATGGTGTATCCGGCGGCCCTGGACTTCCTGATCGACTACAGCAAGCAGTTCACGCCGATGATCACGATCAATGAGTACACCACTCTGTTCATGACGATCGTGCTCGGACTCGGCGTGGTCTTCGAAATGCCGATCCTGGTCTTCTTCCTGGCCCTGTTCGGTATTCTCAGCGCTGGCTTCATGTGGAAGAATTTCCGCTATTCCATCCTCATCATCTTCATCATCGCCGCCGTCATCACTCCCACAACGGACATCATGAACATGTGCATCTTCGCCGCGCCCATGATCGTTCTCTACCTGGGCAGCATCGGTGTGGCCTATTTTGTGCATCCCAAGCAGCGTAAAAAGCGGGAGCTGAACAGGAAATGATGAACGAACATCGGGGCCTCCGGAAAGACAACCGACTCGGCCAAGGGGGCCTCATGATTCTGGCAGCACTGCTGCTGGCTTCCACGTTGCTCAACGCAGGCTGCCGCGATAAATCCACCACGGATACCGCGGCGGCCGCGCAAGCCTCGCAGACCCAGGTTGCGGCGCGTCCTGAACTGCATGCCGCCGATTTCGATCCCAAGCCAGATACGCCTCCGGCGCTCAAGATCAACGGAGATCGCGCTTTCCAGACCCTCAAGGATTTCGTCGCTCTCGGCCCGCGTTATCTCGGCAGCGAAGGCCATACCCGAGCCGAGCAGTACATCGTCAACCACCTCGGCGGCGCGCAGATTGAGCAGGACCGATTCAACGTGCAGACCGCCGCAGGCCCGTTCGCGATGAACAACATCATCGCCAAGTTCCCCGGCAAGAAGGATGGCGTGATCGTCCTCGCCGGGCACTATGACACCAATCTTCCCCTGAAGAACACGAGCTTCATCGGAGCCAATGACGGCGGCTCCGACGTGGGCCTGATGCTGGAGATTGCCAGCCAGCTTCGCGTCCATCCTCCCGAGGGCTACAGTGTCTGGTTGCTCTTCACGGACGGCGAAGAAGCCACCATTGCGTGGACAGACGCCGACAGCGTATACGGCAGCAAGCACCTCGCCAAGCGCTGGGCGGATGACGGCACGGCCGCCAATATCAAGGCATTTCTACTGCTCGACATGATCGGCGACAAGGACCTGCACTTCGACGACGACACGAACTCCACGCCGTGGCTAGCCGAGGTCGTGCGCCGCGCCGGGCAGCGCCTGGGACTGCAGTCACACTTCTCGTCGCGCGCCAATCCCATTCAGGACGATCATCTTCCCTTCCGCGCCGTGGGCATTCCGGTGGTAGACATCATCGACCTGGACTACGGCTTCGACAACATCTACCACCACACTACCGAAGACACGCCCGACAAGTGCAGTCCCGCCAGTCTGCAGATTACCGGCGACATCGTGATGGAAAGCATCCGCGCACTCAATACGCATTAAGCCGCACGAATGTTAGGCTAGGAGAGAGCGTGGCACGTCAGCGTCGCGCTTGAGAGACTGCCCAAAGCATGCAGACGCCCTCCAACTTATTGTTCTGGATTCTCTTCCTCGCGTTCGTCGTTTCCATGATCGTGCTGGACCTCGGAATCCTCCATCGCAAGTCGCAGGCTCCTACCATGCGCAGTGCGTTGGCGTGGGCTGGCATGTGGGTGGCGATGGCCGCTGGCTTTGCCGTGCTGATCTTCCTCTACGGGCACCTCATGACCGGCGATTCGGTGCATGCCAACCGCCAACTCTCTCTGGAGTTCGTCACCGGCTACCTGGTGGAAGAAGCTCTCAGCGTAGACAATCTTTTCGTTTTCCTGCTCATCTTCCGCTACTTCAAGGTGCCTGCCGGACTGCAGCGCAAGGTGCTGTTCTGGGGAATCCTGGGCGCCATCATCATGCGCGCCATTTTCATCGGCGCGGGCGTGACTCTGCTCAACCGCTTCCACTGGGTGATGTACATCTTTGGAGCCTTCCTGGTTTACGCGGGAGTGAAACTCCTCTTTCAAGATGGCGAAGCCGAGAATCCGGGCGACAGCTTCATCACGCACTTTGCGCAGCGCCACCTCCGCCTTACCGACGACTTTGCCCACGGGAGCTTTACCGTTGTCCGTAACGGGATTCATTACTTCACGCGACTCGCCCTGGTTCTCATCGTCATCGAGACCACTGACGTGATCTTTGCGGTGGATTCAATTCCCGCTGTGCTGGCCGTCACTCGCCAGCCTTATATTGTGTTCACCTCGAACATCTTCGCCATCCTCGGACTCCGCGCCATGTACTTCGCGCTCTCTGGATTGATGGAACTCTTCCACCTGCTCCACTATGGGCTGGCCATCATTCTGACCTTCATCGGTGTAAAGATGCTTGCGGCAAATTATGTTGAGATTCCCACGCTCTATGCGCTCGGATTCATTGTTGTTGTACTGGCAGCTTCCGTCGTGCTCAGCATTGCCATCAAACCGCGCCAGAGCACAACAGCGGCGGAGTAGCATCATTCCCGCCCGATGAATCACGCCCGCATGAATCCGCACGGCCGCCCGCAGCGTCTATACTAAGTAGTGAATACCATGTCGATCCGAAAGATTGCAGAAGCCGATTTTCCTACCCGCTGGGGCCATTTCCGAATCCTCGGCTTTGAGGGCTGCGTCCCGGGAACGCCTGCCACGGGCTCGCCTGATGGCACCGAGCGCCGCCGCGAAGAAGCCGTCGCGCTTGTCATGGGAGACATTCACTCTGACGCTCCCCTCGTCCGCATTCACTCGCAGTGCCTCACCGGAGACGTATTTCATTCGCTACGTTGCGATTGCCGTCAGCAACTGGAACTGGCGCTGATGAAGATCGGCGAGATCGGCAGCGGCATCGTGATTTACGAGCAGCAGGAAGGACGCGGCATTGGCCTGATGGCAAAGCTGCAGGCCTATGAGCTGCAGGATCAGGGCTTGGATACCGTGGAAGCCAACGTGAAACTCGGCTACCTGGCGGACTGCCGCGGATATCATATGCCAGTCGAGATTTTGAAAGCTCTCGGCGTGCGCAAGCTTCGCCTGCTCTCCAATAATCCTGAAAAGGTGGAGGCCGTCGAAGCCGCAGGAATAGAAGTTGTGGAGCGCGTGCCTGCCGACGTGGAAGCCTATGAGACTCACGCCCGGTATCTGGCCACCAAGCGTGAAAAGATGGGACACTACTTCACGCCGTTGCTCTAGCGCTACTTGCCAGAACGTTTGTGACCCGGCTTCTGCGCCCTGCGCGGAGGCCGTTTCATTTCCAGCAACTTCTTCATCTCATCGCTACGCTTTACCGGCAGTGCCCCGGTGGCATACTCCATCAGCGCTCGATAGACTGCGGCCTCGGGTGTTGTGCCCAGTGTCTCCAGATGCTTGGCCACCGTGCGCACATCACCGCGCGCCAGCGGTCCGCTGAACGACTTCCCTGCTCCGTGCCGCAAAACATTTTGCGCCGTGCGCAGTACAATCGGCTCCATGATGCGGCGCACGTCCTTGCGACCGATGCCCGCGCGGAGCCCAATCTGTTCGGCGGCTTCCAATTCCGTGGCCAGCATCGGCGAGAGCATTGCGCCGAATGCGTGATACAGCGTCTTGCTCTCCTCCGCAATCGTGAAGCTGTTCGCGCCCAGTTTGCGCGCCATCTGCCGCGCCGCCCGAACGGCCGCAGGGCTGCCTTCCACCGCAAACCATGCGCCTCTTAGACTCGGCGGCTCTCCGGCGACAAACGTCATCATCGGATGCGCGCTTCCTGTGTGGACGCCTCGCGCGGCCAGCGCCTTAAGCGCCTGGCTGCTCAGCGCGCCACTGGCATGCAGGACGATTCGCGGCAACTGAGCACGCCGCGCCAACGCCAGCGCAACGTCTTCGACGGCTTCATCCGGTACCGCAATCCAGAGCACATCGCACGCAAGCTGAGCGCTCGCAACGGTCACCACTTCGGCGCCAACCTCAGCGGCCACAGCGGCAGCCCGCCTCTTTGACGCGGAGGATGTGCGTGCCACTATTTCCGCAATGACAAAGCCTTCTGCGTGCAGCAGCCGTGCCAACCCGCTGCCCAAGGCTCCCGCGCCAACGAATGAAATGCTCGTCGTTCGATTCACGTCAGCAGAGTAGCACGGCGCGCACTCAATTTGTGTATAGTGTCCGCATGGCGAACGCAATCAAGAAGTCCGCGCAAAAGAAATCCGCGAAACCCTCTACTTCAAAGAAAAGTTCATCGAGCCGCAAGCAGGTTCAGGTGCTCTCATCCAAAGTTGTGCACAAGGCTCCGGTGTTTCAAGTCACGACTGATGAAATCATCGAACCCTCGGGCGTGCAGGTGCGCCGTGACATCATTCGCCATCCGGGCTCCGTTGTTGTGCTGGCCCTCGATGAAACGAAGCGCACGCCTTCCGTCCTGCTGATCCGGCAGTACCGCTACGCCGCCAATCAATATATGTGGGAGCTTCCTGCGGGACGCATTGATGACGGTGAGGATGCGCTCACGGCGGCCAAGCGCGAGTTAGCCGAAGAGACCGGTTACTCCGCGCGCGAGTGGAAGCCTGCGCTCTACTACTACGCCAGTCCCGGATTTCTCGACGAGACCATGTCCATCTTCGCCGCTCGCGATCTCGTGAAAGGCAAAGCCACGCCGGAAGAAGACGAATTCATCACCTGCAAATTTGTTCCGCTCGCAGAGGCCGTGGAGTGGGTAATGACCGGAAAGTTGCGCGATGGAAAAGCAATTTCCGGAGTACTTTGGGCCGCCCAGAAATTCCACATCTCCGGTAAGAGCAAAGCTGGAAAGCGAAGATAGATGTTTCTCATCAGAGTTCGTTCAGAGTTGCTGAAACCCGCATAAATAAAGGGTTTGCTGCTGTGTACCATGTTGACAACCCGTAAATTTGGGTGGACAATCGTCGAATCCGGTCAACAACAGGATTGACCCATGTAGTTCAGCAACGCAAGACCGAAACCTGAACTCCGCGAGGTTGGCGCCCGTTGCGACCGTCGGTGATTCTGCCGATAGCAAGACGCACGGAGGAACAGTAAGTGGCTCGTCTCAGGGGTACCGTCAAGTGGTTCAACAACGCTAAGGGGTTTGGATTTATCGGACGAGATGATGGTCCGGATGTTTTCGTGCATTACAGCGCGATCACCAGCGAGGGCTACAAGAGCCTCCAGGAAGGCGATCAGGTAGAGTTCGAGATCGTCGAGGGCCAGAAGGGACCGCAAGCCGGAAACGTGCAGAAGGTCGCTTAACGTTATTCGGGGCACACATGAGGAGCGTTTCCATCATCGACATTTGTGTGTGCGATTGAACTAGAAAAGGGCTGCCACGGGGGCAGCCCTTTCGCCTTTCTGCACTGCGTGTGTTACTTGGTGGTGGTTGAGCCGGTTGCGCAGCTCTCGGAAATCTTGCGAACGTGGCTGATGCTCAACTGTCTTCCAGCCGAGGGAGAGCCCGGCGAATCCGAAGACGCGGGCGAAGCCATCGCTCCGGCGCTGCCGCTACTCGTGATCATACCGTCCACCGCAACCATGGTTCCCACAAAGTCTCCGAGTTGCGCGGCATCACCGCGCAGTTGGTAGCTGGTGCCGGAATTATCGGCCAACATGAAGCTGCCCTCCGCATCGCGGCTCAAGCAGCCCTGTACCGACGCTTGCGAGTTGCTAGCCTGATCAGCACTCGACGCGCCGGAACTCGGCGCTGCGGGAGTATCCGGAGGAAGGGCGGAAGGATCCGAGGGATGCGTCGGATTCGCTGGCGTCTGCCCCGTCTGATCCTGCGGGAAAGTGGGCGGCGTGGAAGCTTGCGGAGTCTGGTTTGGCGTGCTGCCCATCTGCGCGGCAGCAGCCAGACAGCAACCTAACACCATGGCTCCGATTGAAAACGATTTCTTCATGCAAATCCTCCTTGGCACACAGAATTACGTTGCATGGGGCGTGCCACTCCAGCAGCCCTCAAAGCAGGGCCAACCAGGTCACTCCGCGCCTAAGAAAACGGAACGTTTTCCTACAAAGGTTAGAAATTACATGAAAGCATTCCAGCGCACTATGGCCGGAACAGCTTCATCAGTCCCTGCGGCGGCAGGTCTGGAATGAGAAATTTCTCGGGGCTTCCGGCAGCTTGCGAAAGAGCTTCTGCTGTGAGATAACCGGCTCTCACCGCGCCTTCCATGGTGGAAGGCCACCCGGTCGCAGTCCAGTCGCCACTCAGAAACAATCGTGGCCACGGACTCACGGGCAGAAGCCGGAACTCGTCGCTGAGCGGCGCAGGAGCGAAGGTCGCGTGCACTTCTTTAATCACCGTGGCCTTCAGCAGCGTTGCCTCGCGAACCTTGGGGAAGAACTCCGCCAGTTCTTTCACCGCGAGCGCAATGATCTCGCCGCGGCCCATTTCCAGCAACGCTTTCGACGAGCTGATCACCAGTTCCAGGTAGCTGCCGGAATCGTTCGCGTCAGCGTGACACGCCAGGATCTTCGACTTTTGGAACATCCATTGAATGTTTCGGTCAAGCAGCGCTGCATGCTCCAGCGGCGTGATCTCGCGGTCGAACCACAGATGCACTCCCGTGATTGGAACCGTACGCAGATGGCCTACCTTCTCCTGCAACTTATTGCTCTCATCACCCACGGGCAGCACGCGTCCGAGGGCGTGGAACGGAACCGCGCTGATCGCGTAGTCGAATACATACTCCGTATCGTTCGCGCGCAGCTTCACCTGGCTCTCGCTGCACTCCAGCGGCTCCACTGCGCTGCGCAACAGCACTTCTCCGCCGCGTGCGCGAATGTAGTCGGCGGCCACGCCGTAAAGTTCCGAGAGCGGAACCGACGGCAAACCCATCGCTCCTGCCTCCGCTGATTTCAGGAACGCATCGCGAAAAACCATGGCCGCATACTTCACCGAAGACTTATCGAGATCCTCATTCAAACTGCTGATCAGCACCGGAGCCCAGAACCGATTGATCGCCGCTTCGGTCTGTCCCTTGCGCCGCAGCCAACTGAGAAAGTCTTCGCTGCTCTCATCCGGCACTCCGGGTATCAGAGCCAGCAGCGCGCGCGCAATGCCTAGTTTGTCGCGCAATGAAAGCAATCCGAACTTTGCAAACGAGAATGCAGAGTGCAATGGCGCAGGCAGCAACGACGATTCAATCGTTCCCGCGCGACCGCCCGGCTCAAGAAAGGTGATGCGTTTGTACCAACGCACCTTGTCCTGCACGCCAAGCCGCCCGTAGAGATTTCGCAGGTTGGTGCAACATCCCAGCAGCACGTGCTGGCAGTTGTCCACTACCTCGCTCGTGCCAGGATGCTCGTACGACGATGCCCGGCCACCGAGAAAAGGCCTTCGCTCGAAGAGCGTGACGGCGTATCCGGCATCGGCCAGCGCGCAGGCTGCGGAAAGTCCCGCCAGCCCGCCTCCAATCACGGCTACACTCGTGCGCTTTACTGTTTTGTGTTCTGTATCTGGAAGGCTCAAAGCAGTCTCTTCCCGAAGCCCTTCACGAGGACTTTGAGTTTGTCGCCAAGCGAGAGCCGCACGCGCTCCGTGTACACGTCATATTGCTTCAATTCGATGCGGTCAAGAATGCCGCGATAGATCTCCACCATCGCCCAAAGCGCGGGCCGGCTGACTTCTTCAATCAGTGGCAGCAATCTTTCAGCGGAAACATAAAACTCACGTGCACGCTTCGCCTCAAAGGCCAGCAGCGGCCGCAGCTTCTCCATCGGCACGCCGGAACCAAGCTCCTCGGCGGTCACGCCAAAGCGCGCAAGGTCTTCCTGCGGCAGATACACCCGCGCCATGGCTGCGTCTTCTTTTACGTCGCGAAGAATGTTGGTGAGTTGAAAGGCGATGCCCAGTTGTTCGGCGTACTTCTCCGCCTCCGGCGTGCGATAGCCAAAGATGCGGATGCAGACCAGTCCCACCACGGACGCAACGTGATAGCAGTAGCCGTACAGTTCCTCGAAGGTGCCGTACACAACCTGCGGCGTGCCAGTCTGCGGCAGGCCTTCACGCACATCCATTTCAGTCCCGGCCACCAACTGATCCAGCAGTTCCATCGGAATGTTGTAGCGCTGCTGCGAATCCTTCAGTGCCAGAAAGACCGGGTCGTCCGTGCGCCCAATCTCTACAGAACGATGGTAGGTATCAATGAATTCCGCGAGTTTCGCGCGCCGTTCCTCCGGAGCCATGCCGGGGTCATCACTGAGGTCGTCGGCGTGACGCATGAAGGCGTACACCGCGCTCAGTGCGTTGCGCTTGCGTGCAGGCAGCAGCATGAATCCGTAATAGAAATTCTTCGCCGAAGAGCGCGCAATGTGCCGGCACACGCTGTAAGCGGTGGACATCTGGAGCGCGGCGTGTTGCGTAGCAGTGCTGCTCATCCAACCCTTCCCAGCGCGATTCGTCCGGCTACAGCTCGCAGTGCCAGCTCGGCTTTTCGCAACTTGCTCAAGCTGGGCCGATGCGCCAGCACGTTGTAATCCTGCTCTTCAATCGCCCGCAGGATGGCCATCCCGCCGCGGCTGAAGAGTTCAATGTCCAGGGCGAGCGAGCGATTGACCATCTTCACCAGCGGCAGACCGCGCTCAAACCATTCGCGGGCACGCTCCACTTCAAAGCGCATCATCTCGCGGAACTGCTGATCGAAAGTGCCCTGCGCAATCTGGTCCTCACTCACGCCAAAGCGCCGGAGATCCTCAAGCGGCAGATACACGCGCCCCTTCTTCCAGTCCACTGAAACATCCTGCCAGAAATTTGCTAGTTGCAGCGCCGTGCAGGTGTAGTCAGAAAGTTGCTGCCGTTCCGCATCGGCATAGCCACCCAAATACAGAACAAGATGACCCACGGGATTCGCAGAGTTCCTGCAATACGCGAGCACGTCATCAAAAGTCTCATAGCGCGTAACCACCTGATCCTGTCGGAACGCCGTCAGCAGATCGCTGAACTCGTGTTTCGGAATCGCGCACGCCTGAATCGTTTCGGCCAGTGCGATGAACACAGGATGCTGTACGACTGCGCCAGCCTTCCCCGCCAGCTTCGCGTACGTCGCATCGAGTTCCTGCTCCCAGCGATCCAGCAGCGCCAGCGAAACCCGCGTGTCTCCCGCTTCGTCGCCAAGATCGTCAGAGATGCGGCAGTACGCATAAACATTGAAGAAATGCTGATGCAGCTGCTTGGGAAGAAACCACGTGGCTACTGAAAAGTTTTCGTAGTGCGAGGTCGCCAGTCGTTTGCAATAGCTGCGCGCCTCTTCCAGCGTGGGTGCAACCGCCGGGATGGCGTACTCCGGCGGCAAGCTGGCCCAGCCTCGGGCAAGCAGTGCTTCTACATCGCTGGAGTTTGGATCAGCGCCGGAGTTACCGGCGCCGTTGGAGTGAGAGCTGGGCACAGAGGACGTCAATCGGGCTTCCCTTATCAGTGTCCGGGTATGATGGCGGTCTTGATTTCGCCGCCGCGGGTCAGCATCTCCCGCAACACAAATTGCAGCTTGGAGAGAGGAGCTTCCCCGGTAATGTAATCCGCACCTTTGATCTTGCGCTCGGCAATCAAAGCGAAGGCCCGGCGCACTGTGTCTGGAGTGTGGTGGAAGGTGGCTTTCAGCGTGATCTCCGAGTAATGCAGCCGCTCGGTGTTCAACTGCACGCGCGTACCTTTGGCGCAACCGCCAAACAGATTCACCGTGCCGCCCTTGCGCACCATGTCAATCGCCCACTCCCACGCTTCAGGACGTCCCACGGCTTCAATCACCACGTCGGAACCGCGCCGCTCGGGCGTCAGTTCGCGCACTGCTTCAATCGGGTTCGCAACCTTCGGGAACTGCACAACCTTGCTCGCTCCCGCGTGCTTGGCTGAAATTACCTGCTCGTCATGTTTGACCACGGCGATCACGTCGCAGCCCATGATGTGTGCCACCTGCATGAACATCAGGCCAATCGGACCCGCTCCAATCACGGTCACCGTCTCGCCAATCTCTACGCCGGTTTCATGCAGTCCGCGCAGCACGCAGGCCAGCGGCTCAGTGAGCGCTGCGGTTTCAAAACTGATATCTTTCGGAACCACCAGCATGTTGTTCTCAACAATGCGGCGCGGCACGCGAATGTACTCCGCGTATGCACCGTTGTTGAACAGCAGGTCTTCGCAAAGATTTTCCTGGTGCTTCTTGCAGTAGAAACACTGCCCGCACGGAGCGGAGTTGAGCGCGACCACGCGCTGCCCCTCTTTGAAGTTCTTCACTCCTGGGCCCGTCTCTTCAATCACTCCGGCAAACTCGTGTCCGAACAGCGCCGGCGGAACAATCATCTTGGCGTGATATCCGCGGCGGTACACCTTCAGATCCGTGCCGCAGGTCAATGCCGCCTGGACGCGGATGAGAACCTCACCCTTTTCCAGCACTGGAATCGGTACCCGCTCGATCTTTACGTCCTCTTTGCCATAGAGGACTGCCGCTGTCATATGTCCGTTCACTCTACTGTCCTTCCCAGACGCTGCCAGGCTGAATCGCGATCTTCATCGTGTCCGGCTGCGGATGCGCAGCTAATGTAAGTGCGTCGAGTGCCTGAGCCAGGGGGAAACGATGACTGTAAAGCCCCGCTAGGTCCATCTCGCCGCTGAAGACAAAACCAGCCACTGCTTCGTTCAATTCCACGGATGCGCTGTAGGAGCCCAGCAGCATCTTTTCATCCACGCAAATCGAAGCGGGATCAATCACCACTTCTCCACGAACCGTCTGCGCAAATAACAGAACCCGTCCGCCGAACCGCGCTGCGTCAATTGCCGGCCGGATCAGCGAACTGCCACCTACCGCCAGAATCACCGCATCAGCGCCGCGGCCTTCCGTGCGCTCCCGAATCGCCTGCACCACGTCAGTCTTCGACGCGTCAATCGACTCATTTAGCCCATAGTGCTTTCCAATTGTAAGCCGCTGCGCGAACAAATCGGAAGTAATTACGTTTGCTCCTGCACGTTGGGCCAGTTTGGCCAACATTAGGCCAATGGGTCCTTGGCCAATCACCAGGACGGTTTCGCCCTGCTCGACCGCCAGCGTCTCAATTCCCTTCCAGACCGTGTTCACCGGCTCAATGTGCGAGGCCTGCTCATAACTCACAGAATCTGGAATACGAATGACGCCCTTCTCCACGATCCAGTCCATTACCCGGATGTACTCAGAGAAGCCGCCGCCCGAGGGCTCGCCAAAGCCCGCCGTGGTGCCCACCTTCTTGTACACCGGGCACTGCGAGAAAACCTTGCGTTGGCAGTAGTAGCAGGTGCCGCAAGGAATGTGGTGGAAGACCATCACGCGGTCTCCCTCGGCAAAGCGCGTCACGCCCGCTCCGCGAGCCACCACCACTCCGGTCATCTCGTGTCCGAAGATGCGAGGCGCCGAATGCGAACCCGTCGAGATCTTCTTCAGGTCCGTCCCGCAAATTCCGCAGGTATGAATGCGCACCAGGAGTTCGCCGGGACCAATGCGCGGAACCGCAACGGTCTCCATGCGCAAATCGTTCTGTCCGTAATACACCACGGCCTGCATCTGGTCAGGAATCGAATCCACTGTCCTCGGCGCAGCCGTTGTCTTAGGAATCACAGCCATTCTTCTCAACCACTCTCTCTTCTATAGACTCTTGCGAGCTAGCCCTTTGAAAGCCAGTCCTCATGCAGGATTCCACTGCTCTCTTCAGCGCCTTCGCCGCCAGTTCGCTGTTCGCCTGCAATGCCGCAACTCGCGGCCAAAGCCGCGGTCGCACCGCAATGTGGGCAATAAACCGTCCGGTCTGAAAGCCTTCAGGCTTCACAAACTCGGAGAGGAATTCGAGGTCCTCGTCCACACCGTCGGAGATCGCTTTGATTGCCGCAAACTCCAAACCAAACTCGACAGCGGCAGCTCCCACTCCGGCGGCTTCCATATCCACCACCTGTGCGCCGAATCGTGCAGCGGTGCACTGCTTCAGACCTTTGCCGGCTACCCGGTCCAGTGTTACTAGGTGCCCATAGCCGTGTGCGGCATAACGCTTCCCCGTGGAGAACTCGGTCACCGTAGCCGGAATGAGGACGGCTCCGGGCCGCATCACTTCTCCTCCGATAATCCGCTCTTCGGTGCAGGCTCCGGCAAAACCTATTGAAACTAACATCCTCGGCGAGCACTTCTCAACGAGTAGTTTTGCGGCAGCATACGCGCGGTCAACCCCGGTTCCAGCACAAATCAGCGCCGCTTTTCCGTTGCCATAGATTCGCTGCCGTCCACGGGAGCTCTGCACGTCGGTGGTGCTCCATCCCCGCACAATGCCGGAGACTTCGCGTTCCATCGCCGCCACAAATCCGAACTCCATGCCCGGGTTGTTCAGAGCGTCGCTCATGCCGTTGGACACATCGCTTCGTAAGCAGGGGCGTATCCCTTTTCGACAAACCACCGCGCCGCCCGGCCCAGCGCCTCACGTGCCGCACCGTGGCTATAGCCCAGCTCGCGCTCGGCCTTCGCGGAGTCTACCCACATATATTTCTTACCCATGCGAACCTCTTCGATTGTTGCTCTTGGCTCGCGATTCCTCAAGTAGCCGTTGAAGGTCTGATCGAACGCCGCAAAGGCCAGGGCCACCGAGTGCGGAACCTTCATCGTCGGCGATGGCAGCCCGGTCAGCTCGCCTAAAATGTCGAGCACCTGCTTGAGCGTAAGGTTCTCGCCGCCGAGGATGTAGCGCTCGCCGCGCCGTCCCTTTTCAAAGGCCAGCAGGTGTCCGCGCGCCACGTCATGCACGTCCACCAGGTTCATCCCGGTTTCCATGTAGGCAGGAAAGTTGCCGAGCAAGAAGTCCAGCACAATGCGCCCGGTCGGAGTTGGCTTGATGTCCTGCTCGCCAATCGGCGTGCTCGGATTCACAATGACGACTTCCGCCCCCTTCGCGGCCAGTTCCACGGCCTTCCGCTCCGCCAGGTACTTGGAGCGCTTGTAGTGGCCGATCATGTCTGCCTCGTTCACCGGGGTATCTTCGTTGATCGACTTGCGCTCGTAGCCAAAGCCAAGTGTCGCCACCGACGAGCAGTACACCGTGCGCCGCACTCTGGCGGCCTGCGCAGCCTCAATCACCGCGACGGTGCCATCCACGTTTGTCGCATACATCGGCTTCGGATCGCGTATCCACAACCGGTAGTCGGCTGCAACATGAAACACCGCGTCGCAACCCTCCATGCCTTTACGCAACGATGCCGGGTCGGTCAAGTCTCCGGTGACCAGGTCGGCGCGAATGCCTTCGAGATTTTCCCGGCGGCTTCCGGCGCGCACCAGCAGACGCAGGTCTGCTCCCTGCTCTGCCAGCAGCCGAGCCACATGGCTGCCCACAAATCCCGTTGCTCCGGTTACGAATGCCTTCAAAACCTTTTCTCCGAAAACATAAACGCAGCCCTTCCAGGCTGCGCTGTCAGGGGTCTGCCTACCAGTCTAGTCCCCTTGACTGCGCGCGTATTTGGCCAGCGCCAGCAGTGGGAAGTACCAGGGGTACGCATGATATTTCAAGTAGAAGACGCGCGGGAAGCCGGTTCCCGTATAGGGCACCTCGCTCCAGCCTCCGTCGCTGTTCTGATGATCGAGCAGATAGGCAATGCCGCGCGCCAGCGACTCCGAGCGATAGTCGCCCCCGGACATCAGTCCCAACACCGCCCACGCCGTCTGCGAAGCCGTGCTCGGCCCCACGCCCCTCTGGGTCTCGTCGTCGTAGGAGCCAATCGACTCGCCCCAGCCGCCGTCGGAATTCTGCATCATGCGCAGCCACTCGGTCGCCTGCTGCACCATCGCCTCATGATTATCAAAGCCTATGGCCTCCAGACCGCGCAGAACACACGTCGTGCCGTAAATGTAGTTCACTCCCCAGCGCCCGAACCAGGATCCATCCGACTCCTGCTCGCGGCCGATGAACTCAATCGCCTTCTTCACCGGCTTGTCGTTCAGAGTGAAACCGTGCGCTGCCAGGCACTCCAGCACGCGCCCAGTGATGTCCACCGTCGCCGGATCGAGCATGGCGTTATGGTCGGCAAACGGAACGTACTGGAAGACCATGCGGTTGTTATCTTTGTCGAACGAAGCCCAGCCGCCATTCTTGCACTGCATGGCCAGTTCCCAGTCGATGCCGCGCTGCACTGCTTCCTGCTGGAAACGTGCATCCTTGGTCTCGATATGGTTCAACGCCAGCAGCACCTGTGCCGTGTCGTCCACGTCAGGGTAGAACTCGTTGTTGTGCTCAAAGTACCAGCCACCCGGCTCGGCGTTGGGAACCTTCACCGACCAGTCGCCCTTACGCCGGTTCTGCTTCTTGAGCATCCACTCGGCAGCCTTCACCATCCGCGGGTCCGTGGACTCCAGGCCGCTTTCACCCAGCGCGAAAAGCGCGTAAGCCGTATCCCACACCGGAGAAACACAAGGCTGCATGCGGAAGGTGTCGCCTTCCTCGATGCCCAGCTTTTCAAATTCGTCGAGCGCGCGAATCACCTGTGGATCGTCCAACGAGTACCCCAGGCAGCGCAGCGCGATGATCGAGTTCAGGATTGACGGATAGATCGCGCCAAGGCCGTCGCTCAATTCAAGCCGCTCCAGCATCCACTTCTCCGCGGCCTTCAATGCCACCGAACGCAGCGGCCTGATGTGAACCCGCTCAAACCAGTGGCAGAGCCGATCCAGCACTAGGAAGAAGTTTCTCCAGCCGAACAGTTTGGTGTCCCACTTCAAATGCAGCGAACTGCCATGCCGCCCTTCGGGGAACAGCTCATCAATGTTCCACTCGTCCGGAATCTTCTTGAACGGCTTCTTGGCGTAGCAGATGGAAAGCGGAATCAGGATGGCCCGCGACCACGAAGAAATCTCGTAGATGTTGAACCAGAACCAGTTGGGAAACAGCACGATCTCCGGCGGAATCGCAGGCACCGCGTCGTAGTCATACTGCCCCAATGCGCACAGATAAATCTTGCTGAAGGTATTGCAGGCAGGCGCGCCGCCCATCGCCAGAATGCGATCCCGCGCCAGCAGCATGCGTGGATCTTCCGGCAGGTAGCCGCACATCTTCAGCGCAAAATAAGCTTTCACGCTGGCAGAAATATTAGAGGGGCCGCCCTGGTAAATGGGCCAGCCGCCATCCTCGTTCTGATAACGCAGAATTTCCGTCGCACACTGCTGAAAGCGGCGCTCATCGCGAGTACCGAGAACGGTATGCAGAAAGATGTAATCGGACTCAAGTGTCGTGTCGGCTTCCAACTCGCCGCACCACCAGCCATCCTCATGCTGCTTGGCAAACAGGAAATCCTGCGCGGCCTGGATGGCGTTCTTCAGCCGATCTCCCAAGCCTGCAATTTTGCCAAAGCGAATCGCCGTGGATGGCGCTGAACTTTCTTCCATGCCTGCTTACTCCACCACCGAAACGTCGGGAGCCGCGCCGATGGCGGCCACAATCTCAGGAGGCAGCGCGAACCGCACATGCTCCGGCATTACTTCCACCTCGCGCACGTTGGAGAATCCCTTGTCGCGCAGGAAGTCGATAACCTCTTGCACCAGGATTTCCGGGGCCGATGCGCCTGCCGTGAGCGCCACGGTCTTCACTCCGTCCAGCCACTCATGATTGATGTCTTCGCAGGTATCAATCAGGAACGCGTTGGTACCCAGATTCCCCGCCACTTCCACCAACCGGTTCGAGTTCGAACTGTTCGGCGAGCCCACAACCAGCACTAGCTCGGCCTGCTCGGCAACGTTCTTCACCGCTACCTGCCGATTCTCCGTGGCGTAGCAAATGTCCTGCGCGTGCGGTCCGCGAATGTTCGGGAACTTCGCCTTCAGCGCTTCGATGATGTCTTTCGCTTCGTCCAGCGAGAGCGTGGTCTGCGTCAGGTACGCCACGCGATTCGGGTCCGGCACGGTAATGTTCTTCACCTGGTCCGCGTTGCTCACCACTTGCGTGACCTCAGGAGCTTCACCCAGGGTGCCCACAATCTCGTCGTGGTTCAAGTGGCCAATCAGGATGAGCGAGTAGCCGTCCTTGGCAAAGCGAATGGCTTCCACGTGCACCTTCGTCACCAGCGGACAGGTCGCGTCAATCACCCGCAGCAGCCGCAGCTTGGAAGCTTCGCGCACCGAGGGAGCAACGCCGTGCGCGCTATAAATCACACGCTCGCCATTCGGAACCTCTTCCACGTCGTCCACAAAGATGGCGCCCTTGCCCTTCAGGTCTTCCACCACATACTTGTTGTGCACAATCTCTTTGCGCACATAGATCGGCGGACCAAAGGTCTCCAGCGCAATACGCACAATGTCAATGGCGCGCACCACGCCGGCACAAAATCCACGAGGCTTCAGCAGGAGGAGAGTTTTCGCTTCGGTTTCGGTCATTTGATTATTAGATTCCACTGCGGCCAGCTCGGATACAAGTGTTCAAATGGCCACACCACATTGCCCTAAGTTTAAGACCGCGCGTACCTTCCGCGCCATCGCAACCCATAGAAGTGCGCCCACCGGCATCCAGCAGCCCAAAACGCGAGGCGAATTGCACCCACCTCACGTCTCAATTTCAAATCAACTGAATGATTTTATCAGGAGTGGCTCTTGCTGGAGAGAAAACCTCACAAATTCGGAAGCCGCGCTTAGCAGTTGTTCTTACCTGTGCAACATGCGCACCCTGAGTAACTTGCGCAACCCGCTTTTACGCGTTCGCCTTCAGCAACTGATCCGCATTCTTCAAACTCGCTTCCGTCACCTTGGCTCCGCTCAGCATGCGCGCAATCTCCTCGCGCCGTTCGTCCGCCGCAAGTGGACGCACCGTGGTCTTCGTCCGCCCGCCACTCTCATGCTTTTCAATCAGGAAGTGCTGGTCGGCAAACGACGCGATCTGCGGCAGGTGCGTGATGCACAAGACCTGCTTCGTCCGCGAGAGCGCCTTCAGCTTCTTGCCTACCGCGTCTGCCGCGCGTCCGCCAATGCCCGTATCGATTTCGTCGAAGACCAGCGAGCGCTGCGCATCCTTGCCTTTGCTGTGTACCCTTCCGGCCTCGACGCTCGCCTTCAATGCCAGCATCACGCGAGAGAGTTCACCGCCCGAGGCAATGTGCTCAATCGGTCCCATCGGCTCGCCGGGGTTGGTCGAAATCAAGTACGCCACATGATCGAAGCCCGCAGCGCTCCAGTTCCCTTCTTCGTCGGAGCCGGAAACTTCGATCTTGAACTTCGCCTTCATCGCCAAATCGTTGATCTCGGCTTCAACCGTCTTCTCCAGCTTGCGCGCCATCTCATAGCGACGCTTGCTCAGCGAGCGCGCCTCAGCCAGATACTTCCCCGCCGCCGTGGCAAGCTCTTTGCGCAGTGCCGCCAGCAGCTCGTCCTTGTTCTCAACGTCGTTGAGCTTGGCGGCAATGTCCTCTTGAAAGGCCAGTACATCGTCGAGCGTCTTGCCGTACTTGCGACGCAGCTTGTCGAGCGCGGCCAGGCGGTCTTCCACCTCGGCCAGCTTCTCGGGAGAAGCGTCCATGCCGTCGGCGAAGTCCCGCAGCGTGGTGGCGACGTCCTCCACCGTAATGCGTGCCGATTCAAGCTGTCCCAGCGCTTCCTTGAACGATTCATCAAAGCGCGCCAGTTCTTCCAGATGTTTCGCCGCTACCCGCAGCCGCGCCGTCGCCGACTCCTCCACCTCATACAGCACGTCGAACGCGCCCATCGCCGCGCCATATACTTTTTCGGAGTTCGCCAGCACCCGCTTCTCCGCTTCCAGCTTCTGGTCCTCGCCCGCCACCGGACTGGCGTCGTGAATCTCTTTGAGCTGAAATTTCCAGAGGTCCACCAGCCGAAGCTTTTCCTGCTCGCCTTTCTCCAGTTCGGCAATGCGGTTGGCAATCTCTTTCCACCTCGCAAAGGCCTCCGCCACCGTGCCCAGATCCACTCCGGCAGCTGCGTCCAGCAGGGCCAACCGCTCCGGAGGGTCGAACATAAGGATGGCCTGGTTCTGCGCGTGCACAATCGCCAACCTCGGCGCCAGCGCCTTGAGCACTGCCACGGTTGCCGGCTGATTGTTGATGAAGACGCGCCCCTTGCCGTTGAACGCAATGTCGCGCCGCAGGATGATCTCTGACCCCGCGCCGTCAATGCCGTTCTCTTCCAGCACCGCGGCAATCGCGGGATCGTCGCTCTCATACACGGCAGCGACCGTGGCTTTTTCCGCGCCGTGGCGAACGACGTCGCTGTAAGCCTTCTCGCCCAGCAGCAGCGCCAGGGCATCAATCAGGATGGACTTGCCCGCGCCGGTTTCACCGGTCAGCAGGTTCAGTCCAGCTCCAAACTCAACCACCACGTTGTCTATGACGGCGTAGTTTTCGACGCGCAATTCCCTGAGCACTCGGCACCCGTTCGTAAGAGGATTTCCCGGCGAGGATAACACGGCAGTGCTCTCCTCGCCTCATGACAAAAATTGCACGATCACAAGAAAGCACGGGTGCCCCACCTTCGCCGCGCTTCTTTGCGGCTAAGGTGGGATATCCGTGAACTAGACGCGCTTCCCTACCAGACCTTGCACGAGTTCGCCCGCACCATCGGCCGCCCAGCCTTGCAACCGAACGCCTGCTTGAACTCCGGCAGATCGCTCACAATGCCGTTGATCCGATACTTCTCTGGGGAGTGCGGGTCCGTGATCGCGTTCACCCGCAGTTCCTCAGGACGATTATTCGCACACGCCCACTGCGCCATTCCGATGAAGAATCGCTGCTCCGGCGTAAAGCCGCCCACCGCTTCCAGCTTCATCTCCTTCGTCGCCTCGCGCCACGCCATGTAGCCCAGCAGCGTGCCGCCCAGGTCGGCTACGTCTTCGCCGCTGGTCAGCTTGCTGTTGATCTTGATGTCGTCCACCACCACGTATTGCGCAAACTGATCGCGCACGCAGTTGATCTTTTCCTCGAAGCGCTTTGCGTCCTCGGCGGTCCACCAGTCCTTCAGGTTCCCTGTGGCGTCAAACTGCCGGCCTTCATCGTCAAAGCCATGCGTCAGCTCATGCCCAATGGTAGAACCCGTGTTGCCGTAGTTCGGCGCATCGTCCATCTTCGGATCGTAGAGCGGAGGCTGCAGCACTCCGGCCGGAAAGTTGATGTCATTCATCTGCGGGTTGTAGTAGGCGTTCACCGTCGGCGGAGTCATGCCCCACTCATTGCGATCCACCGGCTTGCCAATTTTGTTCAGGTCGCGATGCACTTCAAAGGTCGCGGCGCTCCGGTAGTTCGCAAAAAAATCTCCGGGCGTGATCTGCACCGAGCTGTAGTCGCGCCACTTCTCCGGATACCCCACCTTGTTGCGGATTCCATTCAGCTTGACCAGCGCCTGCTTCTTCGTCTCCGGAGTCATCCAGTCCAGCCCGTTGATCTCCACGGCCATCGCCTTTTCGATCAGCTCAGTCATGCGAACCGTTTCCTGCTTGGTCTTTTCCGTGAAGGTGCGAGCCACAAACTCCTGTCCCAGCGCCTCGCCCAGCAGTTGATCCACGTCGCCCACGCAACGCTTCCAGCGCGGCTTCTGCTCGGCCACACCGCGCAAGTAGCGGAAGTAGAAATCAAAGTTCTGATCCACAAATGGCTTCGAGAGGTACTGCGAAGCTCCGCTCACCACGTGCCAGCGGAAATACACTTTCCAGTTCTCCAGAGGCTCGCTTTGCAGCTCGGCGTCCACGGCTTTAAAGAACTCAGGCTCGGTCACGTTCAGCGTTTGCACCTTGCCCACGCCCATGCCGTCCATGTAGCTCTTCCAATCAAAACTCGGAGCAAGCTTCTGCAAGTCCGCGGGAGCCATCTTGTGGTACAGCTTGTAGGGATCCCGCTTGTCCACCCGGCTCAGCGTAGCCTTTGCCAGCGCGGTCTCCATGCGCAGCACGGTTGCCGCGTCGGCCTTCGCCTGCGTCTCGGTCTCGCCAGAGAGCGCCAGCATCTTCGCCACGTGCTCAACGTACTTCTCACGCTGCTCCACCGATTTCGCATCGGTCTTCAGGTAGTAGTCGCGATCCGGCAGTCCGAGTCCACCACCCACGGCGAATGCGATCACTTGCGTTGCGTCACCAAAATCCTGATCTGCGCCGAAGCCAAACAGCAGGCCTCCATGCGTGCCGTTCAAGTGCTGCACGGCCAGCCAGCGTCCAAATTCGGCCTTGGATTTCATCTCCGCAATCTGTTTCAGCACAGGAGCAATCGGCTCTGCGCCGCGCTTGTCGATCGCCGCTGTGTCCATGCAGGAGGCAAAGTAGTCGCCAATCTTCTGCTGCGATGGTGTGCGTGCAGCGCTGTGCGCCGCCGCAGGCTTCGAGAGATCGTCCAGGATGCCCCACAAGAATTGCAGATTGTCGTTGGTCAGCTTCGAGTACACATCCCAGCGCGCCTGATCCGGCGGAATTGGATTCGTCTTCATCCATCCTCCGCAGGAGTACTGGTAGAAATCCACGCAAGGGTCTGCCGTGCGATCCATCGAGGGCACATCGAGGCTCGGCGTATACGGCAAAGCCTGCAGAGGACGCTCTACGACCTTCGCCGGAGCAACAGGAACCGCATTCGCAGTAGGAGTCGTGTTCTGTGCAATGGCCGCAGTCGAGGCAAGCAACAAGCTGAACATCAGGAGGCGTGTCTTCATCATCTTCAGTCTCAATCTTCAGAGTTGTAGCAAGTCAAAGAAGTTTACACCGCGCTGCGCTTGTTCACTGCCTATGGCCCTGCATTCGTCACAAACACGTATCCATTTGTATTCGTGTTTGCTGGATATGTGGAACCGCAGCCCACAAAGCCGCTCAGGGCTGGCTATAATGAAATTGATCTCGCATCGCGGCCTTTGTTTCCTGCAAGGCTGTCGTGCGGCTTCAGCGCCCGTTCCATTGAGAAAAGGATGCCGATTTCAAATTTGTTCGCGTTTGCGCTTGGCGGAGAGGTAATGGACATGGTGTCCAATACCGGCGTGGTCGCCAAAGTGGTTCTCTTGATTTTGCTTGCCTTCAGCCTGCTCTCCTGGGCCATCATTCTGTCCAAGTACGGGCTTTTCCGCCGCGCCTCCGTGCAGAGCGCGCGCTTCGTAAAAGTATTTCGCCGCGCCAACCGCCTCCAGGAGCTGGCCGCCGTCTCCGAGCAGTTCAAGCCCTCGCCGCTGGTCGCCGTCTTTGATGGCGCTGTCGAGGAGTTGAAGCGCTGCGGAGCCACGCCACGCACGCTTTCCGTGCAGCGCGCCACCCAGATCGCAGCCTCCGAGGAGCTTACCCGCCTCGAGAGCCGCCTCACCTGGCTTGCCACCACTGGCTCCATCGCTCCGTTCGTCGGACTCTTCGGAACCGTGTGGGGCATCATTGACGCTTTCCACGGACTCGGCACTGCAGGCGCAGCTACCCTGCGCGCCGTTGCCCCGGGCATCTCTGAGGCACTGATCACCACTGCTGCCGGACTTTTTGCTGCCGTGCCTGCCGTGGTGGCTTACAACTATTACCTGCAGCGGATTCGTGAGTTCGCCGCCCGCATGGACGACTTCAGCCTCGAACTGCTCAACATCATCGACCGTAACGGCGACGCGCGATAGGAGAACCTGGTGGCGTTTACGAACAATAAGGGACGCACCCAATCCTCGCTCTCGGAGATCAACATCACTCCGTTTGTCGATGTCGTGCTCGTGCTGCTGGTGATGTTCATGGTCACCGCGCCCATCCTGCAATCCGGCATCGAAGTCGAGGTGCCCAAGACCAAAACGGTGAAAGAGATTACCGAGGAGCGGCTGGTCATCACCATTGATAAAGACCAGCGCGTCTTCCTCGGCAACGATCCCATCAACATCAACGAAATCGCCGACCGACTGCACGAAAAGATTCGCGACCCGCAAGGCCAGAGCGTATTCATTCGCTCCGATGAGAATGTTCCCTTCGGAGCCTTCGCCACCGTCATGGACGCCGTGAAGCAGACCGGCATCACCAACGTCAGCATCGTTACGCAACCCTTGGACGCGAAGGCCAATGCCGCTCGACGCTGAAATCTACGGTCATAAAGAAGCGATTGCACCATCGCTCGCGTGGGCAGCAGCACTGCACGCCGCGCTCGCCCTGTGCGTCATCTTCATCCCTGCCGTGCTCAACCACAAAGGCTTGGACTGGGGCAACAACGGCTCCGGCGGCACCGAGGGCGGAGCTATGAGCGCTACCCTGGTCAGCGGAATCCCCTTGCCGCCCAATCCGCAGGCCAAGCCAGAAAACGTTTTGGCCAATGAAAGCAAGGGTCTCGCGCAGTCTCTGCCGGCTCCGGCCGCCAAAGAAGACGACAAGGCCATCCCCATTCCTGACCGCCAGGCCAAGACCAAGCCCGCAAAAGAAAAGGCTCCGGTCGCCGCGCCCAGCCGCGAACTGCCTAAGCAGAAGCCCCAAACCCATACGCCAGCGCCCTCCAATGAGAAGCCGCGGGAAATGGCAAAAATCGACAATACTGTTCCATTCGGCTCAGGTGGCCCAGTTGCGGGTCCGTATACTACGTTCCAGAACGGCAACACTGCCGGAGGCCTCAAGTTCGGCGAAGGCGGCAGTGGAACCTTCGGCAGCCGCTTCGGCTGGTACACCGACGTAGTGGCAAGAAAGGTTCATGAGGCGTGGCAGAGCGAAGTAAATCCCGGCATCACATCTGCCAAGCGCGTCTATATCTTGTTCGACATCTCACGCACTGGAGCACCATCGCACGTTCGCGTCGAGCAGTCCTCCGGCATTCCATCGCTGGATCTCTCGGCGGTACGTGCCTTGCAGCGCATTGATACATTTGGTCCGCTGCCGCAGGGATACAACGGCAATTACGTTTCGGTTGAGTTCTGGTTTGATTATCGGCGTTGAGCATCACGCCCTCGTTATCTTTTTGGAGAGTGGAATGAAGCGTTTCGCAGCCCTATCCGTCGTTCTCCTGGCGCTCGTGCTTCCCGGGATCGCGCAGGATTGGATTCGCACCGGCACTGGCGTTGGCGGAGAAAAGATTCGCATCGCGGTGCCTGATTTCAAAGTTGTACGTGAGGAAGGCGCCGCCACGGCGCTCGACAAGACCTTCAACGACGTCCTCTTCAACGATCTCGCCCAGGCCGGAATCTTCGACATGGTCTCCAAGAGCTTCTATCCTCTCGGTGCCATCGGAGCTCCCTCTGACGCGCGTCTCGATGTTTGGGGCGCAGCTCCGCCACGTGCCTCCATGCTCGCTTTCGGCAACCTCGGTGTCAGCGGTGGAGCACTCCAGGTGCAGGGCTGGCTCTTTGACGTAAAGAACGCGCAGAGTCCGCAGGTGCTCGCCAAGCAGTATCGCGAATCGGCCAGCGATGACAATGCGCGCCTCATCGCCCATCGCTTCGCTGATGAGATCATCTTCCGTCTCGGCGGCGGCCTCACCGGCATTGCCGAAACCAAGTTGTACTTTGTCAGCGCACGCAGCGGACACAAGGAAATCTGGGCGATGGATTATGACGGAGCGGGCCAGCACGCGGTCACCCATCTCAACTCCATCTCGCTCTCGCCGCGTGTCTCGCCAGATAACTCACGCATCGCCTTCGCCTCGTTTTATAAGGGCGGACCGAACATCTCCCTCTGGTCGCTGGAACTGGGCCGCCTGGTCAGCTTCCCTGCTTTCGGGGGTACCACGCTCTCCCCGGCCTGGAGTTCTGACGGCACCCATATCGCGTTCTCTTCTTCCCGCAGTGGAGATCCAGAGATCTACGTCTGCGATCAAAACGGCAACAACCTCAAGCGTCTGACGGCGTATCATGGACCTGACGTCTCGCCCGTGTGGAATCCGAAGACCAACGCACAGATTGCCTGGGTCAGCGGACGCTCTGGCTTGCCGCAGATTTACATCATGGATAGCGACGGAACGAACGCGCAGCGGATCACCGATCAGGGTTATGCGGTCTCCCCCGCGTGGTCGCCCAACGGACAATTCCTCGCTTTCGCATGGATTCGCCACTACGGTCCGGGAGCTCCCGGCACCTCTGACATCTACCTCATGGATATTGCCAGCCGCAAGTGGGTGCAGCTCACCCACGATGGCGGGCGTAACGACTTCCCATCCTGGTCACCGGATGGCCGCCACATTGTTTATCAATCCACGCGTGGCGGCAGCGAACAGATCTGGTCAATGCTGGCCGATGGAAGTCAGCATGTCCAATTGACCTTCACAGGCTCCAACTCACAACCGAATTGGAGCTGGAAGTAGCAGTAAAGCGGTTTTAGTTTGAGCAATAGATTTTGGTGGCCCATTCAAGCCATCTTTCGGCTTGAGTGGGGTAGTTGATATTCAGGTTTTAGAACTTTCACGTACTACGGCCCGGCAAGTTTTTGCGCCGGCCAAAATGCGAGCTTTCTCGCTTGGAGGATGAATTGAAACACAACAAGTTAAAGTGGACTCTTATGGTGCTGGCCCTGGCAGCGGTTGTCGTTGCGGGCGGCTGCAAAAAGAAACAGGTTCCTGCCACTCCGCCGGCGGCGCCTCCTCCGCCGCAGCCCAAGGCAACCTTGAGCGTTAGCCCGGAGAGCGTAAACCGCGGCGGTGCAGCGACTCTTACCTGGTCAACCCAGGACGCAACCGACGTCAAGATTGACGGCATCGGAAGCGTACAGCCGAGCGGCTCGCAGGCCGTTTCGCCTTCCAACTCCACCACCTATCGCCTGACGGCCACTGGCCCCGGCGGTTCGACGGACGCAACTGCTCGCCTCACCGTTGTCGAGGCTCCAGCTCCGCCTGTGCAGGCTGCCCCGGTTGAGAACACGACGGAAGAGCAGCTCTTCGCACAGTCTGTCAAAGACATCTACTTTGACTACGACCGCTATGACCTGCGCGCCGAAGACAAGGCCGCCATTGACGCCAACGCTGCATTCCTCAAGGCTCACCCCTCCATTCGGTTCACCATCGAGGGACACTGCGACGAACGCGGCTCCACTGACTACAACCTTGCCCTTGGCGATAACCGCGCCAACTCCGCTCGCTCTGCCCTGGTCAACGCCGGTATTCCTGCCAGCCAGATCAAGGTCATCAGCTTCGGAAAAGAAAAGCCCTTCTGCAGCGAGAGCAACGAGTCCTGCTGGCAGCAGAATCGTCGCGCTCACTTCGTTTACGGACAGAAGTAAGCATTCACCGTTTGTCGAAAATGCGGGGCGTCTCCGGGCGCCCCGTACTTCTCCACCTCTTGGCCGCGGCGCGACGGTACAAGACAAACTAAGTCAGTTGTATTAAACTCGATTTCGATAGTACCCCCCACGGCAACGCCCTTGGGGAGTCCGGCGCAGAAGCGCCCGGAGATGATGATGAATCTGAGAAAAGTTACATCTGTGGCGGTTATGTTCCTGATGGTGGCAGCTCCCGTAACCCCTGCATTCGCCACTTCCAAGGACATGGTTCAACTCCAAACCCAGGTGCAGGATCTGGCCGACCGCATGGCTCGCATGCAGCAATCGTTTGACGAGCGCATGGGCGTGATGCGCAATCTGGTTGAGCAGAGCACGGACAACGTGAACAAGCTTGCCGAATCCGTGCAGACCATGCAGAAGGGATTGCAGCAGCAGAGCGCCGACTCGCAGACCAAACTCGACCAGGTATCAGGACAGATTCAGACACTCAACGATTCCGTTGACGAGTTGAAGGCGCGCCTCGCCAAGGCCAGCAAGCAGCTGGATGATATGCAGGCGCAGCAGCAGAACCTGCCCACGTCCGCTCCCGGCCAGAACGCACCCAGCGGAGTACCCGCCGCCGGTGGCCCGCCAGCCGCGTCGCAGGCTCCTCCGGCAGACGTGCTCTACAACAACGCGCTGCGTGACTACAACTCCGCGCGCTACGACCTGGCCGCGTCGCAGTTCCAGGATTACCTGAAGTACTATCCCAACACCGATCTCGCCGGCAACGCGCAGTTCTACCTCGCAGACATGGAGTACCGCTCCGGCAACTTCGAAGCTGCGGTGGCCGACTACGACAAGGTGATCGAGCAGTTCCCCGGCGGCAACAAGACCGCCGCGGCGCAACTCAAGAAGGGATACTCACTGCTTGAGCTCGGTCGCAAAGACGCTGGCGTTCGTGAGTTGAATGCTCTGATCCAGCGTTACCCCCATTCCATCGAGGCCACTCAGGCCAAGGAACGCTTGCACAAACTGGGCGCGTCCAGCACGCGCCCGGCCGCATCGCGCAAGACGCACTAGCCGCTTTACCAACCGGACCTCTCCAGAGAGAACTGCGGACATCCTGAACCTGACGATTGCCAGCCTGGTTAATCGTTGACCGCCCTGCGTTGATCATCTTGCCAATCGTTTTGCCGCCTCACTGAACCATTACCCAACCAGTAACATTGCCCTACGAAACGATTCACTCTTCTGCCAATCGTTGCTCGCCGCCTATTCTCTCCAGAATGCTTCGCCAGAGCTGCCAACTTTCGCCGGGCCAGCTTCATCTCACCTGTGTACCGAAGGATTAATTATGGCCATCTCCAGCACTCAAGAAACAGCGTTCATCCATGCACTCTCCATGCTCACCCTGGCGCCCGCGCGTGCCGAGCAGGTTTACCCCATGCTCAGCCAGCTCAGTGTGGCTGACTTCAACGAATTCGTATCGCTTGCCGACTCCAACCATGTGGTGTTGCGCGCCCTGCTGCCCCTGCAACAGATGTCCGACCGGTATGACAACCGCGCCTTGTCCTCACGCTGTGCCGCGCGCATCGAGCAGGAGCGCCAGCGCATCGCCAACGCGGTGCAGCATCTCTTCCTCATCACCGAAGCGCTGGAGGCCGCCAACTGCCCCACCACGGTCATGAAGTCGCTCGACCACTGGCCCGATCTCGGCAACGACCTCGACCTCTACTCCACGGCAAGCGCCGCGCAGATCTGCCAGGTGATGACCTCGCGCTTCCACGCAGGCATTGAGCCGCGCAGTTGGGGAGACCGCCTGGCCAACAAGTGGAATTTCGCTGTCGCCGGATTACCCGAGGCTGTCGAGGTTCACGCACAGCGCCTGGGCCAGACGGGCGAGCAGATATCCATGGCACAGCGCTTTGTCTCGCGACGGGTAAGCAAGTCAGTGCTCGGACTCGAGTTCCTCGTGCCGGCGCCGGAGGAGCGCATCATTGTGGCCACGCTGCAGCGGATGTATCGCCACTTCTATTTCCGCGTCTGCGACATTGTGAACATTGGCGCGCTGGTGGAATCCGGCGCAGTGGACTTCGCCGAGCTGCACCGCTCCGCCGAGTTGGGCGGCATCTGGAAAGGCGTCTGCTCACTGCTGAAAATTGTGAGCGACTACACACTGCAGTATCGCGGCACGCCCATTCTGCTGCCTGCCGAGGTGATCTCCTCTGCGCCCTTCGGCGGCGAGAAAGTGTACGTCAAAGCGAAGTTCATCCGCGTGCCCATCGTGCCGCAAGGCACCCAGCTCTACGCCGCACAAGTCACCACCGCCGCGCTGCGCGGCGACCTCGCCGGAACCTTCCGGCTCTCGCTGCTTCCTTACCTCGCATCCGCCGCCGCCATCAGCTACAAACTCACTGGGAGCGATAAGGGGATCTGGTAGAGGGCGACTTAAGAATTGCTGGCCTTATCGGAGCCCGCCCTACTTCAGCAGCGTGACAATCTCCGGGCGCAGTTCGCCGTTGACGATTTCAATTTTTCCGATGGTTACGGGAAGCAGGAAGCGGCGCGGTCCGGCGCTGCCGGGGTTGAAGAAGAGCACGCCATCCTTCCACTCGATGGTGGGCCTGTGCGAGTGCCCGTAGATGACGGCGGCGAGGCCTGCGGCCTTGGGATTGAGATCGAGCTCGGCAATGTTATGCAGCAGGTAGAGGCTCTGTTCGGCGCACTCGGACACCTCTGTCTGGTGCAACCACTTGGCCCAGTCAGCGGTGTCCACGTTGCCGCGCACGGCCACCACGGGAGCGATCTGGCGGAGGTCGCGCAAGATCTCCCAGCCGCCCACGTCTCCGGCGTGCATAATGATTTCGCTGCCGCGCAGGGCTCGGCGGGCTTCGGGCCTCAGGAGGCCATGTGTGTCACTGATTACGCCGATGGTCACTCACAAATTTTACTGGATGGAGAATTTTGGCGCTGTTCTTTGACTCGGAATCTATTGTCAGTGAATCGTGAATCTCTCGTCGGGCCACGGCATCTGACCAGCAACAGCCTATGTATGACGCCATTTTGCTTGTCTCCTTCGGTGGACCGGAAAAGCCTGACGATGTGCTTCCTTTCCTTGAGAACGTTTTGCGCGGCAAGCCCGTGCCTCGCGAGCGCATGCTGGAGGTGGCCGAGCACTACTACCACTTCGGCGGCAGTAGTCCCATCAACGCGCAGAACCGCGCGCTGAAGGCCGCACTGGAAGCTGAGTTGCGCGAGCACGGCATCCACCTACCCGTCTATTGGGGAAACCGCAACTGGCATCCCATGCTGGCCGACACCATGGCGGAGATGAAGCGAGACGGCATCGGGCACGCGCTGGGATTCTTCACTTCGGCTTACAGTTCCTACTCAGGATGCCGCCAGTACCGCGAAAACATTGCCGCCGCGCAGCAGGTGGTGGGCGAGGGCGCGCCGCAGGTGGACAAGATTCGCGCTTTCTACAATCATCCCGGATACATTGAGACCGTGACGGCGCATGCCCGCGAGGCTTTGGCGCGGGTGCCCGATGAACGGCGCGCCGATGCGCGACTGCTCTTCACCGCGCACAGCATTCCCATGAGCATGGCCAACACCTCGCGCTACGTGGAGCAGTTGGAAGAAGCATCGCGACTGGTGGCCGAAGCGATGCCGCACTCGGCGCACAGGCTCGTCTTCCAGAGCCGCAGCGGCTCGCCGTCGCAGCCGTGGCTGGGGCCAGACATCCTGGAGGCCATTGACGAGGAGCACGCGGCGGGCGCGAAAGATATCGTCATCGTGCCGATCGGCTTTGTCAGCGATCACATGGAGATCATCTTCGACCTCGACACACAGGCTCGCGAGCGCTGCGAGCAACTGGGCATTACCTATCAGCGAGGCCACACCGCGGGCACGCATCCGCGCTTTGTCAGCATGATTCGCGAACTGATTGTGGAGCGCATGACCGGCGCGGCGGTGCGTCCTGCGTTGGGCTGCCAAGGCCCATGCCATGATGTGTGTCCCACCGACTGCTGCCCAGCTCCGGTGATGCCTGCTGGAATTCGTCCGGCAGCGACGGGCGCGGCGCGGCCATGATGCGTTGTTTGGTGTGCCCAAAAGCTGAAAGGCTGAAGATAAATGGAGCGGGAGACCGGGATCGAACCGGCGACATTCAGCTTGGGAAGCTGACGTTCTGCCACTGAACTACTCCCGCTCAGTGGTGAGCAGACTTAGATTACACCGCCGCCAACTTTACGGCAATCGGCGCACGGCATCGAGTTGTACAACTTTGGATTCTTGAAAGCCGCTGTGGGTGCGATAGAATCCTCCTGACCTGCAAACAGGCCCGGAGGCACCATGTTCCCTCTTACCGGCATCGTTTTCGTCATCATTGCCTTCTACCTCTTCAGTTCCATCAAGATTCTCAGTGAGTACGAACGCGGCGTGATCTTCCGCCTGGGGCGGTTGCTGGATGAACCGAAGGGGCCCGGACTGATCCTGGTGTTCGCCCCGTTGGATCGCATGGTGCGGGTCGATCTTCGCCAAGTGGCGTTCGATGTGCCGCCGCAAGACGTCATCACCCGCGACAACGTGACGCTGAAGGTAAACGCCGTGGTGTTCTTGCGCGTATTCGATCCGCGCCGCGCCGTGGTGGAAGTGACCAACTACCAGTACCAGACACAGCAGTTCGCGCTGACCACCCTGCGCAGCGTGCTTGGTGAGGTGGAACTGGATGAGCTGCTGGCGCATCGCGACAAGATCAACCTGCGCCTGCAATCGATTCTTGACCAGCACACCGCACCGTGGGGCGTAAAGGTGTCGAACGTCGAAGTGAAACAGGTGGATCTAGCCGAAGGCATGACGCGTGCCATGGCCAAGCAAGCTGAAGCCGAGCGCGAAAAGCGTTCCAAGATCATTCACGCCGAGGGCGAGTTCTCTGCCGCACAGCGCCTGGTGGATGCCGCGCACCTGCTGCAGACCGAGCCTGCTTCCATCCAACTGCGCTACCTGCAGACGCTTACCGAGATTGGCGTGGAGAAGAACACCACGGTCATCTTCCCGGTTCCCATCGATCTGCTGTCGGGAATCCAGAGATTGACGGGCAATGCACCAAAATCCACACCCCCTGCAAGCGACATCGAGCCCAAAACCGGAGCATAATTGGCAAAGATGATTACGCGGGATCAGGAAACAAACGTGGCCGAAGAGAGAGACACAGAGATCACGCTGAGCGTGGGAAACCTGCTGGCGCTCTTCTTTGGCTTGGTGATTTTATGCGGTGTGTCGCTGGCGGTGGGCTATTCGCTGGGCCGGAATTCGGCCAAGCAGGCCGCCGCGGCTGCCGCTGACGTTCCCCCGGCGACGACGCAGACTTCCTCGGCAGCCAACAAGCCGGGGGCTTCGCAAGTGGCGCCTGCCAAGGTTCCCGATGCACCGCCGAGTACGCCTCCGGATGCTGCCGCCCCAACTCAAGGCACGCAACTGACCTTCTACGATTCAGTGCAGAAGAAGGACGCTCATCCGCAGTTGACGCCTCCTGAGCAGCCCGCGGCGGCTCCAGCAAAACCCGCAGACAACCGCTCCACGCTTGGCACGGGGTACCTGGTGCAGATTGCCGCGGTCCGCAATCAAGACGATGCAAAGTTGCTAAGCGACGCGCTTCAAAAGCAAAAGTACCCGGTCATCATCACCCAGCCCGGCGACAAGCTGTTCCATGTGCAGGTAGGCCCCTACGCAGATGTCAAAGAAGCCAACGCAATCCGCGACCGGCTGATCAGCGCCGGATATAACGCCTTCCTCAAGCGATAGACCTCAGCGGATATTGTGGTGCTCCGTGAATGGGAGATTACAACAGTAATCTGTGTGACGTTTGTTGCTTGCCCTCTTCCTGAGATGGATTATGATTGGGAACTACGATGAAAGCCGCAACTGACAAGTTGAGCTTGGCGCTACGCGCCGTTGCCGATCCTACCAGGCGCAAGATCCTCCGCCTGCTTCAGCCCGCGACGCCACGCAAGGGCAGTGTCCCTGAGGGCTGGACCGCCTCGGACGTGGAACAGCGCATCAAGCTGGCACAGCCGACAATCTCGCACCACATGAAGATCTTGCGAAACGCGGGACTGGTGGAAGCACACAAGCAAGGCACGTGGGTTCGTTATCGACGCGTGGAAGTCGCGCTGCGAGCACTGCGCAAAGGATTGAATGAAGAACTTTAGGCAATCGCAAACAGTACTCATAAGTAAAAGGCGGCCTCATCGGGCCGCCTTCTTATTGCGTAAAGTGCAGATGTTCTAGTGAGAGACAGCCTGGAAGAGATCGGTCTTCAGCAGTGCCTGGAACTTGCTGTCGTCTGCCTTGAACTTCACCACCAGACGGCCCGCGTCGGAATCCACCTGCATGCTGTCCATGGCGCTCTTCTCCACCGCATTGCCAGAGGCTTTCTTGTACAGGATGCCAGCCTTCATCAGGGCTGACAGGGTGCCGGCAGTGAAAGAGTCAGAGGTCTGCACGTTCAGGCCGAAGTCAATGCCGTGCTGGAGGTCAAGACTATAGTGGGAACCAAGAAGACGCTTCTTGATCATGTCGTAATCGGCCAGCGCGGCGGCTTCACCCAGGGCGGAGCGCAACATATTCTGCGTTCCCTGCTGGTCAAGCACGCTCCAGACAGGGCCAGACTCGGCTTCCGTGATCATCTCCATCATCTCCGGCGTAGAGGCAACGCCGCGCTGCTCGCCATCGCGAACATCCAGCGCGTCCTTCACCGAACTCAATTCGCCGAACAACATGGTGTTGTCATCGAGGAAGCTCATCACGAAGCCGCTGCCGACTTGCCACAGATCGGAGTCGTGATACTTTTCGTTCTTCTGCTTCTTCTGCTTGAAGCGCGCCAGAACCTTCTTCGGCTCAAACTGTCCGTTGGCCACGCCAAAGCTGCGCACGGTGCCCTTGGCTGTGCGATAGCTGACAAAGGTCAACTGCTCGACGTCCGCGTCGGGATTGATGCCCATGCCACGCAGCGAGGTCTCAAACGACTTCAGGTTATCCGGCAAAACACGGTTCTTGAGCGCAAGACCGCTGGGCGAGTTGCGCAGCATGCGGTAATCCACGGAGATGATCTGTTGAATCTGTGCGGGAAGCACGGTACGGGTATTGGTCCCCAGCGGGGCGGCCAAGGCGCTAGTGCAAAGAGCACAAGCCAGCAAAAATGCAATTGAGATCGTCTTCATAGTCTTACAATTGTACCCCCGTATCGCCATGAGAATCACTTAGTGAAAAGTCTCAGATTGCCCTGCGCAGCTTACGCAGGCAGTTCCCGTAGTTCAGCGACCCTCGTGCGGGTAGCTGCAACAAATGCTGTTTCGGCCCCGGGCTCGAAGGATTCGAGGTTGATCTCCACGTTGGACAGCGCTCCGGTCACGGCTGCGCGGGCCAAGGCGGCGGCCACGGTGAGGTCGCTTGCCATCTTTGGATTGGTCTTTGCACGCAAAGATTCGACCAGGGTTCCCAATTCTGCCGATGCTTCCGCCACCTGTAGTGGAACCGAGGTTGCGCCGCGCAAGGCTGTGGCCACGGCGGCGGCTCCCGACTCTGGAGAAGCAGTCTTCTGCGCTTTGTAGGCGGTCACCACGGCTTGGTAGGAAGCGGCGTCGGCGTCAATCGCAGCCTTTAACTCCTCACGCAAGGTTCCGAGCTTCGCCAGCGCCTCAGTCAACTCGGCATCGTAAGCGGCATAGGCTTTCTTGCCGCGCGACATTCCGGCAACCATTGCGGCCAAGCCTGCGGCCATGGCTCCGGCGGCCGCAGAGGCACTGCCACCACCAGGCACTACCGTGGGAGCAGCCAACTGCTCGACAAACGGCTCTACTCCGGCGCGCAATCCGCCCACCGCAGACTTACCTCCGATAATGGAAGCAAGCCGGTTCTCCAGAATCATGGAGGAATCAAAGTTCTCGACCTGCAGGAACCACTCGGCGGCATTCTCCAACGCGCGCTTGGGCACCAGACCCACAATTTCACTGGACTGCACACCCACGCCGTAGCGAGCGGCCTCGCGCTTGACGAACTCAAAGACGCGCGCCATTGGAGTGAGGTCCGTGTCGGTCAGGTTCATGGAAACCTGTGCTTGACCGCGCACTTCCACCCCCATGCCCTTCACGGCGCGGAAGCCTCCGCTGGAGAAGCGCACAGCCTTGGCAATCTTCTTTGCGATGTCCACGTCTTTGGTTTGCAGATAGACGTTGTAGGCCACCAGGAATTTGCGCGCTCCGATCACCACGGCACCGGCCGAAGGATGGCAGTGCGGGTCGCCTACGTCGGGGCGGCGGGACTCCAGGGTCTCAATTTCCTCGCGAATGACTTCGAACTGGCCGCGCCGGATGTTCTCCAGGTTGACGCGCTCGGGACGCGCTGCAGCAGCCTCGTAGAAATACACCGGGATCTGGTAGCTGTCCCAGACCTTTTGCCCCAGTTCCTTCGCCATCTGGATGCAGTCTTCCAGCGTCACACCCTCGATGGGAATGAAGGGCACTACGTCGGTAGCGCCAAGGCGCGGATGCGCGCCGCGCTGCACGTTGAGGTCAATCAACTCCGTGGCCTTGCCGATACCGGCCAGCACGGCAGCCAGCAGTGGTTCACGCTCGCCTACCAGGGTTACGACAGAGCGGTTATGGTCGGGGTCCATCTCGCAGTCCAACAGGTAGACGCCGTCGCGCTTCATTGCGTTGACAATGGCATCGACACGCGCTTTCTCACGACCCTCTGAAAAATTCGGTACGCACTCAATCAATGCAGCCATCTCTCGACTCTCCGATTACTTTTTCCACCAGTTGTAGCCCACGGAAAACTGCAGGCCCGCGTTGACCCCCGGATTATGATCGCCAAGCGAAGCGTTGGAAAGATGAATGGCGCGGACATCGAAGTTTACCGAACGCCCAGGCTTCAGAAAATAGTTGAAACCAGCGCCCACGCCCGAGGTGAAGTTCACGGTCGAGGTGTTTCCGGGAGGAACCTTGACCTTGGTGTGCAGCATTCCGTTCTGAGTCATGAGATACGGAATCATCTTGCGGCCACTGGTGAAGTTCCACTTCAGTACCACCGGGTTGATGCCGAATCCATAGACATCGCGGTAGCCGCCCCACAATACATAATCGACAGGGGTGATCTCCGCATCGAGTTCGAAGGTGCCGCGCATGAGGCCCTTGCCATGCTCTCCGGTCATGACGCGGCCAAAGCGCACACCCGCACGCGTGAACTTGACGTTGGTGCGGTCGACCAGGCCCACTCCGCCGCCAGCCGTCACACCTGTAACCCAGTGCTCGCGCCGGATGGCCGCCGCGTCGTCATCACTCTGCGCCCAGGCAGAAGCCGCACACAAGGTCAGCACAATGATGGAAGTGAGGCGACGCAGATTCATAAAGGTTAAGTTCCACAATTACCGTATCAGGCATCGCACTCTGCTACCAAATTCGAGTCTCTGCAAAAAGGAAAAGCCACCCATGTTGGGTGGCTTTTCCTGCAAATAATGCTTACGGCAATTATGCGTCGACCTCTTCCATATCCTTCTGGTCGATGTCCGCATTTGAATAGACGTTCTGCACGTCGTCATGCTCTTCAAATGCTTCCATCAAGCGGACCATGGTACGGGCCTGCTGACCTTCCAGCTTGATGTAGGTGGAGGGAATCATGCCGACTTCGCTGTGCTCGGGTGTGATACCGGCGGCCTTCACGGCCGTCAGCACCGCCTCGTACGCACCGGGCTCGGTGATAATGTCCCAGGTATCGCCATCATCCTGCAGATCGTCTGCACCGTTCTCCAAGACAATGTTCATCAGGTCATCTTCCTTGGCGGCAGACTTCGTCACCAGGATTTCGCCCTTCTTGCTGAACAGGTGTGCCACGGAGCCGGCATTGCCCATGGTGCCGCCGTTCTTGCCGAACAGGTGGCGGATGTCGCTGACGGTGCGGTTGCGATTGTCGGTCATGGTAAAGACCAGCACCGCCGCGCCGCCCGGCCCGTAGCCTTCAAAGGTGATCTCTTCGTAGGTCACGCCCGGCAGTTCGCCGGTGCCGCGCTGGATGGCGCGCTTGATGTTGTCCTGCGGCATGTTTTCAGCCTTTGCCGCGGCCACCGCCGTGCGCAATCGAGGATTCATGTTCGGATCGCCGCCAGACTTGGCAGCCATCGTGATTTCCTTGATCAGGTTGGTGAAAATTTTGCCGCGCTTCGCGTCCAGCGCGCCCTTTTTGTGCTTGATTGTGGCCCATTTTGAATGGCCAGACATACCGACCTCGTAAGTTGTGGGATTTCTGGAAAATAGCTCTAGGTTTCGCCCATCTAGCAACCGGGCAACCACTACCGCGCAAGCGCGATAACGCCTGAGTATATCACGCCGCCCGAAAGCCTTTCCTCTTCCGACCCTGCCCTGCTCTGCTAACTAGCTGCTGGTTAAATTGTGTTCCGTGGGAGCCTCGCGCAGACGGGCCGCCGCTTCTTCGGGCAGCACTGCCGAGCGGTAAGTCTCCTTGAACGAGTAGGACCTCTGGCGCTCCTGCAGAATGGGCAGAATTTCGATGTGCCAGTGGTAATCCTCGTCGATGGTGCGCCAGTAATTCAGCACCTTCGACTGGTGCTGCGTGTTCGGCGCGGTATGCACCACAAGATGGAAGCTGTCCGTAATGGAGCGGATACGATTCAACATGCGGCGCAGCAGTGCAGCACACTCGCGAAGCGCGCCGGGACGCGACTCTGCCGTCTGCTCAAAATGAGCACTGTGTGTGACAGGAATGATCCAGGTTTCAAACGGGGCGCGCGAAGCAAATGGGCAACAGGCAACGTAATCGCCGCGAATTTCAACAATGCGGTCGCGCTGGTGCAGTTCCTGGGTCAGGATATCGCAAAAAACGCAGCGCTCTTTTTGCGCATAGTGCTCGCGAGCGGAACGGAGCTCATAGAGCACGCGGCGCGGGACAAAGGTGGTCGCCACAATCTGCGAAGTCGGATGATCGAACTCCTGCCCGCTGAGCGAACCGAAATCCTTGAAAATACTGACGTACTTGAAGCGGTGATCGTTCTTCAGATCTTCGAGCCGGTGCGCGCAGAGCAGGAGAAACTGCTCAATCTCTGGATCGGAAGCCGTCCAGAGCTGACGGTCATGGCGAGGATTTTCGACCAGAACCTCGTGGGCTCCCACCGAGCGCATCACATCGTAAAGTCCCACGCCACGGCGTCCCGGATCGCCCTCTACGTGGTAGAGAGGCTGCGGGTGCACCACGGCACGCGCCGACCAGGGACCGTAGCTGACCGAAGCCATCGAGGAGATCACCTGCGGCTGCTGCGGCGATTCCGGGCAAAACGGGCAGACCTGCTGCAGATTCCTGCCGGGCGATGGCTGGTCCCCGGTAATTACCCAGGAGCGCGTGATTGGATCTTTCCGAAGTTCCATTGCGATAGCAAACCACTACGCAGCCCTGTAGTCAAATGCGAAAGGTGCGGGGCCCGGATTGTGAGCCGCCCATGGCTGCGGTATTCTGGGCACTCCTCATGAATCAGAACTTGCTTCGCCGACTGTCCGTGCTGCTCGCAGTGGTGGCCGTGGTTTATGCCGCGCTGGCCTGCTGGCACACCGTAGGAGACTTTGACACTGGCTGGCAGATGGCAACCGGGCGCTGGGCACTGGCGCATCGCCAGATTCCCGGAACGGATGTGCTCTCTTACACAACGGCTGGCGCGGTTTGGCACTATCCATCACTGGCGGGAGTGCTCTTTTACCTGATTTTCTCCGCCACCGGTTATGCCGGGCTGGGCAGTTTCTGCGCCCTCGCCTCCGGGCTGCTGATGGCGTGGATACTCTACCGCTCACCCGGGCGCGGGCTGGCAATCGCTTCGCTGGCGATTCTGGCGGTCCCTTCGCTGGCACATCGATTGACGCCCCGAGCAGACCTGTTCACCACCGTGCTGTTCGCGCTGGTGCTCATTGAGCTATGGCGGCACCATCGCAACCCGGAACATCGCCTGTGGAGCCTGCCGATTCTCTTCCTGCTGTGGGCCAACCTGCATCCCGGCTATGTGGCGGGACTCGCCTTGCTGGCAGCCTATTGTGCAGTAGAACTGTTGGAGTTGCCCTGGCCCGCTCGCCGCGCCGCAGCGCTCGCGCGCCTACGCTCTGCCGCCCCATGGCTGGTGGCTGCCGGAGTGGCCACGCTGATCAATCCGTGGGGATGGGAGATGCTGCGCAGCGCTGGACTTCTCACTGCCAGCGCCGGTCACCAGAGCGGCTTCGACTTCCGCTCCCACATCACTGAGTGGACGGCCGTCCGCATCACACCGCGCGCCATGCTGCAGGCGTTCGACTTGAGTAACCCGGAAAGCAGCTACTGGTGGCTATTGGCGGCCACTGTCATTGCGGCTCTCGCCGCGCTGTGGCAAAGGCGGATGGGAGCCCTTCTTCTGCTCGTCGCAGCCTCCTTGGTCTCAGTGCGGTTCATCCGCTTCCAGGGAATCTTCGCCCTGGTGGTGATCGTTGTAGGCGGAGAGGTGCTGGCGGGGAGCTTTGAACCGCTCCAGTCGCGCGGCGATCGGTTCTTCAGGAGCCGCTGGGTGCAGGTTGCCGTCATCGCTGCGATGCTGCTTCTGGTTGGCTACCGCGTTACTGAGCTGGCCTCGGATCGCACATATGTGCACGGCGGCGATGTAGTCGATTTCGGCGCGGGAGAGTCCTGGTGGTATCCGGAGCGCGCCGCGTCATTCATCCTGCATGAGAAACTGCCGGGCAATATCTTCCAGCCCTTCAACATTGGAGGGTTCACGGCATTGCGCCTCGGCCCGCAATACCCGGAGTACATTGACGGTCGCAGCATCAATGGAGAGCTCTTCGAAGAGCAAGAGCGGCTGTTGCACGCGCCGCCTGACGGGTTGCTGTGGCGGGAGGTGGCAGACGCTCGCGGCATACAGACGATCTTGCTTTCGTTGGCGAGAAACGGCGGGTTGCAGGACGTTGCACTGCCCGCATTCTGCCAGAGCCGCGAATGGGCTCCCGTGTATATGGATGAGGTTTCCGTGGTCCTGTTGCGCCGCAACGCGCAGAACGAGCCGCTGATCTCACGCCTTGCGTTGGATTGCCGCAATGTACACTTTTCAGCTCCCGCTGACACGGGCCGCGCAGCACAGTACCAGTTCCACGCCAACGCGGGAGCGGTGTTCTATGTGCTCTCTCGCGATGAAGAGGCTGAGCAACACTGGAAGCAGGCAGAAGCGCTCTTTCCGAATGATCCCAATGTGCATATCTACCTGGCACAGCTCTATACGCAGCAACGCAGGGTGAACGAAGCAGAAGCGCAATACCTGGCCGCGTTGCGCTCACGGCAGAGCGCAACGGCTGCTTATGGGCTGGGCAGGCTATACGGGGCAGAACATCGCTGGAGTGAGGCCGAAGGAGCGATCTCATTGGCCGCCGAACTGGAGTTGCACCCGGCCAACCAATACAAGGCGCTGGCGCAGGTTCAACTTCATCTCAACAAGCCCGCACAGGCAGAGGCCAATCTGCTGAAGGCCGAGCGAGCTGGACCTGCGGCCAGCGATCCCACGGCGAATGATTTCCGCGCACAAATTGCGGAAGGTCGCGCCGAGGTGGCTCGCCAATCTGGAAACCTTTCGCAGGCCATTGCACTGCAGCAGGAGGCAACACGCCAGACGCCGCAGTCGATTGGCCGCTGGCAGAAACTCGCGGCGTTGGCTACGGCGGCGAACCAGCAAGGCATTGCCGCCGAAGCCGCAAGCCACGCGCAATCCCTGGAGGCCGCGGCAAAACCCTGAGCAGGCAAGGAAGCACTGGCCGCTGCGCTGAACCATCCGGGCGCGTGCGGCTCTGCTATACTCGCCCTTTTGAGACCGCAATCTTCCTCATGAGTGAAGCTTCCACACCGCTGATGCGGCAACACGCCGCGATTAAGAAAGAGCACCCCACGGCGCTGCTCTTCTTCCGCGTAGGCGATTTCTACGAACTCTTTCTCGACGACGCGGTCACCGCCGCGCGCGAACTGCAGATTACGCTGACCTCGAGGCAAAAGGTGGACGGCGTCGCCCTGCCGATGTGCGGAGTGCCGTACCACGCTGCCGAGGGGTACATCTCCAAGTTGGTCCGCAAGGGTTACAAGGTTGCCATCTGCGACCAGGTGGAAGACCCCAAGCTCACCAAGAAGCTGGTGCGGCGTGAGGTGACGAGGGTGGTCACTCCGGGCACGGCTGCGGATTCGCAACTGGGCTCAGAGGAGAACAACTTTCTTTGTGCCGTGGCGCCACACGCCAATGCCTTGGGCTTTGCCGCGCTCGATCTTTCTACCGGAGAGTTTCGCGCCACCGAATTTACCGGCCCGGACGCCGACCGCCGCGTGGCCGATGAGTTGCAAACCTTGCGTCCGCGCGAGTTGCTCTACGCTGCGAGCTTACCGCTCTTTGCCGCTGCACAGCCAAGCCTCGCTACGGCGAGCATGTCACCCGCAGCAGCCGCAGCGGCACCGCGTATGGCCTCCACCGAGCTTGCGCCTTATGCGCGTTGGAGCGAGACTCCACTGGACGACTGGATCTTTTCTTCCGACTACGCCATCCCGCTGGTGGAAACTCACTTTGGCGTGCTCTCGCTCGACGGCTTTGGCCTGGCCGCGCACAATGCCGCTGCCTGCGCTGCCGGAGCCATTCTGCACTACGCACAGCAGACGCAGCGCGGCTCGCTCGACCACGTGGATCGCATCAGCTACTACGAGCGCCAGAACTGCCTTATTCTCGACGCAGTCACCGTGCGCAACCTCGAACTGATAGAGCCGCTCTTTGCCGGTACCGGCGACTCGGTCACGCTCTTCCGCGCCCTTGACCACACGCTCACGCCGATGGGAAAGCGCCTGCTGCGCTCGTGGATGCTGCGGCCTTCGATCGATGTGGAAGAAATCAATCAGCGGCTGGACGCAGTGGCCGCCGCGCTCGCTTCCATCATTCATCGCGAAGAGTTGCGCCGCGGACTCGACGGCATTCTCGACATCGAACGTCTGCTGAGCCGCATCACCCTTGAGACGGCGAACCCCCGCGACGTGCTTGCCCTGGCCGCGTCGCTGGCCAAGCTGCCTGCGGTGCGCAAGGCTCTAGGCCAGTTCCCTGCCGCGCGATTTGCGGCGCTCACCGAATTGCTCGACGAACTGGCCGATGTGCGTGAGCGCATTGAGCGCAGCATCGTGGATGAGCCGCCCATCACGTTGAACGACGGCGGAGTGATTCGCGGCGGACTGGATGCGCAGCTCGACGAACTGCGCGACATCAGCCGCAACAGCAAGCACTACATTGCGCAGATTGAGCAACGCGAACGCGAGCGCACGGGCATCAACTCGCTGAAGGTCAAGTTCAATAACGTTTTCGGCTTCTACATCGAGATCAGCAAAAGCAATCTGCAACACGCTCCAGCCGACTACGAACGCAAGCAAACGCTGGTGGGCGCCGAGCGCTTCACCACGCCCGAACTGAAAGAGTACGAGACCAAGGTGTTGGACGCTGAAGAGAAGATCGTGGCCATTGAGCGCCGCCTCTTCACCGAGCTGCGGCAGGCCGTGGCCGCCGAGTCACGTCGCATCCGGCAGAGTGCGCTGGCCGTGGCTGAAATCGATGTGCTGCTCTCTTTCGCGCACCTTGCGGCGTTGCGCAATTATTGCCGTCCGCAGTTTGAGGAAGGCGCGCAACTGCTGGAAATTCTCGAAGGCCGTCATCCGGTTATTGAGCAGCCCGAGCTTACAGGCTCAAACGACCGCTTCGTACCGAACGATCTTTATCTTGACGCGGCCAAACAGGCGATCCTCCTGATTACCGGGCCGAACATGGGCGGCAAATCCACCTACCTGCGGCAGACGGCGCTGATTGTGCTGATGGCGCAGATGGGCTCGTTCGTACCGGCCACGCGCGCACGGCTCTCCACGGTAGACCGCATTTTTACGCGCATTGGAGCCTCAGACAATCTGGCGCGCGGCCGCTCCACCTTCATGGTGGAGATGACCGAGACCGCCGCGATTCTCAACACAGCAACCTCGCGCTCGCTCATCCTGCTGGACGAGATTGGTCGCGGCACCGCGACCTACGACGGGCTGGCGATTGCGTGGGCCGTGGTCGAGTTCATCCACCAGCACAGCCGGGCCAAGACGCTGTTCGCCACGCACTACCACGAGCTCACAGAGCTGGAAGAGCTGCTCGATTCGGTGAAGAACTATCACGTCAGCGTGAAGGAAACGGGCGGCAGCATTGTCTTTCTGCGCAAGGTGTCACCCGGCGCGGCAGACAAGAGCTACGGCATTGAGGTGGCAAAACTCGCGGGCCTTCCGGCTGAGGTCATCGTGCGCGCTCGCGAGGTGCTGCATCAGCACGAGAACGCCGAACATCAGGCGACAACGCAACTCTCGCCGAAGCCGGAGCACTCCGGCCCGGTGCAGTTGACCATCTTCACTCCGGTGTCGAACACCGTGTTAGACCGCCTGCGCGAAGCCGACCTCGATGCGCTGAGTCCACGCGAGGCAATGAATCTGCTGTATGAGTTGAAGAAACAGGTGGACTAAAGAGGTGGGTTTGAATTCGAGGGGTCATCCTGAGCTTAGCGAAGGACCCCAGCGCGGGTAGCAACACGGGTGCGGCACAAGGATTTTCAACCAACACTCGATTTTGCTCCCACGCCGCATTCACATCTCTGTGATCGACCGATTGGGCGGGCACATTTGTGCACCCCAGTTCTTCGCAAGGTCGTCCCAGTGCGGGTTCATCGACTCGATGAGAGCGATCTTTTTCGAGCGAAGCCAGCCCTTGAGCTGCTTCTCGTGAGCAATGGCGTTGAGAGGGTTTGAGATCTCCTCAAAGTACACTAGCCGCGTGCAGTTGTATTTTGCTGTAAAGCCGGGGACGAGATGCCGCTTGTGCGCATTGACGCGGCGGTCGAGACTGTTGGTCATGCCGACGTAAAGTGTGCCGCTCGTACTCGACATGATGTAAACCCAGAAGCCCTCGTGCATGCGCGAAATGAAAACACTTGGCGGAAAGAAGCGCAAGGGGAATGCGGCACGCGAAGCTTTCTGGTTGAGAAGCTTGGCACCGTTCCTGTTGTTCCAGCAGCACTGGGGTCCTTCGCTACGCTCAGGATGACCCACCTAAATTGAGACCTACTTCACCAGCTTCATATACTCCGTCACCGTCACAAACCGATACCCTTTCGCCTTCAGCGCTGAAATCAACTCCGACAATTGCGCGGTAGTCGTCGTCAGTTCGTGGAAGGCCAGCACGTGCGTGGTCACTCCATGTTTCTCGCGCTGCTCGATGGTCTTGATCACACTCTGCGCCAGCGAGGGTTTGGGGCAGCCTGCGCCCTTGCCTGCGCAGAGGTAGTCGAGCGAGTTCACATCGCGCAGCGCAACCGGGTTCTGGCTCGAGATGGTAAGGATGTGGAAGCCGTGCCGCTCCAGGTCCTGCCGCGCATCGTCTGCTAAATCCCAATCGGGCGGACGCAGCCACAGGGGCTTGGTTCCGGTTACCGATTTCACGGCCTCGGCGCCGCGCTCTACATCGGCCAGCACCCAGGGTTCGCCCTTCTTCTTTTCGGCCATGCGAAGGTCGGCGTGGCTGTAGGTGTGGTTCTCAATCTCGTGTCCGCGCTTCAGCACGTCGTGGGCGGCGTCAAGACAGGTGATACCGATATTTGTTTCGTGCGGAGTCTCGCCCCAGGTCTTCGGCGTCAGCCGCCAGCCCATGTAGAAGAAGGTGGCCTTCACGCCGTTGCGGTCGAGCACGTCGAGCATGCCCGGGGTTGCGCTTGAGGCCGCGCCGGGTTGCTTCACTCCATAGAGCACGTAGGGGCGCGGGCCATCATCAAAGGTCAACGCAATCAGTTTCTCTGCCGCAAAAGACGGCGCACCGAGCACGGCAAGCAACAGCAGCAACATCCAGTTCCGCATATTCACCACTCTCAATGGCCATCATAGGACGCATTGCTCCGCCGCGGTCTAAGCGTTTCGCATGAGGTTCTCTGAATTCCTCTCTGGGATCGCGCAATGTGCCTGCGCCATCAACGCCGCGCCCAACCACACGCCAGCATTTTCTTTTACACTCGATAGATGTCTTCTATGCAAGTACAAGGAGTTCTCTTCGATCTGGACGGCGTGCTGATTGACAGCACTGCCGGAGTAACCCGGGTGTGGCGCGACTGGGCCAGGCGCCACAATCTGGACCCTGACACCACCGCTCACACTGCCCATGGATGCCGCGCCATTGATACCGTACGGCTGCTTGCGCCCCAGCTTGATGCCGAGGCCGAGCTGCGCGACCTGGAACAGCGCGAAATCGACGATTCCTACGATGTTGTGGTGTTTGATGGGGCAGCCGACCTGCTGCTCAGCCTGCCGCCTCTGCGGTGGGCGATTGTCACCAGCGGCACCAAGGCCCTGGCTCGCCATCGGCTGGTGGTTGCCGGGCTGCCTGTTCCTGATCTGATGATTACGGGCAGCGATATTCAGAACGGCAAGCCGCATCCCGAGCCGTACCTGCGTGGAGCCTCTCTGCTTGGGCTGCCACCTGCCGCCTGCGTGGCAGTGGAGGATGCGCCCAGCGGTGTGCGCTCCGGGTTGGACGCTGGGATGCCGGTGCTGGCCATTCCCACCACCTATCCGGTCAGCGAGCTGGCGGCAGCCACGGCGTTGCTTCCTTCGCTGAGCGCACTCCGCGCAACGATTCTGCGAGACTGCATCCAACTGAACTGGTAGATTGTTTGCAGGAATCGCAGCGCCGGTTGAGGCCTCATAAATTGACAGCGCTGCTAGGCAACAGGCACACTTACGCAATCCCGCTGGAAGCGGATTTTTTGATCACTTCCGGTGCTGCACAATGGACATACGTCACGCGATGAATGCAACCAGGGTTTCTTACACGTTCGAGTCCACTCTGGCCAGTGTGAACAAGGCCGAGCAAGCCGCGCTGGAGGTAGCCGCAAAGTCCGGATTTGACGAGGACGAATGCGGACGCATCTCCATGGCCGTTCGCGAAGCCACCGTGAATGCGGTTCTCCACGGCAACCGCTATGACCCGAACAAGCGCGTGACCGTCTCCTTTGAAACCACGCCCGATGCGTTGACCGTCGCGGTACGCGACGAAGGGCAGGGGCTTGATCCAACCAACGTTCCCGATCCACTAGCCCCCGAAAACCTCCTCAAACAATCGGGACGCGGAATTTTCCTTATCCGGGCATTCATGGACGAAATTCACTTTCGCGCCCTGTCTCCCGGCACTGAAATCACGATGGTCAAATTCGTACGCGGCACGGACCGCGACGGCATTAAGGAGGCTAACCAGTGACGATGAAAGCAAGTTCGCGCAAGGTAGATGGTGTCACAATCGTCGATCTGAGCGGGCGAATCACACTCGGAGAAGGCAGTGTCGTACTGCGCGATACCGTGAAGGATCTCTCCACCAAGGGAGACAAGAAAATTCTGCTCAACCTGGGCGACGTAACCTACATTGACAGCTCCGGGATCGGCGAACTGGTCAGCGCCTACACCAGCGTGCGCAACGCCGGCGGTGAGCTCAAACTGCTCAACCTGACCAAAAAGGTCCACGACCTGCTGCAGATCACCAAACTGTACACGGTGTTTGACATTTCGGACGACGAGGCTTCGGCGATCGCCAGCTTCAACCGCTAATCGAAAACATCTTTCTTTCCATCCGGGCGGCCTAAAAGCCGCCCTTTTACTTGCTTTCACTGGACACACGGGCAAACCCGCCTCACAATACTTGCCATGTCCCGCATACCCACCATCGACTACGAGAAAGCTGATCCGGCCGCGCAGGAAATTTTCAACCATTACAAAAAAGAGCGCGGCAACGTGCCCAACATGTTCCGCACCGTAGCCCATCGCCCGGAGATTCTCCGCACCATGATCGCGCACTTCCGCGCCGTCATGGAGACGGGCTCGGTCGGCCTCAAACTGAAGGAACTGGTGATCGTGCGCACCTCGCAAATCAACCATTGCGAGTACTGCCTCAACTCCCATACCCAGCTCGCGCATCGCTATGGATGGAGCGAAGAGCAGATTGCCGACCTCGCCAACTTCCGCACGCGCACCGACTTCAACGAGCGTGAAAAGGCCGCGCTGGAACTGGCCGAGCGTGAGACCCAAGACTCCAACGGGATTGACGACGCCTTCTGGGCACGGCTGCGCAAGTACTTCGACGAAGGCGAGATCATCGAGCTGGCCGCCGCGATTGGATTGTTCAACTACTTCAACCGCTTCAACAACTCGCTCAAAATGGAACCGACCAAATGACGCTTCTCCGCCAGGTCTTCGCCTGCCTGCTGCTTGCCGCCGTGGCACAGGCAGCGGGCAAGCCGATCCAATCCAACGCACCCGCCGTGGGCGATGCCAGGATGGAGTGCGTGCCGGCCTCCCGCGCTGCCGAACTGCTGGGTCAGTATGGATGCGTTGCCGGAAGGGTCTTTCGGGTGAGCGAGGCGAAGAATGGCAATCAGCACCTGACTCTTTGCCCGCCCAAGAGCAATTGCTCGTTCCATGCTGCTGTCTCGCGGCATGACCGCGACAAGGTGGGCGACCTCTCATACCTGCGCGGCAAGTATGTCGCTTTCGACGGCAACGTTGTGGAGTTCCGCGGCCACCCGCGCATCGTCCTGAGAGACCGCGAACAGATTCACGTCACCGCCGGCAGTCCCCCATCGGAGTTCGATCCAGCGCAAGCGCGAGCTCGGGGCACGCACAGCAGCAAGAACGCCCGCGCGTGGTAGCGGACCTTTAGCTTTCAGCTACCTCGCCGCAATTCCTCCAAGGGATAGAACGTTCCGCGCCACACCACGCCCCCGCGTGCCAAGGTAAGCCCACTGGAGAGCAGCATGGTGAAGACCATCAGCACACTCGCCACGGGATGCAGCAGCACGTAGCCCATACCGATCTTGGTACGCTTCCCCATCGCCGCGTACACCACCAGCAGGCAGGCCAGGGACACGGCGTATCCGGCGCGCGCCCAACCGGTGGCAAAGATCGTTCCCACCCACGGCCCCAAGTGCAGCCACAACATGCCGCAGGAAGCGGCTAAGGCAAACGCGAGACTGTAGTGCATCTGGGCAAAGAAGTTTTTCGTCAGGTTGCGCATCACGCCGCTGGCTCCCACGGCCCAGCGCAGCGTGACCATGCCTTCGCCGAACGCGACGCGCGAAGGCAAGCCCGCCTGCTTGATCTTCTCACCGAGGCGCATATCATCCACCACGCTCAGCCGCATGGATTCATAAGTACCGATCTTTTCGTAGGCCGAACCGCGCACCAGGTTGAAGGCTCCCACGCCCATCGAGTCGCGAGCCTTCGGGTCGCGCACCTTCCACGGACGAAAGGCGAAGATGAACATGGCCTGAAAAAACGAAATCATCATGCGCTCGCCAACCGTCTCCGTCAGCATCGTTGGCAGCAGAACCATGTGGTCGGCCTGCTCCTGTTCGGCGTAAAGCACCGCCCGGCGCAAGGCCTCCGGCGCGTGCACCACGTCGGCATCGCTGAAGAGAATCCACTCGCCCGTGGACTGGCGGGCCGCGCTCCACATGGCGTGCGTCTTGCCCAGCCAGCCGGCGGGAAGCTGACGCAAATGCACCACCACCAGCCGTGCGCCGTACTCGCTTTTCAGCCGCTCCAGAATTTCTCCGGTCGTATCTTCAGAGCGATCGTCCACCACCACGAGTTCGTAGTCCGGATAATCAATCGTCAGCAGCGAACGCACTGCGCGCTCGATCATAGCCGCCTCATTGCGCGCCGGAACAACGATGCTCACTCGCGGCAGCTTTGTCGCGGCAGGCACTGCAAACTCCGGCTGAGTCAGGTCAGCAATCTGTGGGATGCCGCGCCGCGCGGCCATCGTGTGGTAGAGCCAGGTTGCGCCGAGCGCTGCACTGGACACCAGGTTCAGCCCGTGCCACAGGCTCACGCCGTGTCCTCCGGCGGCAGCTGCGGAGCGTAGCGCACGCCCAGGAAAAGCACCGCCGCCGAGATAGCGATGGCCACCGAAGCCGCCACAAACGCCATCTGCATGTTGCTGCGGTCAGAGATGTATCCCATCAGGCTTGGGGAGAACGCGTCGCCCAGTAGGTGGATAGTGAAAATGTTTACAGCAAAGGCCGTTGAGCGAATCGGCGCGGAGACAGAGTTCAAGATCGCGGCGTTGAGCGGAGCCGTATTCAGCAGCAGGAAGAACTCGCCCATGAAGATTGCCGGATACATCCACGAGCCTGCCTGAAACACTGCCAGCAGCACCGCAGGCAGCGCCAGGGACATTCCTATGGCTGAGATCAGGCAGTGACCGCCGCGCTTGCGAGCCTCCATGCGGTCGCCCAGCCAGCCGCCAAGCATCGTAGCGATGATCCCCGCGGCCAAGGTCATCAACCCGAAGCGCAGGTTGGCATCGGCCAGAGGCACGCCCCTCATGCGCGAAAGAAAAGTCGGCATCCACACCTGCATGCCGCCGATGGCAAACGTCATGGTCGCCATGCCCAGAGTCGCGGTCCAGAATGCGGGATTGCGCCACAGGCCGAGAAAGGTTCCGCGTTCCACGGTGATGGCCAGATGGTCATGCCCGCCGCGCTTCGGCTCCGGCACCAGCAGCAGGAGCAGACCGAGCACGACTCCCGGCACTGCCCCCATCAGGAACGGCGCACGCCATCCCCACCGTGTACCTGCCGCACCGCCCAGCAAATAGCCCAATGCGGTCCCCACGGGGATCGCCAGATAGAAGACGGATAGCACCCGTCCGCGCCGATTTTCCGGATGCAAGTCCGCCAGAAATGACGGCGCGATGGCCACAAACGTAGCCTCGCCCACACCGACCAGCGTGTGCCGGATCATCAACTCCGTGAAGTTGTGGGTGACAGCGGTCAGCAGGGTTGCGGCGCTCCACAGCAAGGCGCCTGCGCACATGATGAGCCGCCGTGGATAGCGGTCTGCCAGCCAGCCCACGAAGGGAGCGGTAACCATGTAGCAGAAGAAGAACGCCGTGGTCAGCAGCCCGAACTTCGCATCCGAGCCCGGAAACTCGCGCTGCACCAGCGGCTGCACGGCGAACAGCACCGAGCGGTCGATGTAGTTCACAAAGTTCAGCGCCGTCAGAATCACCAGCGCCGTCATGGCCCAGCGTCCGCCGGCAGAGCCGTGATACCCGACTGTTCGTCCCTGTGCTTCAGTCAAACGGCTCGCCTCATGATGGAGTCTTCAATGCGGGCAGGTCGCAGCCCTACTTGTCGCCGCCCTATTTCTTGTTGCGCGGCCAGCGCGCTTCCACCAGCGTTCCCAGTCCGCCGCGCGGACGGAACTCTCCGCGAACCTCACACCAGACCGGCTTTGTGGCCTTCACCACGTCCTCCAGCACCTTGTTCACAATGTTCTCCTGAAAGATACCAAGATTGCGGTACTCGTTGATGTACTCCTTCAACGACTTCAGTTCCAGGCAGAGCTTGTTGGGCACATAGCGAATCCAGATGGTGCCAAAGTCGGGCAGCCCGGTCTTGGGGCAGACGGAGGTAAACTCCGGAATATCAATCTCTATCTCGTAGCCGGGAAACTGGTTCGGCCAGCACTCAATGGTGGGAAAGTTGTGATCCAGCCCGCTTGCAGCGTGGTCTGGAGTGTAACCCAGGCGGGTTGCGCCGGGAGTTGAGCTTTTCTTCTTCGTTGCCATCCGGTTATTCTAGCTGACGCGCTGCATACCTCGCGAGAGTGACCCAATCCCATATCCCCTACCGGGTAATCGAGTACGCCAACCCGCTGCACGCACCTGTTTTGCTCCATCCTTGATAAAATCAATCAAGCGACTTGAAAAACAGCAACGAACCTCCTAGTCTCAAGAGCGGGTTTTGCGAATGCATTGCTCAGATATACTGAAAGTTCTTACTCATGGCTAACGGATCTTCCAACGGCACGAACGGCGCAACCAGCCGAACCGGCATCACGGCGCTCGTCATCCTGCTGATCATTGTTCTCGGTATTGGAGCCTATTTTGAGCTCCGCCCCCACCGCATCCGGATTTCGGTTGTAAAGCCGATGTTGCAGGACGTATCCAGTTCGATCACCACCAACGGCAAAGTCGAGCCGATCCATGGCTTTGAAGCCCATGCTCCTTTGCCTGTTACGGTTCAGAAGGTTTTGGTCAAAGAAGGCGACAAGGTCAAGGCTGGGCAGCTTCTCCTGATGCTGGACGACGCCCGCGCCCGCACCGATTTGGCCGTTGCTCAGACTCGGCTGAAAGGCGCGCAGGAACGCTACGCCAACCTTCTCGCTGGAGGCAATCAGCAGCAATTGCTCTTCCGCCGCACCGATTTCCAGAAGGCCAAAGTCGAGGTTGAGACTGCTCAAAGGCAGGTTTCCGCCCTGGAACGTCTCCAGCAGCGGGGTGCAGCCACAGCCGATGAGCTGGCAGCCGCAAGGGACCGCCTCACCCGCGCCCAAGCCGACCTGGCCCAGCTTCAGGTCCAAGTCCGTTATTCTCCCGAGGAGCAGACCCGCGCTTTGGGCGAGGTCACTGACTCCAAGATCAACGTCCAACTCGCGGAAGATGTTCTCCGCAACTGCGATGTGCGCGCCCCGTTCGACGGCACCGTGTACTTCCTTCCGGCCCGCGCCGGAGCCTACGTGAATGTTGGAGAGCTGCTGCTACAGGAAGCCGATCTCTCGCAGCTGCAAGTCCGCGCCTTTGTCGATGAGCCCGAAATTGGGCGGCTCGCCCTCGGCCAGACCGTCCGCATCACTTGGGATGCGCTGCCTAGCCACAGTTGGCAGGGTACCGTTGTCTCGTTACCTTCCACGGTCATTACCCGCGGCTCGCGTGTGGTGGGAGAAGTGCTCTGCAAGGTCGATAACTCCGAGCACCTTCTGCTACCCAATGTGAACGTGAACGCCACGATTGTCGCCGTCAGCAAAACCAACGCCCTCACGGTGCCGCGCGAAGCGGTACGTGACGACGGCAAGAACAACTTTGTTTACGTCCTGCAGGAGAACCGCCTGCGACGCCGCGACGTAAAACTCGGAATCTCCAATTTGACCCGAGTTGAGATTCTCAATGGCATCTCGCAGGGCGATGTGATCGGGGTGCAGTCTTACAGCCCCTCGCCCATGGCAGATGGCGTCGAAGTAAAGATCGTCGAGAATCCTTCGTAATGATCCGTAGCCGCCGTTTTCCGCTTCGTTTCTCGCTCCGCCCCTGGCTGGCAGGGTGGCTGGTGATGGGCTGCCTGGGAGTGATGCTGTTGCCGTCGGCGGCGCTCGCGGCACCGCCTTCTGCGCGCGAATTGCTTGACTCCGGACGTGCCGACGAAGCCGTTCGCGTGCTCACTCCGCAAGCCACGGGAGACAACGCAGCCGCCTACAACTACCTTGGCCGCGTCTACTTCACTCTTCGTGATTGGGACAATGCGGTACGCAACTGTGAACGCGCCGTCCAGATTGCGCCGAACAGCGCCGAATTTCAGTTATGGCTGGGACGCAGCTATGGCGAAAAAGCAGACTCCGCCGGAGCCCTGAGCGCTTACGGACTGGCGCGAAAAGCTGTGGCAGCCTTTGAGGCCGCGCGCTCCCTGGACCGCCACAATCTAGCGATCGCCCGCGATCTCGCCGAGTACTACGCTACCGCGCCCGCGATTGTGGGCGGAGGCGATGCCAAGGCGCTTGCGCTGGCCGCCGAAATCGCTCCCGAGTATCCCTCGGACGCTGCCTGGGTTCGCGCCATGGTGGCCTCCCGCGATGGCCAGCAGGAGGAAGCCGAGCGCCAGTACACCGAGTCCATCCGGCTGGATCACAACTCTTCAGCCACCTATCTTGAGTTTGCCCGGTACCTCAGGGGACACAAGCGGTGGAACGACTTTGAGCAGACCATTGCGCACGCACTCCAGAACCCGCACGTCCGTCCCGTGGACCGCTTCGATGCTGCCGAGATGCTGCTGAAGGCAGGCCGCGATCTTCCGGAGGCCAATCGGCAGATGCGCGCATACATTCAGAGTAGCCGGCACGAAGAAGATGCTCCTTTGTTCCGCGCTCACTACGTGCTTGGCGATATCCTTCTGAAGTCCGGCGATGCCAGCCAAGCCGAGGCTGAATATCGAGCCGCGCTCGCACTGGCCAGCTCTTATCGCCCAGCCGCTGATGCGCTGCACCGGATGGGACAACGTTAAGCCTCACCTCGCGCCTTCGCGGAGGAAGACGACCGAAACATGAAGAAATCGATATTTGCAAGAACCCGGACTTCCCTTCTCGCGCTGATTCTGGCCGCGCTGCCGACGTTAAGCGCGCCGCCGCTCCACGCGCAGGAGGTTGACTTCCGCACCGCCATTCAACTGGCACTCAAGCACAGCGGCAACATGCTGGCGGCGTCGGCAGACCGTTCCCGTGCCGCCTCGCGTTATCACGCCGAACGCGATGCTTATTACCCATCGATCGTCTTCGGCGCAAGTCCCGGTTATAGCTTTGGAGTTCCCATCACCGTCGCGGGCCAGGTGCCTTCGCTCTACAACATCACCCATAGCCAGACGGTTTTCAACTTTGCGTTAACCGACGTGATCCGCGCTGCCCACAGCGACTCGATCGCCGCCGATATTGATTACTCCGATAAAGCCGAGCAGTCGATCCTCGATACTTCCCTGATCTACATCGAGCTCGACAACACACAGCAGCGCTTGAAGGCTGCGCAGGATCAGAGGCAGTCCGTGGAGCACGCTCTCTACATTGCGCAGCAGCGCCAGCAGGAAGGCGTCGGCAGCGTTCTTGACGGGAAGCGCGCGGAATTGGACCTCGCTCGCGTCGACCTTCGCATTACCGAACTGGAAACCTCGGCAGACGTGCTGCGTGAGCGGCTTGCCCGCCTAATTGGCCGCCCTGCCTCGACACTCGTCACGGTCACCGCTTCTATTCCTGCTGCGCCCGGGATGCGTACGGAAGAGGACCTCTCCTCGGTTGCACTTGCAAACTCGGCGGGCGTCCGCGTCGCCGATGAACGAGTCCGCGCCGCTCGTTTCCGTGCCAAGGCCGAGCATCGCGTGAACTATCCGTCCATCGATTTTGCCGGGCAGTTCGCGCAGTTCACGCCGTACATCAATTACGGACTCACGCAAACGCCGACGCACAACTACAGCTTTGCATTCAACATTCGCGTTCCCATCATCAATCTCAGCCAGAACGCCCGCGCTGCCGCCGCCGATGCAGAAGCCCTCCGAGCCGAAGCCGACGCGCAGAATCTTCGTGACCAGGTTGCCGCCGAAGCGGTCCGTGCCCAGCACGCCATTCATCAACTCGAAGCCGCTACCAAGGTTTCGCGCCTCGAGTATGAAGTAGCGCAGGCAAACATTGACGCGGTCCAGTTACAGGTGCAGAACGGCCACGCCAACTCCCGCGATCAGGAAATGGCGCGCGCTGACATTGCCAATCGTCAGGTCATCCTTTTGCAGACTCAGTTCGACTATCTACGCGCTCGACTCCAGCTCATGCGCCAGACCGGAGAGTTGCATGGCTGGGCGCTTGGCGCGAACTAGTCGCACGGCTGAACCATTGAGCTCTGCTTCTGCTGGGAGCACGACAGTTCTTAACCTCCAACGTTGTTCGGGATGCGCATTTTGAACGCTCGCAAATACCTGGTACTGCTCGCCGTGGTGATCTTCGGTTCCATCGGAGATTCCTTTCTCTCGCGCGGCATGAAGCAGGTGGGAGCCATCGATGTGCACCACCTCGCGCATGTCTTTGCCGCGCTCGGCAATCTGTGGGTCCTGCTGGGAATCTTCAGCCTGCTCGCCTTTATGGCCAGCTACATGACCGCGCTTTCCTTTGCCGACCTCACCTACGTACTGCCTGCCACCGCAATCGGCTACGTCAACATGGCGCTGATTTCGCGCTTCTGGCTGCATGAGCACGTCAGCCTTACGCGCTGGGCTGGCATTGTGCTCATCGTGGTCGGCGTTGGGCTCGTCGCTGGAGGCCCTTCGCGCACCGAACATCCAGCGGACGGAGAGGCACTCGCTGAAACTGAGACCTCCGGAGAGCGCGTATGAGAACTCTCTACACCTGGATCTGCATCGCGTTCACCGTCATTGCCGCCGCCTCAGGAGACGTTCTGATTGCCCTGGCCATGCGCCGCATCGGGGACCTCGGCGACTTCCGCCGCAAGCACGGATTCCTTGCCGTAATCGCCCGTGTGCTCTCTGAATCTGCTCTCTTCGGCGGAGTCTTTTTCATGGCCATGGCGTTCTTCAGCAACCTCGTCGGACTTTCATGGGCCGACCTCAGCCTGATGGGGCCCGCCTCGGCAGCTCTCACCTTTGTCACCAACGCCCTCGGAGCCAAATTCTTCCTGCATGAAAACGTGGACAAGCGCCGCTGGATCGCGACCATCTTCGTCTGTGTCGGAGTCATCCTGCTCACACGTACCTAGCGACTGCTGCGGCGCCCTGTCAACAACTGCTAAAATAAGCATAAGAATGTCCACCAAGCGCGGTACCTCGACACCCGAAATCAGCTCTCCTTCCACAATGCCCGCAGCGCGTCTGCGCATCGGCTTTGTCAGCCTCGGCTGCCCGAAGAACCTGGTGGACTCCGAAGTCATGATGGGCATGCTCTCCACCAACGGCGCGGAGATCACGCCGCACGCCGAAGACGCCGACATCATTGTGGTCAACACCTGCTCTTTCATCGACACGGCCAAGCAGGAATCGGTGGACACCATTCTCGAAATGGTCGAGCACAAAACTCACGGACGCGCCACAAAACTGATCGTCACCGGATGCCTCGTCGAGCGCTACCGCGACGAGATTCAGAAGAACATTCCTGAGATCGACGCCGTACTTGGCACCGGAGAGCTGGCTGACATTCTCGCCGCTGCCGGAATCGCGCCCGCACCCGCCGCACCCACGCCGTTCACCATTCTCAACAGCGGAGCACACCCGCACGCCAGCGCATCGCAGCAACTTAAGAGCGGACAGCATGAGCCCGCCTCCCGCGCCGAAGGCGATGCCCGTGAGAAAGCCGGACGTTTTGCACGCGACACATGGGACGGCGCTACCGCTGCGCTGCCCAGCTATCTTTACGATGAGAACACGCCGCGCCTGCTGGCTACCGCGCGCCACTCCGCTTACATCAAGATTGCCGAGGGCTGCGATCATCCCTGCGCCTTCTGCATCATTCCGCAGCTTCGCGGCAAGTTCCGCTCGCGCACCATCGACTCCGTTGTGACCGAGGCGCGCCGCCTCGCCGCCCAGGGCGTGCGCGAGATCAACCTGATCGGGCAAGACACCACCTGCTTTGGCGAAGACCTTGGCGTGCAGGATGGGCTCGCCCTGCTGCTTGAGCAACTCGCGCAAATCGAGGAACTCCGCTGGGTGCGCTTCCTCTACGCGTATCCCAACAAGATCACGCCGCGTTTGCTTGAAGTGCTAGCCAGCCATCCGCGCCTGTGCCGCTACATTGACGTGCCGTTGCAGCACGCGGCTCCTGCGGTGCTCAAGCGGATGAAGCGCGGCGGCTCGGCGGAAATCTTCCTGAAGCTCATTGCTAAAATACGCCAGACGGTTCCGGGCGTTACCGTGCGCACGTCATTCATCGTCGGCTTCCCCGGCGAGACGGAAGACGACTTCCAGCAGCTCTGCGACTTTGTCACCGCAGCGCAATTCGACTGGCTCGGCGTCTTTGCCTACTCCGACGAGGAAGGCTCACCCGCTTTCCATCTTTCAGACAAAGTGCCACCCAGGGAAATCGAGCGCCGCCGCCGCAAGCTCATGCAGTTGCAGAAGCGCATCAGCCGCAAGCTTCGCAAGCAGTGGATTGGCCGCGAGATCGAAGTCATGCTCGAAGGTCCAAGCGAAGAGACCGACCTCCTCTGGGAGGCGCGTACTCCGGCTCATGCGCCCGAGATTGACGGCAAAGTATTCATCAATGATTTCGGAGACCACGAATCTCCCCAGGCCGGAAGCTTCCACCGCGCCATCGTGGAAGAGGCGCACGAGTATGATCTGGTAGCAAGGCTGTTGTAGTTCTAAGGAGGAGTCATGGCGGACGTTACAGGTCTTGGCGGAGCCTTCCTGCGGGCAGATGATCCGGAAGCGCTTTATGCCTGGTACGAACAGCATCTTCACCTGAAGCGCAGCGAAGGTTGCTTCGGCTTTGCGGCCGCTCAGCAGCGAGCCCGTTCGATTGTTGCCTTCTTTCCGCGGACTTCAAAGTACTTTCCCGTATCGCAGCCTGCCATGCTGAACCTGCAGGTTGACGACCTGGATGCGGTGCTCGACCGCTTGATTGCCGAGGGTGTGAACGTTGATCCGAAGCGCGAGCACTATGACTTTGGCAACTTCGGATGGTTCACCGATCCCGAGGGAAATCGCGTGGAGCTTTGGCAGCCTTTGGAGCGTCCCAGCAAATAGACTATGGAAGCAAGTTACTCTGAACTCTGATATCTGTCCTATGCCGAAAAAGAAGATTACATCGCTCCGTTGTCCTACTTGCCGCAAGATTGTATTTGCCAAGGACCCAGACTTCCCCTTCTGCTCAGACCGCTGCCGGGTTGTCGATCTCGGCAAATGGATCAGCGGAGGCTACGTCATCTCGTCGCCGGTGAATGATCCTGAATCCATCGGCGAGGCCGAGTACAATGAGCCGAGAGAGCGTCGCATCGGAGGCCTGCGCAAGGGCCCCGAAGTTTCCGGCTCAGCCGATGAAAGCGAGAAGCATGGACGCCGCAAGCCCAACTGAGCAACCCGTTGTGCAGCACACCAAGAAAGGCTCCGTTCGCCCCACCCGGCCATACTGGGCGTGGATCATCGCGACCTTCTTCGGCGCGGGTGCGCTCAAGCCCGGCCCCGGCACGTGGGGCTCCGCTGGAGCCGTGCTCACCTGGTGGCTCATCGCCCGCCAACTGCCGCCCCAGATGCTCATTCCCGGCGCACTGGCCTACTGCGCCCTGGCCACTGCCATCGGAATTCCCGCTGCTACGCTCACGGCTCGCGCCTGCCATCGCGACGACCCGTCGCACGTCGTCATCGACGAGGTTGCCGGACAAATGCTCACGCTGGTCGCGGCTCCGCTGCATTGGCCGGTGCTGATTGCAGGCTTCATCCTTTTCCGCGCCTTTGATATTGTGAAGCCGCCGCCCATTCGCATGCTTGAGCGGCTCCGGCCCGAGGGTGTAGGCATTGTGGTGGACGATCTCGGGGCGGGAGTCTATGGATTCATCATTCTCCAACTCCTGCTGCACTTCGGCATCGTAAGATAGAGGGTTGTACGAAAGCATTGCGCCCACAACTATGAGTCCTCAAACGTCAGCACCTCCCGTCGTCCTCTCCGTTGAGCCATCGTTCGCCCTGCCCGGCGGTGAGATTGTTCTGAACGGCCGCGCACTGCTCGCCAGCCTCACCGAACCCACCCAGGTCCTGTTCGGAGAGGCGCCAGGCACCATCGTCTTTGCCTCGGCAACCAGCCTCACGGTGCTTGTACCAGAGGCGGCTTCCGGCGGCGACTCCATCACCATCACCACGCCACACGGAACCACGTCGGTAGCGTTCACCGTTGGCACGCTGCTCTCAGAGAACCTTCATCCCGTCGCCAATCCCGCGGTGGACGCAGGCTCGAACATCTACGTCACCTTCTCCGGAGGACGCGGCCAGTCGGTCCCAACCTCGCTCTTCCGCATTGACGATGAGTCTACCCTGCACGCCATCGCCGCTGAGATCATGAATCCCACCGGGCTGGCCCTCGATGCCACCGGCAATCTCTACATCTCCTCGCGCCACGACGGCGCCGTCTACCGACTCAACACCGATGGCGAGCTTTCCACCTATGCCGAGGGCATGGGCGTGGCTACCGGACTGGCCTTTGACGAAATTGGCAATCTCTACGTAGGCGACCGCAGCGGCACCATCTTCAAGATTGCGCCTGACCGCCAGATCTTTGTCTTCGCCACTATCGAGCCCAGTGTCTCCGCCTATCACATGGCCTTCTCGCCAAACGGAAATCTCTACGTCACCGGACCCACCACGTCGTCTAACGATTGCGTTTATGAGATCGATCCGCATGGCGTCGTGACCCCTTGGTTCGCCAACCTCGGACGCCCGCAGGGCATCGCCTTCGACCTGCAAGGCAATCTCTACGTTGCTGCCTCCTGGCGCGGCCATCGCGGCATCATCCGCATCACCCAGGAGAAGCAAGCGTCCTTCATCATCGCCGGGACCAACCTCGTCGGCCTGGCCTTTGACCCGAATAACGCGCTCATTCTCGCCACCACTTCGGCAGCCTACTTTCTGCCCTGGAGCATCCCCGGCTTCACGGTGACGCCTGAACTACCTGAGCTTTAGACGCAATCGCTGGTGCCCCACCTTCGACGCGCGTCTTTGCGCGGCTAAGGTGGGTGAGCAGATACCGCACCTCTCAATTGCTGTAGCGAGCAACAGAAAGCGCACCCGTTAGGCGGGTGCGCTTTTTAAATCCAGCAAACTTTCTAATTCACGTCCAGCAATTCCACATCAAAAATCAAATACGCATTACGCGGAATTTCGGGTGGCTGCCCGCGATAGCCATACGCCATCTCCGGAGGAATCCTAAGCTGGCGCTTGCCGCCGACCTTCATTCCCGCCACGCCAATCTCCCAGCCCTTGATTACCGATCCCGCGCCCAGCGTGAACTCCAGCGGCTCCTTACGATCGTACGAGCTGTCGAACTTGGTGCCCTCTTCCAGCAGCCAACCCGTGTAGTTCACTCGCACCTTGCTGCCCTTTACCGCTGTCTTGCCCGTGCCCACCACCAGGTCCCAATAAACAACGCTGCTGGGCAGTGTAACAGGAGTTGCCGCATCCACCGGCGACGGATGCTGATGCGCGTCCTGCGCCCATAGCCCCATCGCCGCGGTCAGCAGCAACGTCATGACGATTGCTTTCCGCATTGCTTTCGCTTAGTCCTTCCCTACCGCCTCCCGCTTCACGGCGGTATGCGCGGCATGCAGTTCCTGCAGGTTGCATACGCTGATCTCGCCCGCCTGTAGCACGGGAATCGCCTCTACCACGGCACGCGCTGCGGACAGAGTGGTAATGGTCGGAATGCGCGCGGTGATGGCCGCACGCCGGATCGCCTTCTCGTCGAACCAGGGCTCGCCCCGCGCTTGAGGCGTGTTGATGATGAGCTGAATCCGGTCGCCCTTGATCAGGTCCACCACGTTGGGCCTTCCCTCTTTCACCTTGTAGACGCGC
>Ga0181528_10000015_pt1 | contig 214640 bp, 297 predicted proteins | sample PEATcosm2014_Bin_47_FD_119742 | JGI IMG/M metagenome (GOLD analysis project Ga0181528, IMG submission 119742) | Peatland microbial communities from MTU Mesocosm Facility, Houghton, MI, USA - PEATcosm2014_Bin10_10_metaG | ecosystem: Environmental > Terrestrial > Soil > Wetlands > Peat | place... | reverse complement strand
GGAGGCGCGTCCAGCAGGCCGTCGGCGGCATGTTCGGAAGAAGCCGTCACAATCAAACATCAGCAGGTTCGACGGGAAAAGTCGCCGCCGAATTGCATGGCGAGCCAATCCGCCGCAGTCATCGAGTCTCCCCGTGAAGTGTGACTTCCAGCCCAAGGGGAACATCATGCAGCAACATCACCCGAAAAACGAACGTATCAAGCGGGATTATTTTGAGTACATGAAGGAGGCTCGGGGCCACAGTGAGCAAAGCATCGACGCCATCGCCGCCGCACTGGATCGGTTCGAACGGTTTACGAAGTTCGCCGACTTCCGGGACTTCCGAAAGGATCAAGCGATAGATTTCAAGGAGCACCTTTCCTCGCAAGTGAACGCGCACCAAGCAGGGGTTGAGCAAGGCGACCATCCTCTCGACCCTCAACGCCCTAAAGGCGTTCCTCCAATGGCTTTCGCGCGAACCTGGATACAAATAGAAGTTCAAATGGCGTGACGCGGAATATTTCACCCTGGGGCGCGGAGACACCGCTATTGCCAAGGCACCCCGCGAGAGGCGTTTCCCATCCCTCGAACAAATGCGGTGCGTGATCGAACACATGCCCCATGGGTCCGAGGTCGAGAAGCGTGACCGCGCGATTGTCGCCTTCACCTTGATGACTTCCGCGCGTGTTGCAGCCATCGTGTCGATTCAGTTGCGCGACCTGGACCTCGCCGACCATAGAGTCGATCAGGACGCGCGCCATGTGAACACGAAATTCCGGAAGTCGTTTTCCTCCTACCTGTTGCTCCTAGGCGACGACATACACAAGATTCTCGCGGATTGGTTGGTCTTTCTGCGTACCGAAAAGCTTTGGGGCAGCGATGACCCGCTGTTCCCGGCAACAAAGGTTGCTGTCGGCAAGAGCGGACATTTCGAAGCCATGGGCCTTAACCGCAAGCCTTGGAAAACGACGGCGCAAATTCGGGAGGTCTTTAAGAAGGCGTTCGCCGCCGTGGGCCTTCCTTACTACAACCCGCACAGCCTTCGGCATACCCTCGCACACTTTGCGATGGAGCGGTGTAAATCCCCCGAGGAAATGAAGGCAGTTTCCCAGAATTTGGCGCACAAAACCGCCCGCTGTCGATCTCGCGGCGCTTGCCCGAGACGTGGCCAATCTCAAGACTCGCTTTGCGGCGGATTAGCACTTGGGTGCTACCCCGAGACTTTCGATGGCTAAGAGCAACAAGATAAGCTGTTGATTTCTTTGGCGCGCCCGAAGGGATTCGAACCCCTGGCCTCTGCCTTCGGAGGGCAGCGCTCTATCCAGCTGAGCTACGGGCGCCTGTCCGAAGGCATAGCCGATTTTCGCGACAATTCAAATCCCGTTCTCGAAGTCCGGTCGCCGCCTTGCGCCGCCGCCCCGGCAGGCCTAAACGCTCAGACCTCAAGCCTAGCAGGGGGTGCGACATGGCGCGGAAATTTCTCGTGGCGCAGGGCGGGGGGCCTACCGCCGTTATTAATCAGTCGTTGGTCGGCGTTGCGCTGGAGGCGCGCCGATTCGGCGACGTCGCAGCCGTCTACGGCGCCCGCCACGGCGTGCGCGGCATCGTCAACGAGGATCTCGTCGATCTCGGACATGAGAGCGGCGGCAACCTGGAGGCGGTAGCCGCCACGCCGGCCGCAGCCCTCGGCTCGACCCGCGACAAGCCCGACCGCAAATATTGCCAGGAGATCTTCCGCGTGCTGCGCGCGCATGAGATCGACACGTTCTTCTATATCGGCGGCAACGATTCCTCCGATACGGTGCGCATCGTCGCCGAAGAGGCGAGCCGAGAGAACTACAATCTGCGCGCCATCCATATCCCGAAGACCATCGACAACGACCTCGTCGGCTTCGACCATACGCCGGGTTACCCGTCGGCGGCGCGGTTCGTGGCGCAGGCGTTCATGGGCGCCAATCTCGACAACGCCGCGCTGCCGGGCGTCTACTGCGCCGTGGTGATGGGGCGGCACGCCGGCTTCCTCACCGCCGCGGGGGCGCTCGCGCGCAAATTCCCCGACGACGGGCCGCATCTGATCTATCTGCCCGAGCGGGCGTTCGTGGTCGACAAGTTCCTCGCCGACGTGAAGGCGACCTACGACAAGCACGGGCGCTGCGTGATCGCGGTCTCCGAGGGCGTGCACGACGAGGCGGGCAAGCCGATCCTGTCAAAACTCTCGGGCGAACTGGAGAAGGACGCGCACGGCAATGTGCAGCTCTCCGGCACCGGCGCGCTCGCCGACCTGTTGTGCGAGGAGGTCAAGAACAAGCTCGGCATCAAGCGGGTGCGGGGCGACACCTTCGGGTATCTGCAGCGCTCGTTCGTCGGCTGCGTCTCGGGGACGGACCAGATCGAGGCGCGCGAGGTCGGCGAGAAGGCCGTGCAATACGCCACCTTCGGCTCCGCCAACGGTTCGGTCGCGATCCGTCGCGTCGGCGATTACGCGGTCGATTATCCGCTGATCCCGCTGGAGACCGTGGCCGGCAAGACACGGGTGATGGAGGACGAATTCATCAACGCCGAGGCCAACGGGGTGACGGCGGCGTTCCACGATTACCTGCGGCCATTGATCGGCGACAAGCTGCCGGAAACCGCGCGACTTCGCGCGCCGGCGGTCGCGAAGAAGGCGTGAGCGGGAAGGGCGCAAGGGCAGGGCGCGCCCCCTGCCCGCGGCCGTCCGGCGGACCCATATGAGTGGCCATGACGGTCATCGACAGCCATTGCCATCTCGACTTTCCCGATTTCGCCGACGAGCTTGACGCGGTGGTCGCCCGCGCGCGGGCGGCCGGCGTCGAACGCATGGTGACAATCTCGACCCGCGTCGCGCACGGCGACGCGCTTCGGACGCTCGCCGAGCGTTTTGACGACGTCTATTTCAGCATCGGCACCCATCCACATAAGGCGGCCGAGGAGGCGGAAACCGACACGGCGGCGATCCGGCGATTCGCGGCGCATCCCAAATGCGTCGCCCTCGGCGAGGCGGGTCTCGACTTTCACTACGACTACGCGCCGCGCGCCGTCGCCGAGCGGGTTTTCCGCGCCCAGATCGCGCTCGCACGCGAGCTTAAGCTGCCGCTGGTGATCCACGCCCGCGAGGCCGACGCCGACGTCGCGCGCATCCTGCGCGAGGAGACGGCGGCGGGGCCGTTTTCGGCGCTGCTGCATTGCTTCACCTCTTCGCGCGAACTGGCCGAGACCGGGCTGGAGCTAGGGCTCTACATCTCGTTCTCCGGCGTGCTGACGTTCAAGAATTCCAGCGACTTGCGCGCGATTGCGAGGGATGCGCCGCTGGATCGCGTGCTGATCGAGACGGACGCGCCCTATCTCGCCCCAGTTCCCCGCCGCGGCAAGCGCAACGAGCCGGCGTTCGTGGTCGAGACGGCGAAGGTTTTGGCCGATGCGAAGGGCGTCAGCTTCGACCAGATCGCTACCGCTACGCGCGACAACACGCTGAGACTATTTGCGAAAATGGCCGAGGGCAGGGTGTGAGCCTGGCCTTTACGATCCTCGGTTGCGGCTCCTCGGGCGGCGTGCCGCGGGTCGCCCAGGGCTGGGGTGCCTGCGACCCCAAGGAGCGACGCAACCTGCGCCGCCGCTGTTCGGCGCTGGTCGAACGTGTAAGCGCTCATGGGCGCACGCTCGCGCTGATCGACGCCTCGCCCGACCTGCGCTGGCAGCTCATCGATGCGCAGGTGGCGCGGCTCGACGCCGTGCTGATGACGCACGCCCATGCCGACCATTGCCACGGCATCGACGATCTCCGGCCGCTCACCATCGCCTCGCGGCGGCGCATCGACGTGTATATGGACGCTCCGACTTCGCGCGACTTGCGGGCAAAATTCGGCTACATATTCGAGACGCCGGAGGGCAGTTCTTATCCGCCGATCGCCCGCGAGCATCGCCTGACGCCGGGCGCCGCCGTCGAGGTGGTGGGACCGGGCGGGACGATTACGGCCCTGCCGTTCGATCTCGAGCACGGCGACATCACGGCGCTGGGCTTCCGCATCGGCGGCCTCGCTTACACGCCCGATCTCAACCGCGTGCCGGAGCCGGCCTTCGCGCATCTACAGGGGTTGGAGGTCTGGGTGATCGACGCGCTGCGCTACGCGCCGCACCCGTCGCACCTGAGCCTTGAGGAAGCGCTGGCGCTGGTCGAGCGCACGGCGCCAAAACGTGCGGTGCTGACCAACCTGCACACCGACCTCGACTACGCCACGCTGGCGCGCCAGCTGCCTCGCCACGTCACGCCGGCTTACGACGGCATGCGGATCGAAGGCTTCTAGCGGCCAGCGAGAACGAAGCGGGAAACGCCTCTTTCGCGCTCTGCGCACGGCCCGCCGATTCCGACACAGAATGCGAACAGACCCGGATCGCCCGTCGAGCTGACGGCGCGCTCCGTCGCAAGGCTTTGACGCAAATAGCCTTCTAGCATCCATCGCTAAGTTCCATAATATACATTATGCGAATTGCGTCTATGGACCGGATTTGGCGATCGTTCGGCCACCCTTCGTTCGCGGACCGATTTCTCGACCGCGTTCGCCGGTCGGCAGCTTTCAAGTTGCCCGGCCCGCGGGCCATCATTCGGCTGCGCCGCATCGATGGCGGCGCCTGTAAGTCGGCTCGCTGCGATGATTGTGAAGCCCTGCCCTGTGCCGTTGCGGTCTCGGGGCCGGGTTAGGCGCTGCCGCAAGCCGGGGCTGAGCGCGCCCGCCCCCGCCGGCGAATCGCCTCGGCGCAGCGGCGTGACGCGTGGCCGAACACGTTAGCCCGCCCCAAGCGCCCGCGAGCGCCAGGCCCCGCCGGGAAGCCGGAAGCTGTTTCGGTAATTGTCGACTTGACGCTTCGCCGTAAGCTTCAGCGCGGCCAGGCGGGAGCGGTTTCGGCAACGGCAGGGACGGGCGCGGCCACACGCAGGATACGATCGGCCGTCGGCGCGAAATTGTGCTGCGAAGCCAGATGCGCATAGACGAGGTCGAGATCGCCGGCGCTGGCGAGTCTGGCGAGATCGTCGCCGGGCAGCGATCGAAGACGCGCCCGGTTTACGGTCATGAAGCCGCCGAGCGTGATCGTCTGCCCGGTCTGCAGCGTGTAATGCGCCTTTGCCGACTCCAACAGCCCGAGATCGAGGATGCGCTGGACGAAGGCGCGGGTCGCCTCGTATTGCGCCTGATAGGCTTGCAGGAAGTTGAAAACGTTCTGCAGGTACTGCGTTATTTCGCCGTCGGCGTCGAACAGGCGCTCGCCCTGACCCTTCCGGTTGACGCCGTGGAATTCCTCGTCGAGGCACAACGTGAAGCGCTGGTTGTCCACGCTGGAGAAGACGAACGGATAGCGACGGATGAAAGCGGGCAGATATTTGGCGTTCCAGGCGCCGTTTTCGTCGACATATAGGTTCTCGTGGTCGCGCACGCCGAGCAACGCGGCCGGCATGACGCCGCTGGCGTCGCCGACGAAAACGATCGTGTATTCGACGCTCGCAGGCTCGAACTCGACCGCCATGAGCGGCGCCGAATTGATGTCCTTTGCAAAACCGAAATCGCCGCCGAATTTGATCGAAACGTCTCTGTGGTGGTTGGAACTGATGGGCGTCGCCCGCTCGTAGATCAAGAGTTGCTTGGTCATGCTGGCGACCGCCTTCGCTGAAGTCACGCGGCCGTTCGTGCGCGCACCCGCCCACGTTCCGCACCGTCAATGTCCGTCCGGGCGTTGCATTGTCAAGAGATTGCGGGCGGGGCTGCACCCGTCGGCTCGCAAACGGTCAATCAAGACGGGCTGCAGGCCGTTTCGCCTCGCATTCCTGACGCTTTGGATGAATGGCGCATTGGATGAATGGCGCTTTGGATGAATGGTCGGAGTGGCGGGATTCGAACCCACGACCCCTTGTCCCCCAGACAAGTGCGCTAACCGGGCTGCGCTACACTCCGACGGCGCTCGCTATAGCCGCCCGGCGCGAGGAAGACAATGGACTTTTCGCGCCGCTATTCTCAGCGCCGCCGCGCCGCCTCCAGCAGTCGTTCGGCCTCGCGCAGATCGGCCAGCGCCTCGCGCAATTCCGCAACCGAAGGCTTTGCCGGATCCACCTGCGGCTCGACTCTGGGGGGATTGGCGCTCGCCCGCGCCGGTTCTGCGCGAACCGCCTGGGCGCCCTGCTCGCGCAGCATCTTCTGCACTCCCTTGATCGTCATACCCTCGTCATAGAGCAAAAACCGGATCGCGCGCAAAAGCTCGACGTCGTCGGGGCGGTAGTAGCGCCGGTTGCCGCCCCGCTTCAGCGGCCGCACCTGGGGAAACCGCGTTTCCCAGAAGCGAAGCACATGCTGCGGCAGGTCGAGGTCGTCGGCGACCTCGCTGATCGTGCGGAACGCTTCCGGGCTTTTGTCGTCCGCCGCGGTCGCCCCTTGCGCGCTCAGGCCTCAGCCTCCGCAGCGGAGCCGTTGATGCGCGCCTTGAGCACGTTGGACGGCTTGAACACCATCACCCGGCGCGGCAGGATCGGCACCTCGACGCCGGTCTTCGGATTGCGGCCGATGCGCTGGCTTTTCGAGCGCACGACGAACGAGCCGAACGACGACAGCTTCACCGTCTCGCCGCGCTCCGCAGCCGCGCAGATTTCCTCAAGGAAGCTCTGCACGAGATCGGCGGATTCGGCGCGCGACAAACCGACGCGGCGATAGACCGCCTCCGCCAGATCCGCCCGCGTGACCGTGCGCCCGCCCTCCGCCTCGCGCGTGGCTTCGCTGAGCGCGCTCGCTTCTGCCGTCATAGACCCCTCGCCGCTTTGGCGCGCTGTTTCACGCTTGAGCGAACTCGCGCGCGCCCCCTCAATCACTATACAGCCTCTGCTTGCGCTGAACAGAGGGCGTCAAGTCGCGGCGGCAAAAGCATGGAAACGCTGGCGATATGTTGTATGGGCGTCACGCTGTCGCGCACTTTGCGCATCTGGAGACCCGTCGATGACCGATCCCGCCGCCGCCCCCCGAGTGGCGCTCGTCACTGGCGCTTCGCGCGGCATCGGCCGCGCCGCAGCGCTCGCGCTGGCCAGGACCGGCGCGCATGTGATCGCCGTGGCGCGGACGCAGGGCGCGCTGGAGGAGCTCGACGACGAGATTCGCGCCGCCGCGCCCGGCGCGAGCGCGACCCTGGTCCCGCTCGACCTCACCGATTTCGACGCGCTCGACCGGCTCGGCCGCTCGATCTTCGACCGCTGGGGCCGGCTCGACGCCTTGCTCGGCAACGCTGGGACGCTGGGGCCGCTCTCGCCCCTGCCCCACATCTCGCCCAAGGCGTTCGACGAGGTCATCGCCGTCAACGTGACGGCGAACTGGCGTCTCATCCGCTCGCTCGACCCGCTGTTGCGCGCTTCGACTGCCGGCCGCGTCGCGTTCCTGACCTCGGGCGTCGCCAACCGCGCCGAGACGCGCGCCTACTGGGGCCTCTACGCCGCCTCCAAGGCCGCGCTCGACCTGCTGGCGCGAACCTACGCCGCCGAGACCGTGACGACGCCGGTCAAGGTGATGCTGGTCAATCCCGGCCGCATGCGCACCCGCATGCGCGCCGCCGCCATGCCGGGCGAGGACCCTAAGACGCTGCCGGCGCCGGAGGAGCTCGCGCCCAAGCTGGCGCAGATACTGTCGCCGGAATGGACCGCGACGGGCAAGCTCTACGACTTCCCGACCGACAAGGTGCTGAGCTTCCGCGATCCGGAATAGGCGTTTGCGCTTGCGTTCTGAGAAAGTCGCGCTATACGAGCGGCTCTTCGAACCGTCCCGCTGGGGGCTGAACGGAAGGCTGCGCTTTGCGTAGCAGGGGGTAGCGCCCCGGCTTCCCGTGTCTCCGCCTTCGAAGATCACTCGTTCGAGCCATCGAGGCTCGGAGGGCTCTGCGCGGAACGGCAAGAGTGGAAAGGAAGGCTCGAATGGCTCTTTACGAGCATATCTATCTTGCGCGCCAGGACGTGACCGCCCAGCAGGTCGAGGCGCTGACGGAAAACCTTAAGACGCTGATCGCCGCCCAGGGCGGCTCCGTGTCCAAGGTCGAGGCCTGGGGCCTCAAGTCGCTGGCCTATCGCATCAAGAAGAACCGCAAGGCGTTCTTCACGCTGATCAACATCGACGCGCCGGCCGCCGCCATCGCGGAGCTGGAGCGCCAGCTCGGCCACAACGAAGACGTCATTCGCTTCATGACGCTGCGCGTCGACGCGCACGAGGCCGGCCCGTCCGCCATGCTGCGCAAGCGCGACGACGCCGAGCGCGACGATCGCGGCCCCGGCGGTCCGCGCGGACCGCGCGGCGATCGCCCCGACCGTCCCGACCGCCCTCCCCGTCGCCCGCGCGATGACGCCCAGGCTGGAGCCTTCTGATGTCGACCGCCCCTCGCCGCCCCTTCTTCCGCCGCCGCAAGTCCTGCCCGTTCACCGGCCCGAATGCGCCGAAGATCGACTTCAAGGACACGCGCCTACTGTCGCGCTACATCTCCGAGCGCGGCAAGATCGTGCCCTCGCGCATCACCGCCGTGTCGGCGATCAAGCAGCGCGAGCTGGCGCAGGCGATCAAGCGCGCCCGCTTCCTCGGCCTGCTGCCGTACGTTATCCGCTAAGCCTCGTAGGAGGCCGCTGGGCGGGGCTCGACCCCGCTCTAACCGCGCTTCGTAGCGCCGCGGGACAGCGATGAAAGCCAATCTGACGAGATACGCCATAGGCGGAGGCGCCGGCGCCGCGGCCGCGCTGCTGTTCCTGGCGGCGACGCGCGGCGCGCCGATCGGCGTCGCGCTCGCCTATCTCGGCCCGCTGCCGCTGATGATCGCAACGCTGGGCTGGGGGCTCGACGCCGGGCTTGTAGCGTTGTTTTTCGCCTGCGCGCTCGCCGCGGCGGTATCGCCGGCTTACGCGCTGGTCTACGGCCTGCTGGTCGCCGGGCCGGCCTGGGGGCTGGCCGCTTTCGCCGCCGTCCCGGCGTTTTACGTCGGGAAATCCGCCGATCCCGAGGCGCCGCGGGTTTATCCTGGTCCGGGCGCGCTCGCGATGCTGGCGGCGGCGCTGTTCATTCTCGCCGGCGCCGCCCAATTGTCGCTGATGTGGTTCGCCACCGGCGGCTACGACGCCGCCGTGGCGGCGATGGCGGGCGAAATCCGCGCCGCGCTCGACGCCAGCGGCGCCACCCGCGCCCTGCCCCCCGACATCACCGCCGATCAGCTCGCGGAGGCCTTTGTGCAGTTCGCGCCGGTCGCGCTTTCGACCGGCGCGACGCTGATGCATCTTGCCAATCTCTATCTCGCGGCGCGCTCGGTGCAGCTTTCGCAGCGGCTCGTCCGGCCCTGGCGCGACATCCCCTCGGGCTTCCTGCTGCCGCGCTGGCTTAGCCTTCCCGCGGCGGCCGCGCTGGGCCTGGCGCTGTTCGGCGGTTCGCCGTTCGACGATTACGGCCTTGTCGTCATCGGCGCGCTTGGCGCTCTCTACGCCATGCAGGGCCTGGCGGCGCTGCATGCGCTCTCCCGCCGCGCCGCGTCGCGGCCGTTCATGCTGGCGGCGCTGTATTTCGCCTGCGCGGTCGCCGCGCAATGGGTGATGCCGGCGCTCGCCATTCTCGGGCTTGCCGAAAGTTTCGCCGATCTGCGCGGCCGCGCCGCACGGAGTCTCAAAATACGACCCTAAGAACAGGAGTTAGGACATGGAAGTGATTCTGCTGGAGCGCGTCGCCAAGCTCGGCCACATGGGCGAGACGGTGCGCGTCAAGGACGGCTACGCCCGCAATTTCCTGCTGCCGCGCCACAAGGCGTTGCGCGCGACCGAGGCCAACAAGAAGAAGTTCGAGGAGCAGCGCGCGGAACTCGAAGAGCGCAACGCCAAGTCGAAGTCGGACGCGGCGAGCAAGTCGGGCAAGCTCGACGGGCAGTCCTACATCATCATCCGTCAGGCGGGCGAGACCGGGCAGCTGTACGGCTCGGTGTCGGCGCGCGACGTCGCCGAGGTCATCTCGAGCTCGGTCAAATACGCCGTGCACCACAACCACATCGCGCTCAACCAGCCGATCAAGACCCTCGGCCTGCACAAGGTCACCGTCCACCTGCACCCCGAGGTCGAGGCGCATGTGACGGTCAACGTCGCCCGCTCGCCGGAGCAGGCGGAGCGCCAGTCGAAGGGCGAGGATCTCTCGGTGCGCGAGACGACTTCGATGGACGATCTCGGCCTCGAAGTCGGCCGCGCGCTTGCGGAAGCCGGCCCGGGCGAGAGCCTCGGGCGGGAGTGATCGGATAAGGCGGTAGGGCCTAGGCGGTAGGGGGATTCGCCTACTGCCTAAGCAAAGCGGAACTCGCTCACCTGCACGTATTCCCGATCCGGGCGCAGCACGGTGTCGGTGAAATGCCTGCGGTTTGGCGAGTCCGGGAACGCCTGCGGCTCCAGACAGAAGCCGGCGGAGGCGCCGTAATGCGCCCCGTCGAGCCCGGGAACCGGGCAATTGAGGCCGGCGGCGCTGTATAGCTGCACGCCGGGCTCGGTCGAATGCAGCTCCAGCGTCAGCCGGTTGTTAGGCGAGCGCGCCCGCGCGACGAAGGCGAGCCCCTCGGGACCTTGCGGGCGAGAGACGACGAAATTCGTATCGTAGCTGACGCCCTGCGCGTTGCGCAGCGTCCGGGCGGAACGGAAGTCGTAAGCCGTGCCGGCGACGGAGCGGATCTCACCGGTCGGGATCAGTTCGGAATCGGCGGGCGTGTAGAAATCGCAGCCCAACTCCAACTCGTGATCGAGAATGTCGGGCGAGCCGTCGAGATTGAAATAGGTGTGCTGGGTCAGATTGACCAGCGTCGCCTTGTCGGCGACGGCGCGCAGCTCCACCCGCAACGTCGCGGGCTCGGCGAAACGATAGACGCAGGTCGCGCGCAGTTCGCCGGGAAAACCCATGTCGCCATCCTCGGAGACGAGCGACAGGCTGACCGAGTGGGCGTCGTGGTCGCCAAGCTTCCAGACCCGCTTGCCGAAACCTCTGCTCCCGCCGTGCAGCGTGTGCTTGCCGAGGTAGTTGCGATCCAGCGTGTAAGCGGCGCCGTCGATCGAAAAGCGGCCATTGGCGATCCGGTTGGCGAAGCGGCCCGGCACGGCGCCGAAGCTCGGCGAATGCTGGACGTAATCCTCGATCGAGTTGAGGCCGAGCGTCACCGCCTGCAGCGCGCCGCCGACGGGAATGCGCAGGTCGCGCAACACGGCGCCGTAAGTGAGGATCCTGGCGCGGGCGCCCGCTAGCGAGCCGATCTCCGCTTCGAGCACCGGCGCGCCGTCGATCTGGCCGAAGGTTCTGACGGGCATCGGGCCTCCCCTGTTGACGCGGTCGGGCCGCGATAAGACTTCACGCGCTGAGCGAATCCCGCGCCGCCTGCAGCACGTCGCGGAACATCGCGGCAGTCAGCACGCCGGTGTTGGTGTTGTAGCGGGAGCAGTGATAGCTGTCGAAAAGTTTCGCCGCGCCGGTCGCGAGATGGTGGCGCGCGCCATGCGCGAAAGGATGCGCGGCGAGCCTTTCGCCAAACGCGCGCAGCACGCTGTCATGCGCGATCCGGCCCAGCGCGACGATGCTCTGGAGCCGCGGCAGCGAGTCGATCGCCAGCCGCAGGTAGGCGCGGCACGTGGCGATCTCCTGCGGCGTCGGTTTGTTCTGCGGGGGAACGCAGCGCACAGCGTTGACGATGGCGCAATCGGTCAGGCTGAGGCCGTCGTCCGGCCGACGCTCGTAGGCGCCGCGCGCCAGCCTCAGCGCGCCGAGCGTCTCGTAGAGCAGGTCGCCCGCGTAATCGCCGGTGAACGGCCGTCCGGTCCGATTCGCGCCCTTCAGGCCCGGGGCCAGTCCGACCACCAACAGGCGCGCGGCGGGATCGCCGAAGCTCTCCACCGGCGCGTTGGCGAAATCGGGATATTGCGAGCGATTCGCGCTACGGAACGCCGCCAACCGCGGGCATTGCTGACAATCCCGCGGCGGGCTGACGTCGAACGCCATGTGCAACGGGTGCGCGACCTACTCGCGCACCGGCTCCTCGCTGCCCAAGGTCGAGGGCGCGGACGAGACGTGGCCGTAAGCCTGCGCCGCCCGATTCAGGCGCGCGGCGCGTTCGCTCGGATCGCGGCCGATGCGCGGCATCAGCGTCACGAGATCGACGAACTCGTCGGCCTGCCGGCGCAACTCGTCGGCCACCATCGCGGGCTGGGTCGAGACGGTCGACACCACGGAAACGCGCACGCCTTTGCGTTGCACAGCCTCCACCAGGGAGCGGAAATCGCCGTCGCCGGAGAACAGCACCATGCTATCTATATAGTTGGCCATCTCCATCGCCGTGACGGCCAACTCAATATCCATGTTGCCCTTGACTTTGCGTCGACCGGTCGAGTCGACGAATTCCTTCGTGGGCTTGGTGACGACCGAATAGCCATTGTAGTCCAGCCAATCGACCAACGGCCGAATCGACGAGTACTCCTGATCGTCGACCAGCGCGGTGTAGTAGAAGGCGCGAATCAGACGCCCTTTGGCTTGAAACTCCTTCAGGAGGCGCTTGTAGTCTATGTCGAACCCAAGCGATTTTGCGCTGGCGTAGAGATTGGCGCCATCAATGAAAAGAGCAATACGTTCCGGGTTTTGCATACTCTAGCTTTTCTTTTTCGGTTGGCCTGGGCGGAGCACCGGGCGGGACTTACGGACAAGAGGGAGCTGAGCAGAAGGTGGTAAGTAAAATTGCGCGCGCCCACGCGCCTAATCCGCCGCTTCGCTGCGTCTGTGGGTTAAGAAACATATTTGCTTGCAAAACGTCAAGCGCTGAAACCGTTGCCTACGTAAATTTTAGCTTTGCGCCAACTTCAAAAGCGAGTGTTAACCCGTTGAGGGCGTTGCTGCGGCGAAGGCGTAACCGCGTCGACTTGTCAGTTCTGCAGACGCCTTTCCGCATTTGCTTTGGCGGCTTGAATAATTGCGGCGCGCGGCTGCGACGCCGGAGGCCTTGCGCTTCGCCGAGGTCTGGGGCTCGATGCGCGGGCGATGAGATCGATTCTCGGCTTCCTCGCCGCCGTCTGCGCGGCGGCCGCATTTGCGTTCGCCTATTACGTGGCGGTGCGCCCTGGCGCGGGCTGGCTCGACCAGCAGTGGGTGTTTCTCGCCGCCCTGCCCTACAACTGGACGATGCTGCATGTAACGGGCGCCTCCAATTTCTCGCCCGACGCGCCGCGCGAAGTCTCCGGCGCGGCGTTGTTCGACGTCGTCCTCGCCTTCGTCCTCGGCGCGCTGGTCGAGGCGATCGCGCGCGGTGTATCGCGTTGGGCCAGGCGCTTCAGAGCCCGAGCATGATCTCCAGGTTCTGCACTGCCGCCCCTGACGCGCCTTTGCCGAGGTTGTCGAACTTGGCGATCAGGACCGCCTGACGACGCGCCTCGTTGGCGAACACGTGAATCTCCAGATCGTTGGTGCCGTTCAGCGATTCCGGCTCGATGCGTCCCAGCCCGGTCGTCTGCGCTTCCGTGGCGATGCGCACGTAACCGCCAGTCCCGTAATGGCGCGCCAGCGCGGCGCGCAGGTCCGCCGCCGAGGGCCGGGCCGGCAGCGCGTCGAGCGCCAGCGGAATGCTGACCAGCATGCCCTGACGGAAATTCGCGACCGAAGGCATGAAAATGGGTCGCCGGACGAGGCCGGAATAACCGCAGATCTCCGGCATGTGCTTGTGCTCGAATCCGAGCGCGTAATGCTCGAACGCCGGCGCGCGGCCGCTCTCGTAGGCCTCGATCATGCTCTTGCCGCCGCCGGAATAACCGCTGATCGAGCCGATCGAGATATCGAAATCGCCCGGCAACAGCCCCGCCTCGGTCAGCGGCCGCAACAGCGCGATAGCGCCCGTCGCGTGGCAGCCGGGATTGGTCACCCGCCGCGCCGCGCCGATCCGCGCCGACTGGCCTTCGGTCAGCTCGGGAAAGCCGTAGACCCAGCCGGGCGCGACCCGGTGGGCGCTGGAGGCGTCGATCAGCCGCGGCCCGCGCTCGCCCATCTCGTCGACGAGCTTCGCTGCCTCTTTGGCCGCCTCGTCGGGCAGGCAGAGAATCGTCAGGTCGACGCCTTCGAGCAGTTCGCGCTTGGCGCCAACGTCCTTGCGCAGGTGCGCAGGCAGGCCGACGAGTTCTAGCTCAGCCCGCCCGGCGAGCTTGTCGCGGATCTGCAGGCCGGTGGTGCCCGCCTCGCCGTCGATGAAAACTTTCGTCGCCATTTCGCGTCTCCGGATAACAAAAAGGGGCGGCCGAAGCCGCCCCTGGTGAACTTCGCCTCGCAGTCGCGTCAGCGCTTGGAGAACTGGAAGCTGCGGCGGGCCTTCTTGTGGCCGTACTTCTTGCGCTCGACCACGCGCGAGTCGCGGGTCAGGAACCCTTCCTTCTTCAGCGCGGGGCGCAAGTCCGGTTCATAATAGGTCAGCGCCTTGGCGATACCGTGACGCACCGCGCCCGCCTGGCCGGAAAGGCCGCCGCCGGCGACGGTGACGATCACGTCGTACTGCGTCGTGCGCTGGGCGACAACCAGCGGCTGGTTGAGGATCATGCGGAGCACGGGACGGGCGAAATAGACGTCGAGCGCCTTGCCGTTGACGGTGGCCTCGCCCTTGCCGGGCTTGATCCAGACCCGCGCGATGGCGTTCTTGCGCTTGCCGGTGGCGTAGGCGCGGCCTTCCTTGTCGAGCTTCTGCACATGGACGGGCGCTTCCGACGATTCTGTACCGAGTTCGGCGCGGCCGCCGAGTTCGGCGAGAGAGGAGAGAGTCTCGGCCATGATCAGGCGCTCCGGCTGTTCTTGCGGTTGAGGCTCGCGACGTCGAGCGACGTCGGCGCTTGAGCGGAGTGCGGATGCTCCGGCCCCTTGTAGACGTGGAGATTGCCGAGCTGCTTGCGGCCGAGCGGCCCGCGCGGCAGCATGCGCTCGACCGCCTTGATGACGATGCGCTCGGGGTACTTGCCCTCGAGGATCGACTTGGCGGAGCGCTCCTTGATGCCGCCGATATAGCCGGTGTAGTGGTAATAGACCTTGTTGTCGCGCTTGCGGCCGGTCAGCACGACCTTGTCGGCGTTGACGATGACGACCTTATCCCCGTCGTCCATGTGCGGAGTGAAGGACGGCAGGTGCTTGCCGCGCAGGCGCATCGCCACCAGCGAGGCGAGCCGGCCGACGACGAGCCCCTTGGCGTCGACGACGACCCATTTCTTCTCGATGTCGGCCGTCTTGGTCGAATGGGTGTGTCCGAACATGTCGCTTTCCGAAACGGTGAGGCCCGCCTGAGGGGCGGGCCGTTCGGCGCGCTTGCTACAAGCGGTCAGCACGCAAGTCAACGGAAAAGGCAGGCAAAAGCGGGCTTTTTTTGATGCGGTATCATAATACCGTATGGCCGCGGGGCGGAATCGAGTAGGTCCCGACCGCGTGGGCGACGAGGTCCGGCTTGCCCTCGACGGTGATCGCCACCTCGCCGACCGCGAGCCGTTTGCCGAGTTTTATCAGCCGCGCCTCGCCGATGAGGTCGGCCGGCTCAGGCCGTCGCAGAAAGTTGATGTTGAGGCTTGTGGTTACGGCCAGCGCGACAGGCCCCACATTGGCGAGAATCGCGGCATAGAGAGACACGTCGGCGAGGCTGAACATGGCCGGCCCCGAGATGGTGCCGCCGGGCCGCAAGCGCCTCTCGTGATGGATGAGACGCATGCGCGCGGTCAGAGGCCCAACGTCCTCGACGACGAAATCCTCGCCGATCTGCGGAAATTCGCGCGCGAGGAAGGCGCTGAGGTCGTTGGCCGAGAGGATGGGAAGCGTCATGGAGCGTCGATAGCGTCGGCCGCGGCCGACGACAATGGCCGCCGGGAGACACAGGGAGGCAAGGTGTCGGAAATCTCAACTCAGGCTTGCGTGGTCGGCGGCGGCCCAGCGGGAATCATGCTCGGGTTCCTGCTCGCCCGCGCCGGCGTCAGCGTCGTCGTGCTGGAGAAGCACGCCGATTTCTACCGCGATTTCCGCGGCGACACAGTGCATCCCTCGACGCTGCAGCTGCTGGCCGAACTCGGCCTGATTGAAGCGTTCCTGCGCGTGCCGCATCAGAAGGTCGAGACGCTCAGCGCCGAGATCGGCGCGGATCGCGTCGAAATCGTCGACTTCCGCCACTTGCCCACCGTGTGCAAATTCATCGCGATGACGCCGCAGTGGGATTTCCTGAACTTCCTTTCGGGCGCGGCGCGGCGCTATTCCGGCTTCGACCTGCGGATGCAGGCGGAAGCGGTCGGCCTGATTGACCAGGGCGGCCGCATCGCCGGCGTCGTCGCCAATACGCCCGACGGCGCGCTGACGGTGCGCGCCGATCTCGTCGTCGCCTGCGACGGGCGCCACTCGCGCATGCGCGAGCAGGCCGGGCTGGAGGCGCAGGACTTCGGCGCGCCGATGGACGTGCTTTGGTTCCGGCTCTCGCGCGATCCCAGCGACACGCCGGACACTTTCGGTCACGTCGAGGCCGGCCGGATGATGATCATGCTCGACCGCGGCGAGTACTGGCAATGCGCCTATGTCATCGCCAAAGGCGGCTGGGACAGTATCAAGGCCGAGGGCCTGCCCGCCTTCCACCAGCGCGTGCTCGACATGTCGCCCTTCCTCGGCCGCCGCGTCGATGAGCTCAAGGCTTGGGACGACGTCAAGCTGCTGACGGTCCAGGTCGACCGGCTGCGGCGATGGTCTCGGCCGGGGTTTCTCGCCATCGGCGACGCGGCGCACGCGATGTCGCCGATCGGCGGCGTCGGGGTGAACCTCGCGGTGCAGGACGCGGTCGCGGCGGCCAACCTGCTGGCCGAGCCGCGCGTCGCGGCCGTCCCACCGACGCCGAACTCGCGGCCGTGCAGGCGCGGCGGGAGACGGCGGTGAAGCTGACCCAGGCCGTACAGCGCACGATCCAGAACCGGCTGATCGCCCGCGTGCTCGCCAGCCGCGAGCGGCCGAAGCCGCCGGCGCTCGTGAGGCTGCTCGGCGCGGTTCCCATACTGCGGCGGCTGCCGGCGCGCGTCATCGGACTCGGCTTCCGGCCCGAACATATCCGCTCCCCGGAGGTTCAAGGCTTGCGTTAGCGCGCGGCCGGACCCAAAACGGGGCGAAGCGAGGGAGGGGTGCGTGCCTGCAGTGGCGGCGAGAATCGGCGAGCGGGAGCGCGAGGGTTTCCCCGATCCCGCGCGTGGCGACTGCACGTGGTTCACGCTGTTTAGCGCCGACATCACTCCGACGAACGCCATGAGCGGCGGGGTCGCCGAACTCGCTCCCGGCGGCCCTGGCCTTGCGCCGCATCGCCACGCTCAGCCCGAGATCTACTATTTCGTCGGCGGCGAGGGATTGCTGACCGTCGACGGCGTCGAGACCCTGCTGCGCGCGGGCGAGGCCGCCTATATTCCCGGCGACGCGGAGCATAGCCTGCGCAATGCCGGGCGCGAGACGCTGCGCGTTTTCTACGTCTTCCCGACCGACCGGTTTTCCGACGTGGTCTATAGGTTCTCCGCCGACGCCGCAGCCTGAAGAAAGACCGCCATGCCAAGCCTTCCCCTTCGCCGCGAAGACCGCAACGGCGTGGCGACGCTTACCCTCGCCAACGCGGAAAGCCGCAACGCGCTGAGCCTGCTGGCGATAGACTCGCTGATCGTCGCCCTGGCCGACATCGAAAAGGAGCCCGCCGTGCGCGTGGCCGTGATCGCGGGCGACGGCCCCGCCTTCAGCGCCGGGCACGATCTCAAGGAGATCCAGGCGCATCGCAACGACGAGGACGCCGGCGCGGCCTATTTCGACAAGCTGATGCGCCGCTGCGCCGAGCTGATGCGCGGGATTGTCGATCTGCCGATGCCGGTGATCGCGGCGGTCGAGGGCGTCGCCACCGCCGCGGGCTGCCAGCTTGTCGCGGCTTGCGACTTGGCGATTGCCGGCGAGGGCGCGCGCTTCGCCCTGCCCGGCGTCAACATCGGCCTGTTCTGCTCGACGCCGCTGGTCGCGGTCGGCCGCGCCGTGTCGCGCAAGGCGGCGATGGAGCTGGCCTTGACCGGCGAGCCCGTCGACGCCCGGCGCGCGGAATCGCTCGGCTTGGTGAATCGCATCGTCGCCGCGGGCTCAGCGCTCGCCGAAGCGCAGGCGCTCGCGGCCAAGATCGCCGCGCGTCCGGCCGCAGTGATCGCGCTCGGCAAGCGCACCTTCCAGCGTCAGATCGAGACCTCGCTCGCCGACGCCTATCGCATTGCCTCCGACGCGATGCTCGAAAACCTTGGCCTTCCCGAAGCCGGCGAGGGCGTCGCCGCCTTCCTGGAGAAGCGCCCCGCCCGCTGGAGCGACCGATGACCGAGCCGAGTGACGCCGACATCCGTCGCATCCTGACGAGCGTGAAGACGATCGCGCTCGTCGGCGCCTCGGCCAATTCCGCCCGACCCTCCTATATCGTGTTGAAATACCTGACTGGCCGCGGCTACACGATGCTGCCGGTCAATCCGGGTCTCGCAGGCAAGCCAATCCTCGGCGCGATGGCCTACGGCTCGCTGAAGCAGGCGCCTGGCCCTATCGACATGGTCGAGATCTTCCGCGCCTCCGAATACGCCGGCGGCGTCGTCGACGAGGCGCTCGATCTCGATCCGCTTCCCCGCGTCATTTGGATGCAGCTTGGCGTGCGGGACGAGCCCGCCGCCGAGCGGGCGGCTGCCCGAGGCGTGGAAGTGGTGATGAATCGCTGCCCAAAGATCGAATGGGGCCGGCTTTCCGGCGAAATCGGCTGGCACGGCGTCAATTCACGCATCATTTCCGCGCGCAAGCCCGTCGCCGGCAAGGGCTTCCAGCGTCTTTCGCTGGATTGAGCGGCGCCGCGCCTTGGCCAGCTTTCCGCCGCCGCGCGGTTCGGCAATCCGTAGCGACCTTGACCCACCGCGAAGCGGCGGAGGGGCGTGCAGTCCCAGGCTTACCTCGCGCCAAGCTGCGACGAATTGCGCGCGTTTGCGAAGGATCAAAAGGCCTTTGGCGCCGTCGCCGCAAACATAACATTGACTTTGCGCGGCTTTCGCCTATATGGCGAGGGGCGGCGAAGGTAGTTGAGCCTCTTGGCTTATGGCGTCGCCCTATGATGAGTCCGAACCCTCAGGCCGGTCAGAGCCACAATAGGGCGGACGACATTCCCCTGAAGTGTGAGACCTGATGAATTTTGACGAACTCGGCCTGAGCCCCAAAGTGCTCGAAGCCGTCCGCGCGTCCGGCTACGACACGCCGACGCCGATTCAGGCGCAAGCCATTCCCCACGCCCTCATGGGGCGGGATGTATTGGGCATAGCGCAGACCGGTACGGGCAAGACCGCCGCGTTCACCCTGCCGATGCTGTCGCGCCTCGAACAGGGCCGCGCCCGGGCGCGCATGCCGCGCACCCTCATATTGGAGCCGACGCGCGAACTCGCCGCCCAGGTTGAAGAAGCGTTCGTGAAATATGGCGCCAACCACAAGCTCAATGTCGCGCTGCTAATCGGCGGCGTTTCCTTCGGCGATCAGGAAGCCAAGATCACCCGCGGCGCCGACGTGCTGATCGCGACGCCCGGCCGCCTGCTCGACTTCGCCGACCGCGGCAAGATCTTGCTCAACGGCATCGAAGTCCTCGTCATCGACGAGGCGGACCGCATGCTCGACATGGGCTTCATTCCCGACATCGAGCGCATCTGCAAGCTGGTGCCGTTCACCCGTCAGACCCTGTTCTTCTCCGCCACCATGCCGCCGGAGATTACCCGTCTGACCGAGCAGTTCCTGCAGAATCCGGTGCGGGTCGAAGTCTCCCGGCCCGCCTCGACGGGGGTTAATACCACGCAGACGCTGGTCAAATCCGGCGTCAGCCCACAGGAGAAGCGGGCGACGTTGCGCCGCGTCGTTCGCGGCGCCGAGAACTTCAAGAACGCGATCATCTTCTGCAATCGCAAGCGCGACGTGCAGGTCGTCTATCGCAGCCTGGAGAAGCACGGCTTCAACGTCGGCGCGCTGCATGGCGATCTCGACCAGCGCGCACGCATGGCGGCGCTCGACGCTTTCCGCAACGGGACGGTGCAGTTGCTCGTCTGCTCCGACGTCGCCGCTCGCGGGCTCGACATTCCCGACGTCAGCCACGTCATCAACTACGACGCGCCGCACCATGCGGAGGATTACGTCCACCGCATCGGCCGCACTGGCCGCGCCGGCAAGGCCGGCGTTGCGGTGACGCTCGCGACCCGCCTCGATAGCAAGAACATCGACGAGATCGAAAAGCTGATCGCCCGCAAGATCGACTGGGCGGCAGGCGCCGCCGAAGTCGACGACGAAGTCGTGGCCGCTCCCGCGCCGGAGCGCGAGCGAGGTCGTCGCCGCGAATCCGAATCGCGTCGCGAGCGCCAGCCGCGTGAGCGCGAAGCCGCCCCGCGCGGCCGCCGCAGCGAATCCCGGCCTACGCCGGTCGCGACGGCCCCCGCCACCCGGTCGCCGGTTGCAGCGGCTCCCGCCACCCGGCCGCCCGCCGCAGCGGGACCTGCCCCCCGGCGCCGCTCGCGTGAGGACTACGACGACGCGCCGGTGGTTGGGCTCGGCGACCACGTCCCCAGCTTCCTACTGCGTCCGACCCGCCTGCCTCGCGCCGTCATCGACTAATCGACCCGGCGCCAGGGTCAGGAAGAAGTCGCCGAGACGGCCGGACAAATCGGCCGTCGGCGACTTGAAGTGGGCTGCGGCGACGTCAGGGCGCCTGTGCGGTCGAAAAGGCCGAACGGCGCCGCGAGCGGAATCGCCCGGGTCGAAAATCCCGGCGAGAGGGCCGGTGAGGCCGAGGCGTCGCATTGTCGCACGACCCGCAGCGCGCTAAACCGCAGCCTGCGGAGGGCAAGCTCATGTTCACGGGAATTATCAGCGACGTCGGCGAAGTCGTTGAGATGACGAGACGCGGCGATATCGCGAGGCTCGTCGTCGACTCGCGCTACGAACTCGCCGGCGTCGCGCTCGGCGCCTCCGTCGCCAACGCCGGCGTCTGTGTGACGGTCGTCGACCGCTCGGCTTGCGCGAAGGGCGCACGGCTCGCCTTCGACGTCGGCGCGGAGACGCTCGCAGTCACGACACTGGGGAAGCTGTCGGCGGGACAGCGCATCAACCTGGAGCGCCCGCTCAGGATCGGCGACGAACTCGGCGGCCATCTCGTCAGCGGCCATGTCGACGGCCTCGCGGAGGTCGTCGCGCGCGGCGACTTCGAGGGCATGGCGAAGTTCCGCTTCCGCGCGCCGCCCGATCTCTCCCGGTTCATCGCGACCAAGGGCTCGGTCGCGCTCGACGGAACCTCGCTGACCGTCAACGCCGTCGAGGCCGACGAATTCGAGGTGCTGCTGATTCCGCACACGCTCGCCGTCACCACCTGGGGCGAGCGGCGCCGCGGCGACAAGGTCAACCTCGAAGTCGACCAGATGGCGCGCTACGTCGCCCGGCTTTCCGGACGCGACTGAGCGCGCCGGTCACGCCAGTTTCAGGAACGTCATGCCTGCGCCGGGCGAGCCGAAATTATGCTGCGCCAAGTTCGTCGTGTCTTTCATCTCCCAGCTGACGTAGCTCGACGTCGCGGCGTCGTAGAACAGGATCGAGGACATGTGGTCGCCATTGAGATCGGCGATGCCCTCGAACACGTAGTTGGGGCCGGGGGTTCCGATGGCGCCGCCGCCGATCAGGCTGGCGCCGCTGAGATCCCAGATCGCGTAGAGACCGCTGGTGCTGACGAACAGCAAGTCGGATTTGCCGTCGCCGTTGAAGTCGCCGGTTCCCAGGAAGGTCCAGTTCGAGCCGGGAGACTCGAGGACGCCGCCGCCTCCGATGATCTGATCGTCGCCGATCGTCTCGATGATCATCTGCCCGCTTGCGTTCCGCAGCAGGATGTCGCTGGTCCCGTCGCCGTTGAAGTCGCCGGTGGCGATTGTCGTCCAGCCAGCGCCGGGGCTGCCGAGATTGGCCTGGGATAGGACGCTGGCGCCGTTCATATTCCAGATGACGTCCTCGCCCAGCGCGTTTTCGAACAGAATGTCGCTGCGTCCGTCGCCGTTGAAGTCGCCGAGCCCGACGAAGGTCAGCGAGAACGCCGTCCCTATCGTCGAGACGGAGATGAGGCTCGAGCCGTCCGTGCGCCACAGCGTCAAGACCCCCGATGCGCTCTCGAACAGCAGATCGGGCTCGCCGTTGTCGAAGAAGTCGCCGACGCCGAGCAGCGTCTCCCCGGCGCCGATGGCGCCGAAGTTGGACTCGGCGCCCGCGACGTTCCCGGCAAGGCTCCAGCTTTGCAGGTCGCCGGCGCTATCCTGGAAGAAGGCGACCGCCGGCAATTCGGGCCGCGCCGCCGGCGCCGCGGGAACGAGGCTCCACTGCGGCCCCGCGGCGCCGTAGTCGACTGTGGCGACCACGGTCGTATCTTTCATGATCCAGGCGAAGTAATCGCCCGTCGTGACATTCTCGAACATGAGATCGCTGGCGCCGTCGCCGTTGTAGTCGCCGATCGCCTTGAGAACGTCGTTCGCTGGCAGCACGCCCAATTGGCCGCTGCCCGAAACCACGCCGTCCGTGAGGTCGTAGGTCTGATACGCGCCGGTATTGACGTTGTAGAACAGCAGGTCGCTCGTCCCGTCGCCGTTGAAATCGCCGGAACCCTCATAGACCCAGCCCTGACCGGGTTGCACGATGGTCGAGCCGCCGCCGATGACGCTCGTGCCGTTCATGTACCACGCCGCGTAGGCGCCGCTGGCGTTCTCGAACAGCAGGTCGGTTGTCCCGTCGCCGTTGAAATCCCCGGTCCCGACCAGGGTCCAGTTCGGGCCGGGGTTGCCGACAACGCCGCCGCCGATGATCGTGGATCCGGACAGTTCCCAGATCGCGAGATCGCCGGCGTCGTCCCGGAACAACAGGTCCGTCTTGCCGTCGTCGTTGAAGTCGCCGGTCCCGACGACCGTCCAAGTTCCTCCAGGGACGCCGATCGTGTAGTTCCCAACCACCTGGGTTCCGAACATCTGCCAGAGCCCGATGGCGCCGTTCTGCGAGTTGGAGAAAAAGATGCCGGAGTAGCCCTGCCCGACCGTGTCGCCAGTTCCGACCACGGTCAGCGTCGAGCCGGGCGCGCCGATCGAGCCGCCGCCGACAATTCCGGAACCGCCGAGCTCCCACGTCGCCAGCATCTGCGTCCCGTCAGTGAACAGCAAGTCGGAACTGCCGTCGCCGTTGAAGTCGTTGGGGGCGTTCGTCGGCAGGGAGAAGACGGTGGCGCCCGTCTGGGGTCCGGCGGCCGCAAGCTTCTGAGTGTCGGCGGGATAGCCGTCGATCGACCAGGTCGAAAGCACGCCTGAGGCGTCGTAGCCCGATACGATCAGATCGGCGCCGGCGACGCCGAGGATTTGCGGCGCGACGCCGGTGGTTCCCGGCGGCAGCGACAGCAACTCCAGCGTGCCGCCGGTCGTGCCGTCCGTGATCCACACGCCGTAGCTTCCGGAGGCGTCGGTTCCCACGAAGACGAGCTTGCCGTCGTAAACCGTCAGCGCCTGCGGGACGAGCTGATAGGCGCCCTGTCGTCCGGACATGAGTTCGACCGTGCCCGCGGCCGTGCCGTCGGTGGTCCAGAGCCCGACGCCGCCGGTCGAATCGGTCGCGAGGAAATAGGCGCGCCCGCCGATGGTCACGAATTTCGTCGGCCAGAGATTATAGGCGCCCTGCTGGCCGGTCAGCAGCTCCGTCGTGCCCGCCGCCGTTCCATCGCTGATCCACAGGCCGAAGCGGCCGCTCGAATCGATGGCGACAAACAACGCCTTCGAGCCCAGGGCGGTGAAATCCGGCGAGGCGACGGTGAGGCCGAACTGGCCGGAGACGACCTCGTGCGTTCCTGCGCTCGTGCCGTCGCTCCAATAGAGACTGTAGGCGCCGCTGGCGTCCAGCCCTTCGAACACGACGTCGTTGCCGACCGCCGTGATATCCGTCGGATGCAGTGCGACGCTCGCATTATACAGGAGCTCGTGCGTGCCCGCACTCGTTCCGTCCGTCACCCAGAGCGCCTGCCGGCCCGACGCGTCATATCCCGAGAAATACGCCAATGTCCCTGCGACCGTTAGCGCCGATGGCTGCAGCGCGAACGGTCCCTGGGTTCCGTCCAACAGCTCCGTCAGCCCGCCGGTGAGGCTTACGGAGAAAAGGCCGTCCCCGCCGCTAGCGTCCGTCGCCTCGAATAGCGCCTTGTCGCCCAAACTCGTCAGCGCGAAATTGTCGTCGAAATCGGAAGCCGAGGCCTGCGAGTAGACGAGAGCCGTGTTGGCCGCAGTTCCGTCGGTAATCCAAAGCTCGGCGGCGCCGGAAACACCAGTCTCGGCGACAATGGCGAAATCGCCGAAACTGGTCAGCCGGACGCGCGGCTTGTCGAACTCAAGCAGCACTTGCGTGTCGCCGCTCACGCCGGCCGTCGAGTAGAGCGCTTCCGCGTTGTTGCTGTCCCCCCCTTCGAACACGACATGCGAGCCGACGGCGGTGAACTGCTGCGGGCTCAGCAGCATCGATCCCTGCTTGCCGTAGACGAGTTCGATAGTGCTCGCGCCTGTTCCCTGCGTCACCCAGACGCCGACGAAGCCGCTGGGATCAAGTCCGGCGAAAACCGCCTTGTCGCCGATCGCCGTGAAACCGTAGGGACTGTTGCCGCCGAACGATTGCGAACCGGAGAAGATGTCGTGGGTTCCCGTCGAAGTTCCGTTGGTGACCCAGATGACGTAACCGTTAGCGGAACTAGGCGCGGCGTAATAAAGCTCTGGCACGCGAGAACTCCTGCCGGAAACACGCAACTCGCGTCCAGGGATCGCAACTCGGCCAAGTTCAACAGGCCTGATTCCCGGGCTGTGCGTCGAGCGCGTGGTCGGGTTGGCAACTCACAGAATCGATAAATAATCCTTAACGTCCTTGCTTGTCACGCCCTTAATGAAGCATTTACGATTCCAATGGGGAAAACCCGAGTCTGTGGTTAAGACCGGCGTTTGCGAATGCGGCCGTGGCGAGCCGGCGTGCAACACGCCGCTGCAAACGGCGGAAATCCGAAGCTTTCAGGAAGGTTCCCGCTTGAGCTGGCGACTCCGGCAGGGCTCGAACCTGCGACCTGCCGCTTAGAAGGCGGCTGCTCTAATCCGGCTGAGCTACGGAGCCGAACGCGCTCAGTGCGACCAGGGCGCGAGGCGGTTGTAACGGAAATTGTCGGAGTAGGAAACGATCTTGCGCGTCGTCGCCCTAGGCTCCTCGAGCCGATACGCAATGCCGTTGCGCTGCGCGTAGGCGACAGCCTGCTCCTTCGTTTCGAATCGCAGGATCACCTGCGACCTCATGTCCGAGGAGCTCGTCCAGCCCATCAGCGGCTCGACCTCGCGCGGACGCTCCGGCTCATACTGCAACACCCAGAAATCTCTGGCCTGGCCCGACTGCACAGGGGAGCGAGCGGGAAGAAAAATGCGCGCCGTCATGCCGCCCTTCGCTGAGAAGACTTATGCCGGCGAGGCCGAATTCGAGAGCGTGGTCCCGCCGCGGGCTTCGCCCACAAGCGAGGCGTTTACTTGATGCGGCGTCGTTCGACAATGGCCCGTCTTCAGGCGGTCTGCGCCGGTCAAAGCAAAAAAAGCCCCGTCGGCCGCAACGGCCGACGGGGCGTGAAATCGCAAAGCGTTTACGATTCGCGTGACGGCGCTCGTCGCCGGCAGGGAATGACAATCGGAGCCGTCGTCGCTGTCGCGCGCGCCTTGCGCGCGCAGTCGGCGGAACCGGCTGCGCAGGGTTAGGCAATGGCCGCAGGCGTTAACGCCTGGCGCCATGAGCGATTGAACGCGAACGCGCCGTCAGACGTGACCGCGCGCCCCTTCGAATCCGCCGCGGATCGGGTTCTGCCCCGGCGTTATGCGAAACGGCTGCGAGCCGAGCCCCGCGACGTCGAACACAAGCCTGAGCGCTTCGAGACCGAACTCGACCTCGCCCGAGGTAATCGCCGCGGGAGGAAACGCCGCGGCGACGATGCCGGCCGCCTCCGCCGAGAGATCGAGGACGTTATCGAGCGTCGCCTGCCCGTGGATCAGGGTGACAAGTTCGCCGACCGGCAGGCCGCCGATCAGCTTTCCAAGCGCGGTGAAATGCGCTGGCGTGAGATCGGGCGCGGGCGGCGGCGCCGCGGCGACAAGCGCCTCGCCAAGCTGGCGGACGAGATCGGCCAGCGCCATCGCTCAGCCGCCGGCCTTGGCCGCGGGGGCGGCCGGCGCGGCCTTCGCGGCGAACTGATTATAGAGTTCGGCCGCGAGCGCCGTCACGGCCTGAGCGGCGCCCGCCCAGACCCCGAGGCTCGAATAATCCGCGCCCGCGGCCGAAGTGATGGCGGCCCCGGCGGCGGCGACGGCGATCTGGGCGCCCAGGTGAATCCAGAAGTCTTTCATGAATGTGCCTTTCGTGAAGCGACGCGCGCGCCGGGACGGCCGGCGCGCGAGGGAGGGTTCGGAGGGTCAGGTCCCGGCCCTGATCAGCGACTCGATCTGCAACACGCGGTTCGGAATATCGACGCCGGGCGAGCCGAGCGACATCGCCAGAGCGGCGGCGTCGGCGGGAATGCCGACCTCCGTCGCAAGTTTCGTCGCCAGCGCCTGCTGCAACGCGGTGTTGCCGCTGGCGACCAGGATTTGCGTGCAGATCGCCAGCTCGTCGGACTGGTTGGGGTTGGACGACTTGATCAGGCTCGACAGCGTCGAGGTCAGGTTGGCTCCAGTCAGACCGGCGGACGTGAGAATGCCGGAAAGCGTGGAGCCGATGGCGGAGAAGTTGATGCTCATGTTTCACCTCGTTTGATTGCGCCCCAAAAAAGCTGCCGCGTCCCGGGGCCGGGCGCGTCAGTTCATGCCCGGGTCAAAGCGTCGAGCGCCGCGAGGGTCATCGGCCCGGCGACGCCATTGCGGTAAAGCCCGTGCGCGCTCTGGAAAGCGGCCACCGCCTCGCGGGTGCGATCGCCGATGAAGCCGTCCAGAAGCAGCGCCGGCGACGCGCCGGCCTTGTTGAGCCGCCATTGCAGGTCAGCGACGCTGCCGGCGGGATAGCCGGACGCGGTCGGATGCGCAGGCGCGTCGCCGGGCTCGCAACGCGCCGCGCCGCCATGCGAGGGCGCCGGCGCGGCTGCGGACGCCACCGCAATCTCGTGCGGCTGCGGCAGCCCGTGCAGCGCGAAGGCGGGAAGCGCGCCGGGGCCGAAAGCATCGAACGACTCCTTGACGAAGCCCATGAAGCGAAGCCAGGTTTCGCTGCCGACGCCCGAGCAATCGACATGACCGCCGCCGGCGGCGCCGAGGTCGTGATGCTGGCAAACTCCGCGCCCCTGCCCGCTCTGCGCCCAAGTCGGCGGGATCGCATAGGCGCGGCATAGCCAAGCTACGATTCGCGCGGCGGCCTTCGCCGTGTCGTCGGCGAGCCCCTGCGCAGTGTAGCCCTCTATTTCAAGCGAGACGCCCGCCGAGTTGAACGCGCATTGCGCCCACGCCTTATATTGCAGCGGGACAAGTTGCGTCGCTTCGGAGCCGTCCGCCTTCATGACGAGATGCGCGGACGCGCACGCGCGCGGGTCGCACAACCACGCGACAGCCCCCGCGTACCCGCCTTCGGTGCGATGCACGACCACGAGGTCATGTCGAATGAGCGACGGCGTGTAGTTCGGCGTCGGCCTCTGCACGACAGGCGGCAGGATAACATCCATGGACAGCCTCACATTGCTGGCGAAATCGCGAGGCGCGAACGTGCGCGCCCGCGGCGACGACCCATTCAGGCGGAGAGAAGATGCAAAGGCGCTCGCAGCACGTTAGGTCGGCGGCGCGCCGGACAGGACCGCGGCCGCGCGCGACTGAGCGATGAGGTTGATTGACGCAAGATAGTTGACGCCCGCGACGACTTGCGAATTCGTCAGATCAATCGACCCGGCGCCGCCCGCCATCAGCACGAACAGGCGCACCTGCGTGTCCGCAGACGTGACAATCGCCGCCTGCTCGGCGGCCGAGAACAGGGCCATGAATTGCAGGAACGAAAGGCCGCTAATCTGATAGACCACAGGCGGCGTGACGGGCGTGTAGACGCCGCCCGCGAAGGTCCAGCCGATTTGCGCGACAGGGTTGGAGCAATCGACGCCGGCCGGCAGCCCCGCGACGGGGTCCGCGATCACGACGTTGTCGACGCCGCCGGCCGTGATGTGCGCGCACCGCTGCGGCGACGCAAATGCCGGCGAGGCCGCCGCGAGGACGAGGACGAAGATGCGGGTGCGCATCAGAAGTACTCCACGACGATCGCGTAGCCTGCGCCGCCCGCGCCGCCCGCGCCGGCCGTGTAGGTGTTGAGCGTCGAACCGCCGCCGCCGCCGCCGCCCCCGGGCGTCCCGCCGGCGCCGCCGGCAAAACCGCCCGTCAGGCCGCCTGCGCCCCCGGCTCCGCCGGAACCGAAGAACAGATTGAGGGTTCGCGAGGCCATGGAAGGCGAGGTCCCCGCCGCTCCTGCTCCTGCGCCGCCCGTCGCCGCCGTGCCAGACATGACGGCGATGCCGCTGCTGCCGCCATTTTGCGCCGCGCCGCCTGAGGTGACGCCTCCGCCTGAACCGCCGCCGCTCGGCGCGAAGATGTCTGAGCCGCCGGCTGACGCCGCTCCGTTGCTAGCGCCGCCGCCGCCGCCTGCGCCGCCGCCATATCCGGTTTGGTTCGCGGCGCCGGCCGCGCCGGTCCCGCCCGCAACGCCTACCCATCCGGCAGCGCCGCCAGAGACTCCGGTCGAGCTTGATCCGGCCGCGACTGGGCCGCCGCCAGCGCCGCCGCCGGACGTGTTGGCGAGCTGGCCGCCGCCGCCGCCGCCGCCGCCGCCGGCGTTCAGCAACGAGCCGAACGTCGTATTGCCGCCCTGGCCGCCGTTCCCGCCCGCCGTATTGTCCGCGCTCGCCGCTGCGCCGGCCGTCCCGCCCGCGCCGATGGTGACCGTCTGCGACGCGCCGACGGCGGACGCCGGGAACGATCCGAAATTGGCGCCTGCGCCGCCGCCGCCGCCGCCGCCGGATACAGCCGTTCCCGAGATTTGCCGCGCCCCGCCGCCTGCGCCGCCGCCGCCGCCGATCAGATAGACGTCGACCCTCGTCATGCCCGGCGAGGGCGTGTAAGTCCCGCTAGACGAGAAGGTGATAACGTTGGTTGGCGGCTTGGCCGGCGCGCTGTTTTGTTGCGCGAGCGCCTGCCCGCAAGCCAGCGCAGTCGCCGCGGCGAACAGAAAATATCGCCTGTTCATGATGATGGCCTCAATTGTAGATCAGCGAGACCGCGACCGTCGCCGAAGCGATGGCGTTGATCTGCGATGTCGGAAGGAAGCCGGTCGATTTGACCCAGGCGTCGCATTGGCCGGGCGGAATGTATTCGGCCGGCGCGGCCAGCGTCGCCGTCGCGCCGTCCCAGCGCACCCAGACGCCGTTTGCCGCGCCGAGCGCAACGCACAGCTTGAGAAACGAAGTCGCCGTCGAGGCGGCAAGCACGGTCGTGCTCGAAGTTGCGACGCTGACGCTCGTCTGCGTCGGCGCGCCGGAATTGCCGTTCACGCTCACGGCGCCGATGGTGTTGGAGCCGGTCGGCAGGCTCGGCAGCGCCAGCACGTCGGCGTTGACGCCTTGCACGGCGGCGCCCGTGGGCGCCGTTCCCCAGGTCGTAGGCGAGCCGAGCGCCGCGCCATTAAGTTGGGTGTGGTTGACAGACCAGGGCCCGCTTGCCTGTGTGACGGCGCCGATGGTGTTGGCGCCGGTCGGCAGGCTCGGCAGCGCCAGCACGTCGGCGTTGACGCCTTGCACGGCGGCGCCTGTAGGCGCCGTTCCCCAGGTCGTAGGCGAACCGAGCGCCGCACCATTAAGTTGGGTGTGATTGACGGACCAGGGCCCGCTTGCCTGTGTGACGGCGCCGATGGTGTTGGCGCCGGCCGTCAACGCGGGAATAGAAGCGAGCGAGACGGGCTGCGTCGTCTGCCAGAACGTTCCCGACACCGGAACTGCCGAACCGCCGCCGACGCCTTGAACGCTCACTACACTCGCATTGGGCGACCCGGCCGACCCCGTCGGGATCGAGCCGCTCGAACCCCCGCCTACTCCGGTCGGCAAGCCCGAGCCGCCGGAAATGTTGAGGCTCGTTGTCCCGCTCGACGTGATCGCCGCGAGATACGTGTTGGCGCCGACAGTGAACGCCATCCAGCCGCCCGCTGGGACGACATCGTTCGCATTTGTCGCCGCGACGCTCGACCCGCCGAGCTGCACATAGGCTGCGCTGGCGCCCGTGTTGTAGACGACGACGACCGCGCCCGCCGGCAGCGCGACGCGGCTCGATGTGGTCGACGCGGCGAGCGGCGTCGCATAGGCGGAGCCGGGCTGGAAGCCGTTAAGCGTCGCCGAGAGGGAGCCGGAGACAGGCAACGGGTTAGTCGCCGACACCGGCCCGGCGCAGTTGCCGCCTGCCGAGCAGCCCACGAGCGGCGCGACTCCGGGAACGACGGTTCCCTTGCTGTCCATGTAAGTCTGAGCTGAAGCAAGCGAGATCGCCGCCAGCGTCGCCGCCAGCGCGATAGGAATTTGTTTCATGGTGACCTCTTTGCGCTGAGCCTTTGTGGCGGCTGCAATTTCACTGATTCACATCTCGCCGCGACCGGCGCTCGCCGCTTCGCGCCGTCGAGACAGCTTCGCGTCCAACGCTTTCCGCGCCTTCGCCAAAGCGGCTGGGGCCGCGCTGCGGCCGATCCGATTCTCCCGCCTTACGACGTCACGTTGCCGAGATCGACGCTCGCGAACACCGCGGCGGCAACGGTTCCCCAATCGTCGGATTCGACGGCCGGCGAGCTGACGAGCCCGAAATCCAGGTTCGTCCCGATCATCAGCGCCTGCGTCACCGGCCCGATCGAGGAGGCCCCCGTCGGCGCATAGCTGTAGACCGCGCAGGTCGACAGATCCTGCGCACCCGCGCCGAAGACGTTGAAAGACTGAAACTTGAAATAGAGCGTCACGCCGATCCAAGTGTCCGGCAGATCATATTTGACTACCGCCGAATCGAGGCGCGCAAAGGCCGCCCCCGCGGCGTGCGCCGCCGGCGGCGTGCCGGCGTAGCCCCGTTGCAGGCCAGTCAGGTTGTAGGCGTTCGCGCCCGACAGAGCTGCGTTCTCATAGGCGAGCAGTTCGCTGTCCACGAGCGTCAGCGTCGCGGCGGCCTGCGCGGACGCCAGGCTCGTGCCCGACAGCGTCGCTCCGCTTTCCGCGAGGCTCACGCTCAACGTGTTCGTCGTATCCCAGCCGCTCGCGCTCGCCAGCGGCGCGGTCAGCACACCCTGACGCAATGTTTGCGTGATCACGCCGATCTGTGAGTAGGTCGCATTGTCGACGCTCGCCCAGACGAACGCGCCGCCCCAGTTGGGGTCGGCGACGCCGCCGGAGCCGCCGCTCGAGCCGACCCAGACCTGCGCGATATTGCCGGTCAGCGCCGGGGGCGGCTCGTAAAGGAGCGGCGGATTGATCGAAGCCGCCGCCGCGCCCTGGTTGGGCTGGAACGAAACGGCGCCGCTCGAAGGATTGGCGCTGGGCGTGGAGACGCCGAGAACGAGCTCCTCCGCCGTGACCGCCAACACCCCCCGATCGTCCTCGTCGATGCTGACGATGCGGACGGGATAAGCGACAAGGCCGAGGTTGGCGTCGGTGATCGTCACCACGTCCATCGGATCGAGCAGGCAATATTCGAAGCTGAGCTTGAACGTGTAGTGGGTGCGGACATAAAGCTGCCGCTGCAGAATCGTCTGCGCGACGATCGGACCGATCATGACCTCGTCGCAAATCTCGTTCGCCTGGATCGTCGACCCCACCCGCGTCCCGAAAAGCTCGATTTGCGACTGGTCGCGCGCCTCGACCGGCGTCGTCGCGTATTGATTGTCGCGCGACAGACATTCGATGCGCTGGATGGTCGGGAGGCTGTAGGGATCGACTCGCTGCGCCTGGACCGGGTCCTTGTCGCCCCTCTCGTCGATGAAATCGAGATCGGTCAGTGAATAGACCGGCGTCAGATTGGGAACGTAGGAGACCGGCACGGCGACGGTCGCCGTGATCGTCACCGGCGCACCCTGGTCGCCGTAGTGGAACAGATAGGTTCCTGCAGGCGAGATTCCGTATTGCCCGTTGGCGCCCGGCGCGCTCGTCCCGACATAGGTCAGCGCCCGACCCGTGAAAGAGTAGACCACCCCGCCGTCGGCGACGAAATTGGCCGGCGTCGCGATGACGATGGCCGGCGCGGGGTAGCTGCCGTTGCTCTCCTGCGCAGGGATCGGGATCGGCGCCGTCTGCGTCGTCGTGACATCGCCCGACGCGATAGGCAGGTCGCCATAGGGGATGAACTTGAGCTGCCCGCCCGACCAGACCGCCGCGCAATTGACGAGTTGCAGCCAGCGCGCGAGGACTGAAGACCCCTGCTCGGGGCTGGTCAACAGCGGCGAGAAGGCGATGCCCATCGCCTTGCAATAGGTTTGCAGCGAGGCGTCGCCGCCGGAGCCGTACAGCGTCGTCAGATTGATCGAAGCGGGATTGAAGCCCGCGCCGTACTGCGCATTGGTGAGGAAATCGTAAACGACCTGCGCAGGGTCGGCGTCGACGCCGTTGATTCCGGTGCCGGCGAGGGCGCCCATCACCTCGAAATTGTGGTTGCCGACGTCGGCGGCGCCTCCGAGCTGATAGTTGGCCGCGCACACATAGGCCGTGCCCTGATAGGCGAGCGCCTCGGTCGGGTATGTGCTCGCGAGATAGCCCCACATCGTCTGCGGCGTCGCGCCTTCGTAGAGCGCCAGGCCGAGGTTTGCGAGCGTGTAGGTCGACTGGTCGCGCCAGATATAGCCGATGTTGGAAATCGGCCCTTCGCACAGCGCCATGATGATGTCGGCGCTGTAGGTGTATCCGGTCGTCGGCGCGCTGAACAGGCCGCCCTTGCCGCTCCTGACGGCGTTCGTTTGAAAATTGCTGTAGAAGATGATGTTCGGCGCGAGTTTGGTCTGGCCCCAGCAGATCGGAATCGGCAGCGTCGAGACCGATGTTTGCAGTTGCAGGCCGGTGTAGTCCGGCTTGGTCTGATTTGAGGGCGAGCGAAACCAACTCAAGGGTCGAGACTCCACAATCTGAAGAATTTCGCTTGGGGCCGCCGTTCGGCGAGATCCGCCGCCCGACGCACTTCGTCCTCGACGACTCTTCCCGCCGGAGCAAACGCGTGAATGATCGTCAGCGGATCGGCCTTCGTGACGATCCCGCCGTGCGCGTAGCAGCGCCCGACGCGAAACAGCATGACGTCGCCGGGCTCCGGCGCTTCGATCTCGCGCGAGTGGTCGATCAGGAAACCGAGATATCGCTCCTCGCCGCGGTGCAGCATCCAATCCTTAACGTAGGGGCGCGGATCAAACGGCGCGACGAGACCGAGATCGCAGAACACGCGCACCAGGATCATCGCGCAATCGACGCCTACGCCTTTGATGTCGGCGGCGTGATGATAGGGCGTGCCGAGCCACGCCCGCGCCGCCTCGACGACGCGGGCGCGCTCGGGGGAGACGTCACTCATCTGATTGTCCTTGTGGCGGCAGGCGTCAGGCCGCAGGCAGCTCACGCGCCCGCTGCGCGCTTGGCAAGCAGGCGTTTGCGAACCACGCCTGCCGCCTTTCAGTAAGCGATCTGCGGCGGCGGCACGAACGGGAAGCCGCGGAAGTTGGCGAGGTTGTTGAACCGGCTCTGGCACGTCCCGCGCGTATGGTCGCAGCCGAAGGCGACGGAGAACGCGTCGCCCGCTGCAGGCAGCGAAGGCAGCGGATACATCAGCAACAGCGACGCCCCGACGATGACGCCCTTCACCGTCGTGCGCACATTCGCGTTGACGCCGCTGGTGAACAAGATCGAACCCTGAATATGACCGGCGAGCGCGACGCTCGTCAGGATCAGGCTCGCGGTCGACCCTGCCCCTGCCGTCCCGTTCGCCGAATAGGCGCCGCGGATGACGCCGCAGCCGGAATCGTACAGCGTATGCACACAGCTGGGCGAATAGAGATTGCGCGGCATGTCGTAGTCGAGCACGATCAGATCGCTCGCCACCGTGATCGCAGCCTGCGTGCGGCCGACGCTGTCGACCGTCGAGACGCGGCCGTGGAACAACGTCACACCGCCGATCACCGTCCCGCCGATGGCTGTGAGGAATACCCGGTCGCGCTGCACGGTCGCGCCGTCGAACGCGCCCTGCCTTATCGCGATCAGCGCCGCCGCGCCCCCGATCGTGTCGCTCGGCCGCGCGGCGATCGTGATCTGCTGCTTGTCGACTTCGAGCCCGACGCTCGCCTTGTACTTGAGGCCCTGCACCAGCGGCCCGGTCGCCGAAAACGTCGCGCCGTTGTAGGTCACCGGCATGTCGACGTTGGTCCAGGTGAGAATCGTTCCCGTCGCCAGCGTGAAGGTGAAACATTCGGCGAAGACGAGCGGCGCGTCGGGCGCGGCGCGCGCCGCGTTGATCGCCGCCAGGACGGGCGCTGATGTCGCTTTCATTGCGCCCTCAAGGATCGGAATTTCACGCTCTGGGCGCGCCAGAGGTTGGCCATGAATTGCTCGAAATCGAGATCGTCGCCGTCGAAGCGGCAGAGGAAGCCGAAATATCCGGTCCAGGCGAGCGCCGCGCCGTTCGCCGGCGGCGACGAGAATTTCACCAGCCCGTTCGAGACGGTGTAAGCCGAGGGATCGACGAGTGCGCCGTTCGCCGCAATCCAGGGGCCGCCGTAATAGTCGGTGGCGAGCGTCTGGAAATACGGGCCCGGCGTCGAGAGCAAGGATTGTTCGAGCTGAGGACCGTAGACGTCGACGGCGTCGCCCGATGTCGCCAACTGCACGGCGCAATAGGCGGAGCCGGCGGCCGGCGCCCCGGACGCGCTGAAACGCTGCCAAGAGGAGGTGAGCGAAACCGCGGCGCTGACGTTGGCCGGCGTGCATAGAGAAACGGTTCCTGCGCCAGTTCTCCGGCGCATCCAGATCGAGCTGACATAGTTGGAGCCGATCGCCGTCGCCGATTGACTGACGAGGGCGTTGGCTGCAGTCGCCGTGACTGTCTGCGCCGCCGCGCCGCCGAAGGGATCGGCGACGCCGCTCGCCAGACTCGCGTTTGTCTTGCTCCAAACGCCGTTGGTGAAGTCGCCGGAATGGTTGGCGAGATTGTTCGGCGCATAGGCCGCCGCCGAGCCCTGGACCTGAAACAGCGTCGGCGCGGCGGGCGCGAAAGGTTGCGTTACCGGCTCGGAGAAGCCGCCGAGCGAGCGCACGAGCTGGAAGCTGATCGTCGTCCCGTCGCCGACGCCGAACGGCTGCGCGCTGACCTGATAATCAGTCGGGTCGTAGTAGAGGAACGCGCCGTATTGCCCCTGGCATTGCAGGAACAGACCCATCAGCGATTGCAGCGAAGACGCGCCGAGGCCGCCGTATTGCCCGCCCGCCGTGCCGTCGAGCCCGTCGAAGCTCAGCTCGAACTGCCAGATAGGATTGAGGTAATTCGGGCTGCGGACTTCGCGGGCGGAGACATGGCTCGCCACCATCGTGGCGAAGGTCGGCTTCTTGCGCACGCTCCAGCCCTGGCCCGCCAGCGCGGGAAAGATCGACGGGCTCGTCATTGGATTGTAACTCCCATCGTCAGGGCCTCGCCGTCTGCAGTTTCACGGATCCCCAGCGCCAGAGCAGCGCCATGAAGTTCTCGACGTCGGCGACGTCCTCGGCGAAGCGGCAGAGCCACAGCGCGCCGAAATCCGCCGACACCGCGACGCCGGGTCCGGGCGCCGTGGCGAAGCTGATCGCGGGATAGAACCCCGACGAGACGCTCCAGCCGGTCGCTTGCGGCGCGCCGTTGAGATAGACCGCCGACACGCCGCTCGTGGCCGCAACCGGCTCGACATAGCCGGCGAGGCTGCGCACCAGCGCAAACCGCGTCGTCACGCCGTCGCCCGCGCCAAGCGCCTGTCCGCTCAGCGCCGCGAGCCCCGGCAGAGCCAGCCAGAACGCCCCGTCCTGCCCTTGGCGCTGCGCGTAGAAGCCGGCGATCGCCTGCATCTCGGCCTGCGCTCCGGCGCGCAGGACGTCATAGCTGAGTTCGATGTCGTAGACCGCCAGCGCCCGCCCCGGCCGCCGGCTTTCCCGGCCCGAGACATGCGCGGCGACCTCCGTCTCGAACCGCGGCCGCGCCTGCGTCGACCAGCAGAGCGTCGCGAGCGTCGGAAATGACGGATAGCTTCCCGGCAAAGGATCGGCCGCGGCCGGCGCCGGCGGCGTCGGCATGCGGCCGGCCCCTTGCCAGTCGCCGTAAGGCCAGTTCGCCGCGTCGCCCCAGACGCTCGACAGCGCCGGGAACCACGGAAACGGCCGCGCGTCCCAGTTCCACACGCAGCAGAACGTCCACTGCAGCATGGAAACTCCGGACGCGCTGGCGTTGTTGGCCTGCCAGTAGGCGTAGATTGCGTCGAGCGCCATCTCGGAGATCGTGTCGTCGCGCAGCGGCAGGAGCTTGTCGCCCGCGGCGGAAGTCCAGATCGACCAATACGGCGTTCCGCTCTCCACCGAGGAGGTTGCATAGAACAGGTTCGGTTGATTGGTCGCCTTGTCGACGCTGGGGACGCCGTATTCGAGAAACACGATCGGCTTCGACTGCGCGACCCATTCCGTCGCCGGCCCCTGCGCGACCCAACCGCCGCCGCTATCGTAGATCGCGCGATGCGGGTTCATCCACCACCAGCGCAGCTGTTTGTTGGCGAGGATCTGCTGGCCGGCGTAGTAAGGCTGGCGCGTCTGCGTCGCCCGGTCGCCCTCGGGCAACGAGACCATCAGTCCCGAGCCGTTGGGGTCGTCACCGGCGCCGAGGTTGTTCGAATCGGAGTAATACCAATCGAACTTCTCGCCGCCTTCGATATTCGCCTGTAGATAGGCGCTGGAATAGATCGTCGGCGCGCCGGAGAGCCCGAAGCCGCGCGCGGCCGGCGTCGGCGTCGGCCACGACGCCGGCGGCGGCGCCTGCCAGTTGGCGGCGTCGAGCCCGCCCGAAGCCGTCGTCCAGTCGGACAGCGGCAGATAATTGTCGAACGCCACCAGATCGATGGCGTTGGAAGCGTAGAGCTGGTCGAGATGCGGCCATTGTCCGTTCTCGCCCGCATGCTGCACGCCCATCCAGGCCGACCAATCGGCCGAATAGGCGATCAGGTTCTTCAGCGTCGTCGTGTTCTTCGTCAGACCCGCGCCGTCGAACACGCTGCGCACGTCGGCGGCCAGCGTCGTCAATCCCGCCACGAATGGATAATCCCAGACCGCAAGACCGCCGCCGTCCGTCGTCCCGGCCTTGGTCCAGCCCGGTCCGCGGATCGTCTCCAACCCGCGCAACTCGGAGCCGATTACAAACAGATCGACCCCACCCGCGACTACGCAGAGATTGGCGTAGTGCAGGATCATGCGCCGATAGGTCCAGTCCGTCGCCGAGCCGGAATAGCCGACGGTCAGGTTGACCGGGTCGCGCGTGAACTGCGCTGGCGCCGCGCCGCCAAGGAAGGCCGAGACGGCGCCCGTCGCCGCCGCGGTCATGTCGGGCGAAAATGTGATCTCGCCGCGCCACGGCAGCCCCGGCGCGGTCATCAACAGGAATGGGTAGAACACGACTCTGAAGCCGCGCGCTTTCAGATCCTGAATGCAGCGCACGATCGAGGAATCGCTCGGCGTGCCGCCATAGATGAAACTTCCGTCGCTCGCCGTCGGCATAGCGATCAGGCCGGCGCTCGCCTGCGTCAGACCTGAGCAGCGCCAGACGTCCGCGCCGCCGCCGCTCTTCTGGAACGTCCCGCCGATGTAAGTCGTGGTCGGATAGACGCGGGCGGCGCCCGCCGTGGTCCCGTCGCAAAACCAGGCGCACACGAGCGAAACCGTCGCGCATTCGGGGTGCTGGCTGGCGAGTTGGTTCATGCTGACGGAATAGTCCGTCGTCGGGCTCTGGCCGCTGTAGGTATTGATCGCGCTCAGCGCCGGCTCGGTTGCGCGCTGGCCGAGATAGGCTTGCGTGTCATAGGTGAATTCGCCCGTGGCGGGCAGCAGGTGGACGCCGGTGAGAATGGGCAATGGGCGCGCCTCGCGGGAGCGTCGTCGCAAAGCGCAGGCCCCCGCCCGACGAGCGGCGGCAGACAAACGCGTGCGATGGGGAAAGTCAGGCCCCGAGCGGCTCTAGGCGCTCTGGTTCCAACATAGCCAATATCGCCGGAAACCGCGTAAGCGTCAAGAATTTTTCTGCTTTTCCGCAACACGGCTGCCGAAGCCTTGCGGTTTGAGCTAAACTTTTCAGCCATTTATCTGGTCGGGGCAGCAGGATTCGAAACGGCTCCCGGCCTTTGATTTTGTTGGCCTCTGTTCTTAGCCGAGCAATCAAAGCTGCGAATTTTGAGGCGTGATTGACGGTGTCGGTTCCGATCATGGCTTGCGGCTCCGGCCCTGCTTGCGGACCTCAGCTACACGCGCCGCCGACTCCTCGGCGACGCGGTCGTAGCGGCGCGTCATGGTCACGGTCGAGTGCGTCGCGGTCCGGCTGACGTCGGTCAGGTCGGCGCCCATGTCAAGCGCTTCGGTCACCGCGCCGGCGCGCGCGTCCATCGCCCAAAGGTCTTTCGGCAGGCCAGCGGCATCGCGGATCTCGGCGAACCACTTCCGATAAGAGCGGGTCCGAATTGGGAGCCCGCCCTCCCCTTTCACGACAGCGCCAAAACGTTCGGCTTGCGGGACCGCCTGCATAAGCGGCCAAAGCAATTCGAGCTTGGTCAGGTTGTGCGAGATCGGCGAGCCGGTCTTGCTGGTCTTCAGGCGCAGAATGCCGCCCGGGATGGCTTCCCAGGTAAAAGATCCGCGCCAGACCTCGTGGGCGCCTTCGTCGACCCATTCTCCGATGACGTCTATCTGGCGCAAGATCGTTTCAAATTGCGCCGCAACGCCGATCGCCATGTAAAGACCGCGGCTGTCCCCGCGCGCCAAGGCGGCGGCAATGAACGTCCGGGCGTGATCGACCGTCATTGCCGTTGTCCGCCGGCCGGAGCGTTCGAAGCGCATTGACGACAAGCCTTCGGACAGTTCGCCGCATTCGGCATAGCCGAGCGAACGACCGAAGTTGAGGATCTGGCGCAGCATCGAAATTGCGTCGTGCGCGCGCTTGGTCCGCTCCGGGCCGCCCGGCTCCTTCGGTTCCTTCCACTTCCGGAACCATGTTTTGACGTCGATTGGCGTGACGGCGCGCACGGCGCGCGCCGCGACGGTCCCGCGGATCACCTTCAGAGAATCGCTGTAAGAGCCCGCGGTCGACGCCTTGACGTCTCGCATCGGGCTCTCGTCGTGCCGCTCGAATGCGTCGCATAGGCTCCCGACGGTTCCGTCGTAGAGATAGCGCGGTCGGTCACCCATGGCGCGCCAAGCATCGAACCGCTCGGCGTAGACCTGACATAGGTCTTCAATCTCCGCGGGCGTGGCGTTTTGCGGTAAACGGATCCAGGCGTCGGGGTAACGCTTCGCGTCTTTCGGGGACAATGCCGCCGCGCTCCAATAGAGCGCCTCCCCGTCCTTTCGCCGGCGCCTTTTCAGCCCCGGAGCCTGTGACCGCATCGCTTGTGTCTCCCCACGTCTCTTGTCCGTCCGCTGCCGCTAGGCTGGGCGGCCGAGTTGCACCTAAACCGGCGTGACCGTCCAGCCATCGCCGCACGGCGGGCATGTAGCGGCCCTTGAAGGTCGGGTTTGGCTTAGGAAAGCCTCTGTGCTCGAGCTCAGCTATGGCGCGCAGAAACGCTGCGTGCGTCATGTGCGGCGCAATGAAGGCGTGCAAGCCCTCGTCGTCGACGAAGGCTGGCGGCGCGCCTTCGGGGCGGGTCATGCCTGGGCCTCGTCGACGAGCGGTTTGACCTCGGACGGGTGCGTGTAGTTCACGGCGTCGGAGCCGTCATAAATGAACTGGACGCGATGGCGGTTTGAGCCCTCGGCGATTGTCCCCGGGCGGCCGGCGATCAACGCGCGCCGTGGCGGCGTCGGGTCGGCGGAAAGCCTGACCCGCGTCATGCGGGCGAAGTCCTTGAACGACCCGCCCCAAGTGTCGCTGAAGTCGAGCCAAGCCTGATACCGGGCCTTCGACCGCGAGCGCGCGCTGTAGCGAGATGGCGGGAAGTCGTCGACGCGGACTTCGTAGACGCGGACAGGGGCGACTGTCACAGCTTCACCAGCCCGTCGCAGCCGCGCGTGAGCCATAGCGCGCCCTGAACGGGCGGATGCAGCCGGTAGGCGCTGCCGCAGCGCGGACACCGCGCCTCGCCGGCGACGCGCCGGAAGTCGCCCGCCTCAAGCGCCTCAGCGTCGACGCGAGCAAGCAACTTCGCGCAGTTTCCGGCCTCGTCGTAGCCCATGGCGGTCGCCATCTCCGTCGTCATCCTGAACATTGCTCGGTTCCCTTGCGCAGATCCGCCGCGCGATCTCGAGCGGCGCCGCGCTTTGCGGGACCGTCGCCCCATGCGCCGCTTGCGATCTCGTCGAGCTCGACAAGCTCGGCGTGAAGACGCTCGTCGCGCGCCTCCTCGGCGCCCTTCGGTTTGCTCGCGTCCGCCCAGGCGCTGAACGCGGCAAGGCGGCCCGCGGCGTGCGCGGCCTCGGCGGCGGTGACTTTGCCTTTGAAGTCCCCCTGGAGGCCAACGCGCGGCGTGCCTTCAAGGACGTTGCGCAGATATGTCGGGCCGGAGGTGTAGTCGCCGAGCGCTTCCATCAGGCGGCGAAAACCGATCTCCGGCAGCGCGGCGAGGATCTCGTTGTGGAGACAAAGCGCGAGTGGGACCTTCGCGGCGCGCTTCGGCGAGAAGCACTTCGGAAACGCGGCGACCAGCATGGTGCGCGTGAGCTCGATGGCGCGCTTTCTGGCGGCGGCTTTCTTGGGTTTGCTGGCGGTCATCATTTGCTTCCTTCTGGCTTCTCGCTGAGCGCGATTTCAGGCTTTATTTGGCTCCATCGGCGCGTATCGACCTCGACGAAACCGATGCAGAATCCGAGAGGCCCGATCTCCTCGTCGAGATCGAGCAGGACGCGCTGGATCTTGTCTTCGGCAGCTTCGGTGACCCGCGTCGCCGCGATCTTCCTTGCGGCGTCAGACATTTGCGCTCGCCTCTCGGGCCGCCGCCGCGCACTTCCTCGCGTATTCGCGAGAACGGTGAAGGCGTCTCGCTGACGACGTCACCTGTCGTCCACGCGCCACCAAGGACCGGCATAACGCGTAGCTGACGGAGCCTCGGGCCTTGCCGAACAGCGCGGCTAAAGCGCGCTGGGTGTGGCTCCCAGCATCGAACAAGCGGATGGCCTCGGTGTGCCAAGCCGGCCGGATCGCGATCTCCGGAAGGCCCCAGGGCTGCTTGCGGCAGCGGTGCGCCGCCAGTGCCGCGGCGACGCAGCGCTCGATCGCCTCTTCGGTCGAGGTCTCGACGCAGCTCCGGCCCGGGCCGGACGTGCATTTGTGATTCCCTGCCATCGCAAGGCGGCAGGGGCCGCCCCCGCGCTCGCGGACGCAGGCGCTGGCCTGCGGTTTGGTCGCGGCGTTCATTTCGGCGTGTTGCTCCTGTCGCGCAGGACAAAGATGACCGCCGGCAAGCCCCGCATGGCCTCGATCACGTAGGGATCGTCCTTTCGGTGCGGCGCGAAGCGCGTCGTCGAGCACGCTCTGCATCTTTCGCATCCGCACTTGCGGGTCGATATCTATCCACGCGAGCGGCATAGCCCGCAGATCATCCCAGCGCCGCTTCGCTTCCGCCTCCAGGGCGGTCAGGCCGAGGGCGTAAGCCACTATTGCACCGCCTCGCCGCCGACTACGGCGGGGCTGGCCTTCGTCAGGCATTCGCCGCAGTAAGCGATGGCGACCTTCGCCAGATCCAAGAACGGATACGGGCCGGCGTCGACAGACTCCCAGGCCTCGCGTGTTTTCGCGATGAGCTGCTTCGCATCGAGGTCGGGCGGGCGCTTGTAGCCGATTTGGCTCTCAATCAGCCGCACCGCGAGCTCTTCCTCGTCAATCTCAGGCAATAGGACGGAAATCGCAACCAAGTTGATCATGCTTTTGCTCCTTCGGTTTGCAGCGCACGCAGCGCGGCGGCGCCGCGTTCGTTGATTGTGTAGACGGACCGGATATCGATCAGTCCGAGGTTGTAGAGGGCAGCCACGGCGACCGAATTCGAGGTTGTTTTCAGCGGATCTCCGCCACCAGCAAGCCGGCGCAAAAGCACGGCCTCACATTCCGTCAGGCTGATCTTTTGGGGCATCGTTTGTCTCCGTAAGCGGGTGATATCTCGCGAGATAGTCCTTGAGCGATGAGAGCCCGGCGCCCTCGCGATCAAATTTGTAGCCCTTGGGGGCGCGCCATTTCCCGGCCGTCGGCCAGAAGTCGACGGCGTCTTGGATCCGGACGTGATATTCCGAGAATTCTTGCACGAAGTAGCCCAGGCGTAGGATCTGATCAACCATCGCCGCGGCTTGCTGGGCGTCATGGACCGGGCGACGGCGCGTCATTGCAGTCCAAACCTTCTGGCGATTTCACTCATGCCTGCAGCGGCCGGGCGCGGCGGCGTCTTCTCCGCCTTGGGGCGCTGTTTGATCGGGTTCTGTGTCTTCGGCTCGACGCCCAGGTGTAGCGCCTGACGGCGCTTTGCTTCCGCGATGGCCGGGACGTCTTCTTCGGCGGTCTTGATCCCGTGGCAACTGAAGCGCGAGCCGGCGCAAAGGAGTTGCCCGTCAGCGGCAGTCAGTGGCTTGCTCTTGTCGACCTCGAGCGCGGTCGCTTTGATATGGTCGATATGCCACTTCTTCGCCGGGAGTCCGCATATCTCGCAGTAGACGACGTTGTCGCGCGTCGCCCGCAACCGGATCTCGATCTTGACCGACTGACGGAATTCTTGGCGAGCCATCAGTCCAGATCCGCCGCAAAAGCCGTATAGGTTGGCTCGTAGTCGACGCAGACCCGGTACGTGCCGGCGAATTCAGCCGGCTCGAGAATGACGATCTCCGTCTCGGAGCGGAAAAGCTCCGACCCGTCCTGCGTCGCATCCTCCGCGATAGCCTCGGCGAGATCGGCGCCGTCGCGGATGAGCGCGAGGTTCAGCTCGACTTCCTCGCGCGGAAGCGTGCGCATCTCGGTCATTCGGGCGACGGCCGGCGCGTTGAACCACTCGCGCCAGACGACTCTCGTGAGGGCGGTCATCAGACCAGCTCCTCCTCTTCGACGCGGCGCGTTTCAGCGGGGATGGATTTGGAGGGGGCCACAAGGTAAGCGGGCGTTTCCGCCAGCTGATAAACGGACCCCCTCCATTCCGACCACAGGTCGGAAATCAATTCCTTCGTCATGATGCGCGCCGCATCCATGCTCGCGTGAGCGCTGCGCGGGTTGCCGTCCTTGTCGAATTTCGGCTTGCCGTTCTTGTCGAGATACCATTCCGGATGCGTTTCCAGCGTTCGCGCTCGGCGCTTGGCGTAGACCTCGCCATATTTGCTCTTGGCCTTGTGCATGACGAGCGGGACCGTGACGACGCCGTAGATCTGGCCGAGGCGCTTTGGCGAGTAGCCAGCGGCCGTCCAATCCTCGCTTGTCAACCCCTTGATCATCCTCCACGTCGAATAGGCATGCTCCTCGTGGCCGGGCGCCATGCCGAAGCCAAGGCGCCGCCAGAGCTTGCGCTCGGTCGCGTAGTTCGAGAGGTTCCCGGCTTCGCCAACGATGACGGCCAATCCGAGTGGCTTGAAGCTGGGGACACGCTCGGTCATGGCGAAGCCGGGGAGCTGTGCCGCCTTCGCCTTCATGAACCGTTCAATCTCTTTGCGGAATTCGGCGACCGGCTTCAGTGAGGCGGCCGCCATCTTGAAGTACTTGGTGAGCGTCGCGCCAATTTCGACATCGTCGTCATCTTGCACTTCGCCCTTGAGCCCACGGCTCACAATGCGCTCCGCTCGCGTCCAGGCGGCTTTGCGCTGCGCCTCGTTGGCGTCGTGAGAGAGATCGCACGCCCTGACGGCGAGGGCGGATAGGCGCTGCATAATCCCGGCCTGGGTCTGGATCGAGTATTTCCGGTCTACTTGGGCCTCTTGGATTTGAGTGCATATCACGTCGAGTTCGGGAGGCGTCAGCGGACGGGCCAGACGATCATTGGCCTTCAAACACATTCCGGACCCGCCGCTGACGCTTTTCTTGGATTTTGGAGCCGCCGACGAGCGGGCCATATCCTTCGCGGGAGGCATGCCACCTACGGACCCGCTGTCGGCGGTTTTCTTGGATTTGGGAGCCGATAGTGGACAGGCCATGGGTTTCACGGCCATCGCTCTCGAAACGGACCCGCCGCTATCGGTTTTGGTTTCCAGCGAGCGGGCCAACAGCATCCTAGGCTTACGTGAAGCCAGCATAAGCACGGACCCGTCGCTAGAATTCTTTGCTGCGCGCTTAACCATTGGAGATCTCCGCCGCTTTCTTGATCATGCGCTGCAAATCGGTTTCTTTGATCACGTCGCGGACTCGGGCGTTCGCGTAGCCCGGCCTCGCGTGCTGATAGATCAGCTTCAACAGCGCGGCCTCACGCGTGTTCTCGGACATGATCCGTGGGATCGCGGACCAAACAAGATCGCCAATCGGACCTTGCCGGGTTTGATAGGTGTCGAACAAGGTTCGCGCCGCAGCGTAGTCTTTCATCGCGGACAGACCGCGCGCAGGCTTGGGGACAGGAACGGCGCGGCCAGAGGTCATCTGGCGGTTGTCACTCGAGCGGTGGACCGCGCCGTTCCTGTTGGGGGGAGAAGACGAGGGGCCAAACCCGTGCCGGACTTCCACACAGCCAACGGACCCTTTGTCTTCTCTTTGTTCGGGGGAGCCAAAATGCTTGTGGCTTTCATCGGCGATCAGGACTCCCCCGCCGGCTTGCGCCGGAACTGAATCGGAAGGCGAAGGGCCATAGGTATTCTGGCCTCGCACGACGACGGCGGACCCTCCACCTTCCGAATTATCGACGGGGCCAAAGACGCCATGGCTATCATAGCCTTCACGGACCCCGTCGCCTGCTTTCGCAGGAACCACACCCTCGCCGCGCATGTCCGCCGCGACGCGGTTGAGATATTCGCGCGCATGGTCGCGCGTCACCCCGTAGGGGATGAGCTTCGCCAAGACGCCGCCGGCGCCGCGCACTTCGTTGGTGAAGCGCGTCAGCGCGGCATAAACGTTGACGTCGGTGCGCTGAAGCTCGGCCACGGCGATCGAGCGCAAGAGCGCCTCGTCGGTGTCGACGCAGGCGACCTTCATCGCAGCCGACATCACGGTCTCTCTCATGTTCATGCTGCGTCCCTCGGGTTGCATTCCAGGCCGGGCGGCAGCGCCGGATCCGTCCATTCAACGCCCTTCTCGGCGCCCCACGCGGTCATAAATTCGATCAGGTCGCTCATCTCTTCCTTCGAAAGGTCCGACGAGCTTTGGCCGATCGGAATGAAGCCGTGTCCGTCGAGGGCTGGGATGAAGCGAGCCTCGCGCCCAAGCGCGTGCATGAACAGGATCTTCCAGTCGTCGGCGACATACCTGCGGCCGCAGTGCTCTTTCTGCGTCGCGACGTCGGTGAGCATCGCCCACATTTTCGCGCTCTGAGGGAGCGTGCGTACCGGACCTTTGAACTCGATTCGGCTTCCCGGCGGCGCCTGTTCGAGCCAACGGCGCGCGGTGGCGCGTTGGGTGTCGCTTGCGAGGATGAGCAGGGCGCGCGCCATCAGATAAGCCCCCTGTTTTCGAGAAGCCAGACAGGCGCAATGACGTCGTAAAAGACTCCGTCACCGGCTGCCGCTCCGTCCTCGATTTCGATCTGGCCCAGCGGGAGCCAGACCGCGGACGGCTCCTTGCCGTCCGTGCTCACGAGCACGGCTTTCTCGGTCCGCTTGTGCAGCACGACTTGGAGCGTTTCCTTGCTCGTGGTCCCCATCGCGTCAGCTCTCCGGCGTCCAGAACCGCTCGCATTCCTCGGAGAGGATGCTGTCGAATTCGGTCGTCTCGTCGTCGCTGAACTTGTACGCGCCCTTCAGGACCATGCGGTCGTAGGTGGCGTTCGCCTCATCCTGCGTATTCGAGGCGACGATAGCCTTGCGGAACTTGCCCAGGTAGGCGTCGAAGCTGAAGGGCGCGGCCGGATTCGCGTCGGACTTCGGCGCGCCGGCGCTGGGCGGCGGAGGCGGAGGCGGAGGCGGAGGCGTTCTGCCGCTACTGACGACAGGCGGAGGGCCGGGCGGGACCTTGGGTTTCCCGGCGCCGACATCAGGCGAGCGCGTCTCGGCGCGCTCGTCGGTCTCGGGACGGGGCTTTTCCAAAGCCGGCGGCGGGGGCGTCGGGGGGAGCTTCGACTTCGCCGGCTGCTCAGCGGCCGCGGGCGCGCTGAACAGGATCTGCCCTTCCATCTCGTCGGCGGTGTACTCGTTGCCGATTTCCTCGGGAAAGGCGCGGCGCAGCGCGGCGGCCTCGGCGCATTTTTCGATCTGACCGAACGGACGCTTGCACCACATTTCATTCGGAATGTCGGCTTTGCCGCGGCGCGCGTAGGACTCAGTCCAGAAGACTTTCGGGCCAACGAAAGCGACGCGCTGCCCGCGGATCGCGCGATGAATGGTGACCTGACACCACTCCGGATATTCGACGGTGACGCTGACTTCGCGTTCAACCTTCTGGCGGTTTTCCCAGACCTCGCCGATGCCTTTGAACTCGCGCTTGATCGTCGGGCCGAACACGGCGGCGTCGCATCCCGCATATTCGCCCGTCCGCGTTGCTGTGGTGCGCAGCTCGGAGATCCCGGGCCAGACCGTCTCGACGTATTCACGCTTAGCGGTGGAATACATCGGCACGATATGAATCGGTTTTTTGAAAGGATCGAGGCTTCGCTGTTTGCAATAGGAAAGAGCCATCGCGATCGAATCGACCGTCTTCGCTGTCGGGAAAACCGTGTCGATCAAAACCTTCCAACGAATGTTGTCGATTCCGAACCCATCGGCGAATGCTTCGTGATACGGCAAGCGCAGATCGTTGAAAGAGACGCTCGTCACAATGTCCTTGCGTGCGGCGGGTAGCGTAGTGATGTTACTCATTGAACGTGCCTCCATGTTTTGCCTGTTACAACAAAGTTCACCGCAGACACTGTGACGCCTAGCTTCTTAGCCATCTCACTTTGATTTATCCCCGGCGTCGATCGAATTGCCCTGACGTCTGTTTCTGTGAGTTTTGCGCCAAACACAGACTCCCCCCTGGACACGGTCTGATGAACAGCCTTGTCGTCAGAATTTTCTTGCGGAGTTGCCCAGCGAAGGTGTGATCCGTTTACACAGCCGCTTTTGCCCTTCCCGCAAGAATGCGCGGCCTGATGCTCAGGAGTCGGTGGCGCTCCGTTGACGATCTTGCAAATCACCCTGTGCGCCCCGTCTTGTTTGCCTTGATATTTGACCACGCCGTATCCGCCGCTATTCCGGCCGAATGGCCACATGAGGCATTCTTCGTCTTTGCACTTCGCCGCCATTTCGACGAACGCGGTCAGCTCACCCGGAACTGTTCGGCCACCGAGCGGGTCTCCATGAACGCGAAAGCGTCGGTAATGCCGATCGCAATAGCCCTTCGCCGTCACGACGCCTTGGCAGTTAGTGACAGCGCAGATCGAATTCACCTTACGCGGCCCCCTCGACGGTCTTGGCTTCGACGCCCGGGACTTCGACGCCGGCGAAGCGCCAGCGGTTGACGATCAGCTGGAATGCGTCAGTGATTTCGCGCGGGATCTCGTTCATGTCGGCGAGATGCGCGAGAAACTTGCGCATATCGGTGATCTCATGGACCGTGCGCGTGCGCAGATGCACCCGTCCGGCCTTGGCTTTCTGCGGCGGCGGCGCGAACACCGGCGCGGGAGCGGCTACAGGAAGGGGCGCCGGCTCGCCCGCGGCGGCGGCAGCGCTCGCGGCAGCTATCGCGGCGGCGTCGGCGGCCTCCTTGGCCTCGCGCGCGGCCTTGGCGCGGGCTTCGGCGGCGGCTTTCTCCTCCGCGGCGATGCGCGCCTTCTCGGCGATCAGGAACGGTTCCGTGGCCTTCTTCGCGTAGACCTTCAGCTCATTCGCGCGGTCAACGACGGGAACCCACTTCTTCTGGACCGCGGCCCCCGCTTCATCGTGCGGCTTTTTCTCAGCCTTGCGGGCGGCTTCTGCCTCCTGCCAGATCTTGTGGAAGGTGTCGGCGAAGTTGCCGCACTTGTCCGCTTGCTCCTGCGTCTTGATCTCGCCGGTTTCCTTGAGCCACGCCACCATAGCCGCGCGCTGCGCAGTGATCTTGGCGTCCGCCTGTTCGTGCGGCGGCAGCGAGGCGTCGACCTCGACGGGCGCGACCTCCTCCGGCCAGCGGCCGTGCTCGCCGTAATGTGTCGCGTCCTCATGGCTGACCGGGCGGAGGCAGACCTTCGCGAACAGCTCGACGACGGCGTCCCAATGCTTCGGCGGCGGCCAATCGCTCGTGCGCCAGACGTAGATATGACCGGCGCCATCAGGCAGGAACGCAACGCACTCACCATCACGGGCGCGATAGTAGCCGAGCGCGACCTCGTTGACCGGCATATCGACCTGCTTGCGAGCCGCGATAGCGTCGCGCCAGTGCGACCACGGATCGACAGGGGCCTGCGTGTGCGCGTTCATTTCGCAACTCCATATGCGATGGCGCTGCGCTGTCCCTCAACCCAGGAGATCAACCAAAGCAGGACGATGAGTGTGACGGCGATGAGCGCGATCAAGACCGACACCACAGAAAACGCCGTGACGCCGAGCAGCGTCGCAGCAATCGCAGCGAGCATGTTCCAGAACGAAAACGATTTAAGCCTGACCAACTCGACCTCCTGAAAATGTCCTAAAAGGGTTGGCCCCGAAAATTCCGCTCGGGGCCGGGCGGTTACTTGTCCTTCGGCTTCTCGGCTAAGCCGGACAAGAATCTGCCCGCCTTTCCGAGCAGTCCGCGCGCGGTTCCCGCGGGATCCGCAATAGCGCCTTTCGCGAGGTCGACGCCGCCGGTGACGACGCTAGCCGCGGCGTCGACGGCCTTGCCGACGGCCTCTCCGGCCGTCGACGCCTTGTCGTCGCTCCGGCTCATCACCACTCCTCGGATTCGATCGTCAGGATGGTCAGGGCGCTGACGTCCTGACCCGGGACGTCGTGGAGTTGGCCGTCGCCGGTCTTGACGTGGAGGCCCTTGTTGCAGTTGCCCTTGTCGAAGTTGACGATGCCGATGCCGCCCGAGGGGATACGGCCGCCCGGGACCGCGATAGCCAGCGTGCCCCAGAGATGGCCGTCGCAGGAGATCTCGCGGATCGCGGAATGGGTCTTGTTGATGACAGCGACCAGTGGCGAACCATGCAGCGCGTCAGCGTTGATCGGGGAGACATGAACCTCCTCCAGCTTCGCGTTGTAGTCGCCGAGGCTGGGCGCGTTTCGGACCTTCTGATAATCTTGGGCGAACGCGGGCGCCGCGATCAGAAGCGCCGCGAGGGCGAGAGTAAGCTTCATTTGGACTTCCCTTTAAATTCCCGGGTCCGCCGGGAGCGGTTGATTGAACCCGCCGCCGCGCGCTAGTTGGCGTCCAAGCCAGTGGGGAAACTCTTCGCGGCGCGCTCCGCGGCCTCTTGCGCGGCGCGGGCGTCATTGAGCGCGCGCTGGATCCGAGGATATCCGATCTTGAGCAACTTGAGCCCGAGCCCGCTCGCCACGGTCAGCGCGGTATGCATCGTGTAGGAGCCGCAGCACGCCTTGACGACCCGGTCGACCGCGGCCTCGCGGTCAGCTTCGGTCATGACCGGCTCGATATCGCCGACTGCCGGGATTTGGAACGGATTCACGAGAAAACCACGATCAGGACGACCATGATGCCCAGGGCTCCGACGCAGTCGATTGCGAGATCGGCGAGAGCATAAGTCAGGCGCATGTTTGCTACTCCGCAGCGATGTTGAGGGCGGGCGCTTCGGCGTTCGCGGCCATCTGCGTCAGGCGCAGCAGCCGGCGCAGCACGCGCTCGACGCCAACTTCGGCCATCAGAATGTCTTCCATGTCTGTGGTGGAGTATCCGCCGCGCTTGGCCGCATCGGCACGGATGGCATCAAGCTTGGCGTGGAGATCGGAAGCGAGAGAGGTAGCGGCGTGGTAGGTTGCGAAGTCGGTCATGGTTGTTACTCCAGTCAAAGCTTGCTTTGCGCGCAGGCACGCGTGGAAAGCAGTTGCCGCGACCACGCCTCGGCCTCTTCGTCATCCTCATCATCGGCGTAGGTGATCGCGGGAGAGGCGGCGCGAACGGCGGCCCGGCGCTGGTCGAGCGCGAAATCCTCGGCGTCGAGGAAGGCGTCTAGGTCTGCGTGGGTTTCGGTCGCCATCTGCTTGCTCTCGGCTGCGTCGATGGCTTATCGCTACATGCGGTAGCGATACCGGTCAAGCGGTTTCAGCACGCCGTGTAGCGATTTTTCTTCCCCCTCCCCCGCTCACCCGCTATAGGGGAGGCGTGGCCGCAACAAAAAAGCGGCCCGGAGGCCGCTTGCAACGCTTCAAGGGGTGTGAATGAGAACTCGCCGCAGGATCATCCCAGGGGGCCTTGCAGGGCTCGCCACAGCGCCGTTCCGGCCGGGTAGATTCCTGGACGCTTCGGTGTTCGCCGTCTGGGGGGATTGCCCCGAAGGCGTCACTATCGGATTCCGCGCTGGCGGCGAGGATTTCGAGGTCTCGCTGACGACATCGAGCGCAGCAATGATTGCGGGCGCGCTCAGCGTGCTATCTGAGGTCGTTCCAGTCGCCCCAGTGAGCCGGGACGTTTAGCGACCTCCCCGGCTCCGCCAATTTAGCGTCGCGCTCGCCCAGGGATATGCTTTTTACGGCATCAGCCCATTCAAAATAGTTTCCAAGCAAAGTCTCGTCTATATAAAGACGGTAACACCTCGTCCCAGCTAGGTAAACATCAGTTATTTCGAAGACGCCAATCCTTGTCCAATGCTTTGCCAAAAACCCCTCGTCGCTCCGCATGGGCGATTTCCTCATTTTTTACCACTTGATGCGCGGTTTTGCCACATGCGAGGCCGGCTTTTCCTCGCCCATCTTGAAAGCCGCCAATCTTTTACTGACTATTTGCTTGTTATGTTAACCGCTTCGGTCAAACCGTGTTTCGATTATAATCGAACCCCATCTACGCATATTGCTGTGAAAACATAGGCTTGAAGCGCAGGCCACAGAAAGCGGGCAATCCCGCCTATGTTCTAGGACATTGACGACATTAGCGTGAGGCCACTACGTAATCGCCATATCAACATTGCATCGGAGGCGTGATTTGTGTGTGCGGGGGGGGGGGGGTGAAAGTTATCGACCTTTGGAACGCAACGCTGATTTTGCAGGATCGCGCTTTGCGGCGGATTCTTTCTGATGGGCCAATTGATCTTGTAGACGTTGATTGCTTTCTCTGTTGCGAGCTGCTTCTCGAACAAGCTCGCGCCATGCCTCAGCAATCTTCGCACTCACCTGCGTCTCCAGCATGTACGCCGAAAGGTTCACGGCCATCTCGATGTGATCGGGCGTCAACTGGTCGGCGTCATCGCTATTGCCAGCGCCCCCCGTGGCGGGGGCGCCGCGCCGGACTTGCGATGTGCCGCGCCCACCGAACAAAATCTCGCTTGCCGAGACATCCGCGCCGCTCGCTCTAAACCTTCGGGCATAGGCTTCGGCGTCGTCCTGTCCTATTGTGCGCGTGCCGGACTCGTGCGCTCGATATGAGCTTTCCGCCCAATCGTTTGCCATAGCCGCGGCGCGCGCCGACTTAAAGCCCGCTGCCTCGCGCGCCAGACGAAGCCGTGCGCCCTGCTCTCTTCGCAATTTCCCGCCCGCATCCATGCTACCTAGTGTAGCGTCAAAATCGCTACGTGCCGTGTTGACTTCTGTCGCTACCCGTTGTAGCGATGCAAAATGACCTTCAAAGACGTCATTGACGAAATCGGCATTGAGCCGCTCGCGAAAATTCTGTCGATCCCCGGCAGCCATGTTCGCACGATGAAGGCGCGGGACTCGATCCCGCCGAAATACTGGCAGGCCATTGCCGCTGAGGGTGATCGGCGCGGCTCCGTGTTTGGAGCATACGACGCCCTTGTGCGGATGCACTCGGCAAGGTTCGCCGAGCGCGCTAATAGCGGCAAGGCCGCCTGACCATGACTCCGCGCCAGCACGCCGCGCTGACCTTCATCCGCGATTACGCCATCTCTCACGGGGGCATGAGCCCGTCATCCTCTCCGTCCGACGCTGAATATCAGCAGTTCCTGCGCAACGTGACTGGCTTGTCGGCAGTCGCCGTGTTTCCCAATCCCGAGGCGGGCCGCATCGATTTCGCAGTGGCTGGCCTCCCGACGGACGGCCCAGATCGCGCACGGCTGCGGGCTATCGCCGGCCACGCCCTCCTACGCATTGAAGCCCGCCTAATCCCCGATGGGGCGCGGGCATGAACAACGCGAGCCATGCCTCCCAGGCCCGCGTTCACTGGCGGCGCTGCTCTCATCAGCGCCGCCTCTTTCCTCATCATCAGGGTCTCCCATGAACACGCTAATCGACATGGCGGCCGGCTGGCTCGTCGGCAACGCAGCCCTCTTTCTCGGCTGTCTGTTTTCCGTCAGGATTTCCGAGACCGTTGGCGCGGTTATCGGCTGGTCCTGCGATGTTCTGTTTGGCGAAATTCGCAGCGATCACGCTAGGTTTGACTGATTGAGTTGCGGCCTGACGCGTTGGCGCGCGACGGGCGGCGTTGGATTTCTTCACGACGGCCCAGGTCCAGTAACACAGTCGGGTGAAGCTCAAGTCTTGGTCTGCGTCATCCTGTTCCCTCATATTGGTTGTTTGGCATGAGGGCAATTCCTAATGCAGGAAAAAATTAACCGGAGTCATGAACCTATGACTGGCGCAAGCGCATATGTGGACGATGCATCAGACTTCGCCAAGGCGCTGACGCTTGGCGACATGGTGCGGGCTGGCGACTACGGGAACGCCATGCGCCGCGTGTCCCGCAAGTTTGGGGTCAGCTTCGCTACCCTGAAGGCCCTCAACTACAACCCACCAAAAAAAGTCGACACAGCCGACTTTGTGAAACTCGGATTGGCTTATGGCAAACAAAAAAAAGCCGGCAGAATGCCCGTCGAAATCACCCCACGCACCGCCATCGCCAAGATCGTACTTGTCTTGGCTGATGCGATGGATGGCACGGCGGGTGCGCTCGATAAGGCTCTCGGCGCTGTCGCCGCTGCGCTCGAAAGCGGAGCGGATGCGATCGACAGCGCAGGCGACGCTTCAGGCCGCGCTGGAGAAAGAGCTAGCGAATGACCTTTGAGATCAAAGTTACCGGCGGTGCGAGAGCATTCGACGGGGCGCGCGGCGGGTTGGTGGCTACGGCTGCCGACCCGTCCATTCCTTCCGCTTACGGGTCAAGGTGATGACACACGTCGAGATGGCACACGACATGCAACGCGCACGGGTGCAGGCGCCCGAAGCGCCCGAAGCGACCGATGAGATCAACTCCGGTCACCTCCGCTCATACGTCGAGCGGATTGAGCGCTTGCACGAAGAGCGCAAGGCGCTCGGCGAGGACATCAAAGAGGTCTACGCCGAGGCCAAAGGCAACGGCTTCGATCCCAAAATCCTCAAGGCGGTCGTCCGCATCCGGGCGAAGGACCCGTCCGAGCGGACCGAGGAAGAGACCCTGATCGATCTCTACTTGGCGGCGCTGGGTTCCTCGTGATGGCCGACAAGGAGCCGCGGTTCGAGCTCGAGTCCGAGCTCTGCGCCGCCTTCATTGAGGCCGCGAAGCGTGACCGGTATTCGGGCTGGCGCTTCTTCGCGGAAACCGCTGGGTGGGACATTCTTGCCGTCCGCGCTGACGGCGCGCAGGTCGGCATCGAGGCCAAGCTCCGCCTCAACAACAAGGTTGTCGCGCAGGCGCTGCCGGAGCGCTACTCCCATGGGGTCGTCGGCCCCGATTTTCGTGCCGTGCTCGTCCCGGGCTATGCGTGCGAAAATGATCTCGCGCCGATCTGCCACGCGCTTGGGATCACGGTGATCTCACTGCGTCGCGACAGGAACTCCCGCTTTCCGTTTTTCTTCAGCCCATCGCTCCCCGGCGACAGGAACGGCCCGTTCTACGATTGGCACGAATGGGCGCCGGTGAAGCGTCACGTTCTGCCGGACTATGTCCCCGACGTCGCCGCCGGCGCCTCGGCCCCGGTCCAACTCACGCACTGGAAGATCCAGGCGATCAAGCTGGCGGTCCTGCTAGAGACGCGGCCGATTACGCGATCTGATTTTCGCTCCGCCGGCGTCGACCCGGGCCGCTGGACAGAGGCGCGTCTCGGCTGGCTGACGAAGACGCCGGAAGGCTACGTCGCTGGCCCGCACATGCCTGACTTCGCGGCGCAGCACCCGACCAACTATGCGCAGATCAAGGCCGATCGCGCAAAGTGGGATTGGGTGAAGTCGCCTCTCTTGGCTGCGGGCTAAGTCATGGCTATCCCCGTCCGCCTCCCGTCAGACAAACCCAAGCGCGGCCGCTACGGCGTCGCCAAGGTTGAGGCGCGCACCGTCGACGGGATCGTCTTTGATAGCGCCATGGAGGCGTCCGTCTTTGCAACGCTGAAGCTTCGCCAGCGCATCGGCGAGATCTCCGAGCTGGAGCCGCAGCATGAGCTGAAAGCGTTTATTGGAACCGCGCTGCTCTGCTCGCTCACGGTCGACTTCAAATATTTCGATCACGCCAAGGCGCGCTACGTCCTCGAAGAGGTCAAGTCCGACGGGACGGCGAAGGACCCCTATTACAAGCTCCGGCGCAAGGCGATCGAGCTCTACCACGGCGTAAAAATCGAGGAGATCGTGTTGTGACGACGTCCCTGTCCAGCCAAGCCTCCGCCGTGAAATCCATGATCTCGATCGTGTCCGGAGGAGACAAGCACGCTCCCAAGGGTGCGCAGCTAGATTTCCTGCTCACGCAGGCCAGAGCCGCCGCGAACACGCTCGCAAGGCAGTACGCCGACCGCACCCGCGCGCTCGAGCCGCTCGCCGTGGAGCGAATGATTTCCGTCGTAAGCGGCGGAGAGCGGGCGCCCCGAGGGGAGCGGCTCAGGTCTTTGATTGAATACGCGACCGCTGCATCGGCCACGCTCGTCAGGCTAACGGGCGACGAGCGCCGCAAGCTGGTTGAGGCCTCGGACGCGAGCTCGTCGACGGCCGCCCACTAATCACAAGAGACCCGGTGAGCTATGTCCACGCAAACGTTGCCTGAAAGCATCAGCGAAATGCTCGCTAACGGAGCGAGCTATGTCGCTCTCGCGCCAATCCTGGGCGTCCGCCCCGGCAGTGTCCATCGCAAGCTGCTGCGCATGTACAGCATCTCCATTGTCCCGCCGCACGTTTGCCGCGAGGTGAAGGCCATCGACGCGCTCCGGTCCTGCCCGCAAACCGCGAGCGATCTCGCGCCCCTGCTCGGGATCAAGGCTCATGGGGCGCGGCGCATGCTGCACAGGCTTCGCGAGCGCGGCGATGTCGAATTCCACGCCTGGAGATCAGGCCCGGGCCGGGGCGCCCTGGAAGTGGTCTGGCGCGTGGTTGGAGCGCCGAAATGAACGCGCCGACCCGCGATCTCAATGCGAAGGTTTTCGAGCGCGACCCCTTAGATTGGTATGTCGAGGGGCAATGCGCCAGCGACGCCCTGTTCGCAGTCGAGCGCTTCTCCGGAGCTATCTGGGATCCTTCTTGCGGCGGCGGAAACATCATGGAAGCCGCGACGCGCGCCGGCTACGACGTCGTCGGAACCGACATCAAGCGCCGCACCAACGAGCCGTGGTTCGTCGGCGAGCGAGACTTTCTCGCCGACGGCGCCGAGCTCGCCCCGAATATCGTCTGCAACCCGCCTTTCTATCGCGCCAAGGGCGCCGAGGCCTTCATCCGTCAGGCGCACAAGCTCGCAGCCGGCAAGATCGCGATGTTCCTCGATATCCGGTTCCTGGCCGGCGCAGACCGCGCCGGCGGGCTCTATTCCGAGCTCACGCCGCACCGCGCCTGGATCGTGACGCCGCGCATTTCGTGCCCTCCCGGCGAATACCTGCTCGCCGGCAACAAGGCCGAAGGCGGATCCGCGGATTGGTTGTGGCTGGTCTGGGACAAGCTCGCGCCGCCTCCGCCGCCGGGATGCACGCAGCTTCGCTGGCTAATAGGGGTCGGGAAATGAAGGAGCTCCTCACGGAGGGCCTGACCCACGCCCATGCGCCGGAGGTCAACGCGTGGCTCAAAGCGACATTTGCCGGACAGGCGTCGTTCGCGATTCCGGGCTCGCCGCATACGTGCCGCGAGTGCTCGCATTGGGGGCGCGGCAATTTTGGCTATGAGCCCGCGGTCGCCGGCGGCGAGCTGGAGCCCAAGCGCTGCCACAGGCGCACGAGCCTCGCCCAAGGCATCGCCGGCCGCGCGGTCCCGCATCACGCCAAGGCCTGCAGCCAATTCGTCGCCGGCGAGGACCGCCCAGCGCCAGTCAGCGCGAAGCGGCGCCGCCAAATCTCGATCGGCGAGGCGTGACGCCATGCTCGCGCTGTATATCGACCCCTCAGAGGTCAACCCGCCCTGCGTGATCGCTCCGCCGCGCGCCGGCGCCAGCTTAGCCGAGTGGGCGGCCTACCGTAAGGCCGCGCGGGCCGCTGGCGTCTACCGCGTCGCGATGACCGTGGCGCGCAGGGAGCGTGACGACGTCCCGCCAGAGGCTCGCGTATGGCCGCGCAGGTCGCCCACGCCCGTGCGTGCGCCCACGGCTGATCTGCCGATCGCCAAGTCCACCGCTTTGCCGCCGTCGATCCTGACGCCGATCGAGCGCCTGGAGGTGATGGTGCGCGCCCCGCTATCGCATCTGGGCGAGCCGTCAATCGCGTTCATCATCAGGGCTTGCTGCAGCTTCTATTACGTCTCCCGCACCGACCTGATTGGCCAGCGCAGAACCTTGAAAATCATTCGCCCTCGTCATGTCGCGATGTATCTAGCCCGACGCCTCACGACCCACTCGCTACCGACGATAGGGTGGGCCTTCGGAGATCGCGATCACACAACGATCTTACATGGATTCCGCCGGATCGAGGCGGCGATCAAGGTCGACGCCGAGCTGCTCGCCGAGGTCGAGACGATCATGGGCGCGGTCCTAGGAGGCGAGAAGCCATGAGCTGCTACGTCTACCTGATCGAGTCAGACGCGCCGGCGCCGCCGGGCGCGCCGATCGACCTCAATTCCAGCGCGCGCATGTTCAAGATTGGCGTGAGCGCGAATGTGAAATCTCGGCTCGCCACCCTGCAGACGGCAAGCCCTTATCGACTTCAACTCAACGAGGCTTGGGCCGCGCCGTCGCGCGCGCTTGCTGCAGGATTAGAGCGGACGCTCCACACCGAGCTCGACCGCTTCCGTGTCTGCGGAGAGTGGTTCTTCGCCGACCCAATTGGCCTCTCATGCGAAGCTGAGGGAATCGTATGCATCGAGGCTGTTGAAGTCTGGTGCATGTCGCCGCGCGAGGCGGTTCAATATTTTATCGCCGCCGGCAAACCCGAAGATTGGGCTCTAGACGCCGTCGGCGCGGAATTCGGCATAGAGGCGACACTCGCATGAGCCCGCCGTATATGCCCCTGTACGTCGCCGACTACCTCTCGGCGACCACGCACCTGAACGCGGCCGAGAGCGGCGCGTATCTGCACCTTCTCATGCACTATTGGCAGAAGGGGAGCCTGCCGAAAGAGGACCGTTTTCTCGCCCGCATCGCCCGCATGACGGACCGGCAGTGGAGCGCGTCGAAGCCCGTTCTGCAGGAGTTCTTCACCGCGGATTGGGTCAATTCTCGTCTCGAAATGGAGAGGGCTAAGGCCCTCTCGAAGGCGGAGGCAAGAGCCGAGTGTGGTTCGCGTGGTGGTAACGCTAAAGCTCTGAAAACAAAAGAGGCGCTTCTAGCAAAAGCTAACGATCCGCCAAAGCAAGAGCATCAGCAAAAACCAAGCGAACCTCTGCCATCTTCTCAAGGGCTAGATACTACTAGCGTAGTATCAGAGAAAATCGCGCAAGCGCGCCTCGCGTTCTCTCGGTTCTGGAAAGCGTGGCCGAACAAGGTCGGGCGTCCGGTAGCGGAGCGCGCGTTCTCCCGGCACGCCGACGAGATCGACGCGATCATGACCGGCGTCGCCGCCTACGTCCGCGACAAGCCCCCCGATCGACCTTGGCTTAACCCGGCGACGTTCCTCAACCAGCGTCGCTGGGAGGACGCACCGGCGAGCACGGGGCCGCTGCGGATCCCGCCCCCGTCCGCCCGGCCGCCGCCACGCGACGCCCCCCTCTCGCCCCGCATGCAAGCCCTGATGGAAGCCGCCTCCGATGACGACGAACCAACTGACCAAAGTGAAGACGACGGTGCGGCCAGCGGCGACTCCGACCCTCCCCGCGATCATGCCGCTGGAGGTTCGGGCTGCGTTGACGGCTGGGTTGTCGGCGCTCGCTGACGGTTCGCTGCACCGCGAGGTTATCCCCGCCACCGCGCTCGCGGCGCTGCAGGCCCGCCGACAGGCTCTTACGGCCGCGCTCTACCCGGCGTCGCGCAAGGAGATTGCGGTCGTGCTGGCGACCTTGGGGGGCATGCCGTCGCAGACCGTGACGAACCCCGACGAGGCGCTGGCGCTGGTGCGTCAGGATCTCGAGGACCTCGACGGGCTCACGCTGGCGTCGCTCCAGGCGGCCGCGAGGGAGTACCGGCAGGGCAAACATGGCCGGTGGCGGCCGTCCGCGGGCGACCTGTACGTGCGGGCGCGTGAGCTCGAAGTCGAGCCCCGCGGCGAGCTGTGCCGCATCGGCCAGCTGCTCGATGCCCCGGCGCTGACCAAGCCCAAGCCTGTGCCGATCTCGCCGGCGAAGTTCGCTGAGCTGAAGGCCCTGATCAGAGGAATCGGCGCATGAGCAATTCCTTCCGTGATGAGGTGCGGCGCTCGATTGACAATCTGGCTGCCCGCAGAACGGCGATGAACGATTTGCGCGCCGTGATCGTCGACGACGCGCTTGAGGAGCAGATCGTGGCGTTCACCGTTCGGTCGAAGGCGACGCCTATGCGCCTCAGCAACCGCGCTCTGGCGAGCCCGGTCATTGGTCTCCCGCCGCTCCCGCCGCCGGCGCCGGAGCCCGCCGAGCCCGACCATCACGACGATCGCGAGGCCGTCCAATGAGGTTCCCGTCCCCGATGCACTATGCCGTCAAGCTGGCGCTCGATGACGGCTTGGACGCCCTAGCCGCGGGTCGGATCCCGAGAGTCCCGAGCGGCGCGGTGGCGTCGCTGAAAACGCGCCGCACCGACCTCGAGGTCGCGCTGTCCAAGGGAAAGGCCTCGCTTCTGCTCGACGAGCAAGACGAGGCGCTGGCCGAACTCAACCGCATCGAGCGCCTGCTCGACGCCCTGGAAATCCATTGGCTCAAGACCGGCGAAGGGAACGCCTGATGCATATCCGCGACTATGTCGAAATCGATTATCTGAACTGGCGCGGGGAGCGCCGCAAACGCATCGTTCGCGTGATCGAGGGCAGCTTCCGGTTCGGGGCGAACGACTGGCACACTGACCCGCAATACCTCTTCAAAGCCTACTGCGTCGAGAGCGGCGATGAGCGCGAGTTCGCGATGTCGGGCTTGTACGGCTGGCGCCCGGTCGGGTCCGACGAGCTCCGCAAGCGCGGAGTCGCGGCATGAGCGCGGAGTGGGATGCGTTCTTCATCGGGCTCGCCAAATACATGGCCGAAGCTTCGAAGGACCCCTCAACCCAGGTCGGCGCCGTCATCGTGCGGCCGAACCGCACGGTCGCGAGCGTCGGGTACAATGGATTTGCCCGGGGTTGCTGTGACGACTCTCACCTCTACGATGAGCGCGCGACCAAGTACGCGCGTACCGTCCACGCTGAGGCGAACGCGATCGTCACCGCGCGGGAGTCGCTCCACGGCTACACCCTCTATTCCTGGCCGTTTCAGCCCTGCAGCGGCGCCGATGGCGGCAACAACTGCTCCGGCCTGATCATCCAGGCGGGCATTAAGCGCGTCGTTTCCCTCACGAGCAACAATCCGCGTTGGAACGACACGTTCGCGCACGGCGCCACGATGTTCGCCGAAGCCGGCGTCGAGCTCGTCCTCTATCCCTCAACCGCATTGGAGCGCGCGTGACCCGCATCACCGTGATTGACGTCTTCAAGGCAAAGGGGCTTGAGCCCGAGCCGAAATTGACATGGGCGGTCGGCGCCGCGGTGCGCGACCGCTTCGTCGACCGCTACGGCCGCCTCCCCGCCAAGGAGCTGCGCGCGAAGGCCAGCGGCCGGGGCTCCCATTGCTTCGCCGTCTATCCGGAGGCCTTCCGCGGCGTCATCGAGGACGCCATCAACGTCGTGACCAAGGGGGCGCCGCGAGGTCCCGACCTGTTCGGGGGCGCGCTGTGAAGCCCCGCGCGCTCGATCTCTTTTCCTGTGCCGGCGGCGCCGGAATGGGTCTCCACCGCGCCGGGTTCAGCGTCGTCGGCGTCGATATCAAAGCACGCAAGCGCTATCCGTTCGCGTTCGTCCAGGCCGACGCGCTGAAGTTCGATTTCTCCGGTTTTGACCTCGTGTGGGCGTCGCCGCCCTGCTTCCCCGCCGGAACCCTAATTTTCACGGCGCGCGGGCAAGTGCCGATCGAGCAGGTAGTGGTTGGTGACCTTGTCCTCACGCACAACGCGCGCTGGCGAAGGGTGACGCAAATTGGATCGGCGTGGTCGCCGACCGTAACCCTGAAGGGGCAGGGCCACTGGGGCCTCACGACGACCGCAGAGCACCCGTTCTACTCGAAAACGAGCCGGCGAGCGCCGGACGGTTATGTCAGCTTGTCCGACGCGGCTGAGTGGACAGACGCCGGCGCTATGGAGGGGCAAAGGTGGGCGACCGTCGCCTTAGTCCCGGAAGCCAGCGTCCCGCCAATTCCGCCAAGCTCGGCCGGCTACGTCTTTGACGAAAAGGTCAAACGCTACCGCGCGTATGGCTCGAAAGGGAGCCGCACGGTCTACATCGGCTCTTACGACACCGAGGCCGAGGCGTCGTCGGCGCGCGCCTACGCAATCTCCGACGGCATGATTGATGTCAGGGGCGCGCCCGCGGCCGACGCGGCCACGCTGGGGTTCGCCAAATTCCTCGGTTATTGGGTTGGAGACGGATGGGTCACGCGCGACGACGTGCTGATCTGCGGCGCTCAGCAAGACGCCGAATTGTTGCGCTCCCTAATGGCTGAGGCAGGTTTGCGTTGCAGCGTTTCAATCGAGCGAACCTCCGCCAAGGCGAGGTCAGGGTCAAGGCGTCTATGTGCTTGGCTTAAGGAGCATTTCGGCATCGGCGCCGCCAACAAAAAGATTCCGTCTTGGCTTCACGGCGCGAGCCGCGAATACCGCCAGTCCTTTCTGGACGGTTATCAACTCGCCGACGGGTACGTGAAAAACGACCCGCGCTACACGGGCGGCGCCGTAACGGGCTTCACGACGGTTTCCCGCGCCCTCGCCGTTGGGGTGCGCATGCTCTTGAACCAATCCGGGCTTAGCGCGACGATCACTAAGAGCGAGCCGAGGCGCCCGGGGGGAATAGGCACGACTGAAATCGAGGGGCGAACCGTGCGCGAGCGCCCCCACTTCCAGGTAAGGTTTTCCAAAACCGCGAGGTCGTTTCGGTTTGACGACCAGCACGGATGGGGCCTTGTTCGATCCGTTGTTTCGTCTCCGGTTGCGCAGCGGGTTTTCAACCTTTCGGTTGATGAGGATGAAACCTACTGCGCCGACGGTATCGTCGTACACAACTGCCAAGGATATTCAGCAATGCGCCACGCGCCGGGCGCTGTCGGCGCCCCCTTGCTGATCGACGCGATGCGCGAACGGCTCCAGGCCACCGGAGCCCTCTGGGTCATTGAAAACGTCGAGGAAGCCGCTTGGAGCATGCGGAGCCCGGTCACCCTCTGCGGCTGCATGTTCGGCCTCGGTGCCCAGGGCTGCCGGCTGCAGCGGCGTCGCCTGTTCGAGGCCAGCTTCTCAATCCCGCAACCCGAATGCGTCTGCGCGCGCGACCCGCGCCCCGTGATCGGGGTCTACGGCGGCCACGCCCGACGCCGGTCGGCGCGCGCCGGCGGCCGCGGGACGCGCGACGTCTGGGTTGGCGGCCACAAGGCCGCGGCCAGCGAGGCTCTCGGGATCGACTGGATGACTCTCGCGGAGATGAGCGAGGCGATTCCTCCGGCCTACGCGGAGCACATCGGGCGCGCCGCGCTGGTCGAGCTCGCGCGCCGCCGCGCCGCCCCGATCGCCGCGGAGTGACCGTCGATGACGAGAAGCCTGATGCCGGCGACGGGACGCGCCTCGTTGCGTGGCTGCATCGCGAAACGCTCGGCGACTGGTGGCGCCGCTTCGCGCGAGAGCGCGGAATGACGCTGAGCGCAGAGGACCTCAAGTTTCTCCAGCAAGAGGACGCCCGGCAATACCCGCAGGCGGCGAGGCAGGACGCGCAACGCTACGCAGAACGGCATGGACGCCGATGACATCGAGAGAGGGAAGGGGAAATCCATGAAACATCAACGAAACGAAGAATTTGAGAAAGCGGGCATTACCGTCGCCGGCGGCGGATCTGCCGGAGTCATGATCGCCCGTTGCGGGACGTGCGGCGAGTTCGAGCAAATCTCTCTGGGGACACGAGGCCGGTTTCCTCCGGACATCACGGCGCGGAAATTCGAAGCGCGCGGATGGGACTGTAGCGACGGGCGCCGGGGCCGTGACCTGTGCCCGGAATGCAACCCTGCGAATAAGAAAAAGGAAAAGGAAAAGGACATGACGAAGGTGACTCTCAGCGTTGTCCCGACTGCGCCGCCGGCGCTGGTTGAGCCGGTTCAAGCGATCCAGGCAGTCCTAGTGGAGCCGCCGCCGGCGATGACGCGCGACGACAAGCGAATCATCTTCGCGAAACTGAACGACGTCTATCTGAATGAGACCGCGGGCTATTCCGCCGGCTGGACAGATCAGCGCATCGCTGACGACCTCAGCGTCCCGCGCGCATGGGTCAGCGGGATCCGCGACGAGAATTTCGGACCCGAGGCCGCCAACGAGGAAATCCGCACCCAACTCACGGAGGCGCGCGCGGTTCTCGCCGACGTCCAGCTCGTGCTCGAGAAGGCGGAGAAGTTGCAGACGGAGGCTGAGGCCTCGCTCAAGCGCCAATCCGATCTCACGGAGGCGATCAAGTCCCTGAAAGGCGCCGCGGACCGCGTCGGCAAGAACGTCGACCGCATCCACAAAGCGCTCGGCGTGTGATGGGTTCCGCGAGTCGTCGTCCGATCTGGCGGCGCGCGCGCACCGAGCGCCGCCTCATGAAAATCAAAGGCAAGGGCTGGAAGACCGTCCTCGTCGTCACGCTTGGAGGGTGGAAAAAATGGCGAGCGGCAACACCAAGCGCAACCGCCTCCGTCGCCTATTCAAGGAGCAGGAGGGTCTTTGCTTTTACTGCGATGAGCTGTGCTGGCTCCCTTGGACATCGCCCCGAGATCCACGACGTATGGCGACGCGTGAGCACCTGAAGCGCAAGGCCGAAGGCGGCAAGGACGGGATCCAAAACCTCGCAATGGCCTGCTTGGAGTGCAACGGGAAGCGCGACGACCGGGCGCCGGAAGTCTGGATCGCCGAGCGCGGCGGCGAGCTTCCAGGGGACGCTGACGGCTGCACGCGGCTCGGCTCCTATCTCAGGCAGACCTATGATTTCGCCCCTCTTGTGCGCACTCGCGCGTAAGGCTGGGGAATCCACAGGCCCGCAGCGGCTCGGGGGCTTGCAACCCCGAGCCGTCTCAGGCAAGGCAACTTTGCGCCCCGAGAATGCCTCGGACCGTCTCGCCTATCCCCAGGAGAGACCGCCCGTGGCAATGATTGAGATGACCGTTTCCGACTTCGCCCCGGTGTCCGACCCGGGAGTGACGCTATGCCCGACGGGCAAGCGCGCGAAGGACGTCGTTGCTCGCGCGCCGGTGGTGAGCTCGATTCCCGTCACGACCTCGACGGCCCTGTCGAAGCCGAAGGCGACGCCCGAGATTCCGACGGCCGAGAACGACCGCCGCCCCGCCGACGAGCGCAAGGCGGCGGCGGCGCGCGCTTCCGCGATGTCGGTGGCGCTGGCGCAGCCGCACCGCGTCGGCGAGATATCGCCGGACGATCCGCGCCTCGCGTTTCCGCTGGGTCGCTTCTGCGCCAAGAACTGGCCGCGCGACCGCCGCTTCGCCGACTCGATGCATGCCGCCGGCGAGCATTATGCCGGGGAGATCCGCGCCGTGAAGGTCGCGCGCGGCTTCAATGTCGAGGACTGCGACGCCGGGATCCCGCACGGCGACGGGGCCGGCGGCGACCCGACGAAAGAGCAGATCGAAGAGGACCGCGCCTTCATCCAGGCCGCCGAGCTCGCGCTCGCCGGCGCCGACGCGGAGCTCCGCTCCGTTATGCCGCGCTGTCCCTCGGCTATGGTCCGGCTTTGCTACGACTACACGGAGCCGCTGGCCCATGACGTCGATATGCTCAAGCACGGCCTCTACCTGCTCGCCATGCGCTACGGCGTCTGGGACCGCGGCCGGCACTCGGCGTGATGGGAGCGGCCATGTCTTTCGTCTGCTCGGTTCCCAACTGCAACAAAACCGGTCACGCGCGCGGAATGTGCGACACGCACTATCGCCGTGACCTGCGCAACATGAGTGGTGATATTTGCCGCCCGCTTTTTGAACATTATTACACGGCAGAATGGGTTGATAAGATCCGCGAGACCCTGCCGGGACGAACATACAAGGAGGCGGCCTCGATCCTCGGGTGCTCGCAGAAGACGATTCAGAGGGTTCGGGGAAAATACGGGTTACCCCTCGGCGTCGTCAGTGCGCGATGGCCGAAGCGAGCGTCTCAATCGGGTTGACGCCTGCCCGCAAATCGCGTAATCGCCTTTGCGGGACCTCTTTGCCTACAACGCGCCGCGACATTCGCTGGCGCGTTTTGCGTTTCTGGGCTGTCTCGCGCTATGACGGGCGTCCGATGGCGCCCGACGAGATCTTCGCCGCCTATGAGGCCTTGCTGTCTCGCGCCGTGGCGTTCGCCCGGGGCATGGGAGAGCTTGGCCCGTCGGCCGCGGAATCCCGCTGGCTGACGCGCTGCGATCTCGGTCTCCGGCTACATTGGCTCGACGACGATGAGCGCTCGTTGTTGGTCCCGGCCGAGGCCTTCACGATCGACGCCGCCGGCTTCTCAGCCTGGGTCCTGATCCACCGCATCGAGCGCGAGGAGCGGCGCGAGGCCAACGCCAGCGCGTTCGACGAACTGGTGCGGCACGTCTTCGGCAAGGGCTGAACGGCGCCTAACCTCGCTTCTTCTGGAGTTCAACGTGTCCCCTGCCGACATCGCGGTCGTTTGGCCGACTGCGGACGAAATCTTGTGCGCCGTGCGCGCCGCGGCCGCGCGTGAGGGCGAGGACCCGATCGATGTCCTCCAGGGCATGCATGGGTCGCGCGCGCGCCTTTATGCCGGCCTCGCTCTGGCACACGAGTACCCGACGGCGCCGCGCCTCACGCTCGGCTCCCGTATAGGTCAAGCCGGCTGCCTCGCGAGCTATCGCGCCGGCCTCAAGAGCGGCTCGCTGAAGTGGTTCGATCTCGGCCGCCTCAACGACGTTCGCGGCGCCTGCAACTGGACGGCGATGACGGCGGCCGCGGCGATCGACGCCGCCCTGACCTATTGCGGCCGTGACTGGACCGAGCTCCTGCCGGGAGCAGCAGCCGCGCCACCGCCGACGACCCCTGTCGAGCCTAAGCTCGACGCCCCCGCCGTCGTCACCCGCCCGCTGAGCAAGATCGCGCAGCGCGTCGCTACCGCCCTCGTGCCCGCGCCCGCGCGAGAGCCTGTCGAGGTCGTCTTCACGCACCCACCGAAGGAAATCCAGCGCGCTTACGACGCCGTCATGCGCGACGTCGAGCCCTCGCCGCCGAAGGCTCTCGTGAAGCCGCCGAAAGCTCTCAGTAACCCGCCAAAGGCTCCTAGCAGTGCCCCGATCGCTGCACCGACGCCGCGCCTGACACCCTCGCCGGCCGCCGCCGCCCTCGCCAGCGCCGCGATAGCGATGCGCGCCGCCAAGACAGTACGCGGCTCCGCGCTGGCGCCGCGCATCATCGACCATCGCGTGACCGGTCTTTGCGAAATCGCGGGCACTCCGCCGCCCGGCCGCTCCGCACTCGACCAACGCAACGCAAGCGTGGCGCGCCCGTGACGCATCGCGATCAGATCCTCGACGCGATGCGCCGGGGAGCCCGGACCTCGGGTCAGATTATCAAGGCGACCAACCTGAAACCGAAAAGCGTCTACGAGCAGCTCGTCCAGATGCGTGAGCTCGGCGCTGTCGCGTCCACGAAACCCGTGGGCGGCGACCGTCCGCCCGGCCGGCCCGGCTTGATCTGGCACGTGGTTGAGGACTACGTCCCCCACAAGTTGCCGGTCCCTGCCTGGGTCAAGAGGCCTGATCACAAGCGCGTCTATCGCGCCATCGCCCGCTACCTTGACGACGACACCGCAGCACGCTGGGCGCGCGCTGCGAAACAGCAAGCGCCGGCATGAGTCGCGGCCGCTCTCGCAAGATCGTCTCAGACGACGAGGTCCGTTACGACGAGCGCGAGGAGGCGGCTTTCCTCGCCGATCTCCGCCGCGACGCCGCGCCGCTGGCGAGCCTGCAGCTTCCGGAGTCGTCCGTTCCCCGCCGTATCGAGCCGGTCGCGGCGACGTCCGGGGCATCCTCTTCGGCTGCCTGGGTAGCGTTCGACCAGGGCGCATGACTCCGACCTTTTGCCCGCAGACTGGCTCACGTCAGGGCTTCTACTCCTACGGCGTCGCGGTTCGAACCCGCGTGCGGGCGCCAAAGATCGTCTAGCCCACGAGACGGGTATCCCAGCGCCGTGCGAGCGCCAACTATGAGGCTGGTCATGTTGTAGATCGATCCGCGGTCCCCCGCCGCCCGATGGACGGCAAGAACTTCACCAACCATCGGAGAAAATTGATGAAAGCCTATCTGAAAATCAAGGTCTTGAGCCTCGCCGCTGAGGCGGTGTTGATCAAGCGCGAGGAGATCGTCTGTCTCGCCCGCGCGGCGCGCATGGACAAGCCGGCGCGGCGCCGCGATCTCGAGTCGACCTACGCCGGGTTGCGGAATCACCGCCTCTGCGTGGTGCGCCCCGAGGCGCGCGCGGCATGCTTGGCCTACGCTTTCTTGCGCGGCCGCTCCTACCGTCAGGTCGAGCCGACGACGTACTCGCTGCCCGATTGGGACAAGGTCACCAAGCTGGTTCAGCGCTACGGCAGAGGCGACCGCCGCGAGGTCGCAGGCCTGCTCGAGGCGTGGAAAGACGAGGCGTTGACCCGCCTCGCCGAAGCGGCGTAACGAACCCTGTAAGCTCCACGGCTATCCCTCCGTCCGACGAACGGGAGCCCGGATATAGCTTCGGCGGATCGCTGGCATATCAACCTAGCGAGCGCGCAACGTGGACGTAGCATTCCCGATCGGCGCGCCAGCCGCCGGAGGATCATTTCGTTGACGTCACCGAAATGATCGAATTGGGCAAAAGCGCCGTACGAGAACCCACGCCGGACAACCATAGGAGGCCGCCATGACGTCATAGGGACAAGGAGCCCAACGTCATGCATTTCCGAAGAAAAATGCCGGCCGCACGCACGCGCGGCGGCAAAATGCCGCGTGAGCGCAAGGACCGGGTCGACGACTGGCGCTGGTTGAGCAACTGGCCTGCTTGGTGGGATTTGGTCTTTCACCGTCGCCCGCCGCGCCGGCGCGACAAGCGCCTTGAGCGCGCCGTCCTGTTCGATCGCATCGACGCCGATGCAGCGTGCTGGCCGACGTGGCGCAAGCCGCACAAATATTTCTGGTGACGCGCCCGATCGGGCGTCTTTGGAGAGTAGCTCAACGGTAGAGCTCTCGACTGTTAATCGAGTGGCTGCAGGTTCGAATCCTGCCTCTTCAGCCAATTCGCCGCCGTAGCTCAGGGGTAGAGCAGCCGCCTTGTAAGCGGCAGGCCGGGGGTTCGAGACCGCCCCGGCGGCACCAGTCCTAACGAACGCGCTCCGGCGCGCGCAGCGATGGGCCAGCGTCCCGAGAGGGGAATGGCCGTCAACTCCAACCCCCGAGGATCCATGTCGTCTGACGCCGATAAAATCGCCGAGCTCCAGCAGATGCTCGCCGACAAGGGCGAGGAATCGGCCGACCTGCACCTGCAGGCAGAGGAGGCGAAGCGCCTCCTGGGGCTGGCACAGAAGTGGCGGGATCCAGCTCAGCTCGACGCTCTCGTCTTGGACGTGGCGCGCGACATCGAAGATCTGTTCGCGCGCGGCTACGAGGGTGGTCGCTTCTCCACCGGCACGATCGGCCCCGTTGAGATGCGGCGCAACGCCATCGTCACCCGCGTGCGCCGCGCGGTCGATGAGGCGCTGATCGGCGGGAAGCCCGATTTCGTCTGAGCAACCCAGATCATCGGAGCCGCCATGAAATTCCCGCTGTCACTTCCGATTTACGCCGCGTATGTCATCGCGCTCGCCGTCATAGGCGCGACGCTCTCGGCGCACGCCGACGATCGCCCCGGCCTCGTCGGGGCCACGGTTCCGGCTCACGGCGTACGCTCGATCCCAATCCCCGCGGCCGTGGTCGAGTTCGGCCCGGGCGGCAAAATCTGTGGCCCGGTGAAGGTGCGCGGCGTCGACGGCAAGACCCTCCTCGATCTCGCGCCGGGCAACTGCTTGCCCGAGGAACGCTGACCGTGGTCTCCCGCGCAATCCTCTTCATCACGGCCTGCTTCGCCGCGGCCCTCATCCTCGCCGCCGCCGGCGCCTTCTCCTCTGCCTTGCGGTCCTCGCGGCGCGCGGCGCGCCGGTTCTCTCCTTGGCGCGTCCTCCCTGCCCGTCACAGCCGGAGCTGACCTATGCACTTCACCGTCTCGGTCTCGATCTATACGCTGATCGCGATCCTCGTCACCGTGGTCGCGTTCGGCTGGGCGTCCTGGGCGTCCGCCAACGAGCCGGGCGGCGGTTTCTTCCCCAATCCCTCGGGCCTCTTTTATTTCGGCGGCGCCCTCGTGGTCTCGCTCCTGATCTGGCTCTCGCGCGCCTGTGTTGCGCTGAGCCTCGGGGTCTGACGTGAGCCCGCCTCGCAAGGAGGTCCTCGCTGAGGGCGTCGAGATCTGGCTTGGTGACTGCCGTGAGGTCCTGCCGCTGATCGAAGGCGTCGATTGCGTCATCGGGGACCCGCCCTACGGCACGACGCAGAACTCGTGGGACTCCGTCATCCCGCTTGACCCGTTGTGGGCAGAGATCGGCCGTATGTGCCGCGGCGCTGTGGTTCTGACGGCCATCCAGCCCTTCGCCTCAGCGCTCGTATGCAGCCGGCCGAAGTGGTTCCGCCACGAGTGGGTCTGGGAGAAAAATAAGGGAACGGGGCATCTGAACTGCAAGAAGTCGCCGATGCGCTACCACGAGAGCGTGCTCGTTTTCAGCTCCGGGTCGATGACCTACAACCCGCAGATGACCGTGGGCCACAAGCCCGGCAACTACGCCAAGCGGACGACGTTCACGCCCAACTATGGCGCGCAGCGAGAGTCAGATCCCTACGGCGGCCAAACTGTTCGCTATCCGCGGTCGGTCCAGAAGTTCGCCATCCTGAACAACGACTCTCCGGAGCGGGTCCATCCGACCCAGAAGCCCGTCGACCTGATGAGCTACTTGGTCCGGACCTACAGCAACGAGGGCGAGGCTGTTCTCGATTTCGCGATGGGCTCCGGCACGACCGGAGTCGCTGCCGTCGAGTCCGGCCGCAAGTTCATAGGGGTCGAGATCGACCCGGGATATTTCGACGCCGCCCGCCGGCGCCTCAGCGAAGCGCTCGCCATCCGAAAGGCAGCCTGACCATGTCCTCGCCCGCCTTCGACCCGCTCCGCCGCTGCGACGAGCTCCGCCAGACCACGGTCGAGCACGCCATCCTCGAGGCCATGCGCCTCGTCGAGAGCCTCGGCGCCGACCCGCGCCTCACCGACGCCGTGGTGCTCCTGGGGCGCGCCCGGGACGCCATCGCCGACTTCGTCGACAAGGTCGAGCGCCCGCGCGCGCTCGACGTCGACGCGAAGCTCAGCCGCCTCAACAAGCGCCTCAACCAGTTCCGAAGGATGGTCCTCAAGCTGTCCGACGACCTCGCCGCGGATGAGCTCGGGCTGTGATCCGCTTCGTCGACGCGCCCCGCGCCCCGCTTGCCATCCCCAAGGACCCCGCGAAGTCGACCGCCAAGACCGTCTTCGTCGGCCCGACCCGCGACAAGGGCGCTCGCCTCGTCGCCGCCCGGGAGGCCCTCGCCGCCCCCAGGCCTCCGAAGCCACCGAAACCAAAACGGAAGCCGAAGCGATGATGTGCGCGTGTACGGGAGCCTGCCGGGTTCCTCCTTACCGGTGCCCGACCGGGCTTGGGGGCGCGCCCTACGCACCCTATCCGCCGATTGGCTTGCCTATGCCGCCGCGCGACCCGGGCTGGTTCGTGCCCGTGCATCCCGTCCCGCCCTCTCCCCATGGCTGCGTCTGCCCGCCCGGTAGCGAGGCGACGTGCAAGGGCGCGCTCTGCCCTCGCCGTGCCCCCTCAGCCCCTTCGGCCCCCTACGCGGGCGCCGCCGCGGCCGCGCCCTCCCTCGTCACGAACCCCGCCACCCTAACCCAGACACTCAAGCCGTGACCGACAAGCCCGAGAAGCCCCGTGCCGATTGGGAGATGATCGAGCGCGAGTTCCGCGCCGGCCAGCTCTCCATCCGCCAGATCGCAGATATATCCGGCGTCACCGAAGGCGCGATCCGTAAGAGGGCCAAGAGGGACCAATGGACCCGCGCCCTCGCCGACAAGGTACGCGAGGCGGTACGCGAGAAGCTGGTACGCGTCGATGGTACGCAGGACGGTACGCAGTCCCCACGGGCGAGCAACGCCGAGATCGTCGAGGCTGCATCGCTCCGCGGGCTCGATGTCACGCTGACGCACCGGCGCGATATCAGCCAGCTCCACGGCATCAAGCGCGTCCTCGCCGACGCGCTCGCCGCCAAGCTCAATGGGGGCAGCTCCGGGGTCGAGAACTTCATGGGCGAGAAGGAGAGCCCGGGCGACCTGCTCGAGAAGCTCTCGCGCGTCACCGCCCGGCTGATCCCCCTGGAGCGTCAGGCGTTCAACCTCGATGCCGTGGCGCCGCCGCCGGGAGCCGGAGCGGCGCCGGGAACGGCCCCGCCCCCCATCGACCCCGTCGAAGCGGCGAGGGTCTATCAGGCGCTCATGAGAGGCGGCGCGGCGTGACCGCGTCGACGCGGACCATCCCCTCCCCTGCTCGCGGCCGCCCCGTCGCGAACCCGCAGGGCGTCGAGGTCACCTATTGCGAGGAGGAGGAGCGGGTCGTGCTCGCCCTGAACGACTTCGCGACGGGCTCCCCGGCAACCCTGCGCTGCACCGCGGCGTTCGCGCGCCAGCTCGCCTATCTGATCCTGCTTCACGCCGCCAAGATCGAGGGGCGTCTGATCGAGTTCGATGAGAGCAGCTTCAAGGTAACTGCATAGGCCGACGACTTTGGTATCGCCAGCGAAGCTGAACGCAAGGCGCTGGAGCGGTAAATGAAGGTCGAGCTCACCTACAACTTCCGCGATGGCGGGGCGCGCGGGAACTACATAGACGGCTGCCCGAGCTGGCTGGAGGCCATGTTCGGGGACGAATATTCCCCGGTCCGCACCGCGCTGCAGAGTGTCGAGCCCGGAACCGTCGTCACGGTGAGCGTCGAGGTGCGCGGCGCGGAGAAGGCGAGCGCGCCGGCGGAGCCGAAGCTGGGGTGGCATGACGGCGAGGATTTCGCGCCGGTCGAGAGCACGCCCAAAGTCATCGCCTTGATCGACGAGCTCAATCGCTTGACCCTCAAGCGCGCGGTTCCGCTGGCGCAAGCGGCTGGATTTCATGCCCCCGACGAAGATGCGCTGGTCTGGCTCGAAGCCAGAGACGACACTGTCTGGCTGCGCTGGTCTAGAGGCGACCATGACGGCGAGGTCGAGGTCCACACCGCTCCGGTCTCCGACCTGAAGATCTTCGACCTCGATGACACCGCGTTCGGTCATCTCGTGAAGAGTGTCGAGGCCAAGCGCGAGAAGCTCATGGCGGAAGACCGCGCCGTCCAGCTAAAGCGCGCCGTCGCGCATCAGGAGGCAATGGAGCGGCATACGCTCGCCGCGCTCAAGGCCAAATACGAGGGCGCCGCGGCGTGAGCGCCCGCATCGAATCCTGGGGCGACGGCGTCGCGCCGTCTACGCCGTATCTGACGCTCGCCGAGATCGTGCGCAGACGGCCGCAGGCGCATCTCGAGCGCGCCCGCCGCGCCTTCGACGAGGGCAATCTCACCGTCGCCTTCGACCGCATGCGCAAGGCTGGGAAGGTCGCCGGGCAAAGCAAATCAACATGAGAAACGCGTGACCGAACCTCGCGCCATCAAGGCCGCCAAAGGCTGGCGGATCGAAACTGACGTCGCCGCGCTCGACGGGTTTGCGACCGAGGCCGAGGCGCTCGCCGGCGCGAAGTGGCTGCAGCTCGCCGCGCGCGGCATCAAGACCGTATCTGTTCCTGAGATCGGCGCACCCGGCGGTTACCGCGAGCGCGTCTACACCCTGACCCGGAAGGCACCCGATGGAACATGACCCGAAGGCGGCCTCATTCGACCAAGTGCTGCGCGCGCTGATCGACGACAAACTCGCCGAGCACGTCGACGTTGGTTACGCGCATCACGGCATGCCCGGCGTCGTCACCGTCACCGGCCGCGTTCCCGACACGGAAAAGCGTCTCGTCGTCAGCATGCAACCCGACAACGTTCGTTTGCTCTGGCGCGACACTATAGACGCGCCCGCTCGCGTATATGAGCCGGAGTCCATTCAGCCGGCCGGCATCATGACCGCGACTGGCGCCGATCTCGACCGCGCCTCCGAGGAGTTCGGTTTCGGCGCGCTGCCCGACGACTACCCCTACCGGGCGCCTCGCCAACGCGACGAGACGGACGCCGATTTCCGCGCCCGCGTGCTCGCCGTCGCGTTCCCGCCGAACGCCGCCCTTCGCGATTTCTACGCCAAAGACAAGCGGGCTTGCCTAGATCTGCCCAGGCATTGGTCGATTGCCGCCCCGCCGCCGTCCGACGCCTTCACCCGCTGGGCTACCGCCGAGCTTGCAAAGCAAAAGCCCGCGCCGGCGCTGACCGATGGTCTTCGCGTCTTCAGCACGCCTCATACCCGGGCGACCGGCAAGGTTGCGTTCGAGCTCACCGCCGACGGAGAGTTTCTCGGCGGATGGATGATCTCGCGAGACGAAGCTCGCCGGATCGCCGGCGACCTGAACGCCGCGGCGGACGGATGCGCGCGATGACTGCGCTGAAGCGGGTGATCTCGAACGTCCGAGTCCGCCACTACTCCACCACGCACGGATGCGGGACCGAGATCCGATACGACCTCAACGGCGTCGCGTCATGCGCCCGCTCCGGCTCCGGCGTGATGGCCGAGGCAGAGGCGAAGCGCTGGCTGTTGCAGAAGCCGTGCTTCGATGACCGCGGGCAGATCGTGCATGGCGTCCAGTCGGTGGCGTGGTGACCGTCCCCCGCGAGCGCCGCGGCGCTGCGGAACGCGCCTGATGCCGCATGATCATATCTCGCTCCCGTGCGTCGGCGGTTCCCGCGACGGCGACCGGCTCTGGATCAACGAGCGCGCCACGTTCGTCACGGCGCCCGAGAGGCGGATGGCTTGCGTCAGCTGGCTTGCAGACGCCGTCATCGCCGAGGTGACGCCGACCGAGGTCTATCTCCGCAAGACGTTCGCCAAAGACAAGATCAACGTGGATTTCCTCATCATCGATAGCCTGACCGCCGACGAGGCGCTTGCGGCTGTCCGGAGCGCCTGGAACCGCGAGCTCGGATGGATTCCGGGCATGGCGATCAAGGGCACGCCCGACGCCGCGTAACCCGCTGGCTACTGCCGTTCTGAAATACTAGCGAAAGAACCAAAGGCAACCCGAGCGCCCCAGACTGTGGCGACGGACGGTTCGAGTAGGCGAGCGTCGACGCGGATCGACGCCTGCGGCCCGGTTCTCACAATGAGCCGGGCCGCTTCGTTTTGGCCTCATAGATAGAGCCGTAAGCCGCAAATGCACCTTGATTGGTTCGACCACAAGAATCCGGACTACCCCCGGGTTTTCGCACAAAGAACCAAGACTTATAGAGAGATCCGCGCCAAACCTGAGCTCCTCCCGGCGCTGAGGGCGCACTACAAAGATAACCCCGCCGACTTCATCTCGGATTGGGGCTGCACTTTCGACCCGCGCAACATCGCGCTTGGGCTCCCGCCGATCGTTCCTTTTATTTTGTTCCCGCGCCAGCGCGAGCTCGTGAACTGGATCCTAGCGCGCTGGCGCGCCTGCGAGCCCGGGGTGTCGCCGAAGTCGCGTGAGTCCGGCGCGTCCTGGGTCGCCATCGCGCTGTCCTGCACGCTCTGCCTGTTCAACGAGGGCGTCGCGATCGGCTGGGGGTCACGCAAAGAGGAATACGTCGACAAGCTCGGCGCCCCGAAGTCCCTGTTCTGGAAGGCGCGAAAGTTCGTCGAGCTCCTGCCGCCGGAGTTCCGCGGCAACTTCGACCCCAAGAACGACGCTCCGTACATGCGGATCATGTTCCGCGACACCGAGTCGATCATGACCGGCGAGGCCGGCGACAACATCGGCCGCGGCGACCGCGCCTCGATCTATTTCGTTGACGAGGCCGCGTACCTCGAGCGGCCCGAAACCGTCGACGCCGCGCTATCGCAAACCACGACATGCCGCATCGATATCAGCACCGCGAACGGCCTCGGGAACCCGTTCCACCGCAAGGTCGTCGAATGGCCCGAGGAGAGGGTCTTCCGCTTCCACTGGCGTGACGATCCTCGCAAAGACGAGGTCTGGTATCAGAAGCAGCTCGTCGACCTCGATCCCGTCACGATCGCGCAGGAAATCGACATCGATTTCGCGTCTTCGGTCGCAGGCGTCCTCATTCCCTCCGCCTGGGTCCAGGCCGCGATCGACGCCCATGTCGTGCTCGACTTCAAGCCGACCGGTTCGCGCTACGGCGCGCTCGATGTCGCCGACGAGGGCAAGGATCTCAACGCGTACTGCGGCGCGCACGGCGTCGTGCTCGAGGCGCTCGAGGAGTGGTCCGGCAAGGGCGACGACATATTCGGGACCGTCATCAAGGTATTTGGCTTCTGCGAGGAGCACGGCTACGACGGCTTCACCTACGACGGCGACGGTCTAGGCGCTGGGGTGCGCGGCGACGCACGCGTGATCAATGAAGAGCGGGCTAAGCGCAACGCTCGCACCATCAGCGTGCAAATGTTCCGCGGCTCCGCTGGCGTCGATGAGCCATCGTCCGAGGACGTCAGGGGCCGCAAAAACGAAGACTACTTCCTGAACCTCAAGGCGCAAAAGTGGTGGTCCTTGCGGACCCGCTTTCAGAAAACATTCCGCGCCGTGACTGAGGGCGTCAAGGCCAGCCCTGATGAGCTGATCTCGATTCCGTTAGGGCTCAAGCACCGTGCCAAGCTCGTCGCCGAGCTATCGCAACCGACGTTCAAAACAAACACCGTCGGCAAGATCGTCATCAACAAGGCGCCTGACGGCACAAAGTCGCCGAACCTTGCCGACGCCGTGATGATCCGAATGTCAGGCGTCAATCGACCAATGATTATCAGTCAAGAGGCAATGCGCCGGGCCGGCGTGCCGCCGCGAGGGATGCGACGTGGGTAAAAAGACCAAAGTCAAGCGCTCGGGCGGCAAGACGGCGAAGGCCGCGCTTGCCCTGATGCCGGCGCCGGAGAAGTTCGCTGTCTCCGCAGCGACGGCGGCGCGAGCCAAGAGCAGGCGCGGCGCGTCCGCGGCGCGAGGCAGGGTGTTCGAGGCCTACAAGCCCCGCCCCGGCGTCGTGCCGGCCGGGACGCCCGAGATGGCGCTCGACGACGCGGCGAGCGCTCAAGAGGTCGAGTCCTGGGCCTATAGCGGCGGCTGGGGCTCCGAGGAAGGGCAGCAGTTCCTGGGGTTCCCGCTGCTTTCGATCCTCGCGCAGCGCGGCGAGTACCGCCTCATCGCCGAAACGGTCGCGACCGAAGCGAGCCGCAACTGGATCGAATTCTCAAGCGCCGGTGGGAAGGACAAGAAGGAGCGGATCAAGAAAATCGAGGAGAGGATCACACGCCTCAACCTGCAGTCCAAGGCGCGCGAGGTTCTCGAGCACGACTGCCTCTTCGGCCGCGGTCACTGGTTCATGGATTTCGGCGACGTCCAAGGGCCGGAGCTCATCGAGGACATCGGCCGCGGCAACTCCGACGTGTCCAAAGCCAAGATCGTACAGGGCACGCTGCGCGATATCAGGGTCGTGGAGCCCGTCTGGTGTTTCCCCCAGAGCTACAATTCCAGCAACCCGCTGGCGGCCGACTTCTATAAGCCCTCGCAGTGGTTCGTGCTCGGCCAGCAAGTGCATGCGAGCCGGTTCCTGACCTTTGTGGCGCGCGAGGTCCCCGACATTCTGAAGCCCGCCTATGCGTTCGCGGGCCTCAGCGCCACGCAGATGGCGCGCCCCTACGTCGACAACTGGCTGGACGTCCGTCAGGGCGTCACCTCGATCGTCAAGGCGTTCTCGACGTTCGTGCTCTCCACGAACATGGCCGATATCCTCGCGGGCGGCGGCGGCGAGGCCTTCTTCAACCGCGTCGACGTCTTCAACGCCACGAAAACGAACAGCGGCGTTTTGGCGATCGACAAGGACAAGGAGGCGTTCGCCAACGTCTCCGCGCCCATTTCCGGCCTCGAGGGCATCCAGTCCCAGGCGCAAGAGCACATGGCGTCGATCACGCAGATCCCGCTGGTCAAGCTCACGGGCATTTCGCCGAGCGGCCTCAACGCGTCGGGCGATCAGGAAATGCGTTGCTGGGAGGATCGTGTTCTCTCCTATCAGGAAGCGACCCTGCGGCCGAATCTTGAGACCGTCGTTCGCGTGATCCAGCTCGACGAGTTCGGGGACGTCGACGAGGACATCATCTTCAAGTTCGTGCCCCTGATCGAGCTTACCGAACAGGAGAAGGCGGACCTGCGCAAGGCCGACGCGGACACAGGCAAGACGCTGGTGGAGTCGCGCGCGATCTCGGGTCAAGAGGAGCGCAACCGCGTCACCGCCGACACCGACGGCCCCTATGCCGCGCTTAACTCCGACGCGAGCGTCCCCTACCCGATGACGCATGCTGAAAAGGCGACGATGGCGGGCACGGTCGTCGACGCCGTGACCAAGATGCTCGACGCGCAGTTGATCGGGCCGAAGAAGGCGCTGCAGATGATCCGGACCTCGTCCGCGGTCACCGGCGTCGGAATCGAGATAACCGACGACGACATCGCGAAGGCCGACGAGGATCCGCCGGAGCCGCAGGGCGACGGTCCCCCGGGCATGCCGCCGGGTATGGGCGGCCCGCCGGGCGCTCCCGGCGCCCCGGGCGGGACGGAACAGGGCGGTGCTCTGGGTGGCGCAAATCCAGGCGGATCCCCCGGAAAGCCGGGCGATCTGGGTGGTGACCTCCCGGCCGAGGGCGGTGCTCCCGCAGCTCCTGCGGCCCCGAAGCCGGCGGCCCCCGCGCCTCATGCGCACCAGCTCGCCGCGCTGAAGCCGCCGAAGCTGCCGAAGCCGGCGCCGAAGCCTGCAGCCAAGGGCTCGCCGCCGGCATCGCCCGAAGTGACCAAGCCGCTCAAGCCCTCCACGTAGCGGGCGCTGACCCTTCAACTCTCATGGAGATCTACGTATGAACAGGCTTTTCCTCGCGTCGACGGCCTTGTTGGCGGCGTCTATGCTTGCCACCATCCCGGCGTATGCTGACCCGCCGCAGCTGCCTGGGCTCAGCCTCGGAGCGGTGGGCGGCTATGATAGCGGCCCACAGCATACGACGACCTCTCCTGCCGCGGCGTCGCACGCCGCGGGCGTGTCCGTCGGCGGACTGATCACCATTCCGCTCGGGCGGAGCAACGGAGGCTCAGGCATAATCACGTCGCTGCTCGCCTGGACCTCTTGGGGCTCGACGCAGACCTATGTCGTGCGGGTGTGGAACAAAAACCCAACCAACACGACCTGCGCCGACAACGCAGCTTTCGCGTCGAGCACAACCGACGACGCCTATCTCATCGGCGCTGGCCCGGTCTCGATTTCGTTTGCCGCCCCCCAGATCACAACCGGCGACGCCAAAACCTACGCGCCCCTCACGAATCTGTCGTGGGACTACAAGAACGCGGACGGCACGTCGACGCAGAACCTCTACGCCTGCCTGCAAACTGTCGCCGCCGACGTTCCCGGCGCCTCCGCGACGCTGTCCTTGTCGCTATCCGGCCCGCAGAACTGAGATCGAGCATGACCTCGCGTTTGATCAGGGCTCTCAGCCTATTCGCGGCGGTTTGCGCGCTGCTCAGCGCCGGCTCCGCGGCCGCGGTCTCGAAAAATATCTTCCCGGTGATCGGGAATCCGCCCGGCTGGATCTTGCCCGCCGCGAACCCGGACATGGACTTCGCTCACTCCCGCTATTGGGGCCTGACGCCCAGCCAGCTTAACGTCTCGCGCGCCTCGCAGGAATATGAAGTCTGCAACGCCCAACTCTACGGCCCGTTCCCCGCCAATACTCCCGCGATCACGCTGGGCTGTGGCTTGTGGGCGTGGGAGGCGCGGACGAACGGGATTCGCAATTCAACAATGCAGGGTGCGGTTGTTGGAACCCCGGGTACGCCGCCGCAGTATTGGTCTCTCTACGCCCCGGGATTATCGACGCAGATCGTCTCGACCGGCGTCAGCTATGGCATGAACTACGTCGACGTGCGCTTCTACGGCACGGCGTCGTATCAGTTTCCTGGCTTATCATTCGAGGCGTCAACGCAGATCACTGCGAGTTACGGACAGACTTGGAGTCAGTCCGTTTATGCGCAGATTATCGCATCACCGAATGTCGCAAATATAAATTCAATAGGTTACAATGTTGACTTCGTCAACAGTGGTGGATCGTTTGTCTCTAACAAGACGTCTTCGACGTCGGTAGCCGCTCTTGCTAATAGACAATTGATGGTCGTTTCAGCGACTCCCTTGCTGTCCGCGACGGCTTTTGTTTATCCAGCTTTCGTTGTGAATTTAAACTCATCGACCGCTACAGTCGATGTCACGGTACGTTTCTGGCAACCGCAGATCGAGCTTAACCCCAACCTGCCCGCCACCGTCGCGAGCGCGGCGATTGCGAGTGGCGGCGCTGGCGGAACGGGCACAACGCCGAGAAATATGTACGTTGCGTTCGGTACGAGCACTACAACCGCCCAGGTCAACGTCAGCATTTCTGGCGGCGTCGCAAGCGTCAATTCTGTCCCGGTTGGAGGTTCTTACTCTTCCCTGCCCCCCGCTGGCGCGTACCTGTTTGACTCATATTTCCAAGGCGCCATTTCCGGAACTACGCTTACCGTCTCGTCGGTTTCACTGGGCTCAATCGTCATCGGGCAGACACTAACTGGTACTGGAATTTCGGCCGGAACCGTCATCACTGGCGGCAGCGGACTTAGTTGGACTGTCAACAACTCGCAGAACGTCGGCTCGATTGGGATAACAGGCGCGCTATTCACGACGAACCCGACCGTCAACCTGACGCCAACCGACAACTCGGCGCTGGGTTTCGCCACGGGTCCGATACTGACGAGTTCAGGCGCAGTGACACGGGCGCTTACGATAATCAACCTCCCGGCCCCGAATTGCGGCGCGTCTACCTCGCGTTCGATGCTGACGGTTTCGACGCCCTATGAACCAATCACCGGCAGCACCGCACAGGATCAAGTCGCGCTATACTGGCCCGCTGGCTCTGGTTACTATCTGCACCGACGTTATGGAACTATCGGCATTCCCTCGGCGTGGTCCTACAATGGGACAACCCTTGCCACTACAGTGCAAGCGGCGCAGTCCGTGGGAGTTTCTGGCAGGTTTGCGTCTTCCATCACGACAACGACGCTCACGTCCCGCTTCAATGGTGTCTTATCAGCTCCCGTTGCAGCGGCCCTCCCCGCATTTGCTTCGCCAATCACAATCGGCAACGCACAGGGCAACAACCCCTACAATGGCCTAATTTCTCGCGTGGCCTTATCTTGCGGTCCCAATCTCTTGAACAATTGAGGCGATGAGATGATCGACTACCTCTTCTGCGCTCTGACGCCGGCCGACGCCATCGCCGACCCGGCACTCGCCGCCTACGTCACCGCTGAGGGCTGGAGACTCGACGTCGTCAATCTTGGCCTGCAGGTCTGGTCTGATGCGGGCGACACAACCTCCACGGCGACGGACGAGTTCGGCAACAGCCAGACCGTCACCGTACACGCCTATCTGCCGGGCTTCTGGTTGACGGTCAGCGCAGCGACCCGCAGCGCTGATCTTGAGGCCTCCCCTCTGCTAATCCTCGGCGCGGACAGGGACGGCGCCGCAGCGGGGGAACCGCGCGAGACATTCGTCCTCGCGCTCGGGCCGGGGCAGTCGCTCGCCATGTTCACCGGCATGCACGTCTCTCCGCTCATGGCGGGGGCGGGGTATCCTTTCGGTTGAGCGGGGCAATGGCGTGGTGGCTCAACGTCGACTGGATCCACGGCGCCCTCGTAAGGCGCGTTTTGAACGGGTAGGACCATGAACGACTTTATTTCAATGATTATCGTTCGTCCCTACGTCTACGGCGATCAATACGGCACGACAGCAACGTATCTCGACGACGTGACGGGTCATTGCATGAGCGCTCGCTTTCCGTCGGTTCTCGGCGTCGAGGAGGTCAAGGCTGCCATCGCAAGACGCCGGCGCGAGCTGCGGATGCGGGCCGTCTCGTGAACGCCCTCGTCCGCCTCGACCACGCCTTCGACCGCGCCGGAGACACTCCGGCCGGCAAGGCGTACAAGCGCGCCCGCGTTGTCGAGGGCAAGTACGCGCGCCAGCTCCGCAAGGTGGCGCAGGTCGTTCAAGACCTCATCGCGGGGTTCGACCTCACCGACCCCGCGGTCTATGAGGCGGTCCAGATCCAGCTCGAGCAATACGCCAAGATCCTTGATCCCTGGGCGCGCTCCGTGACGACGCGCATGATCACCGAGATGTCTTCGCGCGACCTCCAGGGCTGGAAGGAGGCCGCGGCGCGCATCGGCCGCAACCTGCGGCGCGAGATCGACGACACCCCCGTCGGCGGCGTCATGCAGGCGCTGCTCAACGAGCAGACCTCGCTCATCACCTCGATTCCGCGCGAGGCCGCGGAGCGCGTCCGCAAGGTCACGCTCGCCGGCATCACCGAGGGGAAGCGACCCGCGGCCTACATCGCCGAGATCATGCGCACCGGCGAGGTCTCGCGCTCGAGGGCGACGCTGATCGCGCGCACCGAGGTTGCCCGCACCGGGAGCGTGCTGACGCAGACCCGGGCGCAGTCGATCGGATGCACCCACTTCATCTGGCGCACGATCGGCGACTCCGATGTCCGCCCCGGTCACCGCAGGCTGAACGGCAAAGCGTTTGAATACCTCAACCCGCCGCTCTGCGATCCCCCGGACCATCACTCCCTGCCCGGCCAGATCTTCAATTGCCGATGCGTCGGAGAGCCGATTATCCCGTTTTAACAAGGAGAAGAGACTATGGTTGATGCAATGCGCGAGAGCATCGAGGCGACTGAGGCCGCGGTCAACGCCGCGGTTGGCGCCTATCCGACCCCGACGGCCTATCTGTGCTTCGGCCCCGACGGCAGCCTGAAACAGAAATGGCAGGGTCAGGACGGCGAGTTCTGGGTCAACGTCCCGGCTGTCCCGCGCGATCCCGCGGCGCCGGTGTCGCCGCCCGCCACGCCGGCGCCCACGGTCAACTAAGCCGCGGCGCCTCTGAACGGCCCCCTCGCGGAGTCGGTCATCGCGTACCAGCGCGCGAAGACCGCGCCGCCCGGCGCTGTTTCCGGTTGCCGCCGCCGTCGATAAAGAAGCTGCCGTCGTTCCAGAAGACCGGGCCGGCGGTCGAGCTCGCGACCATATTCCCTACTTGATATTCGCGGAGCTCAATGCGCTCCCCTTGACGGAAGTCGCCGGCTTCGGCAGGGCTCCCGTCGGGACGGAGTATTGCGCGCGCGCCGCGCCCCGTGTCCACAGTCACGGCCTCTGAAGCGAGATTGAGCGCCTCGACAAAATCGCCAAGCGCCGAATCCGTCGCCGTCAAGAACCGCTCCGGAATTTGGAGCGCCTCGGCAAGCGTCGCCGCGTCGATCATCAGACCCGCCTCCTGAAACAGGGAACCTCTACACCATGCCCGACGCACTTGCGAGCGGTTGGCGAAGCTTTGCCGCCGCTGTAGCGAAGCCGCGCCTTGCGCAGGACGGCAAGGTGAGGGCGGCGCGGGCAGGATGGCGCGCCCTGGCAATGGATGCTGGCGAGAAGTGGATCACAGTTCACGGCAACAAAGAAGGCCCCGGATCCCCTGTATTGCTCGGCGCTAACGGCGAAGTCAAAGGCGGTCTAGGCGGAAAATTTACGGGCAAAAACATTTCCGAGGTCCGGGGAAAGAATGACCATAAGACCGTCGCGCACTCCAGGGTCGCCGAGCTTTCGAAAAAATATCCGGAGGCGGGGTCACCGAAGGTAGAAGAAAACGAACGCGAGGGAGCGCTGGCTTATCGCTCCGGAAACAACATAAATCTGAGTCCTAAAGCATGGACAAAAGAAGGCCTAGAAAAATACGCCAAGGAATGGGACGGAATGATGAATGACCCTTCCGTCGGCGGCGTCATGACGCATGAATTCGGGCACCTGCTCGCGTCGAAACTAGAAGACAAGATAGGCTTCAAGAAATTCTGGAAAATCGTCTACGGGCACCTGGGTTATAGTGGGAAAGGTCCGTTGAACATTGTTAACAATCAGACCTCAGCGTATGGCGCGGAGAACATTTTCGAGTTCATGGCCGAAAGCTTCGTCGCGTATGAAACCAAGAAATCCTCTGCCGGCATGTTTTCCGACCACGCGCAGAAATTAGCTGACGCCATGTGGTCGGACCTGATTAAGACGGCCCGGAAGACCTAAAGCGATTCTTTGCCCAAGACAAACGCGTGCGCCCCACCGTCTTTGTATCTCTCAATGGAGCGCTCGCACTTTTCAGCGTAGGCAATGCAGCTTTCGCGGGTAATGCCGATTTCTGGAAAATACGGGCCGTTCTCTGCCTGCTCCCGCGAAGTGCGGGCATCGATCGCTAAGTCGTAGATAGCTGCTTCGTCCAATTCTTGTTTGGTATATTTCATCACATAACGCTCCCTGGTTGATTGGAGCATCACACACAGACTCTCGGCAGTCAAAGGCGTTTTTCGCCTCTGCCACGCATCGGCCGAAGTTTTGATCATTCGAGGGGAAGCTCAACACATGACCGACGCATCCGCAAGCGGTTGGCGATCTTTCGCCGCTACGCTGGGAAAGCCGCGCCTTGCCGCCGACGCCGCGCCGAAGATCGCCGCCGGCGTCGTCTTCCGCGGGACGTCCGAGATCGTCGATCTCACGGGCTTCGGCGGCGCGGCGCACGACGCCGCGGGCTGGCGCGGGCTCGCGATGGACGCCGAGCACTGGATCACGATCCATCCCAACGGCCCCGACAACAAGGGTCAGCCCGCGCTGATCAACGGCGCAGGGCAGATCATCGGCGGCGCCGGCGGCAAGCTCAACGGCAAGTTCGTCAATCCGAGCAGCAAGAGCGCGGCGAAGTCCGGCTCGACCAGCCAGCACTCGCCGGCGATTTGGCTCGGCCCTGGACCGGAGAAGCGGCTCGCGCTTCCGAAGCCCGCCGAAGCGCCGAAGCCGCCGGAAGCGCCGCCGTTCGATCCGCGCGCCAAGAACCCGCACCCCTACGGCAGCAAGGAAGCGTACGAGTTCGAGAGGGTCAAGAAGGCCCATCTGTCGGATGAGGCCAACAAACTCAGCGAGAACGCCAAAACGCTCGACGAACACCGCAAGGCGATGGCCGCGCACCATGCGGCTTATTTGTCGTGGAAGGATTGGGCGAAGACCCGCCGAAATGAAATGAACAACCACGCTTTTGGTTACAATAAACACAAAAGCGAAATTAAGCGCCTCGAAAAAGAAGCCAAAAAGGATCAGCCCAAGACTAAGAAAAAGGCTGAATCGACGGGCGGAAAATCGTTTGCCAAAGATACGCCAAAAGAAATTCACGACTACATGAAAGAGCGCTTCGGCCTCGGTTTCATCAACGGCGTTAAGCACGGCGACGACAAGAAGGCGTTCTCCGAGTGGTATAAACACCCGGATAAGGACGGCGAAGATGGCAAGGCCAAGCGTGAGCAATACAATAAGATCATTGAGGCCAAGCGAAGCGACCCGGGCTACCGCATAAAGGGGCACACCCCGATCGATATCACGCAGTCCGGCGCCTCGGCGAAGGGCATGCGGGAGATCGTCTCGCAAGTGAATGACGCGCTGACGAAGTTGGAAGCCGACGGCTTCGACGTCAAGAAGGCGCTGTCGAAGGCTCATGTCGTCTTGGCGGCGGGCTCGACGGGCAAGTCCTGCGGCCATGCATGGTACAGGAATGAGCCCGGCAAGGGTGATGTCGGGTATTTTTCGATCAGCCCGTCGAAGCGGGGCGAATTCAATCAAGGGCAAGCCGAAGCCAACGACGCGCGCATCGCTGCGGGAAAGGCGAATTGGTCCGTCAGCGCATCGAGCAAAGACCAAGCGCGCGCGACTATTGTTCATGAACTCGCGCACGCCCTTGGCCTACGATCGAGCGTTCGGTCAGCCGACCGGCTTATGGGCGTGCTGCAAAAGCTGAATATCGACTACACGACGCGGCAGAAGTGGATCCGCGAGAATATCAGTGAATACGCGACGACGAACATCAAAGAAACCGACGCGGAGCTCGCCGCGCTGGTAACGTCGCCGGAATACAAGCGCGGCACGTTGCCGAAAGAGCTCGAAGATCATGTCGACTGGCTGTTCGATCACAAGGGGCGCGACCATGCGTAAGCTCATGCCGGTCCCGAAAGACCCGAATTACGAGCTGCCGGAGATCTCCGAGGAAGAGTTCAGCAACCCGGACGCCGGCGACACCGACAAGATGCTCACCGCGACCGGCGGCTGGGACGATTATCCGGACAACGATGACGCGGGGGAAGAGATGGCGGGCGACGGAACGATGGCGCTTGATACAGCGGTGCGGCGCGGCCTCGCGCGGCTCGCGATGGATGCCGACAAGTGGATCACCGTCCACCCGAACGCGAACGGCCCCGGGACACCGGTCCTGATCGGCGAGAACGGCGAGATCAAGGGCGGCATGGGCGGCAAGTTCAACGGGAAGCCGATCGGCGAGGCGCGCGGCGCCGGCAAGGGCCGCGCGAACTCGCGCACGAGCGCGCACGCCGCGTTCTCCGGCCCGGGCTCCGAGCATCTGAGCGACAAGCCGAAGCCGAAGGCGCCCCGCCCCTCGCACGAGATCAAGAACGCGATCTCCGAGCTCTCCGCCAAGCACTTCAAGGAGCGCGACGAGGCCGACAAGGCGGCTTACGCCAAAGCGCACGAGCACATGACGCGGACGAAAGACGTCGCCGCCGCCGAGAAGATGCACGAAGAGGCGATGCGCGCGAACGGCAAGCGCCACGACGAGAAGATGAACGGGCCGGAAATGAAGGCCCTGGAACAGGAGTTCGTCGCCGCCCGCAACGCCGAGAAAGAGGCCATGCGCGCGGGCGGGCGCAACGTGGATAAGGATCTCGCAAACGCAACGCGCCGTGCCCATGAGGCCTACAGCGCCTATGAGGCCGCGATCAGAAGCCCGACGCGGGCCGCGCGCGCGAAGGGCGACAAGCACTTCAGCGACTACGCGAAGGCCAACGCCGAGATCGAAAAGCTCGGCGGCGAGAGCTACGCCACGCTGAAGAACAAGAAGGCCTTGCTCGACGAGCAGATGCGCGGCAGCGACGACCCCGCCCTGGCCAAGGGCGCCGCCAAAGCCGCCAAGCCCGCCAGCGCCAGCACTGGCGTGCCGGCTAAACCCAACGACCTGATGCGCAAGTTCTGGGCAGGCCAAGCCGAGCGCGGCGCGAAGCCTCAGCCGCTTTACGCCGTCGTCAGCCAAGGTGGCGAGCAGCCGGCGGGTCACGTCGTCGGCTGGAGCGTGAACAAAGCCGCGGCCGAGCGCGACGCGGACAAGCGATCGGGCAGCGGCAAGTGGGAGGTCCAGAAGGTCGACCCGCCGAAGGAGGCGGCCGGCGCGTCCGGCAACGCCGCCCCGGCTCAAGAACCGGCCGGAAATCCAGACGTCGCCTGGGCCGCGAAGTTCTCACAGTCGGCCAAGGGCAAGCCGGCTGAGGGCAAGGGCGCCGGCCTGAAGCTCGGCGGCCTCGGCTACCGCAGGGTCGCGGGCGAAGGCGGCGCGATCGAGAGCCACAAGTCGCAAGCCTCCTTCTCCGACAAGGACCATTTCGCCAAGCTCGACGCGCACATGAAGGCAAACGGCTTCAACCCGGTCGAACACAGCCGGTTGCCGCAGTGGTCGAACGGCGAGCACACCTTCGAAGCCGCCCCGGAGGGCGCCGGCGGCGAGCGCGGTCACCAGCTGCGCAAGACGCAGGCGGTCGGGTCGCAGGACCCCAAGGAACCTGCGGCCAAGCCCGAGGCTACCGCGGGCGGTTCGCCGACGTCCATGAGCGTGCAAGACTACGTCCGTCAGGAACGCGCCAAGGGCCGCAGCCAAGTTGACGCGGTACAAGAGTGGTCGCGCGCGAACCGCAGCACCGCCGCCAAGCCCGCCGAGTTCAAGGCTCCCGCCACAGCGCGTAAGCCGGCTACGCCGCCGAAAGATCACCACGACGGCGGGAAGATCTTCGGGCACGAGTGGGCCGATATCCAACGCATGCAGAACAAGGAGGGGTCGCTCGGCCGCCAGCAAATCACCGGCGCGCCGAATTTGCCAGCGCCGACCGACAAAGACTACGAGGCCCTGAAGCAGCACGGCTCGATTGAGGCGCTGAAGAACGCCGGCATGCACGGTATTGTTGATCGGCTTAGCCGTGGCGATCCGGAAAAGCTCGCTGCGGCCTCCCCCTCCCCCGCCAAGCCCGCCGAGAGCGATCTCGACAAGCCTTTGCCGCAGCACGAGGTCGCGGCTCACACAGCGATCAACGCGGCGCGCGAGTTTAACGCCAAGGGCGACCGCAAGGCGACCATTGACGCGCTTCAGCAAGCGCTCGGCCACGTTCACGGCAAGAGCCCGGACCTGCAGCGCCAGATCGAGGGAACACTGGCTAAATTCGGAGCGGCCTCCCCTAAATCTGGCGGAGGCCCGATCGACGCGAGCACCGGCAAGCCCTACGTCCCGACCGAGCGCGAGAAGCAAGGATTCGCCCGCGGCGGCGCTGAATACAACGTCTCGCCGATAGAAAATAAGCCTGCAGCCCGCCCCAAAGCCAAGGACGCCGCTATGGACGCCTGCCCTATCGCCGCCGGCCTGCGCAAGCTCGCCGCGGCCGCCAAGCCCTCGCGTGCGCCTGCGCGCGACTGCCCGGCGCCGGCGATGGACGCCGACCCGCTCCGCCGCGGCCTGCGCGCCCTCGCGCTCGATGCCGGCAAATGGGACGAAGGCAAGCACAAGCGCGGCCAGCCGGGCAACGCCGGGCAGTTCGGATCCGGCGGCGGCGGCGCGAAAGCGAAGCCGGCCAAGGGCGGCAAGTCGGAGGCCAAGCCCGCGTCGAAGGCCAAGGGCGGCGAAAAGGCCATCACGCCGCCGAAAGACGCCAAGGGCCGCCCCATGATTTTCACCGGCCATTCCGGCTACCAGCCCATGCCCTCGAAGGCTGACGTGTCCAAAGCCGTAGGGAAGCCCGCTGGCGGCCCCGCCGCGAAGCCGACGCCAACGGCCGCGGCAAAGCCCGCCCCCGCCCAGGCGGCCAAGCCCGCCGCGCCAGCGGCCGCAAAACCCGCTGCAGCTCCTGCAGCTCCTGCGGCTCCTGCGGCGCCCGCGGTCGCCGAGGCGCGCCCCTACCGCCCCGGCCTGAAGGCGCACGGCCCCGAATGGGCGTCGGAGCGCAAGAACCTCTGGCGCAAGTCCGCGCCGTCGGACGTCAACAAGCTCATCGCGATGTCGCCCGAAAATCAGAAGGCGCTCGCCGACGTCTGCGCCGCGGCCGCCCAGGACATCGGGCTCAAGTGGAAGGATCCGGGCGTCAAGAAGACCGATCGCATCATGGAGAAGCTCGAGCGCGGCAAGACCGTTCAGGAGGTCAACGACGCGGTGCGCGGCGGCTTCGACACCCCGATGCCCGACCAGAGCGACAAGGTGGTGCGCCAGCTCGCGCGTCACTTCGAAGTCGCCGACGAGGGCTGGACGAAGACGCCAGAGGGCTATTTCGACCGCAAGGTGATGGTGCGCTTCAAGAGCGGCCAGATCGGCGAGGTCCAAATGTGGGCGCCCGGCATGCTCGACGCCAAGGAAAAGCAAGGCGGCCACGATATGTATCAGGAATGGCAGAAGTCAAAGGATCCGGTCGCCCGGACCGAGCTGTCCAACAAGATGAGCGCGCTTTACAAGGGCGTTCAGGACAAGCTCGATCCGGCTTGGCATTCGATCTTCCGACCGAACGTCGCCTGATTTACGGCGCCGTCGGGAGGCCGACGTCAGGGAACATGCGCTCGAAGACGTCCTGGGTCACGACCCGGGACTTGCTCATGACGTCGGCGCCGTTGTCTTCCGGCTCCCGCCACCGGCCCTCGACGTATTCGAAGCAGTAGGTTCCGAGTCCCTTCGGCGTGTCCAGCGTCGCGACTACGGCGGGCACCCCGTCGAGGTCGCAGTAGTTCGTGATCTTGAATTGCATTTCAGTCTCCTTTTCTTCGGTAGGAACCTGCTCATCTCACGTCCAGCTGTCGCTTGATCTTGCAGGCGGCGAGGATCTCCTTCGGCGTCAGGCCATTCCTCGCCATGTAGGTCAGGACGATCTCGACGGCGATCGGAATCGGCCTGTCGCCGGACGCCCAGCGGCGCACCGTGCGCCCGTCCAAGTCGAGGAACCGCCCGACTTGCGTCTGGGACATATCGAGCACCTTGAGGAGAGCCGAGAACTTTCTCGCCCTCTTGCGCAGCGCGGGGTCATGAGGCAGCGGGCGCGTGCGCCTCAGCGTCCGCCCGTCTACCGGGTGCGAGGTTTTCACTTCCATGCCTCCAAGATCTCCCGCGCCGACGCATATTTCGCCGCGAGCCGCTCGCGCTCGCGCGCCGGCAGCAACGCGAGCCTCGCCGGGTCGGAATTATCCTTTAGGTCGGCGCGCTTGATGGCGATCAGGCCGGCGTCGCGCGAGGCTGTGATCGCGGCGACGTAGGCGCCATAGTCGGCGCCTTTCCACTTCGTCAAGCGCTGGACAAGCCAGACCGTCCGCTCGCTGTAGCCGCTCAAGTGCAGGTCGCGCGCGGTCAGGTCCGTGTCCTCGAGGACATCATGCAAGAGCGCGGCGTGGCGCTCGTCGTCCGTCGCGGCCGCGGGCAGACCCTCCATGACGCGGACGCAATGCTCGACGTAAGGCTCCCCGGCCTTGTCGACGACGCCGAAGAACAGGCGGCGGACAAAGGCTTCGGTCTCGATCAGGGTTGGGGTCACCGGTTCCGTCCTTTTGCGTAAAACCCCGTACGGGGAATGTTAGGACTTTTTGTCCTGTTTGTCAATTTTCGCCCGCCTCACTCCGCGGCTTGGCGCTTCGCCAGATACTCCTGCCGCTCGCGCTCGATGATGACGAACTTCGGAGCGTCCCATTCGGGCTTCACCGGCTCGATCCTGACGCGGCCGTGATGCTCGACGCGCGCGATGCGCAGATGCGGCTGAAACCGCGCGAGCAAGCGCACGATGAGGTCGTGCGTCATGTAGACACCGCCGGTGAACGTTTCCTTGTGCCAAGGGCGCGGCCGGCTGTCGGCGCGCCCGTAGCGCTTCCGCATGTCGAAGTAGGCGACCGCGTCGCAGTCCGCGGGATAGTCGCCGTTCCACGGGCCGCGCAGCAACACCACGTCGAAGGGCGGCTCAAACTGCCCCTCGGGCGCCATCCGGATCCGCCAGCACCGGCCGCCATAGCCGTCATCGCGCGAGGTCAGCCAAGCCTCATCCACTTGGCTCCATGTCAGCGAACCGGCGTGCGAATTCTCCTCGTGGAAGCCCTCGGGGCTCCGGCGCCAGTAGCGGGCGCCGTCCTTGTGCCACAACACGCCCTCCGGCATAGGGCTGCCGACCGTCTTGACCTTGAGATGCGGAGGGTTGCAGAAGTGGCCCATCCACTCGATCTCGACGCCCTTCGCCCAGGCGGGCAGCGGCTGCGGCCCGATCGGGGGTTCGATCCATGTGAAGGTCGGTTCCGTTCGCATCAAGGTTTCTCCTGCTTCTTTGACGAGGCGACGACGCGCCTCTCGACGACAATCCAGTGGGCGAGCTCGCGCTCGGCGAGCTGGCGGGCCTCTTCCAGGGTGCGGGCCGAGCTGTGCGGCACGGTCCAGGTCCTGCCGCCGTCGCCGTCTTGCAGGACCCGGACGACCTCGTAGCGGGTCGGCCAGATCATGCCCGCCAGACCAAGAAGCCGGTCGGGATATTCGTGCCGCTCTCGCTGAAGCTGGCGACCGGAAGGTCGTGCCACTCGCCGCCGTGTTCCTTGGCGACCCCGTGGTCATATTCCGCGCTCGCCGGCAGGATACAGGCCAGCGTCCCGCCGGGCTTCACGAAGCGTTTCGCGTGGGCGAGATGCTTCATCCAGTGGCGGCCGCTGAAGGGCGGGTTGAGAACCACGAAGTCGAAGAGCGGCTCCGCCGGGCGCTCGAGAAAGTTCGCGACGATGACGGCGTGCCCCTTGGTCTTCGCCGCGGCGGCCCGGGCCGGGTGGACCTCGACGCCGAGCCCGCGGTGGCCGCGCTCGCGGATCACGTCGAGGATCCGGCCGTCGCCGCATGAGGGCTCGAGAACCGCCCGCGCCGGCGTGGCGTCATTCCAGCGGTCGCGCGTCGGCGCCAGCCCGATCTCGTCAAGCACGGTCTCGATCGCCTTGCGCGGGGTCGGGTAGAACTGGAGATCAGCCGAGACGTTCGTGCTGGCGCGCTTCGCCTTGGGCGCGTCGTCTTCGGCGTCCGGCAAGACCTCGCCGTAGAACTCCGCCAGCGCGCGGTTGATGTCGAGCAGCGTCGGGGCATCGAAAATGACGTGCCCGTTGCCGTTGAGGAATTTCTTGAGCGTGACACCGCGCGCCGGCGGCGTCCATTCCACGTCCTTGCCGTCGCGATAGGCCTTGATCGGGGAGCCGTCGAAGGCGACCTCGCCGGCGCGGTGCTCGAACCCGCCCAGGCGGTCGACGCGCGTGAGCTCGTCGTGCTCGACGAGAGGCTTCCCCTGGGCGGCTGCGAGCGCGTTCAGGATATCGCGCAGCCGGTCGCGGCCCCAAGAGCCATAGCCGCCGACGTTCCCGATGATGACCCGCTTCGGCAAGCCGGCGACGCCGATCTTGACCTTGCTGTGCGACTTGTAGGCAGGATCGAGCCCGCTGAAAACCTCGGCCAGTCCGCGCAGCGCATGAAAGCGCGGCTGCAACAGGTATTTGCCGAACGTCGCCTTGGCGTTGTCGAGCGTCAGCGCCGGCGGATCCGCGAGCGTCTGCTCGAAAAGCTTCTTGTCCTTGGCGCTGGCGAGGCGCTCAACGTCCAGGCGGCGATAGACCGCCTTCCAGCCCGACTTGCGCAAGTTCAGCTTGATCGCGTTCTCGTAGAACCGGGCGTCGGTGAACACGCTCTCGGCATAGACGCCTTGGATGCAGGTCGCCGACCTCATCGCGGTTTGCGCGGCTTCGAAGCGGGCGATGGACTCGCCGAGCCCGGCAATCTTGGCGTCGTATTCCTCGACGATATCAGCGACGGTGACCGGCAGGGCGATCGTGCGGTTGGACATTCAGATTTGTACCTCCGAGGTTAGGCGGCGAGCGCCTTGTTGACGTGGTAGGACGATATCGTCGCGATCGTGTCGCCGGTGTCGTCGCATTCGGCGTAGACGAAACCGGCCGTCGACATTTCGCGCATTGTGAAAAGGTGCATGTTCGAGCCGAGCGCAATGCCCTCAAAGCGGGCGAAGGCGTCGAAGTTGCCGAACTTGCGAACGATGCGGTTCGCCTTTGTGTTGATCAGGTAGACCGGGGTTGTTTCGGTGAGGCGGGTCATGCCTGGGCTCCCTTTCTGGCGATTTCGGCCTCGAGCCGGGCGATGTTCTTGGACAGCGCCCAATTCGTGATTCCGGTCCAAGCGTCCCGCGCGTGCTGGTCGGCCGCGAACCGGGCGCCGCTCTTGACGATCAGGGCGGCGTAGTAGCGCAGCGCCTTTTCGGTCGGCTGCTGGCGGAACGGCACGGCGCCGTTGTTCTTGATCACGGCGAAGACCTGCTCGGCGGTGGCGGGCATCACGCGACGATCCCACGCTGGGCGAACCACGCCAAGATTTCGGGTTCCTTGCAGTAGGCGAGAAGATCAACGAGGCTCGCTTCGGCCATGCGGTCGCGTTCCTCGACAGGAACGGCCTTTTCGATGAACGCCGTCTGATTGGCGTTGTCTTCCGCCTCTTCGATCAGGTTCCCGGCAAGATACGCGACGGAACCGTTGGCGGCGGCGTTGGATTCGTCTAGCAAGGCCTGAAGCTTGGTCATCGCGAAACTCTCCTCGCCCTTACATTAGGACCTTTTGTCCTAATGTCAAGTCGAGCTGAGCCGCTCCGGCGCCCTAAATCAGGGCCGCGACATTGCGCCTCGGTAGATCACTCCGGAGCCTTCGGAATCGGCCCCGTCACGACGAAGCCCTCCGCCCGGAGCCGCGCGCGCTGCGCTTTGAAACCCGCCGTCCAACCGGCGAGGATCCCGTGGCGGTATCCGAAGGAATAGCCGGTCGCCGCGCAGAACACGCCGATCGAGATGCCGGAGATCGCGCCGACAAGGGCGGCGAGCATTTGGTCGGTCATTGGGACTCCTCGACTTCGTTGACCTCGAACCGTCCGGCCTCGATCCCTGCCTCGTGCCCTTCGCCGACGGCGCATTGATCGAGCATCTCGGTTTTCGCGGCAGGGATGGCGGCTTCCGCCGCGGTGCGTGAAGGGAACGCGCCCATCGGGAGCGATCCCTGACCGTCGGCGCGAATCCAGTGGAGCTTGAATGTCTTTGCCATGGCGTTTTCCTTGATCATGCCGACCCCGTGAGCCGACGAGGATTGTGTCAGGCGGAGACCGTCTCGTCGAACCGCGCGGCGGCCGCCTCGAACTTCGCCGAGCCCTTCCGGCCGAACCGGCGCCCGTAAATGTCGCGGAGGATCTCGACGGCGCGGCCGGTCGGCGGGCGCCCCGCCTCGATCGCGTCGGCGATCTCGCTGCACCATGAGCTTTCCGCGCTCCGCAGAGCCGGGAGCATGAAGGCGAACCGCTGCGCCCGGGCGACGAGCGCCGCGGCGGCCGCCTCGCGCTCGGCCTTCTCCCGCGCGAGCCGCTCGGCGTTGTCGATCTCCCATTGCGCCCTCTCGGCGCGCCACGCGGCCGCCCTGGCCTCTCGCTTTACGGCGGCGGCCGCTTGGCGCTTCTCGCGCGCCAGCTTGCGGGCGGCCTCGTCAACGGCCTTGACGAGCGGCTTGTCGACGTGGCCGAGCTTGCGGATGCAGTCGCATCCGATCGCGGACCGGCGGCCTTCCGCCGATTCAACGATGAAATTAAGCATGATCGCCATGCCGCAATGCTTGCACGTCCCGCAACCGGGCGGGAGCATGGCGATTCCGCGCTGGTAGGCCGCGGGGTTCGATTCCGCGAGCGAGATCGGCGGGATCTGCGCCACGGCGACGAGCTTGAACGGCGCCTCGCCAAGGCCGGAGACTGTGAACGGGTGCGTCATCTGCAAAATCCCTTCGCGCCTACGATAGGACAAAAAGTCCTATCGTGTCAAACAACAACCGAGCCGCCTCGTGCGGCTCGCTGTCGCGGTCATTCCTCCTCTTCCGTCGGCAAGGTGCTGATCGCGTTCTCGAGGTCGTCGGCGCATTGGTCGAGCTCGGCGAGGCGGCTTTCGTCGGCCTCGAGCTTCTCGGTCGCCTCCAGCCCCTTCTCGCTCTCGAGCCACTTCTCGGACCGGGCGTCGTGTTTCTCGCGGCGCGCCTCGATCGCCCCGCGCTTCGCCTCGACGAGCGCGCGGAGCTGCTCGACGATCTCGTTGACGCGCGTCTCCCACTTCACGAGACGGTTGTGTTCGGCCTTGGTGAGCATCTCTCGGGCTCCTGGGTCAGGTTGCGGGGGTTTCGATCTCCGGCGGCAGCGGCATCCAGCCGAGCGGCTTCAAGTTGGGATGCAGCGGCTGGTCGGCGTGGATCCAGCGCCACGTCGGATCCTCGGCGTTCTCGCCATAGACGGCCTCGCCGACGCAGCCGCCGGTCGTGGCGAGGATCACGCACTCGTCGACGGGCGCTGTCTCGATCGGGCGATAGGAGACGCCCTTGCGCAAGATGGCGATTGTGGCGTCGACCTCGGCGAGCCTCGTGGCCGTGTCCGTCATCCATTCGAGGCTGTCTCGCGGAGCGCCGCCCTTCAGCTTCGCCTCGAAGGCTTCCGCGTCCAGATCTGTGGCGCGCAGATTATGCAGCGCCGTCAGGTCGTGGGCGACCTTCTCCAGTGTGTGAATCGCGTTGTCGATCAGGTCGATGGTCGTCATGGCGTCAGCTCCGGTCGATTAGGTCAGTCGCCGAGAAGCGGAGCGCGCGGCCCGGCAAGAGATCGAGGCGGACATGGACGCGCTCGCGGCCGATCTTGACGACGGCGCCGCACCGGGCGCCCCTCATCCACAGATCGAAGTGCGGGGAGATCTCGACGCGCTGGCCGACGCGAAAGTCGGAAGGGGTTGAACCGTAGTTGTGCATGATGCGTCTCCTTTTAGTAACGGCGAAACTCGATCGCCTCGATCTCGGTGACGTCGCGCTCGCCGCGGAGCTGCGCGCCCCAATAGCCGTCGAGCAACTGAAGCCACTCGATCTCGCCGAGCGTCGAGAAGTGGTCCCAGGCGCGGCGCGCGGCGACGCAATTGGCCGGCGGGCGCTGCTCGTAGCGCTTGCCCGTGCCCTGACGGAAGACGGCTGAAAGGTTCATGCCGCGCATCAGGCGGTTTCCTTTCGATTGGCTTGGTCGGTGAGCGCTCGCCATGCTTCCCATTCCAGCGCCTCGCCCGCCTTGATGCTTTCGCCGTCGCACATGGGCACGCGGCGCAAGCCGAGATAATTGAGGCTGAACCTGCGCGCCTTGCCGCACGCGCAGCACACGAATTCGTCGGACCAATTCTTCGCGCTGTAGCGGAGATAGAGGCCTTTGCGGCGCTTGCATGGGGCGGGGTTGTGCATGGTCGACCTCAATAGAAGTATTTCGGAGGCTCCGGCGCATTCGCCAGCTCTTGCTTCAGCGACGCCAAACGCCCGTTGCATAGGGCCAAGTTTTGCTTCGCCAGCACTATGCGATCGAGCAGCCGCTTCCGCGCCGCGTTCTCGCGCTTTATGTCGGTGCGCACGTCGCTTTTGTCTCTGGGCATGGTCCGCGTTCCTCGGATGAGCCCCGCTCGCGCGGGGCGGGGAATGTCAGGCGGCGAGATCGAGCGCGGTGCGCAGCTTCTCGGCGTGCGCCTTGTAGAACTCGAATATTTTGGTGACGTCCGCGGGGCGGAGGTCAGCGGAGCGGCGCCCCTCCTTTTCGACGTAGGCGGCGGTCTCGGCGAGCGCGGAGGCGACGCGGCGGCGCAGGTCGGGATTGGCGCGGATCTGGGCGGCGATGTCTTCGGCGGTCGGCTTGATCATGGCGGAGGCTCTCGGGTGAGCGCCGCTGGCGCGGCGCGGGCTGTGTCAGGCGGCGAGCCGCTCGGCGACGGCGGAGGCCTTGCGGCCCTCGAATTTGGCGTCAGCGACGTGCTGGAGGATCGAGCGCGCCACGTCCTGGGCGTTGTCGTGGCGCTGGACGGCGCGGGTCGGGAACGGATGACCGGCCTGGACGCAAATGGTCAGCCAGTGGTCTCGACCCTTGGCCTCGAGCAGCGCGGCGATGGCGGCGACCTTGGCCTTGGAAACCTCGCGGCTGGTGTGGACGTAGTCGGCGCCGAAGCTGACCTTTTCGCCGTTCAGCATCGAGCTGTGGTGGCTCTTGAGATCCTGCATCCCGTCGAAGGAAGCGCCGGCGAAGCCCTTCACGATCAGATCGACCTGGGCGCTGATCGGGCCGTCAGTCCAAGAGACGTCGATCGACGCGCCCATGGAATAGCTCGAAGACCGGACGGAGAACTTGGTCTCCGGAAAGGCTTCCTTGAGCGCGGCGCGGATGAGCTTGGCGGTCTCGGTGACGGAATAGTGCTTGGTCATCTCAGGTTCCTCTCTCCGGAAACAGAATTAGGACATTTTGTCCTAATGGTCAAGAGGGAAAGTCGGGCTTTTTGTCGCAGCGTGCGAAAATTCATGCGCGGCGGACGCGGACCGGGCGGGCGTCTTCGGCCTGGGCAAGGGCGCGGATCTCGGCGAGCTCGTCGTCGGTGACGTCGCCGGCGACGCGCAGGTCGACCCAATAGCCGGCCCCGCCGACCTTGGAGTCGCGGATCCTGTGCGCGGCGTTCGTCATGTAGCTCTCGCGCGGGTCGCGCAGGCGCACACGCGAGACCGCGGACAGCCAGCGACCGAACGGGCGGCCTCGGAACGCGATCTCGTCGGCGCCCATTGTCTTGCCGCCGCCGGGCAGGCTCCGGCGGCCGATCTCGCGGAAGGCGTCGTCGAAGGTCATGGGCCTTCGTCCTCCGCAAGCAGCTTGCGCACAACCTTGACCGGGAAGCCCGTCTCGCGCGCGATCTTCCTGACCCGGGCCTCTTCGATTTGCCGGCGAAGCCAGTCGGCGACCGCTCGGCAGTCGTCCCCCTCCCCTTCATCACCTTCGTTGACATCGAGCCACTCCGCCGCGGTGCGGAGGGCATCGTCGCTCGGGCGCCTTGGTGCGCGACTCACAGCGGCTGCCCCAGCGCACGGCGCTCGTTCCACGCCTCGATTGCGCGCTCGTCGTCGAGCGCCTCTCTCTGTATCTTGCTGATCATGATCAGGTTCCTCATGGTTGGGGCGCAAAGTTTCTTGACGCAGTTTCGAAAACCTGACTTAGCTTGCGAGGGACCTTTGCGCCTTCGCGGCCGAGGTCCTTTTCAGCTTCAGAACGGTATGTCGTCGGCGTAGAGGTCGGCGGCGAGGCGGGCCTCGTGCTCAGCCTTCCAGCGCGCGAGATCGGTCTTGCGAGCCCAGCCGTAATGAAGGTGAGTGCCCCACTCGTCGCTGTCCGCGTCGACCACGATCTCTTCGCACTCGCTCTTGAGCGCGTATTCGGTCGGCGCGTCGCAGTCCTCGCTGTGCAGCGGAACCATTTCGGGTTTTACGGGTCCGGCGAACAGCTCGGCGACCGTGCAGCCCTCGACGGTCACCTTGCCGACGCCGTCGAAGCTGACCGCGTAGCGCGAGCCAAATTCCGGCGTCTCGCCGACGTAGCGAACCGCGAACTTGCGGGCTCCCTCGGGCGTCTTGAACTTCCGGGTGATCTGGGCGCCATCAACGGCGCTGTAGCGAACGGTCAGCATGGGCGGGGCTCCTCAGAACAATTCGAGCTGAACGGGGCGCGCGGTGCGCACGGCGCGGCGAGCGAGATACTCGTGGGCGTTTTCGAGCCGGCGAGCGCGGCGGTAGACCTCGAATTCGGCGTCCTTGGCTTCGGACTTCAGCGCCCGGTCGATCCAGGCCTGCGCCTCCCGCTTCGAATAGAAGCGCATGTAACCCTCGCCGGCGGCGGCCTCGATCAGCCACATGGTCTTTCCGGCGCCCTTGACGATCTCGTAAGCCATCGCGACCTCCTGTTACCGCACGTTGCCGGTCAGATATTCGCGGGCGAGCATGCCGAAGACGAAGAACCAAGCGGCGGTCTCGAAAAACGCGGTCATCTCGGGAACTCCCGGTCCGGGGGCGAACCACTCCGCCCCGCAGAGCTAGATTAGGACTTTTTGTCCTAATAAGTCAAGCGCAGAACACGCGACAAACCGCCACGGTCAGAACGGGCCGTCGGCTTCGCATTCGCACCCGACGAGAGCCAACTGCATCGCGCTGCATGTGCAGCCGGGCGAGCGGTGGACCGGCTGGCCGTTGCTGTCGCGCTCGACCGCCATCCAGGCCGCATGTTCCGCGGCGCGGCGGGCGTCGTCTTCCTTCGTGTTGAAGAGCCGCTTGGCGGGCATTCCGCACATTTGCGCGTAGCCGCTTTCCCACACGGCCTGACCGTCGCCGAATTCGGCGATCTCGAGCTCGAGGTCGGTCGGTTCCTCGGGCTCGACGCGGCCGAACAGCTCGGCCAGCGTGCAGCCCTCGACCCTGATTTTGCCGACGCCGTCACAGCTCACGGCGTAGTCCGTACCGAACTCGGCATGCTTGCCGACGTGGTGGAAGGCGAATTTGCGGGCGCCTTCGATCGCGCAAAACGAGTCGGTCTTGCCGTACCCGTCGACCGAAGAATATCGGACCCGTATCCTGGGCTTCGCGGCCTCGGCCATGCACGCCTCCTAGTTGAAAAGCTTCGGGAAAAGGTGATTGAGTTTGCCCTTCGGCAGCTCGGCGATCTCGACGCCCTCGCGGGTGATCGCCGCCGTCCCATAGGGGTCGAAGGCGACGCGCGGGTCGATATCGCTCGCCTTGCATGACGCGGCGAACGCCCATTCTTTCGCCTTCTCGTGCTCGGCGAACGGGCCGAGCAGCCATGCGGTCTTCTCGCCGCGCTTCACGGTGCAGTAAAAGCCCGTCGTCATCTGTTAGTTCTCCGGTTGCCAAAGAGTGTGAAGCTTGTTCGCCGCGTCCAAGCGGACCGCGCGAAGGTGTTGAAGCGTGACGCCGTTCTTCCCGGCTTTGGCGCGCATCGCTTGCGCCGCCGCGACGGCTTCGCCGGCGCCGGGATACGGCAGAGACAGCGGAACGAAATCGCACCAAATAACTGCGAAGATTTCGGGTTTCATCTCCGTTTTCCCTTTCGCTGGTGAGGTAGCCGCCCGGCTTCGGCCGCGGCGACGAGCGCCACGTCGGACGCCTCTTGCAGAATTCGCTGAACGTCGGCCTTCAGCTCGGCGTTGCTGGGCTCGCGGCCCAGGCGGGCCTTGAGCGCTTCGTAAATCGTCGGTTGGCGCATCGTCGGGTCGATCCTCTGGGAATAGCGCCGCCGCAGCGGCGCGGGCTGGTTACGCGACGCACTCGATGCGCCGCTCGATCACGACCCGGAAGGTCTCGAAGTCGCGCCATTCCGCGATCGGCTCGTGGCGCTCGTAGTAGCTCCGCAGATTCCGCTCATCCAAGACGAAGCGCCTGAACCCGTACAGCTCGTCGGTGACGCGGTCCGAAACGAGGAAGCGATTGAGCTTCCGGACGTTGTTGGCGAACGCCACGGCGCGGTCCGCGATCCGTTCAGTCCTCATGTTCCTATCTCCGGCCCGGGGGAGAACGTCTCAACCCCGCAAAACACAGATTAGGACAAAAAGTCCTAACGTGTCAAGCGGCGATTTTGCCGCACCCGCAACCCCTCGGACCCCATGAAATGCTGATCGCGCTCGATAGGTCGTCGGTTCGAACCTTCGACGAAGACGGCCATTTGCGCGTCTCCACGGCGAACATCAGCAAGGCGGCCATCAATCCGTATCTCGGCAAAGAGATCCCCGGATGGCGCGAGCTCGGGCTCGAATCCAACCGGATTTACAAGCTCCTGCGTCACCCCGACGAGCTCGAAAAGGCGGCCCCTTCCTTCGCCGGGAAGCCGATCTTGATCCAGCACACGCCGATCGACGCCGAGGATCACCCTCACGACAAGGTCGCCGGCGCGGTTGGAACCGATGTTTCTTTCGCTCGCCCGTACCTGAAGGCGCCCCTCACGCTCTGGGACGGCGAAGCAATCAACCGCATCAAGAGCGGCAAACAGCAACAACTATCGTGCGGCTATCGCTACCGCCCCGACATGACGCCGGGGACCTACCAAGGCGAGTCCTACGACGGAGTCATGCGCGACTTGATAGGCAATCACCTTGCCCTCGTCGAAGAGGGGAGAGCCGGGCCGGACTGCATCGTCGGGGACTCGGCTGCCGAAATCGGCTGGTCAGTCATTGAGGCAGCACTGTTGTCGTTTCGCTAACTGCGCGGCTCTGGCTTTCCGTGCTGAGGCGCTTCGCTGCTCGGGGGTCAGTTTCGAGTTGAGGGCTTCGGCGCCCTTTGCTCCGTTCTCGGCGAGCTGGTCACGGGTCAGCTTGGCGACGCAAATCAATCCTCCAATCAGGAGATCGCTCTGATGAGCCCTCTCGGCGCGGCTCTGCGTCAAAATTTCGCAAGTCCAAAGGAAGCGATGAAGGCCCTGGGGCTGGACGCTTCTCTGCTCGCGGAGGCCGGCGGAGCCGGCGGTTTCAACGAAAAGGAAAATTCGCAGATGGCTCGTAAGCCCCTTACTCGCAAGGCGGCGCTGGTGCTGGGGGGCATTACGGCTCACTTCGCCCCGCGCTTCGCCCAGGATCAAGCAATCGACTTCACGTCGATCGTCGCCGGCATCAACCACAAGAATTATGCGGAGCGTCTCCCGGTGCTGTCCGCGGCTGCGCTCAAGGCGGTCGAGGGCCGGCTCGCGGTCGACGCGGACGCCGAGGGCCTCGCGAAGCTGCTCGACGCGCTGGCGGGTTCGGCCCCGATCGAGGCCAAGGACGACGCGGAACCGGTGACGGATCCGAGCGCTGCGCCGCCGCCCAGCGCCGGAGAGCTCGACGAAAACAAGGGCAAGGACCCCGCGGTTGACCCCGCCGCTGTCGGCGAGAGCGAAGGCGGCGTCGAGGGCGGAGGCGAAGGCGCCGTCAACGAAGACGTCGAGGGTGACGGCGACGGCGACGCCATCGCGATGGCGCGCTCTTTCCTCGCCTCGAAGCTCTCCCCCGAAGACATGAACCATTTCAACTCGCTCGTCGCCAAGATCGGCGCCGAGGAGACGCCCGCGACCGACAGTGAAGAGCAGGTCGACCCCGGCGCCCAAACCGAAACCGCCAGCCCGGCGGACGGCGAAGTCGATCCCAACGCCAACGATGAAGAGGACAACGATATGGTCACCAGACCCGCGATGGACGCGGCTCTCACTGCCGCCGTCGCGGCGGAGCGCGCCTTCAACAAAGCGACCTTCTCCGCGAAGGAGTCCGTTGAGGCTGCGATCGGCAAGGTCGTGACCTGCGATAGCGCGACCGACTACTACCGCCTCGGCCTCAAGGCCTTCGGCGTCAAGGGCGTCGACACCCTGCCCTCGGCCGTACTGAAGGTGACCTTCGATACGCTTGCTGAGGCCCGCAAGGGGGCCGCGGTCAAGCCGACTCCGAAGATCGCGCAGGACGCTTCCGCAGCTGCGGAATACGCGAAGCGTTACCCCAACGCGAACCGCCTCGTGCGCTGACCTCCTCCCTCCTCATCAATCAAGGGTAACTCCCCATGCCTTTCCCGAATTCCATGCAGATGACCCAGGCGCCTGCCGTTGAGGGTGATCTGGCTTCGCTCAACCCCCGCCGCGTTCTTCCCGGCGCGGCTGGCTCCTGGGTCGCTGGCGCTGGCGGCGTCACGGTCGGCCGCTTTGCTTGGGGCGACGTCGCCGCCACCGACTCCGTGCTGATCAACAGCGCCGCGTCCGGCGCGCCGAGCTGCATCGTCGCGCGCGAGTTCGGCGACCCGATGATCACCACGTACCTCGCCGAAGGCGGCATGACCATCCCGCAGGGTATGCCCGTCGGATTGCCGCTGATTGAAGCTGATGTCTGGGTCAAGGCGACCATCGCCACCGCCGCCGTCGGCCAGAAGGCGTTCGCCAAACTCGCCGACGGAACCGTCCAGTTCGCCAATACCGGCGCGACCGTCACTGGCTACGTCGAGACCAAGTGGTACGCGGCGACCATCGGAACAATCAACGGCCTCGTGAAGATCACCTCGACGTCGATCGATTAATCGCGCGTTACAAGGATCAATCAAACATGAACAAGCATAAGGACTTCCCGCGCCTTGAACGCGAGTGGGGCATCCATACCGACGCGAACGACTACGTCCCCGACGAGTTCCGCAGCGATTGGCAGGGTGCGCTGGATGCGCTGCCCACGCTCGTCACCACGAGCTCTGCCGGCATCCCGTTCTGGATGACCAACTACATGGACCCGGAGACGGTCCGTGTCCTCCAGGCCCCCAACGAAGGCGCCAACATTCTGGGCGAGCGCAAGACGGGCGACTGGACGACCCGCACCGCGACCTTCACCGTGGTTGAAAACACGGGCGAGATCTCCGCGTACGGCGACCGTAACACCAACGGCCGCTCCAACGTCAACGCCATCTTCCCGCAGCGCCAGAGCTTCTTGTTCCAGACCGTGCTCGACATCGGCGACAAGGAGATCGACGAGGCGGGCGAAGCGAAGATCAATTGGGTGCAGGAGCAGAACACGTCGGCGGCTTCGACGCTCGACAAGTTCATGGACTATATCTATCACTTCGGCGTTTCCGGCCTCCAATGCTACGGCCTCCTCAACGACCCCTCGTTGCCGGCGGCCGTGACTCCGGTCACCAAGGCGATGGGCGGCACGAGCTGGGGCACGAACGGCGCCTATGCGGCCCCGACCGAGATCCTCAACGACTTCCAGATCCTCTTCAACGACTTGGTGACCCGGACCTTCGGTCGCGTGAAGACTAAGGATTCGCTGACTTTCGCGTGCTCGCCGTCCCGCGAGGCCGCGCTGGTGTCGACGAACTCCTTCGGCATCTCGGCGATGGACACCATCAAGAAGGCCTACCCGAATCTGAAGGTGAAGACCTCGCCGCGCTACACCGTCAACAGCATTGAGAACGTTCAGCTCATCGCCGACAACTACGACGGCAAGTCGCCGGGCTTCTGCTCCTTCAACGTCAAGATGAAGGACCATCCGATCATCCGCCAGCTCTCGAGCTACCAGCAAAAGAAGACGGCGGGTTCCTGGGGCGCGATCATCAAACAGCCGATCGCCATCTCGACCATGACCGGCGTGTGACCGCGCCGACCAAACAGCTCCCGCGTCTGTCACGACGCGGGATGCGGCAATCCCGCCACGGCCATTCTCCGAGAGATTTCATGTCCACTGCTCCCGCCTCGACCTCCGCGTCGACCGTTACCGTTGCCTCGAAGCTTCCATTCTCGCTCCGTCTCCAGCTCCAGAAGAAGTTGAGCAGGACCGAGGACGCCTTCGGCGGCGGCGTCCGCGAGGTGGTCTCGCGCATCAAAGACGGCCGCACCCTCGTCATCGAGGGCTGCTCGAGGCCGGTCGGCGTCGACAGCGAGAAGCAGCTCGTTGGCGGCTTCGCGCTGACGCACAACGTCGACGCCGAATTCTGGAACACATGGCTCGCAGAGAACGGCGAATTCCCGCCGGTCGAGAAGGGTCTCATCTTCGCGACGCCGAAGGCCGGCGGCACGGAAAGCGAAGCCCGCGACCGCCGCTCGCTCATCTCCGGCTTCGAGCCCGTCAATCCGGACGCCGTGCCGGCCGAGTTCGCCGGCGTCACCAAGGACTCGTAATTTCCTCTTAGGATCAAGGATCTCGGCCAATGTTCCGAATCATGACGACCAACGTTGGCGACGTCCCGTCCAACGCTCTTCCGAATGACACCGCCGCCCTCGCCGGCGGCGCCGCCGCGCCGGGCTCCTTCAGGGCATCCGGCAACCTGTGGATGCAGGCGCCGGCGGGTGGCGCAGCGCCGGCGGGCACGGCCGCTGACTATGTCGTCGCCACCGCCACGATCCCGGCGGCCGCCTTCGATCAGGCGAGCCGCACGATCGAGGTCTGGGCCGCGGGTTCCTTCGGCGCCAACGCCAACACCAAGACGGTGAAGCTTATCGTCGCCCCGACGACCGCGAACATCGGCGCCGCCGTCGTTGGCGGCACGACGGTCGCGACCTCGGGTGCGGTGACGACCAACGGTCAGGGTTGGTCGATGGAGGCGCAGCTCACCAAGACCGGCGCGTTCGGCTCCAACACGCAGAGCGCGATTCATTTCGCGACGCAGGTCGGCGCCGCTTCCGCGGCGCTGACGAATCCGCAGTCCCTGACCCTGACCGAGGCCGCCACGGTCACGGTCGCGGTCACGATCAACTGCGCCACCCTCGCCGCGGACGCTGCGCTTTGGGCCTTCCAGGGCTTCTGGGCGAACTGACGCTATGGCAAATACCGCCACGTTCGTCACGGTTTTCCCTGAATTCGTGAACTCCGCGGCCTCCGCGGATTTCTGGCTCACTCAGGCACAAAACCAACTTGCGCTCAGCGCCCTGGGCGCGAACGCGGACTTGGCGTGCTATCTGTTCGTCGCTCACAACTTGGTCCTCAATGCGCAGGACGCGCGCGATGCACAAGGCGGCGCGCTTCCTGGGGACACGCTCGGCCCGATCTCGTCAAAGAGCGCGGGCGGGTTGAGCGTCTCCTACGACGAGGGCTCGATCACAACCGCCGGCGCCGGGGACTGGAACGCGACCAGTTACGGGCAGCGCCTCGCCGCGATGCTCGCGCGCGCGAGCGTTGGCTTGATGGTCTATTCATCGACGCCGCAGCGGCCGCACGTCTATGGCGTGAGGCGCGGATAGCGTTGGGCGTCAAGGTCACGAAGGGGCGCCTCAACGACGTCCTCGCCGCCATCAAATCCCTGACCTCGAAGGAGGTGCTCGTCGGGATCCCGAAGGAGAGCGCGGAGCGCCCCCGAGATCCGGACGACGACGAGGAGCCGATCACTAATTCCGAGCTCGGCTATATCCATGAATTCGGCGTCCCCGAGAGAAATATCCCAGCTCGCCCCTTCCTGATCCCGGGCGTCGAGAAGATCCTCCCCGACGCCATTGCGCGGTTCAAGAAGGCGGGCGTCAAGGCGCTCGACGGCGACCTCTCGCAGGTCGACCAGCAAATGACGGCGGTCGGCCTGATAGCGGCTGCGGCTGTCCAGCAAAAGATTGTTGACGGTCCGTTCGCGCCGCTGGCGCCGCTCACGATCGCCAAGCGCGTAGCGAGAGGCGTCACCAGAACGGACCCGCTGCGTGACACCGGCGCGATGAGGCAGGCGGTCACTTACGTTATCGCGAAAAAGGAACCGTGATCCATGCCTGATATGGATTTTAGCGACGTTCTCGGTTCCCGCGAGTTCAACGACACGATCGGCATCACGTCCGAAACCAAGATCATCGGCGCTGGCGGCGTGAGCGCGACGGCGTCGACCACAACAACGATCACGTCCGCGATCGTCGTCCCCGGGAAGGGAAGCCTTCGCCGTTTGGACGACGGTACGCGCGTGACCGCGTTCATTGACGTCTATCTCCGCGGCGACGCACTCACGTCGGGCCATCGCATCGATGACGTCAGCGAGCGCGTCGCTGATGTCGTGACATGGCACGGCGCCGCTTACGTGGTCTGCGCAACCGAGGATTACTCATCCTTCGGCGCCGGCTTCATTCACGCCTCCTGCGATCTGCAGACCCTCAACCCGCCAACCTGAACAGGAATGACCGATGATCTCGACTGACGACGTCAAGTCGGCGTTTCCGCACGCCTCGCGCTATGACGAGACCGCGATACAGACCTGGGTCGACGTCGCGAACGTGACGATCCACGTCGAGCGCGTCAAGGACCCGCGCACGCTCGCCATCGTGCAGATCGCCTTCGTGATGCACCAGCTCGAAAAGCCTCCGCTTAACCTCAAGGCGCGGCACGTTCTCGCCCGCATCAGCCGCCCCGGCCGCGCCGCGGCGGGCGTCAAGGCGCCGCATCCGTGGGCGGGGACGCCGCACGGCGCGCGCCTGATTTCCGCGGTCAAGTTCTAAGCTCGCCGCGCCCGTGGCTAACGACTCGAGCACGGGCGGCTATCTCGCGCCGACGACGGCGCTGCCGGCCGAAGACGCCGCGCTCGACGCTATCCTAGTTGGGCTCGTCGCCGGCGTCGTCGGCTTGCCCGGAAACCTTGTGCGGCCGCGCTGGCAGCTCGTGCCGCCGACGCAGCCCGAGGCGTCGACCGACTGGTGCGCGATCGGCGTCGTCGACGAGGACCCGGACCCGAACATTTCGCTCCTGCACAGCGGCGTCGGGCAAGGGTCGTCGACCTCGGTCGACAACGACATCATCACGGTCCTCGCGAGCTTCTACGGACCAAGCGCGCGCGGCAACGCCAAGGTGCTGCGCACCGGCCTGATGATCCCTCAGAACCGCGAGAAGCTCTACTTCGTAGGCCTCGCGCTCGTCGAGATCCCCGGCAAGTCGCGATTCCTGCCTGACATGGTCAACCAACGCACGCTGCGGCGCGTCGATATCTCGATGCGCTTCCGCCGTCGCACGGTCCTCAATTGGACGATCCTAAACCTCCTGCAGATGCAGGGAACCGTCGCCACCGACCTCGGCGTCAGCGACCCGCTGCAAACACCGCAATCCGTTTCTCCGCTCGTCGAATAAGGAAAGCTTCGCCCCATGTCTGCAATAACCGTGGACGTCTCGGATTTCGTCAATGTCAGCGTGGCCTTCACGCCGAACGCTGTGCCGTTCGAGAATTTCGGCACGCTCATGATCCTGGGTGATTCCGCCGTCATCGACCTCGGCGAGCGCTATCGCATGTATTCGAACATTCTGCAGGTCTCGGCGGATTTCACGTCGATCACGCCGGAGTATCAGGCCGCGACGCTGTTCTTCGAGCAGTCGCCGCAGCCGGCGATTCTCTACATCGGCCGCTGGGCGTCGACGGCGACCGCCGGCTTGCTCAAGGCCGCGCAGCTGACGGCGCTGCAACAGCTTCTCAGCGTCTTCACCGCCGTCGCTAACGGCTCATTCCATATCGTGGTCAACGGGACTCCGCACGATATCACTGCGCTGAATTTCAGCGGTGCGATCAACATCAACGGCGTCGCGGCCATCATCCAGACCGCGCTCGTCACCTCGTTCGGCGCCGGCGTGACGTGCGTCTGGAATTCGAGCTTCGGCCGCTTCGAGATCCGCTCCGGAACCACAGGCGCGACGTCGAGCGTCAGCTACGGCTCGACGCTGGTGACGCTGGGCGGGTCCACCGATATCTCGACCCTGCTTGGCCTCACGGCCGCCTCCGGCGCCTCCGCGCCCGTCATCGGCTCCGCTGCGGAGGCCGCGCTGACCGCGGTTCAGGCGCTCGCCGGGGCGACGTCGGCTTGGTACGGCATGATGGACGCCACCACGGTCGCGTTGGCCCAGGCCGACTATATCGCCGTGGCTTCCTTCATCCTCGCGGGATCGCGCACCCGGATTTTCGGCACCACGATCACCAACACCGCCTGCCTCGATCCGACGCAGACCAGCGACCTCGCGAGCGTGCTGCAGTCGCTCAACAACCGCCGCGTCTTTTGGATGTTTTCGGGCTACAACCCCTATGCGGTCGCGACGCTGTTTGGCCGCGGCTTCACCGTCGACTTCACAGCGAACAACTCGACGCTGACGCTCGCCTATAAGCAGGCGCCGGGCCTTCAGGGCGAGAACCTCAACGAGACGCAATTCTCGACGCTGATCGCCAAGGGCGGGAACTGCAACATCAAAGTCAACAACGGCGCCGTCATGCTCTGGAACGGGCAGATGACGAACGGCTACTGGTTCGACGAGGTCCAGGGCGTCGATTGGTTGCAAAACCAGATCCAGACCGACGTCTTCAACCTGCTCTACACGATCACGACCAAGGTCCCGCAGACCGACGCGGGCTCCGATCTTATCGCCAACGCCATCGCGCAGGGCTGCGAGGCTGGCATCAACAACGGTCTGCTCGCCCCGGGGCAATGGAACGCTGCCGGCTTCGGCATGCTCGCGCAGGGCGGCACGCTGTCGAAGGGGTATTACATATATTACCCTCCAGTCGCAACGCAGGCCGAGAATTTGCGCGAAGAGCGCGTTTCGGTTCCTTTCCAAGTTGCAGTAAAACTCGCTGGCGCGGTCCAGACCGTCAACGTGCTGCTTTCGGTTAATCCCTGATTGCGCCCAACTTTAGGAGGCAGGTAAAATGGCTGTTCAGATGGGCGCCTATTCGTTCCTTGACGTCAACGCGTCGATTTCCGGCCCTGGGGGCTCGTTCAGCCTCTCGTCGGCCGGCCTCTCCGACGAGGGCATCAGCCTCTCCCAGGTGGCCGACAAGAACACAATGACCGTCGGCGCCGGCGGCGATGGCATGCACTCGTTGCGCGCCTCGACCGCGGTGCGCGTATCGGTCTCGCTGCTCAAGACCGCCACCGGCAACGCGCAGCTCAACGCGCTCTATCGCCATCAGGCGGTTTCCTCGGCCTATTGGGGGCAGAACGTGCTGACGATCACCAACGCCGTCACCGGCGACTCGATCGTTTGCACGGGCGGCGCCTTCATCAAGCAGACGAACCTTGGCTACAAGACCGAGGGCGCGATGAACGTCTGGGAATTCGACTGCATCGCCTCCGAGCAGATCCTCGGCGACAACTACCAGTCGACCGGCGGGGTCTGATAGATGGCTACGCTTCAAATCAACGGCGCGACCTATCGCGTCGCGCGCAAGATGGACGCCTTCAGGCAGCTGGCGGTGGCGTCCAAGATCTCGCCGCTGATCGCATCCGGCGTCGGCGAGCTCGCGCCGCTGCTAATCGAGCTGCGCCGCGATGGCCTCGGCAACCTCGCCGCTATGCCGCTCGATCGCCTGGGGCAGATCATCACGCCTGTCTCCCGCGAGCTCGCCAAGATGAGCGAAGAGGACCGTCGCCTCATCATCGGCTCCTGCCTCGAGCTCGTCGACCGCAAGGAGGACGGCAGGGAGGGCTGGGCGCGGGTCTGGAGCTCGGACGCCAACCGCTCCATGTTCGAGGAGATCAACAGCGACTTGGCGGTGATGCTCCGCGTTGTCGCGCTCGCGCTGCAGGAGGTTTTCTCCAATTTTTTGCCCGCAAGCCTCTCCGCTTCCCGCGGCGGGGCGCAGGGTTAACCTACGATCCGGTCCTGCTCCCCGACAACTTGGACTGGCTGTTGCGGCCGGTCGACGCCGGGTATTGCAAGTACGAAAGCCTGAAAGACGGCACACTCGACCTCGCTGACATCGCGCTCATGAATGACATGCTCGACGCCAAGGCGGAGAACCAAGATCGCGCCCGGACTGCCTCCAAAGCGCAGGGCGGGCGCTAGTCTAACGCTGAATGATTATAGCTTCCTTTACCATCGACCCTTTTAGATCGTATACACATTCAACTGATACCTTTTCCATCGCTCCAAATGCATTGGAAAATTTAGCGTCGTCTTCGCTTACAAATATTGTTCCAGTATTGTGGATGCTATCGCCTCCAATATAGGAATGAAAAGCGAGCCACGGCCACTCTGGAGTGCCAAATTTAGATTTTGTTTCTGCGGCTTCCTTGCATTCTCCCTTAACTCGTCCCCAACCAAACAAATTGTTTTCCACAAAATCGGTGTTATCTTTACAAAGACGCCAATCTGAAGCGCAAGACGGGGACGGCGACGCTTTGACTGATGGCGAAAGCGCTTCCGGTCGCTGAATATCGGCCTGACCTTCGGAATGCTGCGCGCTGTTACTATCCAGAAATCTCGCGACGCCAAATACAACAACGGCAAAAGAAAGAAATGCAGCCCATGCTTTTCCTCGCTTTGTCCTGTCATTGCGGATAGACCAAGTCGGGTCCCCAACTCCGCAATGAGGACACTTGTCGGCTTCAGTGCTGACTTCTTTCCCACATTCTCGGCACGCCTTTAGCGCCATGTCGATCCCCCTTTTTCTGGTTGAGAAGGTTATTTCTCCAGCGCCTTCTCGACAAGGCGGCGGATCGCCTCGGGGCGGCCCGGAAGATCGCCCTGACTTTTCCGCCAAGCATCGACTTTCGCTAGGAAAGTATCCTGCAGCCGAACACCGACTAGCGTGCCGGTAGCCTCGGGGCGCCTTTTTCGCGCTTTCGTGTTATCACCAGTTGACGTGCTCATGCTATCGTGTTATCACGAACAAATCGGGCCGGCAAGGTGTCCTACCACCAAGCCGGCCCTAACCAAAACCGAACGTCTGGAGTTCGATCATGGCTAACCGCGCCGATACCACGAATTCTCCCCGTCGTCTTGACGACATCCGCCTCTCCGACATGTTCCGTGATCCCGTGCTGCGCGCGTTCTTCGAGCGCTCCGAGCGCGACAATGGCTCCGCGATCGCGATCCCCGTGCCGCGGTCGCCGCGGTCGCCGGCCGGAGCCGGCCGCCAGCTCGTGGAGGCGTGAGATGGAGACCGCAACTCGCCGCCGGGCACTTGCTCTAGTTGGCAGCATCGCCGTTTCGCCGAAGGTCGCCGAGGCGGCCTTAGTTCCGACCTCTGTGGACTGGGCTATCCTCGCCCTTGGCAAGGAATTCGAGGCGGCATGGGCGCGCGAAACCGCGCTTTGGACAACCTGCACCGGCGAGGAATCTGAAGACGATGAGTCAGGCGTCCGAAGGTCCTACCGGGCTACTCAAGCACTAGTTGAGCGCATTCGGGCGATGCCGGCGAGGACCTTGGACGGGGTCCGCGTCAAGGCTCGCACCATTCTGTGGTGCCGCGGCAGCGATACCGAAGAAATCTGCGACGGCGCATTCGGCTACACCACCGATGCCGTAGTCGCCGCCAGCATCGTTCGCGATCTGCTCGCGATCTGAACCGAACACGAATTCTGCCTTTGACCGGGCGGATTATCAGCGCGAAGTTCCGAGGCTTCATCGGCCCCGGTTTCGCGAATCGCGAACCCGTGCGCTGCGGGCCGGTCAAGGCCGGGCGCCGATGGAGACTGAAAATGGAACCCGAGGCGAGCATAAACGCAGAACGACAGCCCGTCGTCGCGATCAAGGACGGCGGCGTCTTCGCCGATAGCCGGCATGTGGCCGAATTTTTCGGGCGCCGACACACTGAAGTGCTGCGCGCGATACGCGAGTTGATTTCGAAGGAGCCGGAATTGGGCCGACGCAATTTTGCGTCGTTCAAAATCAAAGACTTAACCGGCGAAAGCACGTCCCACTACGAGATGGACCGAGATGGGTTCACCCTGCTCGCTATGGGCTTCACCGGCGAGAAGGCGTTGAAGTGGAAGCTGCGCTACATCGAAGCTTTCAACGTCATGGAAATTGAGCTGCGCGCGCGCCCCGCGGTTGACCCGATGCAGGTCCTGAACGACCCGGCGGCGATGCGTGGGCTACTCCTCACCTACTCCGAGAAGGTGCTGGCGCTGGAGGAACGCAACAAGGAATTGCTCGGCGATTCCGAGGCTCTTGACCGCATCGCCAAGGCCGACGGCTCGCTCTGTATGACGGACGCCGCCAAAGCGCTCCAACAGCGGCCGAAAGACCTGATCTCATATCTACAGTCACACAACTGGATTTACCGACGAGTAGGATCTGATCACTGGGTTGGATACCAACAGCGGCTTCAGAACGGCGACCTTGAACACAAGGTGACGACCGTCCTCAGATCTGATGGTACGGAAAAAATCACTGAGCAAGTCCGCGTCACACCGCAGGGTCTGGCCAAACTAGCAAAGCTGTTCAGACCAATTGTTGCGCGGGCGAGTTGATACTTATGAATTGGAAAAACTCAAAAGGGCGGCCTTAGGGCCGCCTTTTTCTATTACAGGAACGGCGATGTGACAGAGACAATCAAAGATTTCTTGGTTGGCCTCGGTTGGAAAATCGACGAGCAAGGGCAAGACCGCTTCATCAAGGCGATGAGGGGCGCTGAGATCCAGGCCAAGCTCCTCACTGACGCTCTTGAGGCCCTCGCACGCAAGGCGGCGGAAGCCGTCGCAGACGTCGCGCAGACGTTCGATCGCCTCTATTTTTCGTCGCAGCGCACCGGGGCAACCGCGGCCTCGATCCGCGATATGGGCTACGCCGTCGAGCAGCTCGGAGGCTCAGCTGAGGCGGCGCAGGCCTCGCTGGAGGCGATGGGGCAAAAGCTCCGCGAAAATCCAGGTAACATCGCCTATTTCAACGCGGTCGGCTTTGGCCTAAACAAGGTCACGGGGAAGCTTGAGGATAATCTCGACCTTCTGGAAAAGTTTCAGAAGATGCCGTCGACGACTGCGGAGATCTACCGCGGGCTCGCCGGCATGGATGAGCGCACGTTTTTGGCGCGCCGCGACCCGCGCTACCTGCAATTCAAGAAAGAGGCCGAAGAGGCGCGCAAGCGCATGGGTTTCGACCCCGATCAGGCCTCCAAGGACGCCAACGCGTTTATGACGACGTGGCGCCGCGTCAGCAACGACCTCGGCGTCGTCGCCGACGACCTTTTCACCAAGATCATGAAGGCCTTGGACGGGCCTCTGCAGCACCTCACGAAGTTCATCGAAGATCATGCTCCGCAGATTGAGCAGGTCGTGAATAAAGTCGCCGACGCGGTCGGCAGGCTCGCAGAGCGTTTCGACAAGTGGTTCGAAGGCATCGACTGGAACAAGGTCGACAAGCAATTCACGGACGTTAAGGACACTTTCTTCAAGATGACCGACGCCGTCGGCGGCTTGACGAATGCCTTTGAGGTATTCTTCGGGATCTGGGTCGGTTCGAAGTTTCTTGGCGCGCTTGCGGCTATCCGGACGCTTGGATTAGCCCTTGGAGCCGCTGGTCTGGTAGGCGGCGCCGTTGGCGGTCTGATGAATTACGGCGACGCGAGCGGCAACGCCGGCATGATGGGCATTCTCAGAAAGAACCATCCGGAGCTTGGCGGTGGCCCGGCCCGTCCAGGCGAAGTCGAGGAGCTGCAGCGGCTTGCGAAGCCGCCCGCTGACAATCGTAATTGGTGGCAGAGGATCGCGCCCAAGTTCCTAGGCGGCCAAGACGCGCCGGCCGCAGCCGGCGGCGAGGGTCAGGACGGTGTTCTGCCGAAGTTGACCGGAAACCAGCCCCGCAACTTACGCAACAACAACCCGGGCAACATTGTCGACGGCGATTTCGCGCGCGGTCTGCCGGGATACACCGGTTCTGACGGCACTTTTGCGACCTTCGACACGATGGAGAACGGCTACAGAGCCGCGAACCGAAACTTGGACAGCTACGCCAGAAAGGGCTTGGTTACGCCTTCGCAGATCGTGCAGCGCTGGGCTCCGGCTGGTGACGGCGCAAACGATCCTGCGGCTTACGCGCGCAAGCTCCAGCGGCTCACCGGGCTTGACCCAGACCAACCCGTCGGTTCCGACCCCGCGTCGCGCGCCAAGATGCTCGCCGGCATGACAAACATCGAAGGCGGCCGTTCGCCCTATACGCCCGAGCAGATCGCGGCGGCTCTTGGCGGCAAGCCGCTTGGGGCCGCTCCCGCGGCGGACGGCGCGGCGGGGGCGGCGACAAGCGGAACCGACTATTCCGGGCTGAACCTCAAGGGCAGGCAAGCGGTCGCTGGCGGCCCGGCGCAGCTCGGCTTGATCGATGTCGCGCGCATGCTTCAGCGTGCAGACCCAAGCGTCGCCTTCTCTGCGCTGAACGACGGCGCGCATGTCTTAGGCCTCGGCTCCGGCCCCTATGGCGCGCACGGTCAGGGCCGCGCGTTCGACGCCACCATGAGAGACATCGAGGCGGACAAGACGATCGTTCGCCAAAAGCTCGCCGCAATGGGCTTCAAGGAGGGTGCTTTCGGCACCGGAGCCGGTGACTACTCGATCGAGCCCGGAGAGGGCGGCGGGACCGGTCCGCACCTTCATTTCCAATGGAACGGGAACGACAGCGCCAGTCGCTTTCACGATGCGATCGGTGCTGCGGCGTCCAAAAAGGCGTCGGACGCTTTTGGTTCGATTCCGGCCTGGAAGGGCGCCGGCGTCGGTGGCTCTCGCAGCCCGTGGGGCTCGCTTTCGAACCCCTTCGCGAACCCGCAACCGCTCGGCGGCAATACGACCGGCGACAAGAACGTGAGCGTCGAACAGCACAACACGTTCCATATCGACGGCGCCGGCGACCCGCACGCCGCGGCGCAAATGGTCGGGGTGAACATGGGCCGCTCGACGGCCGACATCACCCGAAACCTGACCGGGGCGACAAACTAAGGACAGAGCTTTGGCCGCGCAACTCACCGCGACGTCGACCTTCGGCGCGCTGATCGGCGACATCGTCGGCAACGTCGCGCTGATCGCCGGCGGCCAGCGGAGCATCGGCGGTATCTATCCGCACGTCACCATGGAGGAGGTCCACGAGGACCGGCTCCAGATCACCCAACACCCGATCGACACCGGGACTCCCGTCACCGACCACTCCTTCATGCAGCCGTACACGGTCGAGATCCGTTGCGGCTGGTCGGATTCCACGGCGGCGACGCAGGGCTTCGTCCAGACGGTCTACCAGGAACTCCTTGCGCTCCAGGCGTCGCGCCAGCCGTTTGCAGTCCGCACCGGAAAGCGCGCTTACACGTCAATGCTGATGGCGTCGCTTGGCGTCAAGACCGACCCGGACAGCGAATACGCGCTCATGGTCACGATCATCGCACAGCAAATCATCATCGTCGGGTCGTCGGCGACGAGCTCGTCGTCACCCACAAGCGGTAGCGCGGCGATCGACAGCGGGGCGGCGGCGGCGGCGGATCCGGGCTCCGTTACCCCCGACTCCACCGGAGCGGTCACTTGGCCGAACGATCCCGCGTCGAGCGGGACCCCCTCGTTGAGCCTCCCCGGCGCGTCGAGCGGCATGGACTGGCAGTCCCTCGCATCTCAGCTGCAGGCAGCACTATGAGCGTTTACGAGATCCCGCTCAAGCCGCAGCCGCAGACCGTCTCCGTCAAGTTTCCGAACGGCGTCACGTACCAGCTCCGCCTCATCTATGAGTTCGGCTCCGATGATTGCTGGCTGCTCGACATCAGCGATTCTTCCGGCAACCCAATCCTGTGCGGAGTTCCGCTGGTCACCGGCGCGGACCTGTTCGCGCAGTACGCGTATCTTGGGTTTGGTTGCTCGCTCTATTGCACGACCGACGGAGACAGGTTCGCGGTTCCGAAGTGGTGGAACCTTGGCGTCACCGCGCATTTGTGGATCAGCAACTAAGTCATGTCGCAATTCTATCTCCGCGCCTGGAACATCACGATCGGCGGCCTCGGGACCTTCGCCACCGACGGGATCCGAGTCAGGTTCTCGATCAAGCAAGGGACCGTTCATAGCCCCAACAACGCCACGGTCCGGCTAACCAATAACCTGCGCAGCGCCGCGGAGGCGTTCTGCAAAAACCCGGGCTCGATCGGGCAGCCGGTCACGATCTCGGCCGGCTACAGCGGCGACGCGGGGATCCTGTTCAAGGGCCATGTGGCGTGGCCGATCTATGGCCGCGAGAACCCGACCGACACGTTGACAACCATATTCTGCACCGACGGGCATCTCGCCACCTCTCACGCCACCGTCAGCAAGACTTTCCCGCCCGGCTCGACGCCGAAAGATCACCTGAATTTGGCGATTCAGTCCTTTCAGAAATACGCGGTCAATCTCGGGTTCATCGGGCAAGGCGTCGATCTCTCGCAGCCGGTCTATCCGCGCTCGGTGACACTGTTCGGCATGGCGAAGAAGGTCGTCGAGGACATCGCCAAGAGCAAGGGCGCGACCTGGGGGATTCAAAACTTATTGGTCAATATCCTGAAGCCGTCGGATTCCATCCCGGGCGCTTACGATCTAAATTCCGCGACGGGCATGATCGGAATGCCGACGCTGGCGCCGGAAGGCGTCTATGTGCGGTCGTTGATCAATTCGCAGCTGATCGTCGATGGGCTCGTGCATATCGACCAATCCGCGATCCAGGGATATTTGCCGCAGACTAACCCCGTCACTGGCGATGTCCTTGGCGGATACAACTACAACACCGATTCTAAGTTGATCGCGCATATCGCCGCCGACGGCATTTACCGCATCGTGAAGATCGACGTCGAAGCGGATTCGCGCGGTCAACCTTGGTATATGGACATGCTTGTCCTGAAACCGGGCGACACCACGCCCGTTTCGATCGACTACGGGACCTGACGACATGGACGTTATGCGCCTGACCGCCCTATCGGGGCGGGAAGAGTCCGCTTTGCGTGAAGCTATTCGTGGCGTCCTCAAAGAGGTTTGGACCGCTCTCCCGTCGAGCATCACGAAAGATAGCGACGGGCACACCGCGACGCATCAGAGCACTGTCAAGCAGATCATCACTTTTCCCGACGGCTCGACGACGACGGTCCCGTTTCCTGACTTCGATACCTCGCCGGTCCACTATCCCGGCGGCGGGGGCGTCACCGCCACGCATCCGGTCAAGAAAGACGACGAGGGCGTCTCGCTGTTTTTGAGCATGCCGCAGGACTTGTGGCACGACAAGGGCGGCGTTCAGGACCCCGTCGACGGGCGCCGGCATCACCTCTCGGACAGCCGATGGATCCCGGGCGGGCGCTCGAACCCGCGCAAGCTCAATCCGCCACCGTCGACATCGTCCGGCCAAGACCGAAGCGACGACGGAAATCACGTCCGCGACTATCACCCGCAAAACGGCCTGTCATCGGTCTCGACGAAAAAGCACTTGACCCAGGTCGGCGGCTCCGGTAGCGGAGGTGCTGGGACATTGCATCTTCCGGGCAAAATCCTGAAGAACGCCGCCAAAGTCCTTATCAACTGCATCAAGCAAGACCCCCTCCCCCCTCCCGGCGACAGCTTCGCGAACCGTAAGCAGATCGCCACGAAATCGATCGGCGCAGGCGCTGGGGGCGCTGGCGGCGGCGGAATCGCCTCGATTATGTCCAGCCTTATGGGCGGCGGCGCGAGCTCGATGTTCGCGTCACCGATCGCCGCCGCTGGCGGCGCGCTCTCGGGCGCCATCACGTCGGCCGTTAGCGCGCTTGGCGGCGTTTCCGGAGCCGGCGGACTCATGTCCGCGCTGTCGGGCTCGGGTGGCCTCTCGGATGCGCTCAGCGGCCTCATGGGCGGCGTCAGCGCGCTTTCCGGCGTCACGGCGGCCGGCGTCGGCGGCTTCGGCCTCACGGACCTGCTTAGCCACGCGCAGAGCCTCTCGCAATTCTTCGGCTCGTCGACCGCGCCGTCCAGCGTCTCGCTTTCGACTGTTCTGGCGCCGTTGCAGAGTGGGTCAACCCTCTCGGGCCTGACATCGAGCCTCACCACACTCTCCGCCTCCGTAGTCGCTGGCGCGACGACGCCGACGGCCGCCACGGCGACGGTCAACAGCTGGACGGCGCAGATCGCCGCCTTGATGACGAATTCCTCAGCCGCGATCTCGACCATGAACGACGCCGCGCCGCTGCTCAATACAGCGCTCGCCATCGCCGGCGCCGGCGCGGGCCTGGACGCGAATGAGCAGGCCATCGCCGCGGCGATCTCGACGCCGCAGCTCGCAGCGCTGACGGCTGCGATCAACTCGATTTTCGCGCTGAGTGACACTGACGCGGCATCCGCCCAGGCGTTTCCGGATGCGGACGCAACGCAGCCGGGCGCGACCGGGGGCATGTGATGCGTTACCGCAAGCTTTCGCCGACCGGAGACAGAACCTTCGGGCACAGTCAGGCCGACTTTTGGGTCAATCAGCGCGAGGGCGTCGGGCAGGCGGTGTTGACGCGACTGGAGCTCTGGAAAGGGCAATGGTTCCTCAATGTCGCCGACGGCATGCCTTGGGCGACTGAAGTCTTGGGCAAGTACACCGATAGCTTGCGCGACATGGCGGTGCAGGATCGCATTTACGCGACGCCCGGCGTGACGCAAATCAACGGCTATAACAGCGAACTAGACCGTCAGAGCCGCGCCTGGACCGCGCACGCTGATATCAGCACGCTTTACGGTCAGATCACCATAGCGGGACCTATCTAACTAGGGGCGTCTTTTCATGGGAAATACGCCCATTTGCTCGATCTCCGCGGCGGGTATCGAGCGGCCTACGCTTGGGGCCATCCTCGAATACTTTGTGTCCGGATATCAGGGCATTTACGGGTCTGACACTTACTTGGGTAGCGACGCCCAGGACGGCGAGCTCCTGGGCCTGTTCTCGGTCGCGATCGACGACGTCAACGCCGGCATCGTCTCCTCGTACAACGCCTATTCCCCGACGACCGCGCAGGGCGCGGGTCTCTCCAGCATCATCAAGACCAACGGCATGGCGCGCAAAGCGCCGTCCTACTCGACGGTCACCGTCGCCATCGTCGGTGTCGCCTACACCCCGATTCCGAACGGCGTCATCACCGACGAGGCCGGCAACGATTGGGCGCTTCCCGCAAGCGTCACGATCCCGGCCGCCGGCGTCATCAACGTGACCGCGACATGCACCGTCGCTGGCGCGATCTCCGTCTCCGTGGGGGCGACGTTCTCGATCTCGCTGGAAGCGATCGGCTGGCAGTCCGCGACCGCGGTGGCGGCGGCGAGCCTTGGTCTTCCCGTGGAAAACGACGCCCAATTGCGCCAGCGCCAGTCGCTTTCGACGGGCGGCCCCTCGATGTCGACGCTCGCCGGCATTGTCGGCAACATTCTCGCGATTTCGACGGTGACGAGCTGCCAAGGCTACGAGAACGACACGGACTCGCCTGACGCCAATGGCATCCCGGGCCGCGCGATGGCTTTCGTGGTCGCGGGCGGAGATGCGCCGTCGATCGCCCGCGCTATCGGCGCCAGCAAGAGCCCGGGGTCCAACACTTACGGGACGGTCGGCGGGACCTATGTCGACCCCTACGGCATCGGCCACGCGATCAACTGGTTTGCTCCGACTTTGGTCCCGATCTATCCCTCGATCCGCATCCGCGCGCTCTCCGGCTACACGGTCGACGTCGGCGTCCAGATCCAGAAAGCTGTCTCCGCCTACATCAACGGGCTCGGCGCCGGCGTCAGCCTCCTGACCAATCGCCTCAACGTCCCCGCCAACCTGAACGGCGCCCCGGCGAGCCTGAAATACGAGATCCTGTCGCTGGCGGTGGCGAGGGCCAACGCGGCGGCGTCGACGGCCGACGTCTCGGCGAAGTTCACCGACCTGTTCACTTGCACGCCCGATAGCGTGAAGATCACAGTCGCGCTGGCATGAGAGACGTCTCCTACTATCTCTCGAAGGTCCCGCCGCTCCATTCGAATAAGCCGCTGTTCAACGCCGAACTCGCGTTGCTCCTGCAGCCTCTTATCGACGCGGCAACCCTCGTCTCGCAGCTGCCGACCTACTATTTCGACATCGACACCGCCGTCGGCGTCCAGCTCGACGCCGTCGGCGCGCGCGTGGGGCGCACGCGCGCGGTTCCGCTGCCGCTGCAAAATGTGTTCTTCGCCTTTGACGATCCGCTCCGAGGCGCCGACCAGAGCATCTGGTACGACGAGGACATAAATCCCGGCGTCACCTATTCGTTCATGGACGACGACGCTTTCCGCCGTGTCCTCAAGGCGGTCGCCATCTCGAACGAATGGGACGGCTCGGTTCCGGTCGCCAAGACGGTGATCGACACCTTCATGCTGCCCGGGACCGGAACTTTCACCTTCGTCGAAGACAAGGGGTTTGCGGTCGCGTCCGGAACCGCGCTCGAAATGCAGATGGTCGTCGGAATCTCCGGCGTGATCCCCAATATCGTCGACGTCGAGGTTCTCTCGCAGGACATTCTCGGCATCAAGCCGGCGACGGTGACGGTGACCTATCTTGTGACCTCGGTCAACGGCGAGCCAATCTTCGGCCTGGACGTCGACAACGACTATGTCGGCGGCCTCGATCACGCCGCGTGGGGCGTCGACGCGTCGACGCTCGCCGCCTCCGACGCCGCGCTCCTCGCCCTGTCTGAGTTGGGATAACCCATGCCGAACATCAACCAAATCCTGCCGTTCGCCACGGGCGCGGCGGCGAACGTCGTTTCCCCGCAGATTTACGCCGCACTGACCGCGCTCCAGCAAGGTTTTCAGTCCGGAACGGTCGCGTCGAATCAGTTCAACACCGTGTTGCGGCAGACGTCATTCGTCGCTGCGATGATCGGGCAATTCACCGCTGACTACGGCCCGAACTCGGTCACCGACGATGGCAATATCCCGAACTTCGAAGCGAACTTCGTCGCTGCGCTGAAGGAAATGTTCGTCGGTATCCCCGACTGTCAGGACGGAGGCGTCGCCAACGCCATCGCGATCAACCCGAGCCCCGCGTACACCAAATACGCGGTTCCGATGAGCTTCCTGATCGACGTATTCGCCACCAACCAGCTCATTGGCGCCAGCGGGGCGACGACGATTTCGGTCAACGGCATGGCGCCGAAGCCTCTGAAGTCGACCCTGCTCAACCCGCTCAATGCGGGCGACCTCACCGCCGGCGGCAAGATTCTTGTCAGCTATGACGGCGTCCAGTTTCAGTTGCTTTCGAATATCGGCAACAATCCCTACCCGAACATGGTCGTCCACTACGGGCGCGACGTCTCGGTGACGCCGAACCAGATCATCGTCGCGACCGATCAGACAATCGCGGCGTATTCAACCCCGTTGTGGATTGGCGTCTACATCGCGAACACGAACACCGGCGCGACGCAGATCAACATCAACAACCTCGGCCTGACCCCGGTTGTGCGCGGCGCGGGCTCCCCCGTCCAGGCCAACGACCTCAAATCCGGCTTCATTGCGTGGCTCTGCTACGACGGCGTCGAGTGTCAGCTCCTGAACCCGCTCGCGATCGGATCGACCGGAGGCGGGAACCCGGCGGACTGGAACGATATCCTCGGCCAGCTCCGCCCTTATTGGCTCGCGCTCAACTCCAAGAGCATCCTCTCGCCGCCCGTGAGCCCGTATCCAGGCGACGCCTATCTGATCCCCTCCGGCGCTACGGGGGCGTGGTCCGGGCAAGGCGGCAAGCTCTGCCAATGGACGGGCAGCGCCTGGGTCTATCGCAACTACCCCGAAGGGTCGCTGATCGGCATGTCCGACACCAACCGCTTCTTCAACAACAACGGCACGTCCTGGGTCGAGGTCCAAGTCCCGACGCTCGGGCGGCTCGCCTACATTTCGGGATGCTTCGGCTAACTCCCTAAGAATTCGAAGAAAACCAGCCCAGCCCCCGCGTCATGGCGACGCGGGGGGCCGACAACCCATGTTCCCATGAGGCGAAGATGATTTTCGCGCAAGCCGATTTGACGGCAGCCACGAACAACAGCGTCTTCACGTCCGGAGACGCGAACGGCGACCTCGTCACGGTCATGCTGACCAATCGCTCGGGCGCCGCGATCAATGTGACCCTGTATTGGGTTCCGAACGGAGTTGGTGCGCCCGCTGTCAAGCACGCCTTCGAATACGCCCTGTCGTTGGACGCGAATTGCGCCTACGAGCGCGCCGGCATCTCGATGGGCAACGGCGACGCGATTTACGCGAACCCCTCAGCGCCGGGCGTCAGCATCACCGTTCAAGGTCTCCCGATCTAAAGGATTGACGCATGTCTCGTTTCCAGTGGCGCCCCGATAGCGTCTACGCCCAGAATTCGGGGTTCCTCTCGACCGGAATTCTCAACGCCATCGCCAACGGCCCCATTGCAGCCGGCGAGCTCTGCACGCTGTTCGAGTCCGGCGCGGTCCGCCGCACCGATCAGACGCTGGGCTGGGACATCATCAATCGCGACGGCGGCCTCGTGACCCAGATCACCGAAACGACGGTGATCGAGAACATCGTGCTTGCCGGCATGACCACGGCGAGGTGCATGGGTCACCCGATTCGCTGCCTCGACCTTTCGTACATCATCGCGATGCAGACCTCCGCCGGCATCGGCTTCTGCCGCCACAGCTCTTCCGGCGCGCAGAGCACGAACTTCCTTCAGGTGTCGTCGGACTCTTCGAACTGCGTTCCCTACGTGATCGCGCTCGCCAACGGCAACGTCGCTACCCTGTGGCATGTCGGGTCGAGCCTCAAGTTCGCCGTGCATACCCCGCAGGGCGTCCAGATCGTCTCCCCGGTCACGGTCGAGACCTCGGTCTATGTCGCCGGCCTCGTGCCCTGGCACGGGCACTGCCTGCTTCCGAACGGCAACATCGCCCTGTCGTGGTGTACGACGTCGGGCGTCCTTCGCACGCAGATTTTCGAAACCATCGGCGGAACCGCGGTGACCGCGGTCATTCAGGTCGACACCTCAATCAACGGCGGATATCACGGCTGCACGCCATGCGCGAATGGCGATTTCCTGATCTCGTGCTTCGACGGCAACCATTCGCTGCATAAGATGTACCGACTGACGAACGTCGGCGTCATCTCCTGGGGTCCGAAAATGCCGTCGACGGCGACGGCGCCATTCGGCGCTCCAGATCAGGCGCGCATGCATCCGCAGCACATGCGGCTGATCGAGCTCCCCAACGGTAATATCGCCTGGGTGTTGCCGGGGTCCTCCTCCAACGCTTACGCGAATATTTTCGTCCTCAGCGCGCTCGGCGTCCTCGTCAAGCAGTGCGACTTCGGCAACCAGTATCACGACAGCGGATATGCGTGCCCGATCACGCTGACCCCGGCGGGGTTCGCCTGTTTCCACGGCAACGCCAACGCGCCGAACACCTACGGCTCCTTCTTCGATTTCAGCGGCAACAACGTCGCGATCAATGTCCTGATCGATTCGTCCGCTCACTCGCCTCCGGCCGGCTCCGCTCCGGTCTTGCATTTCTACTGCGGCCTCGCGGGCGCTTCGATTTGCATCAACCGCTATGTCGCCATCGCGGGCAGCATCGAGGTGCGCGCGATCCACTGCGACCATCGCGGCGTCATCATCCGAAGCACTCCGGATTGCCCGAATCCGTTCAACCATCTTCCCTTCGGGCCAAACGACTGCAACGCCCCGATTCCGCATTGCGACGTCGACGGCATGGTCTTCACCTACTTCTTTACGACGACCGTCGCCGTCAACGTGCCTGTGACGACGACAACGAACGTCAGCGGGTCCTCTGTCGTTGGTGTCGCGCAGAATGCGGCGGCGAACGGCGCCGCGGTCACCGTAGTCGCCAATGGCTACTTCACCCCCGCGTCCACGCAGAACTTCACCGTCGGCAGCGCCTTCGACCGGCGCGGCGGGACGCCCAACGGCTGCCGCGGCACCGTCGGCCCCAACGGAATCGTCCTCTTCGGCTGGGTGTAAGAGATGAGCTACGCAAACGAGGTTGATATTGAGGCATTCAATACCGCCTCGTTTGTTTGGGCGCAGGACATCAGCCTATATCTCGGCGTCTATCCGCTGCAGAGCGGCTTTATCCGAGCGCAGATCCGCACCGCAGCGACGGACCCCGAACCTCTCATCGAACTCAATCTGGCGAACGGCGGCGCCGCCCTCTCGGTCGCGGGAGCTGTCGCGACACTGACGCTGCAAATGCCGCTCGCGACCGTCGAGAGCTTGAGCGGCCAATACGTCTATGACGTCCGCTTCGAATATCAGGGCTCGCTCTTCTTCATTTTGTTTGGCGGCACGCTGACTTTCGACCAGGGCGTCACTCGCGTCTACGGCGACAACTATGCGACTCCGGAAAACGTGCCGACGCTCGCCTATGTGGCGCAGACGACCAGCATGATCAACGCTCTCCTATTCGGGTGACCTCATGAAGCGCGCAGTCACCTACAGCGGGAACACGTTTTCGCCGCTCCTGAATACGATCAATCTCGCGGGGATCCCGAATTTCGATATCCGCAAGCTGTTCGCCATCGTCGACGTCACCGCGTCCGTCATCGTCTACGCGGCTGGGGCGCCTGGACTCGGGTACTCGCTGATCGCGGGAACCACGCTGACGCTCGAAGGCCCGCTCGTGAATTGCGCGGCCACGGATTCGCTGATGATCATCTATGATGACAGCGATCAGGCGACGTCGGCGGCGGTGCAGAACGTCGCTGTCGCCTACAATGGGCAGCTCGTTTCGGCCTCCAACTCGCTTCCGGTCGCGGTCGACGCCCAAGCGTCCGGGCTTGCGCAGGATACCAGCGTCCAGTCCACGAACACCGCGCTCGGAACGATCGGATCCGCGGCGCCGTCGCTGCCGGGCTCGTCCTCGGGCATCATGGGGCTGTTGCGCTGGCTTGGTTCTCTGCTTCCGAACGCAAACAGTCTTCTCCAGGTCTCGCTCCCTGGAGACACGATTGCGCAGGCGGCCTTTACGCGCCCGGGAAACACGACGGCTTACTCAGCCGGCACGCTGGTCGCCAACAGTATATCTTCCGGCTCGGTTGCGCCGATGATTTTCACGGTCACCCGTTCGAACGGGCTCGCGTGCCGCCTGAAGCGCGTCCGACTTCAGAAGTCGACGGCGACCTTGACCAACGCGCAGTTTGTTCTGCGCCTCTACACCGTGTCTCCCGGCTGCGCGAACGGCGACGGTGGAGTTTGGCTAACCAACCAGTCCTTGGGCTATGTCGCGGAAATTCCGGTGACGATCACCTCGGCCTTCAGCGACGGTTCCGTGGGCTTCGGCGCGCCTGCCGTTGGCACCGACGTCATGTTCCAGCCCGGCAGCTCGCAGGTCACGATTTATGGGCTTTTGAGCGCCGCCGCCGCCTATACGCCCGGCAATGCCGAAATCTTCACCGCGACTCTTGAAGTGACGAACGACGAATGAGCGGCAGCCCGATCACCCCAACACTTCAGGACGCGATTAACGCCGCGTCGACCTACGCGGGGAGCGCGGCGTCGTCGTCGAACACGGCCGCGAGCGCCTCGACGGCCGCGGCCACCAGCGCCGCGGCGGCTGCCGCGGGCGCGGTCGCCGCGACGGCAGCGCTGGCGGCCGCAGCTCAAAGCGCCGCCCAGGCGGCGACGTCGGCAGCGCAGACCGAGCAGCAGCTCCAGGTCGTGAACGGCGTCCAGAGCGTCATTTCCGGCCTGATCAACGGGCAGGTCGTCCCCTTCGTCTCGCAGGCGAGCACCTACGCCTCCACGGCTACGGCCCAAGCGGCAGCGGCGGCGGCTTCCGCCACCGGGGCGGCGGCGTCCGCTGGCGCGGCGTCGACGAGCGCGTCCGGGGCGTCAACAAGCGCCTCCGGCGCCGCAGGTTCCGCGAGCGCGGCGTCGACGAGCGCGACAAACGCCGCAGCGTCAGCAACCGCCGCGGCCGGCTCGGTCGCTTCCATCGCGGGCGGCCCGGTGGCCTCCGTCAATGGCCTCACGGGCGTCGTCACGGGCGTCGAGGTCCAGTCGAATAAGGGCGCCGCGAACGGCTACGCCGGCCTTGACGGCTCCGGCAAGGTTCCGGCCGGGCAGATCCCGACATCAGCTGGCTTGGTCGCGCTCCAGGGCAATTGGGACGCCTCGGGCAATTCGCCGACGCTGACGTCCTCCACGGGCACGAAGGGCTATGCTTACGTCGTATCGAATGCCGGCTCGACCTCGCTAAACGGCATCTCGTCGTGGGTTGTCGGCGATTGGGCGGTCTATGACGGCACGGTCTGGCGCAAGCTCGATGGGACCTCGGCTGAGGTCTTGAGCGTCGCCGGCCGCACCGGGGCTGTGACCGTCGCCTCGACCGATCTCACGGATTCGACGGCGCCGGGCCGCGCGCTCCTTACCGCGGCGACCGCGGCGCTCCAGAAGACCGCGCTTGGCATCGCCTCGACCGACATCAGCGACGCTTCGGCGGTCGGAAAGTCGCTCCTGACCTCAGCGACCTCTGCGGCTGCGCTCGCGGTTTTGGGCGGCATCGCAGCCGCCGGCGGCCACTTCTCCGGCCCCGTGAGCTGGACCGCGCCGGCGAGCGTCGCCTCGGCCGCAACCGTCGATCTCGGCGCGCAGACCTCGAACGACGTCACCATCACGGGAACCACGGCCGTCACGTCGTTCGGCGCCACAGCGGTCGCCGGCGGCTTCGCGTGGGTCTTGTTTAGCGGCGCGCTGACGCTGACGAATTCGGGAGCGCTGGCGCTGCCCGGCGGTGCGAATATCACGACAGCGCCCGGCGACACTTGTCTCGCGGTTGCGAATGGGTCCGGTAACTGGACCGTGTATTTTTATCAGCGCGCGAGCGGCGCTGCGCTAGCGGCGAGCGGCGACAACCTCGACTTGATGCTATTCGGCGACGGTTCCGACGGCACAGTTACGGTTTCGTCGGGAACGACGACGCTCACCCGCGATATGTTTTACAACAACCTGACGATCTCGGGGACCGGCGTCGTCAACACGGCGGGATTCCGGGCTTTCGTCCGGGGGACACTGGACATTTCGGCCGCGGGCGCGGGCGCGCTGACATGCAACGGCGTCGTCGGAAACGTCGGAAACGTCGCTAGCGGCAGTGTAAGCCAGTCGTCTTCAGTATCTTCTCCCAGCGGCGACACGGCGGCACCGACGGCGAGCGGCAAGGGCGGCGGCAACTACTACAACGGCGTTACGTTGCCCGACAATGGCGGCTCGGTCTCGTCGATCTATGTTTTCGGCGGGCAGGCTGGAGCTGGCGGATCCGGCGGTGCGGGCGGGGCCTCCGCCGTTAACCCTGGCGGAAACGGCGGGAGCGCAGCTGCGCCGACGCTCGTTCCACTGCGTTACCTGTCAGCCGACTTCAGTTCTCCGAACATCGTCTCGGGCGGACAGAGCGGCGGAGGCGGAGGCGGGGGCGCTGGATTCTCCACATACGGCGGAGGCGGCGGTGGATCTGGAGGGGCCGGAGGAGGCGTGCTCGCCGTCTTCGCGCGCACCATCAATCGCAGCTCGTCAACTGCAGCCAACGCCATGCAGGCCGCCGGCGGAATCGGTGGCAACGGCGCGGCTGGAACATCAGGACAGACCACGGGCGGCGGCGGAGCCGGCGGCGGCGGCGCGGGTGGGATGATCTATCTTGTCTATCGGTTCCTCACAGGGACAGCTGCGACCAATGCGATGCAGGCCAGCGGCGGCGGCGGCGGGACGGGCGGAAACGGATACGTCTCATCGGGAGGCCGCGGAGGTTATGGCGGAAGCGGCGGCGCGTCGGGCGTGATCACGACCATCAATGTCGCGGCCTCCGCGATCACAGTGACGGCGCCATACAACGCCGGCGGAGCCGGATCAGCAAACAGCACGCTTGTCGGTGGCGGCGGCGGAGCTGGTGGAACCAATCAAGCGAGCCTTTGATGAGCACGATCACGGACGCATTCGGGCGCACAGTCACAATCTCAACAGACTCCGATGGGAGCGACGTTTACGCCCTCCCAGGCCTCAGCGTCTCGTTTCCGGCGGGAACGGCCGAGGCCGTCGCCCTCGCCTCGATCAACGCGCACGCGCCCGGCGTCTATGTGGCGCCGAAAGTGGACTGGAGCTTCTTCGAGTTCATGGACCTGTTCTCCACGTCCGAGCAAACCGCGATTATGAACTCGACGGATCCGAGGGTCCGCCTGTTCTGTTTGATGGCGTCAGGCGCGGGAGCCCTCCAGTTGACGAATTCGGACGTCATTTCCGGTGTCAACTATCTCGCAATTTCGGGCGCCATCGCAAGCGCCCGCGTTGCCGCCATTCTCGCTGGTCAGGCGCCGAGCTAATGTCCGAACCGCCGCTCGATGCGCGGGCCGCCGCGACCGCGACTATCTCTTGATCAATATCCAAAGGAGCCGCAATATGGATCCGCGCTCGCTGTGTCTCATTTCTGCTTGCGCGCTGCTCGTCGCGTTCACTAGCGCGGCCTCGGCGGGAAGCTCCACGGTCACGCTGACTAGGGTCTACCAAGACCTCGGAGCCGGGCCGATGACGATCCAGGCGTCCGGAAGGGCGCTGTCCTATCAGATTTCGGACAGCCAGCCGCGCGCAACGTCCGCGGGCGCGATTCTTTACCCCGGCGACGCCCCGGAGGCGATCGTTGGCTACCGCCATGTCTGGGCGGAAGCGGCCGGGTCGACTCCCAGCGCTGCGATCGTGACGCCCGGGGTGAGCACTACCCCTTCAGCGACCGTCAGCACGCCCTACTCCGTCACCGAGGGCGGCACGGGCGCGACCACGGCGAGCGCCGCACGCGCCGACCTATCGGCGGCCCAGAGTGGCGCGAACAGCGACATCACTCAGATCTCCGGCCTGACGACGGCGCTTCCCGTCACCGAAGGCGGCACGGGCGCTACGACCGCGCCGACCGCGCGTTCCAACCTGTCCGCGGCCCAAAGCGGATCGAACAGTGACATCACGGCGCTAAACGGGCTGACGACCGCGCTTCCGATCGCCGAGGGCGGCACGGGCGCAACCACGGCCAGCGGCGGGCGCGCCAATATGTCGGCTGCCCAGAGTGGCGCCAACGGCGACATCACGTCGCTGAACGGGCTGACCACGCCGCTGGCGTCGACGGCCCGACGGATCACGACAGGATCCTCCGACGCGGCTGGGGCTAACGATCAGACGATCGTATGGGCTTCGGTGACCGCCGCCGCGAAAGCTGAGAGCATTCCCGCGTGCTCGACGTCCGTTCGCGCCGATATCTTTGTCAAAGACGAGCAGGGAACGGCCGCAACCTATAATATCACCATTACGCCAACGTCCGGCACGATCGAAGGCGCTGCGACTTACGTGATCTCGACCGCCAAAGGCGCCGTGCGCCTGCGATGCGACGGCGCCGGCAACTACATGGTCATGTGATCAGGCTCATGGTTGGACTGCTTCCTGCAGCGTCCGCCACGTTCCCCTAAACCTCAAGAGGAGATTTCATGTCGCGCATCCCGCGCCACGCGCTCGCATGCGCGCTTTTCTTCGCCCTCGCTGGGTCGGCGGCGGCGGCTCCGCGGCATTATTGGACCTTGTTTGATGATCCACCCGCGCCGCGCGTCCTGCCCGTGACCGACGACGGCGGCCGCGCGCTGCGCTTCGGGTCCGGAATCATCAGTTTAGCGATGCGATTCCTGGGCGCTGGCAACGTCGCGGGTACGCGCGGCCCCTGGTGCGCCGATTTCGCCGCGATGGTTCTCAAGAAGACCGGCCATCGCCCGCTTGCGAACCGTACGGCGGCGTCAGCTCTCTCCTATGGGCCGCGCACGAGCAACCCGAAACCCGGCGACCTGATCGTTCTTGGCGGTCGGCACGGAGCCTCGCATGTTGGCTTTTTCGCCGGGTGGGACCGCGGTCGCGTTGTGATGGTTAGCGGCAACTGGTCGCATCGCGTTTCTCGCGCGGTGATTTCGCTGCGCTCGGTCAGCGCCTTCATCCACACATAAGGCGCCTCGATGAGCCGGGCTCCCTGAAGGCGCTCTCATGCTCCTATTCCAGCTCAACCTGCAGGTCGGGCCGGCTGCAATAATCGCTCCCGCGCGCCTACTCATCGCATTGCAGCGAAACGTCTTCATCCCCGCGCCTCAGCGAGCCGTCCTCATCACAGCGCAGCCGCGCATTCTCTCGCTCAAGGCCACCTATATGCCCGTCGTCGGCAGCTTTTCGTCAGTTGATCCGCCTGAACGCCTCCCGTTCAGCATCGATTTTGCGGCGCAGATCCCTGCCGGGGACTCGCTCACCTCGATCCTGGGCTCCGCCCTCGCCGCCTACGTCGGAACGGACGACGACGCGGCCGGCCTCCTATACGGCCCCGCCACGATTGCTGGAACTGTTGTGACCCAAACGGCAGGCCCGGGCTGGATTCCGGGCGTCATCTATCGCCTCACGCTCACATGCGGAACCGCGGGCGGGGCAACGATTTCGCTCTACGCCCATATCACCGCTCAAGCGCAGATCTAGACCATGACCGACAACACGACACTTAACGTTGGATTGGGCGGCGATCAGATCCGCACCGCCGCCAAGACGGCGACCGGCGGCGCGAAAACGCAAGTCGTCTTGCTCGACCTTGGCGGCGGGGCGGACTCGTCTCCGGAGGCCATCGTTTCCGGCGGCACGATGCCGGTCAGCGCGACGAGCTTGCCGTTGCCCGCCGGAGCCGCGCAGGAGGCTGGCGGCAACCTCGCCGCCGCGGCGTCGAGCCTCGCAACCGTCGCTGCCAATACCGCCGGCCTCGCCCAGGAAACCGGCGGCAATCTTGCCGCCGTCGCCGCGGCTGCGGGGACGACCGCTGACACCGCCTATGGCGGCTCGGGCACGTCCTCGATCATCGCCGCGGCGAAGGGCGTTTACGCGCTGCTCGCCGGGACTCTGACGGCCGCGATCACCAAATGGGGCGGAGCCACGCTCGGCGCCGCGACCTCCTGGGGGACCGCGCCGTCCGGCAACGTCGCCGGCGTCAACGCCAATGTGCTTTCCGCGCCGTCCTCGCTCGCGCAGGACGCGCATCTGACCAACGTTCAGAGCGCCCCAGGGACACCGCAGACGGCCGCGGTCACAGTCCAGGGCAATGCGTCCGGCGTCCCGATTCCTGTCTCTGGTGCGTTCTCGCTCTCGAACGGCGCGCAGGAGGCGGGCGGGAACCTCGCCGCGCTCGCCAACGCCGTGATGAACGCGCAGCAACCGGAGGCGGCGACCCCACTCCAGGCGCGCCTTGTCGGCAACCCCGACGGCGACTTCGCGGGCGTCGACCTCGTCGAGCGACTGATGGACCCCAGCTCGGGCGAAGCGGCGAGCGTGAGGCTGATCAACGGGCCGCTGGCCGATATCAACGGCGCGTCTATCCCCTCAGACGCGCCGATGGCGATTCCCTACGGCCCCCTCCCCGCAAACGCGTCGATCCTAATCGACACCGCCGGGTATTCGTCTGTCAATATCACTACAAGCAGCGTTCCCATTTCGGCATATTACTCCAACGATAAGCAGAGCTGGGGAAGTTACTTCGGTTTTTTGGGCACCGGCACTTCCGGCCCCCCAGCTTCAATGGCTATCGCTCAGGTCACGGGGAACTACACCTTCCCCGTCATGGCCCGGTATCTCAGGATATACTCGAATGGCTCCCAGGCATCGGGAATCGTTTACCTGAGATCCGCGGCGATACAGGTCGCTGCAGCTACGGTTGGATCCACAGCTGTAGGCGCCGCCACGACCTCCTTCCCGGTTTCCGTATCCGGGCAGGACACCGGCGGTCTCACCCGCCGTTTCCAGACCGACGTCAACGGAAACCTGATCGGCGCTGGCGTGTTGCCACCCGGCTGGTCGTTCGGCAACTACAACGTCAGCTATACCCCTTACACGACCGCGGCGGCATCGCTTAGCGCTACGCTCTCAACAATCAATCCGGTCATGGTTGGCGGCGGAGACACTCAGGGTCGCGCGCAGCGCAATCTGTTGTCGCCGCAGGGCTCGACCATGATTTCGCAGGAGGCTGGCACGGCGGCGGGACCGTCCGTCGCCGAGCTCCTCAACCAGTTGCTCGCGGTCGAAAAGGTCCGCCTGCAAATCGAGCTCGAACGCGCGCGTATCGAGTTGGGAATCAGCGATGACGCCGAACAGCTCATCGCCGATGCAATGAACCTTCCCTCGCTCAACTAGGAGCTTAACTTATGGCCACTCTTCAGCCCGCCTCGCCCCCGGCCAGCGGACTTCTCCCGACGTCGCGCCCCCCTGGCCAGATCCTCAGCTCGCCCGCCGGCATCCTCGGCGAGCTTGTCGTCTCCGAGGCGCTGCCTCAGTATTATTCGCTTGCGAAGTCGGGCGTCGTGTTCTCGCTCGCCGCCCTCGGCTTGGCGACGCTCACGGCGTTCTCCGGCGGCACCGCGGGCACGCCGATTCTCGGCCTCTACAACCCGGCCAACTCCGGCAAGGACTTGGTCCTGCTCCTCGCCTCGCTCGGCATCCGCACCACTGGCGCCACGGCGGCCGCGCTGGCTTTTAACTGGTTCGGAGTCAACCAGGGCGGCGTCGCCGTCTCGGGAACGCAGACCCCCGCGGCCAACGCCTATTCGCAGGCGAACACGGGCTCTGTCGCTTGGGGCATGGTCAACACCGCGAACACCGGCGCGCTTGCTTCGACGTTGCGCCGCTCGTCTTTCAGCGTCGGCAACGTGACCACGACCGCGGGCTTGAACGCGGCGTCGTTCATCGACGACATCAAGGGCGCGCTGATTATCTCGCCGGGCTCCTATATGGCTTTCGGCGCCGCCAACGCGCTCGCAACCGCAGGCATCGACGCCTCCATCATGTGGGCCGAAGTTCCGGTCTGATGGCAAACCACGCCGCCCTAGCCCAGGCATGGGGCGGCGCGTGGGGAGCCCTCGCGGGCTCCTCTCTCGCCGATCGCCTTGTCTCCCTCAACGCGCGCACGTCGCCCGGCCCGCTTCAGGACGTCACGACCTCATCCGTGTCGTCGTACCTGATGGGCGCAGGCGCTCTTGCGTCTATCGAAGCCTACGCGGCTTCTCCCCCTGCGGGGGCGCCTCCGCAAGCCATCCAAGCAGCGCAGTATCTCGCTCTCATCCTGACCGACGCGAGTTATCCGACGTTCGCTACGTCGGATAGCTCGCTTTTCTCACGAATGGCGGGATTCGTTACGGCGCTCGAGGGCGACGCACGCACCGGCGTCAGCTCGTCAATCGGCGCTGGGTTGCTCGCCCTCGCGCAGCCATCGATTCCATGGTGGCAGGCCAACGGCTTCGCGGCCCCGATCGGCGCTGCTGACCTGATGGCTGCCGGGCTGCTCTGAATCCCACAATCTGGAGGTTAAAATGGGCCTGTTGCTCCCGCGCGTTATTCAGCGGCCGACGCCGAATTATACGCCGACGCCAATCCGGCACGATCTGTTCATCTATCATGACGAGGAGGGCGAGGCTGACCCTTCGCTCGCTTGGTTGTGCGACCCGCGCGCGAAGGCGGCGCCGCATCTCGCCATGGGCACGGACAGCTCGAATGAGCTCTCGCAGCTCGTGCCGCTGCAATACAAGGCCTGGGCGCAGTGCGCGTTCAATTCGGCGGGGATCTCGCTCGAAATCCCCGGCTACGCCGACAAGCTGCCCGACACGCGCTTGCAGCTCGCCGCGACGATCGGTGCGTGGGTCTGCCGCGCCTACAATATCCCGCCCGTCCTCGCCCCCGGCGGCCTGGGCCGCGGAATCGTCAGCCACCGCCACCTCGGCAGGGCCGGCGGCGGTCACATGGACGTCGGCGACCCCAACGGGTCGACGTGGGCGACGCTCGTGAAATACACGCAGGGCGCCTACGAGGACATCGGCAAGCTGGCGAGCCTTCCGGCCTTCGCTCTATACGGGCTCCCCGCGCCGCATGAGGTCGTCGCGGCGCCGGACGTCACGCCCGCGCCGAGCCACGGCGGCGCGCCGCGCTGCGAGCCCGGCGACACCCACGCGCACCCGACGCCGAGCGGCTTCACTCAGCACTCGGTCGCGGCGCTGCAGGCCGACCTCAACAAGCTCACCAACGCGGGCCTGCTCGTCGATGGCCGCTTCGGCGAGCTGACGACCGCGGCGCTCAAGCGCTTCCAGGCCGCGCATGGCTGCGACATCGACGGTCAAATCGGGCCGGAAAGCTGGACGGCGATCGACGCCGCGATGGCCTCCGCATGAATACGGCCCTGCTCATCCTGCTCGTCTTCGCGGCCGTGTTTGTGATCGGGTGCGGCTTCCTCGAATCCTTCGGCGCCCGACTCGTCGGCGGCGATCTCGGCGAGCGGGAGCACGTCGAGGGGCTCCGCATAATGCGCGCTGGCGGCCTCGTGCTCACCCTCGCGATCAGCGTCGGTGTCGCGCTCTGGATTTGGCCGCACGGCGCGCCGCCCGCGTGATCGCCGTCGGCATAACCGCCGTCGCCTGCGTGGCGGCTATCGCCGCCGCCCTCGCGTGGCTCTCTCGCAACATCGATAAATGGGGCCGCTGCATGTCCGCCATCATTCTTCCGCCGCCGACCGACAAGTCCTAGGCGCGCGCAGCAACGATCGTCGGGGCGCTCCGCGCGAAGGGCAAGAGCGAACCCTACATCGTGGGCGCCGTCGCCAACGGCTACGCGGAATCGGCGTGGCGCCCCGATATCGCGGGCGATAACGACGAGAGTTTCGGCCCCTGGCGGCTGAAATTCCAGTTCTACGGCAAAGCGATCCGCGACGGCTACTTCGTCAACGGCAAGCTGATCATGGCGGGAATTGGCGTCGATATCAGGACCGAGCCGGACCTCGCGCGTCACGTCGCCGCGGTCCTCTTCGGTTTCGACATGCCGGCGAACGCCGCGACGCGCGCTGCGCTCGAGGCGGCGACGACGGGCGTCGACGCGACGCGCATCTGGGCCTCCGGATTCGAGCGCGCGAGCGCCGGCAACGCCGTGGAACGGCGCGTAGCCATCGCGCCGCAGATCGAAGCTTGGCTCGCCAAACTGCCGTGAACGTCGCCCTCGCCTTCGTCGCCATCGCGCTCGCCGCCGTGACGGCGGCTATCCTCATCCGCAACCTTTTTCGAGACGCCCCATGAACGTTTGGTTGTTGTGGTTCCTGTGGTCGCTGACCGCCGTTCTCGCGCCGTTCGCTTATCTGGAAGCCCGGGCGTGGTGGAAAAATCCGCCGAACATCACGCTCTCCCGCACGGTCTGGCGGATCCAGGCGCGATACCCGTTTTTCGGCATGCTTTTCGGCTTCGTGACCGGCGCGCTGATCTTCGGGCTCGGCATCCATTTCTTCGGCTTCATCCCCGCCTGCAATCCCTGAAGGAGCAGATCTTATGACTGATGTCTCTCTCGCACCGCTCGCCACCGCGCTCGCGCCGGTTGCGATTCAGGTCTCCGCCGTCGTGATCGCCGCCGGCTTCACTTGGGCTGCCGCGCAGTTTTCCCGCTTGACCCATAGAAAGCTCGCGCAAGGCGCGCTCGACCGAGTGACGCGCGCCGCGCAGGCCGAAGCTGGCGCGATGATCGCCGCCGACGCCAACAACCTCGCCGGCGCCGCGATTACCATCGGCAACTCCATGGTCGCCTCGGCGGCCTCGCGCATCATCACGGCTATGCCGGAGGCGCTCGACGCCGCCGGGCTGACGCCCTCGCATGTCGCGGTCATGGTCGCCGGCGAACTCGGGAAGCTCATGGCTGCCGCGCCGGCGGCGGCCGCCAAGGCGGCCTGACGCTATGCTGGCCCCCTTCCCCTCCGTCTTCGCGGCCGCCTCGCTGGCGGCGCACTACGTCAGCGCGCTCTGTGCGGCGTCGCCTCCGCGCGGGCGCGGTGGGGTTCCTGGGCCGGTCTCGCTCATCATCCCGCTTTGCGGCGCCGAGCCGCACTCCTTCGAGACGCTCCGCGCAGCGCTGCGCCTCGACGGTGAATATGAGGTCATTTTCTGTGTTGCGCAAAGCGACGATCCCGTGATAACGCTCGTGCGGGAAGCCGTGCGTGATGCGCAGGGCGCTCCCGCTCAGCTCCTCATCGGCGACCTTGGCGCTTACGCCAATCCGAAATTGCGCAACATGGTCCGCGGCTACGCGGCTGCGCGCCATGCCTGGATCTGCTTCGTCGACTCCAACGTCCTTCTCCCGCGCGACCATATCGAGCGTCTCTTCGATGCTTGGGAAGAGGGGTCGACGGGCGCGGTGACCGCGCCGGCGTTCGGATCGAGGCCGCGCGGGTTCGGCGCCAACCTCGAATGCGCCTTCCTCAACACTTATCAGGCGCGCTGGCAGTACGCCGCGGACGCGGTCGGGTTTGGTTTCGCACAAGGCAAGTGCTTGTTTTCGCGCCGGGACATCATCGAGCGCGGCGGCGGAATCGCAACGCTCGCCTCGGAGCCGGCCGAAGACGCTGCGCTGACCAAGCTCGTGCGCGGCCTCGGGCTCAAGGTTCATCTCGCCGACCGCGCGTCGGAGCAGCCGCTCGATGAGCGCGCGGTGCGCGAGGTCTGGCGCCGGCAGGTCCGTTGGGCGCGACTGCGGAGAACGACTTTTCCGGCGGCTTTTTTGCCGGAAATTTTGACGAGCGCGCTCCTGCCGATCGTAGCCGCCGGGGCCGATGGCGGCCCCATGGCGGCGCTGCTCGTCGCTACGCTTTGGTATCTCGTCGAGGTCGCGCTCGCCTTTGAAAATCACTGGCCGTTCGGCGCCTGGGCGCTTCCTGCGCTGCTCGCGCGCGATGCCCTCTTGCCTGTCCTTTGGTGTGCAGCTTGGGCCGGGGCCGGGTTCGAATGGCGCGGGACATCGATGACAGCTGAGAAGCGAGGGTCTCGGGCTCTGAACATCAACCGAAAGGACGGGCTTTGACCAAAGTTGTCATCAAACGCGAGATCGAGGCCGAGCAGTGGGCGGGCGATGTCCGCATAATTCTCGAAGGCTCGCATGTTTGCCGCCCGGAAGTGCATTGGAGCGCGGACCGTGGCCTTGTCTACTTCACGTACGCTGATCTGCATCCGCATAACTGGATCGACGCGAGGGTGCGCGAAACGTCCGCTCCAGAGAAGCTCGATTTCATGTGTTCCGGCCTCGGAATCACGCGTCAGGACGGCTCCAAATACTGGCGTCAGGTCTACCCGTTCGCGTTCTGGAGCGTGAAGTCGGAAGCGAGCATCAAGCGAGATCACCACGCCGTTTATCTCGATCGCGCCGACGCCGCGCTGGTTGAAACGTTCGTCGATTTCCTCGCCGCCGAGGGCTGGACGAATCCGCTGCCGCCGCGCATCGAGATCCGCGTCGTCGACGGGCAGTACGGCCGCGGGTTCAAGCCGATCTATCTGAAGCCCGGCGATTGGCTTCTGACCGAGCGTGGGCGCGACCCCGTCGCGGTGTCCGACGTCGAATTCACGGCGATGGCGGCCTGAAAAGCGAAACGCCCGGCGCCTGAAAGGGCCGAGCGTCTCTCGCGCGCGGGTTGATCAGACCCTGCGGCTCCTGAGTTGAACAGGACGCAAGCCTCCCCGTTAAGGGCCGGCTTCACCCACTTCCGCCGCGCGCCGGCGCTCTACCACGGCAACCGGAGCCTCGCAACGGGCGATCAGGCTTGTACGATCTTCGCGCGCACCGCTGAGGCGATGAAACCCGATCGGGTCAGCCCGCTTTCGCGCGCAGCGTCATCGATCGCGTCGAGCAATCCGGAGTCCAACGAAAGATTGGCCTTCGCGGGGCGGCCGCTTTCGATGATGAGCGGGACGGAGATGAAGGCGCCGCCTTCAGCTAGAGTTTCGATCACTTCCGCGTCGCGGCGGATCGCGGCAAGAGGGCGAGGTTCGGGAGGCGCGGCCCCGCTTTCGCGCGCATCACGCACCCATTCACCAACCGCTTCGATGGCGTTGCGATAAGCCTCGTCTTCGTCGTGACCCATTGCGGTGCATCCCGGCAAATCAGGAACCGAGATCCCGAAGGCCCCCGGCTTTCCGTCCAGAACCGCGAAATATCGAGCCATTTGACCTCCTTTAAGCCGTCCAGCCGGCGGCCTTAGCGATGTTGCGAGCGACGCCGGGCGTCAGGGTCTTGTGTCTCGGAACCATGATCTTGATCCCGGGCTTGGCGGCGTTGCCGAACTTCTCGTGCTTGGAGCCGCCCTCCTTCGCCCAGCCCTCCCGCTCCAAGCGGGCGACGATCTTGGCTCTGGTCAGCTCCTGCGTCATGCGCCAATATAGGCGCATTTTATCTCAGCTGTCAAGGTCAGTTCCGCAACCTCCCGGCCCTTGTGCCGGGTTTTTTCATGGAGATTCATCATGTTCCACAAGATCGCGCTCGCCGCCGCGCTCGCGGGGTCTCTCGGCGCTGCCGGATGCGCCCAGGTCACCGCCGGCATCAATGATGTCACCGGCGCGCTTTCGTCCAAACAGGCAACGCAGGCGGCCACCAACGTCAATGCATTCACGCAAGGTTTCGTCTGCGGTCTCGGCTCGCTCTCCGGTCTCGCGTCGACTGTCCAGGCGCAGCTCAAGGCTCAAATGAACGTGGGCAACGCCATGGTCGCGACCGACACCGGCGTCGTTTATGTCATCTCCGAGGATCTCTGCTTGTCGCTCGGCGGCGAGATCGCCGGCTCCGCCGTCACCGTGCCGCCGACCGCGACAACCTTGTCGACCGCGGTCAAGTGACCCCCCGCTGGCGCGCGGCGTTCGTTTCGGACGTCCACATAGGAGCCCGCGCCAGCAAGACCAAGCGCCTGCGCGCATGGCTCGCGAACAATCCCGCCTGGATGCTCTACATCGTCGGCGACTTGTTTGACGGGCTCCACGCGCTGCGCGCCGCGGAGCTGATCGACACTCTTCGCGGGCTCGCCTGCGCGCCTCGGATAATTTACGCGCCCGGCAACCATGACGCGCTGTTCCGGCGCTTCATCGGCCAATTCGGACACGTCGAGATCTGCTTGCGAGCAATCCACGACGCCGCCGACGGTCGCCGCTATGTCGTCACGCACGGCGATGAATTAGACCGCTCGCTGCTTGGGCCGCTGCCCTGGCTCGGATCTTATGCGCGCTATGTCGCGCCGCACGCCGCCACCCGCGTCGTGAATCGGCTCGCCACCGGCGGCCAGTTCGCCGCGAAACTGTCCGCGCTCGCGCGCGCGGAAGGCGCCGCCGGCGTCATCACAGGCCACTTCCACGACCCCGGAATCCGCCCGCTTCCGTGCGGGGGCGTCCACGCGGATTGCGGCGACTGGACGGACGCCTGCAGCGCGCTTGTCGAAGACTTCGCTGGTCAGTTCCATCTCGTAAGAGGGTGATAACATGAGCATTTTAGGCACTATCGAAAACGAGGCGCTGAACGTTGCCCGTGCGGGCTTGCAGGCCGCGACCGGAATCGTCACGCCCGGCGCTCCGGCGGCAGGCGCTGTCGTTGCGACGCTCGATGGCGTCAAGATCACGTTCGGCCAGCTTGTCACCACGTCGAAGGCGCTTGAGGGCTCCAAGCTCGGCGAGGGTTTCAACAAGCTGATCACCGACTTCGGTGACGTCGACAACGACCTCGACGTCACCGAGCAGGTCGCCGCGCTCATCGCCCCCTTCATTCCGGCGGCCGGACTGATCGCGACGGCCCTCTTCGTGCTGAAGCTGGCCTATGACGGCGGCAAGATTCTGTTCAGCTCGAATCCCAGCTTCTTCGCGACAAGCACCGGGCCTGCTATCTCGGGGGCGGACTGGTCGCACGGGTTCCCCAAGGCGCAGCCCGTCGACAACCCCTCCGGCGCCATCGGAGGCGAATAGTGTCTCTCCAGCCCGAAAGGCGCTCTGGATTGGATTCGTCGGTCATCAAGAAACTTGAGGACGCGGTCGCTGGCGGCGGTTTCGTTCTCATCCCGCGCGCGGAAGCAGACGCTCTGAGGTCAGCCGGCACGCCGGTCTCTCACTCAGCGCCGACTTTCTCCGAGGACGACCTCTTGGTCCTAACCGATCTGATCCGGATCTGGCGCGGCGTCTCGGCCATGGGGTCGGTCGCGACTCTTGGCCGAAACGCCCTCTATGCACTCGGCGCTTTGATCGGGGTCGTCTTGATGATCAAAGGCAAGGTGACTCCGGAGGTATTATGGAAAGCGCTTTTCGGTTGAGGTCGCGGGTGCAGCTCCGCGTCATCATCGTCACCGCGCTCATCGCGAGCGCGCTGCGCCTCGCCGGGCTCGGGCTCGCCGTCCTGTTCATGGCGGGCATGCTGGCGGACGTCGCTTCGCACAGCTGATCGTTCGCCCCTCACTTTATGCCGCCCCGTCGCCCTCACCCGGCGGCGGGGCGGTTTTCGCGTATGTCGCCGCCTCTATCTCGCAGAGAATGGCGTTCCATCCCGGGTTGTTGATCCTTTCGCCCGTCTCTTGCTCCGACCACAAACTGAGGTCTGCAATAGCTGCCATCATCGCCTCCCCCGCCCTTTTCAGTAGCCCGGAGAGGGCGGCGTTTGAGGCGCGCGCCTCGGACAAAGCATTTCCGCACCTTATAGACGCCGTACGGAGATTTGCTTCGCTGACCCTCGCCTCGTCGCGCTCGCGTTCGGCCTCCGCACGCGCCTTGCTGGCAAGACGCTTGTATTCGCACTCCTGACTGTTCAGCCGGAACGCAAGGTCGGCGGCGATCTCCGCCGACAGCGCTGTGAACAGCGGGCTCGAGAGCGTGCGCCGGTAGACGCAGGCGCCGATCGCCAAAAGCGGGAAGTCTGCGGGCGTCAAGGGCGTCATGACGCGCCCCCGGGCAAGCCCTTCCCGTCGGGGTCGACCCCGAACCGGTGGCAGAGCTCGTGCGTGGCCGTGGAGCCGAGCGCGAACGTCTCCATGATGCTGACCCAATTCATCTGAGAGCGACTCTTGCCTCTGCGGCGGATCGCGTGATGCACGGCGCGGCGCAGGAGCTCGTTGTCGCCGATAGCGTCCGTGATCGGGGAGCTCGGCGCGGACGGCCCGGCCGCCCGCTCGTGCAATTCCTGCTCGCGATCGGCGATAAGGTCCTCAGGGTCGCCCCAGGCTCCGGTCATGTCAAAAATCCTCTTCGGGCTTGTATTCGGTCGGCGCCGGTTCGCCCGGCGGGTGCTCGGCGACCAGGGCGTCCCAGCACTCGGCGTGATAGACGCAGTCGGCGATCAGCGCGTTGTGCGGCTCGCTGACGAACCCGCCGCGCGGGCCGGTCGCCCATTTCCAAGCCACCGGTTTTCCGCAGCGCGGGCACGTCGAGGATTCCTGATCGAATGGGAAGCCGAACGTCATCCGGCGGCGAGCCTCGCTTCGTCGCGCGCGTCGAGCCAATCGGCCGCCGCGCAAAGGCTCTTGGCGAGCCGGCGCGCGCTGCCGGCGTCGAGATAGGTCTTCCCGACCTCGCCGTCGGAGTCGACCACGCGGCCCTTCAGCTCGCGATTCTCGACGCGCACCGTCGGCCCGAAGCTGCCGAGCCATTCCATGTCCTCGAGGACCTCTTTCGGGAGGTCCTTCCATTCGGTCGTCATGCTTCGGGCTCCCGGCACAGGTCGAAATTGTCGGTCATGATCTCGGCCTCACGCGCCTCGCGCTCGTCTTCGCAGGCGTCACAGACCATTCGGCTCGCATGCCAGTCGTAGGTCAGGTATCCCCCGCACACGGAGCAAGTCGGGCTGTCGTCGTCGGGGTTGTTGCTCACGGCGCCATTCTTTCGATTTTGGCGAGTAGCGCGGCCGCCGTCGCCGGGTGCATCACCAGCATGTCGTCGCCGACCCGGTAGACGTCCGGCCACGGCACGCGCCGGATGACGATGCGTTGCGGGAAGCCTCGCCTCCGGCGCCGCGCCGCGCGCGCCGGGCTCCGCACGCGCGACCAATCCTCAACCGGGTCGGATAGGCTCGCGTCCTCGACGATGCGGAGGCCGGCGATGGAGCCGAGGCCGATCATGGAGCGTCCCTCGTGCGGTCTAGGCGTTCGATCTCGGCTAGGATGAGCGCCCCAGCGCGGACCAAATTGCGACGGCGGTCTTTGGGCTTCCACCATTCCGCGTCCCACGGCCAAAATAGGTCCGTCAGGCCTTTCCAACTCCCGTGAATATAAAGGCTTTCGTCTTGGTTTGTGCCGGCGAGCGCATAGCAGGCGGCGGCTTTTGAGAGCGCGTCGTCGTCATGATCATCGTCATGATCCGGCGTCCATCCCTCGACGGTCTTCTGGCGCTCGCGTTCGGTGATTACGTCTCTGGACGCCTTGGATTGCGCCATCACTCCCGCAACCGCCAAAGCGGCGCGCATCTTCTCTCGGTTGTGTGTGTTGTCTGGAAGCCCGCTAGCGATGCGAGCATTCTCCACAATATGGTCAGGTATTTCGCTCATTTCTCATCCTCCCTCTTGGCTGTGCGCTTGGCGGGCTACGCCATCGGCGGCAGGCCGTTCGATATGGCCTGACACGCGAGCGCGATGTAATGCGGGATGCGGGTCTTTCCGTCTTCCCATGACTGGATCGCCCGGCGGGAGCAGCCGAGAGCGCGGGAGGCCGCGACGACGTTGAAGCCGTTCCGCTCGCGCCACGCGATGAACGACGCCGAAGTCATTGACGCGCGATCCGAGCGCGAGCGTCGGCAATGACGCGCTTCGCGGTCTTGGCAAGTTCGTTCTTGACCGCCGCCCGCCCGTAGTTAAGCAGCGATGCTGCGGACCGGTCGATGTCTTGCGGGTTGACGCGTTTCTCCCCGCTGGCGCTACCAGATCCAGTTTTCCAGTACATCACGCCATCAGAAAACCAAACGCGCCCGGTCAGGTGCGCGAATGTAATAAAAAGCTCGTGATTTTCCTGTTCTTCTACGAACTTTGCCGAGGAAAGTGTGTCGATCAGATTTTGGTCGTGTGCCGCGAAAGCGTAAGCCATTTGTTTGCTCCGTTGTTCGTGAGCTTATTATGATACAATCCGCGCACAATAGCGAGCGAAAAGCGACAATCTGCGCATTTATTTTTCATCCTTCCGCCGAAACGGGCCTGGAACCGGTCCATCACCGCGAACACACGGTCCCGGTCGGCGACGCCGCCGGTGACGAGCACGCGAAGGCCTGTCATCGGGCGACCTCGACCTTAACGCCCTGACAGAGGCGGATCGTGCTCGCGCACATGGCGCAAGTGACCACGCGCCGGCTCGCGGGCTTGAGCGGGGTCTCGCGGTCGCCGCTGGCGTGGCGTCGAAGACGATCCCGCAAAGCGTATGCTCGCCCTGCCCGGCATCCATCAGATGCACGCCGTCGTGGTCCTCGACGAATTCCTTTTCGCGACTGCAGTCGACGCCTTGGTATGTTGCGCCGCGCGGGCTCATGGCGTCCCGAGCGCCGACAACCCCGCGAACATGACGTCGCCGCGCGACTCGCGGTAACCCCAAAAGCCGAGCGCGGTTACAACCGCCTCGAACGCCACGATCGCGATGAAGGTCATGGCGCGGCGCTCCGGAGCGCGAACGGCTTGAGGTCGCCGCGCAGATAGAGCGGGTGTCCAGGCTCGCCGGCGCCGGTCAGGGTCAGAGCGTGCGGATGCATGCTGTTGGCATGGAGCAAGCGCAGCACCGCCGCGCTACGGCCCTGGAAAGCCCCGTGCGCACCCCAGCCGCAGACGATGCGCCCTTCGCCGGCCTCTCGCGCGATGGCGAGTAGCGCCGCGTCGTTGTCGGGTCCGACCGGGTCGGCGGCGGCGCGCATGTCCTTCGGAAGTGTCGCCCGGAACGCGAATAGGTTGCCGAGCGTCAGCGCGCCAAAGCCCCACGCCTTCGCGTAGCCGATGCAGCGGCGGATCGTCGGGTCGTTCTCCGTCTCATCTGCCGTCGACGGGTTGAGCAGGATGAAGCCGCACGGGCGCCCCGGCCCCCAGCGCCGGCGCAGGACATAGCGCCACGTCCGGCATGGGGAGAATTCGGCCGCTGGCAATTCGGCGACGAAATGGGCTGTCATCCTGCTTTCCTTGGTGGAATTTCGATCACTTCGGCGCCGGCGGCGCGCGCCCGCGTCACCATATCCAGGGTGCCCGAACCTCCTGGGAATGCGAGGACGCGGTCAGGGCCGCTGAGCTGCAGCATGAGCGCGTTCCGCGCCGCGCCAGCCGCCTTGCCGTGCCGGTCCCAATCCGCCGGCACACGCAGGCAGGGAACCACGCGAGCGGCCGCCCACTTGCCCGCCAGCGTGTCCGCCCCGCGCGCCGCGCCATGGATCAGGATCTCGACGCCGAACTTCTCGCGGAAGCGATCGAGCACGGTCCATACGCGCTCCGCATCAGAGAAATTGCGGCCGCCGCAGACAAGGACGCGGAGGCTCATGGGGCGGCTCCCGGCGTGCCAAAACCGACCCGAAACAGGTTAGGAACAAAAGTTAGGAACGTTGTAAGAACGGAAACCTTATAAATCAAAGCGTTATCTGGTCGGGGCAGCAGGATTCGAACCTGCGACCTGAAGTTCCCAAAACTTCCGCGCTACCGGGCTGCGCTATACCCCGCCATCGCTCCAGCGGGTAACATGGCGGACTTCGGCGGACAACAGGCTTTCGCCAAGAAGCCGCACCGTCCCGCAAAACGGTGGCGGCGCGCCCTCCCTCACCACATCGCCGTCGGCCAGGCGTAGCGCTGCGACAGCGGCCGGCGGAACGTCACCTCCTCGATGAATTTCGCGACCAGCCGTTCGTTGAAGTCCTCGTGCGCCTTGCGCCATCCGGCCTCGGCGATGCGCCGCCGCGCCGCGTCGTCGCGTTTGAGCCGCAGCGCCGCGTCGCGCATCGCCTCGGGCGTCGGCGCGAACACCATCTCGCGCTCCGGTTCGAACAACTCCATCATCCGGTTGACTTCGAACGAGAGAACGCCAAGCCCGCAGCCCAGAAGCTGGCTCACGCGGTCGGAGCTGTAGAGATAAAGCTCCTCCAGCGGCGCCTGGAGCGTCGCCGTCTCCGCCCGGTCCGAATTGAGGTTGAGCCCCATCCGGGCCCGCCCCAGTCCCGCGAAATACGCCGCCCCGTAGAGCCGCGGCGCGCCGTCGAATCCGTGAATCGCGCAGGCGAGCCCCGCCGCCTTCATCATCTTCGGCGTCACGCGCCGCGCGTCGTCCTCGCGGTCACCGCCTGCGTTGGCGGCGAAGAAGACGTCATAGTCGAGGTCGTCGCGCGCGAAATTGCGCAGGTCCTCCACCGAAGCGTCGACGGGATTGGGAATGTAGGCGCATACATTGCCCGCCATCGAGAACCGCTTGAGCGCCGCCCCCGCCGTCGTCACGAAGGTTGCATCGACGATGCGCGCCCGGTCGGCCAGAAACCGCACATTCACTTCGCGAAACAGCGGATCGACGCAGACTTGCGCGATGCGCGCGTGCCCCTTCGCCTCCGCCAACGTCTCCGTCGCGATGAGGCTCGTATGCATGAGCACGATCGCGTGCGGCGCGTAATTGCGCGCCGCCTCGCGGAACTTCTCCTGCGCGGCTCCGCGCCCAACGCGCGAGGAGCGGAACACCGTCCCCGCCCTCGCCACGTCACGATCGCTGAAGAACACGACGCTGTGCCCGTTGCGCAGGAACCCATTGGCGAGCTTGCGCTCGACATTGTAGTAGCGCTGCCCCGGCTCGCGTTCGCCGGCGTTGCCTGTGACCAGAATTCGCATCGGGACGGCGTATGGCGTCGCCGCCCCGGTTTGACAAGTCTCAGGGGCTGCCGTTGCCGCCCATCGCGCCGTAGACTTGGCCCGTTGCGTAGCTGGCGTCGTCGGCGGCGAGCTGCACATAGATCGACGCCAGCTCGGCCGGCTGGCCGGGCCGCTTCAGCGGCGTCTCGCCGCCGAACTTCTGCAACTTCTCCATCGAAGCCCCACCGGAGACCTGCAACGGCGTCCAGATCGGCCCCGGCGCTACGCCATTGACGCGTATGCCTTTCGACGCAAACTGCTTGGCGAGCCCGCGCACATAGTTGGTCGTCGCCGCCTTGGTCATCGCATAATGGTAGATGTCGGGCGAGGGGTCCATCGCCTGCTCCGAGGTCGTGCCGATGATCGCCGACCCCGGCTTCAGATGCGGCAACGCCGCCTTGATGAGCCAGAACGGCGCGTAAATGTTGGTCTTCATCGTCGCGTCGAACTCTTCCGTCGTAAGGTCGAGGATCGAGGCGATCGACTGCTGTCGCCCGGCGTTGCTGACGAGAATGTCGAGCCCGCCGAGCTGCGCCGCCGCGTCCACGACCAGCTTCGTGCAGAACTCCTCGTCGCGCAGGTCGCCCGGCAGCGCGACCGCCTTGCGCCCCGCCTTCTGGATCCATTCGACGACCTCGCGCGCGTCCGGCTCCTCGGTCGGGAAATAGTTGATCGCGACATCGGCGCCCTCGCGCGCAAACGCGATCGCCGCCGCGCGGCCCATGCCCGAATCGCCGCCGGTGATCAGCGCCTTGCGTCCGGCGAGCCGCCCCGAGCCCTTGTAGCTCTCCTCGCCATGGTCCGGCTTCGGGCTCATCTTTGCGGCGAGCCCCGGCCACTGCTGGCTCTGCTTTTCGAACGGGGGCTTTGGATATTTGTCGAGCGGGTTCTGCAACGCGATCTCCTTCGGGGGGATTTCGGCAAGCGACGGCGAAGCGGAGGCGGCCGTAACAGCGGCGCCAGCGACGACCGCGCGGCGGGTGAAATCGTTCATGGGCTTCCTGTCGGCTGGGTTTGGCGACTAACGCGCCGCGCAAAACGTCGTTCCGCTTGGCGCCCGCCCCGCGTTCCGCCAATAAGCCGGCTCGACCAGGAGCTGACGCGATGCGCGACCCCCGTCCCCTGCGCCTCGTCCTCGGCGCCGGCGGTTTCATCGGCACTTCGCTGTGCCGCGCGTTGCTGGCGCGCGGCGAGCGCGTGCGCGGCTTCGGTCATGCGCCGCTGTTCCCCGAGGCGCTGGCGGGCGTGGAGTGGATCGAGGGCGATTTCGCCGATCGCGACGCGCTCGCCCCGGCGCTGCGCGGTTGCGACACGCTGTTCCATCTCGTCAGCGGCACCGTGCCGCAGCTCGCCAACCAGGACCCTGCCGCCGATCTTCTCGGCAACGTCGTTCCCGTCATCGCGTTATTGCAGCAGGCGGCAGCCGAAGGGATCAGGCGCGTGGTGTTCGTCTCTTCCGGCGGCACCGTCTACGGCGCCGCCGAGCGGACGCCAACGCCCGAGAGCGCGCCGACCGAGCCGTTCGGCGCCTATGGCGTCGGCAAGCTGACGGTCGAGAAATATCTGGGCCTTTACGAGCGTCTGCACGGCCTCGAATATCGGGCGCTGCGGGTCACCAATCCGTATGGCCCGTACCAGACCGCCCGCAAGGGCCAGGGCGTGATCGCCGCCGCGATCCTGCGCGGCTTGAGCGGGCAACCCATCGAGATTTGGGGCGACGGCTCGGTGGTTCGCGATTTCGTCTATATCGACGACGTGAACGACGCGCTTCTCGCCGCCGCCGCCGACGACGGCCCGCACCGGGTCTACAACATCGGCTCCGGCGTCGGCCGCTCGCTGCGCGACGTTCTCGCCGCGGTCGAGGCCGAACTGGGCCGGCCGCTAAAGCGCATCTGGCGCCCGGGCCGGCCGGTCGACGTTCCCGTCTCGGTGGTGGAGATCGCGCGGGCGCGCGAGGGCTTAGGCTGGGCGCCGCGCGTCGGTTTCGAGGAGGGGCTCAGGCGCATGATCGCCTGGGCGCGCACTACGGACTGCTAAGCCCCAGCAAAATCTCCTCCAGCCGCCGCGACTGGCCTTCCATCGAAAAACTGGTCACCGCCGTCTCGCGCGCGGCTTGGCCGAGCGACATGCGCAACGAGCTCGAATCGATGAGCTTGCGTAGCGCCGCGGCCACGGCGTCCGCATCCTTCTCGGGCGTCAGAAAGCCGTTGCGGCCGTCCACGACGGCCTCGCCGATGCCCGCGACCGCGGAGCCGACGACAGGCGTTCCCGCCGAGAGCGCCTCCAGCGCGATCGTCGGCAACCCCTCTTCGTCGCCGTCCGAGCCGCGTTGGCTCGGCGCGCAAAGCGCAAGCGCGCCGCGCAGCCAGCCGCGCAATTCGGCGTTGCCCATCCAGCCGCGAAACTCGACCGCGGCCAGCCCCGCCGCGGCGCGGCGAAGCTCGCCCTCCAGCGGCCCCTCCCCCACCATGACCAGCCTGAGGTTGCGCCCCTCGCCCTGCAGCCGCCGCACCGCCTCGATCAGCGTGAACGCGCCCTTCTTCTCGACGAAGCGCGCCGCGAACAACACGTAGGGCGCTTCGTTGGCGCCGGTCCAACCCCATTCCGGCTCGATATTGACGCCGGAATGCTGCGTGCGCAGCTTACCTTCGGGGAATCCCCGCTCGACGAGGCGCCGCCGGACAAAATCCGAGACGCAGAGGAACAGCGCCGCCTCGCGCTGCAGCGCCTTCAGCCGCATGCGGAAGATCGACGGCGGGAACGCCTGATACTGCCGCTCCTTGGTCGCATCCGCGCCGTAGAACGAGACCACTAGCGGGACGCCCAGCGCGCGCGCCATCGGCAGCGCGAGCGCTCCGCCACGCCCGAAATGCGCATGGACCAGCTTCGGCCGTAGCGCCCGCAGGTCCGGCTCGCCGGGCAGACGCCCGAGAAATTTGTACGCCTCGCGCTCGATCCAGCCGCCGCCGAGAAGCCGCGCCTCGCCGCCGAGCTGGTCGAAACCGACGTCGCGCTTGCGGCCGAGCCAGAGCGGCTTCAGCCGCTCGAAGGCGACATACTGCCGGCTGAGGAACGTCAGCTCGGATCGCGGCGCGAGCCGGTCGCGATAGGCGACGAACGCGCCGCCGCTCATAGGCTCACTTCTCCGGCGCGTTCACCCGCAGGTGCAACTCGCGCAACTGCTTGGTCGAGGCCTCGCTCGGCGCCCCCATCAGCAGATCCTCGGCGCGCTGGTTCATCGGGAACAGCGCGACCTCACGCAGGTTCTGCTCCCCCGCCAGCAGCATGACGACGCGATCGACGCCCGCCGCCATGCCGCCATGCGGCGGCGCGCCGTACTGGAACGCGCGGTACATGCCGCCGAAGCGGTCGATCACCGTCTGCTCGGAGTAGCCGGCGATCTCGAACGCCTTCACCATCGCGTTCGGGCGATGGTTGCGGATGCCGCCCGAGGCCAGTTCGTAACCGTTGCAGGCGACATCGTACTGGAACGCCTTGATCGTCAGCGGGTCCTGGGTCTCCAACGCCTCCAGCCCGCCCTGCGGCATCGAGAACGGGTTGTGCGAGAAGTCGACCTTCTTCTCGTCCTCGTTCCACTCGTACATCGGGAAATCGACGATCCAGGCGAACTCGAAGCGCGCCTCGTCAACCAGCTTCAGCTCGGTCCCGACCTTGGTCCTCGCCAACCCCGCGAACTTCGCGAACTTGTCGGGATCGCCGGCGACGAAGAACGCCGCGTCTCCCGCGTTCAGCCCAAGCTGCGCGCGCACCGCCTCGACCCGCTCCGGCCCGATATTGTTGGCCAGCGGCCCGCGCCCGCCGACGCCGGTCGCGCCGGGCGAGGCCGCTTGCGTCGTCTCGTCCTTGGCCTTGTCGAAGAACAGGATGTAGCCGAGCCCCGGTTGCCCCTCGCCCTGCGCCCACGAATTCATCCGGTCCGCAAACGTGCGCTGCCCGCCCCCGGGCGCGGGTATCGCCCACACCTCGTTCTTGGGGCTCTCCAGCAGGCGCGCGAACACCTTGAAGCCGCTGCCGCGGAAATGCTCGGACGTGTTCTGCATCACGATCGGGTTGCGCAAGTCCGGCTTGTCGGAGCCGTACTTGCGCATCGCCTCGGCGTAGGGAATGCGCGGCCACGGCGACGGCGTCACCGCCTTGCCTTCCGCGAACTCCTCGAACACGCCGCGGAGGACCGGCTCCATCGCGTCGAACACGTCCTCCTGCTCGACGAAGCTCATCTCGATGTCGAGCTGGTAGAACTCGCCCGGCAGCCGGTCGGCGCGCGGGTCTTCGTCACGGAAGCAGGGCGCAATCTGGAAATAGCGGTCGAACCCCGCCATCATCAAAAGCTGCTTGTACTGCTGCGGCGCCTGCGGCAGCGCGTAGAACTTGCCGGCATGGATGCGCGACGGCACCAGGAAATCGCGCGCGCCCTCCGGCGACGAGGCGGTCAGGATCGGCGTCTGATACTCGGCGAACCCCTGCGCCTTCATCCGGGTCCGCATCGAGTCGACAACCTTGGTGCGCAGCACGATGTTGCGATGCAGCTTCTCGCGGCGCAGGTCGAGGAAGCGGAAGCGCAGCCGCGTGTCCTCAGGATACGGCTGGTCGCCGAACACCGGCAGCGGCAGATCGCCGGCCGGGCCCAGCACCTCGACCTCGCGAACGTAAAGCTCGATCTCGCCCGTCGCCATATCGGGGTTTTCGGTGCCCTCCGGCCGGCGGCGCACCACACCGTCGAACTGCACCACCGTCTCCGCGCGCAGTTTCTCGGCGGCGGCGAAGGCGGGCGAATCCGGGTCAACGACACATTGCGTCATGCCGTAGTGATCGCGCAGGTCGATGAACAGCACGCCGCCGTGGTCGCGGATGCGATGGCACCAGCCGGACAGCCGTGCGTCCTTTCCGGCCTGGGCGAGCGTCAAGGCGGCGCAGGTATGCGAGCGGTAGCGGTTTGCAGGGATCATTCTGGGCGTTTCGGCTGAAGTTCTTGCGACAGGGCCGCACGCCTAGCCGAAAACCGGGCTGCGCGAAAGACCCGCGCGCGGTCGAGCGCCCGCCGCCCGCGGCGGTATTCACTCTCTCGGCGCTGGGCCTGTTGACGGACGTCTCCTGCGATGAGCCGGGCGACGGCCCCTGCCCGGCCCCGTCGCTGTTCCGCCGCAGGCTGTTCGCGATCTCTTCAGTCTCCGGCGGCTCGGTCGGTGCGGCGGCTTTCGCCGAAGCGCTCGCCGACGCCGGCCGCTCGGGCGCCCCGCCCTGCACGCCGGATCGCCCTTCGGCCCGCTATTTCAAGCGCGACCATCCGAGCTGGCGCGGCTGCCTGCAAAAGATCCTGGCCGAGGATTTCCTGTCGCCGGCGATCGCCGGGCTGAGGTTTCGCGACGTCGTCGGCTTCGCCGCGGCGTCCGTCGGCCCTTGCGTCTGGCCGGATCGCGGGCGACGGATCGAATCCGCCACGGCCGACGCCTATCTCGGCTTCACCGGCCAGCCGGAAGGCGGTTGCGCTGCCGACCGCCGGCGCGGCCACGACGCGCCCTTGGCTTCCCTTTCGCCGGCGCAGCCGGGCGCAGTCGCCTGGGCGCCGAACCTGCTGGCCGACGAATCGGCAGCGCGCGTTCGCGACCGGCTCGAAGGCGTGTCGATGAGCTGGTGGCTCCCCAAGCCGGTGCAGCAATATCTCGACAACCAGCTCGAAATGCCCATCGGCGACCGCCAGCGCGCGCTGGTGCGCGCCGATTTCGACGCCAACGCCGCCTCGTTCAAGCGCGTCTGCGCGGTCATGGCCGGCGGCGATTTCGCCAAGATGCGCCAGCAGCGCATCGCCGCGCTCGCCCATTAAGACAGCGTCATGCCCGTCCTGCATAACCACGCGCGGGCTTGCCGGCCAAACTTTTCCCGCATCCGGCAAACCGAGCTAAGAAGCGACCATGCTCACCATCCACGATTTCGCCAACGCAACCTATGAGCCCTGGCCCGGCGCCTCGGAGATCCCCGAGGGCGTAAGCTGGCTCGACGCCAATTCGCCCACGCCGGACGAGGCCGCCTTCATCAAGCGTTCGCTCGGAGTCGAGCCGCCGAGCCTCGCCAAGATGTCGGAGATCGAAAGCTCGAGCCGGCTCTATCGCCTGCGCGACGCCGTCTGCGTCACCCTGCCGCTGCCGCGCCGGGATAGCGACGGCCTTTTCGCCGCCCATCCGCTCGCCCTCATCGTCACGCCGAAGGCGCTGCTGACGGTGCGCTACGAAAACCTGAAACCCTGCGAGCCCGAGCATCTTGAAGCGATGGGCATCGAACGCGCCCCGGCCAACGCCGTCGGCGCGCTGATCGCCTTGCTGGAGGGCGTCGTCGACCACCTCGCCGACGAGCTGGAGCTGATGACGGCGGGCGCCGATCAATGCTCGAAGCAGATCTTCGCCAAGCGGATGCAGAAAGCCGCGACCGGCTCGCGCGGCGCGACGCTGAAGAGCATGATCCCTGAGATCGGCCGTCAGCGCGAGTTCAACTCGCTGGTCGAGGAGACGTTGCTGACGCTGTCGCGCGCCGTTCCCTACCTCGTTTCCGAACTGGCGCAGAAACTGACGCCGGAGACGAAAGCCCGCCTGGAGCGAATCGACCGCGACGTGCAATCGTTGAGTTCGCACGAGGGCCGGCTGTCCGACAAACTGCAGTTCCTGCTCGACGCCAGCGTCGGCCTGATCGGCATCGAACAGAACGACATCTTCAAGGTGCTGACCATCGTCTCGGTGATCGGAATTCCGCCGACTTTGATCGCCAGCATGTACGGCATGAACTTCAAGAACATTCCGGAATACGATTGGTCCTGGGGCTATCAATACGGCCTTACGCTGATCTTCCTCAGTGGCCTCATCCCGCTCATCTGGTTCAAGTTCAAGCGGTGGTGGTGAGCCTGTTCGCCGACGCGCTTTTGGCCGAGGCCCGCGCCGTGCTCGATCTCTGCCGGGCGAAAGGCCTCAAGCTCGCCACCGCCGAATCCTGCACCGGCGGGCTCGTCGCGGCGCTGCTGACGGAGATCGCCGGCTCGTCGGACGTGGTCGAGCGCGGTTTCGTCACCTACTCGAACGAAGCCAAGCAGGAACTGCTCGGCGTCGCCGCGGCGACGCTTGCGGCTCACGGCGCGGTCAGTGAGGAGACGGCGACGGAGATGGCCGAGGGCGCCCTGCGCGCCTCGCGCGCCGACATCGCCGTCAGCATAACCGGCGTCGCCGGACCCGGCGGCGGCAGCGCGGAGAAGCCGGTCGGGCTGGTCCATTTCGCCTGTGCGACTCGGCAAGCGACCATGGCGACGGAGCGCCGCTTCGGCGATCTCGGCCGCGGGCCGGTGCGGCTGGCCGCCGTCGCCCAGGCGCTGGCGATGCTGGCGGAGGCGGCGCGCGGCTAGCTCTTGGCTATCGCCGTCTTCGGCAACCGGGTCTTCAGCCAGTCGACGATCTGACGCCCTTCCGCTTCGTCGAGCCCCACCGCGGCGTAGACCGTGCGTGCGCCGTAAGTGAATTTCACGCTGCCGGAAGCGGGCTGCCAAAGCAGCGGCAAATCCGTTCGCCGATTGAACGGAAATGCAGGCGACGAAGAGGCCGCGAGATCGCGCACCTCGGCGCCGCGATAGAGCCGCCGACGCGCAAAGCCGGGAATTTCGGCCGCCGCCTCAAGGTCGCCGCGCACCACTCGCAGGCTCTCCTTACCGACCGCCATCCAGACGAGCGAGGCCAGAACGAAAGCTTCGCCGAGCGCCCAGCCGCAGCACCAGATCGCGACGAACGGCACGAACTTGACCAACAGGCTCGACAGCGCCGCGATCCCGCCCACGGTCCAGCCACATAACCAGACCGCCATGAAGGCCATGACGAACGGATTTCGCCGGGCGGGAATCACGACCCGTTCGCCGCCGTCCGCGGCCCGCTCGAGGCGAAAGCGCGGGGCGTAGGCCTGCACATAAGCGACTTGTTCCGCCATCGTTGCGGCTCCCTTGGCGCCGGGGTCGAGACAACACCGCAGCGTAAGCACTGTGTCGCATCATTACGGTCTGGGGACGACGCCGGCTCCGGCTATAAGGACCGCGAGGTCGTCGCGACGCGCCGCGAGAACATGGAGATTTCCAATGCGAACATGGGTCCTGGCGGCCGTCGGAATTCTCGCGCTGGACGTCGCCGCCCTGGCGCGCGCTCCGGCCGGCCTCGGCGCGACTTTCCCGGTGGCTTGCGCATCCGGCTATCACACGGACGCCGGCGGCAATTGCCAGCCGAACGTGGAACAGGCGAACCGCTACTGCCCCACGGGAACGGTTTTCCATCCGAGCTTCGACAGCTGGAGCTGCGATCCGCCGCCGCGCGAGGCCTACTGACGCGCTGCCGGCGGCGGGATCGCGCCCCTGCCATAAACCTTGTCCGCCCGCGCCTCGAACGCGCCGGCGAAAGTGCGAAACACGGCGTCGAACATCGAGCCCATCAGCGCCGCCAGCAGCCGCGACTTGAACTCGTATTCGATATAGAATTCGACCTTGCAGCCCTGCGAGTCGGGCACGAAGTTCCACACGTTGCGCAGCCGGCTGAACGGCCCCTCGACATATTCGACGGTGATCTTCATCGCCTTGCGGTCGAGCGTGTTGCGGGTCGCGAATCGTTCGCGGATCGCCTTGTAGCCGACCTCCATCTCAGCCAGGATGATCGGGTTGCCCTTCGCGTCCTGGCCGCGCGGCCGCGTCTTCATGCCGACGCAGAGCGGCAGGAACTCCGGGTATTTGTCGCAATCGGCGACGAGGTCGAACATCTGCTCGGGGCTGTGGCGCACCGCGCGCGCGCTACGAAACGACGGCACGCCTCAGCCCTCGTAGGCGGCGAAGGCGTAGAGCGCGGCAAACAGCACGCCCGACACAATCGTCGTCGCCAACGCCTTCATCGCCAGACGCGGCGCGAGCGGCGCGCCGGCGTCGGTTCCCGCCGGCCGGTCCCCTCCCGTTTCCGCGGGCGAGCGCACGCCGAACGGCAGCACGGCGAACAGCACCACCCACCACAGCGTGAAATAGGCGGCGATAGCGAGCGGCAGCGACATCGACTCAGACGTTCACTTCGAGGGCGCGGGCGTCGTCGGCGCGGAGCCGCCCTTGAGCTGATCGAGCAGGTTCGGCTCGGCCGGCTTTTCGGTCGAGGTCTTCGCCGCCGGCCCGTTCTCCTCGAACACCGACTTCGGCGCGCGACTCCAACCGGCGATGATCGACATCAGCAGCGCCGAGACGAAGAACAGCGTGCCCAGAATGGCGGTGGCGCGCGAAAGCGCGTTGGCTTGTCCGCGCCCGGTCATGAAGCCTCCACCCCCGCCAGTGCCCAGCGCGCCGCCCTCGGAGCGCTGCAGCAGGACCACGCCGACCAGCGCGATCACGATCAGGAGGTGGATGACGATAAGCACCGACATCATGGATTTGCGTCTCCGCCGGTCGCGCCGGTTCCTGCGCCTTCGGCGCGCTTGGTCTTAGAAAAAATCGCGCGCTCCTAACACGCGCGCGGCTGCCCGTCCATGACGCGCAAACGCCTCGACGACGCGCGAGCGCGTCAGAGCCGAGATTAGCGCCGCTTGGCCCGGACCGGCCGCGCCGCCTTCTTCGCCGCCGCGCGTTGGGCTGCCGCCAGCCCCAGCCCCGCCCAGCGCTTCAGCGCGTCCGTGTCGTCGTAGGCCTCCGCGACCAGCCGCCAATAGGACACCGTGGTCGGCTTGCCTTGGGCGAGGTAGACGAACGGCAACGACCCCGCCGTCTCGAACGCGGCCTTCGTCTCGGCGTCCGCCTTGATATAGACCTCGCCGCCCAGTGCGATGGCGAAGCACAGACCGTCAGAGTAAACCCCGGAGCCGCCGAACATCCGGCGCACGGTCACGACGCCGAAGGGCTCGAACAGCTCCTTCAGCCCCTCTGCGTCCATCTAGACCGCCGCTTCCAACCCGGCCGGATCGGCTGGCGTGATGGAGACGCTCTCGCCGCAGCCGCACGACGAGGTTTCGTTCGGATTGTGGAACGAGAACGACGAGCCGAGCTTGTCCGACTTGAAATCCATTTCCGCGCCGAGCAGGAACAGCACCGCCTTCGGGTCGATCAGCACCTTGACGCCCTTGTCCTCGATCACCTCGTCGAGCGGCCCGATGCGCTCGGCCAGCTCCATCGTGTAGGACATGCCGGCGCAGCCGCCGTTGCGAACTCCAACCCGCAGCGCCGCCGCCGGCGTCGTCGAACTGGCCATGATTTCCTTGACCCGGGAGGCCGCCGCCTCGGTCAGACTCATCACCTTCCTGTGCGCCAGTCGCGAAGCCATTGCATCCTCTTGCCGTGCGCCGGGTTCAAGGCCCGGGACGATCGGTCGCATATAGCATTGCGCGCCGCGTTTTTACAGGGCGGCTCGCGCAACGACGCCCTTTATGGCAAAGGGCGCGAGATGGCCGATTTCTCCACACTCTCCCTGATCTCCCGCATCGCCGAAGCGCTCGAGCGGCTCGCCCCCAAGCCGCCCGAGGCGCCGAACTTCCGCGCCGCCGACGCCTTCGTCTGGCGCGCCAACGACGAGACGGCGCAACCGGTCGCAAAGGTCAACCGCGTCGACATTGCGCTGCTGAAGGGCGTCGACCGCAACCGCGACATGCTGGTCGAGAACACCACGCGATTCGCGCGCGGCCTGCCCGCCAACAATGCGCTTTTGTGGGGCGCGCGCGGCATGGGCAAGTCCTCGCTGGTCAAGGCCGCGCACGCCGCCGTCAACGCCGCCCGCGGCGAGGCGCGGCCGCTGAAGCTGATCGAAATTCACCGCGAGGACATCGAGAGCCTGCCGGCGCTGATGAGCCGGCTGCGCGGCGATCCGCACCGCTTCCTGGTGTTCTGCGACGATCTCTCGTTCGACGGTGGCGACGCCTCCTACAAGTCGCTGAAGGCGGCGCTGGAGGGCGGCGTCGAGGGCCGGCCGGAGAATGTGCTGTTCTACGCCACCTCGAATCGCCGCCACTTGATTCCGCGCGACATGGTCGACAACGAGCGCTCGACCGCGATCAACCCCAGCGAAGCGGTGGAGGAGAAGGTCTCGCTCAGCGACCGATTCGGCCTCTGGCTCGGCTTCCACAAATGCAGCCAGGACGAATATCTCGAAATGGTGCGCGGCTATTGCGCCGCCTATCGCCTCGACGCTCCGGCCGAGGAGATCGAGCGCGACGCGCTGGAATGGGCGACCACGCGCGGCTCGCGTTCGGGGCGCACGGCGTGGCAGTTCGTTCAGGATCTCGCCGGCCGGCTCGGCGTGCGAATCGGCGCCTGAAGGCGCGCCGGCCAGCTCAGCAGCACGATTCCCGCCGCCACGCCGGCCAGCGCCAGCGCAAAGGCTGGCGTCGGCCTCTCGCCCAGCAGCGCCCAGCCCGCCAGCACGCCAACCACCGGCGAGAGGAAGGTCAGCGCCGAAAGCTCCGCTGCGCGGTAGCTTTTCAACAGCCAGAACCACGCGAGATAGGTGATCCCGACCACGAACACGGCCTGATAGAGCAGCGCCGCCAGCGCGGCCGCCGACGGGCGCCAGGGCATCTTTTCGCCCAGTCCGTAGGCGAGCGGCGCCGAAAGCAGTACCGCGACGACGACCTGATACAGCAGCGTTTTGGTCGGATCGATGCGTCTCAGCTCCGTCGCCTTGATGATCAGCGTGGTCCCGCCCCAGGCCGCGCCGGCCAGCAGCGCCAGCACGCAGCCCACAAGGCTCGCCCCCGACCCTGGCCGGTAGAAGCCGAACGCGACGCCGACGAAGGCGATCGCTACGCCGACCCATTGCCGCACCGAGAGCCGCTCCGCCGGCAGGAACGCCAACGCGCCGAGCGCAACGAAAAATGGCGCAGTAAACAGGAACACCACCGCGCTCGACGCCGTCGTGCGGGCGACGGCGAAGAACAACAATATGAATTCGAGCGCGAACAGCACGCCCACCGCCAACCCCGCCGCCAGCGTCCCGTCGCGGCGGAACGCATCCGGCCTGAGCGCGAGGGCGTAGATGAGAACCACGACCGCGCCGATCCCGTTGCGCAGCGCGCATTGCGTCATCGGCCCGAAATCGACGAGCGCGATCTTGGCGGCGACCTGATTGCCGCCCCAGGCCACGCAAAGGCCGATCATCAGCACAATCGCGAAACGGTCGAGCGGCCTGGGCATAAATCCTGGCGGACCATATCCCGCCGCCGGCCGCAAGGGGCGCTGGGACATGGAGAGGGATAGGAATCGCCCCGTCGTCCCCGCGAAAGCTAAGAACCCAGGGGCCGCAGCACGTCGCAATCCCGCTTCCGCGGGAATGACAAGGTTGCGTCAGCTCAACCGCAAGGGGCGCTGGCGCTTTGAAAAAGACAGAGGAGCGGGCCTTTCATGGGACCCGCCCCTCGATGTTCGCCACGCGCCCGGACCACATGTCTCGTGGGGTCCGCGCCGCGGCGTCCCGTTCTCGCTAAAGGTCAGAGACCGGCGAGGTAACTGGTGGGATCGACCGGCGTCTGGCCGCGGCGCAGCTCGAAGTGGAGCTGCGGCGTCGAGACGTCGCCGGTTGCGCCGGACTTGGCGATCACCTGCCCGCGCTTGACCGTCTCGCCCTGCTTGACGTCGAGGCTGCCGTTGTTGGCGTAGGCCGAGACGAAGCCGTTGGAGTGGCGGATCAGCACGAGGTTGCCGTAGCCTTTCAGCGCGCTGCCGGCGTAGGCGACCTTGCCGTCCTCCGCCGCGCGCACCGAGGTGCCCTCGGGCAGCGCGATGTTGATGCCGTCGTTGCCGCCGGACTTGAAGCCCTGGATGATGCGGCCGCGCGCCGGCCAGCGGAACTGGCCGTTTTCGGCCGCGTAGGCCGAGGCGTCGGGCGAGGGCGCGACGCTGGCGACCGGCATGTGGTCTTCGGGCTTCTTCGCCGCCTTCGGCGGATCGGCCTTGGCGACCTCGGGCGCGGGCTTCGCTTCAGCCGCCTTCTCCGACTTGGCCGGCTCCTTCTCGGCCTTGGCGATCTTTTCGTGTTTCTCCGGCTTGTCGGCCTTGGCGACCTTCTTGTCGGACTTGCCGTCCCCGGCGTCCGCGTCGTCGTCGCGTTCCTTCTTCGCGTCGGCCTTGTGCTTCTTTTGGCCGGGGTCGGCGCGGTCGGATTTCTTCGGCTCGTCCTCGGAATCGTCGGCCGACTCGCGTTTGACGCGGCGGGCCTTGGCGGTGTCGCGCTCCTCGTCGTCCGCCTTGGCGGTGCGGCGGGCCTTGGCGGCGTCGCGCTCCTCGTCGTCCGCCTTGGCGGCGCGGCGGGCCTTGGCGGTATCGCGCTCCTCCTGGTCCGCCCTGGCGGACTTGGTCTCGCCATTCGCATTATAGACGGGGATGACGATGCGCATGTTGGCGTGAACGTCGGAACGCGACCGCAGGCCGTTGGCGCTGAGCAGCGCAGATTCCGGCACGCCGTAGCGGCGCGACAGCGTCGCGGAATCGTCGGCGTCGCCGACGATGACCGGCGAGCCGCCGACCGCCGTCCAGCCCACCGAGGAGCCGCCGACCGGGTCCGGGCGCGTCGGGCGGATGGAGCCAGTCGCCTCGGGAGCGGGTATCGGCGCGCCGCCGGAGACACTCGGGCTCGGCCGCGCGTCGGCGGCGTAGCTTCGCTTATAGGGTTGCGCCGACGCCAGCGGCGTCGAAGCGACCCGCGGCGTAGGCGCGCCGGCGTCGCCGCTGGGCGCGCTCGCGAACGGATTGGAGAACGGGTTCCCGCTGTCTGCGAACCGCGTCGCGTCTGCGCAACCCGACAGCCAGATCCCGACGATTCCCGTCATCGCGAAACGAAACGCGTTCCGCCTGACGATCGATGCGACGCTCTCTCTCATCGGCCCTAACCTACCCCACGCAACCCACTTCGTAAGGGAACATGGCGCAGGCCGGTTAAGGTGAGGTTTAAGATGAATCTTTGGTGTTGCGGATCAAGTAAAAATCATAATTTCACAGCGCCCGCATGAGTCCGACGACCAGCGGCGAAAGCGTGCGCACCGCGCCGAGCGGCTCGACCTTAAGCGCACCATCCGACTTCAGGCTCAGCCGTACTATGCGCTGCCCGTCGGCCTCGGCGATCGCCGCGACCAGCACGCCGCCGGGCTCGAGCCAGCGCGTCAGCCGCGGCGTCGGCGGCTCGATCAGCGCATGCACGAGGACGCGCGGGTAACGCGTCTCCTTGGCGCTCGGCGCCAGCCCGTCGGAGTAGAGCACGCGAACATTGTCGACGCCGAAGGCGGCGAGCCGCGCCGACGCCTCGACGGCGAGCGACTGGCAGCGCTCCAGCGACACCACCTCGGCCGCGAGCTGGCCGAGCAGCGCCGCCGCATAGCCCGAGCCGGCGCCGATCTCCAGCACGCTCTGGCTCGGCGCGAGCCGCAGCGCCTCGATCATCGCCGCTGTGGTCGAGGGCGGCGGCGCGGTCTGGCCGCCGCCGATCGGCAGCGCGATGTCGCGCCCGGCGATGTCGGCGTAGCGCTGCGCGACGAAGAAGGAGCGTGGCGTGCGCTCGAGCACGCGCAGGATGCGCACGTCGCCCACGCCGCGTTGACGCATGCGGAGCATGAACTGCGCCCGGTCGCGCGCCTCCGTCTCTGTCGCGAGGGCGGCCATCCGGTCAACTCGCCGCAAAAGCCTCGGCGTAGCGCCGCCGTTCGGGTTCGTCGGTGAGGTCGATGCGCAGCGGCGTCACCGAGACCTTCTGCGCCGCCAGCGCCTCCAGGTCGGTGCCCTCCCCCGGGGTGAAGCCGGCGCGCTGGAACATCAGCCAGTAATAGGGAATGTTGCGCCCGTCGCGCCGCTCCTCGATGCGCATCAGCTCCGCGTCGCGCCGACCCTGCGCCGTCACCGCGACCCCCTTGACCTCGGATGCCGCGCAGGGCGGGAAGTTGACGTTGACCAGCACGCCCGGCGGAATTCCGGTCTTGAGCACCTTCTCGATGATTCCTGGCGCGAAGCTCTCAGAAGCTTCCCAGATCGGCCGCTCGCGCCCCTCGACGCCGCCATAGGATTGCGACAGCGCGATGGAGGGAACGCCGAGCAGCGTGCCCTCGATGGCCGCCGCGATGGTGCCGGAATAGGTGACGTCCTCGGCGACGTTCTGCCCGCGGTTGACGCCGGACAGAATGAGGTCGGGCTTGTGGTCGGCCAGGATGCGCTTGATCGCCATCAGCACGCAGTCGGTCGGCGTGCCCTGGACCGCGAAATGCTTGGGCGCGATCTCGCGCAGCCGCAACGGGCTCGACAGCGAAAAGGAATGTGCGACGCCGGACTGGTCCGTCTCCGGCGCGACGATCCATACATCGTCGGAGAAGCGCGACGCGATGCGCTCCACGAGCTTCAGGCCCGCGGCGTGTACACCGTCGTCGTTGGTGAGCAAAATTCGCATGGGCCGTCCCGTCGGTGGATTGGACGGCGTTGTAGCGCGCATATTCGATTCGCGCGACAGCCCATGCGAGGGCTGTGCGGCGCTCAGGTCCGGACGTTGCGGCGCCCGAACACGCGCTCGCCCGCCGCCGCCGTCGGCCGGGATTGCGCGGCGACGGAAGAGCGGAGCGCCGAGGACTCCTGCTGACCCAGCCGCTCCGCCGCGGCGAGCGGATCGTTGAGGACGCGTTGCGCCCAGGCGGCGTCGCCACCCTGCGTGTCCGGCGGGCCGGAGCGCGGCGCATAATTGTTGGGGCCGGCGGTCCCGCCACGGAAGAGCAGCATGAGGCCGACGACGACGACGAACGCCGCCGCCGCCACGGTCAGCAGGCCGAGCCCGAGGACGGTCTCGCCGCTTGCGGCGCCGAGGCCGGCAATCCAGGTAACGACAAGTCCGACAATGGCCGCGCCGGGCGCCAGAACCCACCAGCCGCTCCAGTTGAAGTCATGGAGGCGCTTGGCCTGGATCGCGAAGTGGCCCCAGGCGAGCGCGAAGCTGAGTGTGGCCTGCAACAGCAGAACCATGACGTCGGGCCGCGCCGCCTCGGGCTTCAACCATTGTCCTAAATTGGCCACGTGCAATGCGCCGCCGCAGAGCGAAAGACCCAGCCATCCCGTGAAGTAGCCAAGTCTTCCGAGCCGGCCGTTGAAGGAAAACAGCAGCCAGACGACATGATTCAACATGAATGCGCCCCTACTCGGCGAGTTGCCGCCAAGGTACGCAACAAACCCCTCAAGTTAAATTAATTGGACCGCGCCAATGAAAAAGGCGCCGGCGGAGCCGACGCCTTCCCCAAGGTTCCAGTAACAAGCGTTCAGTGCGCCAGGATCGCCAGCAGCAGCAAGGCCACGATGTTGGTGATCTTGATCGCCGGGTTCACGGCGGGGCCGGCGGTGTCCTTGTAGGGGTCGCCGACGGTGTCGCCGGTCACCGAAGCCTTGTGCGCGTCAGAGCCCTTGAAGTGCTTGACGCCGGAGCTGTCGGTGAAACCGTCTTCGAACGACTTCTTGGCGTTGTCCCAAGCGCCGCCGCCCGAGGTCATCGAGATCGCGACGAAAAGGCCATTGACGATGACGCCGAGCAGCGAGGCGCCGAGCGCGGCGAAGGCGTTGCCCTTATCGCCGGAGATCCCCAGAACGCCGAAGTAGACGACAAACGGCGCCAGCACCGGCAGCAGCGACGGTATGACCATCTCGCGGATTGCGGCGCGCGTCAGCATGGAGACGGCGCGGCCGTAGTCGGGACGCTGCGTGCCCTGCATGATGCCGGGCATCTCCTTGAACTGCCGCCGCACTTCGACGACCACCGAACCCGCCGCGCGACCCACCGCCGTCATGGCGATGCCCCCGAACAGGTAGGGAATCAGGCCACCGAAGATCAGGCCGGCCACCACGTAGGGGTTCGACAGATCGAACGACACGTGGACATTGGCGAAGTAGGGGAACTTGTCCGCATTGGCGGAGAAGTAGCTGAGGTCGTTCGAATAAGCCGCGAACAGCACCAGCGCGCCGAGGCCCGCCGAACCGATGGCGTAGCCCTTGGTGACGGCCTTGGTGGTGTTGCCCACCGCGTCGAGCGCGTCGGTCGACTGACGCACTTCCTTCGGCAGGCCGGCCATTTCGGCGATGCCGCCGGCGTTGTCGGTGACCGGGCCGAAAGCGTCGAGCGCGACGATCATGCCGGCGAGGCCGAGCATGGTGGTGACTGCGATCGCCGTGCCGTAGAGGCCGGCGAGCTGGAAGGTGGAGATGATGCCGATGACGATGACGATCGCCGGCAGCGCCGTCGATTCCAGCGAGACCGCGAGGCCCTGGATGACGTTCGTGCCGTGGCCGGTGACGCTCGCCTGCGCGATCGACACCACCGGGCGCTTACCGGTGCCGGTGTAGTACTCGGTGATTACGACGATGGCGCCGGTGATGATGAGGCCGACGATGCCGCAGGCGAACAGGTTGACGCCCGTAATCGTCTTGCCGGCGACGACGCCGACCTCGCCCCAGCCGACGACGATGGTCGTGGCGATGGCGAGGCCGATGATCGACAACAGGCCGGTCACGATCAGGCCGCGGTAGAGCGCACCCATGATCGAGTTGTTGGAGCCAAGCTTGACGAAGTTGGCGCCAACGATCGACGTCAGAATGCAGACGCCGCAGATCGCCAGCGGATAGATCATCGACGGCACGAGCTGAGCCGCGCCGGCGAAGAAGATCGAGCCGAGCACCATGGTGGCGACGACGGTCACGGCGTAGGTCTCGAACAGGTCGGCGGCCATGCCGGCGCAATCGCCGACATTGTCGCCGACGTTGTCGGCGATGGTCGCCGGGTTGCGCGGATCGTCCTCGGGGATTCCGGCCTCGACCTTGCCGACGAGGTCGGCGCCGACGTCGGCGCCCTTGGTGAAGATGCCGCCGCCGAGACGGGCGAAGATCGAGATCAGCGAGGCGCCGAAGCCGAGCGCGACCAGCGCGTCGATGGTGACGCGGTCGCCGGGGGCGTGGCCCATCGGGCCGGTCAGCGCGAAGAAGTAGCCGGCGACGCCGAGCAGCGCGAGGCCCGCCACCAGCATGCCGGTGACCGCGCCCGACTTGAAGGCGATGTCGAGGCCGCCCGCGAGCGACTCGCTGGCCGCCTGCGCCGTGCGCACGTTGGCGCGCACCGACACATTCATGCCGACGAAGCCGGCGGCGCCGGACAGGATCGCGCCGATGGCGAAGCCGATCGTGACTTCCTGCCCGAGCAGATAGTAGAGGCCGGCGCCGACGATGATGCCGACGAGGGCGATGGTGAGATACTGGGTGCGAAGATACGCTTGCGCGCCTTCACGAACCGCGCCGGAAATCTCCTGCATTTTCGCCGAGCCGGCGGAAGCGCTCATCACCTGCGTGACGGTCACCACCCCGTATACTAGTGCGAGCAACCCGCACAATATGATTAGCCCCAATTCCCATTGCATCGCGTCAGGCCCCCCGATTGTGTGGGAAAGCCGGCGCTAAGATGAGCGCCGGCCGATAGGATCGGGCGCCCTATTGCCAGAATTGGCGCCGCGCCGCAACGCAAACAGGCCCTAGCAAAGAGTTATATCTACGAAAGTCGGTGCGCCTGCGACGTTATGGCCAAGGCAAGCCGCCGTCAGAACCTTGGCGCCGGCAGCCCGCGGGCGCGGGCGGCGGCGATAAGCGTGTTGGCCATCAGCATGGCGATGGTCATCTTGCCGACCCCGCCGGGAACCGGCGTGATCGCCCCGGCGACTTGCGACGCCTCCTTATAGGCGACGTCGCCGACCAGCCGCGTCTTGCCTTCGCCCTTCTCCGGCGCGGGAATGCGGTTGATGCCGACGTCGATGACGACGGCGCCGGGCTTGACCCAATCGCCGCGCACCATCTCCGGCCGCCCGACCGCGGCGACCAGCACGTCGGCGCGCCGCGCCACAGCCGGCAGGTCGCGCGTGCGCGAGTGGGCGATCGTCACCGTGCAGTTGCGCGCGAGCAGAAGCTGCGCCATCGGCTTGCCGACGATGTTGGAGCGCCCGACCACCACCGCCTCCATGCCGTCGAGCTTCAATCCCAGCTCCTCGCAGGCGCGGTCGATCAGGATCATCGAGCCGGCCGGGGTGCAGGGGATGAGCGCCCGCTCGAACACGCCGCACGCCGCCAGCCCGACATTGACGGGGTGGAAACCGTCGACGTCCTTGGCCGGGTCGACCGCCTCCAGCACGCGGCTCGAGTCGATGGCCCTGGGCAGCGGAAGCTGCACCAGGACGCCGTGAATCTCAGGATCGCGGTTGAGCTTGTCGATCAGCGTGAGAAGTTCGGCTTCGCTCGTGGTATCGGCGAGGTCGAATTGCAGCGAATGGAAGCCGCATTGCTTGGCGGCCCTGCCCTTGGCGCCGACATAGACCTGACTCGCCGGATCGGAGCCGACCAGCACGACGGCGAGGCCCGGCTTCAGGCCAAGCGACCTCGCCGCCTCGGCGACGCGCGCCAGGGTCGCCTGCGAAATGGCGGCGCCGTCGAGAACATAAGCAGACAAACGAACCTCCCGGGCGTCGCAACGGCCGCTTCATAATCGGTGCGCCGCCGGCTGTCGCGCCGAAAAGGCTGCGGCAGGCACGCCAAAACGGCGCGTCTATTCGCGATAGGCCTCCGCAGCTGCCTCCCTGAGCCGCGCCTTGAGCCAGAGCAGGCCGGGATCTCCGGCGCGGGCGGCCGCCGCGACCATCGTCAGCGAGAGGCCCCTGTTGCGCAGCGGCGGTTCGTGCAGCGCGAGCCCGAAGACTTGCGCGAAGCGCCGCGCCAGCGCCGCCGACAGCGTCGTCACGCAATCGGTGGCGCCGACCGCCGCCAGCGCCGCCACGAAATGCGGCGTCGTGAAGACGATGCGACGGGTCAACCCGGCCTCGGCGAGTTCGGCGTCGATGTCGCTCATCCGGTCGCCGAAGATGGCGACGGTGGCGTGATCGCGCCGCGCGTAGTCCTCCAGCGTCGCTGGCGCGACGGCCCCGCGCCGGGTCACCAGCGCAAGCCTGTCCTCGACCAGCGGCTCGCTATGCGCGCCCGGCGGCAGCGGCGTCGTCGAGGTCGCGAAGGCAAGGTCGATGTCGCCGGTCTCGATGCGCTCGCGCACGTCGGGATCGACCGCCACGAACTGCAGGCTCGCGCGCGGCGCCAGCGCCCGCAGTTGGGCGAGCAGCGGCGGGCCGAACAGCAGCGCGTGCACGTCGGTCGCAGCTATGCGGAAATTGCGGTCGAGGTCTTCAGGCGCGAACGCCGCGGGACGCAATACCCCGCCGAGCCGGTCGAGCGAGGCGGTGAGTTGCGGCAGCAGCGCCGCCGCACGCGCCGTCGGGGCGAGGCCGCCGGGCGCCTTGACCAGGATCGGATCGCCGATGAGGTCGCGCAGCCGCGCCAGCGCCCGCGACATCGCCGGCTGGCTCAGGCCGACGTCCGCTCCCGCACGGGTAACGTTACGGCGGCGGATCAGCGCCTCCAGCGCCGGCAGTAGATTGAGGTCGACGCCGGCCAAATTCACTTCGCGCATGGTCGAGATCATAACTATGCATTTCCGTCATGAACATGGCGCCGCTACGCTCCCGGCATCGAAACGGAGGCTCGCATGGCGTACGATACGATGCTGGTGATCGGCTACGGTCCGGTCGGCGCGGCGACGGCGGCGCTTCTCAAGGCGCGCGGGCAAAACGTGCGCGTGGCGCAGCGCAAGCGGCCGGCCGGCCTGCCTGCCGACGTTCCTTTCGTCAGTTGCGACGTGACCGACCTCGCCTCGCTGCGCGCAGCCATGCAAGGCGCGCGGCAAGTCGTGCTGGCGATCGGGCTGCCCTATTCCGGCCCCCTCTGGCGCGACCTTTGGCCGAAGATCATGGAGAATTTCGTCGAGGCCCTGGCCGGGACCGAGGCCCGCGCGCTGTTCATCGACAATCTCTATATGTACGGCCCGCAGACGGCGCCGCTGGTCGAGACGATGCCGCTGTCGGACTATCCGCTGAAGCCGGCGGCGCGCTCGGCGGCGACGCGGATCTGGCAAAAGGCCGCGGCGGCGGGCCGCATCCGCTTCGCGGCGCTGCGAGCGCCGGATTTTTACGGGCCCGGCGTGACGCTCTCCGTGCTCGGCGATACCGGCCTCGGCGCGCTGGCGAAGGGCAAGGCGGCGCTGTGGATCAACGACGCCGACATTCCCCACGAGATCGCCTATGTCCCGGATTTCGCCCGCGGCGTGGTCAGCCTCATCGACGCGCCCGACGACGCCTACGGGCAGGCGTGGCACCTGCCCTGCGCCCCCACGCGCAAGCCGCGCGAATTGCTGGCGATGGGCGCGGCGGCGCTCGGCGTCCCGGCGCGAGTGCGCAACATGCCGTTCTGGGCGCTGAAGGGCTTAAGCCTGTTCACGCCCGAACTCGGCGAGTTCGTCGAGATGCGCTTCCAGTGGGACCGGCCCTACCGGGTCGACGCCTCAAAATTCGCCGCCCGCTTTGGCTCCGACCCGACGCCGTTCGAGGTTGGCGTCCCGCTCGCGGCGCGCTCTTTCCGGGGGCGGATGGCGGCGTGACTTTAGGCCTTGACGTGACCCCATTTCACCAGGTCGGCGGCGGCGTCGGCGATCGAATCCGCCGCCGGCCGGAAGCTCAGCCTAAGCTCGCGCTGGATCTTGCCGTTGTCGTAGCTGAGCCTGCGCCCGAGATGGCTGCGCAGATAAGAGCCGACGCCGGCCGGTTGGGTGAATGAGATGAGCTTCAGTAACGTCGTGCCGAACGAGGTGTTGAACGGCAGCCAGGGCAGTTTCGCGTTCGGCAACGCCGCCTTGAGCGCCAGCAGGGTCTGCCGCATCGACAGGATTTCGCCGGAGCAGATGTAGCGGCCCGAGGCGCGCGGCGTCTCCAGCGCCAACACATGCGCCCGGGCGACGTCGCGCACGTCGACGAAGCCCCAGGCCAGCGCCAGCACGCCGGGATATACACGCTTGGTCATGTCGGCCAGCATCTTGTTGGATTCGTTGAGCGAGCGCGTATAGCTCGGCCCGATCACCAGGAACGGGTTGATCACGACGAGATCGAATGCGGGCTTCGTCGCATCCATGTAGCGCCACGCCGCCTTTTCCGCCTCGGTCTTGGAGAAGTAGTAGGGGTTTCGCTTGAGCGTGCTCTTGGCGTTCCAGTCGCGCTCGGTCAGCGGGCGATCGGCCGGCGGCTCGTCGGTGATCGCGGCGAACGACGAGGTCAGCACGACCCGCTTCACGCTCTGCGCCTTCGCCGCGGCCTTCAGCACGTTCAGCGTGCCATTCACGGCGGGATCGACCAGTTCCCGCTGCGGGTCCTTGACGTTGACGACATAGGGGCTCGCCATATGGAAGATGGCGTCGCAGTCCTGCGCGTGTTCGTCGAACGAGCCCTCTCGCAGCAGATCGGCCTCGACCAGCGAAAGCCGCTCCGCTCCCGGCAGCCGCGCCAAGGCCGCCTCCTGCAAGGCCCTCTGCCGCGAGCGCACGGTGCCGCGCACCTCGTAGCCGTGAGCGAGCAGGTCAGCGATAGTGTGGCTGGCGATAAACCCCATCGCGCCGGTCACGAGAACGCGCGTCATGCCCCCTCCGCTAAATTATCCCCGCCGCCTATATACGCCGGGATGGCGAAGTTTCGACTGCGGCTGAGATGAGAGGGCTGTGGCGCCGCGCCGCGGCCCGTGCATTGCAGTGGCTGAGCCGCTACAACTTCGGCGCGGTCGCCGCCTCGCCGTCCCTTCTCGCCAAAGGCCCCATGCCCGAATACACCGCCCGCACCATTCCCTCGCTCGACCGTATCGCCGCGCAAGCCTGGGACGCTTGCGCCAATCCGCCCGGCCTAAGCTACGACAACGCTTCAGGAGAACGTTACAACCCTTTCATATCGCACGCTTTCCTGAACGCACTGGAGCGCTCGCGTTCGGTCGGCGGGCGCAGCGGCTGGACGGTCGCGCATGTGCTGGTCGAGGCGGAGGGCCGGCTCGTCGCCTGCGCGCCGGCCTATGTGAAGACGAACAGCATGGGCGAATACGTGTTCGACCATTCCTGGGCGCAGGCCTACGAGCAAGCCGGCGGCCGATACTATCCGAAGCTCCAGGTCGCTGCGCCGTTCACGCCGGTGACCGGCCGGCGGCTGCTGGTCGCGCCCGACGCGCCACCCGGCGCGCGCGAGGCGCTGATCGCGGCGCTGCGGGGGCTGCGCGAGGCGGTCGAGGCGTCCTCCGTACATGTCACCTTCGCTTCGCGTTCCGACGCCGAGGCGCTCGGCGCGGCGGGGTTCGCGCGTCGCACCGGGGAGCAGTTCCATTTCCTCAACGACGGCTATACCGATTTCGACGCCTTCCTCGCCGCGCTCGCCTCGCGCAAGCGCAAGGCGATACGGCGCGAGCGGCGCGAGGCGCTGGGCGAAGACGTGACCATCGACCTTCTGACAGGGAGCGACATCAAATCAAGCCACTGGGATGCGTTTTTCGCGTTCTACATGGACACCGGCTCGCGCAAATGGGGCCGGCCGTATCTGACCCGCGCCTTCTTCGAGGAGATCGGCGCGACCATGGCCGACCGCGTGCTTTTGGTGATGGCGCGGCGCGGCGGGCGCCACATCGCCGGCGCCATCAATTTCCTCGGCAAGGACGCGATCTACGGCCGCAACTGGGGCGCCATCGAGGAGCGGCCGTTCCTGCACTTCGAAGTCTGCTATTATCAGGCGATCGAATACGCGATTTCGCACGGTTTCGCCCGCGTCGAGGCCGGCGCGCAGGGCGAACACAAGCTGGCGCGCGGCTACCGGCCGGTCGCCACCTATTCCGCGCACGATTTCGCCGATCCCCGCTTCGCCCGCGCCGTGCGCGACTATCTGGTGCGCGAGCGCGAGGCGGTCGACGAGCAGATCGCCGACTACGAGGCGGGGCTGCCGTTTCGGAAAGGCGCCTAGAACGCCAGCCTTCCCCCGACCAGCGCCAGCGTGCCGGCCATCAGCGGCCGCAGCACGCGGTCCGGCACGCGCGAGGCGAAATGGCTGCCGATGGCGATGCCGGGAATCGACCCGATCAGCAGCGAGATCAAAAGCGCGAAATCGACCGAGCCGATCCACCAGTGCCCGGCGCCTGCGATCAGCGTCAGAGGCACGGCATGGGCGATGTCGGAGCCGACGATGCGCACCGTCGGCATCTTCGGATACAGCATGATCAGCGCGGTGACGCCGAGCGCGCCGGCGCCGACCGAGGAGATCGTCACCATCACGCCAAGCAGCGCGCCGAGCCCGGTGGTGAACCAGGAGATCTCGCGCTCGCTCGCTCCCTCCAGCGCCCGGCCATAGTGGGCGATCAGCCATTTGCGGAACAGCAGCGTGAGCGCCGTCAACAGCAGCGCGAAACCGAGCGTCGTGGTGATGACATGGCTCGTCGTCTTCGAGCCCTGGCCGAAATAGGATAGCGCCAGCAGCGTCAGCGTCGCCGCCGGCGCGCTGCCGAGCGCCAGACGCCCCACCACGCGCCAGTCCACCGCCTTGTTGTGGCTGTGCACCGCGGAGCCGCTGATCTTGGTGATGCCGGCGTAAAGCAGGTCGGTGCCGACCGCCGTCGAGGGGTGGATGCCGAACATCAGCACCAGCAGCGGCGTCATTAGCGAGCCGCCGCCGACTCCGGTGAACCCGACCAGCAGCCCGACCAGCAGGCCGGAAAGCGAGTAGAGCGGGTTGATCGCGTGCAGCATGGAACGCCTCCGGAACGTTCGCATCGTACACATTCTATATATTCCATCAACTTATTTCTTTGTCGCAGCCGCGCGCTCGTAGAACAGCAGGAACAGGCCGCAGCCGACCACCAGCCCCGCCCCCACAAAGGTCGCGACCGGCGGCCAGTCGCCGAACATGAGCCAGCCGGAGACGATCATCCAAAGCAGCTGTGTGTAGCTGAACGGGGCCAGCGCCGCCGCCGGGGCGAGTTGATGCGCCTTGATCAGCAGGCCGTGACCGACCGCGCCAAATACGCCCAAGCCCGCCATCACTCCCCAGCCCAGCGCGCCAGACGGCGTCGTCCAGAACCACGGCAGCAGCGGCGTCAGCGCGACGACGCCGGCCGCCTGCGTCCAAAGCAGCGTCGTCTGGCCGGAATCGTGGCCCGCCAGCCCGCGCGTCGCCAGCAAATAGCCGGCGTTGCACAGCGCTCCGGCGAAGGCGAAGGCCACGACCGGATGCAGCGCGCTTGTCCCCGGCCCCATCGCCGCGACGACGCCCAGGAAGCCGACGGCGATGGCGACCGACCGGGCGCGCCCGGGCCATTCCCCGAGCAGCGGTCCCGACAATAGCGCGACGAAAATCGGCGCCAGAAAAGCGATGGTCGAGGTCTCGGCGAGCTGCAACTGCCGCAGCGCCAGGAAATTGCCGGCGGTCGAGCCGAGCAGCAGCAGACTGCGCAAGCTTTGCAGGGCGGGCCGGCGCGTGCGGAATAGGCGCGGCTTGAGATAGGCGCGCGTCGTCGCCGCCGCCACCAAGGCCGCGCCGAGATAGCGCGCCCAGACGATCTCGGCCGAGGGCAGTTCGCGGCTGAGGTATTTGGCCGAGCTGTCGAGCGCGGCAAAGCAGATCAGCGCCAGGACCATCAGACCGATGGCGAGGGCGCGATCCCCCTTGGAGCGCGAAGCGACGCGGCCCGGGGCAGGCGCGAGACTGACGGAAGGCGCTGACAACGGCGATCTTTGCTTGAGGTGGGGGCTAACGGAAGGCGAACCGCTCGCCAACTTGCTCCCCGTCATTTAACATGTCGCGCAACGCGGTGAATCCCGGCGAAATTCAGGACGAGGATCTGATTTGCGCCACGGCGCCAAGACAATAAGGAGAGGCGCGCCGGGTCTGGTCGCGAGCCTCGCCGCGCGCCTCGGCCTGCTGCTGACCGTCGTCGCGCTGCTGGCGCAGAGCCTCGCCTTCGCCGCGCCGCCGCACGAATCGCCGCGCGGCGCCGCCGCCGCCGCGGCCGAACTGTCGGCGCTGCTCGGCTCCGGCGTCGTCATTTGCACGCAGAGCGACGATCCGGACGCGCCCGCGCCGCCGCCGCACGGTTGCGACCAGTGCCCGCTGTGCCGGCTCGCCGCCGGCGCCCTGACGCTGGACCTGCCGGCGGCGATCGAACTCGCCGCGCCAGCTCCGGCGCGGGCGTCGAAACTCGCCTTGCCGCAGCCGCCGCGGCAGCGGGCGCCGGCGCGGCCGCCCGCGCCCCTGCCCCGAGGCCCGCCTTCGCCGACCTGATCGAACCCTTGAAGTTCCATCACGTTCGGAAAGGCTATCCCTTGTCTATTCGCATCTCGCCCGCGCACGCGGCGCCCATGGCGCTCGTCGTCGCGCTGCTAACCGCTCATCCCGCCTTCGCTCACGCCGTCTGCGGATCGCGGATCTTCCCGGCGACGCTCGGCATCGACGATCCCGGCGTCGGCGACGAAGTCGCGCTGCCGACGGTGACCTATCTCCCCACCAACGGCGACGGCGTCAACGAGGCCGACGTCAGCTTCAGCTACACCAAGACTATCTTTCCCAACTTCGGCTTGTCGATCTCCGACGGCGCCACCTTCCTCAACGGGCAAGGCTGGGGCCGCGACGACCTCCAGCTCAATGCGAAAGACAACTTCTTCTGCATTCCTGAAATGGAGTTCATGGGCTCGATCGGAGTCACGGCCGATATCGGCAAGACCTACACCAACGGAATGGGCAACGACTTCAACACCTATTCGCCCACCATCGACGCCGGAATCGGCTTCGGCGGGCTGCCGAAATCGCTGAACTTCTTGCGGCCGTTCGCCATCACCGCGGAAGCCAGCGAAGACGTGCCGGACCGGCTATTCACCGATGGCGGTCCAAACTCTTACAACTTCAACTGGGGCTTCACGGTCCAGTACAGCCTGCCCTATTTCAACTCCAACGTCGGTCAGATCGACAACGCCTTCGTCAAACACCTGATCCCGATCACCGAGTTTACGTTCTCGCGTCCTGTGTTCAACTACGCCGGACCGGCGGTCACGACGGGAACGATCCAGCCCGGCGTGATCTACGCGGCGAGCACTTGGCAGTTCGCGCTCGAAGCGGTGCTGCCGCTCAACTCGGCGAGCGGCCGCGGCGTCGGCGTCGTCGGCGAGTTGCACCTCTACCTCGACGATCTCATGCCCGACACGCTGGGCCGTCCCATTTTCGGAGCCAACAAATGACCCGTCTGCCTTTCTCCTTCGCCGCCCTGATCGCGATGTCCGGCGCCGCCTTCGCGCACGCCCAGTTGGAGAGCGCTTCGCCGCCGGTCGGGGGCACGGTCGACCCGCCCGCGCAAATCAGCATCACCTTCTCCGAAGGCGTCGAGGCGAAATTCTCCGGCATCGCCGTCAGCGGTCCCGCCGGCGCCGTTCCGGTCGGCAAGCCAAGTGTCGCGCCGGGCGACAACAAGGTGTTGAGCGTCAAAGTCGGCAAGAAGCTCGCGCCGGGGACCTACACCGTCAAATGGCATGCCGTGTCGGTCGACACCCATCATACCCAGGGCGATTTCGACTTCACCGTGAAGTGACCCGCCGCACAATCGAGCAGGAGAACCTATCCATGCGACCCCTGTTGCTGGCCGCTTTTGCGGCCGCGGCGCTCGGCCTCGCCGCGCCCGCCTTCGCCGATCCGGTCAAGGCCGGCGATCTCACCATCGAAAAAGCCTGGGCGCGGGCGACGCCCAAGGGCTCGCAGGTCGGCGCCGGCTATCTGACCATCCGCAACGACGGCGCAGCCGCCGACCGACTCACTGCGATCGCCGTCGACTTCGCCGCCGCGCAGCTTCACGAGATGAAAAAGGCGAACGGCGTCATGCAGATGCGCGCAGTTACCGAGGGTCTCGAAATCCCGCCGCACGCGATCGTGACGCTGGCGCCGGGCGGCTATCACGTGATGTTCGTCGGCCTCAAGCATCCGCTCTCCAAGGGCGACACGGTCGCGGCGACGCTGACCTTCGCTCATGCGGGCGAGGTCAAGGTCGCCATGCCCGTGCTCGCCGTCGGCGCCGCAGGCCCCACGGGCGGTCACGACATGCACGACATGCCGGGCATGAAAATGTAGCCGATGGACGCGGCGCTGGTCGTCGCGCGCTTTGCGCATTTCGTCTCGCTGATGAGCCTGTTCGGCGCGTTCGCCTATGCTTGCGCGCTGAGCCCGCCGGGGCTGGCGCCGGAGCTTGATCCGTATTTGCGCAAGGCGGCGCCGCCGCTGGCGGCGCTCGCTCTGGCGAGCGCGCTCGTCTGGGTCGCGCTGGTGGCGCGGGCCATGCTCGAGGGCGCGTTGGACCTCGACGGTTTCGTTTCGGTTGTCGCCGAAACCTCGTTCGGCCATGTCTGGCTTGCCCGTCTTCCGGTGCTGGCGGCGTTGCTCGGGCTCGCGTTGTTTGCACGCGGTCGTCGGCGGACGCTGGCCGTCGTGGCCGCAGCGGCGCTGGCGAGTCTGGCGCTGGTCGGCCATGCGGTGATGCAGACCGGCGCGATAGGCGTGCTCCACCGCGCCAACCACGGCGTCCATCTGCTACTGACGGGAGGCTGGCTCGGCAGCCTGCCGCCGTTTCTGCTGTCGCTCGCCGCGTTTGGCCGCAGCTCGCATCGCGCCGAGGCGCTGGCGGCGATGATGCGCTTCTCACGCGTCGGCCACTACGCGGTTGCCGGAATCTTCCTCTCCGGCGCGCTCGACGTCGCCCTGACGACAGGCGCCTGGCCGTGGCCGCCCGTCACGCCGTATCGGCTGGGCCTGGACAGCAAGATCCTCGTCGTCGCCGCCATGACGGCGCTGGCGCTGGCGAACCGCTATGTGCTGGCGCCGCGGATCGGCCGCAGCTCGCGGGCGCGCGCCGCCCTGGCTGCCGGAGCCGTCGCCGAAATCGCACTGGCGGCGGTTGCTATCGCACTCGTGAGCGCGTTTGCGACGTTCGACCCCGCATAAGCGCTTGCGCGCCGGCCGGGGTCTGTTAGCCATGCAACGGGGGAAATCTGCGAGGCGGCGGCGTGCTGAGCGAAAAGGCCCTGAGAGATATCGGAAATATTGATCGCAAGCAGATCGAAAGCCGGATTCGCCGACTGTTTGAATGCTGGTCTCAGGGCGACGTCGAGAGTATGATTGAATATCTCGCGCCCGACGTGATTCTCCCTTCCAACGGTTTCTGGACCGGGGTGAAGGCGCCGCGGGTCGGCCGCGCGCAGGTCGCCGACACCATCCGCAGAAACGGCAGCGTGCTGGAGAACATCGTTTCGGTGCTGCATGAGCTCGTGATCGACGGCGACCGCGCGGTGGTGCATCGCACCGCGGTCGGCCGACGGCGTGACACCGGTCGGCGCTATCAGTGCGATTTCATCGACTTCTTCCGCTTCCGCGACGGCCTCGTGGTCGAGTTCTCGGAATACGCGGATGCGGCATGGATGGAGGTCGAGCCTTAAGGCCGCTCGATGCGAATCACCTGTGGCTTTTCGCGCGCCACGCCGTCCTGAACCGTCAGCGCCAGCGCCTCGCGAATCGAGGTCTCGGTCGTCGCGTGGGTGACGATCACCACGGCGACATGCGAACTTGCGTCGTTTCCGGCGCGCTTCTGGACGACAGATTCGAGTGAGATCGAGCGATCGGCCATGCGCCGGGCGATGGTCGCCATCGAGCCGGGCCTGTCGAGCACGGAGAGGCGCACGTAATAGCCGCCCTCGTGCCGTTGCAGCGAGGCGCGCTCGCCCTCCGCAAGCGCCGCGACCGGCCGGCCGAACGCCGGCGCGACGGCTCCGCGCGCGATGTCGGCGAGATCGGCGGCGACCGCGGAGGCGGTGGCGGCGCCGCCGGCGCCCGGGCCGACCAGCGTCAACTGGCCGACCGCGTCGCCGTCGATGGTGACGGCGTTGAGCACGCCCATGGTCTGCGCCAGCGGCGCCGATTTGCCGACCATGGTGGGATGCACGCGCTGCTCGACGCCGTGATCGGTGCGCGCCGCCACCCCTAGCAGTTTGATGCGGAACCCGAGTTCGTCGGCCGCGACGAGATCGGCGAGCGTGATGTTCTCGATCCCCTCGACCGAGACCGCGCCGGCGTCGATGCGCACGCCGAAAGCTATCGAGGCGAGGATGGAGAGCTTGTGGGCGGTGTCGAAGCCGCCGACGTCGAAGGTCGGATCGGCCTCGGCGTAACCGAGCCGCTGCGCCTCCTCCAGGCAGACGTCGAACGGCAGCCGCTCGGTCTCCATCTTCGACAGAATGTAGTTGCAGGTGCCGTTGAGTATGCCGCTGACGCGCTGGATGCGGTTGCCCGCAAGCGCCTCGCGCAGAACCTTGATGATCGGCACGCCGCCGCCGACCGCCGCCTCGAAGGCGAGCGGGGCGCCGGAGCGCTCCGCCAGTTCGGCCAGCTCCAGGCCATGCGAGGACAGCATCGCCTTGTTGGCGGTGACGACGGACAAGCCGCGCGCCAGCGCCGCCTTGACCGCCGCAAAGGGAACGCCCCCGGCGCCGCCGATCAGTTCGACGAACACATCGATTTCGGCGCGCGCAGCCATTTCGGCCGCGTCGGCGAAATATTCGGCGCCTTCGAGCGGCAGCCCGCGATCGCCGGGGGAGCGAGCGCTATAGGCGACGATCTGAGGCCGCCGGCCAGGGAAACCGCCGCCGTTGCCGGCGAGAAGACGCGCGAGCGCGCTCCCGACATTGCCGACGCCGGCGAGCCCAACCCTAAGCGGCCTGTCCGGCATCGCGCCCCTCTCTTGCAGAGTTCTACAGGTCGCTCAGCGTCCCCAACGCTCGGCGACGCTGAGTTTCTTCTTCTTGCGCTCCTTGCGGGCCGCGTAGCGCGCGTCGCGTTCGAGCTTCTTCTCGAATTCGACGCGCTCGAGCTCGGCGCGATGAGACGCCTCCGCTTCCTGGAGGGCGGCCTCCTGCAGCTTCATTTTCTCCTGGCGGGCGACCTCCTCGGCGGCCTTGCGGGCGGCCTCGGCGGCCTCCTGCTCGGCCTTGCGGATGGCGCGCTCTTTTTCGCGCTCGACGCGCGCTTCCAGGATCTTCTTGCGCTCGGCTTCGCGGGCGATGATGGCGGGATCGTTGGGGTCGTATTTCGGACGCGCCAGAAACTTCTCCGTCATCGCCTTGCGGGCTTTGGCGGCGGCTTCCTGGCGATCCTGAAACTTATGAGAAGTCAGGAACGACATTGCTTTCCGTAATTAGGTTGCGGGGACGGGCGGCCTCATGCCACAGTTAGGGAGAAACTTCAATATTTGTAGAGGCCTCATTGCGATTTCGCACGAGCGAATCGCTGTCCGGACGCCGCCTTTTACATGATTCGGCCCGGATGCAACGTAGAACATTCCGGTAACCATAATCGTTCCGAGCCAGCTCGCACATGCGCGCAGTTCAGCCCTGCGCGCGCTTCATGGAGGCCGATCGAGCGCTCGACGCGCCCGCGCGCCTCAATATCAGGCGAAACGGCGTTGCGGCGACTGAATTTGCGCCGGAACGGATATGGCGACGGCTTCACTATATAAATGAGCGCGTCCGTCGAACGTAGCGTCCACCGGCTTGCGCGAACCACCGTACGGTCATAAACTAAGCAATATGGAAAATGCGCAAAATTTGCGCAGGGCCGAGCCGGCTCTGACAATCGCAAACATCGTCCTGAGCGGCCGCGCCCTGCTGGCGCCAATGGCCGGCGTGACCGACGCAGGGATGCGTCGGGCGGCGCAGCGACGCGGCGCGGCGCTCGCGTTCTCCGAAATGGTCGCCTCGGCGGGTTTGCTCGACGAGGATGACGAGTGCGTCGGGCGCGCCGAGCGTGTCGACGGAGCGCCTTTCGCGGTCCAACTCGTCGGTTGCGATCCCGCCTCGATGGCCGCGGCCGCGCGACGGCTGGCGGCCGAGGGCGCCGATCTCATCGATATCAACATGGGCTGCCCCGCCCGCCGCGTCGCCGGTTCGCTGGCGGGAAGCGCGCTGATGCGCGACCTCGACGCCGCGACCCGCATTCTCGCGGCGGTGACGGACGCCGTCCGCGTTCCCGTCACGCTCAAGACCCGGCTCGGCTGGGACGACGCCAGCCGCAACGCCGGCGCGCTCGCCGTGGCCGCCGAGCGCGTCGGCGTCCGCCTCATCACCGTCCACGGCCGCACGCGCGCGCAGTTCTACAAGGGCGCGGCGGACTGGGCGGCGGTGCGCGAGATCGTCGCCGCCGTTTCGATCCCCGTCGTCGTCAATGGCGATTGCCGCAGCGTCGAGGACGCGCGCGCGATGCTCGCCGCCAGCGGCGCGCGCGCCGTCATGGTCGGCCGCGCCGCGATCGGCGCCCCCTGGCGCGTCGGCGCCATCGCCCGGGCGCTGGAGACCGGCGCCTCGGAAACGCCGCCCGCCGCGGCCGAACGGCTCGCCGACGCCGCCGAACACCTCGATCACCTGCTGACCCGCATGGGCGCCCGCGCCGGCCTGCGCCACGCCCGCAAGCATCTGGCCGCTTATGTCGAATACGAGGGCGCAGCGGAGCCGCTGCGGCGCGCGCTGGTGACGACCGATTCGCCCGGCGAGGCCCATGCGTTGCTCGCGCGCGCCTTCGACGCCAACTTGAGGAGGGCCGCGTGAACCGGCGCGAGACCCCCATGAAAGCCCGCCCGCGGCCCGATCCGCTGCGGCTGCTCAACGCCCTGCCGCAGCCGTTGCTGGCGCTCGACGCCTCCGGCGCCATCGTCGAGGTCAACACCGCGGCGGAGAACTTCTTCGAGATGGGCCGCGCCGCGCTGACCCGCTCGACCTTGCACGACCTGCTGCCGTTCGGCTCGCCGGTGTTTGCGCTGATCGCCGACGCGCTCGCCTCGCAATCCACCGTCAACGGCTACAAGCTCGATATCGCCACGCCGCGCAGCGGCCAGGGCCGGCTGGTCGACGCTTTCATCGCGCCGCTGCCCTCCATCAACGGCGTGACGGTTCTGCTGCAAGAACGGTCAATTGCCGAAAAAATGGACAGACAACTCACCCACCGCAGCGCCGCCCGCTCGGTGACGGCGCTCGGCTCCATGCTCGCGCACGAGATCAAGAACCCGCTTTCCGGAATCCGCGGCGCGGCGCAACTGCTGGAAAGCTCGGTCAGCGACGAGGACCGCGCGCTGACGCAACTCATCTGCGAAGAGACCGACCGGATCGTCAAGCTGGTCGACCGCATGCAGTCGTTCTCCGACGAGCGGCCGACCGCGCGCGAGAGCCTCAACATCCATGCCGTGCTCGATCACGTGAAGCGGCTGGCGCAGGCGGGCTTCGCGCGGCACATCCGCATCGGCGAGAGCTACGATCCTTCGCTGCCGCATGTTTACGGCAATCGCGACCAGCTCATCCAGGTGTTCCTCAACCTGATGAAGAACGCGGCGGAAGCGATCGGGACCGACAGCATCGACGGTGAGATCCTGCTCTCGACCGCCTATCGGCCGGGGATGCGGCTGAAGTCGCGGGCGAGCGAGGAGCCGGTCAGCCTGCCGCTGGAAATCTGCATCCGCGACAATGGCGCGGGAGTGGCGCCCGAGATCGTCGCCAATCTGTTCGATCCTTTCGTGACGACCAAGGCGCAAGGTTCTGGCCTGGGACTTGCACTTGTTGCGAAAGTCATTGGCGATCACGGCGGTATCATTGAGTGCGAATCGTTGCCACGCAAGACCACTTTCCGCGTGCTGATGCCGGTCCACGCCGGCCGGGTGAAAATCGAGCGCTGACGCGCTCGTCTAGGCCTCGCGGAGTGTAGATGAACATGCCCAGCGGCAGCATTATCGTCGCCGACGACGACGCAGCGATCCGAACCGTACTCAGCCAAGCGCTGTCGCGCGCCGGCTACGAGGTGAGGACCACCGGCACGGTGGCGGGTCTGTGGCGGTCTGTCGCCTCCGGCGAGGGCGATCTCGTCATCACCGATGTCGTCATGCCCGACGACAGTGCGTTCGAACTGCTGCCGCGCATCAAGCGGATGCGCCCCGAGCTGCCGATCATCGTCATGAGCGCGCAGAACACGTTCATGACCGCGATCAAGGCCTCCGAGCGCGGCGCCTACGAGTACCTGCCCAAGCCGTTCGATCTGAAAGAACTGGTCGCCATCGTCGGGCGGGCGCTGTCGCAGCCCAAGGCGCCGCGCCCGCACGAGCCCGAAGACGAACAGGCCGAGAACATGCCGCTGGTCGGCCGCTCGCCGGCGATGCAGGACATCTTCCGCTCGCTCGCGCGGCTGATGCAGACCGACCTCACGGTGATGATCTCGGGCGAATCCGGCACCGGCAAGGAGCTGGTCGCGCGCGCGCTGCACGATTACGGCAAGCGCAAGACCGGGCCGTTCGTCGCCATCAACATGGCCGCCATTCCGCGCGACCTGATCGAGAGCGAGCTGTTCGGCCACGAGAAGGGCGCCTTCACCGGCGCCAATGCGCGCTCGGTCGGCCGCTTCGAGCAGGCGGAAGGCGGAACGTTGTTCCTTGACGAGATCGGCGACATGCCGATGGAGGCGCAGACGCGGCTGTTGCGCGTGCTGCAGCAGGGCGAGTACACCACCGTCGGCGGCCGAACGGCGATCAAGACCAACGTCCGCATCGTCGCTGCGACCAACAAGGACCTGCGCAACGCCATCGCGCTCGGCCAGTTCCGCGAGGACCTGTACTTCCGGCTCAACGTCGTGCCGCTGCGCCTGCCGCCGCTGCGCGAGCGCTCGGAGGACATACCCGACCTCGTGCGCCATTTCTTCCAGCGCAATGTCGCAGAAGGCCTGGCGCCGAAGTCGCTGGAGACGGCGGCGCTCGATCGGCTGAAGCGCTATTCCTGGCCCGGCAACATCCGCGAACTCGAGAACCTGACGCGCCGGCTCGCTGCGCTGTATCCGCAGGAGGTCATCACCGAATCGACCATCGAGGCGGAGTTGAGCCTTGTCGCGCCGATGAGTTCGCTCGGGCCCACGACGTCGCACAACGGCGCCGAGCCGCCGCGGCTGAGCGTCGGCCACGACCGCGGCGCCGGCAACGAGCAGTTCGCCGCCGGCCTCGACCGGCATGTCGCCGACCTGTTCAAGTCGTTCGGCGACGGTCTGCCGCCGGTCGGGCTCTACCACCGCGTGCTGCGCGACCTGGAGGCGCCGCTGATCGCCGCCACGCTCGCCGCCACGCGCGGCAACCAGATCCGGGCGGCGGAGATCCTTGGCCTCAACCGCAACACGCTGCGCAAGAAGATCAAGGATCTCGACCTGAAGACGATGCGCGGCCTGCGCTAAAGCGGAATCCGAGACGCCTCCTTGTCCCTCGCGCGAAAGCGGGGGAGCCAGGGCGAGCTTGGGTCGTCCGGCTTGGTTCGATCCAATCGGATTCATTCCAGACCCGCGGCCGCGGCGGCTAGCCGTCGGGCGCGCTCCCGGGCGTTTTCACGCTGTAGCGCCATTGGCTAAAATTATAATCGAATGCCTTTCCTCTCGAGCAAAGAGTGCTCACCGAGATCGCTACAACCTGAGGTAGTCGCAAAACAACAATGCAAGTTGAAGTTGTTACATCCTTCGTCCGAGAGCAAGCACGTCGCATCGCTCGCGCGAAACGGCGGTTTGCTTGGAGCTCCAACCGGCTTCCAGGACGAGTGACGCGTGATGTCAAAAACTTCTCAGACTTCGAGTTTGTTGAGCAATCCGGTAACCGTCACCATGCCGTTCAACGTCATCGCAGGCTCGACGTTGACGTTGCCCTCCGCCAGTTCGGCGTCGCCGGTGATGATCTACGGCGCCACCGACGGCTTGAGCGGCGGCCAATTGTATCTGGACGGAGGGTCTCTCTCGGGCCCGATCGAGTTCTTCGGCTGCGGCGGCCTGTTCGTGGACCAGACCGGCACGGCGGCCGACTATGAATTCTTTGGCGGCGGCGGCACGATCCGCCTTTCCGCCGCCGGATCCACCGCTGCCCTCGCCAACACCGGCAGCGATTGGACCAGCCTTTACGGCTCCGGCGAAACCGTCAATCTCACGGACGCCAACGCCAATGTCGTCGGGGACGACAATCTCGTCACCTTCGCCAGCGGCGCCAATCAGGTCAGCCTCTACGGCTCGGCCGGGCAATGGGACACCGTCAACGGCTCGAACGGCGTCGCCATCGTCAACGCCATGTCGGCTTCCGTCATCGGCGGCGGCGACACGGTTTATGCGAGCGCCGGCGCGTGGCTCAGCCTCTACGCGACCAACGGGGCCGCAGACAGCGTCTACGCCAACCAGGCCTTCGTCATCCTCAATTCCGCCGACGCCGGCGTGATCGGCCAGGGCGACGTCGTCTATACGAGCGGCGCCTCGACGCTGACGCTGGCGGGAACAGCGGGCGCGTGGGACACGGTCTACGGCTCCGGCGCAACGATCGCGCTCAGCGCCGCCGAAGCCTCGATATTCGGCGGCGACGATACGATTTCGGCGACCCCAGGCTCGTGGTTAAGTCTCTACGCCACCAACGGAAATGCCGATTCGGTGTCGGCGACGGGCGCGCACGTCATTCTGACCGATGCGCAAGCCGCCATCACGGGAGGCGGAAACGACATTTACGCCCTGGGCGCTTCGACGGTCAGCCTCGGCGGGACGGCCGGCAACTGGGACAACCTGCTGGGATCGGGGGCCACCGTCTCGGTCGAAGGCGCGGAAGTCTCGATCTTTGGCGGCGGCAACTTCATTCAAGCGGCCAATTCCGCCCTGAGTCTCTACGAGACCGGCGGCGCCGCGGATGCGATCAGCGGAGCCAGCAACTCCGTCGTGCTCAACGACGCCTCCGCCACGCTCGAAGGGTCGAACAATTACGTCTATTTCACAGGCGTGTCGTCCCTGACCGTCTCCGGGGAGCAAGAGGCGTTCTGCTTCGGCGCTCAGCTCGGCCAAGCCACGCTCAACGGTTTCGATAAGAGCGACCAGCTGCATCTCAGCGCCAGCGACTGGACGAGCTTCGACGCTCTCGTCTCCAGCGGCGACCTCACCCAGGTCGGCGCCGACACGGTGATCCGTCTCGACGCCAACAACGCCATCACCTTGACGGGCGTGCAGGCCTCCAGCCTCACGGCGGCGCAATTCGCGTTCTCCTGACGCTTTCGGGCGCCCGTCCTCCCGCGCATGATCGCGCGGCGCCAAGGAGGACATTTGGGCCATGAAAGGGGCGAGACCGCGCCGCAGTGATCTAAAGGTCCTTGAACCCCCTGCCCTCGGCGACGAGCTTCTCCAGCAGCGCGGAGGGTTTGAACTCGTCGCCCATCTTCGACTGAAAGGACTTCATTGCGGCCAGCACCTCGCTCAATCCCACCGTATCGGCCCAGAACATCGGCCCGCCGGTATAGACCGGCCAGCCGTAGCCGTTGATCCAGACGATATCGATGTCAGAGGCGCGCTGCGCCTTGCCCTCCTCCAGGATCTTCGCGCCCTCGTTGACCATCGGATAGAGGCAGCGCTGCAAGATCTCCTGGTCGGAGATCGCCCGCCGTTCGATCCCCTTGGCTGCGGCGAAATCGAGGATGATCTTCTCCACCAGCGGCGAGGGTTTCGCGTTGCGCTTCTCGTCGTAGTCGTAAAAGCCCGCGCCGGTTTTCTGGCCGCGCCGATCCTGCTCGCACAGAATGTCGCGGATCGAACCGGACTTGGAGGTCTCCTTGAACCAGCCGATATCGAGCCCGGCGAGGTCGCTCATCGCGAACGGCCCCATCGGCATGCCGAAATCGTACAGCACGCGGTCGACGTCCCACGGCATCGCGCCTTCGAGGATGAGTTTGCCCCCCTCGCGCTGACGCTCCGACAGCATCCGGTTGCCGACGAAGCCGTGGCAGACGCCGACCAGCACGCCGACCTTGCCGATCTGCTTGGCGATCTTCATCGCCGTGGCGATGACAGGCTTCTCCGTCTTGGCGCCGCGCACGACCTCGAGCAGCCGCATCACGTTGGCGGGCGAGAAGAAATGCATACCGATGACCGAGCCCGGCCGGCTGGTCACAGCGGCGATCTCGTCGATGTCGAGATAGCTGGTGTTGGAGGCGAGGATCGCGCCGGGCTTGGCCAGCCGATCGAGCTTGGCGAAGATCTCCTTCTTGATCTCCATGTTCTCAAACACGGCCTCGATGATGAGGTCGCAGTCGGCGAGCGCGGCGAGGTCGAGCGCCGGGGTCAGCAACCCCATGCGCGTCTCGACGTCGGCCGCGCTCATGCGGCCCTTCTTGGCGGTGTTGTCGTAATTCCTACGAATGACGCTCAAGCCGCGGTCGAGCGCGGCCTGCGCGGTCTCGACGATGGTGACGGGTAAGCCGGCGTTAAGGAAATTCATCGAAATGCCGCCGCCCATCGTGCCGGCCCCGATGACGCCGATCTTCCTGACGGGAAGCACAGGGGTATCGTCGGGCACGTCGGCGATCTTCCACACCTGCCGCTCGGCGAAGAACACGTGCCGCTGCGCCTTCGACTGCGTCGAGACCAGCAGTTCCATGAACGCCGTGCGCTCGCGGGTCAGTCCCTGATCGAACGGCAGCTCCACCGCGTCGCGCACCGCGTCGAGCGCGCGCGTCCAGGCCTCGAAGCCACGGAATTTGCGCGCGTGCGCCTTGGCGATGCGCTCGAAGATCTCGGGCTTGCCGCGGAAGGGGGCGACCTTGTCGTCGCGGTCGCGCACCTTGACGAGCGGCAGCCCCGCGTCGATCACGTAGCGCGCGAACGTCAGCGCCCCCTCGCGCAGCTTGCCCTCTTCGGCGAGTTCGTCGACGACCCCCCATTCGCGGGCCTGCTTGGCGGGGAACGGCGTCCCCGAGAGGATCGCCTCCGCCGCCGCCTCCGGCCCGATCAGCCGCGGCAACCGCTGCGTGCCGCCGGCGCCGGGCAGCAGGCCAAGCTTGATCTCCGGCAGGCCGAGCTTGGCGCTGGGAACGGCGACCCGGTAATGGCAGACGAGCGCGACCTCGAAGCCGCCGCCGAGCGCGGTCCCATGGATCGCCGCGACGACCGGCTTGGAGCAATTCTCGATCGCCGCCTGCGCCTCCGGCAGGCTGACGCCCTGGAGCGGTTTGCCGAATTCGGAAATATCGGCGCCGGCGATGAAGGTGCGCCCGGCGCAGATCAGCACGATGGCTTTCGCCGCCGGGTCGGCCTCGGCGCGCAGGATGCCGTAGCGGATGCCTTCGCGCACGGTCTCGGACAACGCATTGACCGGCGGCGAGTCGATCGTCAGCACGGCGATGTCGCCTTCGAGCGTGAGATCGGCGACGGTGTTCACGGCGGTCATAGGGTCTCCCTGGCTTTCGGCTTCGATAGCGCGGGCCGTCAAAGAACGGAAGCCGCCAGCAGGCTGCGAAAGAGGTTGCGGAAGCGCTCGCGGTATTCCGCCGCCTGCACCATCAGGATCGCGAACAGATCGAGCGAGGGCGAAATCACGAACGCGGTTCCCGCGACGCCGCCCCAAAAGAAATCGCCGACCGCGCCCGCCGTCGGCGCCAGTCCCGCCGCCGTGCGCACGGCGAAGCCGAGGCCGAAGCCGTGGCCGGGCGGCAGCAACGGCGTGTCCTGGATCGCCATCTGCGGCGACAAATGGTCGCTGGCCATGTGGCCAAGCGTGCGCGGCCCCAGAATCCGCCGCCCCTCCAGCGCGCCGCCCCCCGCCAGCATCGCGCAGAAGCGCGCGTAGTCGGCGAGCGTCGAGATCAGGCCCGTCCCCGCCATCTCGAAGCGCGGCGGCGCCTCGTGGCTCAAGCGGTCGACGCCTGCGGCGTCGAGCGTGGCGAAACCGTGCGGCTCAGCGCGCCGCGCCGACTTCTCCGCCGGCGTGAAAAACGCGGTGTCGATCATGCCAAGCGGAGCGAAGATGCGGCGCGCCAGCACGTCGCCGAGCGAGGCGCCGGCGACGATCTCCACCACGCGGCCGAGCACGTCGGTGGCGAGGCCGTATTCCCAGGCTGAGCCCGGCTGATGCATGAGCGGCAGCGCGGCAAGCGCGGCCATCGCCTCCTCGGGGTCGCGCCGCGAGTCGATCAGCGCCGCCGCCTGCACCTGGCGCTGCACGGGCGTCTCGCCGGTGAAGCCGTAGCAGAAGCCGCCGGTATGGCGCAGCAGGTCGTGGATCGTGATCTCGCGCTGCAACTCGGCGCGGTCGATCCCCACTCTGACCTCGGCGAAGGCCGGCAGATACTGCGACAGCGGATCGGTGAGGAACAGGCGGCCCTCCTCCACCAGCGCCATCGCGGCGACGCTGACGATCGGCTTGGTCATCGAGTAGATGCGGAACAGCGCGTCGAGCGTCATCGACGGGCCATCCGGCCGCAGCGCGCCAAAAGCGCGCGCGAACCCGACCTTGCCGCGCCGCGCCACCAGCAGGGTGGCGCCCGGCGCGTGCCCGGCGGCGATCTCGCGCGAGAGCGTCGCCGCGAAGCGTTCGAGCGCCGGCGTCGAAAGGCCGATCGCCTCGGGCTCGGCGACGGGAAGGCCGGCGTAAGTGGCGGGCATGGGCGGCTCTCCGAGGGGACCGCCCTATTTCAACCAAAGCGCGGCGCCGACGCAACGACGATTCCGCCGATCACCTTTTCGCGCGTAACGCTTCTGTTAGTGGCACGCCCCCTCGGCGCTCTTGTTAACTGCGCGCAACGCCGCCGCCCGGGAGGGCCGCGCGAGAGGAGTTAGCGCTTGGCCTCACCTCAGCGCCCGCGGCAGCCGTTCGGGGCATTTGCGCTGCTCGGCTGCGTGGCTCTATCGCTATCGGGATGCGGGACGGTCGCCGTGCTCAGTCCCGCGGGAACCATCGCCGAGCAGAACAAGGAGCTCCTGCTCGGCGCGCTGGCGATCATGCTGGCGATCGTCATCCCCACGATTATCGCCATCGTCGGCTTCGCCTGGTGGTTCCGCGCCGGCAATCCAAACGCCCGCTACCGCCCCAATTTCGAATATTCCGGGCAGCTCGAACTCGTCGTCTGGTCGATCCCGGCGCTGACGGTACTGCTGCTCGCCGGCGTGATCTGGGTCGGCTCGCACAAGCTCGACCCGGCGGAACCGCTCGAGGGCAAGGGCGATCCGCTGACGGTGCAGGTCGTCTCGCTCGATTGGAAATGGCTGTTTCTCTACCCTGACCAGAAAATCGCCAGCGTCAACCAGCTCGTCGCGCCCGCCGGCGTTCCGCTGAAGCTGGAGCTGACCTCGGGCAGCGTGATGACCGCGTTCTTCGTGCCGCAATGGGGCAGCATGATCTACACGATGAACGGCATGGTGACGCATCTCAACCTGCGCGCGGACCAGCCCGGCGATTATCGCGGAACTGCGACGCAAATCAGCGGCGACGGTTTCTCCGATATGCATTTCGCGGCCCGCGCCGTTTCCGCGCAGGACTTCGCCAGTTGGATAAAGGGCGCCAGCATCGGGCAGACCGGCTTCGACGAGGCGGCCTATCGCGAGCTCTCGCAGCAGGGTCTCGCCAGGCCCGAGGTCCGCCCGCTCGTCGACGCGACTTTGTTCGACGACATCGTCAGCCAGAAAATTCCGCCCGCCCCCGGCCCGACGCCGGACGTTCGACCCACGCCCGGAGGCTGATCGTGAACTGGCTCGGCAAGCTGACCTGGAGCGCGATACCGTTCGACCAGCCGATTCCGCTCGTCGCCGGCGCTGTCGTCGTCGTCGTCATCCTCGGCGGCGTGGTCTATATCGTCGCCAAGGGCTGGTTCCCCTATCTCTGGCGTGAGTGGATCACCAGCGTGGACCACAAGCGCATCGGCGTGATGTATGTCTTCCTCGCCTGCGTGATGCTGCTGCGCGGCTTCATCGACGCGCTGATGATGCGCTCGCAGCAGGCGCTGGCCTACCGCTCCGAAGGCTACCTGCCGCCAGAGCACTACAACCAGATCTTCTCCGCCCACGGCACGATCATGATCTTCTTCGGCGCGATGCCGTTCGTCATCGGGCTGATGAATTTCGTCGTGCCGTTGCAACTTGGCGTGCGCGACGTCGCCTTCCCGACGCTGAACTCGGTCGGCTTCTGGCTCACCGCCTCCGGCGCGTTGCTGGTCAACGTCAGCCTCGTCGTCGGCGAGTTCTCGCGCACCGGCTGGCTTCCGTTCCCGCCGCTGTCGGAGACGACATATTCGCCCGGCGTCGGCGTCGACTACTACTGCTGGGCGCTGCAGATCTCCGGAATCGGCACGCTGCTGAGCGGCGTCAATCTGGTGACCACCATCCTCAAGATGCGCGCGCCGGGCATGATCTACATGCGCATGCCGATCTTCTGCTGGACCGCGCTCTCCTCCAATCTCCTCATCGTCGCCGCCTTCCCGGTGCTGACGGCGACGCTCGCGCTGCTGCTGCTCGACCGCTACCTCGGCTTCCATTTCTTCACCAATACGGGCGGCGGCAACATGATGATGTTCATGAACCTCATCTGGGCCTGGGGCCATCCGGAGGTCTACATCCTGGTGCTGCCCGCGTTCGGCGTGTTTTCTTCCGTGGTGCCGACGTTCTCCGGCAAGCCGCTGTTCGGCTACCGCTCGATGGTGATGGCGACGCTGGCGATCTGCCTGATCTCGTTCATGGTCTGGCTGCACCATTTCTTCACCATGGGCGCCGGCGGCGACGTCAACGCCGTGTTCGGCACGTTGAGCGCCGTCATCGCGGTGCCGACCGGCGTGAAGATCTACAACTGGCTGTTCACCATGTGGGGCGGCCGCGTCCGCTTCGAGACGCCGATGATCTGGTCGATCGGCTTCATGATCACCTTCACACTCGGCGGCCTGACGGGTGTGCTGCTCGCCGTGCCGCCGGCGGATTTCATGCTGCACAACAGCATGTTCCTGGTGGCGCATTTCCACAACGTGATCATCGGCGGCACGGTGTTCGGCGCCTTCGCCGGGCTGACGTTCTGGTTTCCCAAGGCGTTCGGCTTCCGCCTGGATGAAACCTGGGGGCGCTGGTCGGCCTATCTCACCATCGCCGGCTTCTATGTCGTGTTCATGCCGCTCTACGCCGTCGGCCTGCAGGGCATGACGCGGCGCATCCAGCACTTCGACGTTCCCGAATGGCGCCTGCCGATGATCATTGCCGCCATCGGCGTGCTGATCGCGCTGGCCGGCGTCGTCTGTCAGATCATCACGCTGTTCGTCAGCATCCGCGACCGGGAGCGGCTGCGCGACCGGGTCGGCGATCCCTGGGACGGCCGCTCGCTGGAATGGTCGACCGCCTCGCCGCCGCCATTCTTCAATTTCGCGGTGCTGCCGCAGGTCGATCAGGAGGAGGAATACTGGAACTGGAAGCAGGACGCCGCCCGCCGTGCTTCTTTGCGCCCGGAGCCCGATTACAGAGACATCGAAATGCCGCGCAACAGCGCGACCGGCGTCGTTTCCGCCTTCTTCGCCACCGTCATGGGCTTCGCGCTGATCTGGCACATCTGGTGGCTGGCGGGCGTCGCCTTCGTCGGCGCCTACATCACCTTCGTCGCCTTCGCTTGGCGCGATCACGATGAGGACCGCGTGCCGGCCGACGTGCTCGCGCGCGCCGACCGCGAGAACCGCGCTATTCGCGCCGAGGCGCTGAAGGGCTACGCGCCGCGATGAGCGCGACGGCGGCGGCCCACGCGGACCACGGCGTCGCCGGGATCGCCAGCCATCAGGGGCCGGCGCCGAAGCGCATCGTCACCGGCTACGGCTTCTGGATCTTCCTGCTCAGCGACTTCGTCATCTTCTCCTGCCTGTTCGCGACCTGGGGCGTGCTGGTGCATTCGACCGCGGACGGCCCGACCACGCACGATCTGTTCGATCTCAACACTGTCGCGATCGAGACCGCCGCCCTGTTGCTGTCCAGCTACGCCTGCGGCCTCGCCGGCATCGCGGCGCAGCGGCGGCGGGCTGCGGCGTTCCAGATCTGCATGCTGGTCACGGCGGCGCTCGGCGCCTTGTTTCTTGGCCTCGAACTCAACGAGTTCTGGGACCTCGTCGCGAAAGGCGACGGGCCGCAGCGCAGCGCCTTCCTCTCCGCCTTCTTCACCCTGGTCGGCTGCCACGGGCTGCACGTCTCGCTCGGCCTGCTGTGGCTGTTTACGATGATGGCGCAGGCGTTCGCCAAGGGGTTTCGCGCCGACATCCTGCGCCGGCTGATGTGCTTCTCGCTGTTCTGGCACGCGCTCGACATCATCTGGGTCGGCATTTTCACCGCCGTCTATCTCTACGGAGTCTATCTGTGAGCCAAGCCGCGGAACGCGCCGAAACGGCGCCCGGCGACGAATCCGGCCACGGCGAAGAAGGCGCCGGCGGCGTCCTCGCCTATTCGGTCGGGCTCGGGCTCGCCGCGCTTCTGACGGTCGTCTCCTTCACGTTGCCGGCGCTGCATCTGGTCTGGGCGCCGAGCCTGCCGATCGCGCTCGCCGTGCTGGCGATTGCGCAAATGGGCGTGCATCTCGTATTCTTCCTGCATCTGACGAGCGGACCCGACAACGTCAACAACGTGCTGGCGCTCGCCTTCGGCGTGCTGATCGTGTTCCTCGTGATCGCGGGATCGCTGTGGATCATGTACGAGATGAACATGAACATGATGGGCCACGGCGCGATGCGGATGTGAGTTTCAGCCCGCGCAGAGATTGGCGACGACATCGGCGGCCTTCAGCCCGGAGCCGCTCAGCACGACGACCACGCGTTCGCGGGAGTCAAGCTTCCCCGCCGCGTGCAGGCGGTCCAGCGCCGCGGCGGCGGTCGCGCTGGTCGGCTCCACGAACAGCCCCTGCGCCGCAAGACGCCGCAGCGCGGCGACGATCTCCGGCTCTGGAACCGCGACCGCCTCGCCGCCCGTTTCGCGCAACGCCTTCAGCATAAGCCGCAAGCGCAGCGGCGCCTTGATTGCGGTCCCTTCGGCGATCGTCGGTAGGAACTCGCAGGAGACCGGCCCGTCGGCGCCCACCGCAAAACTCGCCGACACCGGCGCGCAATTCGCCGGTTGCGCCGCGAACAGCCGCGGCAGGCGCGCGATCTGCCCGGCGCGCAGCAGTTCCGCGAAACCGAAATGCAGCCCTAGCAGCAGGCTGCCCGCGCCGACGGGAACTATCACCGCATCAGGCGCGCGTAAGCCGAAATCCTCCCAGAGCTCGTAGGCCAGCGTCTTGACGCCCTCGATGAAGAACGGTTGCCAGTTATGGCTGGCGTAGAAGATTTTCGCCGACTGCCGGATCGCCTCTTGCTGCGTGGCCTCGCGCGGCCCCTCGACCAGTTCGACCTCGGCTCCATAGGCGCGCACCTGCGCGATCTTCGCCGGCGAGGCGTAGGCCGGCGCCAGCACCTTGACGCGCATCCCTCCCGCTGCGCCGTAACCCGCAATCGCCGAACCGCCGTTGCCGGAGGAATCCTCCAGCACGGCCCTGACGCCGCTCTCACGCAGGAACGACAGCATCACCGAGGCGCCGCGGTCCTTGAACGATCCCGTCGGGCTGAACCATTCGCATTTGAACAGCGGCCGCAGATCGCCCCAATCACGCTCCAGCAGCGGCGTGCAGCCCTCGCCCATGCTGATCGGTGCGGCGATGTCGCCGGCCAGCGCCGCACGGTAACGCCACAGCGACCGCGTCCCCCGCGCGATTTCGTCGCTTCCGATGCCGGCGCCGGGGGTCAGCAGCAGCGCGGCGCCGTCGTCGCCACGCCAGCGTGGGACGTCGAGCGGGTAAGCCGCGCCGCTCAAGGGATCGAAATACGATGTGGACATACGCCCTCCCGACGGCGCCAAGCGGCTGCGATCCCTATATAAACGAAAACGCCAACCGTCGACGATCGCCCATGACCGAACACGACCAGCGCCGCTTGGCGCATTGCCTCGAACAGGGCCTCTCCTGCCGCGAAGCCGCGGCGCAACTCGGCGTCAGCGCCGCAACCGCAATCCGCTGGGCCAAGCGGCTCGGGCTCACGAGCCGGCGTTCGCGACGGCTCGACCCCGCCGTCCGCGTCGCGCTGGTGCGCAGCCTCGACGACGGCGCCTCTCCCACCGAGGCGGCGGCGCGCTTCGGCGTCAGCTCGCGCACCGCCGCCCGGCTCGCCGATCCCGTGCTGTTAAGACGGCGGCGCGAAGCGGTGCGGGAGCGGGTCTTGTCGGCGCTGCGCGGCGGCAGCGACCTGCACGAGGCGGCGGCGCTTGCAGGAGCCAGCCCGTCGACCGCCGGGCGCTGGGCGCGCCAGGCCGGGGTGCCGCTGAACCCCGCGCCGCGCCGCGCCCGCCGCGAGGACGAGACCAAGGCGGTCGCTGCGATGGAGGCCGGCATGAGCCCGCACGAGGCTGCCGCAACCTTCGACCTCAGCCAGGCGGCGGTCGCGCGGTTAGCACAGCGTCCGCGACTCGCGCCGGAGCGGCTGGCGCGCCGCAGGCGGCTGTTTGCAGCGCTCGCGTCGGGGCTCTCGTGCCGCAAGGCCGCCGCCGAGGTCGGCCTGCCCGTGGCGACTGCGATCCGCTGGGCGCGGCGGCGCGGCGAAGACACTCCCGGCGAAACGAAATAAAGCCCGCGCGTCCCGCCGAAAGCCGAGGCGCCCGCTGGCAATCCCCAAAAAGCAAAAAGGCCGCCTCTCGGCGGCCTTTTCGTTTCAAGTCGCTTGCGGCTCGCTCGGCGTCTTCTCCTCCGGCGGCTCGTCGCCGTCGGGGTCCGTCGTATCCGATTTGCGCTTAGGCTTAATCTTGCCGTTGGCGCGCTCGCGGTTGGCGACCACCAGCTCGCGCTCCAGCCGCGGCTGCGCGGGACCTTCCGGGTAGACGAAGCCGAGCTTCTTCTTCTCGCCCTCGTCGTCGCCGGTGACGACCACCCGCACCACGCCGCCGTTCTTCAGCCGGCCGAACAGCACCTCGTCGGCGAGCGGCGTCTTGATCTGCGTTTGAATGACGCGAGCCATCGGCCGCGCCCCCATCGATTCGTCGTAGCCGTTGGTCACCAGCCAAGCCCGCGCCTCGTCGGTCAGCTCGATCGACACGTTGCGGTCGGCGAGCTGCGCCTCGAGCTGCAAGATGAACTTGTCGACCACCTTGGAGATCGTCTCCTTCGGCAGCCGGCTGAACGGCACGACCGCGTCGAGACGGTTGCGGAACTCCGGCGTGAACAGCTTGTTGATCGCCTCCGTATCGTCGCCTTCGCGCCGGGCCTGATGGAAGCCGAACGCCGCCCGCTCCATGTCCGCCGCGCCGGCGTTGGTCGTCATGATCAAGATGACGTTGCGGAAATCGATCTGTTTGCCGGAATGATCGGTCAGCTTGCCGTGGTCCATCACCTGCAACAGGATGTTGAACAGGTCCGGGTGCGCCTTCTCGATCTCGTCGAGCAGCAGCACGCTATGCGGATGCTGGTCGATGGCGTCGGTCAAGAGGCCGCCCTGGTCGAAGCCTACATAGCCCGGAGGCGCGCCGATCAGCCGCGAGACGGTGTGGCGCTCCATGTATTCCGACATGTCGAAGCGGATCAACTCCAGCCCGAGGCTCGAGGCCAACTGCCGCGCCGCCTCGGTCTTGCCGACGCCGGTCGGGCCGGAGAACAGGTAGCAGCCGATCGGCTTCTCCGGATCGCGCAGGCCGGCGCGGGCGAGCTTGATGGCGGACGACAGCGCGGTGAGCGCGACGTCCTGGCCATAGACCACCTGTTTCAACGTCGACTCGAGATGCTGCAGCACCTCGGTGTCGTCCTTCGACACCGACTTCGGCGGGATGCGCGCCATCGACGCGATGGTCGCCTCAATCTCCTTGACGCCGATGGTCTTCTTGCGCTTGGCCTCGGGCAGCAGCATCTGCGAAGCGCCGGTCTCGTCGATCACGTCGATCGCCTTGTCGGGCAGCTTGCGGTCGTGGATGTAGCGCGCAGACAGCTCCACCGCCGCCTTCACCGCTTCCGTGGTGTATCGCAGCTTGTGGAACTCCTCGAAATACGGCTTCAGACCTTTCAGGATCTCCACCGTATCCTCGACGGAGGGCTCCTTCACGTCGATCTTCTGGAAGCGGCGGACGAGGGCCCGGTCCTTCTCGAAGTACTGCCGGTATTCCTTGTAAGTGGTTGATCCGATGCAGCGCAGCGAGCCTTGCGCGAGGGCCGGCTTCAAGAGGTTGGAGGCGTCCATCGCGCCGCCCGAGGTCGCCCCGGCGCCGATCACGGTGTGAATCTCGTCGATGAACAGGATCGCGTCCTTGTGCTGCTCAATCTCCTTCATCACCTGCTTGAGGCGCTCCTCGAAGTCGCCGCGATAGCGGGTGCCGGCGAGCAGCGCGCCCATGTCGAGCGCGAACACGGTGGCGTTGGCGAGCACTTCCGGCACTTCCGACTTAATGATCTTGCGCGCAAGGCCCTCGGCTATCGCGGTCTTGCCGACGCCGGGATCGCCGACCAGCAGCGGATTGTTCTTCTGCCGGCGGCACAAGACCTGAATCGTGCGCGCCACCTCGGGCTCGCGGCCGATCAGCGGATCGACTCGGCCGTCCTTCGCCTTCTTGTTCAGGTTGACGCAGTAAGCCTCAAGTGCGCCTTCCTTTTTCTTCGCCTCGCCGGTCTCCTTGGCCTCTTTCGCCTCGCGCGCTTCGGCCTCTTCGTCGACGCCGCGCGGACCGCGCGAGGCGTCGGAAAGGCCCGGCCGCTTGGCGATGCCATGGCTGATGTAGTTCACCGCGTCGTACCGCGTCATGTCCTGCTCCTGCAGGAAATAGGCGGCGTGGCTCTCGCGCTCGGCGAAGATGGCGACCAGCACGTTGGCGCCGGTCACCTCCTCGCGGCCGGAGGACTGCACATGGATCGCCGCACGCTGCACGACGCGCTGGAAGCCGGCGGTCGCCTTCGCCTCCTCGCCGTTCTCGATCACAAGGCTGTGTAGCTCGGTGTCGACGTAGCGCACCACCGTCTTGCGCAACTGGTCGAGATCGACGTTGCACGCACGCATGACCGCGGCGGCGTCGGGATCGTCGATCAGCGCCAGCAGCAGGTGTTCGAGCGAGGCGAGTTCATGGCGGTGCTCATTCGCAATCGCGAGGGCGCGCCGCAGCGTCTTTTCGAGCGCTCTTGAGAAGACCGGCATTACGACCTCACTTCTTTTCCATGATGCATTGGAGCGGGTGCTGGTTCTTGCGCGCGTGATCCATCACCTGCGCAACCTTGGTTTCGGCGATCTCGTAAGTATAGACGCCGCATTCTCCGACCCCGTTGTGGTGAACATGCAGCATGATCTGCGTGGCTTCCTCGGGATTCTTGTTGAAGAACGATTGCAGGATCGAGATCACGAACTCCATTGGAGTGTAATCGTCGTTGAGCAGCAGCACCCGGTACATGTTCGGCCGCTTGGTCTGCGTTCGGGTGCGGGTGATGACCGCGGCCCCCGCGCCGGGATTGTCGCCATTGCGGCGCGGCTCCTTGGCGGCCATCACGCGCGGCGGGGTTGCGGTCTGCGGCGTGCGAATTGAAAACCATTTGACGATCAGCGCCATACCTGCCCGGAAACGGCTTAAGAGCGGATGCGGCTCGGCGATCAAGGATCGAGACCTCTCATATGCGCCGCTGGCGACGGCCGCCAAGCCGCCGTTCGTGGGAACCGCCGGTCTCATCTAGGCGCCGTCAAGCCGCGGCGCCAGAGGGCCGACGCATTGAGGGTCAGGTTCGCCAATTCCGGGCCTCAGCGCAAGAGGCCCGGGCAACAAAAAAGGCCGGCGCTTGCGCCGGCCTTGCATACTCTGGCTGTGCGGCGCGATGCGCCGTGCGAATTTTCGGCGACTTACTGCTTGTTGGCGAGCGAGAACGCATTCTGCGCCGGCTTCATCGCCTCGGAGGCGATCTTGGCGACGATCTCGTTGATCTTGGTCGACTTGGCGACGAAACCCTCATAGGCGGACTTCGCGTATTCGCTCTGCACCTGCAAGGCCGTCTCGACCGTCTTGGCGGCCATCAGGCGCTCGACCGCCTCGGCGCCCGCCGTCATCGAAGCCTTGGAAAACTCAGCGGACTCCGCCGCGATCTCCTGCATGCCCTTGGTCATCATGGCCGCGAATGCCGTGGCGGCCTCGACCTGCTGCTTGGAGAAGTTCTGGAAATCTTCGAAACCGAGCGCGTTCATGGCAGCCTCGCAGCTTGACTTGGTCTGAGCGCCCACCGCTCAGCCTCGAACGGGGTTTTAGGTGCAGCGCACAATAAAGTCAACTTCGTTTTTTGCATTGCAACACGAGTGGCTATGCGGCCCGATCGGCCCACATGGTTAACGCCCTTTTACCTCTAAATATTTCAACGAGTTGTAACCAAGCGTGAGCCGCCGGTGCTGCCGGCCCACCACACAACCTACGGGTTTTCAAGGGCTTATGGCGCGATACGACGTCGCAGGCCGTCCCCCGTTAACACTGACGTAACCGCAATCTCATAGCCTGGGCTCCTGTGTGCGTTTTGCAACGCTGTCCGCCGCTCGGGCGGAGCGATGCGAGTTCAAGGGCGCGTCATGCGATTCGGTAATCTGTGCTTCGGTCTATCTCGTCTCGCGCCGCTGGCCGCCGGCGTCTGTCTGGCGGCATCCCTGCTCGCTGTCGTCGCGACTCCGGCGCAAGCGCGCCATCGCCACCTCCACCGCGTCTATGTCGCGCACGTCGCCCGGACGGGCGCGCCGGCCGAGGTCGATCCGTCGAAGTTCTCGGCCATCGTCGTCGACGCCAACACGGGCCAGCAGATCTGGGGCGTCAACGAGAATGCGCTGCGCCATCCCGCCTCGATCACCAAGGTGATGACGCTCTATCTACTGTTCGAGCAGCTAGAGAAGGGGACGATGTCGCTGTCGACGCGCATCCCCATTTCCGAACACGCCGCGGCGCAGGAGCCCTCCAAACTCGGCCTGTCCCCGGGGGAGACGATCTCCGTCGAGGACGCGATCAAGGTGATCGTGACCCGCTCGGCCAATGACATCGCCGTCGCCGTCGCCGAGGCGATCGGCCACGACGAACCGAACTTCGCGGCGATGATGACGCACAAGGCGCACATGCTCGGCATGTCGCGCACCCTCTACCGCGACGCCTCCGGCCTGCCCAACGACGAGCAGCTGACCACCGCGCGCGACCTCGCTTTGCTGGGCCGTTCGCTGCAGCAGCGCTTTCCCCAGTACTATCATTATTTCTCGCTGCATGAGATCACCTACGACGGCGAGGTGATCGGCAACCACAACCATCTGCTCGGCCGCATCGACGGCGTCGACGGGATCAAGACCGGCTACACCCGCGCCTCCGGCTTCAATCTGTTGACCTCGGTGCATCGCGCCGACGGTCGGGCGCTGATCGCCGTGGTGATGGGCGGTCGCTCCGCGCCGGCGCGCGACCGGCTGATGGCGCGTCTGATCGACGACCATATGGCCGACGCCTCCCCCGTGGGCGGCGCAACCCGCCTCGCCGAAGCCTCCGACGCCGCCGAGGACTCCCAGCCGCCGATCGGCCTCGGCCGCGAGCCGCCGCGCTACCGCGCGGTCGCGTTCCGCGACCGCGCGGTCGCCGAACGCGAGGATGTCGCCGACGCCGATCCGCAGGGCGAGGGTGACGACAGCGACGAGGACAGCGTCAAGCCGCTCCCCCCGGCCCGGCGTCTCGCCGGCGCGACCAAGCCCAATTCGCCGACGCTGGCCAAGGCCGCCGCGCTCGATCCCGCCAAGCTCGGCTGGAAGACCGGCGCGCAGGGCAAGAAGGTCGCCCACAAGGAGCCGCCGAAGAAGGAACAGGACGTCGAGGAGACCAAGGTCGCCCGCTCCGACGACGAGAACGCACCGGCCCAGAGCAAGAAGGGCAAATGGATCGTCCAGGTCGGCGCGACCGACGACGCCGACGACGCGCACGACCTGCTCCTGCGCGCCAAGCGCAGCCGCTCGCTCGCCTCGGCGCGCGGGTTCACCGAGAAAGTGCGCAAGGACGGCGACACGCTCTATCGTGTGCGCTTCGCCGGCCTGGACTCGGCCTCCGCCCAGAAGGCGTGCCGCGACCTCAAGCACGGCGGTCTGTCCTGCTTCGCAACCCAGGATTGAGCGAACATTAAACGTTTTTGGTTAGCGTGACTTTGTGGCGTTTGCGTACCGGAGTTCGCGTATCTATGTCAGTCCAGCAAAACATCCTTGGCCTGGTTGACCCGCGCGGCCAGAGCGGTCGAGCCGCCGTAATCTGGATGAAGCTTCTTCATCAGACTGCGGTGCGCGGCGACGATTTCCTCGCGACCCGCGCCATTCGGCAGGCCCAGGATTTCGTACGCCTCATCGCGGGTCAGCGATCCACTTCCCCAGCCGCGCGCCCGCGTGTCGCCGTCACCCTGCTCTGCCTGACGCCAAGCGGGGAACCGGCGGTCGAGATATGCCTCTAGCAGCGCCGCGCCTTCGGGATCGTCGCCTTCGCAGTAGCGGTAGAGCTTGACGCAGTCGGCCCGCGTCATCTGATCGAGCGCCCGGCCGGCGAACGGGCCGGCGGTAACGCCCCCGCTCATCCGTCCTGTCTCGTGGTCGAGGCGCATCTCGATGGCCGCCGAGCGGGCGATCGACTCCGGCCGCTTGCCCCATCCCGCCGCGCGGGTGAACGAGGCGAACGGATTGCCGCCCCGGCGCAGCGAGCCCGCGAACAGCGCGCTCGCCAGCATGCCCACCAGCCCGAAACTACCGCGCAGCAGCAGTAGCAGCACCGCCGCGACGCCGAGGCCAAGCCCGCCGCCGCGCACGATCTTGGCCGCCGCCGCCGGCGTGATTCGCCCGAACTGCCGAATCGCCCAGAGCAGAATGTAGAGCGCGAACAGCCCGGCGATGAGTTGCGGCATGGCGCCTTCAGCCCCTGAGCTGTGCGAGCAGCGGCCGCGCGTCGGCCTCCTTTGCGGACAAGGCGGCGAGCGCGTCGCGCCCGCCCGCGGCGTAAGCCGCCGCCGCCCGCAGCAGCGTCGCCAGCCGCGCCGCCGAGCCCGAATCGAACGCGCCATAGGCGCCGCCGGTCAGCCGCGCGATCTCCTGGAATGCGTTGCGCACGCGCGGATCGTCGCCCTCCTGGAACATGAACGCCTTCACCCCGGCGAGCGCGAGTTCGCCGGCCGCGGCGAGCACGTCCTCGAGATTTTCCTCCATGGCGTCGCCGACGAACACCAGCGCCCCCACGCGCGCCGCCCGCGCCTCGCCCCGCGCATGCGCCAGCACGCGGCGGATTTGCGTCATGCCGCCGCGTACGGCAATGCCGCTCATCAGTTCGGCGAGTCCTTGGCCCCCGCCGACGAATCGCGAGGCGCGGCACTCGCCTTGCCCTCGGAAATAGACCAGCTGCACGTCGAGCCCGCCGATTTCGGCCGCCGCGTCGAACATCCGGCCCTGCAGGCCGAGCGCCATGTCCCAGGTCGGCTGGCGGCTCATGGTCGCGTCGAGGGCGAAAATCAGCCGGCCGCGCGCGCCGCTCGACGGCGCAGGGACGCGCTTCGCCTCGGCGAGGAAGGCGGAGATCTCCGCGGAAGTGCTTCGAGGGGTCAGCGATCCGGCCATGTGGACACGCATTTTGTGTCGCCGCGCGACAAACGCAAGCGGCGGGTTGACGCGAGAGGTCGGTCTCGCCGAGGTAAGGGACCCCAAAGGAGAAGGAAACGCCATGATCCGCGTCGTCGCCATCATCGCGGCCAAGCCCGGCCGCCGCGAGGAGTTGCTGAAGCTGTTTCGCGCCAACATGCCCGCCGTTCATGCCGAACAGGGCTGCATCGAGTACCAGCCTTTCGTCGACGCCGACGGCTTCGGCGGTTTCCAGGCGCCGGTCGGTCCCGACGCCTTCGTCGTGCTGGAGAGCTGGGAAACCGCCGACGCCCTGAAAGCGCACGCCGCCGCGCCGCACATGGCCGCCTACGGCAAGGCGTCGAAGGAGCTGATCGAGAGCAGAAAAATTCACATTTTCCAGCTTGCCTAAAACGCCGGCTCGCGCGTTCTTGACGGTCCATGCGCCGCCTTCGCGCGGCGCGCTTGTGGAGAGGCGACCCATGAAATGCCTGCTTATCGGTCTTGGCGCGCTGGTCCTCGCTCAGTCGGCGGCGGCCAGCCCCTGCGGCGACAGGATCGCCAGACTGGAAGCGCGGTCCGACGCCGCGTCTTCGGACGCAAACCCGACGAGCACAGCCGGCAGCGCCGCCGAGTCCGCGGACGCCAAGCTGCATCATCAGCCCGTCCCTGCGGCCGGCGGCGTCAGCGGGTCCAGCGATTCGGAGACGGCGCTGAGAAATGCGCGCTTCCAGAACGATCTGTTCAACGCCAAGGCGGCCGAGGATTCCGGCGACATGGCGGCGTGCGAGGCGGCCGTCTCCGCGGCGGAAAAAGAGCTGCCGCGCTAAAGCCTACTTGAAATTCTCGATCGGCACGCAGTCGCGACGGCCGGAGGCGATGCAGTTGTCGACTTCGCGTTGATGCTGCAGCACGCTCATCAGCCACCAGCCGCCCAGCAGCAGCAGGACGACGACTATAACGGCCGCCAGGGTCTGGCGGCCGTGCGGGGTCTCGTTGGAATTTTGCGGATCGGACATGCGCGCGTTCCTGCCCTAGATGCGCCGCCGCCGTCCAGTGGACGCAGCCCGCCGCGCCGATTAAGTTGTGAGAAGAGAAGGGGCGTTCATGCGGATCGGGATCTGGGCGGCGCTTGCCGCCCTTGCGCTTTGCGGCTGCGAACCGGACAGCGCCCAGCTTGCCGAGGCCGGCCTGTTCAATCGTCCGGCCGCCGCGATTCGCGCCTGTTTCGGGCAGCCGGACCGGCGCATCCCAGTCGGGATCGAGCAGATCTGGATCTACCGGGTCGGACAACTGCGCGTCGAGGGCTGGCTGCCCGCGCTCGGCGCCGACGAGCATCCGACTTTCTCCGCGCCGACGCCGGATTGCGAGGCGCGCTTCACTATCGACAGCCACGGCCTGCGCGGCATTGTCTATACCGATACGGATGGCCGCGCGCTTCCGCAGGGCGAGCGCTGCGAGATCGCCGTGCGCAAGTGTCTCAATCGCTCATAACAGCCCGAGTTCGCCGAGCGCGCGCCGCAGCTCCTCCGGCATCTCACCGGCTCCCGAGGCGCCGAGGTCGTGCGGCGCGTCCTTGGCCGGGAAATAGCGCCAGCCCCGGAACGGCCGCATCGGCCGCGGCGCGACCTTGACCACCTTGCGGTCGAGCCAGAGGCGGCAGCGGCCGATCCCGTCGACATCGACGAACGGCTCGATCTCCAGCAGCCGCTGGCGTGCGGCGAGTTGGCCCTTGATGATCCAGTAGAGCGAGCCCGCCGCAACGATCTCCGCGCGCCTGGTCGGAGCCATGCGGGTGACGTGAAGCGAACGCGGCGCCTCGCCTCGCGCGATCCGCTCGCGCACGCGCTCCTCGACCCATTGTTCGAGATCGGCGATGGAATCGGCGCCGACGCAGAGTTTTATCAGGTGCAGCGGCATGGCCGGCTCAGTCGAGCCCGCCGACGAGGCTTTCCTCCAGCATCAGCCGCGCACGCGCCCGCACGCGTTCGGTCTCGCTTTTCAATTGGCCGCAGGCGGCGAGAATGTCGCGGCCGCGCGGCGTTCGCACCGGGCTGGCGTAGCCGGCGTTGAACACGATCTCCGAAAACCGTTCGATGGTCTCCCAGTCCGAGCATTCGTAAGGCGAGCCGGGCCAGGGGTTGAACGGGATCAGGTTGATCTTCGCCGGCACGCCCTTCAGCATCTTGACCAGCGCGCGCGCTTCCGCCGGGGAATCGTTGACGCCCTTCAGCATCACGTATTCGAAAGTGATCCGCCGCGCGTTGGAGGCGCCGGGATAGTCGCGGCACGCCTGCATGAGCTGCGCAATCGGATATTTGCGGTTGAGCGGCACCAGCTTGTCGCGCAACGGGTCGTTGGTCGCATGCAGCGACACGGCGAGCATGGTCCCGCAGTACTCGCCGAGCCGCGCCATCTCAGGGACGACGCCGGAGGTCGAGACGGTGATGCGCCGCTTCGACAGCGACAGCCCGTCACCATCCGTCAGTACGGCGACGGCGTCACGCACGCCGTCGAGATTGTACAGCGGCTCGCCCTGCCCCATGAACACGATATTGGAGACCGCGCGCACCCCCTCCCCGCTGGGCACGAGCCCGTCAGTCGGCGCGACCCCGCCCGGGAAATCACCGAGCCGGTCGCGCGCGACCATGACCTGCCCGACGATCTCGGCCGCGCTCAGGTTGCGCGCCCAGGCCTGGGTGCCGGTATGGCAGAACGTGCAGTTGAGCGTGCAGCCGACCTGGCTCGAGACGCACAGCGTGCCGCGGTCGGTCTCTGGGATGTAGACGCACTCGATTTCGGCGCCCTTGTCGCGCGGGCCGTTCGGCGGCATGCGCAGCAGCCATTTGCGCGTCCCGTCGGCGGAGACCTGCTCGGCGACGATCTGCGGCCGCGCCAGGGTGAAGCGCTGGCCGAGCTGCTCCAGCAGCGGCCGGGCGATGTTGCGCATGGCGGAAAAATCCGCGACGCCGCGGTGGTAGATCCAATGCCAGAGCTGCGCGGTGCGCATGCGGATTTCGCGGCTAGGCACGCCGAGGCCGGCCAGCGCCTGGCCAAGTTCGGCCCGCGTCGCGCCGGCGAGGCTGGGCGCCAGTTCGAGAACGGTCATGCGCCCTATGTATAGATGCGGGGCCACGACGGCTAGCCTCTTGGCCGCGCCCCGCCGCGCGTGCGAGGATGGCCGCATGATCATCGCCACCTGGAACGTCAATTCGGTGCGGCAGCGCCTGCCCCACCTGCTCGATTACCTGCGCGAGGTCGCGCCGGACGCGATCTGCCTGCAGGAGATCAAGTGCCAGGACGACGCCTTCCCGCGCGAGGAGATCGAGGCGCTCGGCTACAACGTCGCCACCCACGGGCAAAAGACCTTCAACGGCGTGGCGATCCTGTCGAAGCAGCCGATGGAGGTCGAGCGCGGCCTGCCTGGCGACGAGTGCGACGTCCAGTCGCGCTATCTCGAAGCCGTCATCCCCTGGGGCGCGCGCGTGCTGCGGCTGGCGAGCCTCTATCTGCCGAACGGCAACCCCGTGGGCACGGAGAAATACGACTACAAGCTCGGCTTCATGGACCGGCTGATCCGCCACGCGCGCGGGCTGCTCGCCTACGAGGAGCCGCTCGTCCTCGCCGGCGACTACAACGTGATCCCGCAGGCGCGCGACGCCGCCCATCCCGAGCTATGGACCGGCGACGCGCTGTTCCTGCCGCAAACCCGGGCCAAGTTCCAGGAGCTGACGGCGCTGGGCTTGACCGACGCATTGCGCGCGACGAGCGACGCGGGCGGGATCTATACGTTCTGGGACTATCAGGCCGGCGCGTGGCAGAGGAACAACGGCATCCGCATCGACCATCTCATGCTGTCGCCGCAGGCGGCGGACCGGCTGGCGAGCGCGACCGTCGACAAGGCCATGCGCGGCAAAGAAAAAGCGTCCGACCATGTTCCGGTGAGGATCGCATTGCGGGATTGAAAGGGAGAGCGCCATGTATGCAGCTTTGCGAAAATTCCAGGCGAAGGCCGGCAAGGCGGACGAACTCGCGCAGAAGATCAAGGGCGCGGTTCCGATCATCAGCGGCGTGCCCGGCTTCATGGGCTATTACGTGGTCTACGCCCCCGACGACACGGTGACCGCGATCAGCATCTTCAACACGGTCGAGCAGGCGCAGGAATCCAATCGCCGCGCGCTGGCCTGGATCGAGAAGCACATCGCCGCTTATGTCGCCAGTCCCGCCACGGCGACCGCGGGGCCGGTGATCGTCCACTCGCTGCCCTGACTTCACTCGTAATGTTTGAGCGCGGGCCAGATCTCCGCGAGGGGGCGCTTGGGCCCGCGCAGCACATAGATGTTAAGGTTGGTCTCGAACGGCAGTGCGTAAGGGTTTTCGACCCGGCCCGCGACTTCGACAGTCTTGAAGAAGCCGGCGCCTTTCGGCCGCTGCGCGTCGAGCGCGATCATCACCGACCCGTCGAAGCCGAGCGGCCCCCAGAGATAATATTGGTTGTGGCCGCTGATCGCCGGCGGGCCGCCGAGCGCGGGGCCGTAGACGTCGAGCGCGGCGGCCTCGCCGTAGTTGCGGCCGAGAAACACGGCTTTGGCGCGCTCGCCCTCGGGCAGCGCGAGATAGACGCGCGCGACTTCCGCCGCCATTTCCGGCCAGCCGAACATGTCGGCCAGATGCTGCGGCAGGGCGGCCTGCGCCAGGTTTTCGGTCGCCGAGGCCTGCGGCGAGAGGCCGAGCGCGCGCGTGTAGGCGATTAGCTTGTCCGGCGGCAGAACGGGCAGCACGGTCGGCGCGGCGAGGAGTCCGCTAATACCGATGGCGATCAGCGCCCCCCGGCGAGCCCTTCGCCAACGCAACGCGCGCTCCCAGAACACGCCGCCGGCGGCGAACAGCGCGGGATAGGCGGGGGCGAGATAATAGGCCTTGCCGTGGCCGAACAGGAACAGCGCCGCCGTCACGACATAGGCGATCGCCAGGGCGCGTCCGGCGGGGACGTCGCGCGCCGCCGCAAGCCAGACGAGACCCGCAATCCACACCGGCGCCGACAGCGGCCCCAGGAACAGCAGCTGTTGCGCAAAGAAGCCGAGCGGCGACAGCACCAGGTTCTTGCCCCCGGCGCCGGCGGCGGCGACTTCGAGGAACGGGAAGCCGTGCGCGGCCTGCCAGAACAGGTTCGGCGCGATGATGGCGAGCGCCAGCGCGGCGCCCGCCCAAGGCCACGGGGTCGCCAGCGTCCGCCGCAGCGGCGTCGCCAGAACGCCGGCCGCAAGGCCGACGAGGTAGAACAGAATGAGATACTTGCTCCACAGGCTGACGCCGACCACGGCGCCGAGCGCAAGCCACAGTTTTGGCGAGCCGCCGTCGGCGATCCGCGTCAGCAGATAGGCCGCCGCGAGCCAGCTCAGCGGCTGCAGCAGGTCGGTGAACAGCAGCAGCCCGTCGACCAGCAGCACCGGCGCCAGCAGCACGCTGAGGCCGGCAAGCGCCTGGGCGAAGAGCCCGCCGCCGAGACGCCGCGCGAAGCGAACCGTCAGCATGACCATGGCCGCCATCGCCAGCGCGGGCGGCAGCCGCAGCGGCGTCAGCGCCGTCCCGAACAGCTTGAACGAAGCGGCGGCGAGCAGCGGAACCAGCGGCGGCTGATCGACATAGCCGAGCGCGGGATGCAGGCCGCAGACGATGAAGTAAAGCTCGTCGCGGAACACGCCGTAATGCGGATTGGCGAACAGATGCAGGACCAGGCAGGCCGCCCCGAACGCCCAGGCTAACAACGGCTGCAGCGGCGCGGCTGCGGTCATCACGGTCTCCGCGAGCTTGATGAGCGCAGCGGCGCGGCTGCGGTCATCACGGTCTCCCTGACCTTGATGAGCGCAGCGGCGCGGCTGAAGTCATCGGGGTCTCCTTGGCCCCGATTTATGTCTTGGCGGCCCCGGCCGCAAACGGCGGCGTCATGCGGCCCGGCGCCGGGCCGCCGGCTCGGCCGCGCCGATGCGGAACTGCTGGACGAGATCGGCGAGCGTGCGGGTCTCGTCCTCCAGGCGGCGCGCGGCGGCGCTCGCCTCCTCGACCATCGCGGCGTTTTCTTGCGTCGTTCGGTCGAGCTGTCCGACGGCGGCGTTGATCTCGCTGACGCCAGAGGCCTGGGACTGCGCGCCCGAGGCGATGCTGGCGACGACGCGGTTGATCTCGGCGATCAGCCCGACGATCTCATGCAGGCTCGCTCCGGTATCGCCGACCCGCTTGACGCCGGCGGCGACCTGCTTGCCCGAGGTCGACAGCAGCACCCGGATCTCCTTGGCCGCCTCGGCCGAGCGCAACGCCAGCCCGCGCACTTCGGAGGCGACGACCGCGAAACCCTTGCCCTGCTCGCCGGCGCGCGCGGCCTCGACGGCGGCGTTGAGCGCGAGCAGATTGGTCTGGAACGCGATCTCGTCGATGACGCCTACGTTCTGGGCGATCAGCTCCGAGGACTGCGCGATGGCGCCCATGGCGTCGATAGCCTCGCGCACGACGGTCTGGCTCGCCGCGGCGGCGGCGTTGGCGCGCTCGACGGCGGCCTTCGCTTCGGCCGCGCCTTGCGCCGCCTGGCGCATCGTATTGGAGATCTCGCCTAGCGCCGCGGCGCTCTCCTCGAGATTGGCGGCCTGCTCCTCGGTGCGGCGCGACAGCGTGTCGGAGGCGTGGGAGATTTCGCTGATGCCTGAGGAGATCGACGTGGTCGAGGCCGAGACCGCCAGCATCGCCGATTCGAGCCGTTCGGTGGAGACGTTGTAGTTGGCGCGCAAGGCCTCGAACTGCGCCGCGAACGGCTGGCTCAGCCGGGCGGTAAGGTCGCCCTCGGAAAGTCCGTTCAGCGCCTTCGAGACCTCGCGGACCATCTCCGCGCCCTCGGCCTCGACCTTCTGGCGCTCCGCCTCGAGCCGGGCGTGATCCTGTTCGGCGCAGGTGCGATAGGCGGTCGCGGTAAGGTCGAGCTCCAGCATGGCGATCTTGAACAGCACCGCGATCCGGGCCGAAAGCTCGCGCCGCCAAGCGCCGCTCATGCTCTTGAGCAGCGGATGGGCGCTGTCGGCGACAATCTCGGCCGCGAAGCCGCCGAACAGGTTGGACAACTGGGCGTAGGTCCAGCGCGGCGAGAACTTGGCGCGGTAAAAGGTCTCGCCGCGCTCGGCGATCAGGCGCTGATGCGCCTCGTCGTAGCTGCCGCTGAGGGCGGCGGTCCAGTATTGCCGGGCGGAGGCTCCGGCCATGTCGAGGCCAGTCGCGTGGAGGCGCTTTTCGGCCTCGGCGTACTCGGTCGAGCGCAACGCCCCGCGGTTGCTGGCGGCGAGCGCTTCGTCGAGCCCGGCGAGCAGCAGCGGCCGCATTGCGACCAGCGCCGCGCGGTCGGCGTCATCGTAATTCAAGGCGGCGAAATGTTCCGACATGTCCATGACGGCGACCGATCCATGAGGGAGGCGCCTTCGCGCGCCGTTCGGCTGTAGATAGCCCGGCAGACTTAATGAAGCCTTGAGCATTGCCGACTCGCATGGCGCGATCGGCGTCTCACATCGGCGCCGGGCTTTGGCGCCGGGCCGCGCATCTGCTAGAGGCGCGGGCCATGTCTGAGATCGTCACCCGCTTCGCCCCCTCGCCGACCGGCTTCCTGCATATCGGCGGGGCGCGCACGGCGCTGTTCAACTGGCTCTACGCCAAACACGTTGGCGGCAGATATCTGTTGCGCATCGAGGACACCGACCGCGAGCGCTCGACGCCCGAAGCGGTGGACGCGATTCTCGACGGGCTGCGCTGGCTCGGGCTCGACTGGGAGGGCGAGGCGGTGCGGCAATTCGAGCGCGCCGGGCGCCATCGAGAGGTCGCGCTGCAACTGCTCGCAAGCGGCGGCGCCTATCACTGCTACTGCACGCAGGAGGAGCTGACGGAGATGCGCGAGCGGCAGCGCGCCGCCGGCCTGCCGCCGCGCTACGATGGCCGTTGGCGCGACCGCGACCCGGCGCAAGCACCTGCCGGCGTCGCGCCGACGATCCGGCTGCGGGCGAAGCAGGACGGCGAGACGGTCGTGGAGGACAAGGTGCAGGGGAGGGTCGTGATCCCCAACAAGGACCTCGACGATCTCGTGCTGCTGCGCTCCGACGGCAATCCGACCTACATGCTGGCCGTCGTGGTCGACGATCACGACATGGGCGTCACCCATGTGATTCGCGGCGACGACCATCTGACCAACGCGGCGCGGCAGACCCAGATCTATCAGGCGCTCGGCTGGGAGGTCCCGGTGATGGCGCACATCCCGCTGATCCACGGGCCGGACGGGGCGAAGCTGTCAAAGCGCCACGGCGCGCTCGGCGTCGACGCCTACCGGGCGATGGGCTACCTGCCGGAGGCGTTGCGCAACTATCTGCTGCGGCTGGGTTGGAGCCACGGCGACAAGGAGTTCTTCACTGAGGCCGAGATGATCGCGGCGTTCGATCTCTCCTCGATTGGCCGCTCGCCGTCGCGCTTCGACTACGCCAAGCTCGAGAACATGAACGGGCACTTCATGCGCGACGCCGACGATGGCGCGCTGCTCAAGCTGCTGGTCGACACCCTGCCCTACCTGCCCGGCGGACCCGAGATGGCGGCCGCGCTCGATGCGCCCAAGCGCGCCCAGCTCGAAGCCGCCTTGCCGGGACTGAAGGAGCGCGCCAAGACGCTGGTCGAACTGGTCGACGGCGCGCAGTACCTGTTCGCCGCGCGGCCGCTGCCGCTCGATCCCAAGGCAGCGGAGATTCTCGCCAAGGGCGGCCGGCTGCATCTGAAGGCGCTGCTGCCGCGGCTCGAGGCGGTCGCCGAATGGAGCGCGGCGGCGACCGAAGCCGCCGTGCGGGCCTATGCCGAGGAGAGCGGCTCAAAGCTCGGAACCGTCGCCCAGCCGCTGCGGGCGGCGCTCACTGGGCGCACCGTCTCGCCCGGCGTGTTCGACGTGCTGAGCGTGCTTGGACGGAGCGAAAGTCTGTCCCGGATCGAAGATCAGGCAAAGGTTTAGGCGGTAAAACCTGTCCCTTCGCGGGTCCGCGGGCGCCCGGCCGGACATGGCGGCCATGCCGGCGGCGCGGGGGTCGAGGCTTGCCGCAAGATATATCTTAGAATAGTCTTATGGCGTCAGGAGGCATTTTCCATGAACGCCATTATGACCCGGTGGGCGACGCCGCTCACCCTCGGCCTGTTCGCCGTCTCCGCCGTCTCCGGCGTCGCGTTGTTCTTTCATTTCGGCCAGGGCGCGTTCCATGAGATGCACGAATGGCTCAGCATGGTCCTGCTGCCGCCGTTCGCGCTGCATATGGCGCGCAACTGGACGCCGCTGGCGAACTACATCAAGCGCAGCGCGCTGTGGGCGCCGCTGGGCTTAAGCCTCGTCGCGGCGGGCGCTTTCGCCGCGCCGGGCCTGCTCGAAGGCGGCGGCGGCGGCCCTACTGGCGCCGTGCGACTGGTCATGCACGCGCCGCTCGCCGACGTCGCGCCGCTGTTCAAGACCACCCCGGAGGGCCTGCGCGCCGCGCTCGCGGCCAAGGGTTACAAGGTCGGAGACGGCGATTCGCTCGAACGCCTCGCCGAACAAGCCCATGCTTCTCCCTTCGCGCTGTTCGGCGCGCTCGCCGCGAAACCTTGAGGAGACGCGAATGTCCGAACCCGTTTTCAGCGCCGAAGGGCGCGTCGCAACCGAACGCGCCAGCAAGTACTTGCAGCAGCTTTGCAAACACTTCCAGCATAAGATCCCGGCTGTCTTCGACGAGGCGAAGGGCGCGATCTCGTTCCCCGCGGGGCAGGCCAAGCTCGCCGCCGAGCCCGGCGCGCTGACGATTGTCGTCGAGGCGCGCAAGGCCGAGGACGTCGAAACGTTGAAGGACGTCGTCGCGCGTCATCTTGTCCGCTTCGCGTTCCGCGAGGAGCTGGACGTGCAGTGGCGGGCGGCGTGACCGCCGCACCGGGGCGGCCTGAGGGGCGAGCATTTCCGCTTCCCCGGCCTGCGTGGTATTGGAAATAATGCTTGAGCCCAGCGCCGTTACGATGACGATTCTGCACGAATCGCGCCCCGCCGGCCGGGCCGACGGACCCATCGCGGCGCGGGAAACGGCCGTGGGCTGAGGCGGGACGCACGGCGCGCCCTCGATTTCAACGCGCCCGCCCGCTAAATTCCCGCCATGTCGCTAACCCTCGCCGCGATCGTCATCTTCTTCAGCCTGATCGCCGCGGCGTTCTTCGCTGGAGCCGAGACGTCGCTCACCGCGTCCTCGCGCGCGCGGCTGCAGGCGCTGGAGACGTCCGGCGACGTGCGCGCGGCGCTCGCCAACCGGCTCGCCGCCAACAAGGGCCGGCTGATCAGCGCCATGCTGCTTGGCGGCCAGCTCGTCACCATCGCCTCGACCGCCTACACGACGAGCGTGTTCGTCGAGGCCTTCGGCCCGCACGGCGAGCTGGAGGCGACCATCGTCATGACGCTGCTGATCGTCGTGTTCGGCGAGGTTTTGCCCAAGACCGTCGCCATCGCCTATCCCGACCGGGTCGCGCTGGTCATCGCCCCGATCGTCAACTTCTTCGTCACGGTGTTTGGCCCGGTGGTGCGCGCGGTCGAGATCTTCGTCCGCGCGCTGCTCAAGCTGTTCGGTTTCGAAATCGGCGAGCGCGAGCTGTCGGGCGCGGAGGAATTGCGCGGCGCAGTCGATCTGCTGCACCGCGAGGGCGAGGTCGCGCGCGACCAGCGCGACATGTTCGGCGGGCTGCTGGAGCTGGAGGACGTGCCGGTCGCCGACGTGATGATCCACCGCACCAAGATGCGCACGCTCGACGCCGATCTGCCGCCGGCCGAGCTGGTGCGCGAGGCGCTGGCCTCGCCCTATACCCGCATGCCGCTGTGGCGCGGCGATCCCGACAACATCATCGGCATCCTGCACATCAAGGATCTGTTCCGCGCCTATGCCGCGGCCGGCGGCGAGGTCGCCAAGCTGCGGCCGGCCGACATCGCGCTCGACGCGTGGTTCATTCCCGATGCGACTTCTTGTCGCGACCAGTTGCAGGCGTTCCTGCGTCGCAAGACCCATTCGGCGCTGGTGGTCGACGAATACGGCGTCGTGCTCGGGCTGATCACGCTGGAGGATATCATCGAGGAGATCGTCGGCGACATCACCGACGAGCACGACGTCGCGATGCAGGGGGTGCGCCAGCAGCTCGACGGTTCGCTGATCGTCGACGGCGGCGTGACCATCCGCGATCTCAACCGGTTGATGGACTGGGACCTGCCCGACGAGGAGGCGGCGACGGTGGCGGGGCTGGTGATCCACGAGGCGCGCACGATTCCCGAGGCGCGGCAGGCGTTCGTGTTCCACGGCTTCCGCTTCGAGGTGCTGCGGCGGCAGAAGAACCGGCTCGCGGTGCTGCGCATCACGCCGATGGAGGTCAAGGGCAAGACCAAGGCGGCGAGGTAGCGGCCTTGCCTGGCGTCGTAACTCGGCGCTATACGGCGGCGGGGGGCGTCAAGATGCTCGCATCGACTATCGCGCCGGCGCTGTTTGCTGTCAGCCTGATGTATCTCGTCGTCATCAAGCTGATTCCGTGGCGCCGATTTTCGTATGGGCTGTTTATCGCGCTGGGCGTCGCGCTGATTTCCGTCGGCAAGGCGCGTCTGGATTACGCCGGGATGGAAGTGGCGGCGCTCGGTTGCCTGATCACCTGGCTCGATCCCATGGCCTACTGGCGGACGACGACGTAGGCGGGCGGCGGCGCATAACTCGGGAAAAATCTCACTCCAGGTTGGTGTGGCGCGCCCGCATCGTCTCCGCGGTCTCGTCGAAGCGGGGGCGCAGCTTGAGAATCGCCAGTTCGAACGCGATCATCTGCGCGGTCTCGAACAGCGAACCCATCGGCAGCACGGACAGCCGGCCGCCCTGGTCGTTGGCCATCGTCTGCGCCGGGATGACGGTCACCACGTCGACGTGTTTGGCGAGCTCCCCCTGCGGCTGCGCGGTGACGAGCAACGTGCGCGCCCCTGCCCCGCGCGCGATGCCGGCGAGCACGCGGGCGGTCGGGAGATCGCCGGGGCCGGCGGAGACGATCAGCAGGTCGCCGGCGGAGACTTCCGGCGCCGTCATGTCGCCCCAGACGGCGACGTTGCGGCCCATGTGGAACAGCCGCATCGCGAAGCCGCGCATCTGCAGGCCCTCGCGGCCGAGCCCGAATACGACGATGCGGTGCGCTTTGACGATTTCCTCGATCAGGCCGTCGAGCGCGTCGGGCTTCATGGCGGAAAACACCGCGCCGAGATCGGCAAGCGCGCCTTGCGCCAGCGCGTTGATGTCGTCGGTCATGTTTCCTCCCTAGGCCGAGCCGCGCTTGACGATGGGGCATTCGACCTTGATCTGACGCGGCCGCGTTTCGGCGCCGTCGGCGAGGTCGAACAGCCATTCGGCGGCGATCGAGGCCATCTCATAATGCGGCAGCAGCACCGTGGATAGCGGCGGATGCAGGTGGCGGGCGATCTCGCGGTCGTCGTAGCCCATCACGGCGACGTCGCCGGGGATGCTGAGGCCCAGCTCGCGCAGCGCTTCGTAGGCGCCCAGCGCCATCAGGTCGTTGGCGCAGAAGATCGCGCTCGGCGGCGAGGCGAGCCGCATCAGCTCGCGCGTCGCCTCGTAGCCGCTGAGCGGCTGCCAATTGCCGTCGCGGATCAGGGCGGGATCGACCGGCAGATCGGCGGTGGCGAGCGCCTGTTTGTAGCCTCGGAGACGATGGCGCGCCGCCTCCATGCTGGCCTCGCCGTTGACATAGCCGATGCGTGTGTGGCCGGCGGCGATCAGATGGTCGGTCGCGGCGTGGCCGCCGCCGACCTCGCCGGGCGTCACCGAGGGCAGCGAGCCGTCGGCGACGTGGCAGTTGAGCAGCACCAGCGGCAGGGCGCCCGGGCGCGCGGGGGGATCGACCAGACGGGTGTTGATGGTGGCGTAGATCAGGCCGGCGAGCGGCTGCTGGCTGAGCTGGGCGAGCGCGGCGGCCTCCATGTCGGCGTCGCCGCGGGTCGCCATGACGATGACGGTGAGGCCGCGCTCCCAGGCTTTTTCGCGCACCGCGTCGAGCGCGATGGCGGTCCACGGGTCGGTGGACAATTCGTCGCACAGGAATCCGATGGCGGAGGCCGCGGCGGCGGGCGCGACGCCGCGGCGGACGGGCTGGTAGCCGAGCCGCGAGGCCGCCTGCAGCACGCGCTTGCGCGTCTGCGCGGAAAGCCGCGCGCCGTCGGCGTGGTTGAGCACGAGACTGACCGTGGTCTGCGAGACGCGCGCCTCGTTGGCGACGTCGACCATGGTCGGCCGGCGTCCCGGCGCGGGGCGGCGGGCTTTGCGCGCGAGCGCATCGTCGGGTTCGACGCGACCTTCCTTCATGGTTTCCTCGGCCGGCCTGGATAATTTTATTAGCGGCCGAGACGATTGATATCTAAAGCGAAGACATTTTCAAGCGTTTCGACGTTGACAATCATTAGCGTCCTATTATCATTCCCCATAACGAGGCCGCGCCTCGCAACGAACGGCGCCAACGCCGGCTTGTAGGAGCTCTCGAGGCTCTCAAGGAGGAAGCCATGATCATTACTCGCAGACACATGCTCGTCGGAGGCCTAGGCGCCGCCGCGTCGCTGACGATCCTGCCCGCCTTCGCCCAGCTCGCGCCGATGAAGAAGAAGGACAAGTACAAGGTCGGCTTCGCGCAGACCGAGAGCAACAATCCCTGGCGCCTCGCGCAGAGCGCGAGCATGAAGGACGAGGCCGCCAAGCGCGGCTGCCAGTTCGTCTACACCGACGCTTCCTCCTCCGCCGCCAAGCAGGTCGCCGATGTCAATTCGATGATCGCGCAGGGCGTGGATTTCATCTTCCTGCCGCCGCGCGAAGAGAAGCCGCTGATCCCCGCCGTCATGGCGGCGAAGAAGGCCGGCATCCCGGTGCTGCTGATCGACCGCAACGTCGACCCCTCGCTCGCCAAGCCCGGCCACGACTATCTCGCCTTCATCGGCTCCAACTTCGTGCTCGAAGGCCAGCGCGTGGCGGATTGGACGATCAAGCAGACCGGCGGCACGGGCAAGATCATCGAACTGGAAGGCTCGGTCGGCGCCTCGCCAGCCAACGACCGCAAGAAGGGTTTCGACGACACGATCAAGGCCAAGGCGCCGGGCCTGACGCTGCTGGCCAGCCAGTCGGGCGATTTCAACCGCGCCAAGGGGCGGCAGGTGGCCGAGACGCTGCTGCAGGCGCATCCGGACGCGACCATCATCTACGCCCATAACGACGAGATGGCGCTCGGCGCGATTGCGGCGATCGAGGCGGCGGGCAAGGTTCCCGGCAAGGATATCCTGGTCGTCTCGATCGACGGCGAGAAGGACGCGATCCAGGCCATCGCCGACGGCAAACTCGGCTGCTCCTGCGAGTGCAACCCGCGCTTCGGGCCGGCGGCGTTCGACATCATGTACAAATACGCCGACGGCGGGACGATCCCGCCGATGATCATCAACCCCGACAATTTCTACGATTCCAGCAACGCCAAGGACGCGCTGGCGACGGCGTACTGAAGCTTCCCCCGCCTCCCAAAGGGGGGAGAACGGGGGCGACGCTGCGGCTCTTGGCAACGCCCGCCAAGGGCGACGGCGCCCCCGACTTGAATAACCGCGGCCGTCGCCCCTCTCCCCAGCGCGGAGAGGGGAAGGCGGCCGTCGCGATGTTTGCGCCTGCGCCGGAAAGATTGCGTCAAATGCCCCCCCTGCTCGCGATGCGCGACATCGACAAACGCTTCGGCGGCGCGCACGCGCTGAGCAAAGCCTCGCTCGAAGTCTGCGCCGGCGAGATCATGGCGCTGGTCGGCCAGAACGGCGCCGGCAAGTCGACCTTGATCAAGGCGCTGACGGGCGCCTATCGCCGCGATGGCGGCACAATCGAATTCGACGGCCGCCAGATCGATTTCGGCTCGGTCCGGCAGGCGCAGGACGGCGGCGTCTCGACGATCTACCAGGAGGTCAACCTCGTCGCGTTCCGCTCGGTGACGGAGAACATCTTTCTCGGCCGCGAGCTGCGCCGCTTCGGCCTGCTCGACTGGCGCAGCATGAACTGGCAGGCGGCCGAACTGCTGCGCCGGTTCCGCGTCGAGATCGACGTGCGTCGGCCGCTGATGGATTTCTCGACCGCGATTCAGCAGATGGTCGCCATCGCCCGCGCGGTGTCGCTCAAGGCCAAGCTGGTGATCATGGACGAACCGACCTCCTCGCTCGACGAGCGCGAGGTTTCCGTGCTGTTCGAGGTGATGCGGCAGCTGCGCGCCGAGGGCGTGGCGGCGGTCTTCATCACGCATCGGCTCGACGAACTGTATCAGGTCTGCGACCGCGTGACGGTGATGCGCGACGGGCGCACGGTGCTGGTCAGCGCGATGAAGGATATCGACAAGCTCGGCCTCGTCGCCGCCATGCTCGGGCGCAGCCTGGAGACGGTGCGCGCCAGCGGCGCGACCGGTTTCACCGAGGCGAAGCGGCAAGCGGGCGCCGAGGTGCTTTCGGCGGAGGGGTTGAGGATCGGCCGGCGGGTGCGCGACGCGCGGGTCGAAGTGCGGGCGGGCGAGATCGTCGGCCTCGCCGGGCTGCTCGGCTCCGGCCGCACCGAGACCGCGCGCGCCGTGTTCGGCGCCGATCCCGCCGATTCCGGGACGATCCGGCTGCTCGGCGAAGTGGCGGCGCCGCGCGAGCCGGCGGACGCGATCGCGCGTGGCGTCGGCTATTGCAGCGAGGACCGCAAGGCTGATGGCATCATCCCTGAGATGTCGGTGCGCGAGAACCTGACGCTCGCCATCCTGCCGCGGCTGGTCAAGGCCGGCGTGGTCGACGAGAAGCGGCAGCGCGAGATCGTCGACCGCTTCATCCAGCGGCTGGCGATCAAGACGGCGGGGCCGGAGCAGAAGATCCGCGAGCTATCCGGCGGCAACCAGCAGAAAGTTTTGCTGGCGCGCTGGCTCTGCGCCGATCCGAAGCTGCTGATTCTGGATGAGCCGACGCGCGGCATCGACGTCGGCGCCAAGGCGGAGATCCAGAAGCTGATCCGCGAGCTGGCCGACCAGGGGCTCGGCGTGTTGATGATCTCCTCGGAGCTGGAGGAGATCGT